>ERZ827101.2-NODE-2-length-442030-cov-17.636817_pt1 | contig 442030 bp, 360 predicted proteins | sample MGYA00519869_ERZ827101 | MGnify/ENA primary metagenome ERZ827101 (study PRJEB31778, sample SAMEA3449256) | human gut metagenome | biome: human gut; feature: human-associated habitat; material: faeces | place: United Kingdom | collected 2010/2012 ...
TTGCGCCGGAAAAGACCAGATGTTCCTCAATCGAAATCAGGTTCATAATCGCAATCGTCAAATCCTGGTCCGATGACAGGTCTTTCGGATTAACTTTCTTCGTCGCGTCAATTCGTTCCACGAATTCTTTGACGTTTTCCGCTTTTTTCATCTTTGTTTCTCCTTTGTTGCAGTTCTCTGTTTTGGTGCCTTCAATTTGCCCTGTCTTGTTTAACCCGTTAAATGTTGCTTAAGTCAGGCAGCGCCGGCGCACAGAGCTGCAAATAGGCGAAAAGCCAAGACGTCAAAGCAAGTGCGGCTACTGGTACAGCAACTTTCTCAAACGGAAAGTGCGCATGTCCGCCGTTTTTGCGTTTCATCCACTGATAAAACGCCGAAGAATAATGCAGAACCAGCGCGCCACAGATTGTCGCAAACAAAAATGGGTCAATATACAAAAACAAAATCGGCTTCGGCGTATAAACCAGATGCGAAATATAAATAAAGCCGATCATTGCCACCGAAGCAGCCAGAATCGTAAAGTCCCGCCCCGGAAAGTTCCAGCCTTTCTTATCCATCCACTTCAGCGTCCAATAGCCGAGCAAAAGCAGAAACGCTCCCGACCAGACGCCGACAACCCCGTCGTCAACGCCCATGCGCCGGGCAATCTCCAGTGAAGCGCCGACAGCCACCGTACAAACGGCGCAAGCCGGGTTTGCAAACGCTTTGGTTCCCGCCGCCGTTAATAATAAAATTAGGAATGCCAACATCTTTTTCCCCTATAAACTAAACCTTTTCCCAATATCTATGATATATAGGCAAAGTCAAATATTTTTTAAGACTTATAAGCCCAAAATAAACATCGCGGATAGTTCGGCAAGCCTCTGTCGCAGCAAGCGGAACGTGCCCGCCTTATTGTTCCGTCCGGTTTTTTGTCGCCAGAAACTGCCAGAATATGTCCGTCCTGTAGTTCTTTGCCGTAAACTGATGGTTCGCGCTCCACCCAAAGACAGGCATCCGGACAAAGGGTTTGTTCAGAGTGTAAATTTCATCGGCAGTCAGCGCAAGGCGTCCGGCTTTTCGGGTATAATGAATGCCGCGGTAGAATTCCGTAAGCGGCGTTGCGCTGCCGACAGCCAGAAGCAGAATTAGCAGCACGCCGGAGATAATGCCTCGCCGGTTATGAAAACAATGTAGAAGAAAACGGATAACGTATACGCTCAAGATGATGAGAGCCGGAATTGAAGCCCGCATACAAAAATTGTTCTGTTCGTCAAGCCGGAAAAAAGGGATAAGGCAGAGCGACAGGACGGCAGTTGTAAAAAACACGCTGCGGCAGTAACTCGGTGCCAAGATTGCAGCATAAAGCAAAAATTCCAAAATCATAAAGATAATCAGCCGCAGCGGGGTTGTGTAGTCAAAAACATACCATAGCTTGTCCATTCCCTCGGTATTGGTCATAAAATAGAGCACCAAAAGCGGCAGCAGCCAGAAAACGCCGACGATATTGGGAACGGAGAAGATTTCTTCGGCGATAAACCGCTTTCTGCATTTGCTTTGCAACAGTTCTTTTCCGGCATAAGCAATCATAAAAATACCGATTCCTGCCGCCGGATAGGGGGCAAAAAACAACGCCAGAGCAATCAAAAAGCCGAAATGGCGGATATTGCGCCCGTTGAAGATAAGAAGCGTCAGCAGTGCGGTCGGGATAAACTGGTTAAAGACCCAGAACATTCCGGTAGAAAAGGAAGAATATTGGATAAACGTCGCCCACCAGTCAAGGTGATAGGCAAAAGGCTGCGGCTGCGTCCGGAAAAAGATAATGCCGATAATGTCCAGCCCCGAAAATAAAACGAAAGCCAATGCTGCGGCCAAAACCTGTTTCCGGCCGCGTGCTTTGGCTGCTGCTGCCAGCAGCATAAAAATCAAAGCTGTTCCGATAACCGCATAAATGTATAAATATATATTTGCCGCCAAAAAATTGATATAGGCGTTTTGTATCAGTGGAGCGCTGAGCTTTGCAAGAGCGGCCGGAACCAGCCAAAACCCCATATAATAGACCAGTGGTGTATCTGCTTTGTCATAAAAAACCGGCCAGTCGTAACTGATTAAATCCCGAAAAACCGCATTACGGAAATGGTAATCGAACGACTGGTAATAGAAATAGCCGATTCCGGCAAAAAAACACCATCCGGCAGCCAGTGCCAGCAGTCCGAGCGCAGTTCCTCTGCCGATTCCCAAGGGGGAGGGGATGTTTACAGCTTCGTCAGCGGAAATGCCGGCATTCGTTTTACGGGAAATGTCTGCAGATGTCTGGGTGGAAGCGTCAAGATGCGTCTGACAGGAAATGCCGGTGTACATTTTGTAAAAAGCCGTTGCTGTCAGCAGCAGAAACAAAGCCGCCAAGCCGCCGTCCAGCCAGCCGCCGAGAAAAATAAACAGCGGCAGGGACAGATAGATGCAGGCTGCTTTGTAAATCGCAGCCGGGCCAATCTCTTGCCTGTGGGGCTGAGCCGGATTTTTTTCGAAATTTTGAGGCGCGGCAGAAGTTACGGCAGCTGTTTTTACAGCTTTGCTGCCGCTTGTCATCTGCCGCTTTTCCCCTGCCATCATCCGTACCTTCTGCATTGGCCAGGCTATACGCCAGCCTTGCCGCCGGCAGTTTTCTTTTCCTTAAACAGCGACAGGATAATGCTGCCGAAAAGCAGGGAAAACGTAACAGTCAGCGAATGCCATGTTTCAAGCTCGATGCCTATTTTCGGCAGGAATATCTTAAGCCCGATGAAAATCAGGACGATAGACAGTGCCTGTTTGAGATAGACAAACCGGTGCACCGCGGCTTCCAGCAGAAAATACAGTGCCCGAAGCCCTAAAATGGCGAAAATGTTGCTGGTATAGACGATGAATACGTCATCGGTCAGAAGGAATATCGCCGGAATGCTGTCCAAGGCAAAAACAACGTCCATCAGCTCAATTGTAATCAGGGCAAAAAACAGCGGCGTAATATAATGTTTGCCGTTTTTGCGGGTAACAAAATGCGGCCCGTCGATCTCGTGCGTAACCGGAAAATACTTTTCCACAAAGCGGTAAACGGCGCTGTTTTTAATATTGTCTTCATCGTTTTCGGTTTCTTTTTTGGCGCTGTGCAAAGCCATTTTAACGCCCGTATAAACCAGAAATGCCGAAAAGACGTATAAAACCCAGTGGAAGTTTTTAATCAGCGCTTCGCCGACGCCGATAAGCAGAGCCCGCATGACAATCGCGCCGAGAATACCCCAGAACAAGACGCGGTGCTGGTAAATGCGCGGAACGCCGATGCTGGTAAAGATAATCGACATCACGAAGATATTGTCCATTGACAGGCTCTTCTCGACCAAAAAGCCGGTAAAATATTCCATAGCCTTATTAGTGCCTTCTTCATACCAGACAAAAACGCCGAACAGAAGCCCCGCGCCGATATAGGCGATGCAGACCCAAAGCGTATGCGCAAAACTGGGAACTTCATTTTTGCGGTTAAAGACACATAAGTCCAGAAACAGCAGAACCACAACCGCAATTCCGAAGCAGACCCACATCAGTTCCTGCGACAAAACCGCGTGGTGAGTGAAAAGATATTGTATTTTTTCTAACATAATTCAAATTCCGTTACATTGTTATCCGTTACATTATAATAAAACATTGCCGTGCTGAATTGGGCGTTATGGCTTGCAGCACAACACAGCCGACGACTCCGGTTGTCCGGGAACTGGTTTGTGCCGCCGGCTTAAATCTCCAGATTCCATACCGTGCGGATAATCTCCTCTATATCCGTGTATTCCGGCACCCAGCCGAGAATTTCCCCGGCTCTGTCCGCCTTTGCCGTCAAAACGGCTGGATCTCCGGCGCGGCGCGGCGCATAGCCATAGTTCAGCTTTCTGCCGATGACCTTTTCCGCCGCATCGACAATTTCTTTGACGCTGGTTCCCTTGCCCGTGCCGAGGTTGACTGCAAAAGACGCTCCGCCGCACATCAGTTTCTTCAGCGCCAGCGTATGCGCCCGCGCCAGGTCGGAAACATGAACATAATCCCGGATGCAGGTTCCGTCCGGCGTATCGTAATCGTTGCCGAAAATTGAAAACTTTTCCCGTTTTCCGGTTGCGGCTTCCATAATAATCGGCATCAGGTTCTGCGGGTTTCTTTCTTTCCCGGTAATGGACTTATCCGCGGCATACCCCACGGCGTTAAAATAGCGCAGCGCCGCGTAATTGAGTTTACCGAGCCGGGCATACCAGCGCATATTTTCCTCAATGGCGACTTTGGTGTAGCCGTAATAATTGATGGGGGCAATCCGGTGGTCCTCATCGATGGGAACATACTCCGGCATGCCGTAAACCGCCGCCGACGACGAAAAGACGATGTGCTTTACGCCGTTTTCGGCCATCGCGTTGAGAATGTTGATTGAGCCGGAAATATTGTTTTCGGCATACAGCTCAGGTTTGACCATCGATTCGCCGACGGCCTTCTTTGCCGCCAGATGCACCACGCCGTCAATTTCCTGCCGCATCGCCGCGTTCAAGGCCGCCTTGTCCAGAATATTTCCCTCGATAAATGCTGCGCCGGGAAGAATATTTTTCCTGTCGCCGCTGGAAAGGTCGTCAAAGACCGCAACCTCAAAACCGTCTTCCAACAGTTGCTTTTGCACGTGGCTGCCGATATAGCCGGCGCCGCCCGCAACTAAAATTCTGTGTTTCACTTTCTTCTCCTAAAACAGAAAACTGACTTCTTGTAGCATTAAGCTCCTTAAAATAAAAGAGGATAGCCGGTTTATCCACATATCCACAGCGGTTTTGCGTTTATGCGTGCATTTCTCGTCGCTTTGTTTCATAACCCATAACAGGGGAACGGCGCCGCAACGCCGGAAGGTACCCGGGATAAAGGCATAAAAGAAGGATTCATATAACCATGGAAGAACTGGACGTAACGCGCCTGCCGCGCAACATAGAGGCCGAACAGGCTCTGCTCGGCGCGCTTTTGGCAAATAACAAGGCTTATGAAAAAGTGTCGGAATTTCTCCGTGCCGAACACTTCTCCGATCCGATTCACGTCAAGGTTTTTGACGTTATGGCGCGCCTGATTCAAAAAGGACACGTTGCCGACGTCATCACGCTGAAAAACTATTTTGAGCAGGAAGGTACCTTAAACGACGTCGGCGGCATCGCTTATCTGATAAAGCTTTCCGAGTCCTCTTCTCCGTTGACCAACGTGGAATATTATGCCCAGTTCGTCTATGACAAATATCTGCGCCGCGAGCTGATTTCCACCGGTTACGACATTGCCAGCGAAGCGATGAGCGAAACGCTGGACGAAACGACCGCCGCCCAGATAGAAAAAGCGGAAAAAAGGCTGTTTGATTTGGCAATGCACGGCGACGGGCAGAAAGGCTTTCAGGATTTCGGTACCACGCTGAATTCGACCCTGCAGATGATTCAAAAAGCTTACGAAAAGGAAGGCAAGGTGTCGGGCCTGTCCACCGGGTTGAACGACTTGGACTACCGTATGGGCGGTTTGAACGATTCTGACCTGATAATTCTTGCCGGCCGTCCGGCGATGGGCAAGTCGGCGCTGGCGATGAATATCGCCTATAATGTTGCCGAATTTATGCGCAATAACGACAAGATGGATCCGCACGACAAAGGCGTGGCGATATTTTCGCTGGAAATGTCTGCCGAACAGCTGGCAGCGCGTATCCTTTCCAGCATAACCGATACGCCGGGGCACAAGCTTCGTACCGGCGATATGGAACTGGGCGAGTTTAACCGCATTGCAACTGCTGTTCGCGAATATCAGAAGCTGCCGTTGTATATTGATGATACGCCCGGCATCAATATCAATACGATTCGTACCCGCGCCCGCCGTCTGAAACGCACCAACGGCCTCGGCCTGATAGTGATTGACTATATTCAGCTCATCAGCGGTTCAGGCGACAAGAAGAGCGAGGGCAACCGTGTGCAGGAGGTTTCCGAAATCTCCCGCGGCCTGAAAATTCTTGCCAAGGAATTGAAAGTTCCGGTTATTGCCCTTTCCCAGTTGAATCGCGGCCTGGAACAGCGTGATGATAAGCGCCCGTTAATGTCCGATTTGCGTGAATCCGGGTCTATTGAGCAAGATGCCGATATCGTGATGTTTGTTTTCCGCGAAAATTATTACATTCACAACGCGGAACCGAAACGCAATACCGGCGAAACCGACGAACATTTTGCCAAACGCACCGAAGAATGGCAGCAGCGCGACCGTGAAACCGCTAACCTCGGCGAGGTGATAATCGGCAAGCACCGCCACGGCTCCACCGGAACCGTCAAGCTGTTCTGGAACGGCGAATACGCGCGTTTCAGCAACCTGTCGCCGGATGACCGGCTGCCGGAACGAAGGGGATAGGAAGATGAAAAAATATTCTCCGTCCGAATGGGAAAATATCTGCCGCCGTTGCGGCAAATGCTGCCTGATAAAGCTTGAAGACGAAGACACCGGCGGCATTTACTATACAGATGTCGTCTGCCGCTATTTTGACGAAGAAAAGATGTGCTGCTCGGTATATGACAAACGCTGTGAACTCGTGCCTTCCTGCCTCAGACTGTCTCCGGACAATGTGGACAAACTGGCATGGATGCCGAAGACCTGCGCCTACCGCGAGTTGTTTGAAAAAGCGCCATCCCCGGTCAAAACCACGATAAAGGGGCGTGTCGTCAGCGAAACAGAAGTGTCTGAAGACGAATTGGAAGACCATATTGTCGAGTGGGACGATTTGTAATTTTCGTCATCGGTATTTTCGTCATCGGTATTTTCGTCGTCGCTTTCCCATAGCAATTCTCTAATACCGGAATTTCCGTAAAGCCCGGACAGTTTTCGTGATATTGGCTGTTGCTTTCCCGTTCTTTTACCGCAGAGATTCGTGTCGTTGCCGTGCTCTCGCCAATAGCGGCGATAAAACTTCTTTTTTCAAAATTTCCGTGGCTTCGTTGTTAAAATAGTATTCTGTTCCGTTCGTCGTGTATGCGTCGTTTTTGCGGTAAGAAAATTTAAAATGGTGCAGGCTGAGAAGTTTTTGCATTTGCGGATAATTTTTTTCCGCAATACTGAGCAGAGGCTTGTCCGTCTGCAAAACCTCAAGGCTCTCTTGCATCAGTTTTCCGGCAATGCCGCGTCCCCGGCAGTCTTGCCTGACAAACAGGCAGCAGATTTTCTTTTCTTCCGCCGTTTTTTTGAGCAGTATTGTGCCGGCAAGCCGTCCCGTTTCGTCTTTTGCGGCAATTATTATTCTGCTGCCGTCTTTAAGGCCGGGGAAAAATTTTTCCTCCAGCCATTTGCCGTATTCGGGATAAGTTTTTCTTACCGGCCGGGTAAGCTCGACGATTTCCTTGCACAGCGGCAAATCGTCGGCGGCATTATGAACGGTTTGTATTTTATAATCCATATTATTCCCTTTACAACAGCATACGGTTTGAATAGTATACCGAAAGATTTAAATAGAATCAAGGAATAACTGATGCATAGACTAAAGGTAAAGGAAAAATATTACAATCTGCTGAAATCAGGAAAAAAGGATATAGAACTCCGCCTGTACGACGATAAGCGCAAGCTGATACAAATCGGCGATATGATTGAGTTTGCCAATTTCTCCGACAGCAGAAACACATTTTGCGCTGAGGTTGTCGCTCTTCATCGCGCCGCAGATTTTGCCTCGCTCTGCCAAAAGATAGACTGCCGCCGTGCGGGAATGGAAAGCCCTGAAGAATTGATAAAAGTTTTGGCGGAATTTTATCCGGCAGAACGTCAGAAAGAGTTTGGCGTTGTCGGCATAGAGATTAAGCGGGAGGAATAAAGTTCGCCATGTCGGAAGAATACTGCCTTGAAGAAGAATATGACCCGGAGAGCCGTTTTGCCGATTTGTCGGACGTAGAACCGGAATTCTGGCGCAAAAAACCGCTGGAACAGATGTCCCGCCGCGAATGGGAACTTTTATGCGACGGCTGCGGCAAGTGCTGCCTGAATAAATTGGAAATCAAAGGAAAGATTTGTTTTACAAACACTTACTGCCGTTTTTTGGATACGGAAAGCTGTTTATGTAAAATTTATGCGCATCGTTTTCAAAAAGTTAACGATTGTCGTGATATAGATATCTCTGCGATTCGAGAGAAACCCCGCTGGCTCCCGAAAACCTGCGCTTATGTGCTGCTGGATGAGGGAAAGCCTTTGCCTGCCTGGCATCCGCTCATAACCGGGCGTGCTGCATCCGTGCATGAAGCCGGCGTTTCTCTTCAGGGAAGAAAACTAATAAACGAATCTGAGGTAACCGACTATGAAAATTACATTGTTGAGTGGAAAGACCTTTGACATCAATGCCGATTTGGGTTTTGATATGAAAGTCGTTCATTCGGGACGGTCGCGCCGTCTGACGCTCCGCATTGATAAAAAAGACCGTATGGCCGTTCTGACGATTCCGAAGTACTGTTCGCGCAAAAAGGCGGTGTCGTTTGTGGAAAGCCATCAGGACTGGGTACGCGATAACCTGAGCAAAATCCCGGAGCTGAAGTTTTTCAAAAACCACGATGTCATCAGCCTTTTCGGCCGGGAATATACGATTGAACACAGTCCCGTGCGCGGCAGTACCCGTTTGGATAAAAAAAACAAAATTCTTTATGTTTCCGGCGGAATTGAATTTCTGCACCGCCGCGTCAAGGACTTTATTAAAAAGCTGGCGCTGGAAGAGTTTACCGCCCGTTCTGCCGCCGTTGCGGATAAAATCGGCAAAACCGTGCATAACGTCTGCATAAAGGATACGAAATCCCGCTGGGCAAGCTGTTCCACGCTGAATAATATCAATTACAGCTGGCGTCTGGCGCTGGCGCCGGAATTTGTCATCCGCTATATCGTGGCGCATGAGGTTTCGCATCTGAAGCATCAGGATCATTCGCCGTATTTCTGGGCGTTGGTGGAATTTCTGGAAGAGGATGCCTCCCGCGGCCGCGAATGGCTGACGGAAAACGGGCATTTGCTTTATACTTATAAATAGCCGTGCTTTATTGGATTTGTTTAAGGTTGGTGCATAAATAAATACACGCGTAAATACTCTGTTGGCAATGTAGCAAAATGAACTGTACGCAAAACAGTCCTCGGCTGTCGGGAATAAAAGGTTTGAATCGCCTGACCGGTATCTCTTGCTAAATTGTCAGCCCGGCAAGAAGAACCGGGGACGCCTTATTTTATTTTAATAATTTCCTAATCGGCTTTTGATGCTGGTGCCGGAATTCGTCATTGTTATATTTGTAAATAAGCATTGACTAATCCGTACGTCAGCGATATCCTGAAACCGAATAAAAGAAAAGGGTAGAATATGCGCCGGATTTTATTGGTAATAGTTTTGTTGCTATTGTCATCCTGCCATTTGAAACAGGATGAAACATTCGTCAATCCCGTGTTTTACGGCAAGATGGAGTCACAAACCGATTTGTGGGACGTAACCATAACCCCGACGACGTTTGATATGGATAACCGCCACGGAGCCACTTGGCATGAAGACTGCGAAATGTGGAAGAATGAGCCCGATGAGGTGGTGTTGCGCTGCACGCACCAGCTGAACAAAGAACAGCTGGAAATGCAGGCCTCGCGAGATCCAACAGATACAAGCACTGAAGAACATCGCACTAGAGTTATAAAAATTCGCCCACCCAAATATCTAAATCTGGATAATGGAACATTTATAGTTATATATTCCTATTACGAGGATGAAACAAACCCGGAGTTTGCTTCCAAACGCGGCTATTTTATCCGCACTCCGGAAAAGGAGAAACCGTAATGAAAAAAGCCCTATTTTTATTAACCATGTTAGCCCTGTCATCCTGTCATTTGCAGCGGGATGAAACATTCGTCAATCCCGTGTTTTACGGCAAGCTGGAGTCACAAACCAATTTGTGGGACGTAACCATAACCCCGACAACGTTTGATAAAGACAACCGCCACGGCGCCACCTGGTACGAAGACTGCGAAATGTGGAAGAACGAGCCCGATGAAGTGGTACTGCGCTGCACGCATCAGTTGAACAAAGAACAGTTGGAAATGCAGGCTATGCGGAAACCGGAAAATCCTAAAACCGAAGAGCATAATACTTATGTTATAAAAATTATGCCTGAAAAAGATCAGGATTCTGATGAAGGAATATATGTTGTTATCATTTCCTATTACGAAGATGAAACAAGGTCGGAATTTGCTTCCAAACGCGGCTATCTTATCCGCACCCCGGAAAAGGAGAAACAGTAATGAAAAAAGCCCTATTTTTATTAACCATGTTAACCCTGTCATCCTGTCATTTGCAGGGGGATGAAACATTCGTCAATCCCGTGTTTTACGGCAAGATGGAGTCACAAACCGATTTGTGGGACGTAACCATAACCCCGACGACGTTTGATATGGATAACCGCCACGGAGCCACTTGGCATGAAGACTGCGAAATGTGGAAGAATGAGCCCGATGAGGTGGTGTTGCGCTGCACGCACCAGCTGAACAAAGAACAGCTGGAAATGCAGGCCTCGCGAGATCCAACAGATACAAGCACTGAAGAACATCGCACTAGAGTTATGAGGATTATGCCTGAAAAAGATCAGGATTCTGAAGAAGGAATATATATTGTTATCATTTCCTATTACGAGGATGAAACGAACCCGGAGTTTGCTTCCAAACGCGGCTATTTTATCCGCACTCCGGAAGCCGGAGCGCGGATAAAACGGTAAAACGTTACCAGTGCCAGCCGTTTTCGGCCGGAATAGCCTTGACGCGTTCTTTGGCCCATTTGTTACGGGAAGTCGACGCATCTTCACGGTTAACATTATGATATACTTTGGACAAATTGCGTTTCCGGATCCCGTCTCGTAACTTTGGCCATTCCTCCTCTGTAATCGGCCCGGTTTGATAGGCAATATCAAGTAATAATTCTTTAAGAGGATAATCAAAAGAGTCAAAATCTTTAAATTCTGAGCGTAGGGTTTTTAAATCATCTTTTAAATGATCATATGCACGCTGTTCTGCATATGCTTCGGGTACCCGTAGATTAGTCTCTTTTTCAAATAAATTAGCGCCATAATCTTGCCCGAATTTCTCTTGCCTTTTCAGGTCTTGAAAATGGTTATAAGCCGTTTGCATTTCTGCGTCGGTTGCCGGGCGTTTGTTGTCAACCAGCCAGTCTACCGCTTTAAAAGTCGTTTCGTCATCAACCAAAGCCCCAACGCCAGTTGTAATTTTCCCTTTGGTATCCAGATAAATATGCGGCACATACCCCTCAAATTCAGGAGTTTTCAACCTCTCCGCCGCTTTTCGCAGCAGTCGCTCGTCGGATGTATCGTTGTTCGCGGTGTGCATGCCGTCGCTTTGCGTCGCCGACAGGGCGTTTTCGGCAATCCGGTAGGTCCCTTTGGCTTCGTTAAGATAGGGCTTGATAAAGTCGTATTCTATCGAGTCTTTAAAATCCATATCGTCTCCGTTTAAAGGCCATCCGTATTTGTTAATCAGCGCCTGTATGCGTTCCTGCTTGTCGGATTTGAAGTTTTCTATCGCGTCAGCCCATATATCAAAATCAGTTTTTTTCAAACTCATGCTTATCTCTTGTCATAAAAAACAGCCGCACAGATGTACGGCTTGTGGTTAAATAAAAAAGCCGCGCAAAAGCACGGCTCAAACGTTAAAACAAAAAAAGCTCCCTCAGGAGCTTAATCGAATGGAAAACCCCATTATCAACGAATAATAAATCCCCTCTGACACTAAGTCAATACTTTTTCCGGGGCAATGAAAAATAAATTTACAGTCCGTTGTTCTCTTTGGTCGGCTGAATCGGCATATATCCGACGCCGCCGAAGTATTTTTCCATAAAGGTTTCTTCGCTGCCCATAACCGGTGTTTCGTCTTTGGAAATAGCGATATTTCGCCCGTTTTCTTTCGTCAGCTGTACGACTTTCTCCACCTTGCCGTCGTGATTGAATTCAATGGCGACGACATTGCGATCCAGTTCTTCCGGTTTAAAAAAGGCCATGCGTTCCATGGTTGAGTTCATATAAATCCAAGTACGGTGGTCAAGGCTTGAAATCACGCTCGGCGACCCCATAATTTTTCTGACTTCGCTTTGCGGCATACCGCGCTTGACCTGCATAATATCGTCCTTCGTCGGCATATTTCCTTCCGTCTGAATAAAATATTCATTGGAGCAGGCGCCCAGCATCATCAAAGCCGCTGCCGTTGAAAAAAATACTTTGTTTATTGACATTGCGATATCCTTACAATTATATATTGAACTATATAAGCCTATAACACAAGGAAAAAAGGAATGCAAAAAGATTTTTCGTATCCGCTGCAAATTGATGAGCTTAACCAGGGGGAACAAAGCTACATGCTAAGGGCAGACAAGGCTCAGCTTGAAACGCTGAAGGAAATTCTTCAGGTTCCGGCTGTGAATTATTTTGAAGCGGATATAAAACTGAAGTTTCAGAAAAAACGCGGCATTCTGGATGTAAGCGGGCAGGTGCGTGCCGGTTTGGGGCTGATAAGCGTTATTTCGCTGGAACCGTTTGACCGGGCTTATAAAACTGATTTTGCCCTGACGTTTGATACCAATGCGACTTATGAACAGATTCGCGAACTGGACGAAGATATAGAGGCAGACATCCCCGATATCGTTATCGGCGGCCGGATAGATTTGGGCGATATTGCGATTGAGCAGCTGGCTCTGGTGATGGAAGACCATCCCCGGCAGGACGGCGAAGAATTTTCCCCGCTGATAGAAGACGATGCGCCGCTGCGCGAGAACCCTTTTGCAATTCTTTCCAAATTAAAAAAATAGCCGGGCGGCACTTTTGGCGGTCGATAAAACTGAGGAGGTGTCCTGTTATCAAGAGGAGGGCTGCTGCAAAACCTCGTATTTCTATGCCTTTCCCGCAAAAAGCGGAAAATATATAAAAAAAACTCTTGCCAAATACATTTTTTTTATATAAAAGCTAATCCAGCAACCCTTGTGTTAATCCGGGAACGGGTTCGCAGGAGTTATTTCGTGTCAAATAATTTTAATTAAAAGAGTTTAAAGAAATGGCTACACCAAAGAAAAAAACATCGCAATCCCGCCGCAATATGCGTCGTTCTCATGATGCTTTGACGCCTAATGCGTATCATGAATGCCCGAACTGCGGCGAATTGAAGAGACCTCATAACGTATGCCCGAAATGCGGACAGTATGACGGTAAAGAAGTTATTACTCAGAAAAAAGAAGAAGAGTAATTAACTGGCTGATTAATTTTATTTATTTTTATGGAGCAGGTTTTGTCTGAGAGTAATCTGGTCATATCAATAGATGCTATGGGGGGGGATAATTCCCCCAAAGTAGTAATAGAAGGTTTGGCTCTGGCACACAAAAGAAATCCGGATATCCGCTTTCTGGTGTATGGGGACGAGCCGAAAGTAACGGCGGAAATTGCAAAATTTCCGGCATTGAAAGAGGTTTGTCAGATTTTTCATACAGAAGAATTTGTTCATAACGAAGATAAGCCGTCACACGTTATCCGCAACCGCGAAACCAGTATGTACAAAGCTGTCGAAGCCGTAAAAAACGGTCAGGCGATGGCTGTGGTTTCTGCCGGCAATACGGGAGCGTTGATGGCTATTTCCAAATTGTTGCTCAAAACGATACAGAAAATACATCGTCCCGCTATTGTCAGCATTATGCCGCATGTCAACGGGCGTTATGTTATGCTGGATTTGGGGGCCAATACCGATTGCGACGGTATCAATCTTGCCGAGTTCGCGATTATGGGCAACATTTTTGCCAAATATGCTCTGGGAATAGAACACCCCAGAGTCGCGCTGATGAATATCGGTGCTGAAGAAATGAAGGGCAAGGGGGAAATCCACGTTGCCGCCCATATCATCAAAAATACGCACCTTAACTTGAATTTTATCGGTTATATCGAACCGCACGAAATTCCGAATGACAAGGCGGACGTTGTTGTTGCCGACGGCTTTTCTGGCAATATCGCGCTGAAATCGGTTGAAGGAACCTGCCATTTGATTATGCATCTCCTCAAAAAGTCGGTAAAGCAGTCTTTCTTTGCCAAACTCGGACTGCCGTTTATGTTCGGGGCTATGCGGAAAATGAAAAAGACCATGGATCCCCGGCTTTATAACGGGGCTATGTTTGTCGGCTTAAACGGCCTGTCGGTCAAAAGCCATGGCGGAACCGATGCGTTCGGTTTTTCCATTGCGGTAGAAAATGCCGCCCGCCTCGTCCGTAAAGATTTTGTCGGCTCTATCCGCCGCGAATTGGAAAATATTGATTTAGATGAACTTTCACAGGAAGCTTGCTATGAAGTGTACTAGAACCGAGATTATTGGCTGCGGGCATTATCTGCCGGCCAAAGTGCTGACTAATGACGATTTGTCAAAAATGGTAGATACCAATGACGAATGGATAAGCACCCGTACCGGGATTCGCTCGCGTCATGTCGTTGCCGAAGGCGAACTGACTTCGGATATGGCAATGCACGCGGTTGAAATGGCAATGCAAAATGCCGGCGTAACCGCTGCGGATTTGGATTTGGTTGTTGTCGCGACATTGACACCGGATAACACGACGCCGTCGGTAGCGGCTCGCATTGCCGGCCGTCTCGGCGTAAAAGTTGGTACGCCTGCTTTTGATATCGGCGCTGCTTGTTCCGGTTTTGTATATGCAATGACAATGGTCGATAATATGATTCGCCTCGGGCAGGTAAAAACAGCTGCCGTTATTGGCGTAGAGAGCCTCTCCAAAGTAACCGACTGGACAGACCGCAATACCTGCGTTTTGTTTGGCGACGGCGCCGGTGCGGTAATCGTGCGCGCGGCTGAAGGCGAGGGGACGGCGGACGATACGGGCGTTTTGGCGACCAAAGTATATGCGGACGGTACACAGTACGAAAATTTATATACGACGGGCGGCATTTCCGCGACCCAGACTCCGGGATATATCCGTATGAACGGCAAAGAGGTATTTAAGTTTGCCGTCGGCGCTATGTGCGAAGCCTGCAATAATGTTTTGGAGCAGGCAGGCGTTTCTGCCGACAAGGTGGACTGGCTGCTGCCGCATCAGGCGAATATCCGCATTATATCCAGCGTCGGGCAGAAACTTGACATTCCGACCGAAAAAGTGATTGTTACCGTAGACCATCACGGCAACACCTCGGCGGCATCGATTCCTTTGGCATTGTCCGAGTCTGTGGAAAACGGCAGGATTAAAAAAGGCGATTTGGTACTGATTCCGGCTATGGGTGCCGGTTTTACCTGGGGCGGACTTTTGGTAAGGTTTTGATAATAATCTGAAAAATTAATCTGTATAATTTCACGGAAGTATTGAATTGTACTTTTGCGGGGATTATGCTCTAAACATAAACAGAACGATAATTATTTATTTTTAGGAAAGGTGAAAAATGACAACTGTAACTCGTGCCGATATCGCAGAAACGATTTGTACAGAAATTGGTTTGTCCCGCAAAGATGCCGGAGATATCTTGGATATGGTCATTGATGAGATAAAAGGCGAGCTGATTGCCGGCCGCGATGTCAAAATCTCGTCATTCGGCTCATTTTTGCTGAAACGTAAAAATGCCCGCATCGGCCGCAATCCGAAAACCGGCGTAGAAGCGGAAATTACGCCGCGTACGGTTATATCTTTCCGTCCGTCGCAGAATTTGAAGATGGCTGTAAACAAATAAGATGCCGCATTGCTGATAAATTCGGCGTCGATAAAATGTAACCCGGTCGATAAAAGGCTGCATTGCCATAAAACGGGTTGCAAGGTCGAAAATTCGGCGTATTAGAGATACTTAACCGGGACGGTTCAACTGAAATGTCAATGTTGCCGTCCCGTTTTTAACGGGAACTTTTGTTAACGGAAGGGGTGAAAATGGGAATCAATAAGTCAAAATCGGCATTTCGCAGTATTGCGGAAGTAACGGAAGATTTGGGTATCGCACCGCATGTTCTCCGCTTTTGGGAAACTAAGTTCAGCCAGATAAAGCCAATGAAAACCAAAAGCTCCCGCCGTTATTACCGCCCGGACGATGTTGAACTTCTGGCTCTTATAAAAGAACTCCTGTATGAACGGCGCTATACGATTGAAGGCGTGCAGAAACTGTTTAAAAACCGCAGCCTGAAAGATATTCTCGGTACCGAAATTCAAAAAGACTTCTTTGAAGATGACGAGCCTGCCGCGGAGCAGTCTTCGGCAGCAGAGGCCGTACAGGAGGTTGTGCGCGCTGCCGCCGCCGAACTGTCGGAAATCAGCCGTGAACTAAAGAAATTGGCTGCAGAATAAAATTGTAAAGTTTATGCAGTCAAAATCCCGACGATAAAATATCTCCTTCAAAAACAGGACGTAGGCTTTTATATCAAGAGGCTGATTGTGCGAACATAATAATTTGTTGACAACTCTCTGAAAAAATGATACGTTTTGTCCATAGAGAAAATAATTATGTAAACTATAAAATTATGAAAACAATTAAAGAACTTGAAAAAGAGATTATGCAGGCCAGAATAAAAGCTATTCTGAAGCAGTATCAAAACGGCGAATTTGCTAGAGAAGCAGAAATTATGCATGCTCGTATGAGTGTTGCCGATTCTGAGAAAGAAATTCCTCTGCGGGAAAAGTTATATCGGATTTTCGGCATTTTCGGCCGAAAAGACGAGTATTACGGCAGTTTTCCCAAAATATTGCATGAAGAGCTGATAAAAGGCGATTATCTGAAACGCTTGGCTTGCCGTTTGTCCATATTTGCCGTATTTCTGCTGGGTATGGCGGAGATGTTTTTTAAGCTGGCAGAGACGAAAAGTATCGCCTTTTTTGTAGCGTCAAGTATAATATTTGGCGTAGGGATTGTTTTTTGGTGCCTGTCGGGAAAAACAGCGCGTTTATGGCTGAACCGTAAAATTACGGGGACGTTCCGGGTGCTGGCATTTTTCTTTTTCGTCTGGTCAGCGGCCGGACTGGTCTTAAAAGTGTATGCAGACGGGATTGTTGCCGTTTTAGGTGGGGAAGATGCCGTTTCTGCGGCCTTTGTGTTTCTGCTTATAATGATTGCGGTAGTGATATTATGGGTCGAAAAAGAAGCAGTAAAAATCCTTGTAGTGTCTGTGGACAACTACTATGACATTCGCATTGGCATTAAGCCCGGTACCGGAGGGTATCTGCTGATGTAGAAGGAAATCTTAAAAAACGCTTTCCCGGACAGGGAAAGCGTTTTGTGCATGGTTTTCTGCTGTTTGCAGGACATCATTCGGTGCGTTTGCTTTGCCCGGCAGATTATGCGAAAACGTTCGGCCTGCCGTGTATTAATCCGCAAAAACACTTTACAAACCGGAGCGGAAAAATTATCCTGACTGCGTATGGTTGCTTCAAAACCGGGTGAAACAGCAAAGGCGCCGCAGATGCAGACAAAATCGTTTGAAAAAATATTGATACCGCTATATCTGTTGGTTTGGCTGGCGCTTACGGTCAGCCTGGGGCTTAGCCACGAACCGTTTGCCGATGAGGCTCAGTCGTTTTTAATTGCGCGCGATACAGGAATAGCCGAGTTGTTGTCAACAACTGCGCGGACAGAAGGAACGCCTGTTTTATGGCACCTTTGGCTGAAATTGCTGCTGTTTGTCGGACTTCCGTATTCTCTGCTGTTTCTTGCTTCTGTACTGCCTGAGTTTGCCGCTGTTGTTTTGTTTGTCTGCAAAGCGCCGTTTTCTGCAGCGGTTCGTTACTTGTTTCCTCTGACGTACTATGTTTTTTATCAATATAATGTTGTTGCCCGCAGTTACAGCCTGCTGTTTTTGGGGATTGTCGCCGCGGCGCTGGCGTGGAAAAACCGGCAGTTTCATCCCTGGCGGTGCCTGCTGGCCTTAATCTTTCTCGGTTCAGTGTCTGCTCATGCATTGGTTTTGTCTTGCTCTCTGGCAGTGTTGTGGCTGTGGGAGGAATGTGCGGGACGCCGTGCCGTATCCGATGATGCGTTTCCGGCTGCCGGCTGCCGTTTTCGGGCAGAGTTCGCCGTTTTTGCCGTTTTTGCCGTTTTCAGTGTCTGGATGCTGTGGCCGGAACCGTCAAACCAGTATGTCCGTAATTTTGCCGTCCAGCCGTTATTTATTTTACGCAACGTTTTTCGTCTGTTAACGACGGGAATAGTTGTTTCGGCATCTCCGCATCCGGAAAATCTCGTTGTTTTGTACATAGGCATTATGTATTTTCTCGCAGCCTGCGTCTGTCTGGCTCTGCATTTCCGACGTTATTTCTGGGCAATGCTGTTTCCTTGTATATCGTTTATGTGTATCGTTCCGTTTAAGCCTTGGCATGCCGGCATACTTATTTTTGCAGTTTTATTCGTCTTCTGGCAGAATGCCGAGCCCCAAAAATATTCCCGCTGCATAAAAGCTGGTATTGCCGTATTTTTTGCCGTCCAGCTGGTTTGGAGCGCTGCCGCGTTCATCCGCGACCGTAACGGGGCTTATTCTGCCGCTCCTGCCGTATATGCTTTTATGCAGGAGCAAAACATTGCCCCGCAGGATATGTTTTTACTGACGTTTAACACTGTGGCTCTGCATCCGTATTACAATCAAGCAGGCTATGGGGCTTGGAACTGGCGGAAAGACGGCTACTCCCGCAGGATAACGGAAAACGAACTGTTGCGCCGCCGCGCTTTTGTCGTTAATGGCGAATTTTATGCGGCTTATCGGGAAAAGCTGGAAAAAATCCGGCGCCGGGGCGGCTTTCAGCTGAAAGTTTTTCCGTCGCGGCACTTTTTTGCATTGCAGGATAAATCGGAAGATGAAACGTTTTATGTATATTACCGGAGGATGAATGGCAGAGGGTGAGAACATTGCGGCGCCTGATAAAACGTTCCGCGGCATAAAGCTGTTTTGGCTCGTATTTGCCGCATTGAATCTGGTGTTTTTGTATTATCAGGTTACATTCTTTATCGGCAACCACGATTGGGACTGGGTTAAAGGTACAACGCAGGTCTTGCGCTGGGATACCGGACTGTTTGAGGGGCGCTACGGCAAGTTTATTCTTAATTCGGCATTGTTTGGCGGTCAGGTATTTCCGTTGCTTAACACTTGGTTGGCGTTTGCCCTGCTGGCGGCCGGTACGGCGCTGCTTCCCGCATACTGGCGTCTTACCGTTACTTCTGCGCGGCTGGCGGCGGCACTGCTTCCGGCGCTGGCTCCGTTTATTCTCGGTTGGCTGTATTTTCCGATAAACATTCTTGGCAACTTTGCGGCGGTGCCGCTTGTCGTCGGCGGGCTTATGCTGGCGGAAAGGCCGGGATATGCCGCCAAAACCGTTGCCATTGTCTGCTTTTTGCTGGCACTCGGCATTTATCCCAGTGCGGTGGAAATGATGTTTGTCTGTCTGGCTTTCCGCGGTATTTTACGGCTTTCGGGGCAGAAAAGGGAGCTTTTGCCGCCGTTGTCCTCCCAGCCTGCCGCAAATTTGCCGCAGCAACAGTCCGCCCCCGGTTCATCACAGCATCAATCTGCCTCAGGTTTATCTCCGCGCCAGTCCTTCTTCGCTTCGCCGCATCAATCCGCCTCTGACCCGTTGCCGTGGTTGTCATCGCTCGTTTTGCCGCTGGCAGTCGTTATTTTTTCTCTGATTTTGTTCAAAGTGTTGTTGGCACTGTTGGCAGCTGTCGGAATTCTGTATACCGGGCACTACAATGTACAGACGGCAGCACTGCCGGAACTCTTTTCTCGTTTGCTGCCGACGGCGGAACTTGTCTGGAACCAGCTATGGGCGACGCTTCCGTTCTTTCCCGCTGATTTGAAAATATGCGGATTTTTGCTCATTATAACAGCTGCCGGCGTTTCCGCTGCCTGCGCCTATGACAGGTGTCCGGTTGACAGAGCCTGCTATTCGGTTGATAGAGAAGTTAACCGGATTATCGGTCTTCGCTGCCCGGTTCGGGTCTTATGGCAAATAGCATTATGGCTTGTCGCCCTTGCCGCTACGGTGCTGAGCGCATTCCTTGCCGCAATGCCGGAAGAAGTTGCTTATATGCCGCGCGTCAATTTTTATGGATTGAATTTTCTGTATGCCGGTGCCGCCGCGGTTTTGCTTTCGGGTTTCCGCTGGCAGCGCAACGTTGGGCTGGTACTGGCCGGACTGTTCCTGCTGTTGTCGGTAAGGCAGGATTTCTATGCGCAAAAAGTATGGCAGTTAGGCAAAACCGCCGAGGAAAGGCTGGTCGAGCGCGTATCTGCCAAAATTGAAGCCGTTCGTCCGCATACGGCGCCGTTGACGCCGGTTGTTGCCGGAGAATTGCCGTTGCGCCCGCGCTATTATGCGGAAAAATATGCCGTTTCCGCACCGTATGTGCTGAATGCGCCTTTTGTTGTCCGCCATATTCCGTCCGGAATGTTCAACTTTTATGCCGTATCACCGCTGTTTTACGGCGGTTCGCAGATTTTTTCCCTGTCGCCCGAACTGCGCCGCTTCCTTGAAAATGCCGCATCGGCATGGCCGGCGGAAAGTTCTCTCTTTGTTGATTCCGAATATGCCGTTATTTTGCTGACTCCGGCCGGCGCCGCCGCCATAAGGGCGCAGATGCCAAAATAGCTTTTCTGTTGCTTTTTTTCTGCTGCCCACTTGATTTTCTCCTTTTCGCCGCACTACATAACACAATAAAGGAGAAAAAAGGATGAATATAGAAAAATATACCGTAAAAACTCAGGAAGCGGTTAAGGGTGCGATAGACCTTGCCGTCAGAAAAGGCAACCAGTTTGTAACCCCTCTGCACTTGCTGGGAACGATTTTGGATTTGAATGATCCGACTATGGAAAACCTGATAACCGAAAGCGGCGGCAATCTGCCGGTACTGAAATCCGGCGTTACCTCAGAACTGGACAAGCTGCCGTCCGTATCCGGTGAAAACGTGCAGAGTTCGCTGTCGCAGGAATTGAGCCGTCTGCTGCTGGAGGCCGAAAGTTTTGCCGAAAAGAACAACGACAAGTTCGTAACGCTGGAACGCCTGTTGCAGGTTCTGGCACAGTCGGCAGGCAACAAAGCGTCCGAACTGCTGAAGTCTTCCGGCGTTAATCCGGTAAAGCTCAATCAGGCGGTCGCCGCATACCGCAAGGGGCGTTTGGCCGATTCCGAAACTGCGGAAGACACGTTTGAGAGTCTGAAAAAATTTACCATAGACCTGACCGCCCGCGCCAAAGAAGGCAAGCTTGACCCGGTTATCGGCCGTGATGCGGAAATCCGCCGCACCATACAGGTTTTGTCCCGCCGTACCAAAAACAATCCGGTGCTGATTGGTGAACCGGGCGTCGGCAAAACCGCGATTGTCGAGGGGCTGGCGATGCGTATCATTAACAACGATGTTCCCGAGAGCCTGCGGCACAAGCGTCTGCTTGCGCTGGATATGGGTGCGCTGATTGCCGGCGCCAAATACCGCGGCGAGTTTGAGGAACGCCTGAAATCGGTCTTAAAAGAAGTGGAAGAGGCTGCCGGAAGCATAATCCTCTTTATCGACGAAATGCACACGATTGTCGGCGCCGGAGCCAACGAAGGTTCGATGGACGCGTCCAACCTCTTAAAACCGGCGTTGGCAAGGGGCGAACTGCACTGTGTCGGTGCCACCACGCTGAACGAATATAAGAAGTATGTCGAAAAAGACGCCGCCTTGGCGCGTCGTTTCCAGCCGGTTTATGTTGACGAGCCGGATGTAGAGGAAACAATCACCATTCTCCGCGGTATTAAGGAAAAGTTTGAACTGCATCACGGCGTGCGGATTTCCGACGCGGCGCTGATTGCCGCCGCCACGCTGGCCAACCGTTACATTGCCGACCGTTATATGCCGGATAAGGCGATTGACCTGATGGACGAAGCGGCGTCTTCGCTGCGTATGGCTGTCGATTCCAAGCCGGAAGAACTGGATACGCTTGACCGGAAGGTTTTGCAGTTGAAAATAGAAAAGGAAGCATTGAAAAAGGAAACCGACGATAATTCCAAATCCCGTCTTGCGGATGTAGAAAAAGAGCTCGCCAATCTGGAAGAGCAGGCGCGTACGCTGGACGCCAAGTGGCGGCAGGAGAAACAGAACCTGCAGCACATTACCGAAATCAAAGACCGGTTGGACAAAGCCAGAAGCGAGGCGCAGATTGCCGAGCGCAACGGACAGTACGAACGCGCCGGAGAGCTTCAATACGGCATTATCCCGAAGTTGAATGCGGAACTGGCAGAGCTGGAGAAGAGTACGAAAAAGACCGAACAACAGACGGTTCAGCCCGAAGACATAGCCAAAGTCGTTTCCAAATGGACAGGCATTCCGACAGACAAAATGTTGTCGTCCGAACGCGAAAAGCTGCTGCATCTGGAAAATTATCTGAAAAAACGCGTCATCGGGCAGGATGAGGCGGTGGAAGCCGTCGCCAATGCGGTACGCCGCTCGCGTTCCGGAATTTCCAACCCGAACCAGCCGATTGGGTCGTTCCTGTTTTTGGGGCCGACCGGCGTCGGCAAAACCGAATTGAGCAAGAGTTTGGCTGAGTTTTTGTTTAATGACGAAAACGCCATGCTGCGCGTAGATATGTCGGAGTATATGGAAAAGCATTCCGTCGCCCGCTTAATCGGTTCACCTCCGGGATATGTCGGCTACGAAGAGGGCGGTATCCTGACCGAGAGCGTACGCCGCCGTCCGTATCAGGTTATTTTGTTTGATGAAGTGGAAAAGGCGCATCCCGATGTCTTCAATATTCTGCTGCAGGTGTTGGATGACGGCCGCCTGACCGACGGCAAGGGGCGTACCGTGGATTTCAAAAACACGATTATCATCATGACCTCAAACCTCGGTGCGGCATACCTGACCGATACGTCGCTGCCGGCGGAAGAGCAGAAGGAAAAGGTGTTGGAAACTCTGCGCCAAACGTTCCGTCCCGAATTCATCAATCGTATTGACGACATTGTTGTCTTCAAACGGCTGACCAAGGACAATATCAGGGCGATTGCTGCCATTGCGCTGGCGAACATAGAAAAGCGTCTGGCCGACCGCGGCATTAAGCTGCAGCTGACGCCGGAAGCCGATGCCTGGATTGTGGACAACGGCTATGACGAAGTCTACGGTGCCCGCCCGCTGAAACGGCTGCTCAAAAGAGAGCTGGAAAACAAGCTGGCCTATGCTTTGCTCGCCGATGAAATCCATGACAATTCGACGGTCAAAGTCGGCGTCGGTACAGATGGGCTTGAATTTGACAAATAACAGCGTCAGTCTCGAATTTAACAAATAATTAAGCCGCGTATGCTATAGAAATCTCCGCAGGACAAACTGCGGAGATTTTTTGTATCAGGGGAGGGAAAATGACCGCCGGATTGAAATATACGCTTTTAGCCGTCGTCTTTTTGCTGGGATATACCAGTATGTCGTTTGAACTGCTCGTTTTGCGCCAGCTGATAAATTTTGTCGGTTCCAATACGCTGATAACATCGGTTGTCATTACTTTTATCCTGCTGTTTTTGTCTGTGGGCTATTACATCGGCTCTGTCGTGCGATTCGCCGGCTCCTCTAACCGGCGCGGCAGCCGTATGCGGTACATTCCCGGCCGCCCCGTCCGCCGCATTATGGAAAGTCTGGCCAAGATATTGGTCGTTTGGTATATCATCGCGTGTTCTTATTATCTGATTGAAATTTATTTTTATCTTCTGTATGCCGCGGGAGTACGTTCGACACTTGGTTTTGTTTTTGCTTTCTCGGCTGTATTTCTCGCTTTCCCGTCAGTGTGCCTGGGGTTTATAACCTCGGTTATCGGGCGGATGCTGCACCGTTACGATACGGACTATACCGGGCGCTTTATGGCTGTGGATACCATTGGCAGCGTTCTCGGTTCAATGCTGACGACACTGGTGCTGATGCCGTTAATCGGCGTTTCCGCAACCGTTGTTGCGTTGGTCTTTCTTGCTGCTGTCGCGGCCTTTTTGCTGTCATCCCGCCGCCGCCGGACAGAAACCGCCGTACTGTCGATAATGCTGCTGGCCTTTGCCTTTTCCGTCAACAGCGAAAAACTGATGAATCCGCAGAGTACGCTGGTCAAGGACGATGCCGTATCGCGCATAGAAATTGAACCGGCAGATGTGGAAAAAGGTAAAGCGTTATCTGAAATTATGCGTATAAACGGTTCTTTTTCTTCTAAAATTTCAGTGCGAAAGGATCTGATGTTTGACTATGTCCGTTTTATCAACGAAACGTTTATCGCCTCACTGCCGCAGGACTTTCCACGGGACATTTTGGTTCTTGGCGCCGGCGGATTTACGATAGGCCTAGGCGATAGCTTTCATAATTATACCTTTTTGGATATAGACAAAGACCTGAAAAACATTGCCGAACAAAAATTTTTGCAGCGCCCGCTGCCTGAAAATCAGAAGTTCATAGCCGAAGACGCATACCTTTTTATGCTAAATGCCAAGCAAAAGTATGATTTGATTGTTGTCGATGTTTTTTCGGCTGTCCGCAGCATTCCGATGAATTTTGTTACCGCGGATTTTTTCCGTATGGTAAAAGAACGTCTGAAACCGAACGGCATAATGGTCGCCAATGTTATAACTTCGCCGTCGTTCGGCAACGATTTTTCACGCGGTTTGGATAATACGCTGCGCCAGGTTTTTCCGCAGTATCTGGACAGGAGGGTGCTTCAGCCGTATAATCCCTACGGGCGGGATTTGGCAAATGTCGAATATGTTTATTACAATTATCCGTCGGACAAGACGGTATATACACAGGACAAAAATGCTTCGTTTTACGGACAGTGGTAAACTTTCCGGCAGCCGGCCGCCCCGTCGGGTTTCGCCGCAGGATTCGTTCAAAAGTTTTTCCTCTTTCCCGTCGTCTTTTCCCGCCTCTTGCTCGGACGGAGGCAGACATATCCCGTTGCCGAAAATGCTTTACAACCGCCTTAAAATATGGTAAAATAATTTCTATAAAACAGCCTGAACGGAGCAGGGAGGATGCAATGTCCGTATCGCGTGAAGACATCAAAAAAGGCATGAAGCAGGATGCCGCGGCAGCGTGGGCAAAAATAAAAAAATTGGCCGGGCGCTGGTGGGTCTATGGTGCCGTTGCGCTGGGCGTTGGCGGCAGCTCCGCACCTTTGCCGGAACAAAATGCCTCTCTCGGCGCTTCTCCGTTCGAACAGAGCCTGAACGAAGGCAGCCGCCGGCTGGAAAACAAACTGAAAATATCGGAGATGAAAAAACGTGCGGAAGCCGAAAAGCAATTTGTTTCTCCTCTGCGTCCTCATGCCGAGGAACAGACGTTTGCCGATTGGAATATGATAGCCGGAAATTTACAGGAAATACCATGGGCGGAAGAAAATGTGCAGCAAAAAGCGGCTGAAATCTGTCGCCGGGCAATGGGTACGACGGTTACGGGAAATCTGCCTTTGGCTGAGCTGATGCAGAAAACCGGCGTAACCAAGACCGATATTCAGGCGGTTGTAGATAACAACCCTGCGTTGCTGTATGAACTTTCTCCCGGAGAAACCAATCGGAAACTGGCGCGTGCCGCCGGCAATATAAAAGATGAAACCGTCGGCAAGTGTACGCTTGGCGTCCAAAATATTTTCGGGCGTGCCGGAATGGGCGAAATCCTGTCCGGCAATAATCCCGACTGGCCGCAGAAAGAACCCGGCGCCGGTCGAAGCAACTCCGGCTGCAACGTCTATATCCCGTTGGAAAAAAGCGGGCTGTTTACGACGGTATCGATAGAAAACAAAGCCTATTCCCGTGTTGGGCGGAAAGAAAACAAAACGGCGGAAAATCAAGAAATGAACGACTTTATCCGCAGGCTTCCGCCGGGAACGACCATCAGCATCGACAACCGTGTCGATGAATTCAGCGGCCGTCGCCTGCCGAAAGACAACCAAGGGATAATTCACGGCCATACCTGTGTCATAAATAACCGGCATAATCCTGCCTGCGATTATGAACAGAGAAACGGCGTCAATTTTAACCGCTACGGTCCGAAAGTAAATATCTCCCTGTCCAAAGATATGGAAGCCAGTCAAAAGTTTGCCGAACTGTGCATAGAAGCAAAGCTGACCCGCGAACAGAAAGAAAAGAAGGCGCTTCGGTCGGCGCAGCATCTTGAAAAAGCAGGAAAGGCCGGCAGGTAGAATAAACGGAGGGAACAGCCATGAGTATTGAAAACATCAAACAGGGCAGTGTCATAACCGATAAAGTCAGTTTGTTGCTGCGCAACGGCGAAAATGAAAAGGCATTGGATTTGCTGGGGCAGAATTACGGCCCTCTGGCACGCAATGCCATGGAAAAGGTCATGAAATACAGCAATCTGTCGCAGGATGAGATGGTTCGTGTTTTCGGCAAAATATCCGATATTTTGGAAAATGTTGCAGATAAGATTTCCAGACACGAACGCCTGAACGAGAAAAAGGAAAAAGCGGCTGCAGCCAGGGAACAGGCCGAAGACGCGGCGGAACTTGCCGCCATACAGGCAGAAGCTATGGAACGCCGGAAAAAATTTGAAGACCGGATGCGCTGGGTGGAAGAACAGAAGCAAAAGCTGGCCGAAGAGCGTCGTCAGCTGGAAGAACAGCGCCGCTTTGAGAAAGATGCCCGCAAACGCCGTGAAATAGAAGAAAAGCTGAAACGGCTGGAAGAGCGGAAAAAACACTTGGAAACGGAACGCCGGAATTTGGAAAAAATACGGGAGGAAAATCAAAACGGCTCTTTGGCTCGGACAGATGGACGTACTGACCGGGACAATGCGGGCATTTCGTCTTCTTTCCGGAATTCAGACGGTGCACATGCGCCTCATACTCCCGCCGATACGCCGCTCCGTACCCCGGACAATATTTCCACTCCCGCAGCTGCCGGTTCAACTTCTCATACGCCGGAAAATGCGCATTCCACGTATGTTTCAAACCCTGCGCATTCCGGAAACAAGGCGTTTGAAACGGCGGTTTTGCTGAAGTCCCGCACCAGAAATGACTGATTCGCGAAAGCCGGCTACCAGAAGATATTATACATAAAGGCCGCAAAAATAAACAGCATCAGCAGGAAGCCTGTGCCGATGACTGCCGAAGATGCGCCAATCCTTTTGCGCAGCAGCCAGGCAGCGGCAAAAACGGCAAGATAACAAACCAGAAAAGCGCCGCTTGAGAGGTTGACTATTGCATTGAAGTCAAAAAGTACGGTTGCCAGAATGATGAGTACCGTTGTGAAAAGGTTTCCTTTTGTGCCGAAACGCCAGAATTTTTGATGATAAAAAGCGGGAAGTTCCTTGTCTTCGGCCAAAGCGCGCGAAATACGGAAAATGCTGAAATACGTTGCGTTGATTCCGGTTGCGTAGGCAATGAATATCGTCAGGTAAATCAGCCCGAAACCCGCCGTGCCCAAAAGTTCCCTTGCGGCTGTGGCGACGGCAACGTTAGGATTGCTGGTCAGCTGGTGCATATCGACATAATGAAGGACGACAAAAGCCAGCCCGCAGTACAGCGTTATGACGATAAGCAGCGTCGTGTAAATGGCCAGAGGAATTGTCCGCTGCGGATTTTTGACGTCTCCCGCTGCATTTGTAATAACGCCGTATCCGGCATAAGCGAAAAAGGTAACGCCGATGCCTCCCCAGAAACTTTTGGCATCAGGAACCGGCAGCGGCGTTGTGTGGGCCGTATCGTAAAACCACAGGCCGGCGGCAAACAGTGCCGTCAAAATCAAAAGTTTTAAAGCGACTAAAACCGTTTCAGTCCGGCTGGAATCCTGAGCGCCGAGCATATTCAGAAAAGACATCGCCGCAATCAGGATAACGGCGGCAGTATTTATGGTCAGCTGTTGCGGAAAGGTGTTTCCTGCTAGGTGGGCGGCGTAAATTCCGAACGATTTTGCCATCATTGAAATTGAGATTGCCGAAGTCAGCATATAAAGGATGGTCAAACCGCCTGATAACCAGCGGTTTTTGTAAGCGATATGGAAAAAGTCGGTCAGCCCGCCCGAAACCGGGAATTTAGCCGAAAGTTTCGCATAAGAGTAACCGGAAAACATTGCTGCAATTCCTGCAATCAGAAAAGATGCATAAGTCCAGAGCCGGGAAATCAAAATGACCTGGCCGAGCAAAGCGAAAATTCCCGCACCGACAATGGAACCTATGCCGATAGCCACAACATTGATAAAACTCATATCATTTTTTTGAAACATTTTCTGTCATCCTCTTTTCCGTTGTTACATATTCTGGTGCCAAACCGTATCTTGTCATATTCCGCGTTTTCCGGCTGCCGCCTGAGTTCCTGCTGACCTCACGCCGGGTATGTTCTCCCGAAATCTCTGCGGTTATATCGGCTGCCGGATTTCCTCACCACGGTTGTCTGAAATATTCTGCGTTTGTCTGGAATAAATATAATGGCAACAGCGCCCAATCCAATGAGGACTGCTGCAAAAATAATGGCATAGTATTATTTCAGGACATGCAACTGCAAAATCCGGACTTAAAATCACATAATTTAGATTGATAAATTCGCATTATAAATATCAATAAAAAATAGTTTTGATAAGCCAAAGTCAAACAGAATTAAAATATATTTAAATGATGTTTTATAAAGAAAAAGCCGCTGTGACGCGGCTTTTTCAAGATAGACAGGCGCAGTAAGACAATCCACGGACTAATTATTCTTAAATGGCTTACATTTAGCAGATATTTCGAGAAAATATTGCTGCGATAATGTACCTGATATAAGTTTCTTAGGTGGAAAATTTTTATCAAATTCTTTAACAGCTTCGTCATCAACATTATAGATTTCATTTTCATAATACTCCCCGTTTATTCCGTCTAAGGCACCGTCAGACAATCCGCATATATGAAGAGCTGCCGCAAACATATTTTCAGAATTACGAATACCATATTTTTCAGCAGGCTCAAAACCTTGCTTAAGATAAAATGCCGGATTACCATACAACAGGATAGCTCTATATCCTGATTGTTTCGCAATTTTTTTTACTTCAGAAATTAATTTTGAACCAACACCAGTTCTTTGATATTGAGGAAGTACCGAAATTGGTCCCAGACTGATAACCTCGTAATTTCTCCCGTCATCTCCGCTAATATAAGATTTTATATTTATCACATGTCCAACGATGGTCTCGTTTTTTACGGCGACTAAATTTAATTGAGGGATATACGCTGGACATTGACGTATTTGATGAACTAAATAATGATCGCTGCACCCGGGTGAATATACATTCCAAAATGCCTCGCGAACAACATTTTCCGTTTCCCTTTGCTCCGAAATCTTTTCCTCTCTTATTTCAATCATAACATTTCCTCAAATAATTAACCGTATGACAACACAGCACTAATATCTCTTCTTTATATTGGAAATAAACGAAAGATGTGGCCGAATGCCAGCACTTTAAGCGAAAATAAGCAGCTGTCAATATCAAACACTTTTATTCTGACAAAGTTTCAAATCCGACTTTTGATAAATGATTATCCCGAAAAGCTATAAGATTTCAACCGCACTAGCCGCTTGTAAAATAAAGGGTTTTATATAGGCAATCGTGTAACAAGCGTGAATTGGCCTGATAAACACTCCTCATACGATATCAAATAAGTGATTGATATATAAAGAAAAAGCCGCCTTAAAGCGACTTTTTCAATACTGGTAGTGCAATGAATAAATAAAACAGAAACATATACAAATTTTCATTCAAGTGCAACCTGTTGATTCAACATATTTTTTATACGATCACCATGAAAGCTAAAATAAAAAATGTCAATAACAAATGCTAATAAGATGAAATTGTTAGTCAAAGACAGTAAAAAGTATCTTATAAAGCGTGAACAATATTAAATTCAATTCTAAACGTAAGTAAAAAAAGTATTGACAAAAGACGACAATAAGGTTATGCTAATTCAAAAATTTATCATTAAAGGAGATGAAATGCAAGAGATACTTGAAATAGCTGAAAAATATGGTGTTTCTTTGTCAGAGTCTGATATCGCATTAGCCAACGAAAGATGGGACGACGGAAAGAAAATAATTATCATTGCATCAGGAAGATTATATTAGAGAGTTCCGATGGTTAACTATACCCTCGATTCTTCATCCAATATAGTTCCAGTGTCTTTAACTGATGAAAGAAAAGGAGGGTGTGAAGCTGATTTTTCACATCTTCTTTTTTATAAGTTGAATCAGAAACATTGGTTGGTTATAGATACATTCAACGATGTTGTTGAAATTGTTGATAATAAGACTAAGTCTGATGTCTTTGATTGTGCTGATACAACTAATCAGTATTGGAACTATTATTGCATCAGATGTTCTAAAAATAAAGAAAAGCTAGAAAAACTTCACGCCGATATTTTACAGCAAGCCGAGAAAGAAAAATTTAATTTTTTTGTTATCTGTCCAACGTATAATTGCAATAGTCGGTGTGTTTATTGCTATCAGCAATATAATCCCTTGCTTGACCGACGCTCGATTTCTCTTGAAAGTTTGGCGGAAATGTTGAGTTATGTTCAAACACAAATAGATGAGATAAAATCAAAATATCCAGAGCAATTTACCGCCCTAGGACTATTTGGCGGAGAACCATTTATCAAAAAAAATAAGCCCATTGTTGAGAAGGTTATGGAATTTGCTAGACTAAATAAAGTCTCGGTTCTACCAACAACTAATTTGCAGGAAATTGAAGAGTTTATTGATATATTTATAAAGTATCGCGGCTATTTCGGTAGAATATGCACTACAATTGACGGTGATAAAGATTACCATAATAGTAGAAGAAAATCTTTAATTACTAAAGATTCGTTTGCGAAGGTCGTGAGTAATGTTAATTTGTTGCTTAAATTGCAAATTCCGGTAACAGTAACAATAAACATAGATAAGTCAAATAAACATATGCTCCATAATTTTCTACAACTAGCAAAGGAAAATAACTGGTGGAATAATCCCTTAGTCAATTTGGAAATAGGACGCGTTGATGATAGATGCTATACAGGAACATCGGATGATATAATGAGTGAAGCTGAATTGTTGAAATATTTGCGTGATTTCAATGAAAAAGAGGCGTTTCCAAACAATATTAAATTGGCGTTTGTGAAAACATCTTTAGCTTTGGCTCAACATTTCGGATTTGATTTTAATCAAAACGAACGCGGACGAAAAAGATTTCACTATTGTTGGTCTGGAACACCAGTTGATAATGTACAATATATTGATAAAAATTTGCGTGTTTTCAGATGTACTTATACAGTAGGACGAGACGATTTAGCTTTGGCAGAGCTGAAAAAAGGAGAAATGTCCGCCAATGTCGAAATGTATAACAGGTCCTCATTTTTAGATAAGTGTTGGAATTGTCCATTAGGAGGGTATTGTGGAGGTGGATGCAGCGTTTCAACTCATGTTGATCAATCACGTTTTTGCCAAGAAGAACAAAAGAATTTTGAATACCTTGTCCAAGAGGTAATTCTCCCAATTGTATGGAGTAAGTTCAATGGCGTCTCCGAATAATTCAAATTACTGTGGGGGAAAAGCTGAAGGTTTGAAATTGTTAAAAGAACATAAATTGCCTGTTCCCGATTTTATGGTGATATCAAATAACGAGGTTCATAACGTTCTTGAAACCCCTGAAGAAATGGCGAAATTATATATGAAGATTAAAGAAAGATTTGGCTGTACCAAATTGGCGATAAGGTCTTCAGCAGATAAGGAAGACGGACAATCAAAGTCGTATGCAGGTTTTTTTTCGACTGTTCTTAATGTGCCTATCAGAAAAGATAAAATTTATCAGGCAATGAAAGAGGTGTATGAGAGCGCAAATCGCAGTGTTTCTAATCCGATTAAAATGAATATAGTTATCCAAATTATGGTAAAACCTCGCATATCAGGTGTTTGTTTTTCAGATTCATTTGATGAACGCGGTCAAAAAATATGCCTAATATCTTTTGTTAAAGGACTGGCGAACAAACTTGTTGACGGAAGAACAACAGCAACGAATGTTTTTTATAAAATAAAAAATAATAAAATCTGTCATTCTGATTACGTGGTGCGGGGAATGTTACATCGGGAAAGCTGTCATTTAGATAAGCTGGTGGCATTAGTACAAAAAATCAGAAAGGAAATAGCTGAAAATTCCGATATAGAGTGGTGTATTGATGAGCAAGGTTCTCCTTGGATTGTACAACTTCGTCCCATTACTCGAAAAATTCATCTTTCAAAAGAAACAGAAAAGTATATTGTCGCTTCGGAGGGAGTTGTTAAAGGTAAGGTCTGTTATATAGATAGTTCTTTACCAACAGGACAACTTAAGAATGCTATTAACAATTTTAAAAGCGGAAACATCTTGGTGTCTGACTATACAGATACATTTTTTATGCCGGCAATAAATAAAGCTCACGCTATTTTAACCTCAGAAGGGGATATTCTTTCTCATAGCGCCATCACAGCGCGGGAATTAAATATTCCATGTCTAGTTGGTATTAAAAATTTATCGTCAAAGATAAAAAACGGCGACGAGATATTTTTGGATACTTATAAAAATATTTTAAAAGTCAACGGTGTCAATATATCAGAAGAAACTACCGATATTGATTGGACTTCCGTGTATGATTTTTCCAACATATCAGAACTGACAATTAAAGAAGATATTTTCCTTTTTGAAAATATTTTTGGAGAGAATATTTTATATCATGATTCTAATTGTTTGCCTGAAAATATCAAACGTGCACGTCAAAAGTTAGAAACCAAATTCGGAGATAAAATTCAAATATCGACCAGCAATAAATATCATTGGTATTTTGAATGGAAAAACTTTTGCAAATTTGCAATTTTCAGAAAATATTATTACAAAGCATTAGAATTAGTTCAAAATTTCAAAGAAGATGAAATCGATCATCTGTATAAAGAAATTATCGAAAAATGTATGGAAATTCAGAAAAGTAAAAGATCAAATAATGAATTAGAACGTCAAGAAATAATAATTTCCTTGTACTTTTTGCTTGATATGATGTTACCGATGGGATTGAGCATAAAGCATGCATATCTTGAGGCGTTTTTTTTGATGTCATTTTCTTCATTATTATCACAAGAAAAAGTTAAGAAGAAAAAGCTGGAAAAAGTGCAAAAATATTTGCACTGTGTTATTGCTCGGAAAAATGAAATATTTAAGAAATTTATGGAAAACGGTTTATTGTCGTATGATTTTATGCAAATACGAGATACACAAATTAGAGAAAAATTCCAAGGAAAATACCCTAAATATTCGCCGAAAATGTATCAATTGTTTTATGAGAAATATATAGAAGACGTAAATGCAGATATTTAATAAGTCAACTAAACATTAATATACAAATTCGTTTTTTGCGTATACCAATCTATACAAAAAAAAGACACCACAATGAACTGTTCCTGAAAAGTTGGATAGTAAAAAAAGAGACCCAAATATAAAACACGTGGTTATTGTATCCCGAAAACGGAAGTAAATACTTCCGTTTTTCTTTATGGTAGGCGCGCAGGGCTGAGGGATAAAAAACAATTTGGGGAATTGTTTTTTGCCCGAAGGCGAGAAAAACCTTTGCTTTTAAAAGTGGTGTAAACCACGCATGAAAAGCTTAGGTTTTCGAGTGCCCGAAGCGAAGTTGGTTTGCACAAACGATTGTTTGCGCAAGCCCTACGAAGCAAGGCCGAACCCGTTGGGTAAGAATACCTGCCGCAATAATAAAAAACCTCGGATAAACCGAGGTCTATTATTATGGTAGGCGCGCAGGGATTCGAACCCTGGACCCACTGATTAAGAGTCAGTTGCTCTAGCCAACTGAGCTACGCACCCATCATCAAAATGGCACTTGCCATCAAAACTGCCGTTACTATAACCAAAAGATTTTTTTTTGCAACCCCTTTTTTTATTTTTTTTGATATTTTTTTTAATGCGCGGGTAAAAGCCTTGCAATATATTGATTCTGCGCTTATATTTCTTGTAAATTCTTGGAGAGGAAAATGCATTTTTATCAGGTTGGCGGTGCTGTGCGGGATATGTTGCTGCATAAGTCCTGCCAGGACAGGGATTTTGTGGTTACAGGCGGAACGGAAAAGGAAATGCTGGCCCTGGGTTTTAAAAAAGTCGGGAAAAGCTTTCCCGTTTTTCTGCACCCGGAAACCGGCGAAGAATATGCGCTTGCCCGCCGGGAGGTAAAAACCGGCTTAGGTCATTGTGATTTCAAATTTGAATTCACGCCGGACATTACTTTGGAAGAGGATTCTCTGCGGCGGGATTTTACCTGCAATGCTTTATACCGAAATCCCGATACCGGGGAAATTCTGGATTTTCATCAGGGGAGGGATGATATTAAAAAGCGTGTTTTGCGCCATATCTCGGAACATTTTGCCGAAGATCCCCTGCGGGTGCTGCGGATGTGCCGGTTTGCAGCGCAGTTGGAGTTTGCCGTTGCGCCTGAAACGATGGCACTTTGCCGCCGGATGGTAGAAGAAGGGGCGCTGGCACATTTAAGCCGGCAGCGGATTTGGCAGGAAATGGAAAAGGCGCTGGGGTGCCGCGGATTTTATCTTTTTGTCCGGACGGCGCACGAATGCGGTGCGTTGTCGGTGCTGCTGCCTGAAATCGGAGAACTGTGGAATGTTCCTGAACGCCGGGACTATCATCCTGAGGGAAACAGCGGGGAGCATACCGTTCTGTCGCTGAAAGCAGCCGATACGGACGACGCTATGGTCAATCTGGCCGTATTGCTGCATGATGTCGGAAAAACGGCTACGGATCCGCAAAAATGGCCGTCGCATCGCGGACATGACTTGCTGGGAGCAGAGATTATCGGCCGGATAGCTGCCCGGCTGCAAATCCCTGAAGCTTATGTCGGGTTTGCCCGTTTTTGTGCCTTAAACCATATGGTGTCGCATCGTCCGCCCGCGGATGCCGCCAAGAAACTTGCCCGGATAGCTGTTGACCTGCTTCGTTTTCACCGCCCGGACTATGTGGAGAGGTTTATTGCCGTCATGTCTGCCGATGTGCGGGGGCGGGACAAGCCTTTCAGCCGTACCGAACAAAAGAATTTTGCCGCCATTGCCGCAATGCTGGAACGGTTTTACCAGAAAGCGTCAACCCTGCGCTTTTGCGAATATCCTGAATTCAGACAGGCCCTGGAAGCATTGAAAGAACATCGGATAACATCCGTTCAGCTCAGAAAAAAAGAGGCGGAAATCCTGTTGCGGCAGGCGGAAATTTAATGTGCCTGCCCTGTACGGCTCTTTAAATCTTATAAATTACCAAATCTTATAAATTGCCGATGCTTTCTGTGTAAATCCGATTTAATGCTTTAAAAAAAATAATATATATGTTTCAATCATCAGCGGAGAACTTTATTTTTTAACTTTATGGATTATGGTGCTGTTATGGGAAAATCGCTGAATTTAGCTCTGTTGCTGACTGTTTCTTTGCCGGCCGTGGCGTATGCCGTATCTGCCGCTCCGGCGGAAAAGGCGCCCGCGACGGCGTCGTCGGGAATTTATAAATTAGATGAAGAAAAAGCCGCATCTGCTGCTGTGTCGAAAGCAGCCGGAGATGCAGGTGCAGTATCGCCGGCTGCCCCAATTGCAGAGGAGGAAACAGACCAGCCCAAAATAATAAAAGAGGAAATCTCCGGCGGTCATATTGAAAAGCTGGTGGCGCCTGACGGCAAGGTTATTGCCGAAAAAACGATAAAAGACGGCGAAGTCGTTAAAAAGGTGCTGAACTATTATCATCCCAACGGGCAGGTTTCCCGCAAGGTAACTACGCTGGATGACGGCAAAGGGTTTTATGCGGAAGATTACTATATGAATGGGCGTCTGGCAGCGCAGGCGACATATCTGAACGAGAATAATAAAATCGGCACCGAAAAGAAATACGACAACAACGGGACATTGCGGCAGGAAATTCCGTGGGTTCTGCCCAAAGAAGACGCGCAGAAGCCGTTGGCTGAACAAAAGACGATTCGCCAGGGCAACATCATCACATATTATCCCGACGGGCGTATAGCCGCATCGTTTCCAGTCGGTCAGGAAGACGGCAAAACCCTGTTTTTTAACCGTCAGGGCCGCGTGATAAAGGAGGTCGAAAATGCCCGGGTGCTGAATTTTGCTCCCGAACTGGATGCGGCGGATTGTCAGGACAAGGTTGTGAAACTGAGCTTGGAAGAGCTGGTTGAACTTTATGAAGATGAGGGGGATATATCGTATAACAAGTGCGGCTTGCCGTATCGGGAAAACTTTGTATATGAAATCGCCGATATGCGCGGTAATGCAGTGTCGAAGATAAGTTATGACGATACGGGAATGATTCGGCGCATAACCCCCTATGTCGGCGGTTTGAAAAACGGCGTCGAGCAAAAGTTTGACGCTTCGGGCAATCTGACTGCGGAAATAAATTACAAACAAGGGATAAAAAACGGAACCGCAAGCGGCTTTTTCCCGACCAAGGAGGTAGCCTTCCGCAAACGTTATGAGGACGGAAAAGTCGTTGGCAGGCTGACCTGCTATTTCCCGACCGGGGAAGTTGCCGCGGAGTTTGCATATAAAGACGGCAAAAAGGAAGGAACTGCAAAGATATACGGTCCCAATGCCCGCGAAATCTCTTTTGCCGGCGGCGAAATTGTCGGCGCTGCGCCGAAAGATGCCCGTCGCGCTCCGGAACCGTCCAAGCTTGCGGCTCTGTCCAATCCTGATTCGAAATGCCTGGATATAACCTCTAAGTTGGATGAACTGGCGCTTGATTTGGAAGCTAACGCCAATACCGTAACCAAAGCTTTTGCGTTGGATTTGCCGGATTCCTGCCGGGATTTTTCCTCTTTCAAACCCGAAAAAAGCAATTATGCCTGTTATGATGTCCTCAACCGTCTGCGTGCCGTGTTCCCGACCGGTTATAACCGCGGCGAATATGCAATCGAAACGGTTTATGCCGAAAACGGGCAGCACTTGTATGATATTCCGTACTATCAAAAACAGAAGCAGGGCTTTGCCAAAAAGTTTGACGATAAAGGTCATGTTGTCGCGGAGATTTATTACAGCCGGGATAAATTGGCGGAAAGTTCGCGCAGCTATCATGACAACGGAGCCGTCAAAGAAATGCTGACCATAGCAGACGGTGCGCCGCGCAAGCTCCTGGTAAGGTATAATAAAGACGGAACGCTGGCCTTCAGCCTGAATTATAATGAAGGAGAAAAGGCGGATGCCTTTTTGGCCGAACCGCAAAAGAACAAGGATATTTATCTGAAATTCTATGAAGGCGAACTTGACAATATTCGCGAGGTGAATGCATCTAATCCGCAGAATTATATTGAATATAACTTAGCTTCCGGCGAATATACCGTATATAAGAACAGCGAGTTGATTAAAGGCGGAAAAATCTGCGGTTATGAAAATCGGACAGCAGATGCTGCACCATCAACAAGTGCCACATCTTCAACATCTGCTGCACCATCAATGAGTACCACACCTTCAACAGCTGTTGCACCTGCAACAGATGCTGCAGCGTCATCAACGGCTGCCGCATCTGCAGTGTCTTCCGTAACTTCAGGTCAGTCGGAATCCGTTTTGCAGCCTGCGCCAAAACAGGCTTCTGAAGCTCCGGCCTCTGCTGCCGGAACTCCCGCCGCTGCGGTTCCTGCCTCTTCCTCGGCAGCGTCCGTTTCAGACGCCGCTCCGTCTACAGTAGCTCCGGCTTCTTCCGCGTCGGTAGCAGCACCTGCCTCGGAGGAAGTTCCGACAGCCGCATCGTCTGTGCAAAAAGCCGATATTCCCGTCCGGAGTGAAAAAAACGAAGTATCACCTGTCCTTCCGGAAGATGCTGCGCCGATGGTAGAAGGGCTGGAGCCTGTTTCTTTTGACGATATAAAACTTAAAAATGCGATTATCCCGACGGCAGAAGAGAAAAAGCAGGCCGAACTGGCAGCCAAAAATATCGGTCCGGTTGCCAAACCGGACATAGATGCGCTGGCAGATGTCGTTGACAAGGAGCATGTCAGCATCGGCGGCGAAAAAACTTCCGGCTCTCTGGCTAAAACCGAAAAATTTTATTATCCGAACGGCAATCTCCGCAAAACGATAAAAACCCGCGGCGGCCGGACGGAAGAAATTAAGGAGTACTCCAAAACCGGACTGCTGCTTACCGATACCGTTTACAAAGACGACGGCATTCTGATTGAAAAATATTTCGGTTCCGGAGAAATTCGCCGCAAGACAAATAAGGCTTATACAGACAATCCGGTAATGGCTTTTATATCGCGCGAAGATTTTTATGACAACGGCAAGGCGCGTTATGAGATAACCCGCAAACCGGAAACCTTGCTGTTTTCTGATAAGCAGTTTTATCCCGACGGTACCCTGAAAGTTGAAACGGTTCAGAATTCTCCGCTGTCATACACAATCAGCGAATACGACAAAGCCGGAAAGCTTGTCAAAGTTATAAAGCAGCTCGGCCCCAACATTTTGGAAGAGGTATATGATGCCTCGGGAACAGTCAAATCCCTGAAATTGAACGGAGCCGATATGCCGGTGAAATTTGCCAAAAACAGCAGCGGACTGTTGCGGGACAATATGAAGATATTTGCCAAGAACGGAGCAGTTTCATCAGAATTCAAAGCCGATGAAAAACAGAACGCGCTGCTGGAATACTATAAAAACGGCAAGGTAAAGACTGAAATCGTCTTTTATAATAACGGCGAAATTTCCGTCAAAGCCTTTGACCGCGAGGGAGCGTTGGAAAAGTTCGCCTATCTGGCGCCTGACGGCAAATTACATCTTCAAAAGCCGTCCGTCCGTACCGTTTCGGCTTATCGCGAGCGGCACTGGGTCGATTATAATAATCCGCGTTGGATAGAAAATCAGGACCGTTATTCGGTGAAATCCGTTGCCCGCCTCAATTTGGACACCGCTGCGTATATTTTAGCCGAACTGGATATGCAGGCACCGGAAATGATGAAAAAGCTGTACGATATTTATAAATAAACGCGTGACAGTTGGAATAGGCGGAACAATGATACAGGTAAAACCGGCGCGTAACCTCACATAACGGGTATGGCGGCAAGTACAGCCAGCGCGTAACCTCATATAACTAACACGGTGCAAGTGCGGCCGGTATAGAAGGGCAGGGCGTGGCAGTCCGGGCGTATCTGCCCTTTTCCTATATTTGTTGCACCCGTAAATTAATGTTTGACAAAAAATAAACGGCGTTATATATCTCAAGCCGAAACAACTATATATATGTCAAATTTAATTAAAATGTTATCATTATGAAAACAGAAAAAATCAGTGTTGCAGAAATAAGCCGTTTGCGTGAAGCTGCAGAAATTGAAAGAAACACGCATCATGAAGTTATGAATCGCATCAGCAAAATCAGTTCTGTCCAAGTCGGCTTCAACTGGCTTCCTGACGGTCTTCCCGCCAAAGAGCAGATGCAGATAGTCAAACGCGGCAACCAGAAGGAAATTATGGCTTTGCTGACGGCGTATGCCAATCTCCGTATGTCTTCACACGATGAGGAACGGTTTGAACGCGTTAATATTGCGCCTGAGGTGCAGATGTATATTTTCCATCAGCCGATAGGGTTTGATGCTGCTCGTATTTATATGTTGGAACACAATCGCCTGTGTCTGGACGTCGAAACGGAATTGATAAAGAAAAAGATGATGTCTGTTATTGCCAAAAAGCGGCTTTCGCCGAAAGCGGAAGTTTTCCTTCTGACGCATTGCCTGCATGAGGGAAAAGAGCAGGACAGCGATTCATCGTTGTTTCCGGTGCAGGAATATCTGGAAAAAAACAGACTTTCACCTCTTGGGCAACAGGCATTGATGACGTATCTTAACGTTGGCGGCGGCAGGGACAGCTTTATAGATGCCTGTCGCAACTGTGTCAAAACGTATGTTGAACGGTATAAGGAACTATCCCTTCCGGCACAGCGCGAGATGGTTAAAAGCGGTGACAGCGAATTGATTATGTCCTATATTCTGTTTTCCAAAAGAGGTTTGGAAGCGGAAGAGGAATTGCTGGAACGCGGCAATCGTGAAGAGGTTGAAGCCTATTTTAAGCGCTATGCAACATTGTGAAAGAAACAACATGAAAATACAAAGCCCCGCAGCGTATGTCTGGCGGGGTTTTGTTGTTTTTGCTGCCGGGTTTGCACTCTCTCCGGCTAAAGAGCCCTCCCTGCGCGCTTTGCCGGCAGGTTGGCGTTTTTGCCGGTTCGTACGCTCTCGGGCTAAAACGTTTCCCAGTGTATTTTTTCCGGATTAAGCCTGTCTTCCGGTTGTTTAGGCGTTTCTTCCGGATAGCCGATGGTAATGATTGCTACGGGGAGCATTGTTTCCGGCATACGGAACTTTTTACGCAGGTTGTCAACAACCATCGGCATCGGTGCCGCACCGCAAAAACAGGCGCCCAGCCCTTTGGCATGGCAGGCCAGCAGCAGGTTTTGCGCAGCGAGGGAACCGTCAATCTGGGCATAGTTCCATCCCTCTTTTTCGCGGTGGAAACATTCTTCTTCGTCTGCGCAGACAACAATAGCGCATGCCGCATCTTTGGCAAAAGATGTCCAAGGCTGAATCTGGCGCAGGGTGCGCAGCGTTTCCGCGTCCTGAATAACCAGAAAATGCCAGGGTTGCTTATTGTGTGCGGAGGGGGCATAACTTGCTGCCCGGATGAGTTCCAGAATTTCGTCTTTCGTCAGTTTCTTTTCCGGGTTGTATTTTCTGATAGAACGCCGGGTCAGTAATCCTTCATACAATTCCATGGGTAAACTCCTGTAAAATTTAGAAATCAGTTAACGCTTCTCTGCAGTTGTTCAATGTGCGGCAAAACCATATGTTCAATCAAAAAGCGAAAAGTCTTTTCCACCATCTGATCCGTGTTCAGAATAACCGGGTAAATGTCTTTCGGATTTTCCGCCTGTGTCAGTTTTTTGGCCAAAACGCCGTAAACGTCGGCCATGTCAGAAAGCGAAGCCATCAGTTCTGCGGCATAGTTAGGAATGGACAGTGTCTCACAGCCGCCCCAAAAGCCTTCGACAAAGCCGAACTCAATCTGGTCGGCACGGCTATGGCATAATTCTGCCAATTCTTTCGTGTCGTTTTTGTTTCCGGAAAATTCCGGAAGTTTGAGCGTGTTGGTTTTGATTTCGACAAACATCTCGTCCCACAGCCCCATAAAAAACTTGAAAAAAAGTTCCGCTTCGTTTTTTGTCGTCAGCCTCGGTTGCATGTTTTCGGCAAACAGCGAAGCAATGACGTCCGTCGGGCGCAAGTTGGGATTAGGGCTGCAGACGGCTCCTGCAAACCGGAGCTTGACGACGCCGAGTGGCGCCGGGCAGTTATAATGGTCAAGAAACCGCTGGAATTTATCATCCCCAATATATACATTTTCGCTTTGCATTTTATTTCATCTTTATATATAATGACTGACATAACACAATTTAATGGGAGTTTTGCAAATTGTCCACTCTAAAATTATCGCTGTTATTATCTCTGGTTCTGAGCGTTTCGGCATGTTCGCAGTTTGCGCCGTTTGAAGACCGCCGCCGCGAGCCGGGGACGGAGTATGTGTATGTCGGTGCTTCCAAGCCCGGCCGGCCGGCGGTATGCTATAATCCTCTTTTTTATGATAAGGAAGAGGTAAAGGCGTTTGCCGACGGTTTGTGCCGGGAACATAAAGCCGGCACGCATGCCGAAGAGATACGCCGCGATATTTTTACCTGTCGGCTGTTTGTGCCTTCCAAAGCTTATTATAAATGTGTCGCCGATAAATAGGCTGCTTCTTTCTCCGCGGTGCGGGTGCCGGATTCCGGAAAAGCATCGCCTGTAGGCAATCGTTGCAAAAAAAAACGGTTTCAGGCAGCGCATAGCCCGTGCGGTATTTGCCGAAAAAGCCTGTTTCGGGGGTATGTATGGCCTGTGCGGCGTTCCTCGCAAAATATGCCGGAGGGAAAGAAACGCATTTATAAGAAAGGAGGACCAAATGAAAATATATATTTTTGATATGGACGGAACCTTAACTCCGGCGCGCCAGCCGATGACGCCGGATTTCAGCCGCCGTTTTCTGCCGTGGCTCAAGTCGCATCTGGCGTATCTTGCCGCCGGTTCCAATTATGAAAAGGTAACCGAGCAACTGCCGCCCGATGCCGTTGCCGCATTCAGCGGTATTTACAGCTCAATGGGTAACGTTTACCACCAGAAAGGGCAGGAAATTTATCGCAACGAAATTGTCCTGAAAAAGGAATTTCTCCAAACGTTGGAACGTTTTCGCCGCAATACCGCCTATCAGGGAAAGCTGTACGGCAATTATCTTGAATTGCGCCCGGGAATGCTGAACTTCAGCGTCTTGGGGCGGAACTGCCCGTTTGCGGAGCGTACCAAATATAACGAATGGGACAGCCTTCATCATGAGCGGGAAAATATAGCCCGGGAACTGAATGAGAAATTTCCCGAATATGAAACCAGCGTCGGCGGTAAAATCTCTTTGGACATTGTAACCAAAGGCTGCGGCAAAAGCCAGATTGCCCGGCGGGTGCGCGAAATGTATCCGAACCACAAAATCATCTTTCTCGGCGACCGTACCGAAAAGGGCGGCAATGACTATACGCTGGCGGAAGCCTTGCGTGCCATGGACAATACCGAGGTCGTGCAGGTCAACAGCCCTGACGATGTTTTGGCATATCTGGAAATATAAAAAAAGTTTAGGCCGCTGCTTATCGGCGCTTTTTCCGTCTGTCTGCCGACATAAAAGCATTGTCTGTACTGCTTATCAGCGCTTTTCCCGTCTGGCCGAATACAAAAAAAGGCCGGCAGGCACTGCCGAAAACTCCACAGAAAGCGCTTGGGCGATAGCCGGAAAACAGCGGCGCTTCAGCCTTAGGGAACGGTATATTAAAGCGCCACCATGACCACGCCGGCAATAATTACGACAAAACATATCAGCTTTTTTATCATAATGTGCGGCGTAATCGTTTCTTTGACGCGGATGTCAAACATCTTTTTCAGTGCCAGACTGATGAACAGCATAAAAATCGGCGCCGTTGCGTTAATCGCCGATGACGTAACCGCTGAAAGTTTGGACAAGGCGTAAACAGCCGCCGCTCCGCCCAGAAAACACAAAAATTCGTTCAGGCAGAATACTTTTGTATTTTTACGGTATTCGGCAAAGGTGCTCCGTATCCGTTCCGCCGATTTTTTGTGCAAAAACAGCAGGAACGGCAGCAGGAACGAAAAAATATTGACGTAAATGATTAGATTAATCCAGTTGTCGTCTTCCTTAAAGGTATATTTTTGCAAAACGACATAAAATGCCCGCAGCAGGGAAACAAAGACCATATAATAAAACGCCCGGTTCAGCTTCGGCATCTTAAAATCGTTGATGCTGAGGACAATCGACGCGGCAATAATCAGCAAAAATCCGGCGTATTGCGATTCTCTGAGCCGTTCGTCCAAAAACAGGTATGTCATAATCGGAATTGTAATCTGCCCCAGCGAAAACAGCGCAGAAACGATAGACGTATCAATAACTTTCATCGCTTTGTAATAAGGATAGAGGTATGCAACGTCAATAAATGCCAGCAGAAAATAAAACGGAACGGCACCGGGCGCGGGCAGGGTAGGTATGCCGAAAAACAAAAGCAGGGGCATAAACAGGCAGTTCATGAGCGAGATATAAAAAATCATGGTTGCCGGATGTTTGAATATGTTGTTGGACAGCTTGCATTCAATAATATTGGCGAAAGAGGAAAAGAACGGCGCCAGTAAAGCCACAAATAAAATAAACATACAACTCCTGTCTGCTGTTACACCTGCTTAATATATAATCGCCGGAAGTTAAGATAAAATGAATCTCGCCGCTGTTTTGCCTGTTTTTCCGCGGAAAATATAAAAAAGCCCTCCGTCAGGGGAGGGCTTATGGCAGACATCATAAACAGAGGCCTGTGTCAGTCAGCTGCGGATAAAACTCAGCAGCGGAGGCTGTGTCAGTTCCGGATAAAGCTTAACAGCGTATCCTTACGGCTGAGAGCCGTTCCTTTGATGATTTCGGCGGCTGTCTGCAAATAATCAAACAACAGAGGCGAAATATCTTTTTCATCGGTGTTTTTGACAAGCTTCTCCATAATTGTCAATAAATCCCTCTGTTTCAGCCGCAAATCAAAAACAAAATCTCTGCCGTTTTGCTGAATATGCAGCATATGCCCGTTGAACAACGCATATTCCTCAGGGCACTGGCTTAAGACAACTGCTCCGTTCGGATGGTAAATAATACCTTTTTCATAAAAGACGCGGCTTTCGCTGCTTAAAATCAGCGGCAGCGTTTTTCCGGAATAGGTTTCTCCGCAGCAGCAGTCGTAATAATGTCCTTTGTGAATGCAAAAACGGTCGTTGTTTCGGAGAAAATTTTCATTTTCGGGCAGAGGGCTGACATTTTCAAACATCAGTCGGCAGTCTTTGTCAAACAGGCGCCCGTATCCGTTTCTTCCCATAACGATAAAATTTCCTTGTTTTAGAAAAATAACCGCCTTGCAGTCTTTGAAGGATGCCTGTTTAAGCCCGCTTCGATTGTATAAGTCTGCTCTTCCCCAAGGGTATGTTACGGCAATCTTTCCGTCATCAGCGTCAGAAACGTTGGAAATATCGTCTTTATGCCCCAGACAGAGCGGAAAATTCCAGCCGTCTTTGCTGTAAGTGCGAGGGAGGTTGGGGTACAACATACCGTCTTGCTCCGAAACAATTGTTTGGTAGCGGCAAAGGTAGCGTACATTGGTAATTTCCGTCATGCGGTTTTCTTCAGAGCTGTAAAGCGTGTATGACGCATTGCCATTTTTTGATACTGCCATCTGGCCGTTTTCAAAAACATGGAAATCAGATACGTCGTTAAATTTCAGCCGGCAGTTATTACTGTAAACGGAAAGTTTGGACGTTCCGGGCTGCAAAAATGCAAAATATCCGTTGGGATAAAACTTCAGCGTCCCGTTTTCAAAACGCCTTTTACCTAAAAAACTCCAATAATTAGCTTGTTTGCTGGCACAATCCAAAAAGTCTTTGGCAAAATTCCATAAGTTTTCCATATATATAAGTTTTAGTGAATAATAATAAAATTAAACTGCATTTATTTTATACGAAAATGTTTTTTTGTCAAGATAGATTTGTTTTTCATTGTCTTCGTTCTTCTGAAGAAAAAAAGACCGGAAAACCTGAGCAGATGTTGTCAGCATACAAAAAGAAGCAGAGCTGAAACTCTGCTTCTCCGAATATCCGGCATTGCTGCCCTGTATTCTGTTTTCTGCCATATACCGAAATCTTTCGCCATGCATATTGCAAAAACTGCACTTGTCTGCACCAGTTCGAAAACCGGTATCGGCTTCCTTATTATCTGGAGTAAAATTCGATAACCAGGTTCGGTTCCATCTGTGCCGCATACGGTACATCGTCAAACTTCGGAACGAAAGTATACTTCGCGGTCAGCTTTCCGGCATCAACTTCCAGATAGGACGGGAAATCGCGCGTCTGGGACTGAACAGCTTCCAAAACAATGGCCAGCTGTTTGGATTTTTCCCGAACTTCAATAACGTCACCGGCTTTAAGCTGATAAGAAGGAATATTAACCTTTTTGCCGTTTACGGTAACATGACCGTGATTGACAAACTGGCGGGCGGCAAATACCGTCGGAACGAATTTTGCTTTATAAACCAGATTGTCAAGTCTGGATTCCAGCAGGCCGATAAGATTTTCAGCGGTATCGCCTTTTCTGCGAATAGCTTCAACATAGTACTTGTGGAATTGCTTTTCAGAGATATTTCCATAATAAACTTTTAATCTCTGTTTCGCATATAACTGTTCACCGTAGTCAGTCGTCTTTTTTCTTCTCTGGCCATGCTGTCCCGGAGCATAGTTTCTTTTCAAAATCGGGCTGTTCGCATCGCCCCAGAGGTTTTGGCCGTAACGGCGGCTGTTCTTCTTTTTGGCGTTAACAATACTTTTCATTAAAAAATCCTTTTTTCTTTGGTTAAATTATTGTCCCGATAGTTTTGTCGTTGGTGGTGCCGTTTCTTTGGTGGAAATCCGGCTCCGGCGCAAACGGGGCTTTCGCTTTCAGAAAACACAAAACGCGGTTTTACTCCGCGCCGAATGCCCTCTGGCGCAACCCTCTTTCTCGGAAGTGCTCCTAAAATACCGCAAAAAAATAATTTTGCAAGCATTTTCTTTAGAGTTTTGCCTGTTTTTTCATCTTTTTTATATGGAAATATGTTGAATATCCAACTGTAGAAATAAAACGTTGGTTTAAAATAAATATACCAAAATTTTAGAGATGTGTCAAACAAAAAAGTGGATTCAACCGGTTGAAACGGCATAACCATCAGTATTTTCTGCTGAATTTAAACCAACGTTTAATTTCAGCAGGAGCAAAATAATGAATAATTTTGACAGAGTAAATAATTCCGGTATAAATTCAGAAGATATGCAGCTTATCAAAAGTTATGATGCCCAAATAATCTTGAATAATGATGATAAAACGTTAATGCAGATTGGGATGAAAAATTTTACAGTAAGCGTTATTAAATGGAAAGATAGTTTTTATTCGGAGAAGCCCTATGAAATGGCAGGATTATCCGGAAATGGACAGCTTTTGCCTCTCTATGGTGTAAGCGACGATGTTGTCCATCTAAAAAACTTGGGTGAAGTTAAAATAATTTTAGAAAATATCAAAGATGGCAAATCAATAAATGATAAATCCTGGCTTGAAGGCATAGATCGCCTATACAATAAAGCAGATGAGGTTGAGGAAGAATGTTTTGCCCAGATGAATTATGATGAAGAGTATGGGGAATATCCTGACGCGGCATATAATGAAGAAGTTGTGAAAGATAAAAAGGATAACAATACCGCGCGCGCAAAGATTGAAGCCCGAAAACGCAATATCTTAAAAAGCCGTGAGCTCCGCCATGAAATGCAAAAACGATATCCGGAAGAGAAGGTATCCGGCGTTGTTTTGGCTGATAAAATTGCCGAAGATAAAATTTCCGGGGCAGAAAAACGGACAATAACGCCGGAAACAGGCTTGAAAATTCGCCGTAGCAAAGTGCGCGAATAAACAAATGTGAAAACACCCGGACGTCAAAGGGAAAATATCTTCCGCTTTCAGAAAACTTATCGGCAGCGTACATTCATAATGTATATTCTTCCGCAGAGGCCTTTACCGCCCTAAAGTGTCTTTCGCCCTTAAAGAAGATGAAGACCGCCGCGGAAAACTAGTAAAAATTTTTCCGTACTTTGGCAAACAGAGGCTCGTTGATATCTTCCAAAATGCCGTCTTTAAGCTTGAATTGCCGGTTCATGCGTGCCGCCAGTTCCATATTGTGTGTGGCAATCAGTGCCGCCAGCCCGGTTTCCCGAATAATTCCCAACAGGGCGGCAAAAACCTCTTCTGCCGTATTTGGGTCAAGGTTACCGGTCGGCTCGTCTGCCAGCAGGAGTTTGGGAGAATTGGCCAGCGCGCGTGCAATCGCAACCCGCTGCTGTTCGCCGCCGGAAAGTTCTGCCGGCCGGTGCTTCAGGCGGTGAGAAAGGTGCAGCTTTTCCAGCAGAAAGGCAGCCCGTTCCGCTGCTTCGGCTTTCGGACGTCCGGCAATCAGCATCGGCAGCATGACGTTTTCTAATGCTGAAAAGTCGCCAAGCAGGTTATGGTATTGGTAAACAAAGCCGATATAATCGCGCCGGAGCTGCGTGCGCAAGTCGTCGGAAGCTTTGCCGATATTCTGTCCGTTTATGAAAATGCGCCCCGCTGTCGGTTTGTCCAACAGGCCGGCAATTTGCAGCAGTGTAGATTTGCCCGACCCGCTTTGTCCGACCAGTGCCGTAACTTCCCGCGGGCGGATGGCTAAATCAATGCCTGCCAGAACTTCCAGCGTCTGCTTGCCCTGTTTGTAATTTTTGACAATGCCGCTCAATTCCAGCACACAATTGTTGCGGGCATTGATGTTGTTGCCGGTTTCGTTATTCATAGCGCAAAGCCTCCACAGGATCCATTTTTGCCGCCCGGTACGCCGGGTATAGTGTTGCAAGGAACGAAAGCAGCAGAGAAATTCCCGCCACCGTCGCCACAACCGAAACTTCTACTTTTGCCGGCAGCTGCGACAGGAAGTAAATCTCCGCCGCAAACAAATCGCGTCCGGCAACCGACTGCAGAAACTGCCGGATATTTTCGATATTGTCGCAGAACAACAGTCCCAGCACAACGCCGAGAAAAGTTCCGACCACGCCGATAAACGCGCCGTCAAGGAAGAAAATGCGCATAATCATTCCTTTGGTTGCACCCATCGTCCGCAGAACGGCAATGTCGCGCCCCTTGTCTTTGACCAGCATAATCAGTCCGGTGATGATGTTGAATGCCGCCACCAGAATAATCAGCGTCAGGACGATAAACATCACGTTGCGCTCCACATCAACGGCATTGAAAAAGGCGGAGTTCGTCTGCCGGTAATCATAAATGAAGGCACGGTTGCCCGAACTTTCTATTGCCGCGCCGATAAGCTGGCGTGTATAGTCTAAATCGGCATCTTCGCGCAGCGTAACGTCAATGCCGGTAACGCCGTTGCCGAGCGAAAAGAATTTCTGCGCCGCGGCCAGTGGCATAAAGACAAAATTGGCGTCATATTCATACATTCCGAAATTGAATGTTCCGGCAACGCGATAGCTTTTCATCCGCGGCACCGTCCCAAACATGGTGATTTTTCCGTTCGGGGAGAGCAGGGTGATTTCGTCGCCTTCGGTTACACCGAGTTTGTCTGCCAATCTGGAGCCCAAAACGACAATATCGCCGTCAAACAGTTTCAGGTCAAAATTTTTAAATCCGTCGCGCAAAACCTGTTTTTTCTGCAAATCTGCCCCGTTGACGCCGCGCACCATCACGCCCTCGGCAGAATTTCCCGCCGTCGCGAGCAGTTGCTTTTCAACCATCGGTATGGCGATGTTGACGCCCGGAACTTTTGTTTCAAGGGCTTTGACCGCTTCCTGATAGTTGTCAAACGGCGTATTGCGGATGGCTGCAATGCTGATATGCCCGTTGATGCCGAGAATGCGTCCGAGCAGTTCGGCCTTAAATCCGTTCATGACCGAAGTAACGATAATCAGCGTTGCCACTCCCAGCGCAATGCCGATGAAAGCAAACGAGGTGATGACCGAAATAAAGCCTTCTTTCCTTTTCGCGCGCAGGTATCTTCCCGCAACCATATTTTCAAATTTGGAAAAAATCATCTGCAAAATACTCCTTGTCCCCCTACCATATCTCGCCCGGGCAAACTTGCAACCTCAAATCCAGTTCTGCCCACAAAAAACATCGGAACCGGCAGGTACGGGAAAAGTTTCTTATAAGGAACCGTCTCAAATAAAGGCAGTGCCGTGGCTATAAATCACATAGGTATTTTGCCGCAAATGATAAAGATTTATAGCTGTAAGCAGCAAAGGTGTTCTGCCATCCGTAACGATTTATAGTGCCGACGCTTTTCGGGTAACGGCGATGCCGAAATGCAATGGGCTGAAAAGTCCCATATTTTAAATTTCCATATTTTAAATCCCACGCTTTGCAGCGCAATACAAAAAAAGAACCGCGTTTCACAACGCAGTTCTCAATTCAAATACTTAAAATAATCTTACCGGAAAAGTTCCTGCCTCGCGGCAACCTTTCCCGTCATGCAAAACAAAAATTTGTAAAAAAAAAACAAATTTCTGCAACATTACAAACAAAAATAAAGTTTTTGGCGGTGGCGCCGCCGACAACTTAAAAACAGAACAGACCCTGTTGCTCTTTACCGCTGTAAAGCAGTTTCCGCTCTGCGGCAGCGGTTTACAGACCGTCCCATTTGTCATGGCGTCCTTGTGAACCGTTGTTTTCCTTTTTGCCTCCGTTTTTGCTTTTGCCGTTTTTATTGCCGTTCTTGCCCTGTTTTCCCCCTTTGGAAAGGAAGTCGTACTTGACACGCGGCAGATAATCATGCAGGCAAAAGCCTCCGGTTACGCTGACTTTTGCGGCAGCCTTGCTCATGTCTCGGATAAAGGCGACCGGAATAAAAAGCTTTTGTCCTTCAGCCGTTTTCAACAGGTGGATAACGGAAAAATCTTCCGAACTGCTGAAATAGGCTTCCGCATACCAGCCTCCCTTGTTGATAAAGTGGATAACGGCTTTTTTGTCCGTATCCAGATATCCCCACAGGGATTTGAGTTTACCGCCGGTATTAAGCGTCTTCAGATGGCGCAGGACAATGTCAATCGCTGTAACCGCCTCTGCAGAAAACAGACAGCTGTCTTCGGCAATAACGGCCAAAGAAGTGACATCGCTGAGCGAGTTGCGCAAAACGATGCCTTCCAGAAAGTCGAACATACGTTTTTGCGTAACAGTCGGATAAGCTGTTACAAATTCATTGAAATCGGCAGGCTTGTTATTTTTTGCTCTGCCTAAATTCTTGTTGGCAAGGGCTGATAAAAGCTCCTTGGCATCAGACCATTTAACGGTCTTTACAATTTCTTGGTTCATAAATATATATTTTTAATATTAATACGCATTTAAGTATAACAGAGTCTGTTTTTTTGTCAAATATTTTTTTATTATTTCAGTTTAGCCAAATCTGCAGCGATAACCTGGGCTAAATCTCCGATGAGGCGGCTCTGTGCCGGAATATAGGCATCATAGCTTCCGTCAATTTCCGTCCGGCGGTCAAAGCGTCCCTGTTTCAGGATTTTTCCCTGTTTGCTGCGGATAAAATAAGAGGCTTTTAATGCTGCCATTTCGTCAAGCCTGCCGCTCATATCCAGTATTTCGACGGTAACGGCATATTTGTAGTTTTTCTTTAGCGTCGTCTGGTTCTCAATCATGGCGTTGGGCAGCAGCATTCCCAAATCTTCATTCAGAACCCGTTGAACCAGCCGCTCGGGAGATGCGCCCCAGCGGTTAAATTCGTCGATTCTGACCTGATAGTTTTCCTCTCCCAGAGTCGTAATCTGCGGTCGTGCCTGTTCTGCCGGCAGCAGAACCTGTCCGACAAGCACCATTCCCTTGACTCCGGGATAAGTCGCGTCAGTTGTTTTTACCGCGATCGGCTGAAAAAAGTTGGGGGCAGGGCTGGAACATGCCGCCGTTGCCAGAGCCATAATCGCAATCAGAATTTTTTTCATGTCATTTTTCCTTTCTCAATATATACAGGGCTTATTTCGATAAACATATCGGGCATCCATTTTTTCGTATCAAACCTTGCCTTTTGCTCTGCGTCGGTATTTCCGCCGCTGCTGCATTAGTACGTGGTTTGCTGCCGCCGTTAGTATTCCTTTCCCGTGATGACCGCATTCGGGTACATCTGCAGATAATCCGTAAGGTTTTTCAAAGAAGCTGCCGCCGCAGAGAAGCTTTCAATCATTGCCGCAATGCCTGCCGCGTTTTCCCCGACCATCAGGTCAAACGACTGCGCCGCGCCGCCGACATTTTGTGCGGCATTGCCGAGCTCTGATACCATTTTGGCCGTATTGTTCTTGTTTTCTTTCAGGATATGGTCAAACGTATCCATTGTCGAATTCATGCGCTTAAGCAGCGGCGGGAGTTCCTTGTTAAGCGTTTGCGTAATGTTGTGAACGTCGCTGGCAATCTGTGTAATCGGCATAACCTGCAGGCTTTTGGAAATTTCCGAAAACGGCGACCCGATAGTCGGGATTTCAAGTTCGTTTTTAGCCTGTTCATGCAGGACGGCCTTGGAATTTGGGAACATGTCCAGTTCAATCAGCAGCTGCCCGGTAATGACCGAATTGATGGCCAGTTGGGCGCGCAGTCCGTCGCGGATAAACTTGTCCAGCCTCTCCTTTTCATCGTGTGTATCCGTAATCAGCGAGCGGCCGTTGTAGATTTTGGCATATACCGGAATCAGGAACTGGAGCGTATGCAGGTTGGCTTGCAGGCGAACCTCTGAAACCTCGCCGATTTTAACCCCTTTAAACAGAACCGGTGCGCCGACGTCAAGCCCTTTGACCGATTCGTCAAAATACATGACAACCGTCGATTCGTCGTCCGAGAATTTCGATTTCAGAAAATAGGCAAACATCAGGAACATGGAAATCAGGCCGATGCTGACAAATAATCCGATTAATTTCATGTTAGGCTGTTTTATCATTATTTTTTCCTCTGGTTAAAAATTCATAAATGTCCGCATTCGGCGGGTTTTGCAAAAGGTCGTTCGGGTTTCCCCTGCCGGTAATGTTTTTGACGCTGCCGTCCAGAAAGATGGAGTTGGTGCCGATGGCAAAAATCGACTGCAGTTCGTGCGTAACGACGACAAACGTTGTGCCGAGATTCTGGTTTAATTCCAGAATCAGGTCGTCCAGCCGTTTGGAACTTATCGGGTCAAGCCCGGCCGACGGCTCGTCGCAATAGACGATTTTCGGGTCAAGCGCCAGCGCACGCGAAAGGGCGGCGCGTTTTTTCATGCCGCCGGAAATCTCCGACGGGTAAAAGTCTTCAAAGCCGTACAGGCCGGTCAGCGCCAGTTTGTAACTGGCCAGCTCTGAAATCTCCTGCGGTGTATACGCCGAATACAGTTCCAGCGCCATCGCGACGTTTTCCTTGAGCGTCATGGAAGAGAACAGCGCGCCGCTCTGATAAAGGACGCCGCAGTTTTTCATAATTTCCGTTTTACTGCGGCTGTCTGCTCCCGAAAAGTCTTTTCCGTCGATGAGCACTTCGCCTTTGACCGGCGTTACCAGTCCGGTCAGAACCCGCAGCATGCTGCTTTTGCCGCAGCCGCTGGCGCCCATGATGATAAAGATGTCTTTTTCGTTGACGGAAAAATTGATGTCGTCAAACAGGACAAAGTCGCCGTAAGCCACTTTCAGGTCTTTGACGGTAATGATTTCCTTTGTCATATTCCCATCTCCTCCAGAATAACCGTCAAAACTCCGGTCGCGACAATCATCCATACCAGCGCCGTTACAACGGCTCCAGTCGTCGCCTTGCCGACGCTGTCGGCATCGCGTCCCGCGTTAAGCCCTTCGTAACAGCCGCACAGCGAAATGATAATACCGTAAACGACACTGTGCATCAGCCCGACCAGAATATTTTTTAAACTCAGTGCCTTAATTGAATAATCGAAATAAGAGGATGAAGACAAGTCCAAAAAGCTGACGCCGACAACCGCGCCGCCCAGAATGCCGAGCGCATCGGCCAGCAAGGTTAAAAACGGAATGGTAACAACCAGCGACACCAGGCGCGGCGTTACCAGATAGTCGGAAATTTTGATGCCAAGCGTTTTCAGCGCGTCAATTTCTTCGTTAACCTGCATCGTGCCGAGCGTAGCCGCATAGGATGAGCCGGTGCGTCCCGCCATGATGATGCCGACCATAATCGCCGCCATAATGCGCGTCATGCCGAGCGCCACCATGCTGGCAACATAAATGCCCGCGCCGAAAGTCCGCAGCTGCAAGGCGCCGACAAAAGCGAGAATCAATCCTACCAGAAAGCTGACCAGCGCAATAATGCCGACGGCTTTGTAGCTGCAGTCACCGAAAATAAACCAGAAGTCTTTGCGCCGCCAGATAGCGCGCCCCGAAAAAAAGCGCAGCAGCGACAGATTGGTCTCGTGCATAAAGCGCAGGGCGCTTTTTACCTGTTCATATATGATAAAACTTTTTTTGCCAATCCGCTCAAGCAGTCCGCTTTGCGATACGGCATCTTTCGGCGGCCTGTTTTCCACCTTGAGCGCCAGCGTCAGCATATCCCGGATATTTTTCGGCAGGCGGCTTAAATCCAAAGTAAGCCCTGCCGCTTGGATTTGTTTGGCCAGCCCGAACAGTTCCGCTGCCGGCAATGAGGCATAGGGCTGCCCTTCCGGGGTTTCGGCAAAAATCTTTGTCTGGCCGCGTTCTTTCAGCTGTTGCAGACGTGTCGAATCAAGGCCTGATGCGGTATTGTTCTTCAACTGTTCGGAAGAGCCGCTGTCAGGCTCTCCGTAAAGCAAAAGCACAAAATCCCCGTTATTTTCTTTTAGCGTAACTGCCATGTCTTCTTTTCCGTTTATTTTATTCAATCTTTCCGGCTTTTTCCGGTTTTGTCCAAGTTCTTGTTTCTTTTTGTTTTGCCGGCTTTAGCCAAGTTCTTGTTCCTTTTTGTTTTTCCGGTTTTGCCCGTTTTTTTCAGTCTTCTGTACCTCAGCGCCCCCAATAAGCCTTTTTTCGGCCTGCAGTAAATTGGCTTCGGCCGTTCTTTCGTTTTCAGGCATTTTTCAAATTCGCCCGGCACACGTCAACAGCTGCCTGATTTGCGGTTTCGTGCGCTTCCTGTTGGGATGCTCCTTTCAGAACGGCCGCAGTAAACGTTCCGGCAAAGGCATTGCCTGCACCAAAAGCGAAAGCCTGCCTGATGCCGCTGTTTTTGACAACGGTAGCGTCGTCGCCGTATACGCGGCTTTCCTTGGCCATATCGGTCAAAATCAAATATTTGAGCCCGTAGTCCTCTTTAAGGCGGAGGCAGAAATCGTCAGGGCTGCCGCTGATTTTCAGCATCGCTTTGAGCGTTTTCAGCTCGTCGGTATTAAGTTTGAGGATATTGGCTTTCGTCAGCAGCGTTTCAATCGTCTGCTTGTCGTAATATTCCTGCCTGATATTAATGTCAAAGAACTTAAGGGCTTTTTCCGGCGCGCAGTCGATTAAGTCCAAAATCGTATTGCGGGAATAGGTTTTTCGAAGAGCCAGAGTGCCGAAAAAGACGGCATCGGCGTTTTTGATGCAGGTTTCTGCCGCTTCCGTATACGGAATATAGTCCCACGCCGCATTTTCCAGAATATGGGCCGTATGCCCGCCGCTCGGACTCCTGAAGATAAGGACCCGCCCGGTAGGATAGGGGGTAATTGCCAGCACGGGTTTTATTCCGAACTTATTAAGTTCCGCAACCACTTCGCGCCCGAGGTCGTCGGCGCCTATGGCGCTGATAAGGTGTCCGTCCGCACCTGATTTTACGGCATAATGCAGAAAATCTGCCGGTGCGCCGCCGAGCTTTCTGCTGTCGGGCAGGATATCCGATACAATTTCTCCGATGGCTGCCACTTGTGGCTTTTTTGTTTTTCCGGTCATAGCGCCTCTTGTTAAAAAATTAAAATTTAGTTAATACGATAATCTTGTTTTTTCATAGAGTCAATGCCGTTCATATTTGTTCAACCGCAAATCAAGGCTTTCTTTCAATAATTGCCTGACATGTGCCGCGTCCAGTTTGCACAGGTCCGTGCCGTGGCTGATGCGGTAGGCAGACTTATAGTTTAAACAGTCTTTGTTGTTGCGCATCTGCCCATAGCTTGAAAGGGTAAACGTAACCTCTCCGGGCTCTTTGCCGTAAAGGGCAATGTTTTTCATGACCGACGGGCGTCGCAGGATTTCCCCGTCGGCGCCGACAATCGCCAGACACGTATGTTCGGGCAGGTAATATTCGCAAAACAGGTTGTTGTTGTCAAACGCAAGGATAGGCTTGTCTTTGGGAACAAAGGCCTTGATGTCATGCGCCAGATTGTAAAAGCCTCGGTCAAAAAATGCCGCCTTGAAATCACTGTAAGTGCCGGCAAAACCAAGCAATGCGATAATAATGAAACCTCTGGGCAAAAAGGAGCTTTTTGCCAGCACCGCCGCACCTGCGGCATACCATATCAATGAAAAAATATACATGTAGCGGGTTGTAACCATCGGACGCACCGTAACGGACAGCAGGATAAGCAGCAGATATGTCGCCAGCACAGTTCCTGCCGTTGTAGTAAGCAATTTGCTGTTTGAATCTGGTTTTGTCATTTTGCCGCCGGCTGTGTCCGTCACGCCGCATATGACGATAAAAGTCAGGGATGTTGCGGCAAGGGTTGTGGCAATAAAAAACGGGGATTGCCAGATTTCTGCCGCCGGCGGAGTTGTGAAAAATTGCGCGCTGACTCTGACGAAATCCATTGTAACGTACCAGTTCCGGCTGATTTCCCCGCCGGTAGACAGCGGTACTGTCAGCCATGGTGCGAACAGCAGCGTCGCTGCTCCGGCTGTCGCCAGAAAAGGCTTGAGCTGTTCAAAGCGCCGTGCCCGCAGAATGTCTGCCAGCAGAAAAAGATACAGGAACATCAGCCATAAGGCACAGTAATAATGGGAATACAAAGCCAAAACCGTCGCTGCTCCGAGCTTAAAGTAATCGCGCAGCTCCGGCTGTTCCGAGACCCGCAGGCCGTAGACCAGTGCCGCCAGCATCAAAAAAGCGGAAAGCATATAGGTTCGCACCTCAAATGCCAGCCACAGCGATTGAGGCATCAGCAGCATCAGAGCAACCAGCCATAGAGCCGTCCTGTCGCCGTAGTCTTTTCGTACTTCCGTTACGGCAAAAAGCTGTGCCGCAAGCAACAGAATATATGAGGCGAAATGGGCTCCCCATATCTCGTATTCGTTCGGGAACAGCGCCAAAATCCCTTTCAGGTAAAGGTAATAGAGCGGCGGCTTGGAATCTTCGGTTAAAAGCAAATGGAACATATCGCCCAAACTGTCTTTGGCCATCAGAACCGAGTATATTTCGTCAGTCCATAAGTTCAGGTTGTTGATAAGCAGGCCGTAAAGTACTGCCGTTATCCCAATGAGCAGGCAGGCTTTTCCGGCGAAACTGTGCCGGATTGTTGCCGAAACGAGTGCAATATATGCGGAAATGTGTGGAAACTTTGTTAAAAAAATACGCATAATCAACTGCTTTCATTGTTAATTTTAAGCCAAGTATAAAACATTTCCCGCCTTGAAGTCAATCGCTGCTCCATACCTGTAAACAGCTATTCTCCACACTCGGGAAAATCGTAAAGCCCCCGTTTATTGCATTACGGTAAGAAAATCTTCTCTCTGATTATAAAAGAATCCCCTCTCAGATTATAAAAAAAAACGCCGCCCATATGCCGGTACGGCGCTTTTCCCTCCCTGAATATTCAGGAAACTCTGGTTTGGCAAACCCGTTTTTTCCGTTTCAGACCGTTTCGGTTAAAGCCAAATTCGAAAAAAGCCGGTTATTTTTTCCCGTTTTCTTTTTCAAAATAGCTGATAAGCCATTCATAAAACGGGTTGGCAAACTCTTCGTTCAGTGCCCGCGCCTTTTCAAGGCTGAGTTCTTTTTTGGCAAACGCCGCCTCGGTCAAAATCGTGCAGGCATCTTCCCTGATATCGGCCGAACCTCCGGAAATCAGCCATTCCTCGGTTGCTTCTCCTCGCTCGTCCAAAATCTTAACCGCGCCCATGTCCAGAGCCATCAAAGTCGGCGCCCGCCCTTGGATAACCGTAAGCGGCATATCGTCTGCCGGCAGCACAACCCGATAAACTTTTTGGCTGAGCACAAGCTTTTCCGGCATATAGATTTTTAAGTCGATATTTGCTGTCATGGCTTATGCTGCGCCTTTCATCTGTTCGGCCTTTTCCAGCACTTCTTCTATCGTTCCGACCATATAAAAAGCCTGTTCGGGAATATCGTCGTACTTGCCTTCCAAAATGCCCTTAAAGCCTTTAACGGTATCTTCCAGATTGACAAAGCGGCCTTTCTTCCCGGTAAAGACCTCGGCGACATGGAACGGCTGCGACAGAAACTTCTGAATTTTCCGGGCTCGCGAAACTACCATCCGGTCGTCATCGGATAACTCGTCCATGCCCAGGATGGCGATAATGTCTTGCAGGGAACTGTATTTCTGCAAAATCTCCTGTACGCCGCGGGCTACATTGTAATGCTCTTCGCCCACAATGTCGGGATTCAAAATCCGGCTGGTCGAATCAAGCGGGTCAACCGCCGGATAAATGCCGAGTTCGGAAATTTTTCGTGACAGAACCGTCGTCGCGTCCAAATGGGCGAAAGTCGTAGCCGGCGCCGGGTCGGTCAAGTCGTCGGCCGGGACGTAAACTGCCTGTACCGAAGTAATGGAACCGTTTTTCGTTGAGGTAATGCGTTCCTGCATGGAACCCATATCCGTACCGAGTGTCGGCTGGTAGCCCACGGCAGACGGAATACGCCCCAGCAGCGCCGAAACTTCTGACCCCGCCTGTGTGAAACGGAAGATGTTGTCAACGAAGAACAACACGTCCTGATGTTCCACATCGCGGAAATACTCCGCCTCGGTCAGCCCGGTCAAAGCCACGCGGGCACGTGCTCCGGGCGGTTCGTTCATCTGTCCGTAGACCAGAACAGTTTTTGACTTGTCGCCTTCAAGGTCGATAACGCCGGATTCTATCATTTCATGGTACAAATCGTTGCCTTCGCGCGTCCGCTCGCCGACGCCCGCGAAAACCGAATAGCCGCCGTGCCCTTTGGCGATGTTGTTAATCAGTTCCATAATCAACACCGTCTTGCCGACGCCTGCGCCGCCGAACAAACCGATTTTTCCGCCTTTGGAATACGGTTCAAGCAGGTCGATTACCTTAATGCCGGTAACAAAAATTTCCGGGTCTGTCGACTGATCGATAAATTCCGGCGCCTCGCGGTGAATCGGCATATACTCCTTGGTGTTGATTTTGCCGCGCCCGTCAACTTCGTTGCCGACAACATTGATAATGCGTCCCAAAAGTTCCGGCCCGACCGGAACCGTAATCGGCTTTCCCGTATTGTAAACTTTAATGCCGCGGCTCATGCCGTCCGTGGTATCCATCGCAATCGTGCGGACGATATTTTCGCCGAGGTGCTGCTCTACTTCCAACACCAGGCGCCGCCCGCCGACTTCGCATTCCAGCGCGCTTAAGATTGGCGGCAGAACCTTGACGTTTTGAAATTTGACGTCAACAACTGCCCCCATAACCTGATAAATTTCGCCGAGTTTGTCCGAACCCTCCTGTTCCTTTATCTTTTGGCGCAGCTCGGCCAGACGCAAATCCGCCTCTTTTTTGAGGTCTTGCATTTCCGCTTTTTCTTCAGCTTCTTTTTTCTTTCTTGCCACCATCTCTTTTTTTACTCCTAATGTTTCTCCGCATAAAAGCGCCTTGTTCGCTGTTACATCGCCTCTGCCCGGCGACATTCCTCTGTCATATCGCCTCTGCCCGGCGACATTCCTCTGTCATATCGTCTCTGCTCGGGCGATATTCCCCTGTTACATCGCTTCTGCTCCGGCGACGATTTCCGTAAGTTCGGTCGTAATCGCGGATTGCCGCAGACTGTTGTACTTAAAGGTCAGCGAGCTTATCATATCGCGGGCGTTGCGGTTGGCATTGTCCATTGAACTCATGCGCGCCGCATGTTCGGAAGCCTGCGAATTGATGAGGATTTCAAACATGGCCGTCCGCATATAAACGCGCGAAAGCTTTTGCAACAGTCCGAGCTTGTCCGGAATATAGCCGTAAAAAGCATCGCCGACCCGATTCAGGCTTTCGTCTTCCGGTGCCGTAGCAATGTCAAACGGAATCACCTGTTTGGAAACCAGCGTCCGCGACAGTCCGGATAAAAAGTCGCTGTATACGATTTCGCAGATATCTGCGCCGTATTGCTCTTTCTTATTCCAGACATCATGCAAAAAACTCATCGCCTCTACGTAGGTTAAGTGTTTTTTGATAACATTCGGATAGCTGCCTTCGATTTCGGTAACGCCGAGCCTTTTTAAGCCGGACAGCCCTTTTTTGCCGTAACAGAAGACCACCGTCCGTTTGCCCTCTTTGTGCAGTTCGTCGATGCGCCGCTTGGCTTCTTTGGCAATCTGCGAATTGTAGCTGCCGCACAAGCCCCGGTCGGATGCCAGAACAAATAAGGCATAGACTTTCGGATTCTTTGGCTGCACGAGCATTTTCGGCAGCATATACGAAACGCCTTTTTCAGCAGCCTCCTGCTTGAGCGAAACCAAAACGTTTTTGATATTGCCAATCATCATCTTTTGGAACAATTCGCTTTTTTCCAAAGTCAGCTGGGCGCGGCGGAATTTGGACGCCGCGACCATCTTCATTGCCGAAGTGATTTTCTGTGTCGACTTAATGCTTTCAATCCGGGTTCGGAGTTCTTTTAAGCCTGCCATAATCTGCCCTCTTCGCTATGCACTGTTTCCATTATGCTGCTTTCTCCGCCGCTTTCTTTTTAAAAGCGTCAAGGCATTGCTGCATATAAGTGCCGAGTTCTTTTTCCAGCTCTTCGGAAATAGCCTTCTTGTCGCGGATTTCTTTCATAATGCTGTTTTTCTCGCGCTTAATGCTCTCCAGCAGAAACTTTTCAAAATCCTTAACCTGGCTGACTTCCAGTCCGTCCAAAAAGCCTTTGGCACCTGCAAACAGGGAAACGACCTCGTCTTCCAGCGCCAGCGGATGGTAAACCGGCTGTTTCAGCAGTTCTGTCAGGCGGACACCGCGTTCCAGTAGTTTTTTCGTCGCTGCGTCCAAGTCGGACGAAAACTGTGAGAAAGCTGCCATTTCACGGTATTGCGCCAAATCCAGTTTCATCGTGCCGGCCACCTGTTTCATTGCTTTAACCTGTGCGGCGGAGCCGACGCGGCTGACGGAAATGCCGACATTGACTGCCGGCCGGACGCCTTGGTAAAACAGTGATGTTTCCAAGAATATCTGCCCGTCGGTAATGGAAATGACGTTCGTCGGAATATAGGCTGAAACGTCTCCGGCCTGCGTTTCAATCACCGGCAGCGCCGTCAGCGAACCGCTTCCGCGTTCCTCATCAAGTTTTGCCGCCCGTTCCAATAGTCTTGAATGCAGATAGAAAACATCGCCCGGATAGGCTTCGCGCCCCGGCGGACGGCGCAACAGCAGCGACATTTGGCGGTAAGCCGTCGCCTGCTTGGACAGGTCGTCGTAGAAAATGACGGCGTGCATGCCGCGGTCACGGAAATATTCGCCCATTGCGCAGCCTGCGTAGGGGGCGATAAACTGCAGCGGCGCCGCATCGGAAGCCGTTGCCGCCACGACGATTGTATAATCCAGAGCACCGTAGTCTTTTAAGGTTTTGACCACCTGCGCCACCGTCGAGCGCTTTTGCCCGATGGCAACGTAAATGCAGAACAGCTTGTCCTTGTCGTTCTTGGCTGCGTCATTGACGGCTTTCTGGTTGATAATCGTATCAACGATTATCGACGTTTTTCCCGTTTGGCGGTCGCCGATGATAAGTTCGCGTTGCCCGCGCCCGATAGGAATAAGCGAGTCGATGATTTTTAAGCCCGTCTGTACCGGCTCGTGTACGCTGCGGCGCTCAATAATGCCCGGCGCCCGCGTTTCAACGTTGGCAAATTCTTTGGCCTTGACGACACCGAGTCCGTCAATCGGCTGCCCCAGCGCATCCACGACGCGTCCCAGCAGCTCTTTTCCGACCGGAACGCTGACGATTTTGTTTGTGCGCTTGACCGTATCGCCTTCCTTAATCTCTGCATCTGAACCGAAAATAACCACGCCGACGCTGTCTTCGCCGAGGTTCAGCGCCATACCCCTGACGCCGGACGAAAACTCGACCATCTCGTTGTATTCGACGCCGGTCAGCCCGTAAACCGTGGCAATGCCGTCGCCGACCGAAAGCACGCGCCCGACTTCTTCCATATCCGGGTTAAAATTGTACTGTTCGATTTTCTCTTTCAGAATTGCGGAAATTTCCTCTGCTTTGACCGCCATGTTATTTTCCTTTCTTCACCCTGTCTGTTACGTTCGTCCTGCCTGTTTCTCTTGCCCTGCGCGTCTTGTTTGCCGCGCCTGCCCGGCAAGCTTTGTTTGCTTTGTCTGTAGCATTCGTCCTTTGCACTGTGTCTGCCGTATATGTTGCAAAAATCATTTCTCTCAGCCTCCGTCTTATTGCGAGCCGCTTTTAATCAACTGCCCGATGCGCCCGAGTTTGCTTTCCAGCGTGTCGTCAATCAAAAAGGATTTGAAACGAACCCGCAGTCCGCCCAAAACCTCCGGCTTAACCGTATATTCCAGCAAAATAGGCGCTTTCAGTTTTGTTTCCAGCACGCTGCGCAGCTTTTTGTCCTGTGCCGCCGTCAGTTCGACTGCCGTTTCCACCCGGACTTCGACAATCCCTTTGTCCTGATAGTAAAGTTTGATAAACTCGTCCAAAATCAGGCCCGTCGCCTTTAATTTGCCGTTTTCGGCGATAAGAGCGAGGGTTTCGGCCGTAATTGAAGATAGGTTTGTCTTTTTTGCCAGATTCTCAATAATCTTGCGCTGGATTTTGCGGTCATCGCCCGGCGCAGCCAGAAGATTCCACAAGGCAGAGTCCTGATTGTAGGCCGCTTTTAACAGTTTGGCTTCTTCAAACGCTTTGTCTTCAATCTTTTTGTCCTCTGCCGCATCAAGCCAGGCTCTGGCATAAACTGACGCCGTTTTGAACTTCGAAATTTTCTGCATTTGCGTTTCTGTCCCTGATACAATCCTTTCCGCCTGCGTTCGGCAAACGCCTCAGCGCGGCAAAATTAAACCACTAAAAACATAACTACTGCAAAATTACTTATTTTGAATTAAAATTTCCACACTTAAACAAACTTTATGCCATAAAATTTATGAAAAAAGGTATGGATAATAAAAAAAGCCTCTTCCCGGAGGGAAAAAGCCTTTCATTAATTTACCTGCGCTGGGGCATAAACATTCCGACTGCAAACAAAAACCACCAGTCAAGGGTATGTCCGTTGACTGTGCCGATATACGAATTGCCCAGATTGTCATAAAGCCCGTCTTCCGCGATAAACCAGCCGTTTTTTAACATTTTGACCGCCGTATCGTTGGTAAACAGGAGTCTCTTGCCGTCTGCGCCATATATGCCGGCCTTGGCGCCGTCTTCCGCATACCGCACGGACATAAAGTAACAGCCGTTGGCAAAAACGCCGGCTGCCTTAAGCCTGCTGCCGAGGCACTCGCCGTTTGCCTTAAAAAGGGAAACGCCTTCACTGTCGTCAATCTTATACCATCCGTTCCAATACAGTTCGGAACCTGCGGAAAAAGCCGCCGTCTGAATGCCGTCCGCCGTAAAAACCGCTTTTTCGCCGTTTTCTTTGACCAGCATAAACTTGCCGTCTGCCGCCTCGAATATGCGTTTGATGCCGCCGACAAGAATAGGCTGTGCATTGTTTTTGTACAAATAAGCCATATTGTTTCTGAGAAGAACCGCGCTCCAGCCGTTTTTGAGCTTTTGATGCCTTTTAATCAGCCCGCCGTAAATCATGCGAACGTCTGCGGGAATGTCTTTGCCCCCGGAAAATAATAATTTAAAGTCCATAATGCTGTTTGTTAAAGTTATAATAATTTTTATCTGTATTAAAATTTATGTTTTTAGAAGCGGATTGTCAAACGGAAATTTATATCGGCAAAAGAAATTTTTGCCTCCCGCCGTAGCTTTGTCAGCCTCAGTTCCCTTAAAAATCGGCCGCCGCACGCCTCAATCGACAGTCCTCTGTCTCCGTGCGCCACAATGGGCTGTTTCCTGCTACAACTTGCTGCGGCCGGCTTTCCTCCGCTGTGCCGTTTTCATATTCATATATCCGTGTTTTTGATATAGTTTTTTTTACATAAAGGAATATGGGTTAATGTCCACGTCTACGCGGACGTTGCTTTTGATCTTGACCATGTTGAGCCATTTTTTCAGAACTTCCTGAATGTTAACGTTTTTTGCCGTCTTGAGCAGCAGGCGGTAGCGGTATCTGCCGCGCAGCAGATTCATCGGCGCCGGCGCCGGGCCGAGCGTTTCTATCAGTTCCGTATTCGGCGCGCATTTGCCGAGATAATATGCCGCTGCTTCCGCCGCCTGCTGGTTTGCCGACGAGATAATCAGTGCCGCCAGTTTGCCGTAAGGGGGCATATGCAGCAGCCGCCGCGAACTTTTTTCAATCTCGATAAAAGCTTCCCGGTTATGCTCGATCACCGCCTGCAATACCGGATGGTCGGGATAGAGCGTCTGCAGATAGACCACGCCTTTTTTCTCGCCGCGTCCCGCACGCCCGGAAACTTGCGCCAGCAGTTGGAACGTCTGTTCGCTTGCCCTGAGGTCGGTTCCCATCAGCCCGAGGTCGGCATCGACCACGCCCACCAGCGTCAAATCGGGAAAGTTATGTCCCTTGGCCAGAATCTGCGTACCGATGAGAATGTCAATTTCCTTGTTTGCCGTCCGGTGGATAACGTCCGAAATCTGCTTGTAGTTGGTGGTAATGTCGCTGGAAAGGATGGCAGTGCGCGCTTCGGGAAAACGGTTGCGCACCTCTTCGGCGATTCGCTCCACGCCCGGGCCGCACGCGGTTAATCCGTCTTCCGAACCGCATTCGGGGCAGCGTTTCGGCGTAAACATCTTAAATCCGCAATGGTGGCAGATTAATTCACCGGTAATGCGATGTTCGGCAAGCCACGCCGTGCAGTGCGGACATTGGATTCGGTGTCCGCAGTCCCGGCAGATGAGCAGCGGAGCATAGCCGCGCCGGTTCAGAAACAGCATGGACTGTTCGCCGCGCTTGAGATTTGCGGCAAGCTCGTCAACGAGTGTCGGCGCCAGAAACGACACGCCCCACGGGCCTTTCTGCGGTTTGTCCTTTTTAAGGTCAAGGATTTTAATTTCCGGCAGCACTGCCTTGGCAAAGCGCTTGGTCAGTTTCACGCAGTCGTATTTGCCTTCTTCAACGTTGACGATGGTTTCCAAATCGGGAGTAGCCGTGGACAGGATAACCGGAATTTTCTCCAGATGTGCGCGCAGTACCGCCATGTCCCGCCCCTGATAGGTAACGAGGCTTTCCTGCTTGAACGAATGGTCGTGGCTCTCGTCAACGACAATAATCCCTAAGTCCGCAAACGGCAGAAACAGCGCCGACCGTGCTCCGACCACGACTCTCGCCTTGTTGAGCGCTACCGCTTTCCAGGTTTTTGCCTTGTCTTTGACACCGACTTCCGAGTGCCAGATAAACGGCGTAACCCCGAACCGCAGTTCAAACCGCCGCAGCCATTGCGACGTCAGGGAAATTTCCGGCACCAGCACCAGAACCTGCTTGTTTTGTGCCAGCGCTTCGGCAACGGCCTCAAAATAAACCTCGGTCTTGCCCGAACCGGTAACGCCGTCCAGGAGAGTTGCCGAAAAGCCGCTGCCGACCTTGCGTACGAGAATGTCCGCCGCCGCCTGCTGTTCCTCCGTCAGCGCTGCCGTTTTGTTCAGGTTGACTTTTTGTTCTTCGGCTTCTTCGTTGATAAGTACGTCTTTTTTATAAAGAAATCCGCTTTTAATCATCGCGGTGATAATGCCGCTGCTGGCGCCGGTTGCGCTGATGATTTCTTCTTTTTCCGCTTCGAGCCCGCCGTCCAGAAAGTCAAACACCGCCTTGCGCGCTTCCGTAATGCGGATGCCGTCCAGATTTTCGTTTTTTATTTTCAGGCCGTAAAGCGTAACTTTCTGCTTGGGCAGCTGGTTGCTTTTCATGCCCAGTACCATTTTCAGCACCATTCCCAGCGGAGCCAGGTTGTATTCTGCAGTTTTGCGGATAAAGGCCGTCATCTCCGCCGTCAGGCGCGGCAGCTGCACCACGGATTTGATTTGTTTTATCTTTTTCGGGTCAATGTTTGCGCTCTGTCCTTTTTTCCAGACGACGCCGACCAATTCCTCCCGGCCGAAAGGAACTTCGACCAGCTGTCCTAGAACAAGCTCCTCTTCCGCCGTATAATCAAAAACGTCGTCAAAGGGCAGGGGAAGGAGAACGCCGTAAACCGCCATTGCCGGCTATGCCCCGATAACCAGCGTCTGCCCGTTCAGCCTGACGGCAACGCCGCTGTCGCCGAGATAGGCCAGCAGGTAGTAAAGCGGTGCGTAGGAAGATATGTTTTCCTCCGCTTCTCCGCCGTCCAGAACGCGGGCAATGTTTGCAAGTTTTGCCTTGTTGAGCGGCGCATCGGATTCTGCCGTAACCAGCAGCGCGTCGTCCGTTTGTTTGACGGCAATCTTTCCGCCTTTGACAATCGTGTCCGCCATCATCATTACCGCCGGCATAACCAGCTTGTAGATTTTCGGCGTGCCGATTTCCAGCGCCAAAGTCGTCGGCAGATTCGGATTGCCGAGCGTCAGGAGATAATCCTGCATCACCGTCGCCAGCTCTTCCGTGGTTTTGACCGCTGCGTTGGACATACCGAAACATAAGCGGAAAAATTTAAGCCGCCGGCTCAATACCTTGGAGCTGAAATTTAAGATATTGCCTATATCTTCCCTGTCGTCCTCGTCCCCCTCGTTCAACAGTTCCACGGCGTTGGCGACTGCCCCGATATTGCCGATAAGGTCGTGCGACAGCCTCGTCGCCACAATTTCGCTGATATAGATGTTGGTGTTCATTTTGTTTTTCTGTCCTTTGTCTGTCTTTCCTGTTCCGTATGTAAGTGTCTTATGCCCATTTGTTCCGTTTCAGCCGGAACATCCGCCTTTCCGGCAGGCTTCGTGCATGGCTCATTCTTCTCTGTTTCTCCTTTTCGGCCGGAACATATCCGGCTAAAACGTATAATACTGCGTGTTGGCAAAACGCGTATCTTCGTTAATCATCCTCGCTGTATCAAGGTCTTTCAACAGCGGGTCGGTCAGTTCCAGCTTGCCCGTTCCCGCTTTAAGATACGGCTTTTTGCCGCCAAGCCCCCACTTGACTTCGGTCGTATTGTCCGGTTTGCCGTATTTAAGGTCGATTCGCCGCCAGAAGTCAAACACCTTGATGTTGTTCAGGTAAACGTTTTTGGATGCCTTGCTGTCGGAAAAGGGAACGCTGCTTTTGTAAAAAATCCGGTGCGCCAGATTGTCGGTAAATGTAGAGGTAAAGTAAACTTCTATGCTTTCTTTGGTAATGTAACGGTTGTAAACCTGATGTTCCACGAATTGAAAGCCGTTTTCCTTGGCAACCATCGTTGCGCAGGCGTTAAGGCGCTCAAAGCCGATAACGCCGTGTTGGCGGCAGAGTTCTTCGCTGCGCCATTTGATAAAGTTCGGCACTTCCAGCGTTTCCAAAATCTTTTTATATCCTTGCTGCTTCATTGTTTCTTCTACTTCTTTAGGTGTCATGCGCAGCTTAAGGCCGGAAATGTCAAAATTGGCGGCGTTGGATTTGCGGTTTAACAAAACCCGTTCAATCCTTTTTTCCTCAGCCGCCTGCGCTTTCTCGTCCGGCGATTTGAAAATCTCGCTGGTGCCTTTGCTGATGAGGCTTTTCAGCCAGCTTTCCGATTCGCCGTCATCGGAGGATTTGCCTTTGCCGGAATCTCTGATGCCGCCTGCTGTATTTCTGCCGTTATCCGGTACTGCTTTTCCCGTTTTTTTGTTGTTTTTTAACAGGTTGTCAGTCAGCGATTCGCTGATGTCAATGTCGGCTGCCGCCGTTTTCGCGTCCGGGTTTCCCCGATTGGCTTTTTGGGTTCCCTCCGCTTTTTTTTCAAACAGCAGCAAGTCCATTTCCGACTGCGCAGAAACGCCCGCCGTTCCCGCAACAAGCCCGGCAGTCAAAAGCGCTAAAAATGTCAAATATCTGTTTTTAAACATTTTCATTTATCCGTTTCTGCCATTATATCAGGGCTTTTTTAAAAATCACCTAATTTTTGGTATTTACAAACCGGAGAACAGTATTTATAACTTATCCGTAATTCGTTTATAACTTGTTGCGGTAATATTTCAAAACTCAAGGGAAAATATGTCGTTAAGTGCAAATGTGATAGGAGCCGGCCTTGCCGGAGCCGAGGCGGCGTGGCAGCTGGCTTTGCGCGGGGTTGCCGTCCGGCTGTATGAGATGAAGCCCGAAAAGCGTTCGCCGGCGCATAAGGCAGACGGTTTTGCCGAATTGGTCTGCTCCAATTCGCTGCGTTCCGATGACAGCACATACAATGCCGTCGGGCTTTTGCATCAGGAAATGCGCCTTGCCGGTTCGCTGGTCATGGAAAGCGCCGACAAAAACCGGGTTCCCGCCGGCGGCGCGCTTGCCGTAGACCGCGAAGGCTTTTCCGCATATATCACGGCGCGGATTAGGGAACACCCGCTGATAACCGTCGTGTCAAAAGAGATAACAGAGCTGCCGTCGGAAAGCGAGGGGCTGAGCATAGTCGCTACCGGGCCGCTGACGTCCGCGGCGCTGGCGGAGAGTATATCCGCGGCGGTAGGCGGCGAAAAGCTCTCTTTTTATGACGCGATAGCGCCGGTCATATATAAGGACAGTATAAATTTTGACATCGCCTGGTACCAGTCCCGCTACGATAAAGGCGATAAATATGATTATATCAACTGCCCGCTCAGCCGGGAACAGTACTACGAATTTGTCAATGCCCTGCTGGAAGGGGAAAAGGCCGGGTTCCACGATTTTGAGAAGCCGAATTATTTCGACGGCTGTCTGCCGGTGGAGATAATGGCCGAACGCGGGGCGGATACGCTGATGTACGGTCCGATGAAACCGGTCGGGCTGACCGACCCGCACCGTGGGGAACGCCCTTATGCGGTAGTACAGCTGCGGCAGGATAACAAAGAAGACACCCTGCGCAATATGGTCGGTTTCCAGACCAAGCTGAAACATTCCGAGCAGACCCGTATTTTCCGCACCATTCCGGGGCTGGAAAACGCCGTTTTCGCCCGTCTCGGCGGTATTCATAAAAATACTTTCATCAAGTCGCCCGTCCTGCTGGATGCTTTTCTGCGGCTGAAGTCCCGCCCGCATCTGATGTTCGCCGGACAGATTACCGGCTGCGAGGGGTATGTCGAAAGTGCATCCGTCGGGTGGCTGGCCGGTTATTTTGCCGCCGAATTGCTGCACGGGAGAACACCGCAGCTGCCGCCGCGTGAAACCGCATTCGGCTGCCAGCTGGCGCATCTGACTGATGCAACGGACATAGAGCATTATCAGCCGATGAACATTAATTTCGGTCTGTTTCCCGAACTGCCGAAAGTCATGACCGCCAAAGGGAAACTTCGCCCGCTCAAAGGGACAGAGAAGAAGGCGGCGCTGACTTCCCGAGCCCTGGCCGCGGCGGAAGTCTGGCTGCACGGTATTTCCGCAGGGGAGGCGTAATGTCTTCGGGTAAAAATTTTTCCTCAGAAGCCAAAGCTCTTTTCGAACTGCCGTTTTCCACCGCAGCGGCGATTCCTTTGCCGCCGCCGTCTTTGTATCTGCAACTGGTGCCGGCAAAAGACCGGGAATTGTTCCGGGCGTATATTTTTTATCTTTTTCTGCTGCTGCGGCGGGGAATGCACCGAAGAGGCCTGCATCCGAAAAGCTTTAATCTCCTGTATCGTGCCGTCAGCCGTACCTGGCCCGGACGGACGCTGCTGGGATTTTTGCAAAAGGAATTTATCGCCCGCAATCTTTCCCTGTCGCTGCTGCTGGAACCGCTGGACGGTTTTGAATGGCTGTCTAAAAACCGTTATCCGCTGGAATTTTCCGCCGCGTCGCCGATTTGGCTCCAGGTGATTTCGCCGTTTTCCCGCCTTGTCGCCGTGCTTAATAATCAGACGCCGCCGTTCTATCAGCCTTTTGCCGCCTTGGCTTTTGTTTATGCTGCCGTATATGTATTGGCTGTTCCGTCTGCTGCCGTGGCACTGGAGGGGGCAAGGGTATCGGTTGATGCGGCTTGTTTGCGCCGCAGCTTGCCGTTGCAGCAAAAGGAAATGTTGCAGCTTTTTGCCGCTGCGTCGGGATTTCTTTTTCGGTTGAAAACAGGATTTTTTGTCGGTCTGTCCCGCCGCCTGATACGGCTTTTGCCCGATGTCTCCGCTTCCGCAGCAGCTGTTGCTGGTTCTTCGTTCGCAACCGGTTCTTCCGTTTCCGCCGCAGCCGATTCTCAGGGCACAGCTGGTTCTTCCGCCTCCGCCTTATGCCGGAAAATAAATTTTTTTGTTTATGTTAACGCATTTTTATATGGTTTGTGGCATACTCTGATAACAAGAAACAAAACCCGCGATTTGCATCAGCTCTGAACTGCGGGAAATATGGTTATGAAATAAGGAAAAGCAATGAGTTCAATTGGTCGCATCGTCAGAAAAAATCATTCTGCCCTCTTTTGGTGCACGAGGCATTATCCCAAAGCCAAGCGCGAAGCCGTATACACGCTGTATGCGCTGGTCAAGCATTTTGACGATTTGAGTTCCAGCTCTCTGCCTGAAAAGGATAAGGCTGATATTTTGGCGGCATGGCAGCGGGAAATTGCCAACATCTATGACCGGAAAGTTCCCGAAACCGACATCGGCCGCCGCATATATAAGAACTGTATGCGTTTTAAGCTGCCGCGCGCGTGTATGGAAACGATGCTGTCGGGCTTTGCCATGGACTGTCCGAAACCGCTGTTCCGCCCGTCGCTGCATGAGTTTGAGGAATACTGCCGCGGCGTGTCGGAAACGCCGAGTTACCTGATTTTGAAAGTAATCGCCGAATTTGACGAGGAAACGACTGCCGAACTGGGGCGGCTCATCGGGCGCGCGGTAGAGATAACCAATATTCTCAAAAATATAAAAGAAGACATTCTGGGCGGCCACGTCTATATTCCCGAAGAGTTTTTGGCCGCGGCGGAAATAGAGCAGGGGCTGGCAGCCAAAGACATCCTGACTCATAAAAATCTTTATGTCGCCCGCCGGAAATTTGCCGAAACCGCCCGCAGTTCCTTTGCGGAGGCTTATCGGTTGCTGGAAGAAAACCACAACCGCAATTCCAAGCCGGTCGTTTATATGCTGAATTTGTATCATGCTTATTTTGAGCTGATGGACAAGCGCGGATGGGAAATTATTTCTCCAAAGCCGGAATTAAAATTCAAAGACCGCTGCCGTCTGGTTATGAAAGCGCTGTTAAACCGCGGCGGGTGTTAACGAACGGAATTGTCTGCAGCTCTTCCCATACTGAGGCCTGCTGGTTTGCTCCGTTCCGCTACGCATATCTATTTCGGCAAATCCGGACTTGCCCGATTGCCATTTATCCGTTGATAAATCGTTAAAACCTTTTGCCAGCCTGTTAAAAGAAGCTACACTGCACTCATAATGAAATCGGTGTCAGAGGACTTTAGTATGAAAAAAAATCTTTGTTTGGCGGTGTGGGGAGCCGCTCTATGCGCAACTTTTCCCGCAGCTGCGGAGACTGCTTTGCCGGCAGCGGCCGAAGTTTCGGAGAACGCGTCATCTCCGGCTGAAACCGTTGCAGATGCAGCATCGCTGACCGCCAACATCAAACGCATCGCGGTTGAATATCTTGAGCATAGCGTTACCAACAAGGATGATCCGAATTACCCCGATTCGTATAATGCCGATGAGCAGCATAACATCAGCGGCCTTTTTGACGGCAATCTGACCTATGACCGCAGCACGATGGTTTGGGTTAACGGCTTGTATGCGATATACGGCAAATCCAAGACGACCGAGAACGGCGTAACGACCGAAAATGAGAACGATGACGAAATTTTGCTCTATACCGATTATACGCACAAAATCTGGCATTTGGAACAGGGGATAGTCGGCCCGTTTGCCTATCTCGGGTATGAAACGGAATTTACGGATTTTAATCTGGACGGGACGGATTACCGCACTAAAATTCTCCGTGCCAAAACCGGTTTGAAACTTTACGACAGCGAGAATTTCAAGCAGCTTTATATTGCCTTGGTGGAAGAAGACGATATGACTTATAAAAATGATAATATGAAAACCGGTGCCGAAATCGGGTATGAATTCCATTATCCGCTGAATCCGAACACCACGTTCGTTTCCGAGGGGTATTACCGTCATTTTTTCAGCTACAGCCAAAAAGAAGCGACGGATTTCAAATACAAACTGTCGACAAACAACCGTATAGAAACCAAGCTTGTCGGGGATTTGTACCTCGCGCCGTTTTACAATTATGAGCTTGCCGAAACCCGTGGCGCGTCGCGTTCCCGGGCACAGAGCACATTCGGACTGTCGCTGAGTTATAATAAGAGTTTTGACCTGTTTTAAGGTCGTGGAGGAGAATTGCAGAGTAATGACAGATAAGGAGGCATTATGAATTTCAAATATTATATTCCGACCAAAATCCTTTTCGGCCGCGGACAGCTGGCTAATCTGCATAAGGAAAAGCTCCCCGGCACGCGGGCGCTGATTGTAACCACAGGCGGCCGTTCCGTCGTCGATAACGGCTATCTGGCTCGGACAGAGGAAGAGCTGAAGGCCGCGGGATGTACTTTCGTGCTGTTCAATAAAATAACCGCCAATCCCGACCGCAGCGAAGTTATGGACGGTGCGGCGCTGGCAAAAGCCGAAAACTGCGACTTTATTGTCGGTTTGGGCGGCGGTTCGCCGATTGACGCAGCCAAGGCGATTGCTGTTATGGCGACAAATCCAGGCGATTACTGGGATTATATGGTTCGCGGCACTGGCGGTGGACGCCCGGTGTCTGTAACGCCTCTGCCCGTTGTTGCCATAACGACAACCGCCGGAACCGGAACGGAAGCTGACCCGTGGACGGTTATCAGCAATGCTGCGACCGGCGAAAAATTTGGTTTCGGCATTGACGGCACATTTCCCGTTTTGGCGGTGGTTGACCCCGAGCTGATGTTGACCGTTCCGCGAGACTATACTGTTTTTCAGGGGTTTGACGCGCTGTTTCACAGTCTTGAAGGCTATCTTGCCAATATAGCCACGCCCATAAGCGACATTTTTGCTCTCAAGGCCGTAAGCCTGATTGCCGAAAATCTGCCGGCAGCCGTTTTTGACGGCGGAGATATTGCCGCACGGGAAAATATGGCGCTGGCGAATACACTGTCTGGTATGGTCGAAAGCACGTCCGGCTGTATCTCGGAACATGCGCTGGAACATATCTTAAGCGGCGTTTATAAAAACCTGCCGCATGGTGCCGGCTTGATTATGCTGAGTGTTGCTTACTTTTCTAAAATTGCCGAAAAACACACTTCTGACGACCGTCTTGTCGAATTGGCCAAAGCTCTCGGCAATAAAAACGCCAAAACGCCGGAAGATTTCATTGCTGCTTTGCAGAAATTGCAGCAAGCCTGCGGTTCGGACAAGCTGAAGATGAGCGACTACGGAATTGAAAAAGAACGCCTGCGTGAATTTGCCGCCGCCGCGAAAACTCAGAATGCCTTGTCTTTCCGGCTTGACCCGTGTGACTTGAGCATTGCCGACTGTGCCGAGATTTACGAACGGTCGTACCGATAATACGGCACCGTGTCGGCAGCTCCCGGTCGGTACGGAGGTATCGGTCAGTCTGGGAACTTTCGGCCGGTACAGAAATACCCGTCTGTATGGAAACTCCCGGCCGGTACGGGAATGCCGGTCAGTATGGGAACTTCCGGCCGGTACGAAAGTCCCCGTCAGTGCAGAAACACCCGGCTGCCGCAAAATTTTAACGTTTAAAACAAAAACAGACCAGAAAGGAGAACCGCCGATGCGTTATCTTGAAATTGAAGCCAAAATCGCCGGTATGGCAAAAAATTTAGACCGCCGCTATATCCGGGCGTTCTGGATAGCCTTTGCGCTTGTCAATCTCGCCTTTTTGTTTTATACGGTCAATTTTATGTTTGGCGACCACGATTGGAATTATGTCCGCGGTGCTTCAGCGTGGAACGAGGGGGCTTTTGAGGGGCGTCCGCTGCATTTTGTTCTGCAGGCGGTTTTGTTTGACGGGCAGGTGCTGCCGTTTTTAAACAGCCTTTTTTCCTTTGCTGCGCTGGTGCTGGGGTACATTTTGCTTGCCAGATACTGGCAGGTGCCGCTGACGACGTTCAATTACGCGCTGTTTGCAGTGTTTGCGGCAGTCTTGCCGTATACGCTGGTCTGGCTTTACTATGCCAAAGATATGCTGATAAACCTCAGCCTGCCGCTGGTCTGCGTTGCTTCGCTGCTGGCGGCGTCGGCGGCCGTCTCTTCAAAAAGGCCATGGCTGCACGTTCCTGCCATGGCACTGATGCTTTTTGCCTTTGCCTCTTATGCCGCGGTAATCAATTTTTATGCCGTCTGCCTGCTCGGTTCCGCCTTTTTCGCTTATGCCGCCGGCAAACCGTTTTGGACGGCCGTGCGCGAAAAAACGCTTCCGGCGCTGGATATCCTGGCGGCATTAGTTTTGTATAAGGGAATGCTGGCGTTTTCCGTTTTGACTTCGTCATACAATACGCGTATCATCAGCTGGGATTACCTGCCGCAAAAGCTGCTGGAAACCTGTTCGGCAATGTTTATGCAGTTTGTAACGCCGCTGCCTTTTATGGAGTATAAGTATAAACTTTTGCTGTTGGCGTTCTGCCTGTTGGGGCTGGCGGCAGCAGTATGCCGCGGCGGCATAAGGAAAATTCCGGGATTGCTGTTGCTGGCGCTGGGATTGCTGTTTGCGTCCAAGCTGGCATTTTTTGTCGCCGACGAACGCGGGCAGATTCTGGCAGAGCTCGAAAATTTTGCCTTTGTCCCGCGGTTGGATTTTTATGGTCTGGCCGGCATTTATGCATTTGCTCTTGCCTGCCTGCTGCGTTTTTCATCGGGAAAATTCCGCAAAGCGGCGGTTGCATTTGCCGTTATTATTGCATTTATGTCCGGCGTTCGTGATATGTATGCGCAAAAAGTCTGGAAACTGGGATTTGACGCGGAGATGAAAGCCCATGAGCGCATCGTTGCCCGGCTGGAGCGTTTTCCCGGTTTTGATGCCCGCCGCAAATACCGCCTGTTGCAGATAGGAAGTTTTTCTTTGCGCCGAAACTATTACCGCCGTACCGCCGGCGAGGAAATCAGTCTTGATTTGCTGGAAACGTCCTTTACGCCCGAATTTATGTCGCGTATCGTTTATAATTTCTACTATCCTGAAGATGTCTTTTACGACAACGCCGTTCCGGGAGAACTTTCCAAAGCCGGTCAGGATTTCGTCCGCAATCGGGCCAAACCGTGGCCGTCAGCTGACGCTGTTTATATTGACGGCGATATTGTTGTTATTGTTCTGACTGAAGAAGGATTGGAAAAAGCCCGTTCCTTGTTGTATTTCTAGGTTATACATCTAAAGGACGGGCCGTATTCAGCCGATATGAGGTTTTTACTTCAACAGAGCCTTGACGTCGTCATAGCTCGGATAGGTGCCGCCTTCGCAGCCGAGCAGGGCGTAGGTCGGCGTTGATGTAAAAATTTTCTGTGCCAAAAGCTGTAAATCGTCTGCCGTAATCGCTTCGATTCTCTCGACAATCTCCGCCGTCGGGATGACGCGTTTGAACAACAGCATCTGTCTTGCCATAATTTCCGCCGTTGTAGAAGAGCTTTCCAGCGACATCAGCAGGCTGGCCTTAATCTGTGTTTTGGCACGCTTTAACTCCGTCTCGCTGACTTTGTCGTTCATCATTTTTTTTATTTCATCGGCAACGACCGGCAGCAGTTCTTCCAGCTCTTTTGGGGTTGTACCGGCATATATGCCGAAAACGCCGGCATGCTTCAACGCCTGGTTAAAACTGTTAATGGTATAAACCAGCCCGCGTTTTTCGCGGATTTCCTGAAACAGGCGCGACGACATGCCGCCGCCGAAAATCGTCGACAGCACTGAATAGTTGTAGTAGTCTTCGTCCATATAGGATGCGCCTTTAAACCCTAAGACCAGATGCGTCTGCTCAATGTCTTTGCATTCCACGCGCCCGCCGCCGACATAATATTGCGGGTCTTCGGCAAAATCCGCATGCGCGGGCAGGGTATTCATCCGCTCTTCAACCATCTTGACGAATTTGTCGTGGTCTACGCGCCCGACTGCGGCTGCTACCATATTGTCTGCGGTATAGTGCGTACGCATGTAATTGAGCATGCGTTCTTTGTTAAAACCGCGCACATGTTCGGGTGTTCCCAGAATAGTGCGTCCCGATGCCTGATTCGGAAATGCCGCTTCCTGAAAGTAATCGAATACCAAATCGTCCGGTGCGTCTGCGGATTGTTTGATTTCCTGTACCACGACTTCTTTTTCTTTGCTCATCTCCGCCGCGTCAAACGTCGGGTCGGTGATAAAGTCGCAGATAACGTCGGTTGCAAGTTCCAAGTCGTCCTTGAGCATTTTGGCATAAAAACAGGTGAAATGCCGTGATGTATAAGCATTTGTGGCACCGCCGACGTTTTCGATGTCTTCGGATATCTGCAGCGAATTTCTTTTCTTTGTGCCCTTGAACACCATATGTTCGATAAAGTGCGAAATGCCGTTGTCAGCCTCGGATTCGGCAGCTGCTCCTGTGTTGACCCAGACCCCGAGCGAAACCGTTTCAATCTGCGGCCGTTCGGCGGTAATGATTCTCAGTCCGTTTTTTAATGTCGATTGTTTAATTTCCATGTTACCCAGATTTTGCTAAAGGTTGTTGTTAAGTTCGGCTATTTAAAATAGTATATGTCAGACTAAAAATAAATCAATATAATTTATCGTATGCATACATATTTATAACCCCTTAAAATTTTTTTAATTTTGTATATTTATATACCAAGAAAGATAAAAAAATTTTTCAAGGGAGAAAACAGATGAAAAAGATGCCTCGTTTTGCCGTTGTCTTATCAGGCTGCGGCCGTGCCGACGGTTCGGAAATTCATGAAGCCGTAACCGCTCTGCTGGCGATTGACTGCGCCGGCTGCGCATACCGGTGTTTCGCTCCGGATATCGAACAGGCGGCAGTTATAAATAATCTGACGTCAGAAAAAATGGAAGAACGCCGCAATGTCCTTGTCGAGTCTGCCCGTATCGCACGCGGTGATATAAAGCCTCTGAATGAACTGAACGTCGGGGATTTCGACTGCATCGTATTTCCCGGCGGCCTTGGCGCCGTTACCAACTGGTGCGATTTTGCCGACAAGGGGATTAACTGCACCGTGGAAAGCTCCGTCAGCAGAGTCCTGGAAGACGCGTATAAAAACAAACTGGTCATCGGTGCAATGTGCATTGCTCCCGTAACGGTATCCAAAGTTCTCGGTAAATATGGCATAACCGTAACCATAGGCAATGACAAAACCGTCGCCAAAACCATAGAACTGACCGGAGCCAGACATCAGGATACGCCGGTAACCGAAGCCTGTATTGATGCAAAGCACCGCGTCGTAACGACGCCCGCTTATATGCTGGCTAAATCTGTCAGGGAAGTTTGCGAAGGGGCTGACGCGATGGTTAAGGCGATGGTCGCACTGGCGGAATAGCCATTGCCGCAACAGGTGCCCCGCCACACGCCACGCAGCAATCCAGCCATCTTTTTCTGCGGCAGTGCCGTCCGCCTCACGCCGCCTTGCAATCTCGCCGCCTTTTCCCGCGGCAGTTTCGTCCGGAACTCTGTCCGTTACGGTTCCGCAGCTATGTCCATTACAGCCCCGCCGCCTTTTCCCGCGGCAGAAAAGCTTGACAATTTCCGCTGCCGGTCGTATACCGTAAACGATAAATAATAACTTAAATATAGATATGTATGGAAAAGTATGATTTAATGTCGGATAAGGCTCAGAGCTTTATCAACCCTGCGGAAATCAACCGCACACTGGCTTATGCGAAAAAATACGGCAACGATGCCTCTATGGTTCGCTTTATTCTGGACAAGGCACGCGAAAAAAAAGGGCTGACCCATACCGAAGCCGCAGTTTTGCTTTTGAACGAAGACCCGAAAGTCGCCGCGGAAATCGGTACGCTTGCCGAAGAAGTCAAAGAAGCTTACTACGGCAACCGGATTGTCCTGTTTGCGCCGCTGTACCTGAGCAACTACTGCGTCAACGGCTGTACCTATTGCCCTTATCACTCCCAAAATAAACACATCTTCCGCAAGAAGATGACGCAGGAAGAGATAAAGGCGGAAGTTATCGCTTTGCAGGATATGGGGCATAAGCGCCTGGCTCTGGAAGCGGGAGAACATCCCGTACTGAATCCTCTGGAGTACATTCTTGAAAGTATAGATACGATTTACGGCATAAAACACAAAGCCGGCGCCATTCGCCGCGTTAATGTAAACATCGCGGCAACGACGGTAGAAAATTACCGCCGCCTGCACAACGCCAAAATCGGAACCTATATCCTGTTTCAGGAAACGTATAACCGGGAGGATTACGAAAAGTTGCATCCCCGCGGGCCGAAGGCAAATTATGCCTGGCATACCGAAGCGATGGATCGTGCCATGCAGGCCGGGATTGAAGATGTCGGCTTGGGCGTTTTGTTCGGGTTGCATAACTATGCGTCTGAATTCGTCGGTCTGTTGATGCATGCCGAGCATCTGGAAGCCGTTTACGGTGCCGGGCCGCATACAATCAGCGTTCCGCGCCTGTGTCCGGCAGATGACATCAATACCGGAGATTTTGCCAATGCGCTGCCTGACGATATTTTTCTTAAAATCATCGCTTTGCTGCGCCTGTCGGTGCCGTATACGGGAATGATTATCTCGACCCGCGAAGGAGAGCGTATCCGCCGGGAAGCACTAAGGCTTGGTATTTCGCAAATCAGCGGCGGTTCCAAAACCAGCGTCGGCGGTTATGCCGCGCCTGCGGAGCCGGAACCGGACAGCGCCCAGTTTGAAACTGCTGACCGCCGCAGCTTGGACGAAGTCGTGCGCTGGCTGATGCAGTTGGGGTATGTGCCGAGTTTTTGCACGTCCTGTTATGGCAACGGCCGGGTAGGGGAAGATTTTATGGCGCTGTGCAAAAAGCAGCTGATTCATAATTTCTGTACGCCGAATGCCCTGCTGACGTTAAAGGAGTATCTCGACAACTATGCGTCGCCGGAAACGCGCCGTATCGGTATCTCCCTGCTGGCGGAAGAAATGAACCGTCTGCCGGAAGCCAAAAGGCTGTTTTTGCAAAAACGCATGGAATTCTTGAAAGAGGGAAAGGTTGTCTTTTTCTGAAAGCTTTTTTTCCTGCCGGATTAAGCCGGCTTTTGTTTGAAAACCCCGCCATATCGTAAAAGGTATGGCGGGATTTTTGTTGTCCGTTCCGTTTTTTCAGTTCTCTCTGCCGTCAAAATCGCCTTTCGCCGTTTCCGAAAATAAAAAATACTTGACAAATAAGTAAAAACTTGCTAAATATGACGAAATTTAATAATTTTATGTCAAACTATTAATATATTATAGAGTATGAAAACAAAAATTTTTCTTCAAGAAATCCTGATTAAAGTATTCGGGAACACTTGGTTGTTTGCGTGGTGGATTAAAAAACATCGTTTGGACGACCATATTGTAGATTTTTTAATTCGTGAAAAATTTAATCTTCTGGAAAAGTATGCGCGTCGGCATCAGCTTTCCTCCTGCCAGATAACGGATATTTTATCCGATTTGGCGGACGTTGATGACGAATATACGCAGGCTTTTATCCGCGAATTGTTAAAAAACAACACGCTGAACAGAGAGCAGGAACAGCTTTTGGTTTCCAAAAACGACGTATTGTTTTTGGAAAGTTATCTGACACCGAACGGATATTTTGATGCGTCGAGACGTTTTCATGAAGTCGCCGAACATAATTATATCCTGGGTATGGCAGAGGCAAAGAATATGACGGGAATAGAGGTGTTTAAGGCTTATGTCGACAATACCTGCCGCGATATGATGACCGATGAGCTGTTGGCCGAATTGATTCTTCTGCCGGAAAGCTTTGCTGTGCGGTACGTTTTGCAAAAGGCGCGCCTGAGCAAAGAACAGGAAGATTTTTTGGTAGACAAGGCGCCGGAGAAATTGATTAAAATTTATATCGGCGAAAAGGAATTGGCCTCCGATGCGGCGCAGTTGCAGCTGGTTGAAAAACATTTTGAACTGGCCCGCCTGTATTTTGAAAAATACGGGTTGCGTTCCAAAGCCCAGCAGACATATCATCTGTTGCGCAAACAGGCTTTGGAAAAGACGCCGTCAGAAGAAGATTGTCCGTAATGTTTGTTGGATTTAGTCCCCTGTGCCGCGTTTTGCGGGGCAGGGGATTTTTTTGAACGCAGGCGCTGCCGTCCGTTTAGGTGTACCGTTGGTTGCTTCGGCGCCGCTGCAGGCTGTTCTGATATCGCTGCTGGTGTTTTAGTACCGCTGCCGGTTTTAGTATTGCCGCGGGTTGCTCTGTTGCTGCCGTGGTACGCACAGGCCAGCCGCAAAACGGGCGGATTTTCAAAAAAGATGTTTTTAATTGCGAAAATAAATAACCGGATATAAACTGTTTAAAAACGGAGGATTTATGGAAAAATTTAAATTAAGTGAGAGTATTTTGGCAGACCGCCTGATACTGCTGAAACGCAGCCACGAGCACGATGAGGAAATGTGGCGGGCGATAGAAGAAAGCCGGGCTTTCATCCGCGAATATTTGTTTTGGGTTGACGGCACGCAGTCGCTGTCCGATGTCGAAAAGGCAACGGATATGTTTTTCAAAGCCTGGGATGAAGACGGTGAATGGTGTTACAGCCTGTACAGTGTGCCTGAAAATGATTTTCTCGGTTGTATCGGTGTGCACAACATCAGTTTTCTGAACCGGTCCGCGGAATTGGGTTATTGGCTGCGCTTGTCGGAAACCGGCAAGGGGTATATGACCGAAGCAGTCAAAGCCGTGGAAGCGGAATTGTTTGCCGCCGGGATTCACCGGGTTGTTATTTGCTGCGACGTAAATAATTATAACTCGGCAAATGTGGCGCTTCGTGCCGGATATGAATTGGAAAGCATTCAAAAAGAAGCTGTCTACCATTATACCGGCCTGCATGACCATGCAACGTATGTTAAGTTCAGCCCTTACCCGATACGCGGGTTTGAACGCAAAGCCTGATGCGAAAAGCTTGATGTGGGAAAATCTGTTGCGGGAAAGCCGGACGCGAAAAAAATGAATCATTCGGTACCGGATTTTGCCGCCGCGTTAAACAAAAAAAAACAGTTCTCATGCGGAGAACTGTTTTTTTGTTTAGGGATTATAGGGCTTCAATTGTATCGCGTCAGCTGCATACCGCCGACGGCTTCTGTTGAAAACCTTTCCGTAAATTCTTTAAGCGATACGGAAATTTCTATTTTCATATCGTCGAATGCCGTAAAGACAAAAGCACTCTTAAGCAGTGAAAAATGGCATCTGGCCCAGACGAAAGTCTGTTCTTTGCAGAGGCGCAAAGTCTGAATTTTATCCCGTCCGCCGGTCAGAATAACATACAGGCCATCTTCGGGCACGCAGATGACGGGAACCGGCTGCCCGGTTTTGCCGTCTTTTTTCCTGCCATTTTCTTCCTTGGGCATAAGGAAAGCGCAGACGAGATAAATAGCCTCTGTTCGCAGCAGCTTTGCAAAATGATAGCAGTTGATAAACGGCTGCGGCGGTGCCGGGTAAAGGGGGCACTCGCCGCCGCATTTGATGTGTGCCATATTTTTATGTGCTAAAATGAAACAATCGCCGTCCCGTAGTGTCTGACCAAAGTGCTTTTGTTTACTTTGGCTTCGGTCCGCGGAGCGGAAAAAACAAAATCACCATTGTCGTATTTGACTACCGCGGCAAAAAAGTTGTGCCGTCCGGCTCTTGCCGCCGAATGGCTCATGGAAACTTTGATGCCGTGCACCAAATCGATATACTCGCCTGAATTGGCAATCAGAACAACCGGCAGCAGGTCAAAGCCGTCTTCGCCGTCGGGTATTTCCGCAACCGCAAAAGACAGGGTGTTTTTGTCTACGCCGTAAATATCTGCCAGACAACGCAGAACGATAAACGGGGATACCGGTTTCGGCAAGGCGTTGGTCTTTGCCGCATTTGCTGTTTTAGCAGAGGATTTTTTTCTGCGGGCTGCAACAGGCATGCTGTTCAAACCCTTGTTTTTCTTTCTGTTCATATACAAAAAAATTTTTAAAAAGTAAAACATAAAGGTATTTAATTGCAATCCTTGTAGCATAAAAAAATATTTTTTGCAATAGAAAAATATTGGTTTTGTCTAAAATGTATGGCATTCCCCAATTACGTTTATCTCAAACAACCATTAAGGCGTATATCAGATTACCCGTCTCAAATCCACACCATAAAAACAGTTCCGGTGCAAAGCCGTTTGTTTCTAAATCCGTGCCATATTCAATATTCGCGCAAATCCGCGCCATATTCGATATTTGCGCTATATTCGCGCAAATATGCATCTTTGCGCTACATCTGCGTTATCTTCGCGTCATAAAAAAACAGCCCCGCAAAGAGGCTGTTTTTTGCTTGCTTCATACCTGTAACCGGAGAGATGATTTATCCGGCATCAGATCATCTTAGTACGACCGCGCGTAAATTACGTCCAGCGTTGCTTTTTGGCCGGAAAGCAGGCATTCGCCTTCGCTGCCGCTCTGGTCAAACGGAATGCAGCGGATGGTCAGGCGCATTTCTTTAAGCTTGTCCAGCGTTGCCTCGTCTCCGCTCCATTTGCCGCATACGAACGCGACTTTCGGCGCTTTGCCGCCGTTTTCCAGATAAACGTTGGCGTTGGCAAAATAGGCTTCAAATTCCGCTGCGGTCTTAATATCCGTAACCACGTTTTGCGTCAGGCGTTCGTTGGCGCGTGCCAGCATTTCGTCCTGAATTGTCTGCAGCTTTTCGCTGATTGTCGCAATGAAAACGTCCACGTCTTCAAAGTTCTTCCAGCCGTCCCGGTTGATTTTAATGCGGTTGCGGAACATAACGGCGTTCTTTTCCAAATCCTTGGCACCGACTTCCACAATCAGCGGCGCGCCTTTGCGCGTCCATTCCCACATCTTGTCGACCGCTTCTTTCGGGCGGTTGTCCAGCCGGACGCGAACTTTTTCACCGGCAAACGTCTGGGCCTTGAGTGCATCGCGCAGCTTTTCCGCATAGGCATTGATGGCTTCGGCTTTGCTCTTGTCCTTGACAATCGGCACGATAATCACCTGCTGCGGTGCGAGTTTCGGCGGAACGCACATTCCCTCGTCGTCGGCGTGCGTCATAATCAATCCGCCGATAAGCCGGGTAGAAACGCCCCACGACGTCGTATAGGCATATTCCTGCGCATTGTCGGAGTTAATGAACTTGATATCCGCCGACTTGGCAAAGTTCTGCCCGAGGAAGTGCGACGTGCCCGCCTGCAGCGACCGTCCGTCCTGCATCATCGCTTCAATGCAGTAGGTTGTAACCGCGCCCGGGAATTTGTCGTATTCCGGCTTTTTGCCTTTAATCACCGGCATCGCCATATCGTTGACGCACAAATCTTCATAAACGCCGAGCATCGTTTCGGCTTCTTTTTCCGCTTCCTCAAACGTTGCATGAGCGGTATGCCCTTCCTGCCACAGAAATTCGCGGGTGCGCAAAAACAGGCGCGGGCGCATTTCCCAGCGCACAACGTTCGCCCACTGGTTAATCATGACCGGCAGGTCGCGGTACGAATGTACCCACTTGGAAAATGAGTCGGCAATAATGGTTTCTGAAGTCGGACGCACAATCAGCGGTTCCTCCAGCGGGCTTGCCGGCATGAGTTTGCCGTCTTCCATACTGAGGCGCGAGTGCGTAACAATAGCCATTTCTTTGGCAAAACCTTCAACGTGTTCTGCCTCTTTTTGGAAATAGCTTAACGGGATGAAAAGCGGGAAATAGCAATTCTCGTGATTTGTTTCCTTAATCTTTTCGTCCAACAGGCGCTGGATACGTTCCCAAATTCCGTATCCCCAGGGTTTGATAACCATACACCCCGGCGAGGACGAAACTTCGGCCATATCGGCAGCGGCTATCACGTTCTGGTACCAGTCCGGATAGCTGTTCTCTCTTATGTTCTTCAGAGCCATAACCAAATATCCTTTTATGTAATTGTTTTTAAACCGCCCAAAGTAAACACCAAAAAATGCCTGCTGTCAAGAATATAAGTGTATAAAATATCGTTCCGGTTTAAGCCATGGCACCGGTTTTGCCGGCGGCATCGGGAAATTTCAGCGGCGTTTGGGAGAAATTTATGCGTTGTCCTTCCTCTTTAACTTTTTTTAACTCTTTATTATATAAACTGATACCGTTTGATAAAGATTGAAAAGGAAACCCAAATGAAGCGTATATTTACTGTTTTGGCCTTGGCTGCGACCATGGCGCTCGGCGCCTGCAAAGAAGAAACCGCCGCCAACCGGATTTATGTCTTTTCGCAGCCCGGCTGCCCGCATTGCGAACACGCTGAGGAATATATCAGCCGCTATTACCGGAATTATGACATTGAACGGCTGAATATCCGCGAGGGCAATAATATGGGGTATTTGCTGCGCTATGCCAAAAAGTTCAAGGTGTCCGAACAGTCGCTCGGCACGCCGTTTATCGTTATGGGTGATAAATATATAATGGGCTGGGGCAATCAGCAGGTAAAAGACTTTAACCGCTATGCCAAGAACTTTAAACCGAAATCGTCGCCGCTGCGTTCTGTTGCCGCGCCGCAAAATGCGCAGCCTCATAAGGAACAGCCGCAAAATAAGCAGCCGGCTGATGCAAATACTTCGGCAGCACGCCCGTAGGTTATGGCCTTCTGCCGGTTCGGACGGTTCCTCCCCCGCAGGCTTCGGCTTGCGGGGATTTTTTTATACTTTCGGCTGCTGATATTAAACGAACGTTTTATTTCTACATCTCAGGTTGTATGTGGGCAATCAAAAGCTTTTGTTTTTGCACAATAATATTTTTGTGCAGGCTGTTGAATTTTATGGTTCGTATTTTTTCAACAGTTTTTAGGATACCTGATGAATAGCCAAACTATAAACAAAGAAACGCCGGCGCCGAAAGTTTCGGTTCTGGTGCCGGTTTACCGTCCGCGGGAAGAATATCTGCGCGCTTGTATCGACAGTATTTTGTCGCAGGCTTTTCGCGATTTTGAACTGCTGCTGCTGGACGACTGTCCCGAGGACAGAACCGCCGAAGCCGTCATAAAAAGCTATGCCGACGGCCGGATAAGATATTCCCGCAATCCGGCCAATCTCGGCATATCGGCCAGCCGCAACCTCCTGATTGATATGGCGCGCGGGGAATATCTTGCGGTTATGGACCATGACGACATTTCGCTCCCCGAAAGGCTTGAAAAGGAGACCGCATATCTGGACGCCCACCCTGAAGTCGGCGTTGTCAGCGGCCGGGTTTTGAAAATCCCCCAAAATAAAGCATCGCATAATCCCGAAACCAGCCATGCGATTAAATTGTCGCTGATGACGGTCTGCGCCCTGACACACCCTGCGGCAATGATAAGAAAAAGCGTTTTACAGCAGCATCATATCCGGTATGAAGAAGAATTCAGCCCGGCGGAAGACTATGCGCTGTGGTGCCGGCTGCTGCCGCATACGGAGTTTTATAACCTGCCCGATATCCTGTTGCATTACCGTTGGCACGAGAGCAATACCTCTATTGTGCAAAATCAGAAGATGCACGATGCGTCGTACGCTGTCCGCGCTATGGTGCAGGCAGAAAACCCGGCATTGTACCGTGAATTTGAAAAACGGGCGCGCTATACCGGAACCTGGCGGCTGTTTGGTTTTATCCCTCTGCTGCGCATTGTCCGCGATGCCCGTCGCACAAAAATTCTCCTCTTTGCCTGCCTGCCGCTGGTCAGTTACCGCTCAGCCGTCAAGCTGAAAGGGGAATGACGATGATTCCCAAAATTATCCATTATTGCTGGTTCGGCGGCTCCCCGAAAAACGAAAAGATACGTTTTTGCATGGAAAGCTGGAAAAAAGTTCTCCCCGATTATGAAATTCGCGAATGGTCGGAAAAAGATTTATTCCGTTTTTCCGATAACCGGTATGTCCGGCAGGCTTATGAGGCGAAAAAATGGGCTTTTGTATCGGATGTCTTCCGTCTTTTTGCTTTGTATAAAGAAGGGGGAATTTATTTGGATACCGATGTCGAAGTCAGAAAAACGTTTTCCCCGCTGTTGGAGGGGGATTTCTTTATCGGTTCGGAAAAGCACGGGCGTTTTGAGAGTATCGGTACGGCGGTGATAGGCGCTGCGGCAGGCAATGGGATTATAAAAGATATGCTGTCTGTTTATGAAAATCTTGATTTTATACCCAAAAACAGAATTCCGGATTTGACGCCGAATACGGTTCGGTTGGTGCCTGTGTTCCAAAAATATGGTATAGTGAACGTCTACAGCAATGAACGGATAATTGAGATTGATAACAAGTCCCGTATTTATCCCGATTGGTATTTTTGCGTGGATACGCCGGATAGTTTTTGCGTTCATCATTTTCAGGCTTCTTGGATTAATGACTTTGACTGTAAGCTGAATGTGCATATACCTTTGGGACGTGGCAAATGGCTTGGATTATACCGCTATAAAAGGATAAAGCCAGAGGCGAAGCTTGCATATCCGGAAACAATGAAGAAAAAAATTTGGGAGTGGGACTATGCCAAACGCAAAAAAATCCTGCTGACGTATGAAGAAAAGGGAAAGGGGGAGTAAATGCAGCTTTCAATTGTTACCGTGTGCTATAATGAAAAGGATATAGGGCGCACCTGCGAAAGCATTGTCAGCCAGTCTTGTCAGGATTTTGAATGGATTGTGGTTGACGGCGGGTCGACGGACGGTTCTTTGGAGGTGATAAAACACTACAAAGAACGTATTGATATTCTGATATCGGAACCGGACAACGGCATATATGATGCGATGAACAAAGGGATACGCCTGGCAAAAGGGAAATGGATAAATTTTATGAACGGCGGCGATACGTTTGCCGATAACTGTATTGTCGGAGATTTTTTGCGTTTTGCCGGAGATAACCCGGCCGCAGACGTCATCTATGGTGATTTCAACCGGATGCTTCCAGACGGGGGTGTCAGAAAATCAGAATTTCCCGATGTCGTAGATAAGGTATTTTTTTACAATAAATCAGTCAATCATCAGGCATCTTTTATCCGGAGCCGTCTGTTTCGGCGTTTTGGCATGTATGATGAAACTTTCAGGATTGCCGCCGACATGGATAAGTGGCTTATGTTTGTAAACAATGGCTGCCTGTTCCGGCATTGGGAACGGTATGTTGCAAATTTTTATCTCGACGGAATAAGTTCGACGCACAAACAGCTTTTGGCGGAAGAATTGGGGTGCATTCACGAAAAGCGTTATGGGCGAAGGGAAGAAAAAACCGTCTTGCAAAAGATTTCAAGCCGCCGGGATTTTCTTTTATTTGATATTTTTCCATTGCTTGAGATTGATGATAAAAATGCCGGACAGACAACAGTCTGTAAATTATTCGGGGTTTTGCCCGTATACAGAAAAGTCAGCAAGCATGGAAAAGTGCGTCATTATCTTTTCGGCTTTATTCCGTTTTTGAAAATCAGGCAGAAATAAAAACTGCCTCGGAATATATACTCGGAATATATAAAATAAAAGCCGGCCGGTTTATGACGCAGCTGGCTTTTATTTATAAATACTTTCCCCTATACCGGCTGCGCCGGTTAGGAAAACCGCTTCTCAGCGCCTTATTTGTTGAAGTAGCGCTTCAGCAGGCCGTCAAAGCCTCTGCCGTGGCGGGCTTCGTCTTTGGCCATTTCGTGAATGCTGTCGTGAACGGCATCGTAGCCGAGTTCCTTGGCCAGCGTGGCAATCTGCTTCTTGCCGTCGCAGGCGCCGAATTCTGCTGCCGCGCGCATTTCAACGTTCTTTTCCGTAGAGTCGGTAACGACTTCGCCCAGCATCTCGGCGATGCGTGCGGCATGGTCTGCTTCCTCAAAAGCATAGCGCTTGAAGGCTTCGGCAATTTCCGGATAGCCTTCGCGGTCGGCCTGGCGGCTCATCGCCAGATACATGCCGACTTCGCTGCATTCGCCGGTGAAGTGTTCGCGCAGGCCGGCAACAATGCGTTCGTCCAGGCCTTTGGCAACGCCGATTCTGTGTTCGTCGGCATAAGCCTTGTTTTCTTCGTCCATAACCTTAAACGTTTTGGCGCCGCAGACCGGACATACTTCCGGCAAGGTGTCGCTTTCGATAACCTGTCCGCAGACTGTGCAAATGTATTTCATTATTTTTTCGTCCTTTTCAAATTGTTTCAAACAAATTATATTTAGGGAGAGAATTTGCCGATGTCAAATGCTAAAAGCTGTGTAAATAAAAAGTTTTTGTCTTGTGCCGCCCGGCAAAGCGCATAAACTGACAGGCAGAATGCAATATAAGGGAGAAAACGATGAGTGACAAGACTATGAAGATAATCCTTTCCGTCCTGACCGTCATCCTGCTGGCGCTGATTGTCGGCCTGGTGGCGATGAAAGGCAGCTCGGTAAAGGCCGATTTGAACAAGCTGGCGCTGCGTATCGGCGAACTGCGGCAGTATCGCACGATGGGGCGTGCCGACGTCAATGCGGCGATGGAAAAGGCATTTGCCCGCGTCGGTTATAACGTTGTGTCGGCTACCGAAGACAATCTGTATCCGGATACGGCAGCCGATGCCGGCGTAAACCTGTATATTCGCGGCTACGGTCCGTTTAATGAGGTAAAGACCAACAAAAAGGCGGTTAATATCGTCTATATCCGCGACTACGATTCTCTGTTTGAGAATGAAATCAAGGTTTATGACGGCGTGGCTACGTCTTCGCGCGATTTCTACAACTATCTGCTCGGCAGCGGATATGCTGCGGCGTATATTCCGGAACTGACGGATCCGTCCGTATTCTATCCGGCGCCGAAACCCGAATTGGAGCGCGATTTGCTGTATGTCGGCGATAACGAACGCCCGAGCCCTGCGGTTGCTGCCGCGGTGGAAGCCAAGCTGCCGCTGGAAATATTCGGCCGTTTCTGGGCTGGAAATATCGACGATTCCTATATCAAAGGCGAATATATTCACGACAATGACCTCGGTGCTTATTTCTCGTCGGCGAAAATCAATCTCGTCAACGTTTCCGAACACGAGTCGCAAATCGGCATGATTCCGTCGCGCGTTTATGACATTGCCGCAAGCAAAGGCTTTATGATTGCGCCGTACAACAAGGAAATCGAAGCCGTTTTCGGCGATTCGATCCCGATGTTCAAAAACGCGGATGAACTGAAGGCTTTATACAATCAGTACCTCAATAATCCGAAAGCGCGTGCCGAAAAAGCCGAAAAGGCATATAAAATCGCCGTTTCGGAATATAATGCCGATATGTTCGTACAGCGTATGAACGGATTGGTCGAGTTTCTGATTAACGAAAAGAAGCTCTGAGATGAAATTGCCGGCAGCTCAAAAGACGGTTTTGGGGCTGTTGGCAGCCATTGCGGCAGCGGCGCTTTGCGCCCTGCCGTTTTTGGCGGTTAAAAAAGACATTGTTTATGTTTATGCCAAATCCCCTGTTCCCGATTCCCGTGAAACAGGTTTTATCCGCGAATTAAAGCGGTTAGGCTACGAAGTTAAATTGAATTCTTCGTCCTTGCCGGCAGCCGGGACGGTCGGCTTGTGGTTTCGTCCGCCTGAGTTTGCCTCTCAGTTGGAGACGTCCCCGGCGGCATGGAATTTTATCTATAATGAAGATTATTATCCGTTTGACTGGCGCGGGCTGAAAAAGTTTCCTGTTGTGTTGACTCCGTACCGTGAGCTGTATGAGCATTATGCCCGCAGCAATATAAGAACGGCAATGTTTACTGTCGGGGTGAATACGACGGATTTTTACGCGCCGGAAACGGTTTTTCAGCCCGGATATAAGGTCTATCCGCTGGTTTATTACGGCGATAACAATAAATCGTCGCCGTTGGCCGAGAGCCTGAAAAAACAAAGCGGAAACAACAAGCCGTCGCCGTTGGCCGGAAGCCTGAACGCCCAAAACAGTACGGTGCAGGGCAGCGTATGGTTTATGGGCCGCTTTTGGGAAAACGGGCTGCCGCAGCTGGTGCCGCAGGGAACGCCGGCGGAAAAGGGCAGGGAGCTTTCCCGCGCTTTTATCGCTGCCGTATACGCCGATCCCGAAACGCCTGCCGCCAAAATGGTTCCCGCCGAAACGGCGGAAGCCGCTGCCGCCGGTGCTTTGGTCATAATGCCGTCAAATCCGGCAGTAAAAGAAATCTATGGCGACAATGTGATTATGTATGAAAAAGAAAGCGATTTTCCCGGCCTTGTCGATTATTATCTGCAAAATCCCGAAATTTCCCGCGCTAAAATTGTTGCGGCGCAGAAAATAACTGCCGACCATCTGAGTTCGGCTGCTTCCGCCCGCCGGTTTAAAGAAATTCTGGACTGGCTGCGGCAGAATGTCGAACCATAGCCGCCCCTCCTCACAACCATCCCGTACATACTCAAAAACAGTCCCGCACCCCAAGCAATTCGGATTAAAGCAGTCCCGTACCCGAAGCAGTCCCGATTGCTGCCTATAGCCGTTTCCAGGTGCGCAGCTTGTTTTTTCTTCTTTATCGCGAAAAGCCTGCTCCAAATCAATGCCGTGCATATTTGCCAGCGAACAGACATAAATGAATACGTCGGCAAGCTCCTCTGCAACATTGCTGACGGCTGAACCGCTGCCGACCGAACCGCCCTTTGCGTTTTTGCGTACGGCAGAAATAACTTCGCCGGCTTCTTCGGCAAACAGGCAGCATTCGTAAAACTTATCCGTCGTATTGAATCCGCGTTCCTGTTTCATCTGCCGGACATACGATTGAAAATCTTGCAGGGTAGGGGATTTTTTAAGTTCTAAAACCATAGCCTTCTCGCTTTTTTCTGCCGGTATGCGGTACAAACGGCACTTTTAGCCTTTATATGCCGGTACTTATGCATACCTGCGATTGATAATCTCGGCGGCGTCTTTCATCTCGTCTTCAATCAGGCGGTGCTCAATGCCGTCGTATTCAATAGCCTCCCAGTCAATATCGTGCCGGTCAAGCCATTCCTTGGTAAAGTCAAGCGTCTTATACTGCACCGAAAGGTCGCTCGTGCCGTGAAACAGATAAACGCCCGGCCGCGATGCCAGTTCTTTTTCCAGCATGTCTTTGCCGCAGACGATGCCGGCAAAAGGAAAAACGCCGCCCAATTCGTATTTCCGGGTCAGCCCGACATACATTGCGAGCATGGCTCCCTGTGAAAATCCCATGACATAAGTGTCTTTGTTTTTGATTTTAAGCTCTTTTTGCAGGCTGCTGATAAAAGCATTCATCTTTTTCGCCGTCTCGCTGATGCGGGGGCCGGTGCGATTATAAATCTCCACAATTTCGTCTGTTGGCGTCTCCGGTTTGCGCCGTTTGCGGTCAGGGTCAACGTCAACAAGGGCATACCACTGTTTTTTCAGCGGATTGCGTTCGCTCTGCGTGTCCGCCTCGGGCATAACGACCAGCGTATTGTCCAAATGCTGCAACAGCATCTCTGCAAAAGGTTCAACGTCTTCAATGCAGCTGTTGTATCCGTGCAGAAAAATGATTAGCCGTGAAACCTTGCTGCCGGACTTGAATGCCTTATATTTATACACGCTCATATTTCCCTCCGTCATTATCCTCTCTCTTTAGTCTGTAAAAAGTTAAGAATATCCTAATACATTCCCCGAATTTACGATTATTTAAGCTATAGGCGCTAAAATCAACTCAAAGTACGGCACACTCGTGCCTGAATCTGAAGTTCAATCCGTTTGCCGTGCAGGAGCAGAAATGCCGCATCAAGCCAGTGTTTATGAAAAAATAGTTTCCGACGTTCTTGCGGGCAGGGCACCCGTTTATAAGGATTATGCTGCCGAGTGGCGCCGCCGCGGGCACCACCGGGAGGAGTTTGCCGTCTTTGCGGAATATGCCGGATATGCAGCAAAGCTGGTCTGTGCGCCTGATTTTGAAATCGGAGCGGCGGTTCGGGCTGCCCGCACGGCGCAGATATCCCGGCACCTGATACCTGAGTTTTTGTTTACACCGGCAGAAAAAAAGACTATTCTCAGAGCGGAAGAAAAAGGCCGCATAAAAGCCGGACAGGTCATTGCTTTTTCCGGCTGCCGGCGAAAAGTTTTCGGCTGCGATTATTCCGGATTGCCGGACGATACGGACGCTTTTGTCGTCTTTTCCGGGCATCCCGGTGCCGCCAGTCCGGCTGTTTTTGCCTGGTTTAACCATTTTCGCCGCACCGGCCGGGCGGTAAAGCTGATTTTTTTAGGTCTGACGGACAATCAGGGAAATTCGGACTTTACCGATTCGTCATTAATTTACAACGTCGGTTCCGAACAGGAAATGTACCGCCGCTATTTTAAGGCAATGGGCGTTTCGCATGAGATTATCGACGAATGCGTCAGTGTGCCGTATGATATTTCGACCGAAGACAATATTGCGCGTCTGGCAGAAATCAAAAACAAGATTTTCGGTGCGCGGGAGGTGAAGTTTGTCATGTTCGGCTATCCCGTTTATCAAACCCGGATTGCTACCGAGTTCGCCTGGGCGTTTCAGAAAATGGAAGACGAAGGGAACTGCTTTGGCGTCAATTTCATAATGCCTTCGTACCGGCCGAGCCAAAACGAGTATGACCGCTATTTTTCCTATGACAATTTAAACGGCATCGCCGCCGACATCATTATCGGCAATTGTATGGCACATCCGTACCGGGTTAAGAACCAGCCCCGTTTCGATATCGGTTTGGGCACATATCCCGAAGCGTATAAGAGGATATTGCCGCTCAGCCTGGTGTATTCCTATCCGAACGTTGCCGCGGAACTGGCCGGAACAGATATTAAAACCGCGGCAGTACTGAAAATCCTCCGCGCCATCCAGCATCGCACTTATGGCTACGAACATCCGCAGAAGACCGACCGCCAGATAAGTTACAACGTGATGCAGACCCGCCGCCTGCTGTTGGAGAGGGGATTGGTATCGCGGGAACTCCTGCGCTGCGGATATAGGCTGCCGCGGGAAGAATATCTCCGCCGTCTTGCCTCTTGCCGTTAATATCGGTGCTTCGCGTTCCATATACCCTGACGTTAATGTCGGCGCATTGCATTCTGCCACTGCCTGCCGTTAATATCTGCGTTTCGTTTCCCGCCATCGTAATTTCTTACGCCGCTCTGCCGTCCAAACTGCAAAAAAAAGCGCTTGACAATCATAAAAATAAGAACTAAAGTAGAACAAAATTAAAAATGACGGAGGGAAGATGTTAACGCCAAAACAACACAACTTGCTTGTATATATTGATAATTTTATTAAAGAAACCGGCCATTCGCCGTCTTTTGAGGAGATGAAAGAAGCTGTCGGGCTGAAGTCGAAGTCCGGCATCCATGCGTTGATAAATGCATTGGAAGAACGCGGCTTTATCCGCAAGCTTGCACATAAGGCGCGAGCGCTGGAAGTTCTGAAAATGCCTCAGGTTGAACCTCATCATGAAAACCGTTTGGACGCGTGTTTGAATGCCGGGCAGTCTTCAAAGGACGGCCTCGCAGGACAGGAAGTTTTTGCTAATGACAACGGAGAAACCGAGTTTTCGCTGATGATACCTTTATACGGAAAGATTGCTGCCGGAACGCCGATTGAAGCCATCGCCAATCCGTCGGAATATATTTATATCCCCAAAAGCTTTTCTACCCAGTCTGAGCTTTATGCGCTGACGATAGAAGGTGAGTCTATGGTGGAAGCCGGAATTTTTGACGGTGATACGGCAATTATCCGTCGTGCCGACCGTGCCGATAACGGGCAGATTGTCGTTGCTCTGGTTGATAATGAAGAGGCCACCCTGAAAGTGCTTGACCGCAAATCCGGGAATGAAGTCTGGCTTTTGCCCTGCAATAAGGATTATGAACCGATAAAACTGACGGCAGACCGGCTGAAAATCCAAGGGATATTGTACGGCATTGTCCGTAAATATAATTGATGGCAGATGTCTTTTCAGCCGGAAGTAACAGAAGGGAAGGTAAGGAGCATGACAACAACGGCAATAATTACGGCAATGGAAAGCGAATATGATTCGGTTCGGAAATTGTACGATTTTGATGAAAACGGCGATTATCCACGCGCTCACGTATATGGCAGGAATATTCTGCTCGTAAAAGCCGGTATCGGTAAAGTGAATGCGGCGCTGGCAGCCCAAAAGGCATGCGATGCCGGTGCGGATTTGGTTATATCGACGGGGCTTGCCGGCGGAATTGATACTTCTTTGCGGCAGGGGGATATTGTTTTGGCAGAAAAAGTCTGCTATCACGATGTCTGGTGCGGTGAGCCTAACCAGCGCGGGCAGGTACAGGGGTTGCCGCTGTATTTTGAACCCCGTCCCGAAATGATGGAAAAAATAATTGCGGCCGTTCCCTCAGGGTACTTCAAACGCGGTCTGACCGTAACCGGAGATCGGTTTTTAACCGATCTCCGCCGTTTGCAGACAATCAAGGGCGAGTTTCCGGAAGCTCTGGCTGTGGATATGGAAAGTGCGGCTGTCGCGCAAGCCTGCTATTTGAATGAACGTCGGCCGTTTTTGTCGCTGCGGATAATCAGCGATGTCGTCGGTACTCGAAATCAGGAGGAAGAATATCGTATGTTTTGGCAAAATGTCCCTGAAAAAGCGGCAGCAATGGTAGATATTGTCCTGCGTGCGCTGGCAGAAGAATAAAATACCGCAGACAGAAAGTAAAAACAGCTTTCGGATCAGGATGAGTTGCCAAAAGATAAGCCTGAACAGCTGCGGCCGGTTTTGCCTGATGTCGGTTGAGAAAGTTTTACTAAAAAGTTTTACTAAAGTCTTCGCTCGGCTACCAAAATAAACCAGTTTAAGCCCGGAAGCTTAAACTGGTTTATTTGAAATTGTCGATTATCTCTCCGGGATGAAATAGCGGCTAATAATAGCCGTTATACCCGCCTCTCTCAACAGCATCCATGTAGGTTGACATAAAGTACGTCAAATAGCCGACAAGCAGGAACAACAGATAAATGGCAGCATACCTGAGGCTTTTTGCCTTGTGCCCGGCATCATAAAAGGAGGCTGTGCCATACTGGTTGGCTCCGCGTTCTTCCTCGAAGAAACCTGCCGCAATGAAGATTTTCAGGCTGTAATAGCCGTAAAACATCATAACCAGCAGCGTTGCCGCGCCGCACCCCAGTATAATAAAGCTTTCTCCGGTTGAAAAGCCGCTGTAAATCTTGCCGCCCTGCAAAGCGTATGCAGTCCCTGCAGCCGACAAAATGCCTGTTAACAGCCAGTAAAGGACAAACGGACGGAAAAATCCTTTCCATGCGCCATAGCCGGCGTCGTGCAGCCTTCTGACAAACAGCGATAAATAAAAGAATACCTCTGCAATATAAAATAAAATTGCCAGAACTGTCGTTATCTTATGGGCATGCGGCATAGCAAAAGCAACTCCGGAAACCAGCAGAAGAATAACAAACATATTAATCAGCATGGAACTCCAAAATTCAAATCTGGATGTTCTGCCCTTGAAGTTAAACAGGTTTTTGTAAGCGCGGGCCCAGGCGCAGAATGCGCCGCCGCAGAGTTCGCTTTCGCCGTTTTCCGACACATTGCCGGCCGCATCGGCGCTTTCTTTCATTTCAAGAAATTTTTTTGCTTCGGCAATTTTGGCGTTTTCTTTGACTGCCGCCCGTTTGCTGTTTTCGGGAACCGCTTTGCGGCCTTTTTCTTCAACCCCTTCCGCCGGCATTGATTTTGCTGCCGCTTTTTTCGCGGTTTGCGCAGCCGCGGGTTTGGCGGCCTTTTTCTCTTCGTTGCGCGATTTAATCGTCATGACTTCGCTGATGATGTCATGATTTTCCGCCTCGGGGATATTGGTTTCTTTGCTGTCGGCAGCCTTAGCCGTCTTTTTTGATGCCGAAGTTTTAGCAGCGGCTTTCACGGTGTTTTTTGCGGCGGATGCCTTGTCCGCGCCGCTTTTTGCAGGAGCTTTTGCCGCGGAAACTTTTGCTGTTTTAGCCGCGGAGCTTTTTGCCGTCTTAGATGCATTTTCCTTGGCAGTCTTGGAAACTGCCTGCTTTGAAGCAGTTCTTTTGGTTGCGGCGCTTTGGGGCGCGTTTTCGTCTGCTGCGGTTTGAACCGCTGTCTTTTTTACATCATCGGCCGAAGCCTTTTTACTAACCATTTTTCCCTCTCAAAAAAATTAAAAATCAAATACATAATAATCATATTTATTTTAATGGCAACCCCGGTTGCTTTTTAAATCACAGTTTTCTTGATTGACCGAAGTTTGGAAAATTTAGAAAAACTCCTCGCAATTACCGAGTATACTGTCGCAATAAATGTACTTACCGTCGCCTAGACATGGAGTAGCCGTTTTGCAAAAGCGCAAGTATGGGAAAAACAGCTTGAGGAAAAGTGGGGAGTGAGGGGAAAGCAAACCCATTATCATCAAAATAAAGGAAAGAAAGAAGAAGACAGAGATGGCGAAGAAGTTTTTTGTGTAGTCGGATTTGCTTATCGGATGCGTCGTTTTCCCCTTGACAAAAGCAGCTATGTAGAAAAAGAGTGCAAGAGTGCCGCAGATGACATCAGCATATATGCCGGCTGCCGTACGGAAAGGATAGCTGATGATAACCCAAATCCAAAAGATGCCCCATATATATTTGGCCATTGATAGCCCTCTGATGTCATTCAACCGCCTCGCCACCAAAGCAGTATAGAATAATATGCAGGGGAGTGCTAGAAATAAATGCCAATTAGGATAAGATAAACCCAAAGACATCAAAGATAATAAGGCGTAGAGAAAATAATTACAGACACAGCACATCAAAATTCGTGTCTGGTGCTGCAACTTTTCCAGTCAAAAAATATTTCCAGCTTTCTTAGCGATGTTCTCCAAAATCCGTCGCAATCGCCGGAAGCACTTTTGCTCAAATTTTCGGAAACCTTATGGCCGCTGTTCTGCTTTAACGGAGATGCAGATGTGTTGCTGCCCTCTAAAGAGGCATCATGTTTATGTTTTATCATACTGTTAAATTCTCCGTTTCACTATAGTTGCAATAAAGATTTTGCCTGCGCATCGTTCTGGGGCTCCTGCGCATCGTTCTGGGGTTCCTGCGCTTCGTCCCGGGCGGGCTAAAACAGAACCTTGGCTGATTTGAATTTTTTTGTTTTTTCGTCAAAAGCCACCCGCAAGACGGAACCGTTTTCGAGTCGGATGGTCTTTTTCAGGCATATTTCGGCAAAAATGCGGATGAGCATTCCGTGCGTAACCAGCAGCACGCGCTCCCGCCCTTCTTCAAACAGTTTGTTGATAAATTTCATAAAACGCTGCTGCACTGCGCCGGTCGTTTCCCCGCCGGGGTAGCCGATATCGTAGCGTTCGGGGTTTTTGATGTCGTTGAAAGCCTGATAGATATAGGGAAAGACCGCTTCCAAATCGTTTTTTTTCAGCCCTTCAGCCTTGCCGAAATTCATCTCGCGCAGCCTTTTGGTATAGTGCACCGGCAAATCAAGTATGCCGCTGATAATGTCGGCGCTTTTTCTGGCGCGTTTAAAATCGCTTGCATAAATCGTTTCAATCTTTTCCCCGCTGAGCTTCCCCGCTGCAGCCCGAGCCTGCTCTGCGCCGGTTTCGTTAAGCGGCGTGTCATTCCAGCCCTGTACTTTTTCTTCTGCGTTCCAGTCCGTCTGCCCGTGTCTCATCAGGTATAAAATCATCGTCGCTCGCTGTTTCCTTTTTTATCGTTTTGCCCAGTCCGGTATATTTGTTAAAAACAGGATAAAAAAATTGTCGCAGAAAATCAAGCCGGAAAACGAACTTAACCACATCGCTGTAAGTGTCGCGCTGTATCTCTGTAAGTTTCGCCCTGCACCTCTGTGAGTGTCGCGCTGCATCGTTCGCTTTGGTTTAACTTTCGGCAACAGCCTTTTTCATGGCACAGAAGAAAAAGCCGTCGGTTTTGGTATTAAGCGGCGAAAATTTCAGCCATCTCGTATCATCAAACGGATACAGCGGAATGTCCAGCGTTTCTCGCCAAAGTTCTTTGTGGTCAATCGGGCTGAATTCGGGATGTTTCGCCAGAAAAGATTCGATTTGTCTTTCGTTTTCTTCCGGAAGAACCGAGCAGGTAATGTAAATCAGGCGTCCGCCCGCAGCGGTATGCTCCGCGCCGAATTCAAGAATTTCAGCCTGAATGCCGAGTATTTCCCGCAGCCGTTGCGGCGTAATGCGGAATTTGGCGTCCGGCGTCCGCCGCCAGGTGCCGCTGCCGGAGCAGGGGGCGTCGATGATAAAACGGGTGTAGTCTTTGTCTTGGACATTCTTTATGGTCTTTATGTTAAGAATGTCCAGCCTTTCCGCCCGTTTTTTAATGCGCCCGAGCCGTTCTTCGTTTATGTCGTGTGCCCAAATCAGCCCGTCGTTGTGCAGGAGCGAGCCGAACGCCAGCGCTTTTCCGCCTGCTCCGGCGCAATAGTCAATTATTTTATGATGCGCCTTGACGCGGCACAACAGGGAGATAAGCTGCGATGCTTCATCCATTACTTCAATTTCGCCGTCCTGATAGGTCATGCAGTTGTTGAGATTAACCCTGTCTTCCGAGCGCAGGCCGATGGGGGAAAACGGTGTCGGTGAAAAAAATAACCCTTCTTTTTTGAGGCGCTCGCGGGCGTGGTTGCGGTCGGTCAGGTTGGCGCGGACATCTGCCGGCGCCGTCGTGTTCAACGCGTCAAGCAGGCGTGTGTTGCCGATTTTTTCAAACAGCCATTGCGGGCATTCATACAGCGCGGCTTCCGAAAAGTCTTCAAACTGTTCCGCCGCCTTCAAAGCCGCTTTTTCCTCTTTGCTGAGCGGTGCCGGGGCGTATTCCTCTCCGTTGAAAAGGAGGTCAAGGTCTTCTTGGGCAAAACAGAGCGCCGCCGCCGTCCGCGCCGAAAAGGCGCTGCCCAGTGCTTCGGAATATTTCATGCGGCTGCGGATAATCTTCCATACCGTATCGGCGATAAAGCGCCGGTCTTTGGAACCGATGTAGCGCCGGTCCTTGAAATATTTGTCCAGAATATTGTCAGCCGGCCGCTTGTCTTGCAAAATTTCTTCCAATGCTTCAATAACGGCCTGAACTCTGCTTGCTTCTTTCATCTGCTGCTCCGCTTTGATAAAGATAAATTGTATTTTGGTGCCGGTTGGAGCGTCCTGCAGCCATACGCCCGTATACCCCGACCGCCCCAACAATACCCGCTTTTTTTGCGCATTGCAAGTGTTGTTTTCGGATTTCTTCCCCGCTGCCGGAATTTTTTTGTTGCCAAAAACATAATTTTGTGCTATAAACTGCGGCAATATTAACGGCAGAAAGTAAAATATATGGAAAAAATTCTGGTTCTGAACTCCGGTTCCACCACCGTAAAATTCCAGCTGTTTGAGATGGAGCAAGGTTTTCATCGGGTTCTGGCAAAAGGTATGGTCGACCGTATCGGGCTGCCCGGTTCCAAAATTGTCGTCCGCGCCGATAACGGATATGAGTTCTCCTGCGAATGTCCGGTAACGGATCATAAAGACGCTATAAAAGCCATATTGGACTATCTCTCCCACCGTTTTCTGAAAAATGCCGCCGAATTGTCGGCCGTGGGGCATCGTATGGGACATGGCGGCGAATATTTCGACCGTTCGGTGATTATTGATGATGACGTTATGGCAAAAATCTATGACACGCTGCCGCTGTTGCCTTTGCACGGGCCTGCGTTTGTGCACGGCGTTGAGGCGATGACCGAACTTCTGCCCGGCGTTTTGCAGGTGGCAACGTTTGACAGCGCTTTCCATCAAAGCGTGGAAAAGCCTGCGTTTACTTATGCCATTCCTCGCGAATATTATGAAAAGGAACGTATCCGCCGTTACGGTTTTCACGGTACGTCGCACAATTACGCCGTGCAAAAAGCGGCGGAATTGTTTGGGCGTGCGGGGCGCTTTATCTGCTGCCACCTCGGCGGCGGCGCGTCCGTAACCGCGATTAAAGACGGCAAAAGCGTTGACACCACGATGGGATATACGCCGTCTGCCGGGATTATGATGGCGACCCGCGCCGGCGATATGGATCCGTATATTCCGTTGCACATTATGAAAACGCAGGGCAAAACCGCCGACGAGGTAAACGCGATGTTTAACAAACAGAGCGGTTTATACGGGCTTTCCTGCGGGCATTCTGATATGCGCGATATTATTGAAAATGCCGCCAAAGGCGATGAAAACTGCGCTTTTGCGATAGATGCGTTTGTTTATTCCCTGCTCAAAACCATCGGGTCTTACGTGGCGGTTCTGGGCGGCGTGGACGCCCTGATATTCACCGCCGGCATCGGTGAAAACGCTTCGCTTGTCCGTGAAAAGCTCTGCGCCCGTCTGGCGTATCTTGGCATAGAGCTTGACGGGGAAAAGAACAGAGCCCGCCCTGCGCCGGCGGAAATTTCCGCTCCGCAGAGCAAAGTCAAAGTATATGTCATTCCCGCCAACGAAGAGCTGATGATAGCGTCCGAAACGTTTGCGCTGCTGGATGAACTGGCGGAAACCGAACCTTTGGCGGTTTAAAGATTGGATAGTCGGAGATGGACTGATGTTGAAAGTGTTGATGCCCTCGCTTAATCAGCTTATAAATGCCGATTACAAAGCGGTAAAAACGCCCGAAACAGAGGCTTTGATAAAGCAGAGCCTGCAGGGGCTTGTCCCCTCGGCTCAGCCGGAATTGCGGCAGATATCCGGAATCCCCGGTTCCGGCAAAAGCACGTTTTGTGCCGCGCATTTGCCGCAGAATTTCCTGTTTCTTAGTTTTGACAAGATTATGGTTTCTCTGCCGGCATATCAGCGGGATTTGGCATTGTACGGCAATGTCGTTGCGTTTAAAAACCATGAAATGACCGCGCGGATTATCGGCTACGAACTGCTGCGCCGTGCCGTCAACCTGCACCTGAATATCATGTTTGAGCACAGCGGTACCAATGCCGCCCATCTTGAGCTGTTTAAGAATATCCGCCGCAAAGGCTACCGCACCGCCGTCGACTTTATCGTCTGCGATACAAAGCTTGCGATAAACCGTGCCGCCGAACGCGCCAAAAAGATAAACCGTTTTGTGCCCGAACAGCTGATTTTGGAACGAGCCGCGGGGCTTAAGCAATATGCCGCCGCATATCAAAAATTGACTCCCTCCGTAACATTCTTCGACGGCGCAAATAATTTCCGCCCGTTAAAGAAAATTTAAGATTATCCGTGCAAATATTTCCTTATGGAAGACTAATTTTATAAGGTTTTTGCCGATGAAAAAATATCTGCTTTTATTTTCCGTTTCGCTGGCTGCCGCGTCTGCGGGGCAGGCGCAGGCGCTGACCGCGGCCGAACAGCTGCAGGCGACCAAAGCCATTTTTGTAGCCGATTTTCATAAGATGGATGACAACAAGGACGGTAAGCTGTCGTTGGAAGAATATTTGAGTCACCAGTTTGAAAATTTCCGTGCCAATATCATTGAGGCGGAAGGATTTGATGCCGCGGTCGCGGATAAAAAACTTCCGGCCCGGGCCTCGGCCGCTCCGGCAGATACGGCCGCCGATGATAAGGGCAAAGAGCCCCGTGACGAGTTAAAGTCTTTGAGCGATGTAAACAGCGCCTTGCAGGAAATGGCAAATTATGAGCTGGATTTTGATGATGATTTTACTTTTGATGACAGCTTTTCCGGCTTGGATGAAGAACCGAAAAAGCTGACCCGGGAAGATGTAATGCCTGCGGCTGACGTTTTATCTCCGGATAAAATGGCCTCGGATACGGACTTACCGTCGTCCGGCTCCTCTTTAACCAAAGAAGATGCCGCTGCACCCGCATCGGATACTGTTGCACCGGCACTGGATACTTCAGTGCCTGCACCGGATACTGTTACGCCCGCATCAGATACTCCAGCCCCGGCGTCGGCTGCTTCAACAAAGAACGAGGCCTCAGCCGTTTCCGAAGGGGCGGCGCACTCTGCTGAGACGGATTTGTCTGTTTCAGGGGAACCGGAGCTTCCCGTTGAATTGGACTTGTCCGTTTCCGAAGATGAAAGCCTGAAAAGTCTGCTGGCGGAAATAAACGAAACGCCGGAAGAAAAAGCTGCCAAAAAGGCCGCAGCCGAAGCAGAAGCCAAGGCAAAGGCCGATGCCGCAGCAGCCGCAGAACAGGAGAAAAATGCTGCCGCCGAGCGTGAAAAGCAGATTGGCTTTATGCTGGATACGATAAAGAAAACCCTGCCGAAGAAAATCGACGAGGCGACGACTTGGACGGACATTGAATACAAGGACAAAGCCATTGCCTATATCTATGAAGCCGATATCGATATGGCGGCAATGTCAGCCAAAGAAAAAACGGCTTTGCAAAACAGCATAAAAACCGAAGCCTGCGGCAAAGCCTATCAGGAGATGTGTCCCAGACTCAAGCCGATGTTTATTAATGACGGGATTAACGTCCGCATCCGTTATCTGGACAAAGGCAAGAATGAACTCGGCATTTGTGAATTTAACCATGACACCTGCAGGTAGCGGCATGCGCCGGTCATAGCCGCTCCGCGGCGGGAAAACCGGAAAAAGTCATTAAAAAGCCGTTATCCGGCAAAAGATTTAACCCAACAAACCGTAAGGTTAGTTAATTTTAGAGAGGGAAAAACATGAGAAAAATTAAATTATTGTCAGCAACGGCTCTGTCGGTAATGCTTGCATTTTCCGCCAATGCCGTCGCAGCGGGAAGTTTTGACGACGCGTCGGAAGAAGAAATTGCCAAAGCTGTTGTCAGCGTTTTGAAGAAAAATCCGCAGATAGCGTATGATGCTTTGGTCAAATTCCGTGCCGATGCCGATACGAAAAAGGCCGAAAGTGAAAAGGAACTGACTCCGCTGGAACAGAAGGTTGCAGACGTTTTGATGGATAATCCGCCGATTATCGTCGGAGCGCTGCAAATCTATCAGCAGCAGGAAGAACAGAAAAAGCTTTTGGCACAGGCGGAAACCTATCAGAAATACGCCGAAGACATCAACCGTGCCGAACTGTATGCCGGCAACCCGAAAGGGAAGTTTACGCTGGTCGAGTTCTTTGACTTCTCCTGCGGCTACTGCCGCCAAATGGCGCCGCGCATTGAAAATATCATTAAGAAAAATCCGGACGTAAAAGTCGTTTTCAAACCGGTGTCTTTCCTGTCGCCGAATTCGGAACTGGCAGCCAAAGCCGCCGTTGCCGCGCATAATCAGGGCAAGTTTTTGGAAATGTATTCCGGCCTGATGGCGGAACGGGTTGTCAACGAACCGGTGATCGACAAGCTTGCGCGCAACTTAAAGCTGGATATGGCAAAGTTTAAAAAAGACTATGCTTCTGACGAAACTAAAAATATCCTGCAGAGCATAAAAGCGACTGCCGACAAAATCGGCATGAAGAGCGTTCCGACCTTGGTACTGAACGGTATGCCGTTATACGCAGTTGAAGAAATCCAGCTGCAGCGGGCAATAGACGTTCTGCGCGACGGCGAAAAATAATCGCGTCCCGTTTGCTTGCCGCCGCCTTCCGTATTTGGCGGGGCAGCCGCAAAACCGGGGTAGTCGCACGATTACAAAAAAAGGTTCTCTGTGCAGACGCACAGGGAACCTTTCTAACAGGGATAAGGGTTATTTGCCAAGCAAATCTCCAAGATCCATCATCGGAGTAACGTTTCCGCCACCGTAGACCTTCGGGAAATTCTTCGCCAAAACTTCCTTGATAAGTTCAGGATGGGCTTTGAGGATTTCTCCCAGCTTTTCCCGTACTTCGTTCTCGGAAGCCCCTTTCAGTTTCATAGCTTCAGCCTCAGCTTCTGCCATCTTACGAACGTAAGCGGCTTCACCGTCTGCCTGCATTTCGCGGGCTTCTGCCTGCGCTTTTGTTGAGATTTTCAGCTGTTCGGCCTTTTCCTCAACAATTTTGCGTTGCATTTCGACCTTAGCCATTTCGCTGACGGCATCTTCGTAATCTTTGTCAAATTGAACATTGATAATGTTCAGTTCAACATTTTCAAACAAAGAATGGTCATAGCGCGGTTCGAAATTGGCCTTGACCTCTGATGACAACTCGGCAAGTTTGCCGTTGATATCCTCGTAGGTCTTTTCAGCCACCACTTCGGTAAAAGCGGCATCAAGCTGCGGGCATAATGCCTTACTAATGTAGTCATTCTCTCCGATTGTAGCGTGGAGAGTATGCACATGAGCAGGATTCAAATTCCATGTCAGAACATAAGTCAACGCGATATCACGTCTTTCTTTGTTCTTCATGTTGTTTGTATCCTGATGGCGCTGGCGGGTGATGTCCACTTCACTCATTGAAGAGATAAACGGAATCATCCAGCCGAAACCGGCAGAAAAACTTTTGCTTGCCATGGCTCCCAAGGTAATCTTGTAACCAGCATGCCCCGGCATGATAACATACATACCGTTAATGAAAGTCACAAAGATTAAAAGGAATGCTGCCACCAGCCAGAAACCCCAACCGAGGAAAAAGGCTGCGACAATACTCAAAACTGTTACAATCAATAACGGTTTTGTCAGTTTTTCCCGCATACTCAAGATCATGCTTGTAAAATCTGTTGTCATATATCTAGATTTTAGAAAACAAAGCACTTGTCAGCTCTTCAAAACTTATTTTAACTCATAAAACCCAGGTCATCTCTCCGCGTAGGAGCATCAGCGCAAGCTAACCGCCTTCTAAACCGAATTTTAATAAGTGAACCTGCAAAAACCGTAAACAACCCATTGCTTGAGCCGTAAACAATCCCTGCGCGTCCTAAATCTCTCCAAACTAACAGTAATCCCTGTTATATTAAAACAATAATTTTCAAACTAATCAACATCACAATATTCATCACGCTTTTAATATACCATATTTTTCGCCCTTGGTCAATCATAAAATACGGCACAGCGCCAGTCTTTCTCTGCCGGTTTTTAATTTCAGTTTCTGCAATTTGCGGTCGTCTTTTCCTGGAAATCAGCTTTCAGTGCCTTTCCGGTTATCTTCCGGCTTTATCCTAAATGGACAATGTTTTTGCCGAATTTTTCTTCCAGTTTATCCAGAATGCTCCCCAGCCGGTCGTCGCTTTTTTTCGCCGGTTGAAACAGGTCAAGCTGTTCGCGTTCTCCGTAAACCAGTCCCGTCAGGGTAATTCCCGTGCTGCGCCAGACGACAGCCGGCGTGAACAGCTGCGTCAGCAGCCGCAGGGCAGGGGGCGTGATTTCCGTTTCCTGATTGCTGGCAAAGTCAAGTTTTGCGCGTGCCGTTACCACCTTAAAATCTTTGGTTCGGAGCATGACTTCAATGGCGGCGGCCTTGGCGCCTTCGCTGCGGGCTTTGCGGCAGGCGGTATGAATATGGCGGCACAAATCCGTTTTCAGGACGGCAATGTCGCTGCTGAATTCCCTGAGGGCGGAAGTTTGCTGAATGGAAAGCGGAGCCTTGTCGTCCGGTTCCACCTTAAACAGGGGAATTCCCGACAGTTCCGCTTTCAAATCCGCCCCATGCGTTCCGAACCTCGCCTTAACCCAGTAATCCGGGCGCATTACAAAGTCCAAAGCGGTAAAAATGCACTCTTCCCGCATTTTCAGAAGCAGCTTTCTTCCCACGCCGGAAACGTCCGCAATTAGCGTCTGCGCCAGAATCTTATTTCGTTCCGCCGACCCGATGGCAAAAACGCCGCCTGTATTTTTGGCTTTGTCGCTGGCAAGTTTGGCCAGAGTTTTTGTCGTCGACAGGCCGATGGAAACCGGAATGTGCAGTTCATCCCACACCGCCTGCCTGATCATTTGTGCCGTTTTGATGTAATTCTGCCGGTAAAGCAGCTTAGTTCCGGTCAGGTCAAGATAAGCTTCGTCCACCGAACAGACTTCGACGTCCGGCGTAAACGATTTGAACTTAGCCATGACTTTTGCCGAAATGCTGCGGTAAAGATCGTGATTGGCACGGACATACAAAACCTGCGGCAGGCGTTTCTTGGCCATAAAATAAGGTTCGCCCATCTTCAACCCCAGCGCTTTGGCTTCTCTCGACCGCGAAATGACGCAGCCGTCGTTGTTGGAAAGAACCGCCACCGCCCGCCCGTCAAGCCGCGGATTGAAAGCCCGCTCCGCCGAAACGAAAAAATAGTCGCAGTCTGCAAGGGCAATATAGTGTTTCATCATAGCCTCGGAATATGTGCCAGCCGTATAGTTTCAAAATCTTGTTTCATAGTCATCTTAGTATTGCCGAACCTCTTTGTCAATAAAAATGTTCTAATTATGTTCTGTTTGTTGAAAAAAGAGTGCGATGTAAACATCCGGCCAATAATGTTCTGTTTTTAAGGAGTGCGAGGCAAACCTCCTGCCCATAATATTTTTTAAGGAGCACGACGCAAATCTCCTGCAAAAAAACGCCCCGTTTAAGGGGCGTTTAGGAAAAGAACGGCAGCAAAAGCGTCAGTGCTTATGAATGCGTCAGTGTTTGTTCAGGCAAATGTCTTCAGCCGATACGTGATAGGCTGCCGGCATACCGTTTTGAGCAAGGCAACACTTGAAAAGCGTTGAGCCTGCTTCATTCTGACAAAGCAGAAACCTTCCGCTTGTTTTATCCGCCTTGTCAGCAGAAAGCTCGGGCAGGCCTGACGGCGAAATTTCCTGAAAAACAACGCTTCCGGGTTTGCAGGACAAATCCGGGTCAACGCTGAAAGTAACGGTTTCAACAGGGAACATAACTGTGCCGTGGAAAAAAATCAGAAGGTTTTTTCCGGCCGCTATCCGTTCGGCAAAAACATAATTGCAGAGTTTCCGTCCCAGAAAACGCCCGTCTTCAAATCCGTTGCAGACAACGGCCCATGTAGCGGGATAAGGCTTAGCCAGAAAAATGCCGTAGCGGCACAGGCTGTCGTCATATCCGAACACTTCGCTGTCCGGCCATACCGTTTCGCAAAAACCGTCGGCGTGGCATGCGATAGTTCTGATGATGAAGCGTTTGCGTTTACTGTCTTTCCTGTGCCGTCTGGCAAAGTCGGAAGCATAAATTGCAATAAAGAGCGTTTTGTCCTCCATCTGCAGGGTATAGGTCTTTTCCGGAAAGATGATAAGATGTACCATAAACAGAAAAACGAACAACGCCACAAATCCTGCCGTTGCAAACCAGCCGGTAAGCAGAAACAGCAAAACGGCTATGGCTCCGCCGACAATCTGATGATTAACGGCGGCACAAATCCAACACTGCGGGCGCAACAAGGCCCCAAACCAAATTCTTTTTACAAAATTATTCATAAAAATGTATTTAAGTGAAACAATAATTGATTTTTAAACGCATCATAAAGAATAAATGAGGAAAAAGCAAGCATTTTTCTTGTCAAGTCGTCGGCAGGCCGCCATAATTGCCGCAAATTTAGACGTGCGGAAACGCCATAGCTGCCGGTTTTCCGGCATCAGGGCGCAACAATCGCTGCAATTCCGCCGCCACGGGAAGTTTGCCGGTGCAGTTCCCGTTCCGGCTTTGTTTTGATAAACTGTACTAAGGAGAAAAATATGCCCCGTATAGCCGAATTTGCCAAAGTCAGTTTCAATCAGTTTGAAACGGCATGGAAAAACACTTTTCTGACAGATGACGCTGAAATCCGGCGCATATATGACAGTATCCGGCTTCCCGCCCGGGCAACGTCCGGTTCTGCCGGATACGATTTTTACACGCCGGTAGATATCTCCCTGAAACCGAAGGAAAATTTTCTATTGCCGACGGGAATACGCGTCAGAATGGAAGACGGCTGGTTTTTGGGCGTTATGCCCAAATCCGGGTTGGGTTTTAAATACCGCCTGCAAATGGACAATACGATTGGGATAATTGATGGCGATTATTATTACTCGGACAATGAAGGACATATTTTTGTAAAGATGACCAACGATTGCAATGGCGGTAAGGTTCTGGAGCTGAAAGCCGGCGCCTCGGTCTGTCAGGGGATTTTTCTGCCTTTCGGCATCACATTTGACGATAACGCTACGGCAAGACGCAACGGCGGTTTGGGATCGACATCGAAATAAGGCCTGTGCGCAAGAAGATAGTGCACAAGAAGATAGCAGTACACAAGAATAAAGCAGTGCACAAGAATATAAGGTCTGCCTGCAAGAATTTTTTTATGTTGCGGTTGTATTCTAAACGAAAGGCACAAAAAAGGGCGGTAGTTCCGCCCTTTCTCATAAAATCTCCGTTTTATGTCCCCGACAGTTCAAATGTATGTCTCCAACAGCTCCGAGTTTCGTCAGTCTATAACCTCGCAGCTTTCAGCGTTTGGGTTTGAACTGAATGATTTTCGGTTTCCCGTTCGCCGTATCGGTCTGCATTTTTACGGTTGCAAATCCGTTTCCGGCAGCAGCTCTGGTTTCCTTTTGTACATTGTTGCCGTTTACGGAACCGCCGCTTTTTTGTGAAAATCCGCTCATTGCCGTCTTTTGGCATCCGGGCTGCCGGTGTTGTCCGGGAATAATGCGGAATTTCTCGCCGGCTGCGGTTTTCAGGGCATTTTGCTGCGCCGAAACTTTTTCAAAGTGTTTTCCTTCAGCCGCATTATAACAGAGCTTAAACAGCTCGCCGCCGATAGTCGCCGTTTCGCCGAGTTCTACCGGATATTCGGTGAGAGTATCTCCGTCAAAAGCGTCCAGCAGCTTTTCGTCGTCTTTGCAAACCGGATGCCAGACAACGTCATCAGTGTCCTTTTCCTTTTGTTCAATCGACCAGCAGATACAGGCGAATTTCTCTTGTTGCAGCGAATAAAGCTCCACCGGATAAACGTCTTCCGCCTCAAAAGCCCCTTCAAGCCTGAGGATATTGAGCATATCTGCTTCAGACAAAACCGCCCGGACTTTCTTTATCGCAACTTCTCCAGCAGAGGTAAACACCGTAGAATACAGCGTCTCCCGCCAAAACAGAAAGATTTCGTTAGTCAGCGGCAGAAGTTTGGTAAATTCGCATTCATGAAAAACTTCCGGATTGTCCAGCTTAAACACCGGTGCTAATGAACGGATGTCCTGGGCGTCCAGGTCAAAATACACCCATACCAGCATATTGGAGCAAGCCAGGTTGTTGAGTGATATGCTTGCCAGAAGCACGACGCCGTTGCCGCCGTAAAAGTCCTGAAAAAATTCCAGTGCGTCAATCGAATTGTCAAAAATCACTTCGTCTCCCGCCGGAGCATACTGCTCAGGATTGGGAATAAAACCTAATTTATCCATATTTATAAAATTTTAGTGAAACATATGCTTATTTTATCATCTTTAGCCTACACCCGGAAATAAAATTATGTCAACAGTTTTGTCAAGTGTTGCGCATTTTTATTGTATATGTTTGTTTTTGCGGCGGATGCGGGGCGAAATGCCACGGAATTTTGCCCCGCCGGTATCAGTCCTCATACACAGCAGCAATCCGCCCCAACAGTGCTAACGCCAGTCCGCTCCAACAGCGCCAATCCTCATAAACAGCGCCAGTCAGCCCCAATAATACCCAATCCGCCTCAGGAGAACCATCTGCCCCAGGATATCCGATTTACCCCGGTAGCATCGCTTCTCCCGAATGATGTACAAAAAAGGCAGAGAGACCGCTGTACTCTCTGCCTTTTCCCTTAGATGAGGAGTGGGAAGTTTAGAACTTGTATTTGGCGTTCAGCATACCCGTATGGTTCTGATAATCCTCACGGAAACCGCCTTCGTAAGCGAGGGAGATTTCCCAGTTGTCAGAAACATCGGTAGCAACTTTTGCGCCGAGTTCAAATCCCAAACGGTTCAGCTTTTCGCCGTTGACGCGATAGGCAACGCCGTTAGCCAAAACCACGTTGGAATTGTTGGCGTCGTCAACCAAATCATAAGTAACGGCGGCTCTCAATTCCGGACGGATAATGGTATCGCTGTCCAAAGCATAATCCTTGGCAACTTTCGCCCCGACGATTGCGGTCAGAATGTCGCTGTCATTGGCGGCAACGGACGTTCCGAGAGCGTCGGTATATCCGTCTTGCGAGATATGGGCGTAGCGCAGTCCGGCTTCCGGCGTAACGTCATAGCCGTTCAGCTGCATTTCATATCCGTACAAAGACTGGACAGCCCAGGATTCGACGTCATAATCAGCGTTTGCGTTAAATCCGAGCGCAGCTTTCTTTTCGCTGTAATCAGACCAGTTATAAGCAACAACGGTGTTGATGTACCAGTTTGCCGGCTTATACTGCCCGTAAACAAACGCGGTATGCGTATCAACGTCCGTATCGCGAATACCCGAGGAAATATCCGTGCTGCTGTAAGCATAGCCAAGGCCGACTTTCGTCCTGTTGTCAAGCTGCTTGTCGATACCCATGGCGACGCCGTCGCTGTTCGTGTCAAAACCGCTGGCTTTTGACGTCGATTCGTGGTCGGAGTGGCTGAACAATGCTCTTACCCAGGCTTTAACCTGCTTAAAGGCATCGCCGGAAGATTTTCCTTCGGCCATGGCTGCGGAAGTTCCATTCAGTTCATCAGAAACAACCGAGAATACCATATTATGAATACCGGTTTCAACCGATCTGATAACCGGATTGGCGTCTGCGGTCAGCAAATCCGCTGCGCCGGTACCGTTGGAAACCTGCGCCTTGTCGGCAGATTGCAGATGCTGGTTCAACGCTTCTCTGAAACTGTTAAAGTTGGCGTTGTCAGAAGAACCGCCGGAAATTGCGCCCAAAACGGCTTCTGCCTGTGAACCGGAGAGCCCCAGAGAGGCAGCCGCTTCGTCGGCGGATTTCTGTTCCATGGTAACTTTTCCGTCATCGCCAACAATCGCATTATACAAAGCGTTGTCTGCCAGTGTGAAGCCGTTTTCGCCCAGCAGCTTGCTCGTGTCAAACTCTGCGGATTCTTCACCGCTGTCGACAATCAGGCCCAGTTCGGTGTTTTCACCGATAGTGATTGCGACATCTTCGCCAAACGTTGTGTTTTCAGTAATATTGAGCTTCGTATTATCCGCAAAAGAAGTTGTGCCTTCGCCGGAAATGCCTCCGTCAAGCGTCAGCGTGCCGCTGACGTCTACCTTGGCCTGACCGTTGTTCTGATTCAGGTTAATATCGTTCAGTTTATCGCCGACTTTATTGCCGGAGAAGGTGTTTTCGCCGCTCAATTTAACCGTTCCGTCAACGTTAATTGCGCCGCCGCCTGTTGATGCGGAATTGTTCTCAAACGTGGCGTTGGCAATATTAACGACACCGCTGGTGGAGATAGCTCCGCCGCTGCCGTTTGCCGCCTGGTTGCCGATAAACTGGACATTGTCAAGTGTGATGTTGGCTGCTGTCGTGCCGCCGTTAAAAATGGCGCCGCCGTTTCCTTTTTCCGCAATATTGCCTTCAAAAACAGTATTGCTGATTTCGGCAATCTCACCGCCCTTGTTATAAATCGCAGCACCGCCGCCGTTCGTGGAAGTGTTGTTTTTGAAGATGCTGTTTGTAATAGAGGCAATTTTGCCGCCGTTGGAGTTCAAAATCGCGCCGCCGTTTGTTTCGGCAGTGTTGTCTTCAAAGGTAACGCCATCCAGAGTGCCGAGGTTTCCTTTGTTATAAATCGCCCCGCCGAGCTTTGCGGAATTGCTTTTGAAGACGGCTCCGGAAGCAATTTCCATGGAACTGCTGGCATCAGCTACAAAAATAGCGCCGCCGGCATTTCCTGCTTCGTTTCCGGAAAATACCACCGTTCCGGACAGTTCTGCATTGGTGTTAGCATCGTTAAAGATGGCTCCGCCGTTGGTTGAAGCTTTATTGCCGTCAAACGTAACATCGGCAAATTTGATGTCTCCGCCTTTGTCGGTTTCCTGCGCCTGATTATTCGTATTGTAAAGGGATTGGTTGTAAACCGCCCCGCCGTTGATTGCTTCGTTCTTTTCAAAAACGGTATTGCTGATTTGGGTGTTGTTAAAGGAGTTGGCGATTGCACCGCCGTTGCCGCCCTGAAGTTTATTGTCGGCCCGGTCTGTGGTCGTTCCGGTCGCTTTGTTTCCGATAAAGGCGGAGTCAGATATAATCAGACTGTGATTTTCATGCGAACCATTGGTAATATCCCCGTTGTTGATAGTACGTCTGGTCCCGATGGCGCCGCCGTTGAAACCGGTTTCATTATTGACAAACTTTGTGTTCTTGATTGTCGTTTTAGAATCAATGCCTAATGAGATGGCCCCGCCGCCGACAGGTTGGCTGTCTGTTGTTTCGGTTTGGGATTTGTTCGCTTCAAATGTAGCGCCGTCAATGTCTAAAACGCCAAAGTTGGCAATTGCGCCGCCATCATATTTTGCCGTATTGTTTTTAAATACTGTTCCTGATTTGACGATAAGCGTACCAGGATTTTCAACTCCATTTTTCGGCTTGCTTGTAGAAAGGGCTCCGCCGATACCATCGGCGTTGTTTGTAATATTTTCAACCAAAGAATTTTCTTCTAAAACAAGGGTTTCTCCTTGGGGTATGAGATAACTTGTTTTCCCGTCCCATTCTTCGGCAGCCATTGTCGGCATTGCGAATGCGACGCCGACTAAAGCCGTAGTCAATAAAAGTTTGTTTTTCATAAAGTAACTCCTAGAATAGTTTCTATGCAAACGTCCTGAAAATGTGTTGAAAAAATACGAACGTTAAAAATCATCAATTCAGTTAAAACAAAATGTTACTTTTTTAAAAAGGCGAAAAAATAAAAAAACATTACGGATTAATGATTTAAACTTGACATACGGCGTTCGTTACGGCTAAAATCCGGATAAACGTTTTAGAAAAAATTGCTGAATTAAATCGTTCGTTTAAAGTCATCAACTTTTGTTTTAATGACTTTGCAAAAAATCAGAACATTATATCCACAGGCAGATGCTGAAAAAATAGGAACCTTTTTTGCTGCATGCCGCAGCTCCGCTTCAATCCAATCCCCTTTTTGTCAATCTACATCAGATGGATTTTGCGCAGCAGGACAAAGACGGCAATAACTTCCAGCCTCCCCAAAACCATGACAAACGACAGGATATATTTTACAAAAGGCGTAAATCCGGCAAAACTACCGGCCGGTCCGGTTGCCTCGGTCAGGCCCAGGCCGGAGTTGGTTATATTGCCCGCAACCGCGCCGAGCGCCGTAACAAAGTCTACTCCCGTCATGGAAATAATCAGCGTAAACAGCATAATGGCAAGCAAAAAGCCGAATGCCATGACGAACACCGAAGAAACGATATTGTCGTCGATGACCTTTCCGCCGGCTTTCATAACCGTTACCTGGCTTGGCGAGAGGGAGTTGGTTGCGTTCTTCTTGAAAAAGGCCATAATAACCTGCCAGCGGAAAATTTTAATTGAACCGGTTGTCGAACCCGTACAGCCGCCGTGCAGGAATAAAATGAAGAAAACGGCGACAGCCCATGTACCCCACTGGATAAAATCATATGAGGAAAAGCCGGTTGTCGTCATAGCCGAAATCATATTAAAAGAGGCTCTCCGGAATGCCGTAACAAACGGAATGTCTGAGGTATAGGCATAAAATGCGCTGATAATCAGGATATACCAGAAAACCAGTTTCAAAAACGTATTGACCTGATTGTTTTCAATAATGGAAGCAAAGCTTCGCTTTTTCGCAATTAAAACAAAATAGGTCATCGGCAGCGACCCCAGCAGCATAAAAATACCGATAATGGTTTCAATCATCGGGCTGTCAAAATAAGCGACGGAATTGTTTTTTGTAGAAAGTCCGCCCGTGCACAGCGTCGCCAGCGCATGGCATATTGCGTCAAACCAGTTCATGCCCGCCCATTTCAGCAAAACCGCGCAAATGATGTTCAGCAAGACATATACCAGAATAATGTCCTTGGCGATATAGCGGATTTTGGGCAGGAATTTTTCTTCAATGTCAGAGTTTTCCTTGTTGAAGATGTGCATGCCGCCGATTCCCAGAAAAGGCATCAGCGCGACCGCAAAAATGACGATGCCGACGCCGCTGATGCCGTTAAGCACGGCGCGCCAGAACAAGACGGATTTTGGCTGCGCCTCAACATTGCTTAAAATGGTCGAACCTGTGGTCGTCAGGCCGGATGTCGCTTCAAACAAAGCGTCGGCGTAAGTTTGAATGTCTCCGTTGCCGTAAAGGGGGAGGGCACAGATAAGCGGGCAGGCAAACCAGCATATAACGGTAATCAGATATCCTTGGAGGATAGAGATGTTTTTTATTTTGCCGTAATTTGCCAGAAACAGCGACCCGCCGATAAACATCGTCAGAATGCTGTTTTGGATAAAAATGGCATCAAACGAACCGGTGTAGTATTTCAATGCCGCTGCCGGCAGCAGCATCAATGCTCCCAAAACGAAAATGATAAACCCGTTAATCATCAAAACCGGCTGCCACATTGCTGTCTGAACCCTTATATTGTTAAAATCGTTGCCCAATTCCGCATCATAATATAGCCCTGCGCAAAAACTTTCAATGCTGCCGGCAGGTTATCCACCTCAGCTGCTGTTCTCCTCCCGCCCGGACGCCGTTGTCCACTTTCCCCATCCGCGCGCGCACAGCCTTTCTCCGGTTTCTCCACTTTTCCCGTCCGCGCGCACACAGCCTTCCTCCGGTTTCTCAGCTTTTCCCGTCCGGCTGGCCCTCGCCGTTTCCCGTTTTCCGGTCTGACTCTCTTACGTCCATAAAAAAAGCTCCCCGCAGGGAGCCGAAAATCAAAAACTTACTCAAAATAGCGCGCATCAGGCGTATTTTGCAAAAAGTTTCTGAATTTTCCGTGTGAACACGGAGTATACGCACCGCCGATAAAATCGGCATACGCACCGAGCAGGGAGGTAATTCCTCTGTCATACTCTTCCGGCGTATATGATGCGCGTGCGAACAAATCCGACAGGATAATGTTGGCAACAGCTTCTTCATGGTCAATGCCGTACAGGATTTCCTGATAGTTCGGCCACCCCATGTTGGAGTAGTTGACGATAATATCCCGGAACTTTTCCCAGTCCGCTCCGAAAACGCCGGGCATGGTATAACGCTCCGGCTTTGCGGATTTGGTAACGCCGTTGAAGCGTACCGTATCCTTCTTAAGAGGGCCGAGGCTGGCAGCGATATAGCCGAGGTAAATTTCGGATATTTTCGCTTCAGGCACTGCCGCTAAGGTTTTCGGCAGGAAAATCGGGCAATGCGCCAACACGAGGTTGACTTTGACTGCGGCAAATTTTTCCTGCTTCAGCTGCCACATCCACTCCGCCAGCAATCGTTTGTCATAGAACGGATTGCCCGAACAGATGACAAACGTTACTTCTTTCAGCCCCTGAGATACCGCAAAATTGTATATCTCAATCAGGTTGCCTTCGGAATCGTCGTCTTCGCACGGGGTATAATTCCTGTATGCATACTGCGTGCCGGTCAAAAGGCTCATCAGTTTGTAATACGTATCATACTCCGTTTTGCGGATAAGCCCTTCTTCACGGTAAAAAAGCTTCTGGAACAAGCCCTTGTTACCTTCTTTTCCGGAAGAAAGGAACGGCAGCACGCGTCCTGTCTGCTTTGCATAAAAGCGTAAGATTTCAAACGCAAACAGCGGCGCCGTCATCATTCCGCTGAAACAATACAGGAACGGATGTATCATATTCTTCGGCAGGTCATACAATGAGCATACGACCGCTTTGGAAGTTCCGCCCTGCGCATTCGGGTATTTAAATTCCGACCCGGGTTTCAATCCGCCGATTTCTTCCGCATAGCGTAAAGTGTCCATATCAACGGTAACCGGACGGGATTTTGATACCTTGACGCGTTCAGCCATAAATCTGCGGCCTGCGGCGTTGCATTTAAATTCATTACTCTTTAATAAAGCCATAAACTGCTCGCGGTTCGTGTCCACGAATTCAAAATAATTTTCCATAATCCTTAGAATTTTAAATTATACTTAATTAGGCCTTAAGAATACCATATTTTAAAGGTTTTGTCAAACATATTTCTGCCGGCTTTTCTCCCTCCGCCGGTTTCCGTCCGGCTGTTCGTTGCCCTGTTTCCCGCCGCCTCAGAATGAAATCCGCCACCAGACGAACGCCGAAAGAAACGCAAACGCCGCAATCAGCGCCAGCCCTGCACCGCAGGCAAAAGTTTTCCCCGTCCGCCGTCCGGCATTCGAGAGCTTGTCAAAAAATTGTGCCAGCAGCAGCGCAACCGGCAGCGTGATAATTGCGACATAGCGAAAATCCTGATTACACATATACGGGTGCTTAAGGCCGAACATAATCTGCCCGGCGATAATCCCCGCCAGTAAAATCATTGTCAGCCAGAATGCCTGTGTTTGCCGTTTCTTGACGCCCAGATAAGCGGCCGCAACAACCGCCAAAACCAGCAAGGCTTTATAAATCAGAACCAGCGTCGTAATCAGCCCCATAATGTCCGCCCCGCGCATAGAGAAGTCCCATTGCCCGAACAGTGCCGTTTTTGTCATCGTCTCCCACAGGTTAATGCCGAAATCATTATAAAACATTTGCGGATAAAACAGGGCACCGAGCGGATTAAACCGCTGCCACAAGCCGTAGCTTTTAAGCGACAGATGTTCCTGAGGCGGCACAAAGTCAAACCCGACATTGAGGAAATAGTGCTGATACAACGGCCAGATGCTCAGCCCGGCAACGAGCAGTATGCCGAAAACCGCGGCTTCCGCCAGCTGCCGCTTGTTCTCCGCTCCGCTTTTCAGCTGCTTGTGTATTGTCAGCAGCCGTTTGTCCTCCGTATCGTTTTTCTGCGGCTTGTTTTTTGTCTGTGTCAGCCGCCGCCCGTTTTCCGGTTTTTTTCGCTGCTGCCACAGCCGGAGGGCGATAGCCGCACCGGTCAGCGGCAGGACGATAATGCCCGAGAGTTTGGTCAACGCTGCCGCGGTGGCAAACAGCAGGATACGTGCCAGATTTTTCCGCCCGCCGTCACGGTAATAGAGCAGGGAGTAATAGACGGTTCCCGCCTGTAACGGCAGCAACAGGCAGTCGTTGTTGAAAAATCCCGCGATGGCGTTGTACGCCGGGAAGAAACAGATAAAAGCCAGCCCGCCGAGGTATGCCGCCCGGGAAAGCCGGAAGAAACGCAAAATTTTTCCGGCCAGAAAATAATACCACAGCATATAGAAGCAAAAACAGACCTGTGTCGCTTCCGCCGCCAGCTGCATATTGGCACCGGCGCCCATTGCAGGCAATTCCGCGTTCAACATTTCGGTTTCCAGAACCGTCGCCAGCCGCATTTCTCCCGCTGCCAGCAGAAAATGCAAAATCGGGTGGTAGGTCGAATAGCTCGGGCGGGTCAATAGCGGATTTTCCTGCCAGAACAGAAAGTTGTTTTCCAAAATATATTCGATATAGTTAAAACACGATGCAAAGTCGTATTGTACGTCGGTATGTCCGGTATTGGTGATGAATGAGAGGTTGAAATACGCCGCCGCCAAAATAATCAGCCGTCCGTATTCGGTTGCCTTCTCATTGCCTGAGTTGCCGTTTTTTGCCTCATTGTTAGGCATCCCGTCGTTGCCGTAAAGTCGTTTCAGCAGTCCGCCCATTGCCAGAAAAGCCGCAAATATCCAGACGCTCCATATTTGCGCCGGAAGAGCAAACGCGCCTGCCGCGGCAATACCGGCGCACAGTCCCCAGGCCGCCGTCCTTTTTCCATTAAGCCCGAGCGGGTTTAACGCCATGGTCAGCCCGAGCGCCAGCCATAAGTTCAGCTTAGACGCGCTAAATCCGTATATGCCGGCTGTCAGCGTGGCCGTGAAAAACAGCGCCGCCGCCCCCAAAAAACTCAAAACCGGAAATTTCAGCATTTGTCTCTCTCCGAAAAACGGCCTTTCGTAGTAACGCGTCTCAACCAGAAAGTTGAGAGTTGCCCCAAAGCCGGAAATCATTTAAAATCAGATAACAGCCTTTTAAACCTCAAGTCAAGCCTGAAGATAAAACACACACACGCCGCTTTGATTTTTGTTTTACAGGGATTTATGCTGTTTGCCTGCCATGTGCATGCTGATTTTTTCTCGCCGCGGGCGCGCTAAAAAAATCTTGCTAAGCCCCGAAAAGTATGCTAAAGTATATTAAATTATGTAAAAAAAAAAGCCTGAAAGAGGTCTGCTATGGGGATAAAGGAGATTTTGCAAAAGCAGGACAAAGAAGCCGCCGATGCCGTTATGGATACCGGGCACTACCGGCGCGAAGCCGGTGTCCGCCATATCAAAGACATTGTTAAAAATCCGCTGAACCGCCTGCGGATAGAATTTTCCGAAAAATTCCTCGGCGCCAAAAGTAAAGAAGATATAAGCGAAGAATATGTCCGTGATTTGCAGAACCGGCTGGAGCCGATGTTTCAGGACAGTGAGGATAAGAAAGCCGTATTCGCGTCCCATCGCGAGAATTTTGAGCATTTTCTGCAAACCGGCGACCTTAAAACGCCGTTGAACCTGAAAGACGAAGAATCGCAGTTTTTCTGGGGAACGGCTTTGGCGTTATATGCCGCCCGTCCTGAAATGCAGGAAAAGTGGGACCGGCGCAATCAGGCAGACCGTATTTCGCACAGTACAATCTGGCGCCGCATCGCTTCGTCGTCATATATGCAGCAGGAACTGCAGCGCCATGCACATATTGTCGAAAGCGCGGTGGAAAATCAGGATACCAGGCTGGTATGGAGCGAAAACGGCTACCCGAATATCAGCTATTGTTTTGTTCCCGAACAAAATCTTATCATTGACGACATGTTATGGACGCTTGTTGCCGGCGTTGATGCGGCCGCAACGGCTATGAATCACGAAATAGCCCATTCCAAAGGGACGCAGTTTACCAATTCTCCGCGGATGGAGGAAATTCAAAAACAGCAGGAAGCTTTGGTTAAGGAAATGGAAGAAGCCGCGGCGCGCAACGATATGCCGGCATGGAAAGCCTCGGCAAAAAAGGCGGCGCGCCTGAAAGCCGAGTATACTTACCGTTTTTACTTTTTTGACGAACTGGAAAATATGTATGCCAACCGTTATGCGGTCAATTTCGGCGGCGATTTTGACCGGGCGCATTTAAACGAGCTTGAGGCGGATATCAATGTCGGCCGTAAATATGTGGCACCGTTGAAAATGGAAGATGCCGAAAAGGAAATGGCCGCCAGCGCCGAAAAACGCATTGCTCACGTCAAGGCCATTGCCCGCAACAGTTTTTTTGCCAATAACGGTCTGATAGAAAACCACAAAATGGAAGATTGGCACAGCCTGAACCTGTATCCGGAACTTTTGAGCGGCATAGATGCCGACGGCCGCAAAATGGGAGCCGCCGAATGTTTTGAACGCATCCGCGAAATCTGCGATAAGTTTGAAACCTCTCAGCCGAACAAGGGGTTGAAAATCCTGAATGAAACGATTTATAACAAACGGATGACGGCAATGAGCCGCCGCCGTGTCGCCATGACGGATGAGTTTTTTGACCTGTTTGTCGCTCCGCACATGGAAGATATATATAAAGCGGCGGAGAAACAGCTGGAAGATCAGGTCAGCCGGATGCAGAATCAGCAGCAGTCCGGTCAGAATGGTTCGTCTTCTCAGCAGGGAGAACAGAGTGAAGGGCAAGGCACCTCAAACCGGCAGCAAGGCAGTGCTCAAAACCAGCAACAGGAGAACTCGGGGCAACAACAGAACAGTTCCTCCGCACAGCCGAACCAGTCTCAGGGCGGACAGGAACAAGGGTCGCCTCAGCAGTCGCAAAGCGGGCAAGGGCAACCTCAACAGTCACAAAGCGGGCAGGGGCAGCCTCAGTCAGGGCAGGGTGCCGGTAGCGGAATGCCCGGTATGCCGCCTTTGCCGACTCCGCCGATGGGAAACCAAAATCAGCAAGGCAGGGGCTCCGGCAATGAAACAGGACAGCAGCAAAGCAACACCGGTCAGCAGCAGTCAGATAACGGCCAGTCCGGCTCTCCGCAGTCCTCCGGCAACTCCAATCAATCGCAGCAGCACGGTAACTCCGGCTTTCCCGATACCAGTCAGTTCCGCCTGCCGAATACCGACATTTATCAGCCGCGCCTCAGCGACGGGCAGATAAAAGAGTTGCTGGAAAAGGCAGAGAGCATCCGCGAATTGAAAAGGCAGGCCGGCGAAAACGGCATGAAGGCCAATGATTTGCCCAATCGCGGCGACAATGCTGATAGTCGCGGTGCGCCGCAGGAAAGCGGTGCGTCAGACAGTCAGCAACACGGGCGCAGTGAAAACAGCCTGGAGGATTATCTGCCGCAAAACGATATGCCGAGCCTGATTTCGATTGATGATATGGTCAAGCTCAGCGAAGACAATATGCAGGCTGCACGCTTTTACCGCGAAGGCAATTGGGACGAATATCAGAAATATATCGCGCAGTATTCCAACGAAATAGCCCAGGCGAAAAAGCTTATCGGCGAAATCATCAAACAAAACAAGTTTGACAGCGTCCGCCGCGGCCACGAACGGACCAAGGAAAAAATGACCCAAATTCCGGTTCAGGGCGGTCGCACCATAGATTTGCAGCGCCACGTCGCCCTCCAGCAGAAGCTTCGCCGCGGCGACCCGAACATCGGCAAAAAGGATTTGGAGCGTTTCCGCACCCGTTATAAATACTCTGAAGACGAGAAAATCAAAGAAGTACAGCTTCCGCAGTCTAATTTCGGAATCCTCATTGACGGTTCCGGTTCCATGACCGGCAGGCCGTTTGACAACGCTTTGGCCATCTCCTGCATTTTGTATGAAGCCGCGCGCAGTTTTAAGGAAATCAACGTCTATATTTATATGATGGGCGAGCCTTACCCGCTGACTGTAGCGCTCCCCGACGACAAAACCAAAGAGATTGCGAAACGTCTGGAAAGCGTTCGCCGGGGGCAGGGCGGCTGCAACGACTTTTTGATTCCGGCGGTAAAAGAGTTTTTGAAGGATGTTTCCTCGGATATGGCAAAGCACCCTCATGTCAAGAGCGGCTTTACCCATATCTTTTCCGTAACTGACGGCGGCAACAACGACTACGGTTCGACCGATGTCAACGGCTGTCTGAAAACCATGCTGGAGAAAAACGAACAGCTGACGTTCGACAGTTTCTTTATGGATCAGGGGGAAAGCAATTATACCAAGCCGCTGGTCAGGGAAATGCAGGCTAAGGGCTGCGACCGGATAGATTATGTCGACGGCATCGTTTCCGGCGACCAGATACCCGGAAAAATTATGGAGATGTTGAAAAAAAGGATGAAACACAGTCAGATAAAAGAGCCGATGACCAACGGCGTTAAGGAAAAACTAATAATTGAAACCTTAAAATCCCTGAAAAGGCGCTGATATTTGGATTTAAGCCGCGGCAGCCGCGTTTCTGCTCTTGCCCGGCAGCAAAAAATATGTTAAAATAAAACAATGGGCAGCCATGATAATTAAAGGAGAAAAGTAATGGCGAAAATTTATAAGCATAAATTCGGTACCGAGGAATTTCCCGTTCCCATCGCCGACAAAATTACCGGAAAGATTACCTGGCTGGCATCGGAAGAGGACGCAATTTATATCCCGACTATGCGCGACGAACCGAAAGAAGCCGTCTACGGCCGCCTCATCCGCAATGTTGTAACCGACCCGACGATGATGAAAGATATGACCGAAATGCTGTTGCGCCTGGACAAGGGGCGTACCCCGGAGGAAAGCAAAAGCTACGGCTATACGACAATGGGAGCTCCCGGTAACGGTAAGACTTACCTGACCAAGGCCATCGGCGCTTTGGTTCACCCGAAAGGCGCGCTGGTTGTCGACTGCAACAATATAGATAATCCCGACGAACTGTACAAGGTAACGACGTTCAGCGTTGACGAAACCCGCAAACAGCGCAAGATTGACGCCCGCGTCAAAATGGGCAATATAGACCCGGAACAGGCATTGTCCCAAAATGCCGTCGCTTACATGAAAAAGATGTTCGGAAATGATGTCGTAACGCAGGAAACCCGCGACGGAAAGCGCATCACGGCGATTGACTGGAACGCGGTCAAAGGCGATTCGGCTTTTGTTGAAGGCGTGATAGACAAAGTGATGGAAATGGAAAACATTCCGTATGAAAAAGACCATAGCTCTTTAGGTTTTGTCGTTTCCAACGGGCCGTTGCTGCGGGCGCTCGTCGATCCGGATTCCCCTGACTACGGCCGCATGGTCATCCGCGATGAGTCGAACCGCGGCCCTGTGGTTGACGCATGGCTCAAAATTGAGGCCTTTTTCTCTGAACCCGGCGCCGATGAACTGAAACTCAAGGGAGAAGACGACAAGGAGTTCACGATTAAGCGGTCAGAGATTCCCGAAACCTTTATGTTTCTCGGTACCGCCAATCAGGCGACCGAGGATATGGGCTCAAGCGCCAAAGAACTGACCAAGCCGATGATTTCCCGTCAGGGTATGGGGATTGACATCCGTCAGATTGCCGACGCGGAAAAGGCCGACTACCTGTCGCGTACCTTAAAGCACCTGACCGGCGTGCCGGCATACCACGTTTATATGATGGATCCGGAAACGTTTGACCGCAATCCCGAACAGCTTGCCGAAACGCTGATGTATTTCCGCACTGTCGGGCTGACGCCGGAAGAAAAGAAAAAGATTCCGCAGGAAGAATTGTTTAATATCCGGCATATAGACCGCACAATTAAAGTTGCGACGCAATACGGAGCCCTGCTTTCCGAAGCCGAAAACATCATCACCAAAGCCGCCAAGGACGAAACGCTGCCCGAACGCTATACCTCGTATCTGGAAAATCAGGCAGTCGTTGACCTGCGTTATGTGTTCAAGCTTTATCAGCACGCCAAGATTGACCAGCCGCGCGGCAAGTCGTCCGGCGCCGGGATTTTCTCCAAGCTCGGCCGCGCCGTCAAGCCGCAGACGCAGGAAGAGGTGGCGTGGGAGCTGAATAAGCGTATTGCCCGCCGAGAAAAGGAACAGCTTCTGGTGCGCGGCACAAGGCTTGAAAACGAAGTCGCCGTCAAATTAAAGGATATGATAATCCCTGACAGCATCAACAGCCTGTTGCGTGATTCGGAAGACCGCAAAGCGGATTATGAAAAGATTGAGGGGCTGTGGAAGTCTTTGCAGCAGACGGCCAAAGGGCTGAATTTTGAATTTGCCGGCTATGTCGGCGAAGATTCCGTTGCCAAGACTTACAATGCCCGCCCCGAAGACCTGCCGAGTGTTGCCCTTGACGAGATTAAGGAAGTGCTGATAGCGTCCATCCGCGAGGAATACAAGGACGAATTGCAGGGGCAGAAACTGTCCGCCGAAGACGTGTTTGACGACAATACGCTGCTGGAAGCGACGCAGATGCTGGCCAGGGAAAACGAGGGGCAGAGCATTTTCGTCCCGAACTATGATTTGGAAACCACGGCCGAAAAGCCTTTGAAACAGGTGTATATGGCTCCGGTTCACGGCGAGGGTGCGAGGATTGACCGCGAGAGCCTGATTAATGCCAACCAGTTTGCCGACAGCTTTATCATCAAGAGTATGCGCAGCCACAATATCAAAAAATATGCCAAAGAGGCGCCGCATCTGGATGTTGATGCGTATCTGGAAGAGCTGGCGCAATACGGCGAGGACTGCGTAAACAACGGAAAAATGAGCTGCGAAATTGCCTCTGACAAAAACGACGCCTTTTTCACCACCGTTGTCTTTGTCAATGACCGCGAGAACCAGAAGACCGGGGTCGCCGGAATAGTCTATAACAAAGCCAATCAGAATACGTTAATTCTGGCCGACTTTGACGTCAGCGACGACGATAAGGCCAAATTGAGCAAAAGCGGCGTCTTTTACGTCAACCTGAACGAGGTCAACAAGACCGGCGAATATGAAATTATCGGCAATTACCTGAGCAAACAGACGATGATGCACGAAGGGGTTACCAATGCGCATGTCGTATCGTCGCTGATGCTGCGCATTGACACAGAAATGGGAATGGGCAGCAGCGGGGATGAAAATGCCGTGGAATTTTGCTATTTTCTGCAAAATATGGGCGAAAACGAAAAGCAGAATATTGATGCTTTGCAGTTGACGAACGTCGAATACGAAAAAGGCCTGCCGGTAAAAGCGGCATTGAACAAAAAACTGAATGGGAGATAAGCATTATGGAAAAGCGTTATGACAAAGGGCAGATAGAAACCGTCGTGCTGCAGGCTGTATTGGCCCGCCCGTATAAGGAATTCGGCGGCTGCCGGATATATCCGCTTCATGCCGAGGGGGAAGAGGCCGTCGTCAAAAATCTTGCGGGCAGCCGTGAGGTAACGACGCTTGCCGAGCTGGAAGACGCTGTCAATGCGCCGGAAGTGGCAAACGTCTTTATCGGCCGTTTTGCTGCCGTTACGTCCAAAGGGATGAAAAACGTCTTGTCCCGAACGTCGCTGGCAAAAGATATTTTCTGCGCGTTTGAAATCAGGGAATAAGAAAAACGGGGGTGGCGATGAAACTGGAAATAACCAATCCGCAAAGCCCTCTGCACTGCAGCGTCATGCTGCAGGAGCGCCGCAAGTCCGGCGTTCCGTTGACGCCGGATTTCTGCCGCGAAATTCTGACGTCGTCCGCTAACCAGAGCGTTGCCGGAAAACTGCTGGATATGATAGAGAACCGTTTATCTGCCGCGCCGCAGGAGATAGACGCATACCTGCCTTATGTTGAAGCGATGGTTTCCCGGACGGTCGCCACGCCGAAAATTATCGAAAAAGCAGCCAACCTTGTCAATGAATTTTTCCCGTATGACAATTATACTGCCGAAGAATACGCTTTTGCCTGTCGCTTTGCGGCATTGAAAAAGCACACTGCAAATTCGGCATGCATTGCGCAGAAACTGTTGAAACGCGTTAAAAACGGCGTCCGCGGCGATGCCGGGACGGTATATAACCCCGAAAATCCCCGTTTTAATCTTGATGCCGGCATTTACTCGGCATATCCTGAAAGGCTGGCTCCCGATATGGTGCGAATGCTGCGCGGCTTTTGCCGGAGCGGCAGTATCCGTCCCGATACACTTTCCGGCCCCGGTATCCAATCCGACACACCCTTCAACCCCGGCTCCGGTATCCAATCCGACACACCCTCCAATCCCGGCCTCGGTATCCGTCCCGATACACCTTCCGGCTCCGGTATCCAATCCGACACACCCTTCAACCCCGGCTCCGGTATCCGTCCCGGCCTTTATGATGACGCACCGTCTGCTGCCGATATCTTTCTGATGGGGGAAATGGGCGATTTGCTTGCTCCTTGTGCTGCGGTGCTGCTGCAATCCAATCCCGGCGACATATTTGATGTTGTAGCCTGGCTCGGCATGGCGGCGGCGGAATTGTCTTCTCCGGCGCAAAAAGATGCCTGTGCCGGCTGCCAGAAGCGTATTTTGTACGCGCTCCGCAATGTGCGGGAAGTGCCGCCCGAAATGCTGCATGGCGAAAAGGCGTTGTTCCCGCTGCTGCTTGATGCAGTCGGTGTCCGTCCGGCAGACAGGGAATTTCCCGCTTTAGCGCGCCAGGGAAAAGAGATTTACGCCGGGTTCTTGCCTCTGATGTGCCGGTTTCATTTTGTCGAGGCTTTTCTCCCCCGGCTTTTGGAACAGAGGGTTAACGTGAGGGCATGCCTGCAGGAGGAAAAATATCAGGGAACGCCGGAACTGCTGAATGTCAGCCTGCCGGAGCTTGCTTCCCGTGCCGGAAGCGTTGACGAAGCCGCATGGCTGCTGCATGAATGTTTTGCTTTCCGGGTCTGCCGCAATACTGTAACGCAGTGGCTGCGTTATCCGGAAACCTCCGGAGCCCGCCTCTATGAAGACTATCTGATTGCGCAAAAGGAAGGGAACGCGACTGTCAGCGAGCTTGCCGCCGCCGTCAACCGCGGCGCATTGTCCAACTTCCGCCTGATTGCCCTCGCCAATCGCGAGCCTTTTGTAAACAAGCCGCGGACAGATTTGCGCGATAACGGGCTTAAAGCGCTGTTGAACGTTTATTGCGAAGCTTACGCCCGCAAAGCGGAACCCCCGGAAGACGTTTACAAGTCGATTTATAATGTGCGTTTCGGCAAAAGCGGACGGCTGGAGCAGGATCCGCGCAAACCGCTGGAACTCTTCCGTCTGGCTGTTGCGGAACTGGGATATAAGCGCCAGCCGCCTGAATTGGCCAAACTGACGCGCCCCGGCTGCGGATATAACCGTCTGCTGCTGAAAAAGCCGTTTACGCGCTGACCTCGCAGTCTCAGCTCCCGCAGAAGCTCCGGTGCTGTGTCGTCCCGTCCCAGGCTTATATGAAACAAACGCCGGCCTTGCCGCATGTTATCAGGGCAGGACAGGGAAGACAATTGAAAAAGGAAAGGAACCCCAATGTTGCATCCGATATTGGTTACCGCAGAAAAAAGCCCGCTGCTGACGGCGGCGGAAGTGATGAAACATCGCAACGAAAAGCGTCCGTTGACGCCTGATTTTTGCCGCGGCATATTGGCGTCGTCCGGCAATCCGGGCGTTGCTGCAAAATTGTTGCAGCGGATAGAAATGCACCTTGCCGATTATCCTGAAGAAACATCGGCATATGTGCCGGTACTTGGCGCATTATGGTTTCGCTCCCGCCATCATGCCCGAAATATGGAGGTGGTGGCGCGCATCTCCCTGAACGGTATTTCAGCCTCTCTGGCGGCGGCAGCTCCTGTGCTTTCCGCTCCGGCATCGCCGCAAGACCAAAACGCATCCGCTGCGGTTTCGGTATTTCCTGCTTCGGCCTCTTCTCAAAATACGACGCCATCTTCTCAAAATACGACGGTCTCTCCTCAAAATACGCCTGCTTCTGTTTTCAAAGCCGCCGCTATGGCTCAGGGAACGGAAGCGGAAAGCGAATTGGCCGCGCTGCTGATGATGTCGGAAAATCTTTCTCCGGAGCAAATGGCGGAAGTGGAAAAACTGGCGCGCAGGCTTCCGCCTTTACCCGTTTTGACGCGGAAAAAACTGGAAGAAACCGTTTTTTTGACCAAGTTGGCAGAAGACGGCTGTCATGATGTAAAAACGGAAGTGGCAGCCAGAACCGAAGGCAATCCGGAACTGACATTCCGGGCGCAGCAGATTCTCGCCCGGCAGGGTAAACTGCAATATGATGAAAACTGCAGCGATGCCTGGAACTTCTGCGCTATGGGGTTTCTGAATATGGGCGAGCTTGGAGACTATCCGGCTTCGGAAATGTATAACCGCCTGATGCAACAGCCGGATTGTGAGATGCAGGATTATCCTTTGTCCGTTTTGGCAGGAATTGGGCATATCCGCTGTTCCGAAGGATTTGCCTCGGAACAGCGCCTTCGGGTTTTGCACCTGGTTGGGTTGTTGGAGCAGGGGAATAAGCCGGTGCGTTGGCTGCAGTATCCGGATTTGTGTTATAAGGCTGTGTCAGGATTATCGGTATCTCTGGCAACCGGCGGAGTTTGCCGTTCGGGAATGCAGGACGAAGGCATAGCCAAAGAATTTTCCGCCGTTTTTTCCCGCCTGCTGCATATCTACAGCCGTGATACGGAAACCGGCGTAATTCCCCGCACGGAAACAGATGCCGAAATTCCCAGTGTATCTAAGTGTCTTGGGCTTTTGCTTGAAGCTCAGTGCGGCCGCAGGGAGAAAGATGCGGATTTTGTCGCGGATATCGCCGTAAACTATTGGCTGTTACGGCAAAGCGACCTGCTGGCATTAACTTTCGATTACGCCGCCTCCCGGAACGTTCTGGATAAAATAGTTGATGAAAAATCGGGGTTGAACGTCTATCAGCTGCAAAAACCGCCGGCAGAATATCTTTCTCAGATAAAGTCGTCTCGGAAAATGTATGATTTTCTGAAAGGCTTTCGCGTCCATGCCGATGAAGAGCAGACGATTGATGATTTTCCCGAGTTGGCATTAAACAATATTGCCGCTCATGATTTTTTTCGCAAGGGAGAAAATCCGGAAATTTCAACCCGCCGGCTGCTTATCGCTGCCGATGCTAATTTTGAAATAGCCCGTCGGCTGTTTGAAGAAGAAGGAACCCTCGACCATTCAAAGAAAATAAAAGAATTGATGTTGGAAACGGTTCATGGGCTGGTGCGCAATTTCGAAATCGCCCGGCAATTGGCGTACAAAGGCGCCGATGATATTTATGAGCGGCTTGCCGCTTTTTGCGCTGACGAAAAATACCAATATGCAAAAGAAGGGTATAACAGCCACTATGTTGCAGCCGTATTGATAAACCACCGTGTCAGCGAGAACAGTCCTTTGCAGGATTTGAGTTTTGCCAAACCGCAGAAAGCTGCCGGAATTTTAGCCAAAATTCGTGCCGCACAGCTTCAGCATACCGTTGCTCCTTTCGCTGATGCCGCTGCCGTTTCGGCTTCATCTTCAGCCATTGCCTCCAATTCAGCAGTTTCCCGGAGAGGGCATAATGCCGGAGCCGGTGTTTGTTCCCCGAATCCCGAACCGGGCACAGAGCAAAAACAGGAACAGACAGGGAACCTGTTTTCCCGCATAAAAAATCAATTGTTGAAAAGACGGCAGCACGGCCGCTGGTAATATACCGCCGCTTTTTTTCACCACCTTTATTTGCGGCTGCTGCTTTTATTCATCGTCTTTATTTGCGGCTGCCGCTTTTATTCGCTTTCTTTATTTGTGGTCGCCGCCTTTATCCGCTTTCTTTATTTGTGGCTGCCGCTTTTTTTTTACCACCTTTATTTGCAGTCTTTTGTCGTACTGCATTTTACAAAATTAATTTCTGCCCGATAGCTTTTTGTTTAAGAGCGTCGAAATATTATTGAAATAATGCTGCGTAATAGTGGGGATGGAAACCGGCTCAAGTTTCTGCCGCAGTTCGGCACGTTTTTCCAGTTCGCGCCTGATTCTGGTATCGGCTTCGTCGTCAATCCAGGCCGTAACGTCAACATACCATCCGCCTTTGCCGAACCGGGCACGGCGCCTGTCACGTAAAACGTTGGAAAACGTATTCTCGTTGCCCCAGTGATTGTTATTGAAAGCGCAATAGGTATAGGCGTCCTGCGATGCCGTATTCATCGACGGGAAAAAGCCGTTATAATGCTGGTTGCCCGCGGCGTTTCTTCTGAAACCGCTTTGCAGGATAGAATTGGGATGGTTGCGCATATGATCCTTGATGTCACGTTCCAGATTTTCCGAATAGATAATGCGGTTGGAGTATTTTTTGTATATATCCCGCATACCGGTTGTACTGTGAGCGCTGATTTTGCATTTTTCAATAATGCTGCCGACGGCTTCGCCGACAAAGCTTTCGGGATTTTCCTTTTTGAAGATTTCGTATGCCTGGCAGAAGCTGGCCATACTCATTCCCGCGCAGTAAAGCCCGCGGTCGATTTTGCCGTAAATTCCCTGCCGGGCAAGGGCTTTGTTTGCAGCGTCAAAAGCTTGGCGCTTTTCTCCGTAAGAAAGCCTGATAACGTTGTTGTAACTGCATTGCGCATAAATTTTGCAAAACGTTTCCATATCCTTTTGTTTTTGGGCTTCCATGATTTCTTTTTCGTTGTCGGCATTGGCGGTTTCATGGGATATTTCCGTCAGAAAAGGGTTATCCGCAAACAGATTGAAATCTTCATTGTCCAGCATAGGAATGCCGGTCTGTCCGTCTAAATCAAGCGTCGGCTCATAAGCAAAACTCGAGTTGATAACCGCCTGTCGGGCAATTTCTTCGGCATTTGCTGCGTCATAAGGAACCGGCATATTGAACTGGCTTTGCTGGATGGCAGCATACAGGTTGTTTTCCTGCGTCTGGTCAGATGCCGTTGCGTTAATTGCCGCAATCATTTCGTGCCAGTCATCGGTATTGACGTCCCGGCCGAGGCTCAGGTTTTCCAGAGCCTGTCTCTGGCTGTCTGGCAGCGTTTTCCCGTTTAAATCATAAAAATCGGTTATCGTGGAGGCGATTGCGGCAACGGAACCGCCTTTGTCCTGGTTTTTCATCAGGGCATAATACAGATAGGCGCCCATACTGCGGTTTTGGATATAGGCAATGCCGTATTTGTCGAATATCTCGGTTTTGGCGATGATGCGCGCTTCGTCAAACGAAAGGCTGCCGTAGCTGCCGACGTGGTAAAAATTGGCCGTGGCTTTTTGGTTGCGCATAAACTTGGCATACAGTTCTCTGCTGACGCCGTATTTTCCGCCGCTTCCGTATGTTTCGTTGCTTTTGCTGAAACAGAGGTTGAAAAAGTCAATATTCGGGACGTTGTGCAGTTTGTCGTTTTGAATGAGCGGTACGGGGACTACATAGTCAGCTTCGTTAATAGGCTGCTCGGGCGGGTTCATAAACGCGCTCCAGCTCAGATCCGGCTCGGCTATGGAAAAATCCTGTGCCTGAAGGCCGAAGGCTTCGTTGACGCTGGCATAATAGGTCGCCGCCTTGTTCAGAACTTCCTGCGGCAGGGTAAACGTGTCGGTAGTCATGGAAATTTTGCTGAAATCAAAAGCAGGACCGGCATTTTGCAGGCCTTTGAAGCCGAGATAGCCCATTCCGGCCAGCGGAATGCTGATAGCTGCATACTTCAGGGTCTTTTTGCTTTTTTCACGGACTTTCTGCTTAAATTCAATAATTTTAGCTTTCTTTTCCTGGCGTTTTTGTGTTTTATAATTTTCGACATTCAGCGTAATTGTCCTGATTTTTTGCTGTGTGCCGAGCTCTAACCCTTCTGCCGTCTTGACCGGCTGCATCTTTACCGTCTGTTTTGGCGCAAAAAGCTTCCGCGCTTTTTCTGCCGTCATTTTGACGGGAGCGGATGCACTGTGGTAAACGGCGGCAATGGTTTCGATAATCGCCTGCTTTGTTCTTCCTGCCCGGGATTTTAAGCGTCCCAGCCATGAGCGGAACCGCGCCTTCCGCAGAGCCTTCTGCTGTTGTTTCAGTTCTTTGCGGTGCTGCTTTTCGGCCTCTTTGCGCTTTTTCTCGCTTTCCTTGCGTTGTTTCTCGGCTTCCCGACGAGCCTGTTTCTGCTGTTTTGACTCTTGTACGCGCTGCTTGTCCGCCGGTTGCGGCGCATAGGCGTCACTTTGCCTTTCGCCGTTTCGGCTGGCGGAGTTTGTCGTTTGGCTTTGCCGGGAAGAAACCGATGTCTGCTCATAATGTTCCAAGAAATCTTTCAGGCTGCCTTTGTGGCGGGACAAAGCCATGCGAAAATCTTTTGCCGCCTGTCCGTGCAGGCCGAATGTGTCAAGCGTCCGTTCCAGATAAACGAAATTAGCTTTTTTATTGAGCGCTTTGGCATTTTGCTCTAAAAGGGAACGGCCGTTTTGGTTGTCTTTGTAGCGGGCAAATTCGGCAAGCAGTTTGGCTGCCTTTTTTTCTCCTGCCGCAGCAGCATTCTCCGGCTGCACTGCCGCCGTTCTGTCGGAAACAGGCGTTCTGTCGGAAACAGGCGTTCTGCCGGAAACGGACGTCCTGTCGGCAGCAATCGTCTTGTCAGTACTGGCGGCATTTCGGGTTGTCGCTGCTGCCGTATTTTCGGCTGCAACTGCCTGTAATTCTGCCTGTAATTCGGCAAAGCGTATTCTGCCGGCCTCGTCGCGCGCAGCCTGAAGCATTAGCGTTCCATTGCTTGGGTGGAGAGGAGAAAAGGCTGCCATTGCCTCCGCTGCTGTTTTAACGGCATCATTGTCAAAGGCAAGCTGCAGAAACTCTTTTTGGTAGTCTGAATTTTTCAAAGCTTCGCCGATGTTGCCGGCGTCCTGAAGCTGGTTCGCAAGGTCTTGGGGAGAAATCGCAAACGCATAGGCCAACCGCTCAAACTTGTCCCGGTTGCGTTTATTGTGCAGGTCTTTGACGCTGAAATTGTATTCTTCCTCGATTTTGGCAAAGGCTGTTTCGGCCATTTTTTCCGCAAGCATCTGCCGGTGAACTTCTCCGGTCAAAACCATGCGGGCTTTGCCGAGCGCCATAAAGGCGGGAATATTGTCTTCTCTGGCAAACTGTTCCTGCAGGCTTTTCAGGCGGTCTTGGCGCTCATGCAGATAGTCTTTGACCCGTTCGTCGTAGTTGCGGGCGGCCTCAATATATTTGTCGGGATTTTTCCTGAAATCCTTTTCCTTGAGTGAAATTCCGAGAAAGCGGCATTTTTCCTGCAGCTCTTCAAAATATTCTTTGTCCAATCCGTCGTTTCCTTTGCTAAAGCTAGGCATCCAAAACCTCAATTCAGTTTTTTAAATCAAAGTATAAGACCTTTATACCATGTTATAAACAAAAAATCAACATTATTTGTGCGTATTTTGGCAATTTTTTTGAAAGCCGGTTAAAAAGCGATATGCAGGCAAAAAAAATCCCCGGAGCACGCATGTTGCAATGCAGTGTCCGGGGATTAAAAAAAGCTACTTGCTGCCTGACTTATACGTCCTGACCGTTCCGTCGGGAGCCGTAAGCGTCAGGGTGTAGCGGTCTTGGGAATAGCTGCCTTTGTAGCCGTTGACCGTAGAGGAATAACGCTTGTTGACAATATTCTTCCAGCCCAGGATTTTGCAGGTAAGGACGTCGACGCCGGCAATCAGCGAGTTGTCTTCCGCATACCATTCAATTCCGCCGTCAGCGGCGTCAACTGCGCGGGCAAGCCTGAATGCGGCTCCGGCACGTTGCTGTGCTGCGGAATTAAAGCCGGTATAGCCGCTCTGCACATAGGTCATTTCCTGAGGAAATGCTTCTTCATAAGCGCAGACGCCGAAACTGTACCCTTCTTCAAAACGGATGACAACGGCTTTTTTGGTGATGTTGCCTTTGTGGCTTAATCCGTCGACGTCAAGCACGGCGGTAACCGCAAAGTCAAAAATTTTGCCGTGTCCGGGAACCGGGTCGGGGTTGGGATCCGGCTCTGGGTCAGGATCAGGGTTCGGATCTGGCGAGCCGCCTTTTTTGACCAGCAGAGTAACGACGGAAGCGCCGAAACTCTTTCCAAGCAGGGAAACTGTCGCCTCCGTGGTGTTTTTGGCAGAATTTTCGCCGTTCGGGATTAGGCTGTGCGTTTCATTGAAAACCGCAGTCAGGTCAAACCCGAAAGTCTGCCCGTCGAGGGCGTACCCTGCTTCATAGGCGGGATAACTGAAAACATCGCTGAAAGCGTCAGAACCGTTGCTGAAACTTATCGTCTGCGTAACCGTTCCTTTTTTGAGAGCCCAGCCGTTGCCGCTGATGTCGTCCTTTCGGCTTGTCTGCATCTCGGCAGAAGCCTTAAAGTCAAAGTTTGCAACCTCCAGCGTTCTGTCTTCTTTGCCCTCAAATGCAAAAGAAAGTGCCGGCGATTGGAATTTTTGGCGTTTTGTACCCGACAGGCTCCATGTTTCGGTCTTTTCAACATAGAGCGTAAAGGAAGAAGCGCTGTTCCATTCCCATCCTTTGCCGTATTCGGTGCGAAGGAGTTCATCAGCCGCATCAGTGCTTTTTTTGACATAAGCGGCGGTCAGCTTTTCCGTGCCAGTGTCCTCCTGTCCGTAAACGCTCCAGACGGCGTTAAAATCCGCCTCGGCCCTGAAACATCCGTCCGAACCCGGAATTTCCTCCGCTCGGGAGCTGAGAAAAACGGGCGCGTCGATTTTCATATAGGGCAGGGCGGTTTTGCCTGTGCCGGAAAAATCCGAACCGGAGGCAAGAGCATAGCTTTCGTATTCAATCTCTGCCGAAATCGTCTGGCCGTCTTTAAAAGAAAACAGCCTTTCGATGTGGTGGCGCTGCGGAAGCGTGCCGGAAACGGAAGAATCGCCTGTTTCGTTCTCCAAAGCCGGCACCGGACTGTCTGTCTTGTTAAACAGGATGGTGTCTTTCGCCGACCAGAGTTTAAGCCGAGCCTGCGGCGTCAGCGTATGCCTTGTACCGCCGGAACTGTAAACTAATTGCTGTGCGCAGGTCATAAACACCGTGTCTTCAGCCACAGCGGTTTTCCACTCGTAGTCATAAGAAATCAGCGTGATGTCATCATCTTCCATGCTGAAAATTGCCTTTTCGGCACCGTCGCACCCCGCAAACATCAGCACCGCCAGAACCAAAGCCGCGGCAGCCGGTATTCCGTACCCGAAAGCCGGCAGAAGCCGGAACGTCTGCAAAAAACGGAAAGCCCGCAAAAAGCGGAACGTCTGCAGAAAAAAACTTTTCTTTTTCATAAAAAAAAATTATTAAACGTTAAACATATAATACAACAAAATAAAGTCTTATCTGCTTAAAATTTCATAAAGGCATGTCCGCGTCTGCAAAACCTGTACCGAAACAATGCTTCGCCGTCGTCGCAAAAAACGGTTTCAGGCGCCATTGCCGTTTTGACTCAGGATGTTGCCTGCCGTCTTGCACCGTTCTTGTTGCAAATGCAGTTATTACCAAAAATATACTTCATAATATATCAAAGCAATAATATTGTATTGGCATAATAAGACTTTTAACGCCGCTATCATAAACGGAAAAAATAAATATTCAAGCAAATTTTGTCCTTTTTGTTGTTTTGTCTAATTTGAGCTTGACAGTTTTTATCGGGCGCGTTATCATAAAGCCCTAACCAAAATTTTTTAGATATGGATTATAAAGAAAGTCGGGAGTTGCTTTTGCATGCAGAAGCCCTCTCTTATGAAAATGCCTGCCAGATTCTGGATTTGTGGCAGCAGTCGCCCAGAACATATTGCGATTTTCTGCGTAACAGCGGAACCTTCGTCTTTCTGGAATCTTATGTCGGCCAGAACGAAGAAACGGAACTTCACTCGTTTGTTCAAACCAGACGTCGGGTTCCGTCCCCGGCTGTTGCCGAAAAGTTTTTCCGGCTTGGATATGACGATCTGAACGTCCGTTTTATGGAAATAGTCAACGCTATCGTGTTTAAGCAGGAAACTGATTTGGACATCTGCGCCTGGCCGTACGTCAACAAGTTGTGCGTCCGGCACTTCAGCCGCGAATTTATCCTCAATATGTTTCTGGATATGCATTATGTCTTTGACTTTGCCAATGACGAAACCGGGGAAGTCTTTGACATCATGTACAAAAGGCTGAACGGTTCTGCTCAGGAGCGGGAACTGCTGGCCGTCAACAGTTTTAACATCGGCGGTTGGGCTTTTTCCGGACGCAACAGCAGCGAAGAAACCATTGTCAGGCTGTATCTGACGGCGCAGCACGCTTTGCATTGCGGTATCGGCGAAGAAGCCAGCTGCCGCAAACTGTTTTTGCAGTATCTCTTTGATATCCAGCACGGGATACGGCTTTTCCGGCAGGGAAAGCTGAAAGAGCAGGGCATTGTGCTTAACTGAAGCTTTTGCCGCGGGGCTTCCTCCGGCAGGGTTTTAGGCAAATCAATCGGGGCTTGTCCCCGATTTTTTTTATGCGGCGTTGCACATTCGGCTTCACCGCCGTATGTTTTCATTTTTAACGGAACTCTCGATTCTGCACATTCTTCATTTGTGCCGGAACTTTCTGAGCTCTGCACGTTCTTCATTTGTGCCGGAACTTTCTGAGCTCTGCACGTTCTTCATTTGTGCCGGAACTCTCAGCTCTGCACATTTTTCGTCTGTGTCGGCGCTCTAAGGCCAAGCCTGTTCTCGTCTGTGCCTGCATTCTTGTCCCGTGCATTCTTCATCTGTGGTCGTATATGTTTGGGCGAACGAATTGTGCGTGGAAAAGACATTCCCGTTGACAAATTGCCGCTGTTTGTTAAACTGACACCGTTTTATCATTAGGGAGAAAAAGCATCATGTCCGCCTTATCAGACGAGTTCAAAGTAAAAATCCAGTATTTTATGCCTAAGAAACTATTGTCCCGCGCCGTCGGCAAACTGGCTGCCGCCGAAATGGGGCAGGGGACGGCGTTTCTGATTGAGCGTTTTATCAGATACTATAATGTCGACATGAAAGATGCCAAAATACAGGACATTGCAAAATTCAAAAGCTTCAATGACTTTTTCACCCGCGAGCTGAAAAAAAATGCGCGTCCCGTCGTCAGCGATGAAAATGCACTGGCGGAACCGGCTGATGGCACGATAAGCGAATTGGGGGAAATTTACAAAGATGCCGTTTTGCAGGCTAAGGGGCATTACTACAGCCTGGAGGCTCTGTTGGGCGGAAATCGGGAAGATGCCGCATATTTTGAAAACGGCAGTTTCGCCACCACCTATCTTTCTCCGCGCGATTATCACCGCGTGCATATGCCGTTGGACGGCAAACTTGAAAAGATGTTGTTTATCCCCGGCGAGTTGTTTTCGGTCAATCCGCTGACCGCGCGCAATGTGGACAATCTTTTTGCCCGTAACGAACGCGTCATATGTTTTTTCAATAACGAAAAAATCGGCCGTTTTGCCGTCGTTCTGGTCGGTGCGACAATCGTTGCCAGCATTGCGACGGTATTTACCGGTTTGGTTGCGCCGTCCGCCGGAAAGGAAGTTACCGTTTACAACTATGCCAAAGATAACATCGTTTTGGCCAAAGGTGCCGAACTTGGGCGTTTTCTGCTCGGCAGCACGGTGATATGTGTTTTCCCGAAAGGGAAGGTTAAGTTCGCCAAGGGGCTGGCAAGCGGCACCCCGGTTAAAATGGGTGAGTGCCTCGGCGAGATAAGGAAGTAACCCGGTTACCCCCTCCCGCCCTTTGTATAGGCGTCCGCTCGCTGTTTCCGGCAGTTGCCGCCCGTCAGAGGTGCCTTCTCCCATTATTTCCGGCAGTCGGCTTCCCCGGAATAGCCAATTTTTCCGCCGTTTCCGATAATCGCCGCCGGAATAGCCAATTCTCCCGCCGTTTCCGATAGCCCTCTCTCTCCGAAATCGCCGTCTTTTCCGCTATTTCCAATAATCGGCAATCCATGTTGCCGGGCGCAGGTGCTTGTAGAGCTTCTTCCAGCCGCGCGGATATTTGTCGGACTTCGGGTTTGTCGACCAGACGCCGCGCAGGGCTTCGGCAATGCCGGGTTCGCCGTGAAACGCGACCATCTTGAGCCCTTTGATGTCCGGCAGCTTTGGCTCGGCGAAGTAGCGCAGCAGCGGGTGCGGCAGGCAGTGAAACCGGAAACTTTTGAACCAGTCATCCGGCCAGAAATTGATTTTTCCGTATTTTTGCATAATCATTGCAGACATATACTGTTGTGTTGCCGTGCCAAACGTGCGGATAACCTCTTCCGCGTGCTGTTCGTAATATTGTTTGATAAATCCGAGCGTGCCGACCACCCACGAATAACAGCTCGCCTGCGCAACCTGATTAGCCTTTTTGCCGCGGCGGTGCGCCCAGTCGTTAATCGCGTAAACTTCGTTGCCTTGCGGGTAGTCGAAAAGTTCGTCCAGATTGCCGACAATCAGCGAGTCGAGATCAAAGAAAAACACCCGTTGTCCGTGCAAGCCTGCCAGATTGTCGTCGCACAGCCCCGAAGCCTTTCGGTGATTGCCGAAAACCAGCTCCGGCGCCACATTGAGCACCGGCAGCGGCCGGGAAATAATATCCTCGTTCAGTCCCTCCGTCCGCTCGGTAAAACAGTAAAAGTTAACATCATAAGAGGTATTGCGTTTAATTGCCGCGCAGAGTTTGTTGACGTCTTCGGCACCGTAATAAGTTCCCCATTTGATGCAGATAACGTTAAAAGTTTTAGTCATATCAGTCCAGTCTCCGGAAAATGAAAGGTTATGTTAAAAAAATGTGTCCGCAGCTTATGCCCCGGTTTCTGCTGCCCCGGTTTCTGCCTGCAGCAGCGTCGGAAACGGATAATCCGCCGCGTTGAAGTTCCCGCCGAGCAGGGCGGCAACATACCCCGCAATCGCCGTTTCGTTAAACAGGGCATGATAATGCCGCCAGCCGCGTTCTGCGGTTTTTGCCCGTTCTGCGGGAAATTTTCTGAATCTTTCGATTTGCTCAATCAGCTCTTCCGCTGAACTGAAAAATCCCGCTTCGTCTTCGCCGAACAGGTCGCCGAAACCGGTATGCCTGTCAATGTAAGTCAGGCAGCCGTTACCCATTGCGTGTGCCATTCTGTCGGAAGAATAGAGATAGTCGTGGTTGCTGAGCGAAAGGTTTAAAACGCCGGCCGCTTGTTTCAGGGTATCAAAATAAACGGTTCCGTTAAGCATCGGAGATGAAATCCGAGGGAATAAAAAGCGGTTTTCCGGCGCCCGCCGTTGCAAAAATTCGGCAATTTCCCTGCCATAGGCCATCTTTCCGCCAAATTCGCGCAGCTTGACCGGCGATGCGGCAAACAACAGGTCATACATTGGTGCCGGGTTGGCAAAGGTCTGTCCGTCTTCAATTCCCTTATCCACCGGATTGGGGATAAAGCCGACATTGTGCCGGATGGGGTCAAACTGCCGCAGCAGTTTCCTGTCGGCGGTCGTTATCAGCGAAAAGTCAACCGCATCAAGCTTGCTTTTGATGTTGCCGATGTTATGCTCGCCCCAGTCGGTGTACGGGTTGATGCAGTCGACATTCCATTGCAGGATTTTGACGCCCGGTACTTTGTCGCGGATTTTCAAAAGCGTTTCCGCCGTTATGATGTCGGCATGCCCGAGTATAATGGCGTCGGGACGGAAATCCAGGCAGTAATGGTAAAAATTGTCATTGGTTTTGCGCACGCTCCACGGCGTTTTGGTGCCGAACAGCGCAAGGGCACGCGCCGCTTCCCTGTCGTTATAGCAAACGGTCTGATGCCCGAGGCGGGTCAGCCCGTTGTTAAGCTTGTATGCCATGCCTGCCCAGAAACAGCCTCTGAGCCGCAAAGTCTTGAAATAGGCGCAATGGACGATTTTCATCGCTTTCATAATCCTGAAAAACTCCTCGTTTTCAAAAGGTTGATGTCAATAAAACGGTGCTGAAAAAATACGACCGTTTAAATTCATCACCTCAACCGAAGTTCAGCCGAAATAAATGTTGATATATTCAGATAGTTATTGCGCTCGCCATCAGGTGCGGATATGATAGAAAAAACGGTCGTATTTTATAATCAAAAGATGTAGAAAACATGAAAAAGCTGGCTCTGTCGTCGGAAATTTACCTTATCAAAGCTTCGGAATTAAAAAGGCTGTCCCGTGTCGCCGAGATAAACGGCAATATCTCAGGCTCCCTTGCCGCAACCGCCGCTCCGCAGGCTTTCTCCGCCGCAAGCGCTGCTCCGCAGGCTTTCTCCGCCGCAAGCGCCGCTCCGCAGGCTTTCTCCGCCGCTCCCGGTGCCTCACTGTCACCCGCGGCAAAAAGCGCTGCCCCCGTCCTTTCCGCAACAGCCGCTCCGCAGGTTTCCTCCCGCGAAATTACCGTCCTGCTTAATGCCGATGCCGCCGCGGCATCAGGCGATAAAGAAGTTGTTCCGGCCGCTGACGTGCTGCTGTCGGGTGCTGAAACCGTTTCTGCTGCCGCGGACGGGGATTTTCTGCCGGTACGTTTTGCCTATCGCTCGTATCCGGCGTGGCAGGCGTTTTTCATCAATCTGATTAAGCCGGTAAAGCGGAAATTTTACTCGGTTTTTCCGTCAACCTATACGACAACGCTGGCCTGCCTGCTCGCCAACAACATTACCCGCGGCGAACGCAACGAGCAGAACGCCTACCAGTGGACCAACAAAAAATGGCAGATAAGCCGCGAAGAGGCGCATCGCCGTTACAGCGATTTGTATAATTCCATCAAGGCCAACGGCTACGATGCCAAAAGCCCGATGCTGGTTATGCTCAACCGCAAGTTCGGTGTCAAGGACCAGCTGCTGCAGGGGCATCATCGCATCGGCATCTGCAAAGCCCTTAACGTCAACGAAGTCAGCATATCGTTTTGGGCGGTGCCGCGTTCGTTCGGCTTTTTTAAATTGTTCACAAAAAGGAAAATATCATGAAGATTATGCTGGTGCGCGACCGTAACGTGCTCAACAACAACTGGCTTGCCTATTTTGCCAATTTGCTGCATGAACGCGGGCATGAGGTAGTCATTGCCTGCGATACTTACGGCAAACTCGGCGTTTCCGCGCCGGGGCATGAATTGGAGCCGGGGGTTCGCCTTGCCAATGTCAACGGCAAAACATCTTCGCCGCTGCAGAATTTCTGGCGCCGTATCCGCTGCAAGGCGCTGCCGTCGTGGCACCTGTTTGACCGTCTGATAAAAGCCGAAAAGCCCGATGTCATCATCTGCTATTTTCCGGTGGATTTGTATAACGTAACCCGCTTTCAACATCATAATATTCCGATAGTGCAGATGGTGCATGGTTATCCGCCGATGATTTTGAATAAGGTTCTGCACAAAAATCCGTTGTCGCGCGCGTTTTGCCGTCAGAGCTTTGCCCGGATAAACACTTGGCAGGTGCTGATGAACTCGTATAAAAAGGAGATAGACCCGTTTTTTGCGCCGCAAAACGTCGTCCGTATTGCCAATCCCGTCAAACAGTATGCCGAAAATGAAATGGCCGACTTGTCCGCGGAAAAGAAACGTATTATCTATGTCGCGCGGATTGAGAAAAAGACCAAACGCCCGCACTTGCTGGTCGAGGCGTTCGCCAAAATCGCCGCGGAATTTCCCGATTGGAAAGTGGAAATCTGGGGGATGCGCAAATATCCTGAATATGAAAAGGAAATTAACGATTTTATCAGGGCACACAACCTGACGGGGCAGGTAGCGCTGATGGGGTATACTGAGGATGTCGAAGGGCTGTACCGCCGTGCGGACATTCACGCTTTTCCGAGTGCCAGCGAAGGGTTCAGTCTGGCGATTGCCGATGCCATGTCCATCGGTCTGCCGCATGTCGGCTTTAAAGACGCCCATTCGGTCAATGAGATTATTGTCGACGGACATAACGGCTTCCTTGCCGATAATGTTGACGATTTCGCCGCCAAATTGAAAATATTGATGAAAGATAAAGAGCTGCGTATAAAATTCGGGCACAACGCGCACGAAGATATGAAAGCCTATGCGCCGGAAATCTTAATGAACCAGTGGGAAGAACTGTTTCAAAAGCTGTGCCCCGCCAACCCGGATACGAAAAAATAGCGCCCCTGCTTCCATATGGCGCTGCGCCGTTGGTTGTTGGCAGCCCTTCGCCGCATCCGCTCCGGCTCTTTCGCTTGCACCGCCGCGTCCTCTCCGACTCTTTCGAGTGCCCGGCCTCTGTTCCCGCCGCTTCGTCCGTCTTGTCAACACTAGCCGGAAAAACACAGCTCGCACCGCCCCCTGTTAGTCTTCAGTCGTCCAGGCTTTCCGGAGTTTCTCCGGCTCTTTCGCTTGCACCGCCGCACCCTTTTCAGTCTTCAGCCGTTCCTTTGGAGCGCAATACATCGGAAAGGCTTAAGAACCTGTGTCCCAGTTGTTCCAGAAAAGCAAAATCCGGCTGCGGATGAAACAGTTTGGCCTTAATGTAGCGGAAAAAGTCCGCTGTCCAATACGGATGTTCCAAATTCTTTTTGACGTATTTCCAGTTTGCCGACAAAGCCTTAAGATAAATAATCGCCGCCGTATCTTTGTCCATGCTGTCATAATAGTCGAGCAGCAGGTTGTAATGGGCAAAAAAGCGGTCGTTGTCCAGCTGGTTGGTATTTTTGCTGAGGTTGTTGGTTTCTTTGGGAACCAGCACCACGTTGGCGTACATCTTGACAATACCGTCGGCAAAACGCGCTGCCCGGAGCGGAATGCTCTCGTCCTGAATAAACACGCGCGTATCCGCGCCGCCGGCTTTTTGCAGAACCGAGCGGCGGATAAGCTGCCCCATCCGGGTAAACCTCCCTTTAAGCACGGCCCGCAGCGCGTCTTTTTTGTAGGAATAGTCAAAATCGTCCGGCATCATTTCCGCTGCAATTTCCATCGGCTCTTTGCCTGTTTTGGTAAACTGACCGTAAACCATATCCGCATGGTGCTTGTTGGCAAGCTCCAGCATCTTCTCTGTCGAATTGAGCGGAAAAATATCGTCTGAATCCAGCATTCGCACCCATTCGCCGCGGGCGAGGGCTATGCCGCGGTTAATGGAGATGCTGATACCCTCGTTCTTGTCTTTTCTGACGATGGTAACGTTCTCAATCCCGCGTGTCATTTCCTCAATAATCTCGACCGAGCGGTCTTTGGAAAGGTCATCGACGAAAATATACTCTGGATTTTTGAGCCCTGTCTGGTTCAAAAGCGCTTTCAGCACCGCCGGCAGATAGTATTCTTTGTTATAAACCGTCATGACAAATGAAACGTCAGGTTTTTGCTTTTTGCTCGCAGTCATACTCAATTCTCGTCAAAAGTTACGTCTATAGTCCCAGTATAAGCCGAAAAAGGCGCTATGCAACTGAAAATTTAAAATTTTACGCTCTTAATTTCCTCGCCGTCCTTATAGGTAACCACGCGCACCAGTTCGCCCCTGCGGTTAAATTCTTTGGCCGTGCCGTCCAGCTTGTCATTTTTGCGGTATGCCAAAACTTTCGGCTGCTCGTTGTCATAATAGGAAAAGGCCGGTCCTTCGCGTTTGCCGTTGACGTATTCCGTGTAGCTGATGAGGTGGTTGCCCGGCGTATAGAGGCGGGACGGGCCGTGGAGCTTTCCCCTGCGGTAGGTTATGGATGTCTTGACCGCGCCGTTTTTGTAATATTCTTCAAACACACCGTTCTTTTTGCCTCTGAGGTAGCTTCCTTTGCGTCAGAGATCGCCGTTCGGATAATAGGCAATTTCTCCGCCTTCGGGTTTGCCCTTGCGATAATAGCAGACTTCTTTTTCCGCGCCGTCAGGATAATATTCCACGGTTTTGCCGTGCGGCTGCCCTTTTTTGTAATACGCTTCCAGCAAAACCGACCCGTCACGGTCATAAGCTTTGTACAAACCGCTGATTTTTCCGTCAACATAGTGGATTTCTTCCTGCAGCTGCATATTGTCGGCATATTTCTGATACACGCCTGTAATCGGCCTGTGTGCCGCATCATAGCGGATGCCGTTTTCCTCGACCGATGTCTCATCAGTGTAAAGCGTCGTCAGCTGCGCAACGTGACAGCCGCCGAGCAGCAGCATAACCATGCCGAGCGCCGCCGTTTTTCTCGCCGCCAGACGCCGTGTTGCCAACTTGCGCAAAATCATGCGCCGCAACGCCAGTTTTTTGGCCGCGAATTTTTGCGCCGTAATGTCCAATATGTTTTTTCTAGCCATCGTTTGTACCTCTTAACGCCATAATTATTCTGAAACTTGTTAAAAAAACGTAAAGTATTTTGCAATAATGTTGACATCTCGTTTTAAACCCGTATCTTAACGGCAAAGGAGAATGTAACATGTTAAAGTTTTTAAGTATATTGCTGGCCGCAGCCATTCTTGCTGCGCCGGCCTATGCCCGCCGCAAAAAAGCCCCCGTTCTGGAAGACAACAAAGCGTATGTGCTGTATCTTCAGGGATGCCCGATTTGCCAAAACGCTCTGGAGTATATCAACGAACGTTATCTGACCCGCCCGGATGTTGTCCGGGTTGATTTGGAAACCGAAGAAGGGCGCTCGCTGCTGAAACAATGTGCGAAAAAATTTGGTTTCAAAAGCGTTGTCGCTCCGGTTGTCTGCATCGGCGACAAGCATTTCATGGGGTGGTCGACCAAAGCAGCCCGCGATTTTGACCAGTATCTGGTGGAACTGCACGGCTGATTGCGTCGCCGGTGGTCTGCATCAGCCCGCTGCCGCCGGTCAGAATTGGTTGGACTGCACGGCAGACAGCGTAGCCGACGGAATGTGTCAGACTTTCAGGCTCATAATCTGTGAAACTTCCGTATAGCCCAGTTTATGATAAAAAGCCATGGCGCCGGAATTGAAGCAGAAGACCTCCAGTTCAATATTGGCAATGTTGTCGGCTTTGGCTCTTGCTTTGACGGCGTCGTTAAGTCTTTGTCCGATTTTTTGCCCGCGGAAAGCTTCGCTGACGGCAATGTCATAAATTTTATAATATCTTTGGTAAAGAAACAGAGTGTCGGGTTTTTCTTCTTTTGCCGCAAAAACAATTCCTGCCACTTTGCCGTCCGCCAAAGCGACCAGGCCGAAAGTGTTTTCGTTTCTGATAATCCATTCCAAATAGGGGCGCGAATGTTCCTTGGGTATTTTGCGGAAATAATCCGGCGCTCCGGAACAATGCAGCAGGTTGGATTCGTAAAAAACATCTAATGCGCCGTCGATATACTCCGGCGTCAAATCAACAATTTGTACGTTCATTTTCACCTCAAATATTAGTGTTTTATTGCACTTTCACCGCCAAAATAGCTTGGAAATCAGAGAATTTCAAGCACAATTTTCATGTTGCCTTGTTCCCGCCGTTTGATGTCGACAGTGCCGGAAATTGTTTCTTTATTCTATATCTTTAAGGTGATGAAATAAAACGTTCATTTAATTTCTACTATCATACGTATTTTTTAAAGCAACAGTAAAATGTTATTTTTCAAGAAAAATACTACAAAACGGCATAATCATGATTACATATCAAAAATGATGAAATAAAACGAACGTTTAAATTAAACAATATGAGGTTATTCACGAGGTTCATATGCCTGAAATAAGTGTCATAATGCCGATATACCGGACAAAGGAACAGTATTTGCGCTCGGCGGTAGAAAGCATATTGTCTCAGAGCTTTGGTGATTATGAATTCCTTATTTTAGATGACAGTCCGTGCGATGCGTCTTTGCGCGAGGTTGTGCAGTCATACCGGGACGCACGGATAAAATATGTCGCCAGTGAGCGGACACTGGGAGTCGCAGGAAGCTATAACCGTCTGCTGGAACTTGCCTGCTGTGATTATGTGGCGGTGATGAACCATGATGATCAGTCGCTTCCACGGCGCCTGGCAAGACAATATTCGTATTTGCAATGTCATCCCGAGGTGGGGCTCGTCGGCACCGGGTATAAAAAATTTGGCGAAATTAACCGTTTCAAAACGATAAAAAATCCTGCGGACGATGCTGTGATTCGCGCATCGCTGCTGTTTAAGTCGTCCATACATCATCCGACCATCATGTTTCGTCGCCGTCTGGTGGCGGAGGCTGGCATCCGTTATAATGAAAATTTCATTAGCCTGAACGATCGTCAATTTTATTACGACATCAGCCGCCGTTCCCGGCTGGCCAACATTCCCGATGTCTTGTACCGCTATCGTTTTCATAAGGATATGGTGTCCAAACGCTGCAAGCCGGAAATATATCGGGAACAATGCCTGTTTCACGATATGTGGTTCAAATCAGGGGGGATAGAACTGAGCGCGGAAGAAAAGTCTGTGTTTGACGAATATGCGGCGCAGGGCAGGTGCCATATAAGAGATGCGGAAGTGTTAAGCCGCGTTGAACAGGTGTTGGCCAAACTCGCGGCGGAAAATGCACGGCGGCAAATCGTTCCCGCGGCGGAGTTTTCCGCAATCTGCGCGCAGTATCTTGTAAAACGCTGCCTGAATGCGGTTGTATATGGCGGGATAAATTCGGCAGAAATCCTTGAACGGACAATCTTGCCGGTACGCCGGAACCGTCTGCTGCAGCTGTGTAACCTTGCTTTACATTGGCGGGGGATGAAATGAAAGTAGCCGTTCATTTACATTTGTATTATCTGGAACAACTTCCGGAATTGCTTGCCCGGTTGGAAAATCTGAATCGTGCCGGCATAACGTGGGATTTGTTTGTAACAATGCCCGCCGCCGTCTGTTCGTTTTCCGCCACCGGAAAAAACGCTGCGCATCTTTCTGCCGAGGTTATTTCCCCTGCCGCCGAAACGGACGCTCGCACTGACAGTTTCGCCGCCGCGGACGCCCAAATCCGCGCCGCTTTCCCTGCCGCCGTCATCTGGCGTCCGGAAAACCGCGGCTATGATGTCGGCCCGTTTATCGACTTTCTCCACCGTGTCTGCCTCGACGAATACGACTATATTCTCAAGATTCATACCAAACGCCGTCAACACGGCGAGTATTGCTGTTTTAACGGCATACGCTTTCATACGGCGGCGTGGAGCAAGATGCTGTTGGATGCTCTGTTGGAAACGCCCGAAATCGTCAGAAGGAATTTTGCACTGTTGGAAAATGAAACGGATATCGGAATGGTTGGCAACGGCTTTTGCCTGACCGGCGAGGCCGGCACATATAAAATGCTGGAGGCTTCCATTAAAAACGAGGCTGAGAAGATGCATCTGCCGCCGATTGAAAATTTCAGCTTTATCGCCGGAACAATGTTTATCGTGCGAGCCAGACTGTTACAGCCGTTTTTGCGATACGGCATAAACGATTTTGAAGCCGCAGATTCCCAAATTCGCGATTATACGCTGGCGCATGTTTTGGAACGCTTGTTTGGAATGTCCGTAACCGCACGGGGATATAAGATTTACGGCGTTAAGTATAAGGAATATTATACGGAACGTCTGGCTGCCGGTATTATACGTTTTCTATTTCAACACAAGACGACCAAAAGCGGCAAAAAGATATTGAAAATATGCCGGCTTCCGGTATGGGTATCGCAGGATTACTTGCCGGTATATCCGGTGGTCAGGGAATTTTCCAACGCGCCTCTGCGGCACCGCCGTCTGGCCGTTTATGCAGCATGGGACGGGAACGGATATGTCGATAAGGCAGATTTGTATTATATTCGCGCGCTAAAAGAAGTGGCGGACAATGTAATTTATGTATGCGATAACGGTTTGGTTGCTGGGGAGGCGGAAAAAATATCGCGGGAGGTCTGCTGCATATTAGCCGCCCGCCATGGGGAATATGATTTCGGTTCTTATAAGCGCGGTTTTGCCTATGCTCAAAATCACGGACTATTGGACGGCGTGGAAGAACTGATTTTTTGCAACGACAGCTGTTACGCGCCGGTTCATCCGTTTAAGCCCGTGTTTGACGAAATGCAGGGGAAAGAATGCGATTTTTGGGGAATAACCGAAAATACGGAGTTTTCCCGCCATATCCAGAGTTACTTTATGGTGTTTCGCCCACAGGTCTTTCAATCAAAAGTCTTTAATCAATTTATAACCGACATTACTGCGCAAAAAACGGTTCAGGATGTAATTGAAAATTATGAAGTAGGGTTGAGCGAAAAGCTTACAGCAGACGGATTTAAAGCAATAAGCTGGTTTTCTGAGCATAATGGTTCTGTCTTGCCTGTGTGGAACGATAAAAATCTGACGGTGCATCCGGTTTTTCTGATAAAGCACGGAACTCCCGTCATAAAGAAAAAAAGTTTTGATCCGGACAGCGGGTATTTGGAGAAATCCCCTTTATTTACAAGATATTGCGCCGTTCGTTTCAACAGGAAGCTGAAAAATGCTCTTCCGCCATTTTCTGCAATAGTATGGCAGCATTTCAGATACAAGGCAAAACGTTTTCTTTTTCAAAAGAAAATCACCAAATCCGGCAAAACTATCATTAAAATTTGTAAAATTCCGGTGTTTGCAAAGCACAGCAATGTTCCGGTATCCGGCGGGGAGATAAGGGTATGACGGCAAAAGTCAGCGTCATAACCCCGATATATAATCGGGAACAATGGGTAGAAAATCTGCTGTGTAATCTTCAAAAGCAGACGCTAAAGGAAATAGAGTTTATTATCATAGATGACGGATCGGCCGATAAAACGTATGAAATATTAAAGGAGAAAGTCGGGGGAGATAAGCGTTTTTATCTCATAAAAAGCCCGGAAAACAAAGGACCGTCTCATGCGAGAAATATAGGTCTCGTGCAGGCAAGGGGAGAGTATGTCGGCTTTTTTGATTGCGATGATGCTATTCCGTCGGATTATTTTGCCAGCTTGTATCATCAGGCGAAAGCACAGAATGCTGATATTGTTTATGCCGCATATAACAATCTTTTGCACCGAATAGGTCAAATCAAGGCTCCGCAGGATAAATACCGGGTTTTGAAAAACGGTGCGATATGGGATAAACTTTACCGGAAGAAATATCTGAATACGCATCATATTCGATTTACGGAGGGTTTGTATACTGCGGACAATTTGTTTGTCTTACAGGCATTTATGCAAACTGATAATATCATATTGGTCGATACGCCTAATTATGAATATACAATACAGGAAGATTCAATCGGTAAAGATACAGCAAAACAAAAGAAACGTAAAAAAGATATTGTCGAAGTGCTGAAAAGAGCACTGAAACTAAAGGAAGAAGCGCACTTGTCCGGAGATGAACAAACCGAATATTTGCAATTTTTGCAAAGGAGCCTTAGGGACTATCAGGCAGATAAACGTTTCCAAAAACGATTTTACCAAACTTTAGGACTAAGAAACGAACCAGAAAAGGAAAATACTATGAACTTAACAGTATTGAAGCTTATCAGGATGTTTCACCTGATAAGCAAAGAAAAATACAATCAAAAACGTCAGATAGAACTGGTAAAGGCATCAAGCTTGTTTGATACCAAGTGGTATTTGGCACAAAACCCGGACGTTAAGACTCGCAAAATGAGCGCAGCCAGACACTACGTTAAATACGGCTGGCAGGAAGGGCGCAACCCAAGCCCAAAATTTGACGGAAACCAATATTTGGCAGATTATCCCGAAGTTGCCGCAAAGGGGATATGCCCCTTGGTTCACTACCTGATTAGCGGACGGAAAGAAGGCAGATGTTACAGCAGTGTGAGCGGAGAACATGTCTCTCCGGTATTTGACGAAATGAACTGGCGCGGCAGATTGCGGTATGCATTGGAATATCCGCTGCGCTTGCAGGAAGAATGCGACAGGCTCAAGGCCGAAATCAAAGCATTAGAACAACAAATGAAATAGAATTTTATCAGTAACAGGAATAGTTGACATGAAAAAGCAGAAGAATAAGCAGGTTATCAAAGCATCAAAATTAGCTAAGGCTGAAAATATGAAAAAGAAGGTAATTACCGTACAAAATGCCGAAGGCGAGCCAGAGACGCAAGCTGAAATTCTGATTCAGAACAAAATAGGCTATACACCCAAAGTTAGTGTCATCATTCCAGTTTATAATGTTGAAGAATATTTGCGTGAATGTCTGGACAGCATTGTTAAGCAAACTTTGAGAGAAATAGAGATTATCTGTGTTGACGATGGTTCGACGGATAATTCATTGGAAATTTTAAAAGAATATGCATTGAAAGATAATCGTATCACCGTTATGGTGCAGGAAAATTCAGGTTCGGGGAAATCTCGCAATAATGGAATAAATAATGCTAAAGGAGAATTTATAGCTTTTATGGATTCAGACGATTTTTATCCATCACATAAGACATTAGAAAATATGCATACCAAAGCTTGTAAATATAATGTTAATATTTGTGGAGGCTCATTAAATCAGTTAAAAGACGGAAAAATTATAACAGATCCTAAACTATTTGAAGATGGATACATATTTGAAAAAGAAGGAATAATCAATTATAAAGATTACCAATTTGATTATGGATACTGGAGGTTTATTTATAAAAGGCAGTTTTTGAAAAAAAATCAGTTATATTTTCCTGATTATTTGCGTCAACAAGATCCCCCTTTCTTTATTAAGGCCATGGCAACGGCACAACAATTTTATGCATTAACAGAAGCAACATATGTATATCGTGTATCACATAAAGTTATCCAATGGACGGAAAGAAAAGCTTTTGATATGTTTCAAGGAATAGAGGATGGATTAAAATACAGCTTAATGTTTAATTTAAAGAAACTCCATATACAACAAGCACTACGAATTAACGCATGGACATTCAGAACAGCATTAGCAGAAACTATTAAATATGATAAAGTAAGAAAACAAGCACAAAAGGCAGTTCAAACGATAGATGTTTCTTTATTAAAACAAAATGGAATTAATTTGAAATTAGATTGTATATACAGTAGTATTATCGAAAATAATATATTTATTTCAGTTATCATTCCTGTATATAATGCGGAAAAATATTTAAACAGATGCATAGACTCAGTATTAAATCAAACTTTAACAAATATAGAAATAATATGCATTAATGATGGTAGCACAGATAAATCATTGGATATTTTAGAAAAATACGCGCAGCAAGATAAACGCATTAAAATAATAACCCAAAAAAATAAAGGGTTGTCAGCCGCAAGAAATACAGGAATAAAACAGGCAAATTGCCCTTTCATATACTTTATAGATTCAGATGACTGGATAGAACATGATACACTGGAAAAAGCTATATCGAAAATGACGGGAGATATCGATATAGTATCTTGGGGAGCAAATATTATTAATGAAGGTTTGTCGAAAAATAATAGAGGTATAATAATAGGAAGAGAATATCATAAAATTAAATTAATAGGACAAAAAAATATAGATGAAAATATAATATTACAATCCACTTATACAGTATGGAATAAGTTATTCAAAAAGGAAATTATAAATAAATTTAAATTAAAATTTGCAGAAGGAAAGCTTTTTGAAGATAATGATTTCACTATCATGTATATGCTACATTGTAGACAAGGATATTACTTAGGGGAATACCTGTATAATTATTCACAGCGACCTAATTCAATAATGGAAAAGGTAAGAGCATTAAAATGTGATAAGACAATAGATAATCTGTATATATTTGATAATTTATATAAGCATTGTCAAACGTATAATATATTGGAAAGATGGAAGAAATTGCTTACATGTAGATATTTAATTCACTTACGTAATGCATATATTTTTGCTCCAGAAAGTATGAGAAAACAAATAAGACAAGAAGCATCGAAATTAGCAAAACATTATAAAGCAGAAATATTTACTTCACCGGTTGTATCAAAATTACAGAAAAAAGAATACAGCAAAATACGAGAAGTTAATGAAATTATAATATCTTTAACGTCCTATCCGGCGCGCATTCATACAGTCAATCAGACAATTGAAAGTTTATTAAATCAAACAATGAAAGCGGATAAAGTCATTCTATGGCTAGCTCCAGAACAATTTCCAAATAAAGAGCAAGATTTGCCGCTGCAGTTGCTTGAATTAAAGGAAAAGGGACTAACCATAGACTGGTATCATGATATTAAATCATATAAGAAATTGATTCCAACATTGAAGAAATATCCAGAAGATATTATTATTACTGTAGATGATGATGCCATCTATACCCCAGATTTAATAAAAGAATTATATATGGAGCATACAAAAAATCCCCAAGATATACAATGTTGTCGTGCACATAAAATAAAAATTGGATTACGAAATATTTTACCATATAAAAAATGGGAGTGGTTTAATATTTTAAAAACAGGACAAAAAGGGTATAATATATTTTTTACAGGTTTGGGTGGTGTGTTATATCCACCACACTGTTTAAATGAAAGAGTTTTTAATGAGAAAAAAATTATGGACTTATGCCCAATAGGAGATGATATTTGGTTTTGGGCACATGCATTGTTAAAAAAAACTAAAATCAATATAATAAAAAAAGATTTACGATATCCTCAATTAATTATAGGAACACAAGAAAATGCATTATGGCGAAAAAATGTAGAAAATGATATGAATGATATTCAAATCCATGCTATAATCAAAGAATATCCTGAAATATTGCAATACTTAAAAGTTGAAAAGCAAAAAACAATATATATGGCATATAGCAAATTGGTGTGGAATTTGGGACAATATTATAAACTAAAAAATAATTATGAAACAGCTGTTTGCCGCCAACTCAAATCTATGCGTATAGATATCAAGAATTTTGGCAAAGCGGATAATAATATTGATATCATGACAACAGCCAAAACTTTTGCACCGGCATGGTTTACAAATGAGCAGGGACACGGCTACACAGTTGAAAGTATGCATAAAAAAGAAATACTAACACTGAAATGTAGCGGTTTCGGTAAATTACGCCTTGATTTCAAAGCTGCAGACAAACGCTGTAACGGAAAACGTTTTCCGCTTTGGGTTGATTACAAGTCTATTAAAATCGACGGCAAAGAGATTTTGTCTGTTCCGGTCGAAACCTGGCATGATAAGCCTTTCCGTTATGAAATGCCGGTCAAAGATGGGCAAGTTGTCAAAGTGGAGGTAATGCAACAATATCACCAATATTCTAAAGATGAACTGAAAGATGTGATTTTGAAACTCAATCCGAGTTCAGATTATATCAGGGAAAACATAAATAAGCTGACAAATAAAATTTATAGGGAAATAACCGAGCGTAAAAAGATATCATGGTTTTCAAAAAAAGAAATGATATCAAGTCAACAGTTATTGGCATCTATTACGGCTTTAAATTCTCGCATAGAAAAGTTAGAAAAAGAAAGTCATCTGCAGCAAGAGCAAATTCTGGAAGCGATAAAGGCTTTGGGAAAATAATGAATCTCAGGAAAGGATAAAGGAATGGAAAAACAAATAATTTCTAAATTAGGACGGAGAAGTAAAGGGAATTTTTTCTATCACCGGGTAGAAACGGAAGCCTATGTCAAAACTTATATATGCGGTATCCGTACACGCAAGCGTCCAGTTAATCCATGTAAATTTATTGGTATCAAAATGAATGAACAAGAAAATAACCTTAAAACATGGATTGAGGAAAAAATAAATATGGAATATGAGATATTGGAAAGTAAAATCTCGAAAATGCTGGAAAATGATAGGTTAGCGGAAATCAAAAAACAGTCAGATAAATTAAATGTATTAGAAAATACGATGAAGCTAGATCTGGTAAAAGAAATAAACAATATAAAATATGCTTTAGGTATTTTAATATGGCGCATAAGTAATATAGAAATAATGTCTCAAGCTGAAACAATAGATAAAATTATAAAAAATCATTGCTCAGTTGCAAGATTTGGTGATGGCGAAGTTAATTGGATGTTAAAAGAAGAGTATGCCTCCGCATTTCAAAAAAGTGATCCTCGACTTAAGAAAAGGCTAGGAGAAATATTTGTAGCACCCCAAAATGAAAAAATAATAATATGTTTGTCACATAATTATGTACCGGAAACTAATAAAAGTGAATTTTGGACAAAGCAGGCCCATGAAATGCTTTTTGACTTATGCCAAAATATTGTACCAAACAGAAAATTTGGTGATACAGATATTACAAGAAACGCCAATAATATTCCTCATATGAAGCAAATTTGGAAAGATCGGGATATTATTATAGTAGAAGGAGAATTAAGTAGATTAGGAGTTGGTAATGATTTATTTGATAACGCAAAAGATATACGACGTATTTTATGTCCGGCGAAAAATGCATTTGATAAATACGATGAAATATTTGCAGAATGTTTGAAACAGCCTAAAGAAAAGTTATTGTTGCTTGCCTTGGGACCGACAGCAACTGTTTTGGCATATGATTTATATCGAAAAGGGTATCAAGCGATAGATGTCGGGCATATAGATATTTGTTATGAATGGAAACTAAGAGGGGCGACCGGTAAAATAGCAGTTCCTGGAAAATATGTCAATGAAGTCCCTGATGGCAGAGAAAATATTGAGGAGTGCACAGACAGGAAATATCTCAATTCAATAATTGCAAAAATATCATGATTCAAAAAACATTTTGATGGAGTACAAAAGATAATGAAAAAAATTATTTTAAGTATTTGTTGTATTTTTGCAATAATATCTGTCTATACTTTTTTTTATGGAGTAGAATATAAAACTTGGCCGGAGACAGCACGTATAGATATATCTGCCAAAAAAATTAATAATGAGCCTTGTTTTGAGGCTAAAGAACTGGAAACGGGAAAAAATATTTCTCCTACTGAATGGTTGGAAAAATGGGGGAAATACGGGTATATAATCGAAAAGAATGATAAAAGTGAAACGCTTGAATTGACTATCAAAAAAGATAATTGTAAAATAGATTTTTCCTTACGCGGTCCATGGGAGCCGAAAGATAAAAACAATCCTCAAGATGGTCTTAAAGAAAAATGGGTAAAGTATATTAGATTTGCTATAAACGGAGAAGATATAATTAAAGAGCCGGTAGCAGCCTGGCATAATAAGCCGATCAATCATACTATTGTTGCCCAGAAAGGAAATGTTTTTTATATAAAAATTAACTGGAAGAAATATATCAAACCACTATCCATGGTTGAAAAATCAATTGTGTGGATAATATGTTTCGTTATGCTGGCGTCCGTTTGGCTGATACTTTTTTCTGATAAAAAACATTTAGGATTATCATTAGCCGTAACAGTGTTATTAACCATGTTCAGTCTTAACTGTATAAGGGAAAATAATCTGAACGTTGATTTCTATGCATTTGTAATAATTGCAACAGCTTATTTTCTGGTAACTTATAAACTTCTTAAATATTTGTCCCGTTTTAAAATTGAACAGCACCATTCCCGTATAGATATCGTGTTTCTTGTCACGTTTTTTATTCTGTTATTTGTACCGATGCTACATATTTCTGATGCTGAAAAATCCGAACAGGAAAACAGAATGCTGGCGAAATACACACCTTTAATTGATTATCGGGGGGGGGGCAACTTAAAATATGGTAAGGATTTTGACGCTTGGTTTAGTGATAGGTTTTGGGGAAGGGAAAAAGTCATACAATGGGTAAATTCTGTACAGTATAAAATATCTTCTGTTTATTCAAATAACAAAGCATTATATCTTAAAAAACATGGTTGGATGTTTGTATTTCCTATTGTAGAAATACCGTTTTCAGAAGAAAAAACAAAGGAAATAAATGATAATATACAAAAATTTGATGCATTTTTGGCAGAACACGGAATTAAGTTTTATATTTTAATAGTTCCCAGAAAGGAAAGTATTTACCAAACAGAACTGGTTGATTACAGTTATGATAAACAAGAAGATATAAAATTTCAGCAAAGTATACAAAACATTATCACAGCCAATAATACAGTACCAATTATATATCCGTACGATGAAATGAGAAAGGCAAAACAAAAAGACTATGTCTTCTTTAAACAATCACATCATTGGACTGATTGGGGCGCATATCAGGGATATGTTAAGCTGATGGAACGAATAAAAAAAGACTTTTCTGATATAACAGTTGCCACTTTGGACAAATATGAAGTTTCATATTCTCCAAAAATTCGAGATGAGTGGAAACGAAATTATCATAATGGCAATACAACATATCTGTTAAATTTAAATACATATGCGGACGAAATCTTGACAACGGAATATGCTTACTACGATAATAAAGACAATAGCTCAGTAAAAGAAATCAGAGAGAAATATATAAAACGTTTTTCTAATGAGAATGGAAAGTATAAAATTTTCTTGACTGGGAATTCTCATAATGAAAACTTATTACAGTTCTTGCCTTATTCGGCTAAAGAAGTAAAATATTTGCGCTTAAACAATAGTCAGCTTCCAAATAAAGAATTGTATAAGTTTATGAAGTATTATAAGAAAGAATTGCTGGAATTTAAACCCGATATCGTAATTTTTAGCGTATCTTCTGACATATTGCCCAGAATTACTGATTTTTTTAAGGACTAAGCCATGCTATTTTCATCGATGACATTTGTTTTTATGTTTTTACCGATTGTTTGTGCCATTTATTTATTGGTGCGTCCGGAGATAAGAAACTATATTCTTCTTGCTGTCAGTATGCTGTTTTACGCTTGGGGAGAGCCGAAATATCTGGCAATTATGATTTTAACAATACTTGTGAATTATACGGGGGCAAATTATATCAGCCGCAGCCGTAACCTTATACATCGCAAGTTGCTTTTGGTTGCGACGATTTTGGTAGATTTGAGCTTTCTGTTTTATTTCAAATACTTTAATTTTGTACTGGATAACATCAATCATCTTTTTCATACGCATATCGATTTTATTGATGTCATCATGCCGATTGGAATATCATTCTACACATTTCAGGCACTCAGTTACGTAGTTGATGTATACCGAGGGGAGGTCAAGGCACAGCGGGATATTTATAAGCTGGCTTTATATATAACGCTTTTTCCGCAATTGGTAGCTGGTCCGATTGTCAAATATCATGATGTGGCTGAACAGATTTCCTGCAGAACGGTTACCTTCGATAAAGTTGCGTATGGGGTGAAGCGTTTTATTATCGGATTGGCAAAAAAAATGCTGATTGCTAATACATTAGGAGCTGTTGCCGATAAAATTTTTGCGCAGCCGGTAGAACAGTTTGACACGCTTACCGCCTGGATTGGTGCCATAGCTTACACTCTGCAGCTTTATTACGATTTCAGCGGTTACTCGGATATGGCTATCGGATTAGGTTCCATCTTTGGGTTTAAGTTCTTAGAAAACTTCAACTATCCGTATATTTCTAAGTCTATCACCGAGTTTTGGAGAAGATGGCATATCTCCCTTTCTACATGGTTTAAAGAATATTTGTATATCCCGCTGGGAGGGAACAGAGTTTCCAAAAGGCGCAATTTGTTTAATCTTTTTGTGGTCTTTTTAGCGACGGGAATTTGGCATGGCGCAAGTTGGAACTTTGTCTTTTGGGGATTGTGGCACGGGATATTTATCATTTTTGAAAAAATTACCGGTTGGCATAAAAGAAGTGGTGGTTTAAAAATCAATATAGCGCAGCATCTTTATACAATATTCGCATTTGTTATAGGATGGGTGATGTTCCGCGCCGATAATATGGCGTACGCGTGTGAGTATATCAAGAATATGTTTGGTCTGATTGCAGAACATCAGATTACGTATAAATTGCCTTATTATATTGATAATATTGAAATTATAGCCTTTACGGCGGCTGTCTTTTGTGCCATGCCCTTATTCAAAGGGATGCTTGATATCAAATATAAACATAAAGTTCTGCGGACACTGGTGAACGTATGGCTGATTTTATTATTTGTCCTGTCTTCGGCGGAAATTGCAGCATCTACGTATAATCCTTTTATTTATTTCAGATTTTGATTTAAGCTTTGCCTTCTGTCGTATGAAGATGCGTTTAAAGCACCAAAGTTCCCCTTGCTATTTTAGCAGCTCCGGTCTATATTAAACGGCATAACAACCGGCAGACGGAGGGAAATATGCAGGAAAACGCTTTATATACGATAACGAACGGTCTTTATGTATTGTCTGTACAAGACGAGGAGGGGTACGCCGGCTCTTTGGTCGATGCCGTAAGTCAAGTCGCCGTTTCGCCGTACCTGATAATGGTGTCATGTATGAATAACAGCCATACCAAAAGCTGCATTGAAAAAGCCGGCGAGTTCGGCATAAGCGTTCTGGCGAAAGAAACCGACCCGTTTGTCGTGGCAAATTTCGGCTATCAGAGCAGCCGCGACGTCAAAAAGTGGCAGAACATACCCTTTGCGGAAATCGATGGCTTGCCGTATATTTCGGATGCTTTGGCCAAAATCAGGGTACGGGTTGTCAACAAACTGATATATGCGAGCAATACGGTGTTTATTGCCGAGGTTGTTGATGCGTTTGACAGCCGCTCCGGCGAGCCGCTGACCTATAAATATTATCGCGACGGGTTTAAGGAACAGGTCGCCATTGCTTTCAGCGCGTATAAAGCCGGGCGTTCGGCCGGTAATGCCGCTTGTAAAAAGTCCCAAACGGCAATGTCTGCGTCATCTTCATCATCCGCAGCTCAGCCGTCATCGCCGGCCTCTGCCGAAAAACGCTGGACATGTACGCTTTGCGGCTATGTTTACGAAGGAGATATCCCGTTTGAAGAACTGCCGGATGATTGGCGCTGTCCGTTATGCGGTGTCGGCAAAGATATGTTTGAACTGCAATAGCCATGGCCTCAAAAGAGTTGACAAAAAACAAGATGATGCTATAATCAACCTAATTTAATAATTATTAAAATATAATTTATGGAAACAATCTTCATTTTTGCCTTGTTTATCTTGGCAGTATTTGGCAGAGTGGTGCACAGAAAAATGGATTCCCGCAAACGTCAGCAGAAGTATGCGGAGTATTGTGATAACCGTGCGGAGTTTTATCGCTTGGAACGGTTAAAGATTATCAATTCGTTTTGGCGAAAGTATCGCAGCGGCACATATCCGGTGGATGTTTTGCTGCATCGGCTGAAGGAAGGTCTTTGCTTTAACAGCGGCGGTTCAACGGAATGGCAGGAAGAGTTTGCGCAGGTCGTCGACGAATTAAACAGGGAAAGTGCTGACGAACAGCAGCGCTTTTATCAGGAGGGCCAAACGGTTTCTCCTTATACGGACGGCATAAACCTTGATGCTTATTATCGGATTTTCGGGCTGACGCCGGAAACGCTGACTGCGGAAAGCCTGAAAAAGGCGTATCGCTCCTTGTGTCTGCAATATCATCCCGACCGCAACAAACAGCCTGATGCCGCCGTCAAATTTGACAAGGTGCAGCGCGTTTATGAAACCCTGCAACGGGAGCTGGCGCATAAAAACGCATAACGTCAACCCTGGCCAAAGCGTCTGTTATGTCCCAAGCACTCTTCCGGACAAATGTTCGCACAGCCCCAAACACTCTCACCAATCGAAACGCCCGCGATAAAGTCACGCGGGCGTTTTTTCTTGTCGTCCGGGAGTTGTGCCGTTTCCCGCCCCGGGCTTGATTTGGCAGCTTAAGGCCGAGGGGCAGGATATTCCGGCTTACTGCGCTTTCGGATAACCGGCGGCTTCGGTCATCACGACTTCATAATCGCCATCAAGACCAAGCGCCTGTTTGATTTCCGCCCGGTCATACAGGCCGCGGACGACGCATTTCAGCCCTGCTGAAGCGCAGTACAAACTGGCGTTTTGGTACATTGACCCGGTGTGCATTTCGCCGTATTTCTTGTCTTTGGTAACAAACAGCAGGTGAACCGGCGCATCGCCCGCGAATTTCTGCTCTTTTGCCAGAATCGGGCGCAGGTCTTCGCTGCCGAGCTGAACCAGCGTGTTCTTTGCCGCGTCGTAACGGTAGGAACCTGTGGGCAGCAGGACATACAGGTCGATATCCTGCCGGTTGCGCGCCGTCGGGACAACGCGTTTGCCGTCTTCGGAAGAAATTCCCCATGTTGCCCACAGCAAATCTGCCAAAACCTGGTCGGAAAGCATCTTGGTGTCAAAGGTTCTTCCCGAACGCCGGGCCGCAATCGCCTCCATCAGGGGCATACCGCCGTTTGCCGTATGTTCCGGCAGCTTAATGTCCGCCGCATTGGCTGTTCCCGCTGCTAACATCATCATTGCTCCTAAAATAACTTTTTTCATATCGCCTCCATAAAATAATTCAAACGCCTTTAAAATATAACCCCGGGAATAAAAAAATCTTTCTCCGTTTCTGTTTTTTCCACAGCAATCGGCGTTTTCTCCCGTTGTGGCCGGTTTCTTTGCGCAACAATCCGTCCCGCCGGCATAACTTCAGCTTTGTTTCGGTTTCTGCCAATGCTGTCAAGCCTCTGTCTTTTTTGAAATTTGTCAAAAAATATTGACAAAATAAAAACGCATTTTATAATAAAAGCAATTTTTTAATTATTAAAATATCATTTATGGAAACATTTAGCTTAGATTATGCATTATGCACGTGCCTGTTGCTTTTTGCATTAGGCTGCGGAGTATGGTTTTATTTCTTCTGCCGGGCGCAGAGAATAAAAAAGGTTTTACAAACTCTGGGCAGTGCTGCCGAGGTATATGCCGGCATTCTCCGGCAGGAAAAGCTGCGGCGCGAACAGGCGTATCGTGAGCAGCTCCGCCGCGAAGCAGAAAGACGCCGTCAGGAAGAGATTCGTCGTGAACAGGCTTTCCAGGAGGCTGAACGGGCCAAAGCTGAACAGGAAAAAAACGAAGCTGAGATTAATAAAATCAAGGTGCTGTTTAACGGCATTTGGCTGACGCCTCAGCAATTCGGTTTTTTGCAGCAAAATCCGGTGGGAAACCTGCGCGGGGCTGAATTACGCCGTTATCTTGCCAGGCTGGCAGAGTGCAATCCCTTGTTTGCCGAATACCGTCAGGAAGGCAGTTGCGGGCAGAAAGGCAGAACCGAAAATTCCGGCTCCGGACAAAACCGTGCGGGGCAGGGAACTTCGTCTTCGCAGAATTCGGCACAGGGCAAAAGTGCCGGGACGTCTGCGGCCGCACCGAACGCATATTACCGCATTTTCGGGTTGACGCCGGAAACATTGACTGAAGGCAGCCTGAAAGCGGCTTATCGCGATTTGGTCAAAAAGTATCATCCCGATACGAACCGCAGTCCCGATGCCGCGGAAAAATTCCGCAAGGTAAAGAAAGTGTATGCCTATCTTCAGGAAGAGCTTCGCTGCAAGGAGTGCAGCAGGAGCTATGCCTGCTGATAATCGGGCATTTGCCGTCCGCCGGGTGCACGGCACCAAAAAAAGAGGCGTTCCCATAAGGGAACAGCCTCTTTTGTTTTGGAATAAACCACCTTCTTTACCAATCAAAATCACCATAGGATCTACCCGAATAATGGATACGTCCGGTAATACAACCTCTTCTTGTCGGAGCCGATAAATCTGCACCTTCACTGGCATAGGTACCTTCAAACTGGTAAGCGATTTCGTCAAAAGCAAAGCTGGTAAACTTGCAAGCGTTTTGTGCCGTTATAACGCAGCTTGCGCCGACAATTTTCGCTGCTCCCAAACCGATTTTAGTCGCAGTTTTAACGCCGAATCCGGCAGCTTTGGCAAACTTTTTCAGCGTTTTAAACTGTTCCAGTTCTTGTCCCGAAACATTGCGGATAAAGTCGTTGCCGTAAATGCCGTAGTCGAACGTGCGTTCTTTTGCCAGAAATTCCAGCATCTCGGAAGAAAAGTCCTTTCCCCATGCTTCGTAGACATTGTCCGGCAGCAGGATAATGCGCTGTCCGCCGGGTTTGAAATTCCGGCTGTTGACAACGTTCCGTGCGTTAAGCACGTTTCCGTCGGCGTCAACCGAAAACAGCCTTTCGCCGCGGACATAACGGTGGCGGAGTTCTGTCTGGTTCTTGGCCAGCAAAATTGCCTGTTCAAACGGAATGTCCGCAAAGCCGACTTTCAATTCCAGTTCGGAAACGCCGGGGTACAAGCTCTTTTCGCCTGTTTCGCGGGCATAATAGCCTCGTTCAAAGCAGCGCAGCTTTTTGTCTTTGGCAATTTCGTGGTAATGCCCGTTGGCAAGCAGCGTCGCAAATTCGTGGAACAGCGGCTGCAGGTTGCCGTAGCCGTTAAGTTTTCCCAAAATCGGGTCGCAGTAGTCAAGGCTGACCGGCGAACCATTCATCACGCAGTGAAACGGAATAAAGTGGTCGTACGTTTCATCTTGCGCCAGAACCAGCGTTTCCACGTTGGCATCGGTCAAAAGCCGCCAGTTCTTAGGGCTGATGTCGGGATAACCCCGTCTCAGTTTTGCTGTTTCTTCGGGGAAGAAACGGGCAGCGGCTTCAAAGTCAATTCTCATCCAGTCGCGCATCGGCGGCGTGCGGAAACGGTTGACCAGCGCAATCGGGTCGGCTTTTTGCATAACGCGCCGCCCGTTGGCGTAGTAGCAGATAATCCGGTCGGAATAAACCTTTGCCATCGGAATGTTGCAGGCAAAGCCGAGCAGCGATTGCAATGAGTAGTTTCCCGCGTCAAAAACCAGCATGTTGCCGATTTTCAATCCCCAGACGCGTTCGCGCAGCACCAGCAGGTTTCCCTGGCCGGTAACGGAAACGGGCAGAAGGCGGGTCTTGGTTCCCGCTCCAAGTTGCAGTGCCCGGTCTCTTAAAGTATTGACAAGCTCTGGAGATTTGCACTCGGATTTGATGACGGCAGTATTGCCGGCAGCTTGGTGAAGCTGTTGCAATTGCAAAATCGACTGGACACACATCCAATGTGCCTGAGCCAAAGTTAAGGATGTTTTTTCCATAAAGAATAATTTTAAGAATTAAAAAACATAAATTTATAAAATAACAGCCTGATTATATCCAAAATAGCAAAAGAGTCAATACTTTTGTCTAAAAAAACTTTAACATGTGCGTTGACAAACGTTCAAAAAAGCGTCACAATAACTTCTATAGGAGAATACAACCGCGCATGGCGCTCATAACCGCTCGTCGGAAAAGCAAAAGCGCAAGGACAGGGAGAAGAAGAAATGGAGCAGAAAGTCTGTTTGATAACCGGAGCAACGGGATTTGTCGGGCAGTATATCCTGAACGAACTGATTGCATCGGGACGCAAGGTTTTGGCTTTGGGCGATTCTGAAGACGCGTTCAGCCCGTTGGCTGCCAACAACCGCCTGATAAAGGCGACGTCGGCGCTTCCCATTTCTGCCGCGGCGTTTAAGGAACATAACGTGCAGTTTTGCTTTGGCGACATCGCCGACATTTCTTTTCTGGCTTCAATATTCAATACAGCCGCCAAGAACGGGATAGAAATCGAGTTCGTCCTGCACCTTGCGGCCGTCCGGAAAGGTCGCCGGGCCGTCAGCAGCGACGGCACAGCCAACCTGCTGGAAGTCTGCCGCGCCTACTGGCAGAGCAATCCCGATACGTTTAAGGGCTTTTTCTATGCTGCGGGCGAGGGGGATTTGATGCGCAAATTCTCGCAGAAAGACGGCTTTCCCGTTAAGTTCTACCAGCTGCGCCACAGCTTTGCCGAAAACGGCGGCAAATCCGATACCGGAGAAAATCTGTACCGCCTGTTCACGCCGGTGGACATCCCGTTTCTGAAAAAGTATCAGAGCCGCAGCGTCGGCAAAAGCGCGCCGGTCAGCGACAACGATTATATCCGCGAACTGTCGCAGGCTGTGGGGCGTTTGCTGAACAATATATAAGGCAGCCGCCGGCGCAATGTATAAGCGTTTTTCGGTCGAGCAATAAGCCTGCAACACATCCGCACGCCGTCAGTGCATCTGTAAGTCGCCAGCACATCATATAAGCCATCGGCGGATCGGACATATATAAGCCGCCTGTACGCAGAAGGGCATAGCCTGTTAAACACAGGTTAGGAAAATTTTTTTATTGCCGGTAACTGCTGGCAAAATCCGCATATGTACCGCAGCACTATAATTTTCCGTCCGTTTCGCAGGAAAGCGTAAACGCGGATTATAAAACGCAAAAGACAAGGTATTTTAAATAAAAAATCCTGCGGCGAACTAATCAGCCCCTCGGGACTTTTTACACATGCAACTTTTCGGGAACATTTCAACCGGGAACATTTTAACCGGGAACATTTCAGTCGAAAACACTTCTACCGAAAACATTTCAATCGGGCGGGGAGTTATTATACTAAAGATTTTTGACAAAAAGTCAAATGTTTTTTCTTTCGTTAATAAAAAATTAAGCATTGACGCTCCAAAACGCTCCGGTTATATTTTTTTTCGTGAGTTGCAAATCTTTGCCGAAGGAGGAAAGTATGAAATTAAGCAAAGTTACGGCAGAACTCCTGGACTATATTCAAAAAGGCGTGTTATCGTCGCCGCATACGGTTGTTCGCACTGTAAACGCGTTGGGCAGCGGACCGTTGGCATATCGGACTTTTGGCGGCAATGTGCAGAATTATGCCGCTATTGACGAACAGGCGCTTGAAAAGGCGTTCGGCAGCCACTACCTGCTGACCATGATTGCCCAGGGATTGATAATCCGCCGCATTTTATATCCGGAATCCGGCAGCTGCCATACCCTTTATTGCGATAAGGCGATATATGGCTTTTTCGCCCGGCACGGGCTGTTGGACTGCGGCGTTTGGAGCCATGTCGATTACGAAACGCTTGAAAGGAATATTACGCCGGAAAATACCGATTACCGCATATATTATTCGTATTCCAAACCGGATGCACTGTTGAAAGAAGCTGAACTGGCGGGGGAACAAGTCCCCGTTTTTTTTGTGGATACCGACCTGATTTTAAAGAAACGCCATGACGTGATAATTCCCGGTGCAGCTTCGGTCAAAGCGGCCTATTCGCATCTGGAGCAAATCGGCGGGGAATGCTATCCGCCTTTTGCGTCGCTTCATTTTCCCGAAGGCTGCAAACTGCCCCCGGTCAATGAATCGCTTCCTGCTGTCAATACCTGTCTGATGTTTTTTAATGATAAGGGGCTGCTCCGGGAATGGGGACGTTTTTTCAAAGAACTTTTCATTAATAATTGGATAAGGGGAGAATTGGCACCGGAAGTCATTTCCCGCCAGTTGCTGGGGATTGACCAGCGTACTTTTCCGTTTGTCTGCGATTGGCGCGGTATATGGGGAACGCCCGCAGTCGTGCCGTTTCTGGACATAATCTGGGAACCGCCGTTTTTTATTGATTGCAAAACCGGCCGCCGTGCCGAATGGCATTATTATACGCTGGAACACCATCCCGAACGCCCGGACTGGCATCAGGATATTATGCATACCTGGATTAACAAGAAGAATGTGGAACGCGATGCAAAATTCCGCCGTTATCAGGGGCTGATGATGCTGGAAATTATACTGGCTCTTAATCCCGAAGCCGAAAAGCCGCTGCGTGCGTTTGCCAGTCTGCGGGAATATTTCTCCCTTTATGATACCGGAAAGGGAATAGAAACCTTGCTGGCGGAAGGTGTTGTCTCGGCAAAGATGGATAAAAGCCTTTAACCGCGGAGGGGGAGATGGAAAAAAGGATGAAAGTATGTCTGGTAACCGGAGCCACCGGTTTTATCGGGCAGCATATGTTGGCGGAACTGGCCGCAGCGGGGCGCAAAGTGCTGGCGCTTGGCAAACCGGAAGAAGTCTTCTGCACCGCCGTTTTGCGGGATGCCGGGATTCGTACTGCGGCAGCGTTCCCGGTTTCGGCAGCGGCGTTTGCCAAAAGCGATGTACAGTTTTGCTTTGGCGACGTGGCGGACGGAAAATTTATCGAATCCGTTTTTGCTGCCGCGGAAAAAGGCGGGATGGATATTGAGTTTGTCCTCCATTTTGCTGCCTGCGCCACGATTCAGAAAGCGCAGGAAAACGAAAGGGAAGCCTGGCGGACGAATTATGACGGGACAAGGAATGTCCTTGCAGCGGCGCTGCGGCGCTGGCAGCGGCACGACAGTTCGTTCCGGGGATTTTTTTACGCTTCTACGGATAAGGTTTACGGCGAAGGCAGCCGCAGTTCGTACCATGAAAGCGATGAACTGCGTCCGCTGTCATGTCCGTATGACGCCTCTAAGGCGCGCGCCGATGAACTGGTGCGCTCCATTGCCCGGAAGAGCGGTTTTCCGGCGGTCGTATACCGCTTTTGCAATGTTTACGGCCCGGGCGATTATCACAAGAGCCGGGTTGTTCCGGGGACGCTGTATCGCCTGCTGTATACCCAAACCGCTCCCGTGCTGAAGAAGTACCGGACACCGTCGGGCGGGGCAGAATCTTTTTACCGTGATATGATTTATGTCCGCGATTTAACCCGTGCCGTCGCCATGCTGCTTGACCGGTTGGAACGGGGAGGAAGTCTGGGGCGGATTCTGGGCGAGGCCTTTAATCTCGGAACGTCCAACAGTTATGCCATGGGCGAGGTAATCGGCCGGTTGTCCGAATATGCCGGCAGAAAAATCGCTCCGCGCGAAGAAATTGTCACGGCAGGCGAAATAAAGAACCAGTGCATGGATTACGGAAAGCTGAACCGGGAACTCGGCTACGCGCCGCGTTACACGCTGGAAAAAGGGCTTAAGGAAACCGCCGCCTGGTATATAGATCATAAGGAGGAAATTGATGGCCATTTTGTCTGAACCTGGAAAAATTCTGATTACCGGCGCCACGCACGGTATCGGCAAAGCTGCCGCCGAATTGTTTTGTTCCCGCGGCTGGGAAGTGTATGGCATTTCGGGAAACGGGGAAGACGGCCGCGGCGCCGCGATGGAAAAAACGCTGCCCGGATTTCATTACCGCGTTGCCGATGTCAGCAATGAGCCGGAAATTTCCGCTTTGCTCGGCCGTATCGGGCAGCTTGATGCCGCGTTTAACAATGCCGGCACGGGAATAGCGCCCCAAAAACTCCCTGAGGCGGATATTGCCCGCGCCCGCCGCGTGATAGATGTCAATCTGGTCGGAACCCTGATATGCATGAAGCATGAAATTGCGCACATGCCCGGTTCCGGGGTGGTGGTAAACAACGCCTCGCTGGCAGCGTTTAAGGCGGCAACCGGCGCCGATATGTCGTACAGCGCTTCCAAAGCAGGCGTTTTGGCATTGACTGCCGAAGCAGCCGCCAATCCGGAATTTGCCGGGCGCGTTTCGTTTTTTTCCATAGCGCCCGGTTATATTGAAACCCGGATGACAGCCGCTGACGATAAAGAGGCGCAGAAACGGAGGCTGCCGTCGCGGCGTTTGGGACAGCCGGCGGAAGTGGCTGCGCTGGTATATAATATTATAACCAATCATTATGCTTTTACATCGGGACAATGCTTTAATTTTGACGGAGGAGCGTTTTTAATATGAGTTTTGATTTGACCGAACTGAACGGCAGAAAATTATATGAGCGGGAGGCTGGCATTCTGCTGCCTGTAATGAGCCTGCCCGGAAAATACGGCATAGGGGATTTGGGTAACGAGGCGCGCTGGTTTATCGACGTGCTGCAAAATTCGGGACAGCAGCTCTGGGCCATGCTGCCCAACGGCCCGGTCGGCTACGGCAACAGCCCGTATCAGAGTCTGAGTTCCTGTGCCGGCAACCATTATTATATTTCTCCCGACAAATTGATGGAGGAGGGGCTGCTGCGTCCGCAGGATTTGTCCGGATTAGACTTCGGTTCCGACCCGGTAGATATAGATTACGGAAAACTGTTCGCCTCGCGGGAAAAAATGCTTCGCCGTGCTTTCGGGCGCTGGATGATGCAGGGCGGACACCAGTCGGACGATTTTTTGGCCTTTCGTTTTAAAAACCACGGCTGGCTTGACGACTACGCCATGTTTATGTCCGTCAAAGGCAGGCTGGAAAATGCCCCTTGGTACAAATGGCCCGACGGATTAAAGTTCCGCGAAAAAAATACGATGTGCAATCTTCGCCGCAACCTTAACGAAGACATCACTTTCTGGAGATTTACGCAGTTTCAGTTTTTCCGGCAGTGGGAACAGTTAAAAGAGTATGCTCATCAAAAAGGCGTCAAGCTGATAGGAGATATGCCGTTTTATGTAAACCACGACAGTGCCGACGTCTGGAGCCGCCGCGAGTTGTTTGACTTAAACCCCGACGGCAGCATCAAGCTGTTTTCAGGCATTCCGTCAGGTGACAGGGACATCCGCTGGGGAAATCCCTGCTATGACTGGGATAGAATGAAAGCGAAAAATTACGATTGGCTGGCGGAACGTATCCGCATCGGCGCCGGGATGTATGACATTATGCGCATCGACCATGCCGTGGCGTTTGTCCATTATTACGGCATCAAAGACGACGGTGCGCGCGGCGTATGGTATCCGGGGCCGGACAGCGACAGGGCATCAGCCACCGGCATTATCGACTGTGTTGCCCGGGAACGCAATATGGATATTATTGTCGAAAACCTTGGCAATAACAATCAGCGAACGCATGATTTGTATGACCAGCTGAACTGGCTCGGTATGCGCATTTTTCAACATACCGTCGGCGATATGCATTACGGGACGCGCAATATTCACCTGCCGCAGATGTATCCGCAGAATGTCGCGGCATACACCGGAACGCACGATAATGAAACATTGGCCGGCCTTCTGGCGCACAAAAGTGATGGCGATCTGGAGTACATGATGACGTATCTGAAGGCTTCCAAACGCGAGGATTTGGTCTGGAACGCCATTGACGCCCTGTATAATTCTTCGGCGGCAAAAGTCATCATTCCGGTTCAGGACGTTATGTCGTTGGGCAACGAAAGCCGGATATGCTATGAACACGATTTTGAAAAATCCTGGCGTTGGCGTCTGGATAAAATATCCAGTATCAGCGAGGTCATGCAGAACCGTCTGCGCGGCATTGCCGTTTTGTCGGGGCGGGGTCATATGGACGACGCGCGGATTAAAAGCAGCGGCTGGAAGGAAATATACCGCAAGGCACGGATAGACCGTTACGGACGGTAGGGCAGGCGGCGGAAAACCGCCGGGTCGCCGAAAAGTATATTCAGGAAAACGAGGAGAATAAAATGAAACATGCGGAAAAATATATCAACGGAGACAGCTACAACCGTTCCGCCGGGATTTTGCTGCCGGTCTTCAGCCTGCCGTCGCCGTATGGCATCGGCGATATGGGAGAGGGGGCGTACCGGTTTGTCGATATGCTGCGGGAAGCCGGGCAAACGCTGTGGGAGGTTTTGCCTCACGGGCAGACCGGCTACTGCAACAGCCCGTATAAAACACTCAGCGCTTTTGCCGGAAACCCGTATTTTATTGCGCCGGATATGCTGGAAAAAGACGGTTTGCTTTTGCCGGGGGAAGCGGAGCAGTATGACTTTGGTGCAAATTCGGCTGATATTGATTATGGCAGGCTGTTTGCGGCAAGGTTTAAACTTTTGCGTTTGGCGTTCGACAGGTTTTGTGCCCGCGGCGGCAAAAGTGATTCCGGATTTTTGGCTTTCCGCCGCAAAAATGCCGTCTGGCTTTCCGATTACGCCCTGTTTATGGCGTTAAAGGAACACTTCGGCTGGAAACCCTGGAACGAATGGGAAGAAGGGGCGGCTTTCCGTCGGCCGGAAGTACTGCGCGGTTATCGCCGCCGCCTGGCGGTTTCCGTTTTATTCTGGCAGTTTGTTCAGTACGAATTTTTTTGCCAGTGGCATCAGTTGAAAGAGTATGCGGGACGAAACGGCATAAAAATAATCGGCGATTTGCCTTTTTACGTTGCTTACGACAGTGCCGACGTCTGGAGCCGCCGAAATATTTTTGCCGTCAATCCGGAAGATGCATCCGTAACCTTGTCGGCCGGCGTGCCGGGAGACTGTTTCGCCTCCCATACCCGCAGCTGGGATATGCCGTGCTACGATTGGCCGGCCGCCGCTGCGGACAAATTCCGCTGGCACCTGGAGCGTTTTCGCTTTTATGCCGGTTTGTATGATGCTATCCGCATCGACCATGCGATTGGTTTTGTACGCTATTACGGTCTGGGGCGCGTCGGCGAACGCTGGTATGACGGCCCTGATGCCGAAAACGACGTATTTATCCCAAAACTGACCCGGCTGGCGAAATCCTGCGGCGTGGAACTGATTGCCGAGGATTTGGGCAGCGTTCCCGAACGTGCATATCGTTTGTTTACCAAATACCGCTGGGCGGGCACCAGGGTTCTTCAGTTCGGTTTTGCAAACGGCTACGGTACCGAAACCATCCATTTGCCGTTTTATTATCCGCACAAGTCCGTCGCTTATACCGGAACGCATGATAATCCTGCCTTTGCTTCCTATTTGCAGGGGCTGGAAGCGAAATATCTGCCGTATCTGCGCTATTACCTGCAGGCGTCGCCGCAGGACAACCTCCAAAAACGCTGTATTGAAGAATTGTATCGCTCCGCCGCCGAAAAAGTGATTATTCCGCTGCCGGACATTCTCGGCTTGGATAACCGCGGGCGCATCGCCCATGGCCGGGATTATGCCAAATCGTGGCGCTGGCGGTTGTCTTCGCTGGACGATATTTCGGAAGAAATCCGGCAGTGGCTGAAAAAGCTGGCATTCGCCTATGCCCGTATACCGTTTTCGCATGAACAGGGGAAAGAATATGGATGGAATTGGAAATAGAGGCATCATCGCCCGCATTCGTGCCCGTACGCCGCAGGGATATTGTACGGATGAAGATATCGTCGTCGCATCGGCATCGGGAAGCCGCTTTACCGATGCGGACGGCAAAACATATCTGGATTTTACGTCGGGAATATTTACCAACAGCTTCGGCCATTGTTATCCGCCGTTTGTAGCCGCCGAAATCAGGGCTGCCGGGCTGATGGATAACGTTCACGGCCGGCGGACGGAGGCAGAATGCCATTTTTATGAAGAACTGGCACCGTTGCTGCCGTTGCCGGATTATAAGCTTATCCCGTATAATGACGGAGGTTATGCAGTAGACCGCGGCTTGAGCGACATTATTAATTATTTCGACAAGCAGCGTATTCCGATAGCGGCGTTTCGAGGCGGTTTTCACGGCAAGACGATGGGAACCAAGCTGACAATAAACGAAACCGCGCATGCGGCGCTGTTTGACAATTTTCAGGTGGACTATCCACATTGTTACCGCTGTCCGTGGCATAAAGAACGCCAAACCTGCGGTCTGCATTGTCTGGGCGAAGTTATTGCAAAACTGAAAGAACGCCGCGCCAAAGCCGTGATTTTTGAACCCGTGCAGGGAGCCGCCGTTGTTGTTCCGCCCCGGGAATTTATGACGGGATTTGCTGATTTTTGCCGGGAAAACGGAATAATTATGTTTGCCGACGAAGTTTTGACCGGCGGCGGGCGCACCGGGTATTTTCTCGCCAGTTACGGGCTGTGGGGAATATGCCCTGACATTGTATCCCTGACTAAAGGATTGGCAAACGGGCGTCCGCTTTCGGTTTTGTGTGAACGGGAATACATCACCGAAAACCCTTATGCCGTCCGCCCCGGCGAGAGGTCTTCGACTTTTGCCGCCCATCCCGTAAATCTTGCGGTTGCATCTGCCGTTCTGGAGGAATTGAAGAAAGGGGAAATTTTCGTTCGTGTCCGCCGCAGCGGCGTCATGCTTCGCGAAGAATTGGAACGCCTTGCTGCAATGTTTCCGTCCGTCGGCGATGTTCGTTCGGCAGGTCTGATGGGCGCCGTGGAATTTGTCAAAAGCCGTAGCGGAAAGGAACCGGACGCTGCTTTGGCGCGGGAAGTCTTTTTCCGGGCGCGGCAGAACGGGCTGGAGGCTATTTTGAGCGGGCACATTCTTCGTCTGGCTCCGCCGTTGAACGTTGCCGCCGCTGATTTGGAAGAGGGGATGGCGATTTTGCGCCGGAGTATTGAACAGGTTACAAAGAAAGGATAAAAGATGAACGGTCAGAATTTCTATTGTGCGCGTTTTTATGTTACTTATCGCTGCAATTCGCGCTGCAGCTATTGCAACGTCTGGCAGAATCCCGCCTTCAAAAACGTGCCCGAGCTGTCCGCGGAAGATGCCTGCCTCTTGGTGAAACAATGCCGGGAACACGGCGTCCGCTACATAGATTTTACCGGCGGCGAACCAACGCTGTATCCGCATTTGGCAGAAGTCATTGAATATGCCAAAAAGCTGGGCATAAAAACCGAGGTAACCTCAAACTGCATTGCCTCTGCCTCTAAACGCAAAATGCTTGAAGTGGCATTCGCCGCCGATAAGTTCAATACGTCGCTGGATACGCTCAATAGTGCTGCATACAGGCAGATACGCGGTATAGATGCCTGTGAAAATGTCAAAAAAACGGTTGCCGAAATTGCTTCCGTGCGGGCGCCGAAAATAATGACTGTCGTTACCGACGGCAATATAAATGAGCTTGACAATATGATATCTTATGCGCAGCGGCATCATGCCCTGATTTACCTGAGCCCGATGTTTCCCTATATGGACAAGGGCGGGACTTACCGTATTTCGGCATATATTTCCGATATAGTCAACCGGATTTTTGATGCGTACACGGTTGTTTTGCTGCATTTTATGGAATTTTTCCGAACTTCTTCTCCGTCGCAGCTGCCGCCTTGTTCGGCCAACCGCCATACGCTGACTTTTGCGCCCGACGGCAGCCTGGTGCTGCCGTGCTATCACGCCGTAAGCGAAAACGTCGCCTGGAACAAAGATTTGAACGCAGCTTTGGACAGTGCCGCTTTTCGCCGCAGTGCCCTTTCGTCCGGCACATTGGAAACCTGCCGCGGATGTTGTGTTATTCCGTATTTCGGCATCTCTTTTAATTATCAGCTGAACAAGTATTTTCTCCTGCAATCGTTTTCCGAAAAGCTGTATCATTTGAAACGCGATTGTCTGAATCCTCTTTTGGATATTTTGCATCCCGACCGTAAACATCTGCTGCAGGAACTGGAAACCATGCAGGAAGTCGTACGGTCGCTTGCCTGTCCGCCGGATATGGAAGCTTACCGCCGGAACGGCGCCTCGCTTTACCCCGTGGAAAAAACGCCGGAAGGTTTTGCCACTCCTCTTTATAAGCAGCCCCTGCCGCCGGAGGTATATGACAGGGAAAGCCGGGCCGCTGACTGTTGGCAGCTGACGCTCGTTCCGCATCATTATTTTGACAAGGTTTGTAACGGGATTTTCCGTCCCATTGCGTCTGCGCTTTCGGAATCCGGTGCGGAAGCAAATTCGCCAGCTGTCGGTCTTCTGCGGGACAGTATGGAGTTTGCCGTCCGCTGGTGGCGTTTTTATACTGCAACGTATTTTCGCCTTTCCCGGCCTTATGACACGACTTTGGACTCAGCCTGGCTGTCCGCCTTTTTGAGGCGGATGGAAACTTTGGAATATCCGGATGCAGCGCGTATTGCCGCTGAGGGCAAAGGGTATCTTCCTGCTGCGGACGAAAAAGCAAAAGTAGCCTGATGCCATACCGTAAAATATAATTAACTGAAATTCCGGATATAATTAACTAACCGGATTTGTAGTTCCGGCGCACTGTCAAAATAAAAAATGAATCCCGCAGTTTCTTTAACTTTTCAAGGTATTGGAAAAACAAAAAAAAAGAGGAAGTATAAACTTCCTCTTTTCCCACTGGTTGCGGGGGAAGGATTTGAACCAACGACCTTCAGGTTATGAGCCTGACGAGCTACCGGGCTGCTCTACCCCGCGATATATGAACGCTGCCTGAACAACAAACAGACATATAACCCTAAAAAAAATAGTTGTCAATAATAATTTTTAATATTTTGCAATTTTTTTGCCCGATGGTATAACGAAAGCATAAATTTGCCAAACCTTGATAAGGAAAATGACTATGCAGGAAACCGTATCCGCGGAAGAAAAGGATATTACCCGCAATCCCGACCGCAAACTGGGCATCGTTGCCGGCGGCGGCGAGTTGCCCAAGCGGCTGATAGACTGGTGCCGTGCGCACAATCGCCCGTATTATGCTCTGGCTATTCATGCCAATGCCGATGAAAAGATTTTTACTAAAGACGTGGCGCACGAATGGATACGGATAGGGCAGGCCGGCACCGGATTTAAACGCTTTAAGGAAGAGGGCGTTAAGGAAATCGTTCTGATAGGCACCATTAAACGGCCGACGTTTTCCGAACTGGTGCCGGATTTGCGCACCGCGGCGTTTTTTGCCAAACTCGGCGCCAAAGCTTTGGGCGATGACGGTATTCTCCGTGCCTTGGTAAAAGAAATCGAGGCCGACGGGATGAAAGTCGTCGGCATTCAGGAAGTTGTTCCGGATTTGCTGGCGCACGAAGGCGTGCTGACCAAAAAGAAGCCTGATAAAGCCGATGAAGAAGATATTCGCCGCGGCGTAGAAGTAGCTTCCGCTTTGGGCAAGCTTGATGTCGGCCAGTCGGTTATTGTCCAGCAGGGGCTGGTTTTAGGCGCTGAGGGAATAGAGGGAACCGACAGGCTGATTAAAAGATGCGCCGATTATGTGCGCAAAGGAAAGGCCCCGATACTTGTAAAACTGCGCAAGCCGCAGCAGGATATGCGCATCGACCTGCCGACCATCGGCACGCGCACGGTGGAAAACGCGCATAAAAGCGGCCTGAAAGGGATAGCCGTCCACGCCGGTAACACCCTGATAGTCAATGAGCCGGAAGTGATAAGGCTGGCAAACGAGTATGGCCTGTTCATCAAAGGCATAATTCCGTCGGAGTATGAAGCATGAAAATATATCTGATAGCCGGGGAACCGTCGGGAGATATGCTCGGCGCCCGTTTAATGCACGCGTTGAAAGAACTTGCGCCGGAGGCGGAATTTGCCGGCGTCGGCGGCGAAAATATGAAAGAGGAGGGGCTTAAATCCCTGTTTGACATCAGCGACCTGGCGGTTATGGGGCTGGCGGAGGTTATTCCGAGCATTCCGAAAGTTCTGCGCCGCATTCGCGAAACCGTCGCTGACATCGCCGCCCAAAAGCCGGACATTGTCGTTACCATAGACAGCTGGAGCTTTTCCTCCCGCGTGCATAAAGCCCTGCGCCGCCAAAAGATTAAAGTGCCGCAGATGCATTATGTCGCGCCGCAGGTCTGGGCGTGGAAAAAGGGACGGGCCAAAACGATGTATAAGTATGTAGACCGCCTGCTGACACTGTTTCCGAACGAACCGGCATATTTTATCCCCCATCATCTGCCGTCGGATTTTGTCGGGCATCCGGTAATCGAAAATACGGTGCCGGAAACGGCGGCGGAAGAATTTTGCCGCAAGTCGGGTATTTCACCTGATAAGCGGATTGTCCTGATTTTGCCCGGTTCGCGCCATAACGAGGTCAGCCGCCTGTTGCCGGTGTTCCTGGAAGCCGCCGCGCTGCTGCGGCAAAAATACGCCGACTTGCAGTTTGTCCTGCCCACAGTCAAGACCGTAGAGCAGCAGGTGCGCCGTATGGTGGCGGAAAACGGCGCCGATGATGTGATGATTGTCGCTGGCAGAGAGGAACGCAACGGGGCGAGGGCAGCCGCCTCAGCGGCAATGGCGGCGTCTGGAACCGTGTCGCTGGAACTGGCGATAATGAAAATCCCGCATATCATCGCTTATAAGGTTGCGCCGCTGACGGCATGGCTGGCACGCCACCTGCTGAAAATCCGTTCCGTCAACCTGCCCAATATCCTGATGAACGATAGTACTGTGCCTGAGCTTCTGCAGGAAGCATGCACGCCTGAAAACGTGGCGGGCGAGGTGGCGAAATTTCTGGATACGGAAAATGCAGCCCCGCGTACCCAATTTCAAAATAAAATGGAAGAGCTGCGCCGCCTGATGGGCGCAGGCAAAATAAACCCGAGCCGCCGTGCTGCGGAAATCGTGCTGCGGGAGATAAATGGCGCCAACGCCTCATCTGCTGCCCTAGACGCTTCCACCACGCCAATTTCCGCCGCTTCGGACGCTTCCACCACGCCAATTTCCGCCGGTTCGGACACCTCCGCGGCACCGCATAAAATCCCTGAACCCGCCGCCCGCGTTGCTCCCGAAAGGCTGTCCGCCCCGGCACCTCGGACACCGGAGGCATAATCCGGTGAGGTGGTGGCTCCGCAAACAATGGCTGCGGTTGAAGCTGTATGCGGCCGAAAATTATCAAAACGAGGCGGAAAGCCTGATAATCTGGTATGCTGTAGCTTTTGCATCCGGCGCGGCGTTTTACTTTGCATTGCCGCTGGAACTGTCGGCCTGGGTGATTGTCGGCTATCTTGAAGCCGTGCTGCTGTTGTTGTGGCTGACGCGCCGCCGGGACGGGCAGTTCAAGCTCCTGACGTATGCCGCGGTATTTTTGCTCGGGCTGAGCATGGCCAAGGCCGATGCGATGTACCGTGCCCGCAATTTGGAACATGACTTGTCTGAAATCAGCTATTTGCGCGGCCGGGTTAAGGATATGGATTATAATTCCAACAATCGCCCGCGGCTGTTGTTGTCCGATGTCAATAATTTCGAGCGGGACTTGAAAGGCGATTTCCGCATCAGCCTGAATTTTTCCGAACCATGGCTGAAACCCGGCGTCTGCGTTGAGCTTGTCGCCAAGCTGCCGCAGGGATTTACGCCCAACCCGCTGAGCAACTATAAGTTTGACCGAGCTAACTTCTATAAAGGCTTGAGCGCTGTCGGCTATACTGTCGGCCCCGTATTTCAGGTAGAATGCCCCGCCGTGGCGGCAAACCCGGCAGCGGATACGATAACCCGTATTCGGACGTACATCAAGGAGCTGATTGACGCCAACACTCCCAAAGACGCCGGCGCCATCGCCAAAGCGCTGACCATCGGCGACCGCAGCACGATTTCCGAACAACTGAATAACGATTACCGCACCTCGGGTCTGGCGCATTTCCTTTCTATTTCCGGAATGCACATGAGCATTATTGCGCTCTTGGTCTTTTTCCTGATACGTGCAACCCTGTTTCCGTTGGGCGAAGGGCGGTACGATTTGCGCAAACCCGCCGCCGTCGTATCCGTTTTCTTTACGTTTGCGTATTTTCTTATTTCCGGGCAGAGTGTTTCCTGCATCCGCGCGTTTGTGATGACAACGCTGGTTTTGGTCGCCGTTTTGTTTAACCGCCGTGCCGTCTCGCTGCGCCTGTGGGCGTTTGCGGTGCTGGTCGTCGTCGCCATAACGCCCGAAGCGGTTGTGTCGCCCGGGTTTCTGATGTCTTTTGCCGCCGTGCTCGGCCTGGTTGCTTTTTATGAAAAGAACGCCGCCCGGCTGCACCGCTGGCTGGACAGCCGCAGCCTGTTCGGAAAGTTCGTTGCCTATATGGCCGGGCTTTTGGTGTCGGATTTGGTTGCCAGCCTGATGACGCTGCCGTACGGCGTCTATTATTTCAGCCAGATTTCGGTCTATACCAGCCTCGGCAACCTGCTGGCGGGGCCGGTCATCGGTTTTTGGGTTATGCCTGCGCTGTTGTTGTTTCTGATAAGCCTGCCGTTCGGGCTTGGCGCTTATGCTGTCAGGCCGTTTGCCGCCGGCATCGATGTAATCAACCAAATCACCGCATGGGTAGCGGCGCTGCCCGGCGCCAAGGCGGGCGAGGGCGTCGGAACCCTGCCGGACTGGGGCATACTGTTGCTGACGTTCGGCTTGCTCTGGCTCTGTATCTGGCAGGCAAAATGGCGTTTCTGGGGGATTGCCGGGATAGTCGCCGGCGTTGTCAGCATCTGTTTCAGCCCGCGCCCGGATTTTGTCTTCGACGCCAAAGGCACGACGTATGCCTACAGAAACCCTGCCGGAAAACTGGTCGCCTCCCGTTATCATAAAAACAAATTTTTGGAAAAAATGTGGACCGGCACCAAAACCAAAGGCAAATACGCCGTTCCCGCCGGCGACCCGGTTGTCTGCAATAAACAAAGCTGCATCTATAAAGGGCGGATAGAGTTTTCTTTGGGACAGGTAAAGCTGGACGGGCGGGAAATACCGCTGCGCGACGGCGGCTTTGTCAACCTGACGACCGGCGTCTGTTATTACCGCCCCGAAACCGGCCGGCTCTGGAACCGAACCGCTTTGGAACCGGGCAGCTCAGAGCCAAACAACTCTGGAACCGCAGCTGATTAGTGCCCGACCTCGTTTATGATTTTCCGGAATTTCTCCGCTCTCAGCTCCGCTGTAAAATGCCGCAATCCGGCATAGAAAAAAGCTCTGCTCCGTTATGGAACAAAGCCTCTTTTTCTGTCATGATTGCTTTTGCCTGTTGGTGAGCTGCGGTTTAGGGCTGTCCGTTCCACACAAGGTCGTAAACCAACAGGTCTTCGGCCGAACCCTTCAATTTTAGCAGGTCATGCGATTTCTTTTCCAGCTGTACCTGGCTGATATACTGGCGCAGGGCGCAGTGATCTTCCGTTTTAATAAGCATACATTCAACTTCCGCCCATTTAATCGGTGCGCGATAATTCCCGGTTTTCTCTGCATAACGTTCCCTCAGCATATAACTGACAACCTCCGCCGTAATGCTGCGGCCAAACTGAAAAACAGCTTCACAAAGCGCACTGTCGGCATATAAACCATGTCTTGCAATATAAAACCGGACTTCATTCAAATTTCCCCGCTTCAGAAAAGCTTCAAAAGGTTCAATTTCCAACCAGTGATGGGCAATATAGCTCATAATTTCTTCATGGTTGCCACGGCTGATAAGAGCTAGTTCTTCGTCAATACTCAGACATTTGCAACCTTTAACGTAGCTTACAATGGCTGTATGCTTGCCATCTTTGATTAATGTAAGAAAATCCATAGCATAAAAATTTTAATAACACAAAAAAATGAACATAATTCTATAATATCTCTCGTGTTCATACCATACAATATTTTTTTGTCAATATGTTTCTATAGCCTTAGCCTTTTATCCGCGGTTCGTTTTATCCCACTCGTGATTTTTTTTGTTAAAGACTACTTTTTAATGTTATATATAATTTCTTGGAATTTCTCCGCAGCCTGTTCTGCCGTAAAATGCCTCAGCGTGATTTCTCTTGCCCGTGCCGCCTTTTCCCGCCGTTCCGGCTCGTGAGCCGGGTCAAGGTAATAGCGTACCAGCCGCGCCAGCTCATCGCCGTTTTTGTACATTGGCACGCTGTCGCCGTATATCGCTTCAATCTCGGGCATATAGTCGGAGATGACCAGCGTTCCGCAGGCTGTCGCATCAAAAATCCGGTTGCTGATAAAACCGAATCTTTTCATTCCCTCGCGCGTATCGTTGAGGACGATTTTGGCTGAGCTGTAATATTTGCGTAAAATCCGGTTGTCGGCATAGTTTGCTTTTGCCGTTCCAATCGGCCATTTCGGACCGTAAACGTCGACCGCGATGCCGCGCTGTTGCAGAAAAGGCACCGCCGTGCGGTAAAACGTGTTTGCCCCGACAAATAAAACATCACTTTTCAGGCTTTCTTCAAAATCAGGATAAAACCGTGCCGTATCGGTAAATTGCGGAATATAATGCGCCGGAATGCCTTTTGCCCGCAGCTGCTCTGCCAGTTTCTGCGACGCCGTTGCCAAAGCGTCTGTCTGGCGGGCACTCTCGGCAACAGTCTCCAGATATGCCTCGTCCGTGGGAAGAAGCTCCCGCCGCCCGTCTTCGCCAAACTGGGCATAGGCAAGATAAATGATGTTTGTTCTGGCGCTGAGGTCGTCCGCAAACGGCGGCAGAAATCCGCGCAGGAGAATGTTCGTTTCCGCCGGATATTTGTACAGGGAATTATAGAACGTCAGGTCAACCTTTGCGCCGCCCCGCGTCAGCCCCTCCGCCAAATCGGAAGCCAGCGCATAGTCTCCGGCGGTATAATGCCCGATTGCTGTCGGAATGTCTATATTGATACTGCTTTTCTCCGATGGCAGAAAAATGCTGCCGGGGCGTTTATACTGGTCAGGCTGCATCGCCAGAGCCTGCCGGACGCGCTTTCCGGCGCTTTCTGCCGAATATTCCCGACGTGCCAGCTGCGCTGCTTTTGCCGCGCGTTTTTGAACCGGCAGCCTGATGTCTTGTTTCTTCTCTGCCTGTTCAACTTCTGCTGCCATCTTTTCCGCGCCTGACTTGTCAGTGTAAAAGCTTACTCTGTCGTTAAACAGATTGACGGTATCTTCTTTGGGCCATATCCATGGCATAATTAACGGAATTTCCCTCCCGGCTGCGGCTAAAAACAGCGGATGTATGTCGAGTGTCTGCGTACCGAGAGCAGTCTTTTCCGCAAAAATCGCCTTTTGCTGTGGCATTTCCCTCATCATCTGCGCCGCCTGTTCCGGTTTGTCAAGCTCATAGCGGCGATAGGGCAGGGCTTTTTCTCGCAAAATATCTTCAATAAAAGGCGGATTGCCAACGATGGCAAAAAACATTCCGCCTCCGCGGTGTTTTTCTGCAATATGGCTTTTCTGCAGCATCTCAGATGCGGCTCCGTTATATTCGGCATCAGCCTCGTTATATTCAGAAGTATCCTCTTTATATTCGGCATCAGCCTTGCTATATCCGGAAACGGCCGCCTTTTCATCAGGCAGGTAAAATAGCGGCATATATGCCGCCTGAATTCCCGCATTTTGCAGATACGTCCGCAACAGAGGCGTTGATGCCCAAACGGCATAATATTTTTCCAGCCCGCCGGTCATTATGCCCTGTCTTGATCCAAGCCATAGAATGGCGCAACGCTTGACATCGTCGCTGATATCCGGGGCTTCGCTGTCCGAAAACCAGTTTCCGGCATATATGCGGATATTTTTGCAACTCGCCGCCGCACCGGTCGCTGTATGCGCGGCTTCATTTGTCCGTCCGTTTGCCGTATCATTGGCCGCTTCCGCCAATATATCAGCATAAGGCTTTAAAAAAGGCGGAATATTTTCTGCTGTTTGAAAATACGCTTTTTCAACCTTTGGCGCGGTTTTTCCGGCAATCAGCAACAATCTCCCGGAAAACAATGCCGCTCCCATCAGAACGGTCAAACCTCCCGCAGCCAATAAAACCTTGCGTGCCGCTCGTTTCATCTTCTTCCCGCAGCCCTTCATGCCAGAGGTTATTTTCCGGCTGCCGCCGCGCCGGAGGATACTTTTGCCGCATCGGAAACCGCTTTGACGGCTTTGTCAACCTGTTCCATAATCTCTTTTTCGGAAACTCTCTGCCCGCTGAGCGTTTTTAAAACGCCGAGCATCTGCCCCTGTGCCGCTTTTATCTGTTCGGGCGTTAATTTGGCGTCTTGCCCTTCAATAAGAACCTTGTCCATAATCAAATCAATCGCCGCCTTCTGTTGTGCCTGCTGAGACCAGTCTTCAAGCTTGGCGCCGGTAATTGCCAGCCATACGGCCAGCAGCGTCAGTGCCAGAAAACGGAATTTCCTGACAATCGGCAGATTGTCTTCGCCATAAATTTCGTCATTGTCATTCGGCGCGCCGTAAAAACCGTCGTTGAGGTCGGTTTCCCGCGACAACAGACGGATAAGCAAAACTGCCCAGCACAATACCAGTACCGCCGCGCCGGCAAGGCCGATAAAAAATCCGCTGGCGGCAAGCACGGCTCCGGGAATGAGATACAAGGCCGCATTTTTGTTAATGTCATGCAGGCGCCTTGCCGTAACCGCCACTGTCGGCAGCAGCGTCGCCAAGGCGAAGTAATACGGCAGAAGCGGCATCTCCGCATATTCGCCGACAAAATAAAGCGGTATCCACATAATTCCTGCCGCTGCGGCGTATCCCCAAAACTCCAGGCGCGATGCCCTTCCGCGAAACAGCAGGTATTTTTCGGTAATGCCGCGGATATAATAGTCAAATGCGTCGCCCCATGCTGCCCGCATGTTTTCTTTTTTTATTTTCGGCCGCTGCGGCTTTTGCGGGGCAGGGGATTTTTCCGCGTTGTCTCCGTCTTTTTTTTCGGGATCTTCCACCAGAATGTCTTTGTCTTTAACCAGCATTGTCTTCTCCCTCGCTTAAATTGTCCGTTTCGGCTTTATCATTAGTCGTATCCGCTTTTCTTTCTTTCATGCCGTTGGTATCGGCCGCCGCAAATCTGCCGGAAGCGTCTCGGCGCGGCAAGGCTTTTTCCGGTTCGTCCTTTGCCGTTCGGCTGTCCCGCCGTGTCTGCGGAAAGCAGTAAAAGAAGTCGTACATCTTAAAATACAAGATGCTGATGAAAACCAAAATCGCCGCTCGCACCAGCGATGCCAGAAAGACATTGACAAAGCTCAGAGCCAGCATGGAAAGCCACAATAGCAGGAACGTTCCCGCCACCACGGCCGCAATCCGCGGCAAATCGCCTTTCGTTTTGCTGTAAGCCGCAACAAGCGAGCGCTTTTTGCCCGTTATCTCTGAAACGAAAGCAAACGACGGAACGATAAAAAAGGCGATAAACAGGAAAAATATAAAAATTCTTTTCGCCAGCAGCCAGGGCAGGCTCTCCAAAACTGCCGAAACCGCTGCCGGTCCGTGAACGGGAAACAGCCGGCCGATGATGTGGATGCCGACGTTAATCGCCAACGACGAAACAAAAATCGACAGCACAAACAGAACAATCGCCAGCAAAAAGCGCAGCCCTGCCGCCGTAAAGACTTCCCTGTCCCATAAAATCCGCTGTTTATAGTAGCACCCCGCGGCGAAATAAAAGAACAGGTAGTTATACGCCAGCGAAACGCCCCAGAAAGACGAAGAGCCGAATATCATCGGCAGCAGGCTGCCCAAAAAGTAAAAAATCGTCAAAAAGGCAAAGGCGAACAAATGGCTCGCAACATAACGGTACGCATTTCTGTAAACTTTTTTAATCGACAGTTTTTCCTGCATTTTCAACCTGCTCTTTATGTTTTTTTAAGCGTTATATCCCAAAACTCCTGTAATAATATGAAAAACCGCATTTTTATTTCAGTGGCGGGCTCTGCCTTTATTTCGGCTGCGGACTCTGCCTTTATTCTGCCGCAGGCTCGCTTTTATTTCGGGAGCGGCTCTGCTTCAGTCTGACTGCCAGCTCCGCCTTTATAACGGAGCTGGTCCGCTTCCTTTTATTTGCTGCGTTTGTTCATATATTCCGTCAGCCAGTGGATATTATACTGCCCGTCGATAAATTCGTTTTGCGAAATTATCTCCTGATGCAGCGGAATAGTTGTTTTGACGCCCATGATGATAAACTCTTCCAGCGCGCGGCGCAGGCGCATCAGAGCCGCATTGCGCGTTTTGGCGTGGACGATGAGTTTGGCAATCATGCTGTCATAGTACGGCGGAATCGAATACCCGGAATAAATTTCCGAATCGACGCGGATTCCCAGACCGCCCGGCGCGTGCCATTCGGTAATTTTGCCGGGGCAGGGCGCAAACGTTTCCGGATCTTCCGCATTGATACGGCATTCAATCGCATGCCCGCGGAATTGAATATCGTCTTGCGTATAGCCGAGTGCAGCGCCCGAAGCGATGCGAATTTGCTCTTTGACGATGTCGATGCCGGAAACGGCTTCGGTAATCGGGTGTTCAACCTGCAGGCGGGTATTCATTTCCAGAAAATAGAATTTTCCGTCTTCAAACATAAATTCAAGCGTGCCTGCATTTTGGTAGCCGATTTTCTTAATCGCGTTGCAGACAATATCGCCGATTTCCTTGCGTTGCGACTGGTTCAGTGCCGGCGATGGGCATTCTTCGATAACTTTCTGGTGGTTGCGCTGAATCGAACAGTCGCGCTCGCCCAAATGCACTACGTTGCCGTACTTGTCCGCCAGTACCTGCATCTCAATATGCCGCGGATGCTGCAGGTATTTTTCCATATAAACTACGTCGGACGGGAACGCCGCTTTGGCTTCGGCGCGTGCCATCGTATAGGCTTCGGCGATTTCGTCGTCGTTAAAGGCCGTTTTCATGCCTTTGCCGCCGCCGCCGTCTTTGGCTTTGATGATGACCGGATAACCGATTTTATTCGCCCATTCCTTGGCATGTTCAATGCTTTCCAGCGCAGGAGACCCCGGCGTAACCGGCAGCCCGGCCTCAATGGCCGCTTTGCGCGCGGTGATTTTGTCGCCCAAAAGGCGCATCTGTTCGGCAGTCGGCCCGATAAAGGTTATGCCGTGTTTTTCGACCATCTCGGCGAAGTCGGCGTTTTCGGACAAGAACCCGTATCCCGGGTGGATGGCGTCCGCGCCGGTAATCAGCGCCGCGGAAATAATCGCCGGCTTGTTCAGATACGAGTCGGACGAACGTGCCGGGCCGATGCAGACGGCTTCGTCAGCCAGACGGACATGCATCGCGTTGGCGTCGGCTTCGGAATGCACGGCAACTGTCCTGATGCCCATTTCCCTGCAGGCTCTGTGGATTCTCAAAGCGATTTCGCCGCGGTTGGCAATTAAAACTTTTTCAAACATCAGATTGTTTCCTATTATTGTTGTTCCGAAATCTTACTCAATGACAACCAGAGGCTCGCCGTATTCGACCGGATCACCGGTTTCAACCAGAATTTTGACAACTTTGCCGCCTTTGTGCGCCTTAACCGGGTTAAAGGTTTTCATCGCTTCGACCAGGCAGACCGTATCGCCTTCGGCAACCGTATCGCCGGGCTTGACATAGTTTGGAGATTTCGGGTCGGCCGACAGGTAAACCACGCCGACCATTGGCGATTTGACGGCATTCGGGCTGTTAGTGTAATCGGTATCGCCCGCATCGGCGGAGTCCGCCGCAGCAGCCTGAACCGGCGCCGGAGCGGCGGCAGGGGCGGCAATCGGAGCCTGAACCGGGGCATACGCGCCGGCAACGGCAACGCCGGCCGGATTTCTGACCAGGGAGATTCGGCACCCTTCGTCTTCGTATTCAAGTTCGGTCAGGTTCGTTTTATCCAAGATTTCAGCCAGTCTGCTTATTATTTTTGTATCCAAGGGATTAGACATAGTTATCCTCTCAATTAAAAATTAAATCTGCCCCATCTTTACCGCACTTGAGAAAAATTACAAGCATTTTCTTAAAAAAACTCCCAGACTATGCACATAAAGGCATTTTGCGGATATTTTTGCGCAACGGTGCACGTAGCGGCAAACGGCGCAAATTTGGAAAGAACGGGCAGAGGCCGGCTCCCGGCGCATTATGCAGGAAAAAACGCCGCAACCGTGATTATGAACGGCCGTTATTATGTTCCTGTTGCTGCTTTATTGTAAATTATGTATGGCAAAACAAATAGATATTAAAAATATTGCGAAATTGTGCAAAAAAGTAAAAAAAATGCTTGCCATCTGCAAAAAAGTTATATATAAACCATATCCGTGGCCGGCCAGATAGCTCAGTTGGTAGAGCAGAGGACTGAAAATCCTCGTGTCGGGGGTTCGATCCCCTCTCTGGCCACCATCTGAAACCCCGGTCTTCCGGGGATTTTTTTTGCAATATTCCCCACAGTTTCAAACTTTTTTTTACCTGTGCCTGCGGCACGGCTAGAGGATGTTTTGGCTTTTGTGCTTTTCAACGCCCGTCTGCGGCCCGAATTTTTCGCCTTTGGGACTTGACAAAAATGTGTTTATCATCTACATTCGGTTTCGTCTAAATAATTTTATGTCAAATTTATAAATTAATTAAGTATTATGGTGAATATCTCAGAAGAAGAGTTGCGCCGGTTCGTCAAGGCCAACGCCCACCGCAGTGAAACGATTATCCGTGGAAAAAACTTCAAAGTTTTTAAAAATTACCGTCTGCACGGAGAAGTCGTAAACGTCATTTCGTTTCATGACCGGCATTTTGCCGTAGAGGAAATAACGTGCAAAAAAATGCGTTATATAGAAATGAACGACTATCTGTTGTCGGTTCCAAGCCTTTCGGGCATGGAAAATCATTTGTTTTTCCCCGGTGGAGCCTGCTACAATACGCAGGACGGTACCCGCATTTATATGGGAACAACAATAGCCGATTCCAACTATGTCGGGCGTTTTGTCGTAATTGACGGACGCATATTGGCACTGTGCGACAAAAAGCACCCGCGCTTTTTTATCATTGTCGCCGGGCAGCTGCGGGAAATCCCGTCGTTTACCGCCGAACAGATACTGCGCAATATGCCGCTGCTTCCCCGGCAGCAGGTTTCGCTGAATGCGTTCTGCGGGGCAGATTGGGAAAGCCACAACGGTATTCTCATTAATCCGGAAACGCTGGAAGTGCCGGGCAGCTTGCAGATTTATGCGTGGAAACGTGCCCGTTCCAACAAAAGCGTTATAAAGGCAAATCTTGATTTTGCCAAGCTGTTGTGCATCTTGACGCGTGATGAAAAAAAGGAAACGCCGGCCGTCAAATTTGTCAGTTCTGAACATTTTTAACCGTTCTGAACATTTTTAACCGTTCGGGAAGCAACTCTGTAAATAAAAAGCACCCTGTACAGGGTGCTTTTTTTGTTGCCGCCGGACATTTTCCTTAAAAAGCTTCCGTCCGTCTTAGGAACCTGTCTGAAACAAGTGCCCGAATTTTTGCGGCGCCTCTTCTTTCATAATGCTTCTGATATGCCCGGGCAGGGCGGAAAGAACGCAGTCTTCCTGAAAGGTATGGCTTCTGCTGCCGAAACGATAGCCGTTTTTTGTGGCAAACGGCGGCAGAAGTTCTGCTTCAACGGAATAATCCCGGAGCGGGACGGCATCTGCCGCTTTGCCGAGGATTTTCCCTATTCCGAGTTCCTGTGCTTTTTCGGGGATTCGGTACAGGTCAAGCTCGTCCCAGAAACGTTCAAGTGTTTCTTTGCCGACCGGAAGCGGATCCTGGCAATCGGTAACGTCAATGAACGGTGCCGTTTTTTCGCATCTTAACCCGTCGGCAAAATAAGCCGTCGGATTGCTGCCGCCGTCAATCCAAAACCGGTATTCGTCCGCCATAAACAGAGCAGCCTTGTCTTCTGCAAACTCGGCTTTCCTGTGGTACAGCTGCATCAAGTCGCTCTCAAAGGCCACCCCGAAACGGTATGCTCCGACATAAAAAACCGTCGTTAGCTTCCCTTTGTGCTGAAATTCGGGCAAAGTCAGCTTGCAAAAAGCGCTTCTGTCAAGGACTTCTTCCGGTGCAATCCCGTACAAAGCCAGCAGAGGAATCTGCTTTTTGACGATTTTTCCGCCTCTTTCGCGCAACAGGAACGGCCATTCCGTATGGTAATCCAGAAAACGGTAGGATACGCCTTCGCGATACAGATTTTCGGGCAGAAAGTGTTCTTTTCCTTTCAAAACGAGTTTCAGCGTCTTATAACAGTAGCTGTAACCGCAGCCGGATGCAACTTCTGTCCCTGAAGTCAGATAAGAACGCCGCGGCTGGCTTTTGCCGTCTGCGGCATTTGCAACATACGGCAGGTCAATATAGCTGCCGTTGATTTGGACAATAAAATTTTCCATAACAATAAATATATTTAAGTAATACAATAAAACTTTTTACAGATTAAAATGTTTTGTCTAAAATTGCAAGGAAAAATTTACAAAAAGGAACCGTTTCGGCCCGGCTTTTCCGGCTGCCGCGCGTCAAGGGCGATTTCTCCGGCCTCAAACATTCTCCCTCTGCCGCATCATCATAAACCTGGCCTTGTTTTTAAAGGCCGATATTTTGCGGGCTGACGGATTATTCTGGTTTTTATCAGCAACTGACTGATTTTTAGAGCTTTTGTCGGTGATGTCTGTTTTGTTTTCAAAGGTCGTCGCCGGCGTTTTTCTGCCGCTCGTCGCGGGCAGGGGAGAGCCCGTCCCGGTTCGGTCGGCACTTGCCTTTGCCGTTCTGTCCGAATCTCCCTCAACAGCCTGAGCGGCCGTTTCCGCGGTAATCTGATAGGAGTTTATCTCTGCCGTCTGAGCGGTATTAGCCGCGGCAACCCGGGAGATTCCTGCTTCTGCCGCATGGTTTGCGCCTTCCGCAGACCGAGAGGCATTGGCCGCCGCAATTTGGATTGAATTTTCTGTCGTCGTCCGGCTGCGAAACGCAAGCAGGCTCGAAACCAGCGTGTTCTTGTCCGTACCGGGCATGGAAATCCCTTTCAGGAAGGATAAAAATTCCCGCATCTTTATTTTCAGACTTCTTCGGCCGCCGTTGTATTCTGCCGCCATCACCGGATGCCCGTCAGGGGCAAAGAGGGCTTCGCGGCATACCTGTACGGACTGTGCCGCAGGGTGCCCGCCGGCCATACCGTACCGCGCCGTCGGACCGGCGGGTGTTTTTTTCGTTTCGCTGCCGCGCTCTGTCAGTCCTGTTCCTTTTTTAGCCGTGTCGCTACGCATTTTTTCCGCCGTGCCGTATGGTTGCCCGGGGACTGTGTTGCTTTTTTCCGCCTCTCCGTATGGTTGTCTGAGGGTGATGCTGCGTCTTTCCGCCTCATATTTCACCTTTCCGTCAGCATAAAAACGTTCGATTCTGACCGTGCTCCCGGCCAAAGCCTTATGCTTCGCGTTTTCTGCCTGTGCCGAAACATTTTGCCCGTACTGCCCGGTTATGATGTCCTGCTTTTCCGAAAGTCTGTGCTGCCGGTCAAAAAGCAGCCCTGCCAGCAGCTGTTTGTCGCTGTATAAAAGGTAGGAACGCCCGACGGAAGAGGTCCTGGCGTCTGTTGTCGGAATCAGTCCGCTCACCGGTTTGCCGCCTTCCAGCGTGCATATCGGCTTTCTGGTGCCGTCTTCCCGGATGCAGTCCATGCCGGCAAGTTTTCCCGCTTTGTAAATGTAGCGTATATATTCGCCGCCGGCTGCCAGCACCGTTTCGCCGTCTGCCGCCCGGCCTTGGACATAAGTACAGCGCCCGATTTCCTTTTTATGGCGGTTATAAAAGACGAACACGCCGTCTTTGCGGCCGTTTTTCAGCTGTCCCGTTTCATAGCTGCCGTCATAATTCAGGGTCTTGATGTTAGCTTTCCCCGCTGCGTCGCTCGCGCCGATAACGTCCATTGCCCCGTGCGGATAAAGCTTGATTGTCCGCCCCGCGCCGTTCAGCTGCACCGCCGCATAAAACGGAACTTTCATAAACGGGTACGCCTTGTAGCCGCCGGCCATTTCGGCTATCTGATAAGGCTGTTTGCGCTCGTCATGCGGCCTTTGCCGGCGTTCTTCCGCCAGCCGGTTACCCGCAAAGTTCGGAATATCTATTTTCTGTCGCGAAAAACGTTTCAGCTGGCTTCTCTTGTTAACCCACGTTTCATAGTTCGGTGCCGTCAGGGATTGTCTGATGACCGTCGTGTCCTCCGCCGTTCCTTCGGGAAACGCCGCGCGGTTACGGACGTCTTTGACGTTGTAAAGCTTGGAAAAGTCAATGCCGCCGATAGTGTTCATCAGTTTGATGTCGCGCATAAAGTTCTTTTCATACGCCGGAGATTTGAATTCCTTTCGTCCGGATTTTTCCGTCATTGCGTTGTGCAGCGGGGCGTATGTCTGTGCCATATTGTTGTTCCAGTAGCCGGATACCGTCCTGGCAATAAATTCCATCTCAAAGTCAAAGTCTTTTTTGTCGACGGAAAGGGGATTAATCAGGCCGTGCTCAACCGCCATGATATACATGCGGATTTTCGGGTCTTCAAGTTTGCGCAGCTCAAGGCGCTGTTCCGGTGTGGCATGGATATAGTCGTCGCGAAAAGTCAGCAGCTGCACCAGGCTTGCCGTAATCTCAAAATTATCGCGTCCGGTACGGTAATGCGTCGCCGACATCGGCTTTTCCAATACGTCGTTCATCATGCAGATGCGGTGCCACATTTCGTGCGCGACAATGTGGCGGCTTGCCATATAGCTCTGATATTCGTCGCTGTCCTGATCAAGATAGGCCAGCAGCTGAATAACGTTGACATCAGCGACCAGGTCTCCGTTAGAAGTTTTTTGGGCCACGGAATCAACCACGAACTCGACGCTGATGTCCCGCTTGTCGGGGGCAATGCTTTCCAAAAACTGCTGCCGGTAGGTCTCGCTGTTTTCGATTTTCGCTTTGCCGCCGTTTTCGTCCTGAGCATACAGCTCCAGCGTGCTGCCGCCGAACATCGTCGTCATCGAAATCAGAAAGCCGTATTTCAAATTGTCAAAATTCACCGTTCAGACGCTCCAAACCGTCCGGAACCCCTTGTCCGGACATCTGTATATGGATAAAATAACATAAAAAACGCCGGCCGTCAATGTCTTTTCTGTCCGTGCCGGCGCTTTCTGTTCATTTAAATCGCCCGAAGAATAAAATGTTCAGCGTTCTGGCTCTGGCGGCTTAAATTGCGCCAAAGAAAGAACGTTTGGCATTCTGTCCGTTTAAATCGCCCGTAAGATGAACTCGCTAAGCTTTTCGTTAAACAAACTCGGGTTGGAAACAGCTTCTCCTTCGGCGATTTTTGCCTGTTCCAATACCAGCTGTGCCGCATCGCGGACTTCGGCTTCCTTGTCTTTATCGCCGACAAGTTCCGCCAGTTTGATTATCAGCGGATGATAGGGGTTGACAAGCAGAATCCTCGTGCTGTCAAAGGCTGTTTTCTGCTGGTGGTTGCGCATCAGCCGTTCCAGATGAATGCTCATCTGGCCGTCCTCAACCGTCAATGATGCCGGGCTTTTTGTAAGTTTTTCGGTTGTTTCGACCTTGCCGACTTCGCCTTTGAACCATTCCGCCATCTTTTCGGTCAGCTCCTTAAGCCCTTTTTCGTCCGCTTTGGCGCTTTCGCGTTTGATGTCAAGTTTCATGTCCGCCTGCGAAATATGTTTCAAATCCTTGCCTTTGTAAGAAAGCAGTGTCTGCGTCCAAAATTCGTCAATCGGGTCTGTCAGCAGCAAAACCTCGATATCTTTTTCGCGGAATGCTTCCAGCAGCGGGTTGCACGCCAGCGTCTTCGCATCGTCTCCGGTGATGTAGTAAATTGCCTTCTGGTCTTTGCCCATACGTTCGATATAGGCGTCAAGCGATGTCAGTTTGTTTTCGCTCTTGGTCGAATAAAAACGCGACAGTTCGGCCACTTCTTCGCGGTTTGTAAAGTCCTCATAAATTCCTTCCTTAAACGCAATACCGAATGCGTTCCAGAACTTTGCATAATCCTCCTCGTTCTCCGCGCGTTTTTTCAGCTCTTTGAACAGGCGGGAAACCGTTCCCTGGCGGATTTTTGCAATCAAAGCGCTCTGTTGCAGCATCTCGCGTGAAATGTTGAGCGGCAGGTCGGCACTGTCGATAACCCCGCGTACAAACCTGAGGTACATCGGCATCAGCCCCTCGACTTTATCGGAAATGAATACTTTGTTGACATACAGCTTGATGCCGCCGAGCCGGTCGGGCTGGAACAAATCGTACGGCGCCTTGGAAGGAACGAACAGCAGCCCGGTGTACTCAATGCTGCCTTCGGCCTTGAAATGCAGCGTCATCCACGGCTCGTCAAAATTTTTTGTAACGTGCTGATAAAAGTCCTTATACTGTTTCTCGGTAATTTCCGCCTTGTTGCGCGTCCACAGCGCCGAAGCCGTATTGACCGTTTCTTCGCCCGCGTCGCCGAGGTTCAGCACAATCGGGTAGTCGATATGCTCGGAGTAGGTATGGATGATGTTCCTGAGGTAAATCGTATCGGTGTAGTCTTTGGCGTCGTCCTTAAGAAACAGTTTGATGTCCGTACCGTTTCCGGCTTTTTCCGCTTCGGATATTTCAAAACCGTCCACGCCGTTGGAAACCCATTTGTAGGCTTTGTCGCTGTCCACGCGCCTGGTCGTGATTTCCACCTTTGCCGCCACCATAAACGCCGAATAAAAGCCGACGCCGAACTTGCCGATAAGGTCAACGGCTGAAGCATTGTCTTTGGTGTTTTGCAAAAATTCCGCCGTACCGGATTTGGCAATCGTGCCGATATGGTTAATCAGGTCGTCACGGTTCATGCCGATGCCGTTGTCGGAAATCGTCAGCGTATTGTGGTCTTTGTCCGGCGTAATCGTAATTTTGTACGCTTCGCCGGGCTTTTGTAAATCCGGGTTGGTCAGCGTCCAGTATTTCAGCTTGTCAAGCGCATCGGACGCGTTGGAAATCAGCTCGCGCAAAAAAATATATTTTTCGGAATAAAGCGAGTTGATGACAATATCCAGAAGTTTGTTCACTTCGGTTTTAAATTCGATTTTTTCAGCCATAATCAAAACACTCCCTGTCAAAATTGACTCATTGTCTTAACATTTTATCTTTTATATAGGACGTCCGTCCGCCTCCCGCAACCCCGAAACGAAAAAAACGCAAAAGAACCGGAGAAACACGCTCCGGCCCCGGAAAATATATTGTGCGCTGTTAACAGTGCCGCAGTTTACAGCCCCCAGTCGAATTCGGTATCGTTCCAGTCGTCAATATCCAGCCCGAGCCCTTGGTTTCCGCCGTCGGAAGCCTCTTTGCCACTGTCAGGGGATTTGGAGCGCCCGCCTTCGTTCTGGAGAAATCTGGCAATTTCTTTATAGCGGTATTTGTTGGCAATGTCCAAGGCTGTTTCCCCTTTGACGTTGCGGAAATTGACATCGGCACCGCGCCGCACCAGCAGCTCGACCGTAAAGCGATGTCCGTTCTTGGCGGCAATCATCAGCGGCGTCATGCCATCCAAATCCGGCATATTGACGTTGGCGCCCGCGTCAATCAGGGAACTGATAACGTCGGTATAGCCGCCCAGCGCGGCACGGTGCATGGCCGTTCCGCCCTGATAATAGCGTTTATCGACTTTCGCGCCGTTGTCAATCAGATATCCGACAAAGCCGGTCTTTCCCGCCGCCGCGGCAATCATCAGCGGCGTATATCCGTCAATATCCTGTTCATCAATATCGTAACCGAGCATGACCATGTCGGAAAAGGCCTTTGTATCTTCGCGGTTGATAACGTCATAAATCGTGTCTTCCGCTTGCGCCGCCTGGCAGAAACCCGCCGCCAAAAACAGTATTGCGGCGGCTGTCCGGAAATATTTTGCCGATAATCTGGTTTTCATCTCTTTCCCTCTCTTTTTTTCTCTGTAATTTTGTAATTGCGTTTTGCCGTTATTTTTTTCAATAGTCGTTATTTTTTCTTTAACAGCCGTTACTTTTTCTTTAATATATGTGCGGACACACCAGAATTTATAAAAGTTTTTTTGTTCCGTAAAGCAAAATCTGATTTTAATTCAACGGTTATCCGCAGGATTTATCGGATCAGGCTCGGATTTATCGAACCAGTCTCAGGTTTATCGAACCAGTTTCGGATTTATCAAATCACTTTCGGATTTATCGGAGCTGCCTCAGCACACACCGGCATATTTTTTGCTTTGCCGCCTGATTTTGTATTGACAAAACCAAAATTTTCGGCAACAATATTTTCCGCTTTATGCTAATAAAGAGATTTTGCAACAACAAAGAATTAATGAAATCGCAATGCCGGAAAAACTAAACATGTCGGCTCTGTATGCCGCTTCGCTTCCGCCGCGCCGCAAGCAGGACTTGCTGGCCGTGTACCGGGACTATATATCGCTCGTGCGCAATCTGGAACAGGTCGTCCGCCGCTACAAGCCGCTGAACCTCGCCAATTATCAGATAACCCGCCTGTATGAAGGGGAAGTTGTCGACAACCCGTGGGAAGTAGAGGAAATCACGCCTGAGGCTCGCCGTGCCTATACGGATTTCATCGCCAACAAGCCGGCCGAACACGGCGCGCATTACTGTTTTGTCAGCGTCAATTATACCTCGGCGCAGCTTCGGAGCGAAGAACCGGGGATTTTTTCCACGCCTGAAAACTTTGCCGTGCACAGTGCCGGCAATTCCCTTCCGGCGCGCATTGAACGCTATGTCGCCGCTTATGAAAAGGGCGAAACCCTTGAAGACGCCAGATTTGTCATTTCCGGCCGCTGGCTGATGAAATATAACCATGACGCAAAAGGCAGGAGCCTTGCCGACGCTTTTGCCGACGAATGGATAGAAAAGCGCTTTCAAAGTATGTTGGACGTACTGGCGCTGCTGCCGCCGGAAAAGAGCCGTTACAGCGAAAAAGATGTGGAAACGGCACAAACCGAGGCGCTTTCTTCGGCTCTGATTGCGCCGTTTGAAAACGTTCTCCTGAGTTCGCTTGCCGCCTTGTCGGAAGAAAGCAACGGCATAATGCGCGAACTGTTCGGGCGCCGCGCCGGGCAAAACTACATGGCACAGGCGGAAAGCGAAGGGTTGCTGCCTTCCGCTGCCGCGTTTCAGGATTGCCTGAACATCCGCCACCTGATGCATCACCAGTGGGATACGCTGGACGGCATCGGCAAATTCAACGAGCGCGAAACGGTCAAAAACGTTTCCGTCCGCCGCCGTTATCTCGATTCTTACTGTCGCCTCTGCGACAGACCGCTGCTTGAACGCCTCGACGCGTATGTCGGCACGGCAAAAAGTTTTGCGCCGCTCGTTTCGGCATTGAATCCGGATTTGCTGATTCGCGGTGAAAATGAAAGCAATTCCAAATTTGTCTCCCGCATCAAGGACTACGCCCGTGCCAACCCGGAAGCCGCCTTGCTTGTGGAAACAAATTATCCTTATGGGTCGGACAAAAAGGAAGCGCTGATAAAAAATGTTGCCAAGCTGTTTCCCGCCGCCGCCGTTATTGACCGCTCCGGTATGGATATTGACGGTTTTCTCGAACGCGTCGCCGGCTATCTGTATCGCAAAAATTACCTTGAGGTTTTTCAGCAGATTGAATACAAAATGAGCCAGTTCTGTCTGTTCAACGGCAAAAACGTCCAGCCGTCGGCAGCCTGGGCTTATTTTCGCAGCAAAAAGATGCTGAGCGCCGAGGAAGCGGAACGCTGGGCAGAATTTAAACAGCTCCGCAACGATTTGAGCCATAAATATCTGGACGCCGCGCTGTCTGCCCGTCTGGAAAAGCTCTGCGCCGGCTTTATGCAGGCCGCGATAATTCTTGAAGACCGCATAGACGCTGCCAGCCCGGTCGTCAGCTTACAGCAGGGCAATGTCTACCGTGCAGTTCATAAAGACGGAAGAATTGTCGATATAGACTATGCCGAACGCCGGATTTTGAGCGTTTCCCGTGTAACGGATACTTCAGCCGCAAACCGTTCCCCCGCGCCGGCCTCCGATAACGCCGCTCATCTCCGTCCGTCTGCTGCTGCGTCCTCCCGCCCGTCTGCTTCCAAAACTCCTTCCTCATCCCGTCGGCCGTATATTGAAGAATATCCCAACGGTATCAGCATTGCCGTCGCCGGAACCGATGTCGTGTCCTGTCGGCTGGCGAATGGTGTGCTGCTGCATCTGCAAAAGGGGAGGGTGGATGCACCCGACGGTTCAAAGCTTTATCTGAACGGCAGCGAACGTTGTTTCCTGACCCTCAAAGGCGGCGTCAAACTGATTACCGACCGACGTTTTCAGGTTTTGAACTACATTGTCAACGGCCGCTCGGTCAGCATCGCCAAAAATGAAACGATGAAGTTTCCGAACGGACACGGTATTTCGCTTGACAATCGCGGCTTTTTGAATTGCGAGGAATTTTCGGGAACCGGCGGTGCCGTCGTCAGGCTGTTCTACAAGACGGATGCCCGACAGCCCGCCGTGCGCTTTTCCGACGGAACCGGCATCAGCCTTTCTTTCGGCGGCATCAGGGTATTTCATGCCGGACGGGAGTTAACCTACAGCACGCGCAAGGCCTTTGCCGAAAGCTATGGCGGTCTGCCTCCCGCCCTGAACCGGAAAAAAGGCAGCGACGGGCGGTAACCGGATATCTCTCCGTATCCCCCATATTTTCTATATTCTGCCTTCCCAGAGGGCATCCGTATCAAACCGCTGCCGAATATCCTCCGTATCCGGTTTCCTGTTTTCTGTTTTTGTATCTTCTGCCGCCAAACTTCAACCAAAATAAATTTTCAAAACCGGTGCTGAAACTATTGACATCTGTGTCAGTATCTGCTACAAAAAACGCAAGAATGGCAGAAAATGCCCGCCGGAACGCTCTTTTTCCGGCAGTCGTGTAATTTGCCGTTCCCCAGCCGCCCTTTTCGGGGCGTTTTTTTATGTCCGCGGCTCAGAAGATGCCGCAAAGGCGGAATAATGCCTTAAAGGCTGAAACAATGCCGCAAAGGCAGAACACTCTTCCCTGCAGCGGACAGGATACCGGGAGCCGGATACAAATCCGGTTCCCTTTTCGTATGCATTTTTTTAGGTTATTTATTGAGGAGTAAAACACATGACTATACAAAACGATACCAGCAGGGCGGTTTACATTGCAGACGGCAAAACGTCGTCTTTCGTAGTTCCGTTCCGCTTTTTTGAGCGTCAGCTGAACGTGTATTTTGACGACAGCGCCGAACCTTTGGCCGCCGATGACTATGCCGCGTCTGCGTCGGAAACGGCGTCCGGCGGCGAAATTGTTTTTTCTTCCGCGCCAGCTGCCGGAACCAAAATTACCATCTTGCGCAACGTCGAACTGACCCAGCTGGTCAAGTTTATTGAGGGCGAAGACTTTCCCGCTGCCGATTATGAATATTCGCTCGACAAGATGATTATGGCGCTCCAGCAGATGAAAGAATATCTGAACCGCGCTCTGGTCGTGGCGCCGGGAACGGGAATGACCGTGGAAGAGGCCTACGAACTGCTGGTCAGCATCGGCAAGAACTTTGAACTTATAAAGGAAGTGCCGCAGCTGGCGGAAAAAGTCCGGGAAATTTATGAAAAAATGCTGGATTCTGTAACAGGCAGCGTAACCGAAAACGACGACCGTGTCGTAACTTCCGACGGCGTCTGGCGGTACATTGACGAAAACGGCAGCCATAAGTTCAGCAATCTGTCCGTATCCTGCAGCAGCATCGTTTCGGACAGTACATACGGCACATACCCGTATCGGGCCGATATCGCCGTTCCCGGCGCCAAACCGGAACATCTGCCGCTGGTCGTATTCGGGCTTGAAGATGCCGTCAGCGGTAATTTCGCCCCGCTGGCAGAGGCCAAAGAGGGCGCCGTCAGTATTTTTATGAAAGAAATTCCCTCTGCCGAAACCATAACCGTTCCGGCGCTGATACTGCAATAAAAGGGGAGGGGAAATGGAAAAGGTAAAGGAGATTATAGCCAATTACAGCCTGTGGGGATTTTTCCTCGGCCTGGCGACAATCATGATAAAGCCGTTTATTTCAATCCGCCAGACCCTGCGCGATATGCTGATAACGTTCCTGGTCAGTATGCTGTGCGGGCTGCTGGCGGAGTATATGGATATCCCGACGCCGGTTAAATACGGCATTTCCGGCGTTTGCGGCCTGTTTGCCGTCAGGATATACATGATTGCCGACAGCGTGCTGAAAACAGCACAGAACGACCCTTTTAACTTTATTAAAAATATAAAAGGCAGAAAATAAATGCTGCCGTCCTGACTTCGTTTCTTTTTTATAAAATAATTATTGACAAAACAAACCTGATACAATATAGTGTTTTTTGTCAAATTATAAAAAACATATCATTATGGAACTGAAAAATTTTTCACAGGAAGTAAATGAACAGTTGTTTGGAAAAGGCAGCCGTCAGGTGTCAATGGGCGAATTTATCGATATGAGCGTATCTGCCCATAAATCCCGCAGCGATGAGCAAAACGTTATCCGCGAAACCGCCGCCGGAAATAAAATCGTGATTAAGCCGCGCAGGGTGCGTTTCAACGGGATTGAGCTTTCACAAGAGCAGTTCCGCGCTCTGGTGGATATTCCGATTGAAGAATTGTCCCCGGTCGGCTTCCGTAATCTGCTCGGAGCAATGAGTATTTATGCGCCGGTCATGTTCAAAGACAAAAAGATTTTCAGCCGCACCGAAGAATTTGCCAAGTCGGAAATCGGCCGGCGCGCTCTGGAATATCAGCGTCAGCAGGAAAGGCAAACCGGCCACAACTGCTTTTAAGCGCAAACGCCGCCCACTCAAGGCTGCGGAATCCAAATCCTCAGTCTTCCTATTGAAGCAACATTATGTGCACAAGCCCCCTCTCCGGAGAGGGCTTTATTTTTTTACCGCAAACGCGCCGGCCGGAACAGATTATTTTTTTGATGATACAGAAACAATTTTAAAGAAAAACGAGAAAAAGAAAAAACTTAATGAATTATTGGATAGATATGGTAGCATTGAGAATATTGAGAAAAATACTATTGGAGTAGATGGATATGATTATATGTTTGCTGACACTGACAATTTGATTAACGAAGTTTTAGAAGAAAGAAGTTTGAGGCAAGTATCAAGACTAGCAAAACAAGAAGAAAAGTCTAGTGAATATGATAAAATTAGAAAAGAAGATGAGTTAGAAAATATTTCTAGATACATACCAAGTGAAGGTTTTAATGATGTTTATCATTCTAAATTAGATGAAGATGGACGCGTTATTTATCTTGGTACAGAACAGCATGAAGGAGGATATTCTGATAGAGAAAATGATTTAGGAAAAAAAACAAATTATAGTATAACCCAATTTTCTTTAGATGAATATAATAACTTATGGAATAGTTATCTTAAAAAAGGTAAAAATTTCCCCAAAGATGTAAGACAATTGAAACCTATACAGGCAAAGCAAATATTAGATGAAATGTATTTTCAGAGATATGGTATTGATAAGATTAAAAATCCCATAATTACTAGAAATGTTTTTGATGAAGAAATGAATCAAGGAACAAATGCAGGAAAAGATATTGCAGAATTGGTTAATAAGGTAAAAGGAACCAATTTTCCTTTAAACAAAGTGATAAATTGGCAGTAGCAATAAACAATCTATCGTCAGAAGAAAGTATAAAGGTTAATGATTTATCGACATTGAGACGTATGGAACGGTATTTTGAAAGCGTAGATAAAAAACCTGTCTTGAATATTAATAATTTACGAGGATGGTATAACAGAGCTCAAAGCTATCATAGTCAACCAAAAGTTTTTGAAAAACTTTATAAAGATAAAGTTGACTATTATAATCCTCATTACTTAACAAGCGGTAGAAAGGAAAATAAATGAAGTGGTTGGTTTTAGTTTGTTTTTTATTGTCATTTAATGCGAATGCCCAAGAAGGACGTTGTCCTGCTGATGAAAGTTTAGCTATTGATAAGCTGGAGCAAGAGTTGAACGATTGTGCCGTAGTTGATTATGGAAAAGGCGAATGGCAAACATCAGAAATGTTGAAAGCTTATGACCGCTCCATTGACTGTATGCAAAAAGTAGCCCACCATATATTTGATAAATACTATACGCATTATAATGCAAGCGTTAAGAAAAATTTTGATAATTATGTGAGTGCTGCGACGGATATAAGTTTTGATATCAACCAAAGAAGTGATATGGGGAGAAGCATTCGTTTAGCAGAAGTTTATGTTCTGGAAGCTGCCGGACGCACGCATTTTATGGTAAAAAATCTTGTTGGAGAGTATATCAAAGAAATACGCGATGAGTGTGATGAAGCACATGAATTTGACAACTAACCCCAACCATATAATTTAGAATCTCAATAAATAGCAGAACAGGGGATATAAAGAAAGCATAGAAACAAAAAAGGATGGATTTTTATCCATCCTTTTCATTGTTGGTAGCGAGGGGGAGATTCGAACTCTCGACACAAGGATTATGATTCCTCTGCTCTAACCAACTGAGCTACCCCGCCATCAGGTACGAGAGAGTATTTACAGACAATTTTTCCGAATGTCAATAAGAAAAATAAAAAAATGTGAAAAAAATATCGTTGCCCTTTTTTGTTGTAGTTTTTTCACTGCTCCCAAGTTATTATTTTTGCAATTTTTTAGCTGTTTTTGCATTCCTTTCTCCGCAGCAGTCATATATGCCTCGTTCATTGCTTTTCACGCCTGTATCTTACATTTTGCCCCGTTTCCGCGCCCGGCCGTTGCTTTCTTCCGCCTTACCGGCGCCTGCACCGCCGTGCCCTTTGGCAATGTTGTTAATCAGTTCCATAATCAACACCGTCTTGCGTCTCCCCCTGTTTCCGCACTCTTTCTTTGGAGGTTGATTTTTAAAATCAATGTTTTATGTTAATAAGCAGCACTTGCCGAAATTATGAGCTGCACGAAAGGGAAAAATATGCTGAAATACGTTTTATATGCCGTTCTGCTTTTGATTGTTGCCGGGGTCGTCGCCGGCGGTGTACATCTTTGGCGCGTTGCCAAACGAAATAAGGCCGAAATGTCGCGTTATGCCGAATCTCCGCGCGAACCTCTGCCGGATTTGGGCAAGGTTCTTGTCGTTTATTATTCGCTTTCCGGCAATACCCGGGACATTGCCGCCCGCATTCAAAAACAGGCTGCCGCCGACGTGCATGAAATAAAGCTGCAAACGCCTTTGTCGCCGGGGCTTGGCCTGTATTACACCGTATGGAAACAGCTCCGCGGCAAAACGCTGCCGCCAGTGGCCGAGCCGCTGCCTGATTTCTCCGGCTATGATTTGGTAATTGTCGGTGCTCCGGTTTGGATGTATACCGTAGCCACTCCGATGCAGAGTTTCCTGCAACAGGCAGATTTTTCCGGGCGTCCCGTGGCGGTCTTTACGACTCAGGGCAGCAACCCCGGCACCTTTTTTGCTGATTTTAAAAACGCCGCCCGCAATGCCGATATAGTTTCAACCATAGAGTTTAACAATCTGCCCGAAAAATACGACGCCGCCGTCGATAACAAAGTCGCCGTATGGCTGCGCAGTCTGCCGCCCCGCCGCAGATAAAAGCCGCTTTTTTATGCCTGACAGGCATTTGCCTCAGCTCGGCATTTTTTTCGCTCAAATTTCAGCTCCAGTCCTAAAACGCGCACGATTTTATGTCGTTTGTCCCTTGAATTTTTGATGGAAAAGATTTTCTGCCGAAAAGGAAGCATGGACATTTCTTTGCCTTTATGCCGTATCAAATCCGATAATTGGATAAGGCTTTTATTTTTATTCAGCATATCAGCCGGATAGCGATTCTTCATATCACTCCATAATTGGCTCAGGTACGATATTTCTGTCCGCCGTTGCTGTTCCGAAAGAATTTGAAAACGATATAAGCAGGACCTGCAAACAACAATATCTGCAGCAAAGCGTTCAATAAGCGAGAGTTGTTTATAAAAATCAGATGCTTCAAGCGCAGATTTCATTAAAAAAACTTGTTTTGTGCTAATCGGTGTGGATGCTGTTGCCCCCAAACGCAATTGACGATAAAAATAATAACTGCTGTCAATAATAGTACACAAAGGAGAAGCAGCAAAACAGCATAAATTAAATAAAGAATCCTCTCCGATTGATACCCCTACGGTAAAACTGCATAAATTTTCTTCAATAAATTGCTTCTTATACAATTTATTCCAAACAACAGCGGCGAATTCTTCTGTCAGAGCGCAAAAACCTTGTGGATTGCCGATATTGCCGTAAGGACGAGTAGGGCGTAATTCACCGCCATAAATACTTGTATGCCTGAAAATGACAATATCCGGCCGCCGGCCTTGCAGCTTCTGCAGTATATCCTCATACGCCGTTCTTTCCATCCAGTCATCGCCGTCCACAAAAGCGAGGTATTCCCCTCTGGCCAGGCGCATTCCCGCATTGCGCGCCGCCGAAACGCCGGCATTTTTCTGATGCACGGCGATAATTCTCTTATCTTTTGCCGCGTATTCGTCCAACAGGGCGCCGCTGCCGTCCGTGCTGCCGTCATCCACGCCGATGATTTCAATATTGCGCAGGGTCTGTCCGCACAGGCTGTCAAGACATTCGCTGAGATACGGTTCAACGTTGTATATCGGGACGATAACCGAAATTGCCGGCTCTCCGGCAAGATGTTCTGCTGTGTTCATCTGTAACCTCCTGATGAAAAAAATGGTTCGTTTTTTCTCACCAAAAAGCAGGGGATAATTTTGCCGCCGAAATAGCTATTTAGATAAAATGAAAGTATATGAATTAAAACGAACGTTTAATGTCAGCAGTTTTTTTTTTGCAAACTTGCAAACCGTATATCGCAAAGTACGCACAACGCGGCGAAAAAACTTCCGTGTGCAGGATAAATCCATTTTCCATACCAAAACCATATAAATTTTAATGGAAATTTAAATCTAAATCGTTACATTGCCCGAAGATGTTCCGAAAATAATAGTCGTAACGCTCAGAAACAGCCATGAAAACGCTCCGAAAATAACAAAGGAAAACTGATGATACAGGATATGACCAAGGGCAATGCCCTCAAACTTATTTTGCTTTTTTCGCTGCCCATCCTGATAGGCAACGTCTTCCAGCAGCTCTACCAGCTTGCCGACATTTTCATCGTCGGCCGCCTTCTGGGCGAAAACGCGCTGGCAGCCGTCGGCGCGTCGGCTCCGATATATTTTACGTTTCTGATTATCGCATTCAGTTTTACCGGCGGGCTGACAGCCGTTACGGCGCAGCGGTTCGGGGCAGGGGATTATGACGGCGTGCGCCGCTCGGTAACCCATTCGTTTCGCGCCAGCCTGGTGCTGAGCATATTCCTGACGCTTGTTTTGATTGTGAGCCTGCGCCGCCTGATGCATATTCTAAACGTTCCGCCGGCAATCTATGACGATTCGTACAATTTCATCATGATTCTCGGGCTGGCAATGGTATTGATTGTCGCTTTCAACCTGCTTTCGGGTTTTATCCGTGCGCTCGGCGACAGCAAAACGCCGCTGTATTTCCTGATTTTTTCCTCGGTTTTAAACATCATTTTCAATCTGGTTCTGATAAAATTCTGCCGCCTCGGCGTTATCGGTTCGGCCGTCGGCACGGTGATTGCCATCAGCATTTCCGTTGTCTGCTGCATTATATACATCAAACGCAACTATCCGATTCTCCGGCTGAAGAAAGAAGACTGGGCATACAACCCCGCATTTATGCGCGAACACCTGAACATTGCCATTCCGATGTCGATACAGTTTTCGATTTTGGCGCTGAGCATTATGGTCATTCAGGCGGTCTGCAATTCTTTCGGCGAGAAGATAATCGTCGGTTTCACCATTGCTTTGCGCATCGAACAGCTGGCTACCCAGCCGCTGATGGCTATCGGGCTGGCTATGGCAACGTTTGCCGCCCAGAATTACGGTGCCGGCAAATTGTCGCGCATTCGTGAAGCGGTTAAGAAAGCCTGCCTGACATCGTTTGTCATCAGCCTGTTGATGAGCACCGTGATGTTCTTTTTCGGCACCCATATCATCGGCAGCTTTTTGGACAATCCGGATCCGTTCGTCGTTCAAATCGGCGCGTCTTATCTTGGCATCAGCATTATGTTCTATTTCTTCCTCGGCATGATTTTTATCTTCAAAAACACGCTGCAAAGCATGGGCAAACCGCTGTATCCGGTATTGTCGGGCTTTATCGAACTCGGTATCCGTTCGTTCGCCGCCGTCTGGCTCGCCTCCAAAATCGGCTATCAGGGAATTTACTATGCCTCGCCTTTGGCTTGGGTAGGCGGTTCGATAGTCGTTTTCGCCGGATATTATTTCAATGTTTATCTGCGCAAAGAGAGCGATATCAAAAAGGAATACCGCGACCTTTATAAACGGATGAAAGCCGCCTGAAAACGGTCTGCCCGCCGGCACCCCGGCGTTCGGGTTTCTGTTCCGTTTCCATAAAGGCGCAGCTGTCTGAACTCCGTAAAAATAAAGGCGCCGCTGTCTGTATCCCGTAAAAAAAGAGCGAACCCGAAAGTTTCGCTCTTAATTTTTTGTCTTGGCTCAGAAATCCAACAGTCCGTCCCGGCGCAGATTGATTATCGTCTGCGGCGAAACTTTCAGCCGGTTGACAGTTAGCAGCAGAAGCTCATGCCTGTCTTCCGCATCAATATCAGCGCGCTGAGCCAACAGCCTCAAGTCCTTGCCGGAAACAAATCCCCGGTTGGCCGACAGACAGCCGACTTTTACCAGATAGTCGCGGATAACTCCGGGCGACGCCTTGGCAAACAGGCAGTGCGTTCCCGCCGTACCGAGAGGAATGTGGTTGCGGCACATCCATTCAAACAGATAATCGGCCACCTCCTGCGTTGCATTTTCATAAATGGTCAGGCGGAAAGGAACCCTCGGATGCGAAAGCTCAAGAAAACGCATGGTCTTCTCGCGCAAAAAACGGATAACATCAAGCCGTCCTGCCGCATATTTGAGAATTTCCCGTTCGTCGTCAGGACTGGGAGCAATGCGTACCCGCTCGCGTCCGGGCGCATAATAGCTGATAATCTGCGCATCAGCCGCCTCTTTATCGGCAGAAACCAACGGCAGCAGCGCATTAAAGTACCCGTAATCGCACAGCGTATCCAAAATTTTCGGATTCGCCAGTTCTGCAATTTCACAGCGGCGGGAACGGACAAATGCCATACGTCCCGGCCAGTTCAAATTCTTAAAATAAGCGTCAAATTCCTCGCCGCTTACATACCCTAAAATAATTCTGTCCATATGCGTAAAATTTAACAGCCTTATTATAAGCGGCTGTCGTTTCCGAAGTCAAGATGTTTTTGTCTATTATTGAAAAGCCGTCATGCCCGGCACACCACCCCAGCCGCCGACCGGCGGCACGCTTCATCAGTTCATGCTTTTCGAGTGTGCTGGATTACTCTGCGCTTCCCGATGTACCCGTTTCAAAGCACGGCTTCCGACCCCGCCTTTAAAAACACAGTTCCGGACTGCGCCTTTTTAAGTTTCTCTCTTAAAATAATCAGGATTTGAATTTTGCCGTTTCCGCCCGAGCCAGCGCGTCGCAGCGTTCGTTTTCCGGATGTCCGGCATGCCCTTTAACCCAGACCCAGCGGATTTCGTGCTGGTTGCGCAGCTCGTCCAGCCGCTGCCACAGCTCAACGTTCTTTACCGGAGATTTCTTGTTGGCGGTTTTCCAGCCGCTCTTTTTCCAGGCATAAATCCATTTTTCAATCCCGTCCATAACATAGCGGCTGTCGGTATAAAGCGTAATGTTGCACGGCTCCTTGAGCGCCGCCAGCGCCGAAATGACCGCCGTCAGCTCCATGCGGTTGTTTGTCGTTTCCGCTTCGCCGCCGGAAAGTTCCTTTTCCGCGCCGTTATAACGCAATATGGCGCCCCAGCCGCCGGCTCCCGGATTCCCGGAACACGCTCCGTCCGTAAATATTTCCACTCGTTTCATTTTTCGTTTTTCCTTTTTGTTTTGTTCTCTCTGCGCCGCATTTCAAAACGCGTCGCACCGTTTTGCCTTCCGCTTTCATATCCGCTCGTACCGCCCGGTGCCGGCTCTCCGCCAGCCTCCGTTCTCCCGATTCTTCCCTGAAACACCATTTCGCCCGTCTGCCGCAATTCTCAGTTTTATGCCCGCCCTGTCTGCAAATTTTTATTCCGTTTTCAGATAGCACGAGAAAAACTCGTTGGTCAACACCGCCAAATCAGCGTTTTTCCTTAACGCCTGCGCCACAAACGACCGTAAATCGTTCTTGGAAATAAAAATCCGGAAACTCCGCGGTGTCGCGCCGTCCGCCCCGATAACCCCGTCCATCAGAAAATCCTCGCTGATGTCGTCGGCAAAGCGGATTTCCGCCTTTGCGCATGAAAACAACGCCCGCGGCGGCACGCGCATTTCCATCGGCGTAATCAGGTTGATTGAATTGTTCTCCGCCGCCAGATTCTCCAGCTGGCTGTCATAATAAAAGCTGACTTTTGTCTTATCCCCGCCGACCAGAAGCGTGTTGCAAGACAGGTAAACCTCTTTCGCCACGGCGTTCGAACTGTTCTGCGCCAGCAGCGAGAACCTGATTTTGACGTAACTTTCCTTTTTCTTTCCCCGTTTTGCCGGCGCGAAAAAGTCGTCGTCGCCGTCTTTGCCGACCTCCAGCATCTTGTTGGAAATTACCAGTTCGATATTCGGCTGCGGCCTTTTGCCGAACATTCCCGCAATCACCGCATACGGAGCCGGAACGTTGTTGGAGCCCGAACGGATGTAAATCTGGCTTCCCGTCGTCGTCATCAGCGGCGCAATATCCGATTTCGGGATATATGTCGCCACAAAACCGTCGCCGTTGTCATCGCAGTTGATGATGTGGTTGCGGACTTTGTTATGCGAGGGAATGGTACAGCCCGAAATGGCATTTTCCAGCCAGCTCAAAAAGCGGTGCACGTTCTGAACTTTAACCTTGGCCTTGGCAACGTCGCCAAGCTCCAAATCCCGCGAACATTCGACTCCCCAGACCAGCACGCCGCCCTCGGAATTGCCGAACGCGGAAATTGCCTTGCCCAGATTGCGCCGGTCGTTCGGATGCAGCGAACGCATCGACTTTCCGTCCGAAACAGCCTGTTTAAAGTCCAGAAACAGCTCTTCCGTCTGCCGGCTCATAATAAACTCGTCAATGGCATCTTCGCCGAAATAAATCAGTTTTTCAAAAATATCTTCCGCTCTGGACATTGCTCCGCTCCCGTTTCCGAATTGCCGCTGCCGGGCGTTCCGCGCCGGCTGCTCCTTGCTGCCTTCTGCCGGACTATTGAACCGAACTGGCGGCAATACCCGGCGGGCAGCATCCGGCTATTTAAAGTAATCTCCGGCGTCAATCGCCGCTTTCGCCGCTTCCTCTGCCTCAAAGAACGGATATTCGTCCTTCAGCCCCATCATCGCCGCAACCATAGAGGACGGAAATATCTCCAGCCCGTTCTTATAGTCTTTGACAGCTGAATTGTAAAAACGCCGTGCCGCCGCAATATGTTCTTCGGTTTCGCCCATCGCCTGCATGGCGCTGCTCATCGCCGCGTCGGACTTCAGTTCGGGATAGTTTTCCGCCGTCAGCCGAAATCCGTGCATTGCTTCCGAAAGCTGTTGTTCGGCCTTGAAACGTTCCTCATATCCCGCCGCATTCATCGCCTTTTCGCGCAGCTCCGTCACTTTCATAAATACGTCTTTCTCGTGTTCCATATATTTTGCTGCCGCTTTCAGCAGATTCGGAATCAGGTCGTAGCGTTTCTTAAGCTGTACATCAATTCCCGCCGCCGCTTCTTTTAAGTTGTTTTTCTTTTTGACCAGCGAAACGTAAATTCCGTAAAAAAGCGCCAGCGCTATGCCCGCAATAATCAGTCCGACCGTCATCACAACCTCCTGCCGTCTTGTCTGTCAACATTAAATCCTGCCTTAATCTAACCGGCGAGAGGTTAAAATTGCGTAAAAGCCTTGCCAAATCCGCAAAAACGTTCTATATACCGCATAAATCACCACAAGGAGGCAAATATGGAAAAAAAATCTGCACCACAGACAGTATCTCGCTCAGCATCAAATCCTGTATCAACGGCCAAGCCGAATACACCTCCGGCTGCCGCTTTGGATGCCGCGCTGTCACTCAGGCCGAATGCAGGCTCCGATACGGAGCAGCGTTTCATTAATATTGAAATGGCTTTGTCCGATTTGGAACGCACTGTGGAAGATTTAAATGATGTCATCATCAGACAGGGCAGGGACATCGCTTTCCTGCAAAAGCAGAACCGATTCCTGACCGAAGCTCTGCGCAATGCGCAAAGCACTGTCAAACCGCTGGAAGAAGAAACTCCGCCGCCGCATTACTGATACAACGTAAACATTACAGACGCAAAGCCCAGCAGACACAAAACCCAAAGCGCCCCGTATATCTGATATGAGAAGGTTTAATCCCCAGGTGCCCACGTATCTGCCGCGGGATTCTTATTCCCGGATACCCTGCGCGTCTGATGCGAGCTTTTCAAAGCAAAAAAAACGCGCCCTTTTTGGCGCTGTTTGAAAATGAAAAAGTAATGCAGTTATATAAGTTGAAAAAGTAATCCAAAACATAAACTTAAAATAATAATAGGCTGAAAAGGCATAAAACATTCCTCAAAACCTTTTCGGCAAACTCATAAATCGGGTTCCCGTTCAATCGGGAAAAGCATCTTCCCGCTCGGGAAAATCATAAAAGCGCCCTCAAAACCGTAGCAGGGAATACTGTCGTCTCAAAGGCGCTCCGTATTTTGTGTGCACATTTCTGATCAGAAGGGTTTCCAATAATAGCAATAAAACCATCGGGCAATCCGTGATTGTCATTTTCAGCGGGCGAAACATCTGGCCGGACGTCCGCCTTTCGCATTTTAAAATGCTCTCACCTTATTTATGCTAACAGAAAGAAACAAAGCATAAATATCCGCGAAATAAATAAACAACTTTCAATAACTACATATATATATAATAGACTTAACAAACCACTTGCAAAGTAGAATAAATAAAAGCCTCATACAATACATTTTTACGGTTGTTCACAGGATTATTTTTTTCACGTCTGATTTTCATCCGCCCGCCGGGGGCGCTGCGCGAAAGCCCGTTTCGCTGTTCCAGCCCCGACAAAATCTCCGCAACAGTACTGCACCGCTGCCGCAACGCTTAATTGCCGCCTTTGCCCGGATTTGCCGCCCTGAACAGAACGCCCGGAACATCGGCACCGTTTTCCTGCCGCAAGGTCAGGGGATAGGCGTCAATTTCCGTAAACCCCGCCTTATGCAGCGCTTTTTCCACATACTGCCGACGGTGTTTGTAACGCCCCGCAGCGGTCAGATAAAAATCGTTGCCCCGTTCTTCGTCGGCGGATTCTGTCGTAAACCAAAGTTCCGGTGTCCCGTTGCCCGAAGAAGGCGCCGCCTTCGTTTTCCTGCTTTCCGCCTGTTCGCCGTCAGCCTGCCGCATCAAATTCGCCGCCGCGCTCAAAACGTCCTCCAGATTCCCCATATAGCAGAAAACGTCAAAAGCGATAATCAGGGTATAGCCGTTGTGCGGTACGGCAGTATTTGCTTCCGTCCCCGCCGGCATCTCTGCCGCCGCCGTTGCCGCTATCGGTTTTACAGCCGCCCCCGCTGCCATATCTTGCAGCAGCGCCGTAACGTCTGCCTGATACAAACTGCGGTACACGCCCTTGCGGCGGGCAGCTTCCAGCATCTTGGCGGAAATATCCGCGCCGTCAAATATGCTGTCTGCCGTTTTCAGCGCCTGCGCTGCCAGTCCCGTGCCGCATCCGAGGTCAAGCACGGTTCCTTTCACCGCTCCGTGCTGCCTCAGAAATTCCGCCGTAATCTGCGGATTAAGCCTCTCCAGCGTTTCATCATATGTTGCGGCAAAATTGTCAAACAGCTTTTCGGCGTACAGCCTGTCATCGTCGCTTTCCGCCGGCATTCCGCTGATTCCCGCCAGTATCCGCCGCGAAAAAACGTTGTCGGGCTCAATTTTCTGCCAGTTTTCGGCAATTTTCAGTGCCAGTTCGGCATTATTCGCCGCCAGCCCGGTCAGCGTTTCCATAATCCCCGCTGCAAATTCCTCCCGTTCCGGCGCCCTTTGGTGGGCATTGAACATCAGCCCCAGCGCTTCCTCATAATCGCCGAGGTCTTTCAGCACCAGCGCCAGGTTATAGCTGATTTCCGGCTTTTCCGGTTCCAGTGCCGCCGCGGCGCGATACTCTTCCAGCGCCTCGCTTTTGCGTCCGCTGCGGTAGAGCAGGGTGCCGTAGTTCAAGTGTGCTCCGGCAATGCCGCGCGTAATGTCAAAACTTTTCTTATAATAAATTTCCGCCCGTTCCAAATCCCCGCGTGCCAGATAGATGTCAGCCGCTCCTAACAGCGCCTCAACTGCATTTTCGTCCAGATTCAAAACCTTATGATACAATTGCAAAGCTTCCGCCTCGTTGTCGGCCATCCGCAGCGTATCTGCCAGAGCCAGCAGCCCGCCGGTATGGTACGGATTGGCCGCAGTTGCCCGCCGCAGATAATGTTCCCGCTCTGCCGGTTCCTCGCAGCTTTCTGCCGCCAGCAGATTGGCCTGAAAGTCGCTTTCCTGTTCGTCCGCCAGTTGCAAAAGCGTCTCTTTGTCCTTGGTATAAAAGCATAAATTGGCTCTGGCTTCGTTATAGGCACCGTCAATGTCCAGCGCTCGGCAAAAGCTTTTGACCGCCTCCTGATGGTCGCCGGTTTCTTCCTGCGTCAGTCCCAGATAATTCCAGGCCTCTTTTAAATCCGGCTGCAAATCGGCCGCCCGCTGCAGCGCCTCCAGTGCCTCACGCTTTTTGCCGAGCATGCGATATGCCAGCCCGAGATTGAAAAAATGCGGGGCAAAAGGCGCCGGCGCATAGCGTATCGCCGCCAGAAAACAGTCAGCCGCCCGCCCGGCATTGCCCTTGCTCTGCGCAGCCAGCCCCAGCAGGTTCCACACGTCCGAATTTTCCGGCATCGCTTCAAGCAGTTTCAGATAAATGTCTTCCGCCTCATTCAGGGCGCCGTTGTTTTGCAGTTCAATTGCTTTTTGAAACATTAAATCGTATGACATATCAACACCTTGCCCTTTAAAATTATTCTAAAATATTAATATTTGTCCGCCTGCTGCCCATACCTGTATGCCCTGTCCCGGCATACGCCCTCGTCAGCCGTTTTTCCGCCGCTGTTTTTCGCGTCCCGCCATAAAAGCCGGCGGATTTCAGCGCTCCGCGGTCAACGCCTGGGATGCGCCGCCGGCACCAGAAAATCGTCCAGCGCCCGTCGGATTTCCGCAATATCGCTGTCGCTGCCGAGCCGGTGGGTGCTGTCTTTGAGTAACACGGTTTTGACATCGCTGCCGGTAAGTTTCTGCGCAATCAGCGGTGCCGTGCGCCAGTCAAGCGACGCGTCTTTCATTCCTTGCAGCAGCCTCGTTTTTCCTGCATAAGGAATTGTTTCTTTGTCCAAAAGCAGGTTTTCGTTGCCCGATGCAATCATTTCTTTGGTAATGACATAAGTGAAATCGTTGGTCGGAAACGTAATTTTGCCGTCCCGTTCCAGAATTTCCTTGTGTTCGGGGCGGAAATAAGCCTCAAAATATTTTTTCAGGAAGTCCGGCGCCGCCGCCAGCCCGAGGAACCCTTTGACCTTTTGCGGAAACTGCACCGCCGCCAGCAGCCCGAGCCAGCCGCCGAGCGACGCACCCGCCGTAACAACGTCGCCGTCGACCATCTCGCCGACAATCTCAAAAATCTGGCTTTTATAGGTATTTATCGTCGTTTCTTCAAACCTTGCCGCATCGGAGCCGTGCCCCGCGATTTCGTAACGGAAAAAGCCTATGCCGTTCTCAATGCACCATTTCCTGATTTCTTCCGGTTTGCGCCCGTAGGGATCGGAGCAAAATCCATGTGCATAAACCAGCGTAAAGCTTTGAGTTTTTGCGCCGTCCGGCTTAATGTATTCATACTTTGCGGTATGCCCGCATTTATAGGTGTAAAAAGATTCTGACATCTGAACCTCGCCAAACAGATTAACGTTAATGGGAATATATACGACAAATGAGTAAAGATAAAGTAAAAAACACGGAAAATAACCGCCCGGACGCTGCCGGCGGTACTCCCGCCTTTACTTCTCCCGCAGCGGAGAATTCGGGAAAGGCGTCCGTTTCAGCATCTCGCCCCTCCGGCGCCGCAGTTCAAAACGCGCTGCTGCCCTCCGGCTCCTCTGCTGCGCGGAATACGTCCGCGCCCCGCGGCTCCGTTGAACCGGTCGTGCTGCAGGTTTTGCCCGAACTGGGGCAGGGCGGGGTTGAACTTGGAACGGTGCAGATTGCCGAAGCTTTGGTGCAGCACGGATACCGCACTTATGTCGCCTCGCAGGGCGGACGGCTTGAATACAGCCTCGAACGCCTCGGCGTCAAACACTTTACCCTGCCGCTTAAGAGCAAAAACCCGTTTACAATCTTTAAAAACGCCTCCAGGCTCGCGGAAATAATCAAAAAAGAGGGGATTAACATCGTCCATGCCCGTTCCCGCGCCCCGGCCTGGAGCGCATATCTCGCCGCGAAAAAAGCCGGCGTGCATTATATGACAACCTTCCACGGCACTTACGGCCTGGGTCCCGGCGGCATCAAAAAAATATATAACCGCGTCATGACCCTGGGCGAAAAAGTGATTGTCATTTCTTCGCATATCAAACGCCATGTTCTGGAAAATTACCATACCCCGGAAAATAAGCTTGTGTTTATTCACCGCTGCGTGGATATGGAGAAGTTTAACCCCGAAGCCGTCAGTGCTGAGCGGATGAAATCCGTGATTGAACAATACGACCTGCCGACTGACAAGCAGCTGATTCTCCTTATCGGGCGTCTGACGCACTGGAAAGGGCAGTGGCTGCTGATTGAAGCTCTGTCCAAATTGAAGGCTCGCGGCGATTTTCACTGTATTTTCACCGGCGATGACCAGGGGCGCGTCAAATACACCGAAAGCCTTGCCGCCCAAATCCGCGCCCACGGCATGGACGGCGACTTTACCTTTATCCGCCACACCGACGACGTTCCGGCGCTGATGAAAGCCTGCGACATTGTCGTCTCCGCCTCGGTTGAGCCGGAAGCCTTCGGGCGCATTGCCGCCGAGGGCGAAGCAATGGGAAAAATCGTGCTCGCTTCAAACATCGGCGGCTCGCTGGATAACCTTAAAGACGGCGTTACCGGCCGCCATTTCGTCTCTGGTGATGCGGACGACCTGAGCCGAAAACTTGAGTGGGCATTAAACCTTCCGGCGGACGAACGCAAAAAAATTGCCTCTGCCGCCCGTAATTTTGTAAAAGAAAACTTTACAAAACAAATAATGTGTGATAAAACGCTTGACGTCTATCGCGCTTTGGCGGAGAGTCCGCTGCGCTGACCGGAGGAAATTCCGGCCTGCGCACAGTTTCCGTCCCAACGCGGCAGACGGTAGTGAACGAAACAAAATCCCGGCTTGGCGTCAGGCGGCGCCGGTCGGACAACAAACTTAAACCAAAGGGGTATAATATGATTAAGATTGAACTGCCGGACGGCAGCATAAAAGAGGTCGAGGCCGGAATTTCGGGCTTTGAACTCGCAAATCAGATAAGTCATAATCTGGCGAAAGCCGCATTGGCCGTAGAAATTGACGGCACGTTAAAAGATCTCACTACCCCGCTCACTACCAACGCCAAAGTAAAAATTATCACCGCCAAAGACAAGCACGGGCTTGAAATTCTGCGCCACTCCTGTTCGCACGTTATGTCCGAAGCCGTTAAGGAGCTGTGGCCGGACGTTCAGGTAACGATTGGCCCGTTCATTGAAGACGGTTTCTATTACGACTTCTCGCGCAAAGAGCCTTTCACGACTGAAGATTTTGCCAAGATTGAAGAAAAAATGCACGAAATCGTCAAACGCGACGAAAAAATCACCCGTGAGGTCGTCAGCCGCGAAGATGCCGTTGCGCTGTTTAAGTCGCGCGGCGAACATTACAAGGTTGAAATTATCGAAGACCTGCCGGCGGACGCGGAAATTTCGCTTTACCGCCAGGGGGATTACGTTGACCTCTGCCGCGGACCGCACGTTCCTTCAACCGGACATATCGGCAATGCCTTCAAGCTGATGAAAGTTGCCGGTGCATACTGGCGCGGCGATTCGAACAACGAAATGCTGCAGCGTATTTACGCGACGGCGTGGGCAGACAAAAAAGACCTTGAAGAATATCTGCACCGCATAGAAGAGGCTGCCAAACGCGACCATCGCAAACTCGGCAAGGAAATGGATTTATTCCATTTTGAACCCGAATATGCGCCCGGCGCGGTTTTCTGGCACGACAAAGGCTATAAAATCTACCGCAAGCTGATTGAATATATGCGCAACCGTCAGGAACACAACGGCTATGAAGAGGTTTCGACCCCGCGCATTATGGACCGCTGCCTGTGGGAAACCTCCGGCCACTGGGAAAAATACGGCGCTCACAACTACTCCGGCCAGACCGAGGACGGCAAATGGTTCTGCATTAAGCCGATGAACTGCCCCGGCGGCCTGCTGGTCTACAAACAGGGGATTAAGAGCTATCGCGACCTGCCGTTGCGTATGGCAGAGTTCGGCAAAGTCAACCGTTATGAAGCTTCCGGCGCCCTGATGGGCTTAATGCGGGTGCGCGAGTTCACGCAGGACGATGCGCACATCTTCTGCACGCCCGAACAGATGGAAGAAGAATGCATCACGACAATGAAGCTGATTTTTGACATCTATAAGGACTTCGGCTTTGACAAGATAAAGATTTACCTTTCGACCCGTCCGGAAAAGCGTATCGGTTCCGACGAAATCTGGGATATTTCCGAAAAGTCGCTGGCGAGCGCATTGGAAAAGCATGGCTACGAGTATGAAATCAACGAAGGCGAGGGCGCTTTCTACGGTCCGAAACTGGAATTCATCCTCCGCGACGCCATCGGCCGCGAATGGCAGTGCGGCACAATTCAGGTCGACATGAACCTGCCGCAGCGTTTTGACATTTCCTATATCGGCGAAGACGGCGAAAAGCACCAGCCGGTTATGCTGCACCGCGCGCTGTTCGGCTCCATTGAACGGTTCCTCGGCATTCTGATTGAGCATCACGCCGGCAAGCTGCCGTTGTGGCTGTCGCCGGAACAGGTCGTCGTTATGCCGGTAACCTCCGCGTTCGACAATTACGCCGAAGATGTCGCCAAAACTTTGCGTGCCGCCGGCTTAACTGCCAAAACCGACCTCCGCAACGAAAAAATCAACTATAAGATTCGCGAACACTCGGTCGAGAAAATCCCGGTCATTATGGTTGTCGGTGCCAAGGAAGAGGCGGACAAGACGGTAACAATCCGCCGCCTGGGCTCGGAAAAGCAGGAAATTATGCCTCTTGCTGAAGCCGTTGCCGCTTTGGCAAAAGAGGCGGAAATGCCGCATAAAAACGAAGCCTGAAGATAACTCGGCCGGTTCCCGCCGAACCTCCCCGCCCCAAAGGCGAGGTTTGAAGGCGGCTCCGCCAGGCTCTCAGACCTTCATCTGACCGGAAACACGGTGCTTTGGCACCGTGTTTCTGCTTATCCAAACGTCGTTTTCGCCTCATCTTCCGCCGACGCCCTGGCCGCTCCGGCTATCGCCGACTGGATATCCGTCCGTCAGCTTCCGCCTTTGCCCGCTTTTAAATTCCGCCATACGCAAACGCATTTCCGTCCGGTCATAGCCATGTCATCAGCCTGTATTTTTGTCAAAAAAAACTTGACATTTGTCATTTTTGATGTTACATGGTGCACAAACTTTAATTATTTTATTAACTTAAATTTTTGTGTTATGGAAAATCTATTATTACAAACCAAAGAGTATGTCAAAGAGTTAATGGTATACCGTTTTAAGTCGGTAATCCCTTCATTGGAAAAAACGGACAATTTTCCTATTCTGGTGAATGATTTCATGGATAAAGGAATCCTCTTGTGGCTTTGGATATTGCCTGATGGAAGAGCCATTTACTTCTCAAACAACAAGAAATTCGGAATATTGATTAAATGTCCTGATAACATTGAAGTCATAAGCTCGAATTTTTCCACAGAATCTTTCAAGATATACGATGCCGTGTATTGGCGTAGAGTATATGACAAAACGAAAGATGACGGCAAAAGCTTCAACACTTGCCAGTGTGAGGGTTTTGTCGTTGAATTCCTCTATAAGGACTATGCCGAATTATTAGCTATGCAATATGTTGAAGCTCTGGATTGCAAAAAAAGAGAAAAATCTACCGAGAAACAAACGGTCTTTTCTAAGCGGCAATTATTGGCAAATTGCGAAAACAAGCCGTTCAAACTAAGGATTGATGGCTTTTTGCTCAGCGAAGATTATGAAAAGGTTGCCGATTTTATCAAAAAGCATGAAGGCACTACAACGCCGCCGAAAATAGAAGAATATGAGAAAGATCCTTGGATAAAAAATATCTTTGATACTTTCAGGACTGCTTTCCTCGCTCCGGGATATCTGGGACATAAGTTTAATATGTCTTTAGATGGTCTTAATGAGGATAATATTAGGCATTGGCAGTCTTTTGCGTGTAAGGAAATGCAGGAAATCTTTTTGGAAAAAGGAAGCTGCTTGTGTGTGTTAAGTAATGCTAAAGCCTCTCCTTATGAACGCGAAATATGGAGCGTTGACGGCAATCCTAAGGTAATTTATCGCTTTCCTGCAGTAAAAAATCTGGAAACACTGATTGAGCGTCAAAAAGATTTTTTTGCCAAAGAAAAATCAGCTCAGGAAATCCGGGAATTTTACGAAAAATTTACAAGCGGATTTATCTGGAGAACGGAGGTAGATATGATTATCAGCGGACATGATGAAAATGGAAATCCGCAATTCCTCTTATTGTAAACGTCTGCCTATCACAAAACCAGACCAGCATGCTCTTAACCAACAGAAACGCTTCCGATACATTTCGGAGGCGTTTTGTTTATACCGCATAACCTTTTATATGCCACATAGCCGATTTTGTTCCATTATTCATTCCACCTCAATTTCTGTTACGGTATACCGCATATATTTTCCGTTAAACAAATCTTAAACTTCCACCGTTACACTGATATAAAATTAATCAGCAGACGAGGTGCCGAATGAAAAAATTATCTCTGCCCCATGTTTTGTCTCTGGCCGTGGCTGCCGTATGTGTTGCCGTGCCGGGCTATGCCGAGACGGACTTTTCAGGTTCTCCTGCTGAAGCGACTGCCTTTCCGGCAGGAATGGCCGCAGAAGATGATATCCTCACTGCGGCAGATATTTCTGCTCCGGAACCGGCGCCGGCCGCCGCCCAACCGGCTGACGGCGTGTATATTATCCCGGATGATGTCCGTTGTTACGTTCGCAAAGAAGACCGTGTTACTTTCTGCACCGACCACGACGGCGCTCCGATAAACGGCGAAATGCGCAAATACCGCGAAGATGAGCTGATTCGCACTTATCCGCTCAAAGACGGCGTCTTGAACGGAACCGCCGTTTCCTACTATATCAGCGGCGGCATATTGGCTGAAAAGCCCTATAAAGGCGGTAAGCTGGACGGTGTTGCCAAAACCTATTATAAAACCGGAAAAGAAGAAACCGTCGTCCCGTATACGGCCGGAAAACGGGAAGGCGTCGCCAAATATTACTATCAAAACGGCTATATGCAGGGGCAGGGGATTTATATCAACGGCCGCCTTAACGGACCGTCCCGCCTCTACGATGAAAGCGGTGAGCTTGTATACGAACTGACGTATGAAAATGATACCGTCGTTTCCGCTTACTGCATGTATAAAAAGAATCCGGATACCGGCAAGCGCTACCGCAAGGATCTTGACGCCGGAATTGTCGATCTGATAAACCGCAAACAGATTGCCCCCAAGCCGGTAATCGTTGAAAACAAATGCGCTATGGAGCGGATTTCCGAATAACGCCATGCTCAATAACATCAAACAAATTCGTAAATCTCTCGGTATAACCGTTGCCGAACTGGCGCAAAAGCTCAATATGTCCCAAGGCAACCTTACCAAAATCGAAAACGGGCAGGTAGATATGAAAGCAGAAACCGCCGCCGCTATTGCCGCAATTCTGCAATGTCCGCTGGACAAGCTCATCGCTGAGGAAAAAGACAACGTTTCGCCGCTGTCATTGCCGCTTAATCTGCCCGCAGACAGCTGCACAATGGCGGTTAGGGATAATAATATGTCGCCGACATTGATTTCCGGCGACATTGCCGTTGTCCGTCCCTGCCAGACCAAAGGCGCCGACGGCATATATCTGCTGCAACGCCAGGGCAGAGAAGTCCTGCGCCGCCTGCAAACGCTCTCCGATGGCAGAGTTGCGGTTTTATGCGATAATCAGGCTTATCTGCCCGAATATGCAGTAACCGCTGCGGAGCTGGAAATTTCCGGACATGTCGTCAGTAAAATCGCCGTTGTTTCATTATCCTGATTTTACTTTTGCATTTTTATCAATATGTTTCAGGCTGATCAGTAAGCCTGACTAATGTATGCCTTGCCTTATTCTAGGCATATCTCATTTTGTTCCCAATACCTCCGACAATTCCCCTGCTATTGCCGCCAACATCGGTCTGTTTTCAATAATTCCCCCAACTGTTATCACCACCACGGATATTTTAAAAGCATATTATTCCTATTTTTAATTTACAAAATGCATTACAAAAGAATAAATAATTAAATACAGTGTGTTGTTAGTTTTATTCATCGCAATGAATATATTGACAAATATTCATAAAGAGAATATCGCAAAATACAAAAATCTATCCTGAACATCTTTCTTAGACATTAAATCCCGAATGAGTTTTTCACTCAAAACTCCCACAAACACCTCTATAGCTGTCTCTCTATAGTTTTCTTTCTGCATTTTCCTCGTTGACACAAAAAAATCCGCCATACTGCTGATAGCGGATTTTTAGATTTACCTACCGGCTATAGCGGAGCCTTAGTATTAAGGAGCGCTAGTTCTCGGGGTCATCAGATGGTGACTTCCTTGAGCATTTAGGTTCGGCCAGTATTGCCATAAAAGTTTGTTCAAGATTATACAGTTTCTCCTTTTCGTAAGCGATTGCCAACTGAATGGAATTACCGTATTCCCGAATAATCATCTCTTCTTCTTCACTCATCATGCTCGGGCGTTTCCCCAAGGCAAACAGGTTTTCCCGGTTGTTTTTGGCAAGTTTCTGCATTTCCATCGGTACGCCGGAAAGAACCACCAGCGACCTGTTGATTTCCAAAATCCGCATCACCTTGCCGAGAACCATCTTGTCCATTCTCGGTTCCGGCCATACCAGATGTGCAATTTTCGTTTTGGATATGACGTCGGCTAAATCGGCAAGCTGTTCGTCGGAAAAATAACATCCCGTCAAATCCAGATAGACCAGGCTGCCAAGCCCTCTTATCGTATCCAGCAGCAGCTCAAACAGTACCGGGTCGTCATTAAAGATAAAACACTTGACGGCCAGATTTCTGAGCTTTTCTTTCTTTTTCAGCCGCAACAGCATATTTCTGAGCATTTCCGCATCGGAATATTTGTTTTTCATCATAGAGTTTTTGAGCATCCCGCGCGCCGTCGTATAAAGTCCGCCGATATTGCCGTCTGCGACAAAAACTTCGACGGAGCCGATGCCGATGGAGAACTTTCGCAGCTCCAGGCTGTTGTCCAGCCACAGGTATGCCTCTTCCAAATCCTGCTTTTTCAAACAGGGGCGTTTCAAAATAATCTCTTTTGCGCTCGCGTCGTAGTAGCCGAAAGAGTTTCTTGAACCGCATTCGTTGGCTAAGCCCCTCATTTGCGCTCCTTTCTTTTCCAGGGGTTAAAGTTAAACACAACCGTTAATGGATTTTACACAACCAACAATTGTATCGTCTTGTTTTCTATACATATACTATAACAACCCGGAAAGAAATGCAATACTTTTTTATTTATTATTGTATTATCTATCGCAGAAATAGTTTATCGGTTCATATAACTTTTTATATTGATTTTATATAAGTTTGTATATGTTTCAAATCAAAAGGTGATATTTTTTCGGATTTGTTAATAAATAAAGGTAAAACTCCGCTAAAAGAATTGTCAAACAAAATAAAAAAAATTATAGTATCCGCAGTGTAATTTTTGAAAGTCCGACCATGATTTTGATGGAAAATCCGGCTTACGGATATGCCGTTTTGGCGTTTTTGCTCTTTTTCTGCCTTTATTATGCCGTAGTCTGCCGCGTCCGCCTGCTGCACAAGGCCGCGGAATATAATGATATTTACGGTAAATACAGCGAGTTACAGCTCAAACACGCCGTTACCGAGTCCAAATTTGCCGATGTTATTTCCGGCGCGGCAAAAGCCGAATCGGAGAAAATAGCGCTTCAGAACGCCGTTACCGGGCTGGAACGGGATTTAAGTGCGCAAAAAGCCGCTGCCGCCGCCCGGGAAGAAGCGATGGCTGAAAAAATCCGCTATTTGGAAAAGATAAAAGAAGAACTGACGTTGAAATTTAAGGACATTTCCAACGAAATCATCAAAGCTCAGCACGAGTCTTTTTCCGCCGAGCAGAAAACCGCGCTTTCGGCGCTGCTGTCGCCGTTTGCCGAGCAGCTTAAGGCTTTTAAGACGGAAGTTGCCAGCGCCCGGGAAGAAAGCATAAAAAGCAAGTCCAGCCTTGATACCCAGCTGATGAACCTGATGGCGCTGAACCAAAATCTCAGCAAAGACGCCCAGAGCCTGACCGAAGCGCTTAAAGGCAACAAAAAGGCACAGGGCAACTGGGGGGAATTCCAGCTTGACCGGCTTTTGGAAAGTTCCGGTCTGCGCAAAGGGCAGGATTACGACACGCAGGAAGCGTATTATGACGAAGACAAACGGCTTTACCGCCCGGATGTTATTATCCATTTGCCGGAAAACCGCGATATTATCGTCGATTCCAAAGTTTCTCTTAATGATTATCTCGAAGCAGTCAACGCCGACAATGCGGAAACACAGCAAAAATTCCTGCAAAAAAACATCGCCTGCATCAAAGCGCATATCGACGAGCTGTCCGCCAAGGAATACCAGAAGCTGCTTAAAGGGCGCACTCTGAATTACGTCATTATGTTTATTCCGGTAGAAAGCGCCTATGTCGCGGCGCTTGAGGCCGATAACAACCTGTACGATTATGCATATCGCCGCAACGTCATTTTGGCGACGCCGCTTTCGCTGATGCCGGTTTTGCGCACGGTGGAAAACCTCTGGCGGATAGACAGCCAGAACCAGAACGTGCAGAAAATAGCCGAACTCGGCGGCAAGATTTATGACAAGCTCGCAGCTTTCGTTGAGGATATGAAAGCCATCGAACGCGGCTTAAATCAGGCTTCCAACGCTTATAACAATGCCATGACCAAGCTTTCCGGGCGCGGCTCCGCATTGTCGCAGGCTGAAAATATGAAAAAACTCGGCGCCAAAACCGGCAAAACCATTGCGCTCGCCCTGAACGACAATGATTTGCTTTTAACCGCCCCGGCCGAAGCCGTAACGGCAGCCAATACGTCTGCCGCAGCCGCTATAGCAGACACACCGGGCACAATCGCTCAAACCGAAACACCGGCAGTAAACGCCGCAACTGAACCCGCAGGAGAAAAAAATGTCTGATTCCTCAAACAACGCGCAATTTTCCTTTAACCCCGGCGCCTCCGCCAAATCGCGCCGCATCGTTTTTACCGGCGGCGGCTCGGCCGGGCACGTAACTCTGAATCTTGCGCTGATTCCCTGGTTTCTTGAACAGGGGTGGCAGGTATCGTACATCGGCTCCAAAGGCGGCATGGAGCAGGAACTTGTCTCCCGCTTTTCCGAAGTCCGCTACTACGGCATTTTAACCGGCAAGCTGCGGCGCTATTTTTCCTGGCAGAATTTTCTCGATATGGCAAAAATACCGCTCGGCTGCCTGCAGGCATGCTGGCTGGTGCGCAAAATCAATCCCGACATCATCTTTTCCAAAGGCGGCTTTGTGTCGTTTCCGGTTGTGGTCGGCGGCTTCGTGAACCGCAAACGCATTTTTATGCATGAGTCGGACATAACGCCCGGACTGGCCAACAAGCTGAGCCTCCCGTTCGTCGGCACGTTCTTTACGACCTTTCCCGAAACGGTGCAGTCCGTTTCCCGAAAAGGAAAAGTATCCTGCGTCGGCCCCGTATTGTCCGACCGCCTGTTTAACGGCAGCCGCGAAAAAGGCGCCGCATTTGCCGGGCTGGACCCTTCCAGACCGACGGTTATGGTCATCGGCGGCAGCCTCGGCGCCCGCAGCCTGAACGAAGCCGTCGCCCGGAATCTGCCGCAAATCCTCGCTAAATACCAGCTGATACACATCGCCGGCAAAAACGGCTTTAATCCTGAATTGCAGGGCAGGGGCTATGTCCAGTACGAATATGTCGATACGGAGCTGAAAGACCTGATGGCGCTTGCCGATATTGTCGTTTCGCGCGCCGGCTCCAACTCTATTTTTGAATTGGCGAGCCTGTATAAGCCGATGATTCTGGTGCCGTTGCCGGCTGCGTCTTCCCGCGGCGAACAGAGCCTGAATGCCCAAAGCTTTGTTGACAAAGGCTACGCTGAAATCATCCGCGACGAAGATATCGCTGATCCTGAAATTCTGCTCCCGATGTTGGATAAGGTTTATGCCGGACGTGCCGCCTATACCGAAAAAATGCGCGAAAACCCGGTCAAAATCACTTCTGCCGCCGCGCTTTGCGAACAAATCTGTTCCGCTGCCGCATCGTCATAAGATTTGCCTCTCCGAACAATATCTGCCTCCGGTGCCGCGCCATCACTTCTTGCCGGTGCGCTGCCTGTTCTGCTCTCTATACCCGGTACCTTATTTATCTGCCGTTTACGCTTTTTCGTCAGGTTTCAGAGCTTTTTGCCAGCCTTTTGCCGCCCGTGAAAAGGTAAAGCCCCGTCCGCGCCGCCGGGTATTCTCACCCGGTTTGCAGAGAATCCCGCACACTGCGCCTTTGCGGCAGCCGGTAATTTCCGGCGCGGTAAACTTTTTCCCTTCCAGAAAACACCGCGCCATATCGGCCATAATCCGCGCCTCCGTATATTGTCCGCTGATGCCGTAATCGTCCAGCATCGCCGCAAAGAACTTTTCGCCGCGAAATCTCTTGCGGATATTTTCCGCCGCCGCGATATGTTCGGGCAAAAGCAACCCACGCCCGGTCAGCAGGCTGATAAAGTCGCGGTAAATCAGCGGATTGCGCCACCCGCCGCCAAACATCAGAAAATAGCGTGGAAAATCAAGCTCTTTCGGCAGAAATCTCAACCCCATAAACACCGTATAGGCCGCAAAATATTCCACCGTGCGCAAAATATCCTGTTCCGCCAGCGGATAGTTTTCAAGCCGCTCAGCCATACGATACAAATGCGGCCCTGACGATTTCGGCGGCACGATATCCAAAAAATTGTCGCCGTCCGCCGTAACCGCCGCCTCATCATACAAATCTTTCAGCAGCATGCTGTTAATGTGTCCGCCTGCCGCCAGCTTGCCGTCTTCGTCAAAATCGGCACCGTAAAAAGCCTTTGCCAGCATATCCGCATAGTGGTTGAACGGTCCGCAGTCATAGCCGCAGACTTTTTTGCGCAGGGTCGCGCCGCTGCTGACCAGCGCCAGATTGGCAGTATTTCCCCCGTTGATAAAACAGACCGGAAACATTCCGCGCCTGGAAAGGGCGTAACTGAGGTGCAAATTGTGCACCGGCGCCAGAGGCGCGCCTTCGCCGCCGTTGAAAATATCGTCGGAACGGAAATCGTAAACCACAGGAATCCCGGCCTTTTTCGCCAGCCCCGCCGCGTCAAACATCTGTGTCGTAAACGGCTCGCCGCCGCCGGCCGAAGAGGGCGGATTATGTTCACCCGTCGACTGTCCGTGCAACCCGATGGCCGCCACGTTTTCCCGCGGCACGCCGCTTTTTGCCAGCAGTTCCTCCACGGCTCCGGCCAGCAGTTCGGTATAAGTTTTAAGTGCCGAGCGGAATTTCGGCAGCTTCGCCGCCTTGTCCATATCCGATCCGAGGGCGATAATTTCTTCCCGCAAATCAAGCATATCCTGCCGCAGCGCCGCAGGGTAGGGAACCGACACGCCGGCAATGTCATGGATGCTTCCGGCGCCGGAAAACTCCGTCATCACCACATCTGCCGCATCAAGCGAATTTCCCGTCATTATCCCAATCGTAATCATTGCGCCTCCGGTAGAATATTTTTTATTAACAGTATCATATCCGCCAATTCTTAATATCGGCTTAATCCCGGCGCATACTCCGGTTTCGCCTCGTTTCCTTTCTCTTTGCCGCTCCGGCATCTCCCGCACCATTTGCAGCCCGGCCTCTTCCCCGCTCCGCCGCTATATGCTGCTGCAAGTCCGGCTTTTGCAAAAACGCTCCGCCCCGTTTTTGCCGCGCCATCTTTCGCTATCGCTTTCCCCGCATGCCGTCGTTACATACCGCCGCGAACGCGATTCATGTTGACAAAATTTTGTACCATATCTATACTCCGCCGCGATATTCTATTTTTTTAACTAATTTTATACCAATTATTATGAAAAAAGATGCTTTTGCCATGATTTTGATTATGGCCTGCGTTGTATTGGCCTCGTGCAGTCCGCGTGTAACTGCTCTTGGCGACACGGGATTATACGCATTCACCGACCCAAAGACACAGCTGGCCGGCGTTACCGACGAAGACGGGAAAGTTCTCATTCCGGCCTATGCCGAAGAAATCGTCCCGCTCAAAGACGTTCTCGTCTGCTATTCGCCGAAACACCGGGGAATGGTTTACCGGCTGGACGGCGAACCGCTGTTTTACAAAGAGTTTGACTACGTCATCGACAGCGGAGATTTTCTGCAGTGTCTGGAACGCTACGGCATGTACGTTTACGTCTACGGCAGCGGCAAACCCGTCGGCCCGTTGCGTCCGTGCCACGTTTCTTACCTCAACAACACGTTGATTTTCAGTTCAAAATTTGAAGTCAACGTTTACAATCTGGCCGACAAAGAAACCGAAAAGATTTTCTACCGCCGGCCGGAAGGGAATGTAAGAAGCTTCGCCTGGCTTGGCAAAAAGAAAAAGCTGGTTACCGGCCTGTGCGTCGGCGAAAGCCGCTATGCCTCCCGGATTGCCTGCGGCGAAACGCTGGATGCCGACGACAATGCCGTCGTCTGCCGAACGCCGTACGGAACCGCCGTCGGTGAAGACAACGGCGATTTCTGGACATTCCTGATTCCGTCCACGGACAGTACTGCCGCCGCTTTGACCGACGTCCCCAAAGAAAGCTGGCTCGTTTATGACCAGAGCCGCGGCTATGATTTTCTTGTCGTTCCGCAAGGCTGGGGCATGGACATCAAACAGGTCGACGGCAGGTTTGTCAAAACGTTAAGCTGGCTCGGCTGGTGGAGGCTGCATCGCCGTTTGGAAGAAATCGGCGAACTCGGCGGTCTGCACGTCGCACGCATTGACAGGCTGGAAACGGAATAGCCGTTTTCCCGCCGCCGGAGCTTCCCGCCCGGAGCGCTCCTGCGCCAATCTCCCGCTTAGGTTTACAGCTTAAGCGGGAGATTTTGTTTAAACAGCCCGAATACCCGATTTTCTCCCCGGCCGTACCTGCTTTTACCGCCTGTTGTTAAATACTTCCGCTCCAGTCGTTTATTGTTGTTGGCCTGCTTTCATCATCTATTGCTGGTCAGCCTTCATGACCTGTTGTCAAATACTTCCGCCTTCATCGCCCATGGTTATTTTTGTCCTTTTTGTACATATTTATGTTGCAAAATAAAATCTTCCTCTTATAATCAGTACCGACAATAAATTTTTATTCACCATTAAAAATGTCAAATTATGAAAAAATTATTTTATGGGCTGATGATATGCGCATTGGCATTCATCGCCACAAGCTGCGGTTTCAAATCCGAAGAACAGCCCTTGCACGGCAGTCTTGTAACCTTCACCGCACCCGATGACGGCTCGGACGGCATTTTGCTCGGCGTCAGGGAAAAAGCGCCCAATCCGGACGATAGTCGTGTTATCGTCACGCCGGCCCGCTATACGTCCATAACCGCCGACGACAACGTTATCATCTGCCGCGTCAGCGACCTTAAGGTGGAAGCCTATAAGCACGACGGCGACCCGATTGGAAACGGCGAGTTCGAAACTTTTACCCGTATGCCGCGCGAAGAAGTCGTGTACATGGGAACGAATTACAAAACAAGTACCTGGTACTTTCCGGCACAGGACGAAACATGCGCCGTCAAATCCTCTTATCAGGGGCTGAAACTGCTTTTCCTGCGCCTTGATACCGGAGTGTGGGAAGTGCGCACCTATGGCGGCAAAAAACTCTGGACTTCTCCGGAGATGGCTGAAGGACGCAGGTATTGGCTGATAAAAGACGCCAAAGCGCCCGGCGAAGAGTTTTATTTTGCCGTAACCGGCGGAAAAAGTCCTGCCTGCACGTTGTATGACTGCAACGGCAAGGAACTCAAAAAGCTGAACGCTTCGCGCTGGCGCCTGACGCAGAAAAAGCTGAAAGTGCAAAAGAAACTTGACGGGGAAACCGTCTATGCCGAAATCGACGGCATCAGAAAGTTCTGACCGGAAATTCTGCTGTTTTTTTGTTCCAGCCGTATTCGTTATCTCAGCGGTTGGACGCCGCTTGATTTCGGGATTTCCCCGTTTCGCTAAAACACAGGCCTTTGCGCCTGTGTTTTTTTGATTCAAATCCGCAAAAAATAAAGGCTTTTGAAAGACAAAAATTTGAAACACAAAAAAACGCCGTTATCGAATACCTTCCGATATCAGGCGTCTTTCTGATCAAACTGGCGGAGAGACAGGGATTCGAACCCTGGGTACCCCGTGAAGAGTACAATTGATTTCGAGTCAACCGCATTCGACCACTCTGCCATCTCTCCGTTAGAACCGATATATAAAAGCAAATAAAATAAAATGCAAGCAAAATTCTGCCGCTTGTGGAACTTTTTTTGCCGCCCGCGATATTCTTTTCCGCAATAGCCCTCTTCGCCGCCGGCGCTGCTTTCCGGCTGACCGGTTTAACGCCCGTTGTCACCGCGGCGGTAGGCCTTTGTCTTTCCGTCCATTCCCCATTGGTTAAGCCCGGAAAGGACTTCGTCTTCTGCGACAATCCGGTCAATACTGCGATGTGGATATTTTTCCATCATCTCGCCGAACCAAACCGCAACTTCGCCCATTTTTATCCGGCGGCTGCCGGTTTCAATCGTGCCGTAATCCAAAACTTTATCCGCCTCAATCCCTTTAACGGCTTTGTAAATGCGGTCTTCCATAGTCAGCGAACACAGGGTAGGGCCCAGCTCCGACAAAATATTGTCATCATAGCCGTTCTCTCTGAATACAATGCTGAGATTGTCATCGCCTTTGCGGTTGTCTTCGGGAAGTTCTGCCGAAGCCGGCTTTTTCTGCATAACATGTTGCAGCTCGTGGATAATAACTGCCCCCACCGGCGAAAAATCCCCTTCGGATAAATTTCCGCTGCTGTCAACGCCCAGACTCAGTCCGACACTCATTCCGCGCCGACACCAATAAGCCACGGCATTGGCAAAATCATCCTCGTTAACCGAGGTAAAATACCACAGGCTGTCGTCTTTAATCTCCTGTTTTTGCAGCCATTTCTGCAGCATCTTTTTACTCAGAGCATTGGCTTTCGCGCTGTCGGCATAGGAAATCATAAACCGGTCATTGCAGTTATAAAGAGCCTGCGCTAACTTTTTCACTCTCGGATATTGGGCCGCCTTGTGCACCAAAGCCTGATAATCCTTGTAATATCGCCCGAAAAGTTCGTCCCGTTCGTCAATCCAGCCGGCGCTTTTTTGCAAAACCTCATCATAGTTGTCGCCGTACCGCAGCACTTTTTCAAAATAAAGAAACGCTTTCAAGTTATTGTAATCGCTCAAATCGACTTCGTCTTTGGTTCCCTTGACGCGGCTGATTTGTGCTAGCATCTTATAAGCCGTAATCTGATATTCTTTTTTCTGATTATAAGTCAGGGCAGGGCTGTTCTGCACCACTTTCGTCGCGTTAATGCCGTTTTTGACGATTTCCCAGAAATTGGCATTGTTTTCGGGGCAGTGGTTAAAATTCCTGTCCCTCAGCTCCGGCGCGTCGGTATGGATAATCAGCTCGTTGATTTCCTCTTGCGACAGCGGCTCTTTTGCTTTCAATTCCGTCAGATTGTAGCGGTCAACGACATCATGGTAAATTTCCGTATAATCAACATGCTGCCCGTTATTTTCTTTTTCTTCCTGATTCTGCTTAGGCGAACAGGCCGTCAGCGTCATTGCCGAAGCCAGCAGGAAAGGGGTAACCCGGCGCAGCACTTTTCCCGGCAAAACAAACGGCTTCGCCCTGCGTTCGGTTCCGAAAACTTTTACCTTGTCTGTCAAAAATCCCGTATAAACATCTGCTTTCATGCTTTTTCCTTCCGGTTTCTGTCCCTTAATCTACGAAGACCACCTTCGCCAGTTTGCTGTTCATGGCATAAAACTGATTATTTCTTTCCACGACAAACAGATAGCGGTTTCTTTTCAATGGCAGCATCAACTCTTCATGAACAAAATCTATGGCAAAACTTTCCGCAGCACTGCGCAGAACCGCCGATTGCGCCGATTCATTGACTTCGAGCCGCATGTCGGCGCCAAAGCCCAGTCCGGACTTAATCTCCAGCAGCACTTCTCCCAGTTCGTTCAGCAAAAAGCAGCCCATTTTTCTTTCCTCCGTTGTTTTTAGATGCCGGCATCATTTCAGTGCCGCATGCTTTTTCGCTCCAATATATAGAAGTATACACCAAAAATCGCCGCGGCACAACAAAAAAATGCCGTTTCGTCAAAAACGGCATTTTCCGGGCTTTTCCGTCCGTCTCCGGCGTTATGTTCCCGCTATTCCGGTTGCAACAGGCTGCGTAAATATGCAATATCGTCAAGCCACGGACGGACGTCTGTCGGAATGCCGTGTCCGGTTTCCATGGTTATCAATGCATTGCCGGCGGTAAATTCCGTTACCAGCCGCCGGAGGTCATAATTGCCTTCGCCGTAGTGTCTGTGGTCGTCGCAAGTGCTTGCAACATCGCCGTCGCACAGATGATACATCGCCGGCTTGAGCGCTGCAAACTCGGACAATACCTCATAAATATCGCGGTTATAAGTATTTGCCCCGCAAATGGCATGTGAAAAATCAAGACAGAACTTTGCCCCCGTTTCGCTGATAAAACGCCTGATTTCGTCGGGCGTAATGCCATGCAGCTCGCGCTTGGTCTGCGAACAGTATCCCGGCAGGTTTTCCACCGTCAGGCGCGCATCGCCGAATGCCTTAAACTGGCGCATACTTTCTTCCAGATATTTTTCGCCGCGCCAAAGCCCCGGATGCAGAATAATCATCTCCGCCCCCAGCATATCGGCAAACTGCTGCGACGACATGAGCCTCTGCCGGTTGCTTTCAAACTCCTCCGGATTGGAAATATCCAGTTTCTGCACGGCGTGCGGCGCATGGATAACCGCCAAAACGCCTCCGAACGCTGCCTTGACCGCAGCCTGCGTTTCTTCAAACGTGTCGGGCAGGGCAAAAAGCTCCAGATAATCAAATTTTCCATCTTTAAGCGCCGCTTCCGCCGACTGCACAAACGCCTTGTTTTTGATAAAATCTTTCGACCACAATTTTAAGCCGAAACGCCTTTTTGCCGTTGTCATAGTCCCAGTCTGCCTCCGTTGCTGAAATATTTTTCTGCCGCTCCGGTTTCCCGAAACCAATCCGGTTCCCCGAAACCAAATTACATTTACCGCTGCCTGCGGCAAAAATCAAGCGTTTTTTGCCGCCTGTTCCCGCGGTTTTCCCGCACCGCCTGCCGCAAAAATTCCTTGACACTACATATGCAAGATGCTATTTGAAACAAACATTTTGTATTATTCTGCCAAACCGGCGGCACAACCGCCTTCAATAATAATTATTAAATTTTAAGCTTTATGTTAGCATTTTTTACCAACAGTCTTGGCGTTATCACTTACGCCGAATTTAAAACGTTGTTTTATCAATCGCTTGCCAAACAGGTGAAACGTGTCTTCCGTGTTCCGGAATACCGCCGTTCCCGCTGGGCAAAAGCCCTCCAGAATCAAAGCGCCGAAGTCGACAATCTGAACATCGGCAGCGATTTCCAGCTGGACTACTCAGACTTTACCGTCTGGCTTTTAAACATCGGAGAGGGGCTTCATGCACCGGCCGCCGCTGAAAATTATAAAAAACTTGCCGGAGAATCATTCCAGAACGGAACTTTGACCGTTGCCAATGCTTTTTATTTGTTTTCAGAAGCTTATGCCGAAACATTATTGCAAAAGGGGAGCAATGTCATTTGCAACCATGCGTTCGGTTTCGCCGCTGACGACGTAAAAGCGGCGCAAAACGGAGCAGGGGGCATACAACCGGCCGGCCCTGTAGAAAAACAAGCTTTGATTCTGCATATGGAATACTTCTATTTCACCAAACAGAATCGCTCAGCCGCCGGCCACGACGGACAAAAAAAGGAATTTCTGCACCGCTATTTTGCCGCGCTGGAAACTTTCCGCCGCCAATTGCCGCCGCAAAGCATTGAAAAGGCGTTTAAAAGCGTAGAGGAAATCTGACTTTCCATATCTTCGCTGATATTTCAACAGACAATGCCGGGTTTACGCCCGGTATTGTTTTTATGCTTCCCGTTTTTCGCCCGGCTTATGTCGCCGTTCTGCCTTCAGCTGGCTTTATTCGGGATAATCAGGATTTTGTTCCAAATCCTTTCCTGGCTTTATTTCAGGATTTATTTCAGAATTTATTCCGGAGCGCCGAATTGGTTTGCGCCTTCATCGCCTTTGATAAACGCAAACAAAATAATCTTATACGTCGGTACAAACAGCCACCATCCGGATTTTCCAAAATCGTGCACCCGGCGGATAATAACCGTAACTGTCGGAATAAGCGTAACTTTTCCGATAACATCCAAACTTTGCAGCAAATTCGGAAAATCTTCCATCCGGACATAAAAAAGATAAAAAGCCAGCATTTGCAACGATAGCGTAAACAATACAAAAGACCAATATTCTTTGCGGCTGGCACGTCCTTTTTTCGAAAAATACTTCAAAACCATACATTTAAACATATAATAAAACATACTGCGGGAACCGCCGGACACAGGCTGAGGTGCAGAATCCGAATGCGCTGCCAGATGAATCCGCCGTTGCAACACATTTTGCTCAGCCGTCGCTGACATTGTATTCGAATATTCTGACATTGCAAACGAACATTCTGCAGCTGCTGCGCCGTCCGGATTGTTCGTACTTTCGGTCAGACCGGCATTGCGCCGCTGCGCGTCTTGCGATATGGCGGCGTTGTCTTTATTGTCCTTTTGTATGGCATCTGCTGATGTAAACATTAGTCTGCTCCTGTTCAATCTAATAATAGACGCCAATTTATTTAAATGCAGTAAAAATGCCGCAAAAATACAGAAACAAAGCCCCCTCCCGTCTTCTCTCCACCTTGTCGCATAATATATCTTATGTATACTAAATGATACGAAAAAAGAAAAAAGAGGTTTCAAATCAAGCATTTACCTTAAACACCGCAGTTGAAACCTCTTCACAATTCCATAATTTGAAAACTAAAAGTACGCAAACGCCATTCGCGCCAAAACGCAACAAGGCTGTGCTCAACTGCCTCAATGCGACTTAACCGCATCAGTCAGTTTGTCTTTCGGCTTAATACCCCATTCCTTGACGGTCCAATATGCGTCGCCGTCTTCTTTTTCCAGAATGCAGACGCCGCCTGTACCGACTTTTATATCAAACTCTTCGCTGAATTTCTTAAAATTTCCCGTCAGATGCGGCGCAAAGCGAATAATGCCGTTGGAGCTGACCACCATAACCGTTTTGTCTTTATAATCGCGTTCAACTTCTGCTGCAAAATCTTTCCAGGCTTTGATAATGGCGTCCACCGAAACATTCCAGCCCGCGGGAACAATCGCCTCGCGTTCCCAGGCGTCCATAGCTTCCTGCCCTACGCGCGCTACAACTTCCGTCTCCGGCTTGCCTTCGTCCGGGCCGTAGTCGATTTCGGTAAAGCGGCTGTCAGCCACCAGCGGGATATCCTTATCCAGCGCCGCAATCGCCAAACGCGCAGTTTCCGTCGTCCGTTTCAGCGGAGCAGCAAAGACAACAGCCGGAATAAGCGTACGCATTTTCAGATATTTGCCGATATTTGTCCCCCTCTCCGTTTCTACCAGCGGCAAATCTGTCCGTGCTCCGACCCGGAGCGGCGTCTGTTCTTTGGTAAAGTTATTTCCGTGGCGCGCAATAATTATTCTCGTCGTCATCTGTTTTTGTCTCCTAAAAATATCTTAGCTTTTTCTACAAATTTCAGCTTCTGCCTCTCAAAGAACAGCTCGCTAAAACTCGCCGTATTTGGCAAACAGAGCTTCCGCCCTCTTCACGTCTTCGGGCGAATCCACCCCGCTCATTCCTTCAAACTGACGGTAATCCACTTTTGCAATCTTGATTTTCATGCCGTTTTCCAAAAAGCGCAGCTGTTCCAAACCTTCAAGTTTTTCATAAATTCCTTCTTCTAAAGATTTGAATTTGAATAAAGAATCATATTTGTATCCATACAGGCCGATATGCCGCAGCACCGGGCTTTTGCCGCCCTTTTCGCGCAAAGCGTCTTCTTTGCGCACGGCCGGAATAATGTTCTTGGAAAACCACAACGCATAGCCGTCCTTGTCTGCCACGCAGGTCGTCCCCGAAAACGGCGTCGACTTTTTGCTTTCGCGCAGCTTGTCCAGCGCTTCCCAGCTGAGCTCCGTGCACGGCGTAACCAAATCCACCGTCGGATCTTCTTCAAAAGCCTTAATCAGCTCTTCGATAAACCACGGCGGGCAGACCGGATTGTCCCCCTGCAGATTGATAATCAGCTCCGGCTTGATATCAAGGATTTTCACCGCTTCGCACACACGGTCGGAGCCGGTCTTGCAGGCATCAGACGTCATCAGGCATTCGATTCCGTGCGTCTTGCAAAAGTCCGTAATCCGCTCGTCCTCGGTCGCGACCACGATTCGCGCATCGGTATGCGCCGTTCCCTTGCGCGCAATATCGACCACGCGCAGCAGCATTTCTTTGCCGGCAATCTTGGCCAGCGGTTTCCCCGGAAAGCGCGACGAACCGTAGCGCGCCGGAATCACAACAAGGGTCTTTACCATCAGTTTAGCTCCGTAATATAAATCCTAACATAGTTTCATAATGCCCGATTTGCAATGTATGACAAGAATATCTGCAAAGTTTTGCACAGTCCGCTGCATTTTTTGTTCTAATTTTATTCTTTTACCCGGAATTCAGCCCTGTCTGCCGGTAACACCCCTTTGCTGCCTGCCGGCTGCATCCCCGCACCGCCCGCAAGATCGCGCCGCACCAGCAGCGGCGGATACGGCGTCAGCATATAATGAACCTTCAGAAAGTTATAATCCGGCCAGCCGAACGAAACCGTCGTCCATCGTTTGACAAAGTCGCTGCGGCTCTCCTTTTTTTCCGGCAGCTTTTCCCATATTTTTTGAAGATTTTCGCGATACGCCGGCAAATCATCTTTGTTCGACGCTCCCATCAGGTTAATATACTCAACGGCATAAACGAACTTCGGCATATTTTCGCGTACTGCCCGGTTAAGGTCAAACTTCTCGTCAACGCCATACAGATAATACGCCGCCTGTGCCACGTTGCCGTAGCCGAACCAGTAGTATGAAGGGTTGCGCCCGTAAAGGTTGAAAAAGAAATAAACCGTATTGATAATCGGCTCGTTGTCCCGGGAATTTTTGGTTATGTAATCCTGTACAAGATAATAACGCGGAAACTGCGTGTTCGGCGGATGGCGCCAGAGCAGGACTATCCCCGCCGCAGCCCCGGCCAGCAGCAGGAGTTTAACCATTTTCAGCCGGATTTGTCCTACCGCATAATCCGCGGCAATGAGCGCCGAAACCAGATTGCTGAAAATAAAATACTGCACATACGGCGCCCCGACCGCCATTTTGCCGATAAACTCCAAAAACATCAGCCCGGCCAAAAGCTCGCGGTAAAGGTTCCGGCTGTCCAGAAAGCGGTGCAGCGACAGTATCGCCGCCAGCGGCAGCGCCCCGACAACAAGCCAGTTCTGCAAAATGCGCGCATCGCCCATAAATTCCTGCATCCAGTAATTGAGGTCATAATTATATATAAAGTACAAATCCCAGCTGTTGGTATAATGAAGCCAGAACAAAAACGCCGCCGCAACAGCAGCCGGCCAGGCCAGTTCCTGCCATACCGCCCGGCAGTTAATTCTGCGCCGCCGCATCAGATAAAGCGTATAACCGCCCAAAATTGCCAGCAGCATCAGTATCTTTTGCAAAAACAGAAACGATGCCATAAAGAGCAGATACGCCTTTCGGATATCGCTCCCCTTCCCTTCGGCTTCCGCGCCGATAAAACGGAAATAATAAACCAGCCCCCAGAAAAAACAGCCCCACATCGCCGCGTCCGGCTGCAGTTCAAACAACAGGTAATAGTTGTCATAAACCAGAAAATACAGCAGCAGCGCCAGCCCGAAAACCGTTTTCGAAGCCGCCAGAAATTCCCGGCACAGCTTGTAAAACCCCGCAAACATAAAGATGTAGAACCCGAGCGACACAACCCGTGCCGCATACAAGACCAGCGCATTTTTATAAAAAGCGGCAACAAACGGTGCCAGAACATACCAGAACAGCGGATTATGATGCTCAAAAAAATCGCGGTACGGCACCTGCCCCTGCCAGACCAGCCAGGCGGCGTGGATATGCTCGGCATGATCCATGCACATATAATGATAATAAAATGCCCACAATGCAAACCCGATTTCGGCAGCTCCGGCCGCAAGCATAAAATATTTCAAAAAGCTGTTTTCCCTCATCATTACCCCAATACGCCGTCGGCCGTTGCTTTAACATCCTGTTACTTTGACCGGACAGGCTTTTCGCCTTACCCCGATATTTTCCCTCTGCTTTAACCGGCTGTTCCCTTCTTTTTAACCGGCTGCCCTTTTCGTTTAACCGGGTACCCCGTCTCCTTAATCAGTCCCTTCCCCATTTAAACGCTCGGGCATCCGTTACCAGCGTCCGGCCCTTGCCGTTTTTCTCCGCACCGATACTGCTGTCGCGGCGCTGCTCGGATTCCGCCGTAAAGCTGCCAAACCTCTCCGGTTCCAGCTGGCGCAGCATATCTTCCGGCATTAAATCGCGCACCGTTTTATACGGCGTTTTGCCGCGTTCGGCCTGCGCTATCAGGCTTTCTTTAATGTCTTGCGCTTTGTCCAGATAAAAATCAAGACAAAAACCGTCCTCGCCGACTTTCGGCACGTCGTTGCCGTCTTTGTCTTTGGCATATCCGCCTTTGCCGTCGCTGCGGCAGGGCATAATCTCGTGCAAATCAAGCGTATATACCGCACAGTGGACATACCCTTTGCCCTTGATTTCATAAACCGGCAAATCCAGCAAATCTTGCGCCGTCCATGCGCCGGACAGGCAGCACGCCAGGGCATAGCTCCGTTTTAACAGCCCTTTCTGCCTGCGGAAGCCGCTGAGTTTACGCAGCTGCTCGTCCAAATCTTCCCCTTTTTTCATAGATTTGAGGAATTCCGACTTGGCAAACGCATTCTGCCCCCAGCAGAACCCTGCCCCGATTCCGGCCATAGCCTCTTTTTCCGTGCAGGCCCGTCCGAAATCGTCGCCCAGTGTTTCTATCATATATTTGTTGATGTAGCGCCACTTATGCTCCATCGCCTCGTCGGCGGAAATTTCATCGCCCATCTTGACCTTGGTTTCCCTGCCGTTTTCATCCAGATAAAACGTCGTGCCCGAACCGATGGTCGGTACGCCTCCCCCGTCCGGAAAAGCCTTGTCTGAAAAGCCCTCAACCGCCATCAGCAGTGCCGTAATTTCGGGTTTCCAGTCCTGAATCCGCCGGATATTGCCGTAAACGTCGGAATGTTCCCGCCCCATAAAATCCATATAGGTTGCAGTCTCTGCCGACACTTCGGTCTGCTGTTCCTGCCGCTCCGTGTCCGAACATCCTCTGCCCGTCAGCATAACGCCTGCCGTTCCCGCGCCGAGAAGAGTCGCCAGTGCCGCAGCCTTATAGCTTTTCGGCACATAAATCCGCGCTGCCTGCCTTTCGGCTTCCACCACCTTGCGCCCGAGCTGGCGCGCCATGCCCTGCGCCGAAGCCTTAAATTTCTTCGCCGCCTTGTTTCCCGCCTTATGCAGAAAATCCATCACTTTCAGGCGCTCCGGCGTTTCCTTGTCCAAAACCGCCGTGCTGCCGAGTTCCGCCAGCCGGTAGGCATATTTTTCTGCCGCCGCCGAAGAAAAATCCAGCATCCCTGTATCATGCCCGGCGGCTTCCAGCGCCCGTGCCGCGTTAATAACCGTATTGTATTTTGCTTCCGCCCGCGCCTGCACCGTTTCGGCCAGCTGCTGCGGCGAAATGCGCCCCGTCATGCCGTAGGGCACCACATACTCGCGCCCTTCAAAGCCGACGGTCAGCACCGGTTCCCCCGCACGCAGGTACTTTCCTTCTTCCCGTACTTCAAAATCAAGCAATGACGCCATAAAGCGGCTGATGGAAGTTTTCGGCGTATGCGACCCCACCGTATATTTATACGGCACGACAAACGTTTTGTCCCCCAGCCCTGCCACCAGAAAATCGTCCGTACCGTGTTTCTGATATTCGCGGATAAGATATTTGTCGTTTTCCGAATATACGTCTTCCAGTTTCGTCATGTCCATCGTCTTTTTCCTTCCGGTATTTCTCCCGGGGTTGCCTTTCTCTTTCGGCGCCGCCTGCATTATGCCGCCATTTTGCGATTACGCCGCCATTTCGCCATTATGCAGCCGTTTCGCCGTTACATTGCCGTTCTTCTGCCGTTCAGCCTGAACTGCGATTTCCCCGGCTTTGGCTGCTCCGCCGCTTTCTTATTCTCCCATTTTACCGCAAAACCGCCGCAAAATCAATCTTTTTCTTCCTGTCTTCCCCGCTGTTTTCAACCACGGTACAAAAATTCCGCCCGCTCGCGCCAACCCCGAAAGCCGCCCCGTTCCGTCAGCACCTCACGCGCAGGTAAATGCGCTCGCCGTCGTCCCGCCGTTCCAGAACCTCCGCCGTCCGGTAAACCTCCGCCAGCCTCTTGCCGTCGCCGACCGGAACCGACACCGTCTTAAGTTCGCCTTTGGCACAGATTTTTTCCTGCAGCAACTGCATCAGCCTTTCCGTTCCTTCTCCGCTCAAAGCGGAAACCGCCGCCGCAGACGTATTCCCGGAAATCCTTTCCGCCAGCCGCGCTTTCGCCGCCGCATCCAGCTTGTCGGTTTTGTTAAACACCTCGATATAATTCGGCTCATGCTCAATTTTGCTCAGCCCCAGCTCGTGCAAAACATCAAGCACATCCTGCCGCTGCGTTTTGCTGTCGGGGTTGGACGCATCGATAACGTGGACGATAACGTCCGCTTCCAATACCTCCTCCAGCGTTGCCCGAAACGCCATCACCAGTTCATGCGGCAGATTCGAGATAAAGCCGACCGTATCCGACACGATAATGTCCTGCCCTTTTCTGAGTTCGATTTTACGCAGAGTCGGATCCAGCGTGGCAAACAGCATGTCTTTGGCAAAAACATCCGCTTTGGTAATAAGGTTGAACAGCGTCGACTTCCCCGCGTTGGTATAGCCGACCAACGCCGCCACCGGATAAGGCACCTTAACGCGCGCTGCCCTCTGGATGGAGCGTGTCTGGCGGACTTTTTCCAGCTCTTTTTTGATTTTGACAATCCGTTCGTCCAAATGCCGTCGGTCAAGTTCTATCTGCGTTTCTCCCGGCCCGCCGAGAAAGCCGCCGCCGCCCCTTTGGCGCTCCAGGTGTGTCCAGCTCCGCACCAGCCTGCCGCGCTGGTAAGTCAGATGCGCCAGTTCCACCTGTAATTTTCCTTCGCGGGTCTGCGCCCTTTGCCCGAAAATTTCCAGAATAACCGCCGTCCTGTCAATGACTTTCATATTGAGCATCTTTTCCAGATTGCGCTGCTGTACCGCCGATACCGGCATATCCACCACCAGCAGTTCGGCGCCTTTTTCCTCACAGGCTGTTCTCAGCCGCTCCAGCGTTCCCTTGCCGAAAAAGCTCTTCGGCACAATCGCGGACATTCTGACCGTTTCGCAGAAGACAATCTCCTGCCCCATCGCCAACACCAGCCCTGCCGCTTCGTTTTCCCGCGCCGCCTCTTCTTCTGCCGTCATCATCCCCGCCGCGGTTTTGATAACCGGGCAGATAACCGCCGTCTTGGTCTTTCTGTCTTTTTCAATCTCTAACAAACCTGCCTCATCAGTCAAATTTCCCTTCTGCCGGCCTGATACCGTTTACAGGCCTTTCCTTTCTCCCCTGACAGCCGAACGCCGGCTCCGGCCCCAAAGGCCCGTCCGGCGTTCTTCTGCAAGCATCTGTCACCCGCCCGCTTTCGGCAGAAAAAAACTGCCATTCAAAAGCCTGCCATTCAAAAGCCGGCTTTCAGCTGCGGCAAAGGGCTGATTATCCTTCAACCACGTCAATCGGCGTTGCCGGCATAATCGTCGAAACGGCGTGCGTATAGACAAGTTGAGTGTGCCCGTCGCGTCTTAACAGCAGAGACGTCCCGTCAAACCAGGTAATAACGCCCTGCAGTTTCACGCCGTTAATCAAAAACACGGTAACCGAAACTTTTTTGTCTTTAATGTCGTTCAAAAAATCAACTTGTGCGTTTGTAGTCATGTTTTAATTTCCTTATTATATTTTCCTCACGTATGCCGTTCCGGACGCACCCGCGGCTGCAAAGCCGTTCATGCCGTCCGCCGGTTCGGCACGGGCAGGCACTGTCTGCCGCCTTTCCTTCTTGCGTTGGACGCTCCTCCGCCGGCATAATGTTATTAATACTATTGATTTAGTTAACAGTTTCTAAATCCCTGTAAAAAATATGGCATTTTTTTTGCATATCAACCCCGGCGCCGCAATGGGCCGCCCGGAACAGAATCTCTCTGCGCTGCCTTTTCGCTCCGCCCCGGCCGCGAAATATCCGCGCCAAGCTTTTGCATAAAGGGCACCCGCATATTCATAAAAGATTCCAGTATCAGCCGCGCGTCGGCAGCTTTCCTTTCGCGAATGCCGTCCGCCGTGTTCAACGCCTGATTGGTCGCCAGCGCCATGCTCTCAACGTCGTCAAACAGCCAGACGTCGCCGCCGAAATACCAGTCGAGATTAGGCTTGCGGTTGGTCAGCAGCGGCCGCCCGTAACTGATAATGTCATAAGCCGCATACGGAACATAAATTTCATCGTCCTCGCCGACCGGCCCCATTTCATACACCACCAGTTTCGCCTTTTTCAGCTCTTCTTCCCGTTCTTCGTCGCTCAGCGCCGCAAACCTGGCGCCGCTGTAAGTTTTCGGATTGTTGTAACGCCGGATAAACGCGTCATATACCGGATTGTAAAATTCATAAATATACAGCACATCATACGCGTACGTGCCGGGAATCAGGCGTTCGTGCGGCACAAAACCGCCCGGCAGCAAATCAACCCTGACCCGCCCGTCAACCGCATCAAGAACTTTTTTCTGCGACGACAGGTAATAGTCAAAATTGCGCAGTTCTTCGGCATAAAACTGGGCAAACCGGTGCATATAATAGATATTGCGGCTGTTCGGATTCATCCTCAGGTCATAAAAATTCGGAAAGCCGCGCACAAAAACGTTCACGCCCGCCGCGTCCAGCTCTTTCGGATACATATCCCCCGCATACGCATACCCGGCGATTTTATACCCTTCCTGCCTGAATTTATATTCCAGAAAGCGGATTGCCGCCAGCATATCATAGTCGATAACGTCCCGCTGGTTGCCGATTCGGAACGCCACCAGCCTGCTGTCCGTCTTCAGCCCCATGCCGTCCGCCGTAACATAACCGCCCGTCCAGCCGATAAACAGCGCCACGGCAACGGCTGCCGCAGTTTTCATAATCCGCCGCATACGGGCTGTTTTCTCTGCCCCGGACATTTTCTCTGCCCCGGACATTTTCTCTGCACCTGCCTTTCTTACGCCTGTTCTCTTTTCCGCAGCCGCGGCTTCCCCGTTCTTACTTTTTTTTGCCGCAGCCGCAATCGTTTTCCCGCTCGCTCTTTTTCCCGCCGTTCTGATCATTTCCGTCATCTCTCTGCCCGTATTCCTGACTGTTTTCCTCTGTCCGCCCGCTTTATACGCCGGCCCGCGGCATTGCCTCTCCTGTTCCAAAGCCGTTACTCCCGTTCCGGCAGCCGCGCGGCAAAATCTTGCAACACCTCTGCCATTTTCCCGATAACCGCCCCCGCGGCAAAACGTTCCCGCGTAATCTGGTATGCCTGCTCCGCCTTTTTCCGCCGTTCCTCGGGATGTGCCAGATAATATTCTATCAGCTGCTTAAACTCGCGCGCGTTCCTGTACATCGGTACCGAATCCCCGTAAATCTCCTCAATTTCAGGCATATAGTCGGAAATGACAAACGCCTTGCACGCCGTCGCGTCAAAAATCCGGTTGCTGATAAACCCGGCTTCAATCATATCCGGCCGCGTATCGTTAAGGACGATGTCCGCCGACGAATAAAAATATTTCAGCTGGTCGTTGGGTATCTGCCTTGCTTTCCACCATCCGGCATACTCGCCAAACAGGCTGTTTTCCCAGTTGTCGCCGAAAACTTCCAGTTCTACGCCGCTCTTTTTGGCATATTCGACAGACTTGCGCAGCGGAAAGTCCGGCCATTGGTTAGCCACGAACAATACCTTTTTCTTCAGCTTTTCGCGCGGCGCATGGTAAAATTTATCCAGCCGCGTAAACTGCGGCAGAAAATGCGAATTAATCCCTTTCTCCCGGTATTCGCGGTTTTTCTTCGGCGACCCTGTAAACACGATGTCTGCATTTTTCACTTCCCGCATCTGGTAGGGTATGGTTTCAAACAGCACCGAAATCCGGTCTTTGTCGGCATAGCGGTGATACCCGTCCAGCCGCAGCTCCGGCCCCGCCCTCATATATATTTCAAACCCTTCGTTAAAATTCCGGTTTGAAAAAGTGTCCTCAAACGTATAGAGCCGCGTGTCAATGCCCTGTTTTTTAAGCTCCGCGGCCAAATCCTCCGCCAAATACTTTTCCCCCAGCGCATATTTGTCGTTATTAAGATGTTTGGTAAATGTAATGGGCAGGTTGACAACCGCCCTGCGATAGTCCAGCTTATACGGCTCCCCGACATTGCGGTAGGAATATCCCCCGGCAAATCCGGCAGCCAGCAACAAAAGAACCCACAGCTTTTGCATGATACCTCCTAAAAAGCCTGAACTGCTGTCTTGAAATTAAAGCAAAACAATCCCTGCCAGACAAGCAAAAAAATAACTTAACCCCAGACATTGCCGCCCGCTTCTCCTGTTTCCCCTGCCGCCTGCCCGCTTTCGGCCCCGTATTCTGCTGCCCTCCTGCCGTTCTGCTCTCGTTTGCCCTGCTCGCTTTCAGCCCCGTGTCCCGTTACCCTCCTGCCGTTCTGTTCTCGCTTGCCCTGCCCGCATATCGCCCCGTGTCCCGCTGACCGCCGTCTGTCCGGCTCGCACTCAGCTCCGCCTGTCTGCCGCCGCATCCCGAATTTTGTATTGACATATAGACAAAAACACGTTATATTGTTTTCCGCTTATATAAAAATTATGTCTTACTATAAAACAAAAACAATTATGAACGAAAAAATGTTTGCACGCTCGCACCGGGCCGCAGAAGTCATTTACAATGCTCTGGCCGTCAAAAGTAACTGTTTTGTCAAGGCAAACAAACCGGTTCGCGCCGATTTTGTCATTGCCATTGACGACGACCCGACCTCAGCCCTCTGGGCTTCCTGGATGTACCACAAAATCCGTGCCGAATACGGTTACCGCCCCGCGGTGCTCTGCGTCGGCGGCAAAGGCCTTTTGAGCCGGCATACGCATGACAAAAGCGAAGCAGAACTGCTGCGCGACGTCTGCATTCGCCTCGGGGTTTCGCCTCAAAGCATCGGGCTGGCGCCTCTCGGCACCAACACCGGAGCCAACGTTCAGGCGGTAAAAAAGATTATCCCCGCCGGGCAAACCGCGATTTGGTGCATAACCAAGCGCCAGTCGCTGCGCACCGAGCGCACCGTTGCCCAGCAGGCTCCGGAGATAATCTCGCGCTACTTCGTTATTGAAGAAAAGCTTGATGAAGCGGCCAAACTGATGAACGGCAAAGGCCTCGCCCAAATGGAAATGATGTTTCATGAAGTCGCGGGAACACTTGAACGCTGCGAACGCTACGCCGGAACTTTCCAAAAGCCGATTGACGGCCTGATTGAAATCACGCCCGAAATCCGCGAGGCCGACGCTTTCCTGCGCCGCCACTACCGCCTGAAACTGATGAACAAAACCGTCCGTTTCTGCGGCAGGGAATTCAGCGTCCCGGTCAAAAACCTGAAATCCGTCTGCCAGCTGGCCAACCTCCTGCACGAGGTCAAGAAAAACCGTTGCCGGATGAAAGATGCGCTGACCTGGGAAATCCGAAACATGGCCGACCTCCTGCTCCGCCAGAAACTCGTTACCTCTGAAGAAAGGGAGGCTATGGACGCTTAGGAATGCGCCGCCTGCAACGGATAATCTGTTGAGCAGAAACTCAACCGGGGATTTTTCTCCCCTTACGCCGGCGGTAATGCTTAACCGTCGGCGTATCTGCCTGAAACGCCGGCAGTGATTATTAAATTGTATCTTATTATTAAAACAACAAAAAATGAAAAAATCAGAAAAGACAAACGTAAAACAGATTTTATGTCTTTTTACCGCGGTGTATGCATTGGAGATGATGATAGCTTTTATCAGGAATTTCTTTTTACCAACAGGTGAAACGATATTTACAAAAGAGTTTTTCTTGTTAGCTCTGCTGTTCCCCGCTTTTATATGTATCGGAGGTTTAGCGCTGATTAACAGCACCAAGGACAGCGATAATCCTCAGCGGTAATGCTTAACGATTATTAAATTGTATCTTATTATTAAAACAACAAAAAATGAAAAAATTTTTAATTGAATTCATCGTCTTATATGTGGCCAGCCTGATTATTTTCGCTCTGGTCGCTGCCATAATCCCAGGCGTTGAAGCAACCGCCGGAAACATATTTCTGTATTCGCTGATAATGCCGGCCGTTATATGTATTTACACGGCATTGGAAAATGGGTACAGCGACGATGCCGACGATGAAAGCATTTTATTTTAGCCTCTATCGGCATAATGCAAAAAGTAACCCACACGCCCAAAACGCGGATTTCAGATGACAAAAAGACCGACAGTACAAAACTGCCGGCCTTTTTTTGGGCATACAGGCATCAAATACCTGATATGTCTCTTGGTCTTGCTGCCTTGTTTTATTTTGCTTTCTTCAGCGTCGGAAACAGGATAACGTCGCGCAGCGTCGCCGCCCCGGTCAGCAGTTTTGCCAGCCGGTCCATGCCCATGCCCATGCCTGTCGTCGGCACAAAACCGTATGACAGCGCGTCAATAAAGCTCTCGTCAAGCATCTGCGCTTCGTCGTCGCCGTTCTCGCGCTCCGCCATTTGTGCCTTAAAGCGTTCCAGCTGTTCCAGCGGGTTGGAAAGTTCGGAATACGCGCAGCCGAGTTCCATACCGAGCAGATAGGTATCAAAATGCTCCACCAGCCGCGGATTGTCGCGGTGGGTTTTGGCCAGCGGCGAAATATCTTTCGGCATGTCGGAAACGTGAATCGGCTCAATCAGCGTATGCTCGACCTTTTCGTCAAATACTTCCTGCACAACCTTGCCCCAGTTTGAACAATGGTCAGCATCAACTCCGACCGATTTTGCCAGCGCCCGCGCATCTTCGACTGTTTCGACGCTCAGGAAATCCGCTCCGGTTTCGCGCTTGATAAGGTCAATGATGGAAACTTTCGGAAACGGCTTTGAAAAATCAATTTCGTGCCCTTCCAGCACCAGCTTGTCGGTACCGAACACCTTATTGACGACAAATCGCACCAACCGGTAAATCAAATCGGCCATATCATTATAGTCGCCATACGCCATATACGCCTCCAGCCCCGTAAATTCCGGCACATGATTTTTGTCAATTCCCTCGTTGCGGTAGTTCTTGCCGATTTCAAACACCCGGTCAATACCGCCGACCACCAGTTTTTTCAGATACAGCTCGGTCGCCACGCGCAGATAAAAGTCGTTATCAAGCGCGTTGTAATGCGTGATGAACGGTTTGGCATTCGCCCCGCCCATAATTGGATGGAATGTCGGCGTTTCCACTTCCAGAAATTCCTCGCCGTTAAAGAACTCACGCACCGCGGAAACAATACGGCACCGCGTCAGCAGGATTTCCTTAGCTTCGTCGTTGATAATCAAATCGACATAGCGCTTGCGATAGCGGGTTTCCACATCCGTCAGCCCGTGGAATTTCTCCGGCAGCGGCTCCAGCGACTTGGCAATAATGTCAAACTTCTCCGCCGCCACCGAAAGTTCGCCCCGGGGCGTCCGGCGGATAAACCCGGTAACGCCGATGATGTCGCCGATGTCAAGACATTTCAAGAGTTTCAGGTTATCTTCAGGCAAATGCGACTTATGGCAGAAAATCTGAATATTGCCGCTCTTGTCTTTCAGGTCGATAAACATACCGTCGTTTCTGACCGCCATTGCCCTGCCCGCAACCGTTACCCGGTCTTCGGTATTCTCTCCGGCAGGCAGTTCCTTGTATTTTTCCTGCAGCGGTTTGGCAAAGCTGTCCGGCTTAAACCGGTAAGGATACGGATTGTAGCCCATTTCTTCAAGTTTCGCCAGCTTGTTCAGGCGGCTCTGTCTCTGTTCACTGATTTCTTCTGTCATAATCATCCCTGTTTGAAAATTTAATTTTATCGCCAAACTGCGCCGCCCAGCCAGAAAACCTCGTCAAGCCGCGCCAAACTGCGCACTCTGTCGAACCCTCTGGCAAGCCGCGCCAAACTGCGGACTTTTATAGCACAGCCTCAGAATTTTGCAAGCAAAAAATGCGCTCCGTTTACCATCGGTTTCTCGGGACTGCTTCAGCACTGCCGCCTCATCGTCCGCCCCGGACGCCTTCGTCCGTTCCTTCGCTTACCGGAATTTCCATACGACCGAACAGTTGTCGCCGTCGCAGCCGCAGACGCTTTCCAGCTTGTCCAGACTGACATAAGGCGCTTCATTGGCCATAAAGATATTGCGTGATTTGATGTCTTTCTGCTGCGTATCAGGATAAATCTCATCCAAAACGCCGGACGGCGTCGGCGCCGCATACCCTGCCACGGCAATCAGGTTGCTCATATCCGAGCTGCCCCAGTTCATCCGTACCAGTTCAACGCACGCATACCGGCTCAGCCCCTGAAACGAAATTTCAAAAGCCTTGTTTTTGTCTCCGGGAGTCAGGGACGAATAAAAGAAGTCCACCCCGCCCATGTACGCATTGGTCGCTTCCGTAAAGCCCTCTTTGAACATATCCTTCGGGATAAGCTTGAAAGACACCGCCTGTTTATAATTGAACTCGCCGTAATCGCGCTGTCCCTGAAAATAAAACTGGATGCCGCGCGACAGCGTTTCAATCTCTTCAATGCACTTGTTTGTCTTGAGCTTTTCGACCGAAAGCTTATAGCTTCTGATGCCAAGATATCCCAGCATAATAAAGGCAAGCCACGCCCCTACCTGAAAAATCGCCCGTACTTGTTGCTTTTTTTCCATAGAGTCAGCCTGCCTTATTCAAATAACATTCAAATATACATACCTAAAAATATTTTTTAAACCTAAAGATTTAAAATATGGTTAAACTGCCGTATCTTAATCGCTCGGGTTCATTACTGCCGGAACCGGCCAAATCCTCCTAACGCCCCTGATGTTTTTTGTATTTGTCAAGCATAATCAGTGAGGCTTCCTGCGTTTGTCCGCCGTTTTCAGGCATTCTCGCCTGTTCTTCCCCGGCCTGTTGCAGCAAATCCGGCGCCGCCTGTCCGTCAAGCGGCAGGCCGCCCGGCATCGCGCCGTTGTCAAACAAAGCATCGTTCGTCGTATCGCGTTCGTTCCATGCCCGCACTGCCTCGTCATAACGCGTCTGGGTTTCAACCCGGCGATGGTCAAGGCGCAGCTTGTAGGTATCGCTGTAGCGGTGTTCCAAAATCTGTTCCAGCCGGTATTCGTCGCGATGCTTGATAATGTCGTGCAGCCGCTTGTATTTTTCAAAATCGATCGTCGACGCATTGTTGTTGCCCATGCGCTCAAACTGGTAATAGCGTCCGCGGCCGTCGTTGCCGTCGGGGCGGTACCGGTTGAGGATACCCGCAACCCGCTTGAACATTTCCACGTCTTCGACATGCTCGACCGGAATGTGCATTTTCTTGCGCCAGTTCGGATAAGATTTATCGCCGCGGATTTCCAGTATCGGCTTTTCGACCGACCATTCCATTTCCGGCATGCCGGGCACGTTGCCCATCTCCCCCAAACCGTAAATGTCGGAAAACGGCATCAGCATAATCGCCGAATTGCTTCTGGCCAAAAACGTCGTTACGGCCGGAATGTATTCCGCCGGCACTGTATTAGGATCTCCTCTCGGGTCGGCGACGTACGAACCGCCCACTTCGTCCCAGATTCCGTAATGCCCCAAAATCCAGTTCATGCCTTCGCGCTGCGATGCATATTGTTCAAATGCATCGTCAGCCTGCTTGTCATTCAAAACGCCAAGCAGCTTTTGCTGCCAGACGTGCTGCACGTTCCACTGGCTGACCAGAGTCGGCGTATCGTGCGTTGACGGCGCGCAGACCGACATCTGCGGATATTCGCCCGGATGCCGCATTGACCTGTACATATCGCTCTTGCGCTCAAACGGCAGCACCCGGTACGACAAAATGCCGAAGTTTTCCATATTGCGGCGCAGGTCGTCCGTCATGTCGCCCAGGTCTTCGCCGATAACCATCGTTTTGTTGCGGTGGCTTTCAAGCGCCACAATCGCCATCAGTTCCTTGACGTTGTAATAAACATAGTTGCCTTCCGCGCCGTTGTCCGGAAACATAAACAGCCGGTGCAGCTGCAAAACGTGGTCGATTCTGAGGCACCCGGCATAGCGCATATTGGCTTCCAGAATTCTGCGGTAAGGCTCGTACCCCTGCTCTTGCAGTTTGACCGGGTTAAAGCCCAGAAGACCCCATTTCTGCCCGCTGGCCGAAAGTATGTCGGGCTTCGCCCCAGCCGTCCCTTTAAGGTAAAGGTCGGAATAATACCACGCTTCAAACCCTTTGCACGACGCACCGACAGCCATATCCATGTACAGGCCGATTTTCATGCCCGAGTTCAGGCAGTTTTCCTTAACCTGCTGCAACTGGTTTTCGCACAGCCACTGCGTGTATTTGAAGTAGTCGATTTCGCTGCGGTGCTGGCGCTTAAAAGCCTCCACTTCCGGCGAATGCGGGTTTTTATAAGCCTCGGGCCAGTCTTTCCAGAGCGCCGGTGCCGGATTCTGCCCCGCAAAATATTTGGAAAGTGCGCGGAACGTCGCAAACATTTCCAAATCCTGCCCTTTGTCGTCGCAGTATACGTTAAAGCGGTTGCGTGCCTCTTCGCTTTCCGGCGAATATTTGAATTCCTCAAAGCACCGGTGCAGGATGTCGTCCACCAGCGCCTGCGTCGTCGTATAGTCGACATAGGTGCGGCGGCGGTTGATTTTCAGCTTTTCCTGAAATTCCGGGCTGTTGTAATAATCCCTGATGCGCTTGCTGTTTTTGAACTCGTCGACGGCCGTAACGTCAACATAAATATAGTTGAAAAACATGCGGCTGTCCGGCCCGTACGGCGAAGCGTTTTCCGGCTGGTCGTCGCGGGTGGCATGCAGCGGGTTGACGCCCATCACCCCGGCGCCGTTTTTGCCGAGAATATACCCCAGATGCGCCAAATCGCTGAAGTTGCCGATACCGAGGTTGTTCTCGCTGACCTGTTCGTACAGCTGCGTCGGCACGCCCCAGGTTTTCTTTCCTTCGGTAATGCCCAGCCCGTCGTAGCATTTTTGCGGCGCCGAAATCAGCCTTGTCTTCTGCACGACTTCCACGCCGTTCTTGTCAATATACGAAAACTCGACATTATGATAGCCGAGCCTGACGTCAAACGGAAACTTAAAGCGGTACTTGCGGTATGTCGTCCCGTTGATTTCGCGTTCGTTGGGGCCTTCGTTCTGCCCCAGCCGCTCCAAATCGCTGATGTTGACTTCCCCGCTGTAAAACTTGTCCGAGTCTTCAATAACGACTTCGCCGCGGTAATACTTCTTCGGGTCTTCGTCTTCGTAAAAATTCCATTTCAGCATCGTCGCGCCGTCCGGCAGCGAAACCTCTACCGCCGGCGGTTCGTTTTGCAGCAAAATCGGCACATGGTGCACGATGTTGATAAAATTGGCGTTCTTTTTTTCTTCTATAATCTTCTCAACCAGCCGGAAGTTTTTTTCCTGCTGTCCGGCGTCCGCCGTATGACAATCAAAATTTTCGTCGAGAATATCCATAGCCTTGAGCAGACCGACTTTCGTATCCAGCGTTGCCGTAAGCTCAATGCCGGATAAATACGCCAGTTCGCTGATACTGTTGCAGATATCCATTTCTCTACATCCTCTATACATAAAAGTTACTACATTATGCCCCCAAGCATAAAAGGGAAAAATCCCGTTAGCAAAGCCATTCCGCAACTTATAAACAAGATTTACGCTTTATATATAAGCGCCGCCGCCCGCAGAAACGACCTCGCCGGAAGTATACGAAACCGCCCGTTTAGTGTACCCGTACCAGTGCCCGGCCCGCCGGCCTCATAGCCCCGCGCTGCCCCTTTCCGCTTCGGAAACGCCCGTTGCGCTCCGGCTCCGGCATACCTTTCGCCGCCCTCCCCTGATATTCTGCTCTCCGCCATTCCCTGCCCGTACGCAAAGAGCGGTCTCTGCCCGTGCACAAGGACGGTTCTCTGCCCGTACGCAAAGAGCGGTCTCTGCCCGTGCACAAGGACGGTTCTCTGCCCGTACGCAAAGAGCGGTCTCTGCCCGTATGCAAAGAACGGTTCCCTGCCCATACGCAAAGAGCATTCCCTGCCCGTGCACAAGGGCTGTTCCCTGCCCACGCCAAAAGGGCGCCGGTTTCCCGAACGCCCTTCCCTTCTGCTTTTCAAAAACAGCTGACCCTCGCTGCGATGACCGTCATTGCCTCACGCAATCAGCAACTTCCGGTTCAAATGGCACGCGGCACGCCGCCGCAGCCGCTTACCACGGGTCGCTGTACCTCAGCGACGGATCGTTCAGCCTGTTGATATAATCCTGATTCTCAGGCGTTGTTTTGCTCTCGATATCGCGGTAATCGTCAAGCTGGTCAATCTGGTCGACTTTATTTACCCAGTCGCCTTTGTTAAAGTTGGAACGGTCAAAGTAGCAATATACCGTCGCATGCCCTTCCAGCGTATTGGTCGGCACCGGAAACAGGTTCCAGACAAAGTTTCCGCCCTGGAAAGTCGGGTTTGTATTGCTGCTGTCGTTATACCCTTCTTCGTTGTTGTTCGAAAAAATGCCTTCATTACCGCCGCCGCTTCCGAGGTTCTTATAATAATCGGTATCGTAAATAAAGCCCATACGCGCATGCCAGCCTTCGTCAAACGGCTCCAGTGCGGTTTTCAGCCATGTATTCTGCTGGAAATACAGCGGCTGAGCCACGGCGTACTGGTCAGTTCCGTCTGTGGTATAGGTATATGTTCCGACGTTCTGATCCCCGACATTGGCAACCAGATCAGACTTCGTCTGCGTCGCCGCGGAATCCGTATATTCCGCCTTCAATCCCAGATACCACCCCTCGGTTCGGGTCATCGTCTGCGCCAGGAACGAACTGTGCGTATTGCCGTCCTGATAAATGCCGTTGTAAATCAGGCTGCTGACCGCCTCCATGCCCGGATAGATAATGGCGTCATTCATATTGGCCGCTCCCCACCCTCTGGCGGTTTCCAAAATCTTGGCCTGCCGGGTCGCCTGGTTAACAAACCACTGATCGTTGACGGCACTGGCGTTCGGCATGCCTGAAACCTTGCTCGCCTGAATGATTTCGCCGGCCTGCCCCATGTTAAACGACGTCGGCACAACCGTTGCCATGTTTCTGTATCCCGGAGGGCACAATGCATACGGAATTTTGCCGAGGTACGGCGAAGCCCATGCTACGTCGGAATTTTCCGTCGGCCCTTTCCATGAATCGCCCGCGCTCCACTTGATGCGCGTCGTCTTGCCGCCGCCGACACCCTCGACATAGTCGTTCGACACATTGTAAATTCCCTTGAGCACAAAGTCCGGCAAAGCATCGCTCAATCTTGCGCCGCCGCGCGTTGTCAGCTTGATGTCGTGCATGACCGACGTATAGGCCGGGTTGACCATATATTGGTCATACTGCGTGCCGCGGTCGGTCTTGCCGCTGATTTCCGGAACCGTTTCGTTGGTGTTGGAAACAAAGCGGTTGGCTTTGATATAGCCGAAACCTTCGTCCGCACCAAAAGTCGACGGCGTCCCGTTGGCATAGCTTTCTTCCAGTTCAATCGCCCCTTTGCGGATATAAATCGACGCGTCTTCCGTATCATTGATATTACTGGAACCGCCTTTGACGTCGCTCGGGTTGATTTTCAGCATCGCATAATAGCCGCCGGCCGAAGAGCCGCCCGCCGCGTAGTTGCCGTCGCTGTCCCTTGCCCAGACCTGAATGTACTCAGGGTCGATTTCAAACATCGCATGGTCGTTGTCGTCCGTTCCGACCGCATTGGACGAGTTGGAAGCGATATGGATAACTTCGTTGCCGGTAACGTGGAACGAGCCGTTGACCTGTACGTTGGCCTGCGCCGTCTTGCTTTCCGGCACTTCGTTCGGCGCCACCTTAAACCGCGCGATGCTGGAGTCGTCCTCTACCTGAAAGTCAACCCATCTCGTCCGGATTTTGTCCGCGTCGGCATAGAGCTGTGCGCCCTCGTCCTGGTCGGTGGAGCTGACGTCCTTGGTTTTCAGCGTAAAGGTGCCCGTTTTGGCATCAATCCGGTTTGCATACGACGAAGACCAGTGCCCGCCGAAACGCATTGCCTCGCGCTGAATGTCCACAACGCTCGAAACTTTGGAATCTATGGTGTACATATTCGCCAGCGTTGAACCGATGACGTTCGCCGAACCGGCACCGCCGTTGCCGTCCATATCGGCAAAGAAGTAGTTCTTGATTGTGCCGTCCGTCGTTCCCGCGCCGACCGTCGCGCTGCCGTCTTCAAACCAGGCCCACGCGCCCGCCGTATCGTTCAAAACGATTTTCGTCGAATCCGCCTGCAGCATCATATCGTTCTTGCCGGCGTTGACTTCGCCGCGCGAATCATTGGTTCCGCCCTTGGTCGGGTTGCGGATAATGACCATATCGTCATACGCGTTGAGCCATGCCGTCTGCGGCGCGCTCGAAAACTGCGCAAAGTTCTTAAACCCGGCGTGCAGTTCTTTCATGCCCGCCTGCTGCAGCCAGGCCTGTCTAGCCCACAGCAGTTCGTCAATCCATGCCGACCCGGCAACGCCCAGCGTATATTTCTCGCGGGTATATTTGCCGTCGTCGGTTCCCGTCGAGCCCATGTTCTTGTTGCCCATATAGGTTCTGCCGAGAATATCGGTATAACGCGACGCCACCGTCGTCAGGTGTTCAAGCGTCTTGCCGCCCAAATTAGCATATTCAGCCTTTACCGATGGATCCGTCGGCTGAAAAGCCACCGGCCCGGCCTCGGTTCCCGTATATCCCTCGTCGGAATAGACGCGAACCGCGCCGCCGCGCAGCGAAACCTTGTCCCTGTCGCCGTACATCATATGGTTGGTGTTGTAAGCGTCGCCAACACCGCCGGTATCGCTGATGTCATGCCCTATCGTAAACACGCGGTTGTCCACGCCGGCGCTGTTGACGTTCGCCAGCAGGTGAACCCTCGCGCTGCTGTCAAAGCCCTGCGCCTGCAGCCAGCCGCCGTCGTGCCCGGCGTACAGGTTGCCGCCCATGTCGTTGATGTGCGTTACCATGTTGGTCGTCGCCGAAGAGCCGCCGTTGATATAAACCGTACCGCCCTGGCGGTTGATTTCCGTAATCGAAGACGCCGAATTCTGGTTAATGTGCACCTCGTTGGTCGTTCCGTCGCGGAAAGCCTGCAACAAAGCGCCCTCGCCGCCGGTTCCCGAAGACTCTCCGATAAGGAAGTCGGTAACGTTTGAAGAGTCGCTGCGGCGCTTAACCTGCACGAATTCGTCCATCATTGCCACGCGTTCGGCATTTTCCTTGTTCTCCGCCCGCAAGACCACGATTTCCTCGTCGCCGGTGCCGGTGCTGTTCATCCGGGCAAACTGCAGAACATCATACCCGTCGGTTTTGCGGTTCATATCCGCATCATACCCGAAGCGCTCGCGTGCATTGCCGTCATACAGCGCTTCTTCGCGAAACAGCTGGAAGTTCTCGCTCAGCGCCGCCAGGTTGCCGTAAATCCATGCCGCGCCGTTGCTGGCCTCAACTTGAGGCGTATGCGTCGCAATGTCCAGCGTCTTTCTGAACGGTTTGCCGATATAAAGGTCGGCAACGTTCGGATCGCATAACTTCTCCGGCGAGGACGATACACCCCCGGAAATAAACTCGCGGTTGCAGTCCGTGTTCATCGTCAGTTTCTTGACGTTAAAAATAGAATAATAGTCGTTGGCATAAGCCGCATAGTCGCCGTCTTCCGTTGCCGCGTGCCCGCCCATATAAAGGTCGGTTACCATCGTGTTGTGGAAATAGGCGCCTGCGTCGTCAGACGGATTCGGCGGTACGCGGTACAGGTATTTCGCGCTGTCGTCATAGCTCATCGAAACCGGCTCGTTGGACGTAACAATCAGCGAGTTTTCAGTCAGGGAAGATTCGTCAAATTCCAAATCCTCGACCATCGTGCTGTCCAGGAACCACGCGCCGCCCGTACCTTTGGCTTCCTTGACGTCGGTGATGATACCGCCGTTCGCGCCGACCAGCGAGGCCATGCGCGCCGCGCGCTTGCTGCCGATATCGATAATTTTCGGATACAAAACGTACGAAACCAGCGTACTGTCATCACGGTGGACATAAACTTTCGGCTTGTCAAAACCGCGCAGTTCGTCCGGCTTGTAGCCATACGGCAGATAGCTTGAATAGCCGATGCGGTATGCTCCGGACTGGTTGTCGTCAAACTCGATAACCACCGTACTGTTGGAAACCTCCGCCGCCGAACTCATCAGGCCGGAAAAGTTCTGACGGATATAGGCATCCATGACGTTACTCATCGTCCGCGCCTGCGAAGCGACGTTAATATCCTGAATTTCCTGCAGGCGTTCCGCGGATTTTTTATAAAGGGTCGGCGTAACCATTGCAATCAGACCCAGCATTGCGAGCGCTTCGACCAGAAGCGTACCGCGCTGCTCCGATTTATCTGAAAATTTAGTCATTGTTAAACCTCCTTTATCAAAAATTCCCTGCCGTTTTTCTTCTGATATATCTCTCCGCCCCGACATTCCGCTCGCCCCTTTCCGCCCTAAAAGCTCTGTATCTTAAACAGGCAGGGCTGGTTTTCATCGCAGATCGTCTCCATTTTCCCGTTAACCTTCGACTGGAAAAAATCTTTGCCAAAAATCCATACCGGCAGTGTCCATTCGGCACGGTTCCGCCGTTCTACCGGATAAGACTGCGTATTGTTCGTTTTATCCTGCCACTCCTCCAAATCATCGGCATAAACCGGCAAAAAGTTGATTTTGCCGCGAAACTGCCAGGCCATTTCGTTTTTGCCCGGCGTCTTCCCCCAGCGGATAACGCCGATATTGTCATAATACACCTTCGGCGCCAGCGCTTTGATAAAATCCAGCGTAACCTCGCCCGAAATCCGATTAATCCACCGGGCGTCAAGTTTTTTGTACGCCACCATGTAGCGCCCGCCGTCCTGCAAAACATGGCAGCACGATTTGGTAATGTTGCCGTCCGCATCTGTTGTTGATATGCAGTTTTTGCTCCCGTTCTCGTTCATGGGCTTGTCCAGACACAGGATTTTAAATCCCATTTCCGAACCGTCATATACCCGCCGCCCGGCCATCAGATAGTCTTTGGCGCCGATATTGTCCTGGCCTTGTTTGTTTTTCGCCCTGAGGTAAACCAGATGCTCCGACCCCTGCTGGTTGACAAAAGTATGGATGTCTTCGTTATCGTCAACCCCGCTCGCATCAAATCTCGCATAAAACATATCTCCCGGCAAAATCCACGGGATGTCAGCCCCGTCCGCTGCCTTGAAATTGCCGTTGATGATGTCGACGATTACCATGCGTACCGCCTTAAACTGATAACCGAATTTGAAAATGATGGACGCAGCTTTTTTCTTCGCAATATCCCGGTCATAATCGGGACGCGCTGACAGATTGTATCCGTATATCGACGCCATAAACGTCGCAAGCAGCATCAATAAATACATAAATAAGCTCCACCCATATATACATATATAGTGGCAGTATACACTATTTTTTCCAAAAAATCAACAAAAAACGTCATTATCCCCATATTGTAACAGAATCGTAACATTTCTTTTTCTCACTGCCGGCACGTTTCCCCACCTATTGCTCCCCTTGTTTTCTTCTGCTTCTTATCCCTGCCTTGTCCCGCCCCTCACCGCTGCCTTCTCCAGCCCCTTCATCGCTGTCTTATCCTGTCCCTCCAACGTTGTCTTGCCTAGTCCTTTCATCGCTGTCTCATCCTGCGTCTTTTATCCCTGTTCTCTCCGGCAGCCGAACCTCCCCGCCGTTTCTTCTCCCAAAAGCTCATTCTCCCCAAAAAACATTGCATTATTCCGATTTTTCCCTTGTCAACTCCGGTTTTAACGCCTAAATTATCCCGCAGCAGGCTTCCGGAAATGCTTGGCGCCCAACCTGATGCCGAACTTTTGCGCCAAAAGCCGGGAAGCAAAGCCAAACGCAACAAAGGAGCATAAAACCAATGGAAAAAGTTTCTCTAAATCTTGCCGAAACGACGATAAAGATGCTGGGCGACCGCTGGAAAGTGCAGATTATCGAAAGCCTGATGGACGGCACCAAACGTTTTGGCGAACTGAAAAAGGAACTGGGCAGCATCACGCAGAAAGTACTGACGTCCAACCTGCGTATGCTTGAAGAAAACGGCATCCTCGTCCGCCATGTTTATGCGCAGATACCGCCGCGTGTCGATTACACCCTGACCAGCCTCGGCTATAATCTCAAGCCCGTGATTGATTCAATGGTCGCATGGGCCATGGAATACCGCGGTTCCATCGTTCAGGAATTTAATGATATAAAAGAAAAAGGCAAAGCTAAAATAGAAGATAAAATCAAGGATATAAAAAGCAATTTTTAACTAAAAGATTAACTTTGTCTGTTTTTTTTCGCGCCCTGCATCATCCCTCCAGCTGCGCCGCTCATGCCGCACCTCATGCCCCATAATGCGTGCCCTAACCTTCCCTGCGCAGTCCTCTGCCATATCTCTTTTATCGCCTTGCGCTCTGCCCATTGTACCAAACTCTAGCGTGCCGCACGCTTAATCCTGTCGTTTATCGCCAGCCCTAACCCCTCAAACGGTATCGGCGCCATCGCCATTTTGGCAAAACGCGTATCTTTGTCCGCCGCCCGCATATAAGCAAACAGGTTTGCCGCTGCCTCGCGCAAGTCGCCGCTGGGGCTGAGGTTCATTTCCGCCCACTCATAGCCCTTGCCGAAACCGATAAACAGCTCGTCTTCTTCGCGTGCCAAAGCGTTAATGCGGAATTTCTTTGCCGGCGCATAATGTTTCAACAGCTGTCCGGGAGATGTCGGTTTGTTCGGATTGCCGTCGGAAATCTGTACTGTTTCGCCCAGAGCCTCTTCCAGTTCTTCCCTGGTAATGCCCCCGGCGCGCAACAGCACTGCCTGCCGCGTCGTCAAGTCCAAAATGGTCGATTCAACGCCGACCGTACAGGAACCTCCGTCCAAAATCATATCTACCCTGTCGCCGAGGCTCTCATAAACCGCCTGTGCCGTCGTCGGTGAAATCGTCTGCGAGCGGTTGGCGGACGGCGCGGCAATCGGTACCCCGCTTTTACGGATAAGTTCCAACGCCGCCGGATGTCGCGGACAGCGCACCGTAATCGTCTTCAAACCCGCGCAGACCAAATCCAGCGCCGGGTTCTCGTCCTTGCGCGGCAGGACAAACGTCAGCGGTCCCGGCCAGAACTTCCGCGCCAGAAACAACGCCCGCTCATCAGCCGCAGCATAACCGGCCAGTTCGTCCGGCTCGGCAATATGCGAAATCAGCGGATTGAACGCCGGCCGCCCCTTGGCGGCAAAAATCCCCGCCACGGCTTTGGCGTCGTAAACGCTCGCCCCAAGGCCATACACTGTTTCTGTCGGAAAAGCCACCAGTTTCCCGCTCTTGATAAGTTCTGCCGCTTTGCTTATATTGTCTGCATCTGCTTCAAAAATTCCGCCCATAATTTGCCTCTGTAATCTGCCTCTGCTTGCCTCTGTTAAAAAACGCCGGCCTTATTTTCCTTTTTCCCCGACATTAACACCATAAAAAACATTGTCAACACCAAAACTTTAACCTTTTCTTCATCACTGTCGCCGCAAAATGACAAAGATAAAACCATAAGGAGAAACCAATGACCGAAATAACTTTTAACCAATCCCCTGCGGACGCCGCCGTCAAAGTGCTCATTGCGACCAAAGAGGAAGCCCTGAATTACGGCGTTGCCGGCGGTATTGTCAGCCGCGCCCTTTTTAATCAGCTCAAAGCCCTTGTCGAACGCGAGGACGCTGTCGGCGACAAAAAGGAAATTCTGGTTCTTGACACCGTAAAAGAAACCGTCGTCCTGCTCCGCCCGTCCAACACCGTCGGCGAGGCCGGATTGCAGGTTCTCGGCGGAAAACTTTACGGCCGCCTGCGCAATTTCGGCTCCGCCGCCGTTTTCGCGCGCCGCCTGCCTAAGACGGATTTTGACGCCGCCGCGGTTGCCGCGGATCTCGGCTTGGGAATTGAGCTGGAATCATACAGCTTTGACAAATACCGCACCACCAAAAAGCCGCACGAATACCCGAAGCTCGAAACCGTCAACTTTGTTGCCAAAGACAAACTGGATAAGAAAGGTTACGAACGCTGTGCCGCTCTGGCCAATGCCGTCCGCTATGCGCGCGACCTCACCAACGAACCGTCCAACGAGCTGACGCCCGAAGTTTACGCCAAAGACATCAAACGGCTGGAACACCTCGGCCTCAAAGTAACCCTGATGGACAAGGCCGAACTGAAGAAAAAAGGCTTCAATATGCTGCTGTCCGTCGCGCAGGGTTCCTGTAATGACCCGTATGTTGCCATACTTGAATACTGCGGCAACAAAAAGAAAAAAGGCTGTGACATCGCCCTCGTCGGCAAAGGCGTAACCTTTGATTCCGGCGGTATCTCCTTAAAACCGGCCGCCGGCATGTGGGATATGAAACAAGATATGGCCGGTTCCGCAGTCGTCGTCGCCTCGCTCAAGGCCGCCGCACAGCAGAAACTGAACCTGAATGTCGTCGGCATCGTCGGTTTGGTCGAAAATATGCCCTCCGGTTCCGCCACCCGCCCCGGCGACATCGTAACTTCGCTTTCCGGCAAGACCGTGGAAATCCTCAACACGGACGCCGAGGGGCGCCTGGTCTTGGGCGACTGCCTGACTTATGTTGAAAAGGAATATAAGCCGGAACGCATCGTCGACCTCGCCACGCTGACCGGCGCGATTGTCGTAGCGCTGGGCAACGAGATGGCCGGTCTGTTCAGCAACGACGACGTCCTGTCCGAATTGCTGTCCATTTCCGGCGAACAGTCGGGCGAAGAGTTGTGGCGCTTTCCGCTGACCGACGCTTACCGCAAACTGATTAAATCGGATATGGCCGATGTCAAAAACATCTCCGACGGACGCGCTGCCGGTTCGATCACTGCCGCCTGCTTCCTCGAGGAATTTCTGCCCGGCAAAACCCCGTGGGCGCATCTGGACATCGCCGGCATGGATATGTTCGGCAAGCCCCGTCCCCTCTATCCGAAGGGAGCCAGCGGTTTCGGCGTCCGGCTGATAAACCGCTTCCTGCGCAATCTGGAGCAGAAATAAGTCCCGCGGCGCTCAACCGCCCGCCCCCCGAAACGCCTGCCCGCATAACACGGACAGGCGTTTTCTTTTGCCTGCTACTCCCTTTCATACTTCTGTCCCGCATTTCCGCGCCCCTCTCACGCAGTCTCTTTTCTCCACCCTGCTCACACCATCCCGTTTTCCTTTGCTCCCGCTCGCACCCTCAACATTCCCCCGCCTTCCCGTTTTCCTCCACTCCGCTCGCACCTTCTCCCCATACCTATTCATTCCCATCTCCCGCCCCTTTTTTGCTCATTTTCCCCTTTACATTTGCAAACTTCCTGCTATACTCCGCACAAATTAACCATAACACCAGCCAAAGGACCATACAGATGACTAAACAGACTTGGAAACCCGGAACCATGCTCGCCCCCTTGCCGCCGGCATTGATAACCTCCGGCGACATGGCACATCCCAACGTCATGACTGCCGCCTGGACCGGCATTATTTGTTCCGACCCGGTCATCACCTATGTTTCTCTGCGTCCGAGCCGCTACACGCACGAACTCGTCAGCCAAAACAAAGAGTTTGTCATCAACCTGCCAACCTGGCGCCAGGCTGAAGCCGTTGACACCGTCGGCGTCAAATCCGGCCGCGACGGCGACAAGTTTACCCTGACCGGCTTAACCCCGGAACCCTGCACAAAAGTCAAAGCGCCGCAGGTTGCCGAATGCCCGGTCTCGCTGGAATGCAAGGTGCTGGAAGTCCGCCCGTTCGGCACGCACGATATGTTTCTGGCCGAAGTCGTCGCCGTCAATGTCGATGACAAATATATCGACGAGTCCGGCGCGCTGGATTTGGAAAAGGCCGGACTTATCGCCTACGCCCACGGATTTTATTACACGTTGGGACGCAAAATCGGCAAATTCGGCTTTTCGGTCGAAAAGAAAAAGAAAAAGCCCGCCGCGCCGTCCGTTGCTACGGTTCTGAAAGCCGATGAAAAATTTTCCCGTAAAAAAATTACTGCGGAAACTATCGCCGCCTCATGTCCGTCTGCCGTCGCCAGCCACGGCGGACCAAAGATTGCAGCAGCCGGAAAACCTGCACCGCACACCTTAGAGCATGACGAAACTTTTATTGAAAACGGCGTCGAAGTAATCGTCAAAAAATCTCGTTTCAGCAAAACTCCGGCACTGTCTGCCGCCCCGCACCCTGCGGACAAAAACGCCCGCCGCAAAGGCAAAGACAGCCGTGCCAAAGGAGAAAACAGCCGCTCAAAAGGAAAATTCAGCCGTAAAGACCATAAACAGACAAATTATGAACCTTACAGCTTCAAGAAAAAAGCCGACGGCAGTTTTAAAAAGAAGTCCCCACGCCGCGCCTGATACATTGCGCTCCCTGCGCCTGACACTTCCTCTCCCGTGCCTGCTTAACACGATATACTCCTTGCACCGATGCAACACACTGTATTCCCTGTACCGACTTAACGCGGGCTTCTCCTTGTACCGGTTCAACACATTGTATTCCCCGTGCCGGCTTAACACGATATACTCCTTGCACCGATGCAACACATTGTATTCCCTGCGCCGGCATAACACCGGAATTTCCTTACATTAACACCGGGTTTTCCTTGTACCGGCCGACGCATTGCAATTCTGCCTTGCGCTGCAACGCACTGCTGCGCGTCAGGAATAATATTTTTCGTTTCGCCCGCGCCATATCGCCGCATCAAAAGCGGCTTTTTCCGTTCTCTTTTCCTCGGGTTCTGTCGCGGTTTGTTTCGTATCCTGCCGGACAACGGTGCCGCCCGCATTTCCGACAGCCACTTTCTCGCGCGCAATATGCGTTTTTACCCTTTCGCCCGCCGCAGCCATGGCAAAATCCCTTTTCATACCGTCAAACAAAGCATCACGGCTCATACCTTTCACGGCTTCGTTTCCGGGCTTGTCCAAATCGGACACGTCGTTCAGAAGATGCATAATCTGTTCATCGGAATAGCGCTCAAAAATCATCGTATCAATATCCTGCGGCGCCAGCCCGTCATAAATTTCACCAATATCTTGTCTTGGTTTCATCTGTTCAGGCATAGCAGCCGCCTCTTCGGACAAAACAGTCGCCTCTTCGGACAGGGCTTCCGCCTTTTCAGACAAAACTGCCGCACCGCCGGGCAATGCATCCGCCCCGTCCGGCAGAACCTTCGCCGCGTTGTCTTTCTCCTTCTGCCGTTTTTCATACGCGGCTCTCTTTTCCATGCATTTCCGCCTCATCGCCGCCACGTCTTCAAGCGTAAAAACCTTATCGGCATCAAGCGCCAGATCTTTGCGCATCTGCATCAGCCGCGCATAAATTTCCATGCCGGAATCCTTATAAGCATCATATTCGACCCCGGGATTGACTTCTTTATTGCCGATGACGGATACCATATTCTCGCTGAACCTCAAATCCGCCGCATGCGCTGCTTCGTGCAAAACCAGACTGGATAACGGGCGCAGCTCAATATGTCCCTTATTTTTCTTATAATTGGCGATGTTGATAAAAACGGTCGGTTCTTTTACAACGGCCCGCGCATTAAACCCGATGTTGCCGTCGCTCTCCCCTCTGGCCGCCATCGCCGCTTTCAGGGCTTTCAGGGCGTTTTCCTTGCTGCCGTAAGTGCGGATAATGCTGTCGCGAAAATGCAGTTCCCCCTTTTCCAAAGCCTCAACATACCTTGATGTGCCCTTTTCCGTCACAAAAACCTGTATGCCGTCAATATTTTGTATCGCCTGAGCGTAATCCTGCCCGTTATCGATTATTTTGCCGCTCTTCTTCCGATCCTCAAGCCATTCCCGCAGTGAAAACAGCCCGTCATAAACTTCTGACCGGACTATCGGCGAAACAGTCTTCCCGTCGTCCGTATAAATCTTTACCTTTTCCAGCGCCCGCTCTGCCTGTCCGTCGGAGATTTTTGCCTCATCGCCTGCTTCTTCTGTCTTGCTGCTCATTTTTCTCTCCTCTTGCTGGCACTGCCGCCCCAAATTCGTCCCGTTATGTCCCGTTATTATTGCAAAATATGGAAAATTATACCACAATGTCCGCCTCTTGTCAAGCACTGCACTATCACACTGCCGCCATTGTACTGCCCCTTTTCCGGCGCCGTTCTCATTACATCGCCCGTATTCTTCTCCTCTCTTTAAATTTCCGCCGCCGGCGTTTATCTCTATGCCGTAACCCCATTCCGAAAGGCACTCGTTATGACATGGATACTGCTGAGCCTGCTTTACGCCGTTACCAACGCCGTCTACACGACGTACAACGAAACGCGCAATTTCAACGGTTACGTTCTTGGCATCTGGCGCGGCTTCGGCATCAGCCTGCTGGTTGCGCCGTTGCTGTTCACCGTACCTCCCGTTACGTCGGCATCATATTACCTCATTCTTATTATTCAGGGGCTGATGATTGGCATTTATGACAGCCACCTGTTTTTTGCCTCGGGAAAATACGGCAGCCACGCCAGTTCCGGTTTTATGGCCACCTGCGTCCTTATTACCGTTTTCCTCTGGTGGGGAATAGATTTTTCCGAGCTTGCCGCTCTGATGCGCACGCCGTCCCGCCTCATTACGCTGATGCTCATTCTGAGCGGATTTTCCGTCAGTTACTGGCAAATGATGAAAGTCCGGGTCAGCCGCGCCGCCGAAGAATACCTCTACTCCGCCGTCTTCGCCCTCGCATTGATGAGCATTGCCACGCGGTATATTGCCCTCAACGGCGGCACCGCTTATGCCGGTGTCGTCTATTACCTTACGGTCGCCTGCTTTGTCAGCGGCGTTTACAATGCCGTGATGTTCGTCCGCCAGAAAACACCCCCTCTGCAGCAACCACCGTCATCCCCGCCGCCCGGCAGCCCGCACCAGGCTCCCGTTTTGCCGGAGAACACCTCTGCGGCTCCCTCCAAACTGGCACTGCTGCTCGCCCCGCTGCCGCACTGGCAGGGCGCATGGCTCATTGCCTTCAGTACGGTGCTGATTGCGGCCAAAACCCTCGCCTTGCGCCTGGCCGAAAATCCCGGTTATGTCATCGCCATGCTGTTGCTGTCGCCGATGTTTGCCGAAGTGCTGAACACCGGACGCGTCCGCCTGCGCCCTTCGGTCATTCTCGTCCTTGTTTTCCTGCTTTTGCTGCTGCTTCTCGTCGCCTGAAAGAAATTCCCGCCGTTTCGCTGCCGCGCTTTTCCGCCGCTGCCTCCGTTCCTCTGCCGTGCTTTTCCGCCGCTGCCTCCGTTTCCCCGCCGTTTTTTCCTCCTATTCCGTCGATACCTTTTGCCCTGAGCTTTCTGTCCACAGCTACAGCCAAAACCTTGTTGCGCTCAATTTTATTTTCTTCCTCAATCCGGGCCAAAGCCGGCTCCAGATATTTGGCGTAATATGCCTTTCGCGGATCTGCCGCCGCTTTCGGGTCATACGCGGCAAAAACTTCCCGCCCCTTCACCGGCTCGTTTTTCTCCCTGAATCCCAAAATCCGCCCTTCGTCGCGCGGCATCTGCAACACCGCTTCAAAAGCGTCTTTTCCTCGGCAGTCAACGTCCGGCTTATGCCCCTTGACTTCAATATTTTCCCCTTCTTTGTCCCAATAGGTCAGTTTCGTAACCCCGACCCGCATCAGATAGCCGCACGGCATCGCAAAGCTCCCCTGCGTATATTGCTGCATTCCGGCGGTATTTTCTCCGACATAACGCACGTTGGGATGATGATAAAACGACGTATAGGCGCTTTCTGCCGAACTTCCGACGCCCCTGTCAATCAGAACGTCAATCCGCCCGTGATACCCGCCTTTGTCGTTAAACGGATAATAAACCGCCGTTTCATCAAACAAAACCCTATCCTCTCCCGAGAAGTTTTTGCGCTTGACCAGCTTTTCCGCCGTCAGCCCGTCGCGCTCATAATTACGCGGCTTATACGCCCCGTGGCAATGCAGAAAAGCGTTTGAAACCGCCGTATCCTTAATCTCGCAGCGCTTATAGGTATTGACCAGATTGCCGTAAAGCCGCTTTGCCACATGGTCAATCGGCTTGTCTTCGCCGCCGCCGTTGCCCCGTACGTCTAGAATAATCCTTCCCTTTTCCCACTTGTCCTTATTTTCCAGATATGCCTTGTCAAAGGTTTCAATAAAGCCTTTCCAGCTCTCATAATCGTTCTTGTCCGTCAGGTTGGGAATGCTTACCACCAGCAAATCTTCCCCTGCCGGCGATTTCATCTCGCCTATTTTCCATAACGGATACGTTTCGCCGTTGCGGTCGGTTCGGTATTCCTCTCCCAGGATTTTCATTCCGTCCGGCATTTCTTTGCGATAGCCCAAATTGCTCCCGACAGCCCGTTTTTCTTTTTTGCCCCCGCCTGCAAACGCCTTTCCGCTGCCCATTCCCAGCATAAAATGCCTGTCTTCGATAAACTTCGCCGTTTTCTCTGCCGCCTCCGCCATAAAATCGCCCTGCCGCCGCGGCTTGTCGATATTGTTATAAAGCGTTTCGACCGCCGCTTTAAACCCGTTCCGGTTTTCTGCCGAAAACCCGCTCCAGCCGACATGTTCGTATGCCGCCCTGGCATAAAAAGCCAGATTAAGGCGCTGCTCTTCGCAGCTCATCACCCGGTTGTCCAAATCTTCCCTCGGCTTTCCAAAATCCTCAAGCGATATCCCGTCATAAGCGCGCATCATCGCCTCCTCGCCGATACTGCCGATAATGTCGTCAAACGCTGCCATATCCGTTCTTCCTGCCGCGCTCTTGCCGTCATCCACAGCTGAATCAGCAGTCCCGCGGCCGGCTGTTTTATATTGCCCGGTTGCCATATCCGTTCTTCCTGCCGCGCTCTTGCCGTCATCCACAGCTGAATCAGCAGTCCCGCGGCCGGCTGTTTTATATTGCCCGGTTGCCATATCCGTTCTTCCAGCCGCGCTCTTGCCGTTCTCCACAGCTGAATCAGCAGTCCCGCGGCCGGCATTTTTTCGTTGTTCGGCTTCCAGGTTTCGGGCATAAGTCAACAGGTCTTTATTTTCATTAAAAAAAATCAGCTTGTCAGGAAATTGCTCCGACACCCGTTTCATCGCAACCGCCCGCGTCGCTCCTTTGGCACGCAACTCATTTATTTTCTCAGAAATCGCTTTCTTGTCCGTTTTATCCGGAAGAAAGTAAACCGGAACGCCCCAGCCGCCCTCTTCCCGCGAAGCTGTCAGGTCTATAATGGAAAAAGGGCCGTCCACGCCGATAACTCTGGCATTTTGGGAAGATTCGTATTCATTGGTAAATCCGCCGTCAAGCGACACATTGGGCTTAAACGTGCTCCTGTCAACTTCGTAACGATAAGACGGTTTCTGCTTATCCAGAAATTCTTTCGGCTGCCGCCCGCTGATTAAAACCGCTTTTTCGTCCATATAAACGCTAACTCCGTCCCATTCTTTGCGTTCGTTGGACGGCGGCTTGACGATATAATGGGATTCTTTGTCTGCCGCCGCATAACACAAAGCTTCGTTTATCCGTTCGGAAAGGGCATTTCCGGCAACTTGAAGGCGCGGCGTAAGGTACGCCCCGAATTCGGCGGGAGGCACTTGGCTGAAATGGTATAAACGGGAAGTATTTTCCATAATCTCTTTACGGCGTTTGCTCCTCAACTCTTCCAGCTGCTGCATATAACGGGGAAAACAATCCTCTCCGACAACCGATTTCAGCAGATATTCCCTTGCCGCACCGTGTTCTTTCATAAATTCCGGTAAAGGCTTCTCGTCTGTATTAAGATGGAGTTTGTCATTCACTGCCGAAACGTAAGAAAACAGATATTGCCCGATGCTCTGATTGGGAAAGGCGCCCAGCCCCGGCGGACAGATTTGAGAAAAATAGGACAATTTCTCTTCAAGGCCAAGTTTTTGGAGAGGTGATACAAGATATTGAAAAACCGCCTCATTCTTTTCCATGCCTTTTCCCCGAAAATTTTCCGTGATGGTCTCATACTTCTATGATTTTACCATAAAAGAACAGGCTTGTAAAGCGGATTTCGCATGCCAGCATCCGAATATGCCACAAGGAAACCGCATTCCTGCGCCCCTGCCCGGTGCACTGTTCCTTTCCGGCGTCCCCTCTAAACGCTGCCGCCGTTTTTCGTCCTGACGCCGTTTCTTTTATCCGAACAGTTTCGCCCAAAAACTTTTTTCTTCTTCGGGAGCCGCCGCTTCAAACTGTTTGAGGCATTCTTTTTGCGCCTCAGTCAGCTTTGTCGGAATCAATACTTTAAATTCGACAAACAAGTCGCCGCGCCGGTCGGAATTCATATAGCGCATACCTTTGCCCTTGATGCGCAACTTGTCGTTCGGCTGCGTGCCGGGCTTGACTTCGACTTCGATTTCCTCGCCGTCAATTCCTTTAAGCTTAAATTTGCCGCCCATCGCCGCCATCGCCATTGAAATCGGCGATACCGTAAACAAATCCGCACCGTCGCGCTCGTAGGTCTTATGCCTTTTTACCGTAATAAAGACATACAAATCCCCTTTCGGCCCGCCGCGTTTTCCGGCTTCTCCCTCTCCGGCGACGCGCATCCGCGTTCCGTTTTCAATTCCCGCCGGGATTTTGATTTTCAGGGATTTCTCCAATTTTTCCTTGCCGGTTCCGCGGCATTTCTTGCACTTGTCCAAAATCACGCGCCCCGCGCCGCGGCATTGCGGGCAGACCGTTTCAAACACAAAAAAGCCGCCCTGCTGGGTACGAACCTTGCCGCTGCCGCCGCATGTCGCACAGACCGGAGGCTCCTTGCCGTCCGCCGTCCCGTGCCCGTGGCAGGTTTCGCACTCTTTGGAGCTTGTAATGTTAATTTCCTTTTCCAGCCCGACATACGCTTCTTCAAGCGTCAGCGTTACGTCGTAACGGATATCGTCGCCGCGCTGGGCATACGAACGCTGCCGCGCCCGCCCCTGCCCGGTAAATTCCGAAAATATGTCGGAAAACACGTCGGCAAAGCCCGCGCCGGTAAAGTCAAACCCGTTAAACGGATTTGCCCCTGCCCCCGCGCCGCCGAACCCGCCGGTAAACGCCTGATGCCCGTACCGGTCGTACGCAGCGCGTTTCTGCTCATCTTTAAGGACTTCATAAGCCTCGTTGATATCCTTAAACTTCGCCTCCGCTTCCTTATTGTCGGGATTGCGGTCGGGATGGTACTGCATCGCCAGCTTGCGATATGCTTTTTTTATCTCTTCCCCTGATGCCGTTTTGGTAACGCCCAAAACCTCATAGTAGTCTGCCGTCGTCGTGCTCATGTCATATAACCGTCATTACGTTGCTTTTTTGAATATTCAATATTACTGTTTTAAATCTTATGGTTATTTAGGAATATTATTTCAATAATGCAAGTTTTATTTGGCGGTTATGCCACAATTATGCAAAATTTGCCCCGCGCAAACCAACGGCACCGTCAAAATCAGTTGCAGTCGGAATAAGCTGTTGCCACCTTGTCGTTGCGCAAAATGACCTTGACGCTGCAGCTTACGGCGGCATTGTTTCCTGCCGAAACGTTCCGTCCCGCCGCGGTATATCCTCCGCCCGCAATGTTTCCGCTGCCGAAAGCGCCGTAATTCGCCGCCATGCCGTAATTTCCCGTCAGCCCGTCGCCGCCGTCCGAATTCAGGCTCGCTGCCCGCGTTCCGGTGCTTCCCGCCGCCGGCATATTGCTTCCTGCGGTTGTCATCGCACCGCTGCCCGGTATGCTGCCGTTTCCGTTCGCCATATATCCTCCATTGCCCGGTATGCTGCCGTTCCCGCCCGGCAATGCGCCGTTCCCCGCCGGATTGTCATAGGAAATTATTTCCCCGCCCCCGACCGGCCGGTAATTGGTGTAATACACCCACATCACGGCTCCGTCATCCATATTTTTGACAATATTCGGCGCCCCGTTGTCATCCCAAAGCTCGGCAACGCTCTGCCCCTTATAGGTTGAAATCCCCTGCAGCGGATAATAAGCCGTCCGCCTGTCGGTAACCTGTTCCCACTGGCAGCCGCTCATTCCGAGCACTGCTCCCGCCAGCATCGCCCACCAGTAACGCATGATTTCCTCCTCCGGTTAAATTTTTTGGCTGCCCTGCCGTTCCTTTATGCCGATATAATCACGCCGCCCCGCCGAAACAACCGCCCGAACACAAAAAAAGCGCCGTTTTCTTCCGGCGCTTTCATTAAGCTGTACATTTCTCCGATAAGCTGCACATTTCTCCGATTGGCACAATGCGTTTCTCCAATCGGAGCAAAACATTAATAGACGTAACCGTTATACGCCGTCATTGCCGGCGCTCCGCCGCAATCGCTGTATGCGTTGCTGACGTACGTGCGGTAAAATTCCACCGTCAGCGTGCACAGGCTGTGCGGCTGATAATCGCCGAGCTCGCAGTAGCGCACGATTTTGCCGTCATCGGGTTCGTAATCGACATAATATGTCCACCGGACCGTATTGTTGCCGACATAGCGCGCATGCATCGGCTCTTCAAAATCATCAAAAAAATCGCGCATCTGCTGCCCCTGCTGAATGTCAAACCCTGCCGCATGGATAACATCTCCTTTCGGCGCCACATATTTCGTATAGGCAGCCCGCCGGGCAGTTTTACGATAAACCGGCGCATCTGCCGCCCCGTTGTCCCTGCGGTAGCTCGGCACATACGACGGGTCGCAGCAGCAGCCGGCCAAAAACAGCGTCATAAAGGCAATAGCAAACTTATACATCTTTCCATGTCTCCTCAAAACTAAATAAACTGATTGGTAAAAAGAATCTAAAACTAACTTACTAACTCTAAAATAATTTCGTCCAGAAGGGGAAAACCCTTGTCCGTAAGTCTGATATTGGCGTCATCATAACACAGTAAATCTAATTGTGCAAGTCTTTTTGTCATTTTTTTTGACAAAAAGTCAAATAATTTAATGCCGCACGCCCGGTAAAAGCGTTCCGCGTCAATCCCCTCCTTTATCCGCAGCCCCATCAGAACCAGCTCTTCCGCCCGTTCTTCCGGTGTCAAAATGTCGCCCAGCCTGCCGTCAACCGTCGCCCGCAGCTGCGGTCTCCCCGTCGGATTTCCGCCTGCACTCCGCGTTCCCGCCGGATTTTTCGTATTCTGCATCTCTGCCGGAACCCCTGCCGAACGCCCGGTCGCACTCTGCGTTCCCGTCTCCCCTCTTATCTCGCTTCCGCCGTCCGTCCACAGCCGCAGCCGCCCGTGTGCCCCCTCGCCGATACCGATATAATCGCTGCCGCGCCAGTATGCCAGGTTATGTACGCTCTCATCATCGGCCGCCGCAGCAAAATTCGAAACCTCGTACCGTTCCAGCCCGCGGCTGCGCAAATAAGAAACTGTTTGGTTATAAAGGGTTAAAGACGTCTCTTCATCTGCCGCCCGAACATTTTTGCGCGCAAAAACCGTTCCTTCCTCAATTGCCAGTTCATAAAGCGAAATATGCCTGAGCCCGAACCCAAGCGCCAAATCTATTTCCTTTTGCCAGTCATCCCACTTTTGTCCGGGCCGTGCGTAAATCAAATCAATCGAAAATTTCGGAAACGCCGCCGCGCCGAGTTCCATTGCGGCTATTGCGTCGTCAACCCCGTGCGTCCGCCCCAGAAATTTCAAATCAGCCGCATTCAGCGCCTGCACGCCGAGCGACAACCGGTTAATTCCCGCCGCCCGGAATCCCAGAAATTTCTCGCGTTCAAACGTATTCGGATTAGCTTCCAGCGAAACCTCCGCCCCCGGGACAATGTCAAAATGCCGTTCCAACTCTTCCAAAACCGCCTCAACCGCTCCCGGCGACAACAGCGACGGTGTTCCTCCGCCGAAAAAGACCGACGTTACGCGCCGTCTGCCTGAAACTTCGGCCATCTGCGCCAAACCATCCCCGCCTTTTTCCTCCTGTGGTGCCTTTCCGCACACTCCGGAAAAATAGGCAATATCCTCGCGGTAGCGCGAAACCAAAGCCCTCTCGTCAAACTCGCGCGGCAGTATCCCGCGAAAAAAGTCGCAGTACGGACACCGGCTCCGGCAGTACGGAAAATGGATATAGACCGCCAGCCCGTCGTCTGCCGCAGTTTTGCGCTCTGTCACCGGCCCGTCGTCTGCCACAGCCTTGCGCTCTGTCACCGCCCCGTCGCCTGCCGCAGTCTTGCGCTCTGTCACCGGCCCGCCGTCTGCCGCAGCCTTGCGCTCCGCCGCAGCTTCGTCATCTCTCCCTGCCCCCGGCTTGCCGCCGCCATAAACGCCGCTTTTCATGCCGCCCGTTGTCCCTATCCCAGCTTGGCGCAGGCGGTTTCAATCTTCTCCTGCAGCGCCGCCATAAATTCCTTTTTCCCCGCATAATCGGCCATATTCATCGGCGGCATAAATTCAAACACCACTTTGCCCGGCCGCCGCAGAAATGCCCCTTTCGACCACACCAGGTCGGAATTAAGCGCCACCGGAACCACCGGCATATCCAGCCCTTCTGCCAAAAAGACAATCCCCGACTTATAGCCCTTGACCTGCCCGTGTTTGCAACGCGTGCCTTCCGGAAAGATAATGATGGACCGCCCGGCTGCCACCCGTTTTTTTGCTTCCGCCAGCATTCCCTTCATCGCTCTGGCTCCGGCGCCGCGGTCCACCGGAATCATGCCGTAAAGCGCCTGCCCCCAGCCAAACAGCGGAATATAAGTCAGTTCTTTTTTCAGCACAAACACCGAATGCGGGATGATGTCGGTATAGGCATAAGTTTCAAACGCCGATTCATGCTTGCTGGCAAAAATCACCCCCGGCGTGATGTATTCTTTTCCCCGCACTTCTATCGTAATTCCGCACAGCTTAAGCATTCCGCTCCAGATGACCGGGTGCAAAAATTTGTCCCACATCGCCACCATCGCCGGCCGCGAAAACACCCCGACCGGCAGGCTGACGACAAACCCCAGCGCCATCGCCGGATAAAAATACAAATTGGCAACCAATGAACGTAAAAACAGCATCATATCTCTAATCCTAACAAAATTTACAGACCCAAACCTCTCAAATTCTGACAAAATTTCACAGCCCCAACAGGTTATATTGCGCATATACCAGCAAAAACTTGGTGTATTCCGCCGCCATAAACCGGAAACTGCGCCAGTTTTTCCACCATTCCGGCGACACGTTCGGCGTATCCGCCGCAACAAAATGCATCACGGCCTCCGGCATCTCGTGTTCCAGCTCCAGCCGGCTGCGCGGGATATGGTAAAACGATGTCACGACATAAAATTCCTTCATGCCGTATTTGCCTGCCCATTCCCGCACTTCCCGCGCGTTGCCCACCGTATCGGTCGCCCGATAGCCGAGGTCAATCGGCTGGCTGCTTTCAAGCCTGATATCCTCGCGCGATGTAATGACCTGCAGCCCTATCCCCGGCTGCACGCCGGAAATCAGCAGGCGCTCGCCGTAACCGCCGTTCAGCAGTTCCACCGCCTTGGCTATCCTGTTCCGCCCGCCGGTCAGTACCGCAATGCCTACCGGCGGCGTTTCCGCCGCCGCTGCGCCAAACCTTCCGTCCAGCACCGCGCGGGTAACGTCCAGATAAGCATAGCCGTACCGCCGGTCAGGCTCCAGCATTGCCCCTTCCGCCCATTCGTTCCAGGCATTGACAAACACCAGCCTTTCATCGCCGGCAAATTTTTCCTTCGTATCTTTCACCGCATAGTCGAGCCACCGCCCGTACACCTCCGGCGTCGTCCCGTCAAAGACCAGCGCCCCCGAATACGCCTTGCGCGGCGTATTGTCCCAGCGCGGAAAGACGGTGCGGAACGTTTTAAACGCATAATCCTTCTTCATCTTGCCGGAATTGATGTATTCCGCCCAGTCAAACACGCGGAAATCCGCCCGTTCGTCAATTTTCGCCGTGTTTTTCTGCCGCAGCCCGTAGATGTTGTCCAGCTCAAACTCCATCACTGCGTCCAGCCCCCAGTCCGCCGGATTGTCATAAAAGCCGAACGCCTTGGTAGCGACGATATACGGCTCGCCGACGCCGTGCTCGCGCCCGAACTGTTTCAGATACGCCGCAAACGCGCGAAAAAGCTCCTTGCCGATTGGCGCCGGACGGTACACGATAAACAGCGGCCGCCCGTTGACGCGGATATAGCGCGGATCCTGAAAAAACGGCAGCAGGTCTTTTGCAAACGGTTCAAAATCCTCTCGCGAGAAAGTCTGTTCCATCAGCAGTTCACGGTTGCCGCCGTCCCAGCGCTTCGACCAGTTTTCATTCGCCCAGTGCAGGCAGAACGGCAGGTTCAGCGCCGGATTGGCCAGATAATTATAGACCGGCTTTTCCATCAGCTTTTTGCCCGAAAACCAGTAGTAATAGAACGCAAACCCGCCGATGCCGTAATTCTGCGCCAGCTCAACCTGCCGTTTCATCGCATCGTCATGCGTTAAATCGTAAAACCCGACGTCAATCGGCAGCTTCGGCTGATAATGCCCGGCAAACATCGGCCTTGCGGCGGTAACGTTTGTCCATTCCGTAAATCCCCGCCCGTGCCAGCGGTTATTTTCCTCAAACTGATGATATTGCGGCAGATACAGCGCAATCACGCGCACGGCGTTTTCTTTGCCTGCCCGGTCTTCAGATTTGCCGGCCGCGGCTTCCGGTTTAACGCCCCTGCTGCCCGCCGCCTCTTGCCGATACTCGCGATAGGCAACAAAATCCCCCTGCCTTTTTCCGCCGTCATCAAACATCGCCCGCACATACGCCTGTGCCTCGCCGCAGTCCGCCCTGCGGTTTTGCGCCGCATCGCCCGCCGCTGCATATTCCGCTCCGCCGCTCTCCGCCGCATTGCCCGGAGCTGCCTGCATCTGCACATAGCCGAAGACCGTCCGGTTGAAAATCAAAAATCCCCCAAACCAGACCAAAAACAGCATCAGCCCGACAAAAGCCGCTATGATGATAACTCTATGCCGCATTTACGCTCCTTTTTCCTCTTCCCTATGCCGCATCTTTCTCCGAAACAGACGCTCTGTTGCCGGCAGGCTTTTTCTGCCGTCCGGCAGCGGTATTGTCCGTCCCTTCCTTCAGTTTGTTTTGTTTTTCTTCCAGAGCTTTATCAAAATCAAAACCGTCATCAGGATAAAATTTCTTATATTGTTCCCGCATCAGGGCTTTATCTTCGTCCAAAATATTCTCGTAATAATTAAGCATATACCTCTCCCTCATCTCCTTCGCAAAATCCGTCCAATCCTTTTCCTTGTCTTTTCCCGCCTGAATAATCAGTTTGTCAACATCCTTAAAAAGGGGAAAGAGATCATTGCTAAACCTTCTTTTTCTGCCGTGGCTTTCCGAAACATGGTACCTGCGGAAATAATATTCGGCGTTTTCCGCTGCAACAATCTTGGGATTATGTGTCATAACACTTATAAAGAAATAATAATCCTCATACAAAATCCGATAAAGGGAACTTGAAACTTTATATTTTTCCAAAAAGGAACGCCTGTAAATTCTATCCCATACAAATATTCTGAGGCGGCTTACATTCATAGCCCTCGGTTCAATAACTTTATTTTGTTTCACAAACAAGTCATCTTCGTTGCTGATTCTGCTCTTGTATCCCCTGGTTGTGTTTTGGAACACGTTTCCCGCAATCGCAACATCGGCGTCGTACGCTTTCGCCGTTTGGTACAAATCCTCAAAATAATCCGCCGATACCGTGTCGTCCTGGTCTACAAAACCGATGTACTCGCCTTGCGCCGCGGAGATGCCTGCATTGCGCGCCGCGCCGATATACTTGTTTTCCTGCGTAATTATTTTAAATCTGGCATCATGCGCCGCGTATTCCGCCAATATTTCTGCCGAGCCGTCCGTCGACCCGTCGTTAACGCAGATAATTTCAATATCTTTCAGCGTCTGTCTGCGAATACTGTCCAAACACTGCTTCAAAAAACGCTCGCCGTTATATACGGGAACAACCACGCTGACCTTAACGTCCTCTGCGGGCTCTTTGACTTTGGCCTCATAAAAATGTATTCCCGGAAGATTATACCAATGCCACAAAAACATTCCCCCTGATATAATCGCCAACAATAACAACAAAACCTTCCACCGTTTAAGCAAAAACTGCATCGTCAACCCGAGAAACAGTATTCCCAAAGCGACGGCAAACATCTGCGCATTCGGCATAAAAAACTGCAACACAATGCTTCCGCCTTGCCACGCCAGAAACCATGCCGGCAAAGTTACCAGAGCGAGCATTCCGTTCCTGAGGCAAAGCGAAAGAAGCAAAAACGCCGCTTCTCCCCAGATTATCCCTTTAACCCACGGCCGCATTTCCGGCGAATAAGCAAATATCAGCAGCCGCCAGCAATCGAGAGCAAAACAGACGACAGCCAGCTGCGCGGCAAAAGTAATCAGAAAGCTGTTTCCTTTTCGCCACTGCCAGAACCCTGCCAGCCAGACAATAAGCATGCCGCCCCAGCCGTACAGGGAGAAGTCTGCCGGGTTTCCGTCAATAAAATAAATATTGTTTGTCGTCAGATAAAACCCGAGCGCCAAAACAGACATTGCGCCCAGTATACTCAAAAACACGCCAATTTTTTTCAGTAACTTCATTTTCATCAAATTTTTCACAGTTCTTTTAACCAATCCGTTTTCGTCACGCCGCGCCCGCCGAACCATCTGCACAATTCCTTTAGCCTTAAAGCCTTTACGAGATGTTACACCATACTCCGGAGCGTCCTGACCACCGTTATGTACGCCGTCGCCGCCACCAGCGCCGCCGAAACCAGCGGCAAAAGCAGAATAACGACCCATTCGTTCAGCCCGAAAGACACCGAATTGAAAATGCCTGCCTCAATTCCCTGCGCCATATGCCCGATAACCAGAATTGCCGGCACCGCCAGAACCGCGCCGATAACTCCGGCCGCCGCCGACATCTGGGTAATCTGCCTGACATAGTTGGCGGCAATATATTCGTCGGTCGCCCCCATCGTATGCAAAATCGTAATAATCTCGCGGTGGACGTTCAGCCCCGTCTTCGCCGCGTAAACAATTGAAGCCACACAGCCGCCCGCTACCAGTATCAGCACCGTAACCGCCAGCATTTTCAGCGAGTTGATAAACCGCAGCAGCCGTGACAGCCACAGGTTATGGTCGTTGATGGAAGCCTGCGGCGAAACCTCAGACAGCCGCACCGTCAGTTCCTTGTAGTCAAAATTCTTGGCATTGCGGATTTTAACGTCCAACAGCTTCGGTATCGGCAGCATTTCCACGTCAACGTTGTTGCCGAGCCATGGCTCCAGCAGCGCCCGCAGTTCTGCGTCGCTCAATACCGTAACCTGCTCCACGTCGGGATATTTTTCCAGAAAGCCGACCACGGCCAGCAGGTCTTTCCGGCTGGCATCTGTTCCCGGCAGCGGCAAAACCTGTACCGTAAAATTGGAAACCACCTGCTGCCGCGAGTTTTCAAACATGGAATTAATTCCCAGTACGCCCGCCAGCGTAATCGCGAACAGAAATACCGCCACCGCCACCGTTACCCGGAGAAACGTCTTCGAATACCCCTCGTCAATCGGCAGTTCCTGTGTCTTGTCCGCAGGCGCTTTCTGCCGCCGCAATTCACGGATTCTTGCTGCCCGCTGTTTAGCCGTCGCTCTCGGTACGCCGGTTCCCGTTCCCGCCGTTGTCCTGCCCGACGCGGCAAACTCTCTCGCGTTGTTGTTCTCCCTGCCCGGCACGCCAAACCCTCTCGCGCCGTCTTCCGTACTGCCTGTCATCATCACAGCCATCCTCCTGTCATCGCTTCGTCCGCTTTTTCCGTCATCATCACAACCTTCCCCCTGTCATCGCTTCGTCCGTTTTTTCCGCCATCATCACAGCCTTCCACCTGTCATCACTTCGTCCGCTTTTTCCGTCATCATCACAGCCTTCCCCCTGTCATCGCTTCGTCCGTTTTTTCCGTCATCATCACAGCCTTCCACCCGTTTCCCTCTCCTCATTTTTGGCATAAAACAGATTTCCGTCTGCCAGCTGCAGCCGCGGATAATGATAACGCTCCATCAGTTCGTTCGAGTGTGTCGCAATCACCACCGTAGTTCCCAGCCGGTTCAGTTCCGCAAACAACTTCATCAGCTTGGCCGCGATATCACTGTCGACGTTTCCCGTCGGCTCGTCGGCCAAAAGCAGCTCCGGACGGTTAATGACCGCCCGTGCAATCGCCACCCTCTGCTTTTCTCCGCCTGAAATTTCCGAACTTTTGACATACATATTGTGCGAAAGTTCAACCCACGCAAGCAATTCAATCACCCTCTGGCGGATTTCCTTTTCCCGCATGCCGCGAATTCTGAGCGGCAGAGCCACGTTGTCAAACACGCTCAAATGCTCCAGCAGGCGGAAATCCTGAAATACGACCCCGATTCTCCGCCGCAGAAAAGCCAGCGTATCGCGCCCGGTCAAAGCCACGTTGTTGCCAAAGACCTTGAGCGTTCCCGCTGTCGGCCTCTGCGCCAGATACAACATCGAAAGCAGCGACGTCTTCCCCGCGCCGCTTTTTCCGGTCAGAAAATGCATAGACCCGCGCCGAAACGAAAAATTGATGTTCTTCAGCACCTCGGGATTGTCTCCGTACCGGAGTCCGACATCTCTCATCTCCACAATCGGTTCAAACTGCCTTGTTTCCATTTTTCCCTCTTTCCTAACCTCGTTTATCCCAATCAACCGCCGGCTGCATATTCCCTCTCTCTTACTTGCACTTTATAGTGTATAGCCAACTGCCAAATTCCGAATTATATACAATAATATCATATTTAGTGCAGATGCATACCACACCACGCCGGGTTGTTTTTTCTGTCTGACATTTGCATATATAGCATATCCTGCCAACAAAAACAGCATTGAAGCAGGCGCCAACAGATACAATAGTGTCCCTAACACTACCGTTCCTGCACACTCTCCACCTCGACAGTCTCCGATAGATGTCATAAGAAGTAATGCTAACCAGGAAAAGAAAACATAACCTAATATGGATGCAAACCAAACCAGCAGAACTTTACTTTTAAATTTTATATAGACCAGTGCAGCCACAACGACATCCCCGATTAACATCCATAAAAAAGGACGTTCAATCCCCGCATTGATTAAAGCCCCACAAGAGAACAAAAACAACGAATCCAAAACAAAATATAACAACAAGAAACCGGCAAATTTTATCGTTGCTGCTCTCCAATACTGTGCTTTTTGTCCCTCAGTCCACATCTCTCTGTTCCTTCTCATTTTTTAGCTTATCAATTTCCGCATTACCAATTATCCTTTCCTGCTTATTAGTCGCTTCTTTCATCGCCGGCCATTTTAATATTCATATTTTCTCAAACAAAGGTTCAATCATCTCTCCACGTCCGCCGCTTTAACACTTTTTTAACCTATAACCCCAAAAAAGATTTGATTAAATAATTTTTCTTTATATACTAACAGGAAATAAAAAAAGGAAGAGCCAATGTTAATAAGTTGTCCCAAATGCCACAGCATTTATGAAATACCGGATGACCTCATCGGGAAGACCGGGCGGAATTTCCGTTGTCAGGCGTGCGCCAACGTCTGGCATGCGATGCGGAGCGACGCTCTGGGCTATGAGGAGGAAAAGGAGAGCGAGCCTTTTATTGAGCCTATCCCCGTTTCCGAACCGCCCGCCCGCCCCTGGCCGTCCGAAAAAGAGGAATTCACTGTGCCTGCCGACACCAAGTCGGGGAAGAAAACGCCCTCGTCATTTGAAATCCTCGCTGCGGAAGGCGACCCTGCTTTTGTTGCCCCGGTAATGAAAACTTCCGGACAGGCAACGTCTGCTCAGAGTATGGCTGCGCAAAATACGATGGCTGCGGTTGCACAGGAAGCGCCCCGAGCGGCGCCGAATGCTGACGACGAGTTCCCGCTGCCGCCCAAAACAATGTCTTCGGCCGAAGTACTGGCTGCCGCGCGGCAAAAGCGCGAAATTACCCTGACTTCCGATTACGGAACGTCTTTTACTATCAGTATGGATCCGCCGGAGGAACGCGAAGCCGAAAATACTGCCGCCACGCCGTTCGCAGCCAAAACAGCCGGCGGAATATACGGCTCCGGCCGTGCCGAACCGCGCCTGACTGCCGTATCGGAACCGGAACCTCTCACCGCCACGCCGGACGACCATCTTGCGCCGCCAAAGCCGTTTAAGGGATATCGCAAAACCTGCGCCTTCCTCAGCCTGCTGTTTCTGGCCGCGTGCGCGCTGTTTTTGCGTCGGGAAGCCGTCGCATTATACCCGGCTGCCGAATTATGGTACAATAAAATCGGCCTGACCGGGCTGGACAATCCGCAGTATCTGAAGTTTGAACAGATTTTCGTTGCCGAAACCACGGAAAACGGCAAACCCGCCGTCAGCGTCCGCGCCGTTATCAAAAACGGTTCCGTTTATACGACCGTTGTTCCGCGCATAACCGTTGCCGGTACGGCAGAAACGTTTGCGGCAAACCGCACCCGGCTCAAAGGCGGCGAAACCGCCGAAGCCTCATTTGTGCTTCCTGCGCCGCCGCCCGGCACGCCGCTGAGCCTGAATATCGGTTTCGCCGAACCTTAACGCCGCACAGGCTGTCGGAACCACGGCAAAGGATTAGCCGCCCAACGGTTTCCGCTTTATGCGACGCCACTTGTAATTAACCCTCGGCTCCCGTTTTCGCAACACGGGCAATGCCGTCCATTTTTAACCAAAGGAGCTTATCATGTTAAGAGAAAACCTGCAAAACGCTTTAAAAGAAGCGATGAAAAACCATGACACGGCCACAGTTTCCGCCGTCCGCCTGATTATCGCCGGACAAAAGGAAAAAGACGTCGCCGCCCGCGGTGCCGGAAAAGAATGCGCCTCCGACGCCGATTTGCTGTCCATGATGCAGGGAATGATTAAACAACGCAATGAATCGATAAAGATTTACACCGAAGGCGGCCGACCCGAACTCGCCGCCAGGGAACAGGCCGAAATCAGCGTAATTGAACGCTTCCTCCCCAAACAGCTGAGCGAAGCCGAAACCAAAGCCGCCATTGAAGCAGCCATCGCCAAAACCGGCGCAGCCGGCATGAAAGACATGGGCAAAGTCATGGCGGAGCTGAAAGCCGCATACGCCGGCCAGCTGGATATGGGCAAAGCCTCGGGAATGATTAAGAGCCTGCTCGGCTAAAAAGCCCCCGCCCGGCAAACGTGCGCCGCGGTATCCGCCTCCGCCGTCTCCGGCAAGGGCGGCCTGCCGTCGGGGCTTTCTCTTCTCCGCCGTCTCCGGCAAGAGCGGCCGACCCGGAGTTTTTCTCCTCCGCCGCTTCCGGAAAGCAGCGGCTGCCCCCAACGGTTAACGGTTTCTGCCTGCGCTGCCTTCGGCAACAGTAACAAGGACAAACTATGGCTAACGACGATTTACAGCGTTTTATAGACGAACTTCGCGCCCGCGTTTCCATCGCCGACGTTGTCGGCGCCAAGGTCAAGCTGACCAAAAAAGGGCGCGAATATCAGGGGCTCTGTCCGTTTCATAACGAAAAGACCCCGTCGTTTACCGTCAACGAAAGCAAAGGTTTTTACCACTGTTTCGGCTGCGGTGCCCACGGCGACATCATCAAGTTCGAGATGGAAGCCAACGGCCTCCCGTTCATCGACGCGCTGCAAAAGCTCGCGCATCAGGCCGGTCTGCAGATGCCGCAGCTTTCTGCCAAAGACAAAAAAGAAGAAGACGAGCGCAAATCCCTCTATGAGATTATGGAAACCGCCTGCGCCTTTTTTGAACGCGAACTGCGTATGCCGGACGGCGCTTCCGGGCTGAAATACTTCACCGAAAAGCGCGGCCTTTCTCCCGAAACCCTCAAAAAATTCCGCCTGGGCTTTGCCCCCAACAACAATGCCCTGATGGCACACCTCAAAGCGCAGGGCATAGACGAAAAAGATATGAAAGAGCTGGGATTGATAGCCATTCCCGAAGACACGTCCCGCCGCCCCCATGACTTCTTCCGCAACCGCGTGATGATTCCGATTACCAACAAGCAGGGAAAGATTATCGCTTTCGGCGGCCGCGTAATGGAAAAAATAGAGCCCAAATATCTGAACTCGCCCGACACGCCCATTTTCAACAAACGCCGCAACCTGTACAATCTCGACAAAGCGCGCGAAGTTGCCTATAAGGAAAAGAAACTCATTATTTGCGAAGGCTATATGGACGTCATCGCGCTCGACCGCTACGGGTTCGGCTATGCCGTCGCCCCGCTCGGCACCGCGCTGACCGAAGAACAGATTGCCGAAGCCTGGCGCGTCTGCCCCGAACCCATTTTATGCCTTGACGGAGATTCCCCGGGCGTCAAAGCCGCGATGCGCGCCGTTGACCGGGTACTCCCGATGCTCAAAGCCGGCTATTCGCTGCAATTCCTTTTCCTGCCGGACAATCAGGATCCCGATGAATACCTGCAGGCGCACGGGCACGACAGTTTTGCCGCCCTGATGCGCAAGACCTCGCCCCTGATTGATATTTTATGGCGTAAATATACCGAAAACGAAGACAGTTCCACACCTGAAAAAAAGGCATTGATAGAAAAGACCCTGCTGTCCGAAGTCGCAAAAATCGGCGATGCTACAGTACGCAGCTATTATGCGCAGGAAATCCGCAGCCGGATATACGCCGCCTTCCGCCGGACGCCTTGGCAGCAGCCCGCCGCACCCGTCCCGCCGGCTCCCAGAATGCCCGTTCCCCCAACCTCAAAAATGCCCGAAACGCCGCCCGCATATCTAGACGATATTCCGTTGCCCGAGGCCGCGCCGCAACACCGAAAACCGCAGCCGGACCGCCCGTCTCAGGCTCCCCGGCAGTTCACAAATACCGGCTCGCCCTCTAACTCCGGCCCATTCCCCGATACGGCGTCTTTCTCAAGCTTCCGTCCGTCTTTCAACGCCGTCCCGTTATCAGGGAGGCGCCCATTCTCCAACTCTGCTTCATCACCTGATGCCCGCTCATTCCCCAATTCCGGACGCGGTGCCTCGCGCTGGGCAGACACCCGAACCCTGCGCCCCGCACTCAGCCACGGCATTGCCGCCGCACCGGAAACCTTGCGCCAGAGCGCCGACGGCGAATGCGACAAAAACCTGCGTTTCATCATCGCCGCCGGTTTGGTCTACCCCGAACTGATTGACGAATATGAAGAACAGGTTCTCTCCTCTGACATTAGAAATGCCGGCTTGAAAAACCTTTTCGCCGCCATGGCGGATTTGTACCGCGAAGCCGAAACGCCCCCTGCTGCCGATGAACTGCAGCAACAGCTGGCGCAGCGCCCCGAAGGCGCCCCTCTGGCCTCGCTTTGGGAACTTGACATGCTCAAAAAACGCTCCCCTTTCATCAATGACCTGCGCAAAAACATTGATAAACTGCTTCTGGAAGACAAACTCCGCACCCTCGAAGAAGAAATCAAAAACGTCAGTGCCGAACTCTGCAAAAATTTTACCGAAGAAGCCTACCTCCGCCAGTCCGCCCTGAAAAAGGAACGCGATGAAATCCTCGCCGCCGCGGCTGAACCCGAAGACTGACCTAATTGTTTTGCGATACCTCCGGTTTCCGGCGTTTTTCTTTGGCTGTTTCCTGCCCCGGCCTGCCCGCTTGCACAGACTTTCCGTTTTATTTCTACTGCCCAGACCTGCCCGTTCGCACAGACTTTCCGTTTTATTTCCTCTGCCCCGGCCTGCCCGTTCGTGCAGACTTTCCGCCTTATTTCCACTGCACCAGACCTGCCCGTTCGCGCAGACTTTCCGCCTTATTTCCGCTGCCCCGGCCTGCCCGCTTGCACAGACTTTCCGTCTTATTCCCTCTCCCTGCCGTTTCCTCCCGTCAGATTTTTTTGATATTTGTCTTGACAAAGAATTTCCGTAATGCTATATATTCTTCCACTTAATTACAATTCTGATATTTTTTTCAAATTCTCTCAAAAATAGTCTGCCTTTGTTTTCAGCAAACGCAATACTATGAAAGCAATGCTATAGGCGAAAGCAACGCAGGCGTCCCCTTCCCCTTTGTGAAAACCGGAAGGGCTTTTTAGAAAAATATTACTTTGTCAGATACTATAACTTAGCGGATACAACTTCTTTAGTCATAGATAAGGGCTGTTCGTTTGTGAAAATAGGCAGCTCTGCTTAAAAAGAACGCACTTAAATCTATATAAATCTAAATTTGCTTTTTTAATTTGTCTTACGACAAATTGTTTTATTAAAACATTCCGGCATTCGGTTTTTGCGAAAAAGCCCAATGCCTGCTTCAAAAACAAAACCTGTTTCTTTGCGAAAAGAAACAGGTTATTTTTTGCCGAAAAACTTTATTTTCTGCGCCAATGCCCGGATTTTCCCGACCGAGGGAGAATTCGCCAAATCCGCACTTTCCACCCTGCGTTTAATTTGTGCTGCCTGCTCTTCCGCCCGTTTCACCGCAGCTGTCGTAATATTCTTAATCCGCTCAAAATGCCTGTCTATCTCTTTGGGCGAGATATTCAAAATACTGCTTATGTTTATTTTCTTATCGTCCGCCAACGCATCTTCTGCCCTGCCTTCCGCAGCCTCCTCCCCTTCATCGCCCCATTCCTCAATTGCGGGAAGTTCAGATATCGCCGCAGGCTGTTCCGGTGTTTTTGCAGAAAATTCCGAAACTTCCGGTTCTGCAATCGGGGCTTCAGGCTCTGCTATCGGGGCTTCCGGTTCTGCCATCGGGGCTTCAGGCTCTGCCATCGAGGTTTCAGGCTCTGCTATCGGGGCTTCAGGCTCTGCTATCGGGGGCTCCTGCTCTGCTATCGGAACTTCCGGTTCTGCAATCAAAGCTTCCGATGACACCGTTACAGGAGTTTCGGGCACAGACAAAACCTCCGATGGCACAACAGCCGCTGCTTTTTCTCCCTGTTCAGGCATTTTTCTGGGCTCATCTTTTTCTTCTTCCGCAGCGGATATTTCTTCCGTTACCATTTTACCGGCTGACACAGTTTTCAAAGCTGCGCTTTTCGCCGCCAGTACCTCCTTTAAGCTCTGATAAACGCCGTATGTCGCCTTTTCCAGCCCCTGCATTTTTGCCGTTGCCGCACTCAGGTCAATCGTCGTTGCGCCAAAAACCGCCCGTTCCAGCCGCCGCCGCGCCGACGTCAGCGGATTATCATCGGCCGTCCCGATAAACATACCGTCGGTATTTCGGTAAACATTCAGTTTCATTTTTTCTGCCAAAGCGGCCATCTCCGCCGCCAGCCGGCTGTCCGCCGCCGCAAGCGTATTCGCCAAAACAATAAACTCCCGCATCAGGCTTTGCGTTCCGCCGTTCCCGACGCCGCATTCATTGTCCGGAGCCAGCCAGCCTTCCTGAACGAGAAATTTGAGCAAAACCGCTGCCTGCACCGCGCATCCAGTTTCGGCAAAATCCCGCGCCGCACACAATGCCCGCTGCGCCGCATAATGGCGAAAAGCAGCATGTTCCGACGCCGTAACCCCTTTCGCCGGCAATTCGGGCAGATTTTGCAGATTAATCCGCACCATATCCGCAATCAGCGTTTCCGCTCCCTTGGCTTTAGGCAGCAACCGGTGCAAAAAGCCGCACATCTCCGTCGCCCGCCCTTTTTTAGCCAACTCCAGCAAAATCCGCACCGCCGACTTGACCTGATTAAGTTCCAGCAGCGCCAGCGCAAACACCACGCCTTTCGGCGCCGCCCCGGTTTCAATCAGATGCAGGCACCTTTCCGTCAGCGGGCGTATTTTTCCCGGTTCATGCCGAATAAGTTTCGCTGCCGTTTCCTCGCAAAAGCCGGTTTCCTCTTCCAGCCCCGCCGCAAATTCTCCAATTTCCGCATTGCGTGCCAAAAGCGGTGCCGCCTCAAGTTCGGAAAGCCCGTTCAAAGCGTCGTCCGCCGCCAGCCTGGACAAAACCGTATCGTCCAGCCCGATGCCCTGCGGCGCAAAGCCGTCAGCCGCTGCCTCACGCAGATAGCGGAACAAATAGTCTTTTTCGGCTTCGCTTAACCGCCGCTGCGTATAAGCCGCCACATCGCACAGCCGGCGCAGCGCCGCCCTCTTTTCGTAAACAGCCATTACTGCGTCGCCCGAAATCCCGCAGGCCGCCCCCTGCCCGCGTAACCGTTCCAAATAGGCTTTCAGTCGGCCGCCCAATTCTTTAACATTCAGTTCATCAATCAGTTTTTTATAATCAAAACAATATGGTAAAACATCTTCTTCAAGTTCTTTATCATATTTTGCCAATTTTTCCAGTATCGTTTTCTGAAACTTAATTCCGGCCTGAAAATTATCAAGCCCGTGCCATGCCCGCAGCCGGTTGTCTTTATGCCGCGCCGCCAGTTCCCGCGTAAAATCTCCGAGTATTCCTTTTTCAAACGCGTCCGGCACGCCGTTTTCTTTCAGCACCTGCCAGATTTTCCGCCGGGCCGCGGCATCTGTTCCTCTAAGGCCGGCAACCCCGAGCGCTCCCCACAGATACGAAAAGTTCTCGGCCGCAAAAATATCCGCGTTTTCCGGACGCGACAAATGTTTCATCACCCGTTCGGCCGCTACTTCCACCCCGCCGAGCGCCAGATTTTCCAGTTCTGCCTTTGACCACATCATGTTTTTGCTGCCGTACTCCGCTTTGCCTGAAAGCCTGCCGCCATTCCGGCCAAGCTCCCGTATTGCCGTCAGAATATCGTGCCGCAGCCCCCGCTGTCAAGCACGAATTCCCGCTGTCAACATAAATAAAACCGGCTCCCCCTCCTCTTCTTTGCACAAACAGACTCACCACCGGATAATCTCAATCACGGCCGTCCAACCCAAACAGCCTGAAAAACCGCGGCAGCCGCCAAGCCGCCGCAGTCTCGGGAATATAAAAAAAAAAACTAACCTCTGTGCCTATCTAGCCCTAGCCGCCTGCATGGCTTGTGTTTTTGCCGTCCGTTCAACTGTACATTTCTGCAAAAACTCAGCCAGTTTCTCATCTTGCATCTCATGTGCTATTTCAAGCGGAGTTCCGAAATCACTTTTTTTGTGAATATCGGCACCGTTGTCAATCAGCAGGCGGATAATCTCATGACTTTTTTCCAACTCATCACCGCTCATTCTTGCTGCGCCCATTGTCGCATCCAGCAGCGGGGTCGACGATCCGTCGGGATATATGCTGTTGACATACTTTTTGCCGCCGTTGGCAAGCACCAGACGCATCATCTCAGGATTATTCTCATTCATCGTCAATACCAGCATCTCCTGCATATCCAGCTTTACCCCCTTATCTTGATAGAACTTAAATTTATCAGGAGTAAAACGACCATACGTACCTTCCAAATTACTGATACTGTTGCCTTTTTCTATCAAATAAGTTGCAATATCCTCATTCCACCGTTTTCCATCATCGCTTACCCCCATTCCGCTTAGCTCAAACAGAGGCTGTTTGCCGTCCTTGTTTTTATAATTAAGGTCTGCGCCGTATTTTTCCAAAAGTTTAACCATCTCAAGCGATGTGGCATAAAAAACCGGCGTTTCTCCTTGTTCCCCTTCCATACTGAGATTTGGATTGGCTCCGGCTTTGAGCAAGAGCTCTGCTCCTTTGATATTGTCCCACTCAACGGCTTCAAACAACACAGACTTTCCATACTGCCGCGAATTGCGTTTGTCCAAATCCGCCCCGTCGGCAATCATCTGCTTATATTTTTCCACCTGCTGCGCCCACTCAGCTTCCCGCCGGCGAGCATCCTCAAAAGACGCCGTTGTTTCATCGTGCTTTTGTTCTCCCTGCGCGGAAAGCTGCTCTTGTTTGTCCGTGTTTTCTTCCGATTGCTGAGCCTGTTTCGGCGAACACGACGCCATCGTTGCTGACGCCGCCAAAATAATTCCGGCCGTTGCCGCTTTTCTTCTGATTTGCTCCTTTAGCTTTGCAATTTTTTCTTTTGTTTTCATAATTCTTTCTGTTGCTGTATTCATAACGGTTCTCCTAAATTTTAGACCTTTTGGGTTAAACTGAACTATCAAAAAAACTATCTTAATGAATAAAATTGTACCTCAGATATAAGCAAAAAGATATAAAGTTATATGATTGTATATATTGAAAATTTTTTTATTGCATATTGTGGAAAAATAAGGTACCTTTTTTCTCAACACCTTTTTGCCCCGCCGCCGGTACTCTTGCTGCTGTCTCCGGCCCCTGCATCGGCATCTTCTTCGCGCCTTTCTCGCCCCGACATCTTTTCCGCGCCTCTCGCCCCGGCATCTTCTTCGCGCCTATCTAGCCCGACATCTTTTCCGCGCCCCTCGCCACATCGGCATCTTCTCCGCGCCTCTCTCGCCATATCTGCCCCTCGCCGCGGCTTTTCGTATTATCTCCCCTTTTTGCTGCAAAAAAAATCGGGATTTTGCGGATTTAACACTTGACAAACGCGATTCGGCAGATTATCTCTTTAAGCGCTTGCAATTTTTTGCCGGTTTATACTACGTATAAAAGGCAATTTAAAATCGATTTTAAGGAACGACATGTCAGATACAGATAACGAAGATTACAAAACGTCTGATGCCCCCCTCTTGGATTCATTCGGCAGCGCTCTGAAGAAGCTGATTGCCAAAGGCAAAGAGCTGGGCTACATCACAATTGAAGAGCTTAATCAGGCGCTTCCGTCCGAAAAAGAAACCTCCGACCAGATAGAAGACATTATGGCTGCAATTTCCGATATGGAAATCAGCATCATCTCGGCTGACGAAACCGAAGATTTTGACGACGAAGGCGGCGAGACGGAAAACGAACCGGAAAACGACGTGCTGGAAGACGATGACGCCGTCGGCAATCTGGACGCGAAAGACCTGATGCGCTCGGACGACCCGGTGCGGATGTACCTGAAGGAAATGGGCACCGTGGAACTGCTGTCGCGCGAGGGTGAAATCGCCATCGCCAAACGCATCGAAGCCGGAAAAACCGTGATGATTGGCGGCCTCTGCGAAAACCCGATGACGCTGAAAGCCATTTCCAAATGGCGCGACGAGCTGGTCGCCGGCACCATGCAGCTGCGCAACATCATTGACCTTGAAATGATGTACGGCGTTGATTCCGAAGCAATTGTCTATGACGACGATGCCGCGCCGGTTGACGACGACCTTGAACAGGTTACCAAAGAGCTGGAAAGCAAAAACCTTGACGAAATCGACGACGATTTGGAAACCGATATCGAATTTGACGGCACGGTCGACGATGAGCCCGAAGAAGAAGATGTTGAAGACACCGGCGAGATGGACGGCGAAACCGACGGCGAACTCGACGACGAGGATGAAGAAGGCGGACACAGCACTACTTCCATCAGCGCCATGGAAGCAGCGCTGTTTGAGCCCGTGCTGGACATCTTAAACAAAATCTCCAGCTATTATGACGAGCTGAGCCGCATTCAGGCGCAGCGCATGAAGGCCATTCTGGCCGGACGCAAGGCACAAACCTCGCTGGAAAAGAAATATATCAACATCAAAAAGGAACTGATTGAGTTGATGAGCTCAATCCATCTTAACTCTGCCCGCGTCGAAGAGCTGGTCGAACAGCTGAACGAGCTGAACCGCCGCCTGATGGGCGTCGAAGGCAAGCTGATGCGCCTCGCTCTAAACGCCCGCGTTAAACGCGAAGACTTTCTTGAAGCCTACCAGCGTTCCGAACTCGACCCGCATTGGGTTGAAAAAATGGCGGAAAAGAAAGACAAGCACTGGCAGAATTTTATTAACGACAACCGTGCCGAAATCACCGAACTCCGCAATTCTCTGGCCGAGATGAGCAAAGAATGCGGCCTGCCGATTTCCGAATACCGCAAAATGGTAGATACGATTAAGCGCGGCGAACGCGAAGCCGAACGCGCCAAAAAGGAAATGATTGAAGCCAACCTGCGTCTGGTTATCTCCATTTCCAAAAAATACACCAACCGCGGCATGCAGTTCCTTGACCTGATTCAGGAAGGCAACATCGGCCTGATGAAGGCGGTAGACAAGTTTGAATACCGCCGCGGCTACAAATTCTCGACCTATGCGACATGGTGGATACGCCAGGCGATTACGCGTTCCATCGCCGACCAGGCACGCACCATCCGCATTCCGGTTCACATGATAGAAACCATCAACAAGCTCGTGCGCACCTCGCGCCAGATGATGCTGGAAATGGGCCGCGAGCCGATACCGGAGGAACTGGCCAAACGCCTGTCCATGCCGGTTGACAAAATCCGCAAGGTGATGAAGATAGCCAAAGAGCCGGTCAGCCTTGAAGCCCCGGTCGGCGACGAGGAAGATTCCTCTCTGGGCGATTTCATTGCCGACGAAAATGCGCTGCAGCCGATAGATTCCGCCATTCATTCGAATTTGAAGGAAACCTGCACCCGCATTCTGTCATCGCTGACCCCGCGTGAAGAACGCGTCCTGCGTATGCGTTTCGGTATCGGTATGAACACCGACCACACGCTGGAAGAGGTCGGACAGCAGTTTAACGTAACCCGCGAGCGTATCCGCCAGATTGAGGCCAAAGCGCTGCGCAAGCTCAAACACCCGAGCCGGAGCAAAAAACTGCGGTCATTCCTCGACCAGTAAAACTGTTTTTAACCGACGCACAATCACTCGGACAAAACAAACTTTAAACGCAAAAAGGGTACCCGAAGGTACCCTTTCCGTTTTGCAGCACAATACAGCATAATAACTATTTGGCCGGACGATTGTTCTCCCCGGCCGCAGTAATTTTGCGGGGACTGTCTTCGTAATCCGCATTGCCGCTGGAACTGCTTTCATCATCCGTATCGTTGTGGGAACAGCCTTCGTCGGCTGCATCACGGCAGACACCGTTTCCATCGCCGGTACCGTTTTCATTCCCAGCATTGCACGTGCACCCGGAGCAGTTTTCTCCCCCGGCGCAATGTCCGCCGCAAGAACCGTTTTCACAGCCTTTGCAGCATCCTGCCGCCGCCCGGCATTTTTGCAGTTCTGCCGCAGCTCCGCCGCAAAATGCCATCATCATCCCGAGATGCATTATCTTTGTCAGACTTTCAATGCGTTGCAGCGCCCAGGCGGAAACAATCCTCATCCCGAGAAACAGAAAGAAGCACCCGATAATCCAAACCAACCGGCGCAAAGTAGCGGTCATTTCATTGTATGCATCGCGCAAAAACCCCAGCTCGCCGTGCGAAATCTCACCGGAAGCATAGATATACTGTCCTTCCCAGAAATAGGCCGTCTTCTCAGACAATGAGCCAATCGGTTTTCCTGTCAGTATATCTGTACTGACAGCCGTACCGGAAATGACGCCATTCATTTGCTCCGCCTTAACCGGAATTGTCTCCCGGCCTAATACGGGCCATTTGGCAAACAGGCCGATAATCATCAGAACAAGCATTAAAACCGAAAAGCCCCACACCGTTCGCAGCAAAAGCCAGCCCGACATGCGCATATTCAGTACCATCCTGTAACCGATATAATAAAGCAGCAGCAAAATCGCTGCCAGCCCCGGTACCAGATACGTCATCGGCGAACGCGGCAGATTATGCAGGGCCAGTTTGTCCGCACCGTGAAGCAATCCCGCCAGCCGGTCAGTATCCATATGGCTGACAAGCTCGACCGTGCTTTCTCGGGCATAGACGTAAACTTTTTCGCGCAAATCGATTTTTTCATTGCCAACGCCAAAATCGGCATACGTCGTTATGTACGTTTTCACGGCATCAGCCGTATCTTTCGCCGTTTCGTCGTTAATTGTCAGCAATTGTTTCAGCGTGTCAAGCCGGGCATATCCATACGCTTCTTTCGCCAGGGGCGCTTTCGTTTCATTATGGCGGCAGCTGTTCCATGCCAGAAGCAGCAAGCCCAAAATAATAATAAATCTGAGTTTCATAAATAAAAATATTTAAGTAATTAGTAATTGGGGTGCATTTTAAGCACAATTAGACAAAATGTCAATATTTTTTTAGCCGCTTTCGCCATCTCGCAACCGCCGCTCTCTCCATCCAGCGGTTGTCGTTTTCGCCATATCACGGCTGCCGTTTTCGCCATCCCGAAACCGCCGCTTTCTCCATCTCACGGCCGCTGCCATCACCTATACTTATCGCCCTTTCGCTACTGTTGACAATTCCGCCCCGGTTTGCTACAATTAAGTTCAGGTTCCGTTCTTGATTGTGAAAGCGCCTGCTATGAAGATGTATATCTATACCTACCAATACGATAAAATCAAAGCCGAAGGATACAAATCGCTCGCCGCGCTTCCCCGCGATGAAAACTTTTCCGGCCGTCTGAAAGTACATGCGCATTCAGCCGGGACGGAAGACCCTGCCGGCATTATGCAGTATCTTGAAAATACGTTCCCCGGCCGGCTGCGCTCCGTTTGTGCCCTGACCGAAACCGCTCCGTCCGACACCTTCCGACACCCTTATCTGAACACACTGGTACATTGCGCCGACATCATATCCGTCAACTTGGAACAGCTCCTCAAAGACAGCATTGTCGAGGCAATCTATGCCAAAGACCTGCGCCGGACCATTCTGGACAATCCCGATTTTGAAAACATTTTCCCCGTAAGCGGCATTGCTGAAATAAAAGCTGCCGCCTCCGACGACCCTGTCGACTGGCACCTGTGCGAAAAAGACGAATACCTTCCTTATTCGCCATGGGCTGCGATAAAACATTATTTTCTGGTATTGGCCAACGGCTGCATCCCGCCTGAATACATCACGCTGGAAGTTGACCGCTCACCGAAAAGATTCCGCTGACCTTATCCGCCGCATCCTGCCGCGCTCAGCCATATCCTGCCCTGCTCGGCTCCTCTCCATACAAATCAGTCCCTCTGTCTACACAAATGTCTACATAAAAAGGGGCGCTGATGCACCCCTCTTCTAAGCCTCTTCTTGCGATTTTTCTTAGTTGGCTGCTTCTGCAACCGGCGCTTCAACAACCGGAGCCGCTGCTTCTGCGGTCTCGTTGCTGTAAGCCTTTTCCTGTTTCTTCGCTTCGTCGGCGGTTCTGGCAACGTTAACCAAAATCGTCTGCGAAACTTCCGGATGCAGGCTCAGTTTAACCTGATAAACGCCCAGATATTTAATCGGCTTGTCCAGCGAAACGAAACGGCGTTCCAATTCAACCCCGGCCTCATTAATCGCATGAGCGATATCACGGATGGTAACCGAACCGTACAACTGGCCGGTTTCGGCCGCCTGGCGGATAACAACCACGGAAAAGCCCTTCAGTTCTTCGGCTTTCTTGGTTGCTTCTTCAAACAGAGCCTTGTTGCGGGCTTCCAGTTCCGCACGCTGCTTTTCAAAATAAGCAACGTTTGCCTCCGTCGCGCGCAAAGCTTTGTTCTGCGGCAGCAGATAGTTACGGGCATATCCGCTCTTAACGTGAACCTTATCGCCCATTTTGCCTAATTTTTCGACATGTTCCAAAAGAATGATTTCCATTGTTTTTGTCTCCTTAGTTAGCAACATACGGCAGGAGGGCGACATAGCGGGCGCGTTTGATGGCGCGGGCAATTTCCCTCTGGGTTTTTGCGGTTACGTTCGTAATGCGGCTCGGCATAATTTTGCCTTTTTCCGAAATATAGCGGGAAAGAAACTTGGTGTCTTTGTAATCAATCACGAAATCCGGATTGTCGCTGAAATTCTTTCTCTTAAAAAATCCTTTGTTTGCCATTATTCCATACTCCTAATCTTAAGCCTGTTCTTCAGCGGCTTTTTCTTCTTTTTTGCTGCTGAATTCTTCAACTTTGACCGTCATGAAACGAATAATGTCTTCGTTCAGGCGGGCCAGACGCTCATATTCGAAAATTGCGTTTGCCGGAGCGGAAATGTTCAAAACAACATAGTAGCCCTTGCGGTTCTTTTTAATGCGGTAAGCCAGGTTCTTCAGCCCCCAGTTGTCAACGCTGACAACTTCTCCGCCTTCTTTCTTGATGGCTTCGGACAAAGACGCAACAATGTCGTTAACCTGAGACTGGCCGAGATCCTGACGGGCAATTAACATACCTTCGTATTTAGTCATAAATAAAATCTCCTTGTGGATTCTCAACAAAATTAATGTATAGCCGCAGACAGCCGTCCACGGCAAGGACAACGCCGACTATACCCTGATTTTTTTAAATTGCAAGCCTTTTTTTCACAAAATGCTCCGGTTGCGCCCGCCGCTTCCTGCCTGCACCAAACGCCGTCTCCCATTCTGCAAACGCCGAAGCTCATTCCGCAAACGCCGTCCCCCTCCCCCTTGTTAATACCGTCCCCTTTTGCAAAATCCATACCTTTTTGCAAAAAAAAATTGCCCTTCACGCATTTTTTGCTTGCCTCATTGCTTATTTTGCGCTATATTAAAGAATGTTTTATTAAATTTATGTAATTTTTATCATTATGGAAAATGTTGTTTTATGCAGCCAGGACTATACCGTTGCCGCTGCGCAGTCATTGTCAAGAAGTGTGTTAACCCCGGCCGAACAGGTTGAGCTTATTTGTCTGGGAGACGCCTGCTTCTTAAAGGGATTTATCTCTGAAAACCGTTTTGACGAAGATGTCGAACCGGAATTTGTAGAAAACGCCGACCTCGCCCTGATTGTTTTTTATAACAAGATTCACGAGCTTTCGGCCAAAGCCCTGCAGATTTTCAAGACCCGCTTTGGCAATATCCTGCTGTAGCCCCTGCTGCTGCCAACTCTCTGAAAAGCCCCTGCCCCGCGCAAGGGCTTTTCTTTTACGGCAAACACGCACCCCGTAAATATACGGTACAGATTTCGCTTTACAAATACTGCCGCCCGTTTTATACATAACCGGCAGCCTGATAATGCTGCAAGAAATAATGCTGTAAGGAAAATTGCCGCTATGTCAAATGTCAAAACCAACGCCATGCGTATTCTCGACAAACACAAAATTGCCTACAAGACCTATTGCTATGCCGCCACCGGAGCCGTTTCCGGCACCGAAGTCGCCGCCGCCCTCGGGCAAAATCCGGCACAGGTGTTCAAAACATTGGTAACCACCGGCAAATCCGGCACCCATTACGTTTTTATGCTGCCTGTTGCCGCGGAACTGGACCTCAAAAAAGCCGCCCGCGCCGTCAATGAAAAATCGGTGGAAATGCTGAAACAGAAAGATCTTCTCCCCTTAACCGGCTATGTTCACGGCGGCTGCTCGCCGATTGGCATGAAAAAGCAGTTTCCGACCGTTGTCGACCAGACCGCTGCCGGATTTCCCACCATAATTTTCAGCGCCGGCATGATTGGCTATCAGGTTGAACTGCCGCTCCCCGCGCTCAAAACCGTCATTCCGCTGACAACCGCCAGTATCACGGCCGCATAACCGCCGACATCACGGCCGCTTTTTGTCATTTTCCGTAAAGCTGTTGCTTTTTTGCCTGCATTATGATATAATTTCTTTATTGATAAACAACAAACGGAGAACATGCATGCCTGATACCGCCAACAATCCCCAAACGCCGGAGGAAGCCCTCGCTGAATACCGGGAGGTCGTAGCTCCTGTTGCTTTTTATGACGGATGCCCACTCAATGATTTGAAAGTTGAAAACAAAACAATCCGACCGCCGACAATGCACCTGATTATACCCAAAACGGCTTTACACAATATTAACCGCAACCGGAAAGACCCGTTCAATCCTGTTGAAAACGATAACATGTGGTATCCCAAAGCACAGGCGGGCATATTGTCGCTAAAAGATTATCAATCCCTTGCGGTTCATAACAACGTCGTCGGCCTGACCGACAAGCTCGCCGTTTTATGCGCGCAGCAAAAACAGGAAGAAGCGGACAAAATCCTTCCGGGGTTTTATGAACGCTACGCCTCAAAATTCACTCTGAAAAAAGAAGACCGCCCTCTCGTTTATGAAAACGAAGACTACGAAAGTGCACAGCAATATGTAAGAGAAAATTTTGGCACAGCTTGTCCCACCTTCCTGAAAGATACGAAAGCCCGCTGGAAAGAAGACAGCGAGAGTATTTTGGGGCGCGAAGAAAAAAAATTAAGCGATGCCGGATACTATGCCATAATCAGAGGACATTACTACGCCCCGACCGAAGAAAACAACCGTTACACCGCAAACGTCCGCCAATTAGATATTGCCACTCTTCATAAGCTGGAGAGGGAACGGCTGAAACAGGAAATGCACGAAGATTTTGACAAAGCTTTCAACCGCCCGGCAGATGAGATGAATAACGGCAGAAATCCTGCACAAAATGCCACCGCTCCCCGCGCCGCCGATACGGCCTTTCCAAACGCTGCCACAAGTTCTGCCACACACGGCATCTCCGCAAGCGCCGCCGACACAGCCTCTCACGACACCGTACACACCGCCGATACCGTCGCTCATGACATCATTCCAAACGTTGCCGCCCGCAATACCGGCGCCAATTCCTCAGAGGCAAACGCGGCAATGGTTGCTTCTATCAGAAAACGAACTCTGGGACGCTAAGCTTCGCTGTTCTCCCCTTCGCCGGCAGCCTTAAACACCGGCTGCGCCGCGTGTGAACCGTCGCAAAACGGCTTGTTGTGCGAACGCCCGCAACGGCACAGCGTCTGCCGGTTGCGCACTTCATAGCTGCGTCCGGAAGCACTCTCTACTTCGATGCCGCCTTTGACAAAAACCGGCCCGCTCGCCTCAATAACCGGATCTTCCAGCACCGCCACCTCAGGCTCATATTCGGGTTCATATGCCTCGCCGCTTTCCTTATCGTACATTACCAGCCTGCCCGCCGGGCAAAGCATCGCCTCGCGGATAGCCTGCTTGTCCGCACGGTCGTTTCCCGCATTAATAAGGTTCCACACCCGCCCTTTTGCGTCGCAAAACCGTGCATATGCGCAGAACTTCGGATTATCCGCCAGCCGTAGGTTTGGCCCTTCAAAATATTCCGCTCCGTCTTCCAGCGGCGCAAAACCGGCACTTTCTTCGCCGTCCCAGCCCGCCGCCGCATGTGAACCGTCGCAAAACGGTGCGCGGTGCGTCCGCCCGCAGCGGCAGACGTAAACCGGGTTCTGCGCAACATCGTACTTTCTGTCTGCCCTGTATTCCTCGCTTGCCCCCTCGTCGTCGGGAATAATCTGATAACGCATAATACGGTCGATATTATGAACTTCATATGGTCCGTCTTTGGTAACTTTAATCCGTGGTCCGGCTTTCATCATCTGCCTCCTTTCTGTCCGGTTGTTTCTCTGCTGCCTGATTATATAACTGCCCGCCGCCCGTGTTTAAAGCCCGCGGCAAAAGTCTTTTCCCGTCCGCCCAAACCGATGTGCAGACATACAAAAAGGGCGGCATTGCACCACCCCTTCTGTCCATTAGCAGCTTACAAAATTTCGTCCCAGCAGTGCGCCGGGCAAAACGCCCCGACGCTTGCAGGCTTATTTGCGCGTAATTTCAATTTTACGCTTTTTGCCCTTCTCATCCTGCGACTTCGGAATAACGACATTCAGCACACCGTTGTTAAATTCGGCCGTTGCGTCGTCAAACCGCAAATCCCACGGCAGAGCCACCGTCCGTTTGAACGACCCGTATGAAAATTCCGAGAAATAGCTTCCCTTGCCATGTTCTTTGCGCTCCTGCTTTTTCTCACCCGAAATTGTCAGGTACCCGTCGGCAGAAATCTCCAAATCAACATCCTTCTCGCTCATTCCCGGCAATTCAGCCGCAACTTTGACTTCATTTTCGTCCTCGCTGACTTCCAATTTCGGCTCGGCCGCCTTCATTGCGGTATTTTCGTACGGAAAGTCCAGCCAGTTGTTGAAAAAGCTGTTGACCATATCGTTAAAGTCTTTGTTTCTATAACCGTAATGCGTAGGCATTCCGTGATTGTTGTCTTTGCGTGTCATATTTGTATCAGTCATTTTATCCTCCAAAATCTGTTCGTGTCTGCATCAGCCGCTCTGCGTATCCCCGCTCGGAAACATCTCCCGCGGTTCCGGTTTCATCGGCGGCTTGCATATGTACCACGTTCTGATTCTGAATTAGGAAGTCCGTAAATCAAAATCAAGACTTTTGGCAATAAAAGTGCAAAAATATTTTTCTCTTGCATTTTTTCACTCTTCCCCGTCTTTCGTCCGCAATTCCTGTTTCCCCGTTTTGCTCCCGTTTTCCGCCGCTGCCGCCTGTGCCCGCCGATACCCTTTGCCGAAATAATAAGCCGTAGCCAGCCCCAGCAGGCATAAGGCCGTACCCGGCGCTGCCGACGTCTGCACCGCATATCCCGCGGCAATCGGCAGACCGCCGAAATAAGCCCCGAGCGCATTGCCGAGGTTAAATGCCACCTGCGCACCGGAAGCGCCGAGGATTTCGCCGCCCTTTGCCGTATCGATAATCAGCGACTGCTCCGGGCTGGAAACGCCGAACAGGCCGAATACCCCAAAAAACATCAGCGCCAGCGCAACATACGGCTGCGGTGCCAGCAGCAGAATGCCGGCCGAAGCCAGAAACATCAGCCCAATCATCGCCATCGTCAGTTCCACCGCCGGCACTCTGAGCGACAGCCGCCCGCTGACAAAATTGCCGAGCACCATCCCCAGCCCTGCCAGCATCATAATTCCCGCCATATAATAAAACGGAAATCCGGCCGTTTCCACCATAATCGGGTTAATATAGCTGTACCAGCAGAACAGCCCGCCGTTGCCGAGCATAATCGTCGCCAGCAGAAGCCACGGCTGCGGCTTTTGCAGAAACGCAAACTGCGCCCGAAAGTTCGTCGCCGGCAGCGGTGCAATATCGGGTACCCATTCCCGAATGGCATAAATCGTAAACAGCCCCCACGCGGCCACCACCGCAAACAACATATGCCAGCTCATAATATGCGTCAGATACGATGCCATCGGTATTCCCAGCAGGTTCGCCACCGTCATGCCTGAAATCATAACCGATACCGCCTCAACCTCTTTGCCCCGTGCCGCCAGCTTCTTCGCCGCAATCCCTGCCACGCCGAAATATCCGCCGTGCGGCAGCCCGGAGATAAACCGCGCCATCATCATGAGTTCATAATTTGGCGCAAACACCGCCAGCAGGTTGCCTGCGCACATCACCGCCATCAACGCAATCAGCAGTGTCTTCAGCGGCTTTCCCCGCGAGAGAAAAACCAACGCCACCGCACCGAAACAAACGCCCAGCGCATAAGCGGATATCAAATGCCCCGCCTTTGCAATCGAAATTCCCAGCCCCTCGGCCGCCGCCGACAAAATGCTCATCATGCCGAACTCGGCAATACCCAGCCCCAGCGTCCCGAACGCCAGAACAACCAGACTTTTCTTCATGACCTTTTCCTTCCCTTTTCCGGTTTCAAGCAGCACCGCCGTCCGGATTTTCCCCGCCGTATCGCCGTCTGGATTTTCCACGCCGTATCGCCATCCGGATTTTCCGCACCGTGCCGCTGTCTCATACCGCCCGCACCGCGCCAATTCCCCAACCTTGTAATCCCGTAATTTAAAATTTCAATGCCTGCCGCACGATTGTACACTCTTCTTTTCCCTCTTCCCGGCCTTCGCCGTTCTGTTTCCGCCGGACACAATGCTCTCCCGCATTTCTTTCCTTCCCGGTCTCCCGCCTCTCCCGTTTCCGAAAAAAGCTTGACTTTTACCACGGCGGCATTATAATCCGCACATCAGACAATCATTATGTTATACCAAAAGTAAATTACTATGTCCCTGGAAACAAAAATTATGGTTTGGGCCGGTGCCGCTCTGGTATTGGGCATCGTTTTATTTATCGCCGATTTAATCAGCGAAAACCGAAAATACCGCAAAAACCCGGAGTACTACATTGCAACTGACCGTTCGGAAGAAGGCGCCGGAAAGATTACCGGGCCGTGGCTGTTCTGTTGCTTCGTTCTCGCTCTCGTCTTAATGTTAATTCCGGAAAAAATTTCCTGAATGCCGCCGTTGCGCACCGTATCTCGAGATACTCCGAAAGGCAGACATTTTACAAAAAAACAGCCCCTAAAAGGAGCTGTTTTTTGTTTCCAACGCCGCCGCGCCGAAAGCCGTTTTCCGGCCGCCGTTCAATCCGCCGCAGCCGTTCAATCCTGCCACAGCCGTTCAGTCCCGCAGCAGCCGTTCAGTCCCGCAGCAGCCGTTCAGTCCCGCAGCAGTCGTTCAATCCGCCGCAACAGTCGTTCAGTCCGCCGCCACAGTCGTTCAATTCTGCCGCAGTCGTTCAATTCTGCTGCAGTCGTTCAATCCGCCACAGCCGTTCAATCCCGCTGTAACCGTTCAGTCTCGCAACAGTCGTTCAGTCCGCCACAGTCGTTCAGTCCCGCAACAGCATTTCGAATCGTCTGGCGTTTCCCCGCGGATTTGTGACCGTCACAAACGCATTCCGCCCGTCCCGATAGCGTATCTGCACCCGGACGCCGTATCCGTCGGCATCAAAGCGCCGTTCGGGATTTTCCCGCACATCCAAGAGCTGCGTTTCGCCCTTATGGTAAATGCTGAAGTACGGAAATCCCTTGTACTGCAAAAAGAAGGACCCGATCATCATCTTAACCGGATGGTCGACGCTCCCCCACAGAAAACAGTCATACTTTCTGATGTAGTACTCGTTTTTTCCGTGCGGGCTGATTAAAAACCTCTCTCCCTCATGCTGAAACGATTCCCAGCTTGAATAAGGCGAACTGGAAAAATTAAATCCGCCGCCCGCCGCACAAGTAACCAGCGAACAGCCGGAAAAAAGACAGCTTACAACGCCAAAAACGGCCCAGATTAAAATCCTCATAACAATTGTTTCCATAATGATATAATATTAATATGTAATTGCCCTCAGTCTAAAAAGCCCGCACTCCATTGTCCAGCAGATTATAAAATAATGCGCCGTTTTTTTACGGGTACTTTTATTTCCCCTCCCCGGCTGCTAGCCATCCCCCCTGCATCTTCTTCACAAAAATCTCCGATTTTACCCTTCCTTCCGCAAAATTTCTTGATTTTTCTGACAACGGAATTATGATAACGCCCAAATTCGATTATGTTGTTTAATTATTAAATTTTAGGATTATGAATAAAAAAATGATTGAAGAGGCTGTAAGCCTGTTCCGGCACCAGTACGGGATACACCCCGCGCAAAGCGCCTACCCGGTAATCGACGTATATGAAAAGCAGCACGCTTATTTGTACGCCAGTTCCGAAGAAGCCGTTAAGGCATACAAAACTCAGCAAAACATTATCCGCTGGATGATGACTTATTTTTTATGGCCTGTGGCTGTCGATACGACGCTTCTTTTTTACGCCGCAGTCAGATTTCAAAAACTTAATCATCCCCTGATTATCTGCTGTATCGCTTTTTATGCCTGCTGGGGGCTTCTGCTTCTCGTCCTCGCACATAAGGCATTCAAAGCGGAAAAGAAGCAAAAGAACAAAGTCCTCTGGCTCAATTACTGAAACGCCGGACGTTTAAGCCGCCGCCCGCAGTCATGCTGACGAAACGCCTGGCTGCCGCATACCGCCCGCATTTTCCACCGGATTTGCCCGCGTCGCCCTCCGGCCGGCTCCGCCCGCGTCTTCCACCGGATCTGCCCGTGCGCCTCTTTCAAAAGCCTTGCCCCACCGGCAGGGCTCTTATTTTATCCGCCGACTGTTTTCTTCTTGCGATTATTTTTCTGTTGCTTTTGCCGCAAAAATCATATATAAAATCAAACGACAATTCCGGTATTGCCCAGACAGCAATTCCGGCATTGTAACGCGCAAAAAGAGATTTTCCCCGCTTTCTGCCCGTTTTTCCTTTATTGCCAACCAGACCAGGAGCCCTGAAATGAAACTGCTTATCCCCGCACAAAGAACCCCGCTGCTGATAGCGCAATTAGTCAAAGTATGGGAAGCTTCCGTCAAGGCGACGCACCTCTTTTTGTCTGCCGGAGAAATTGAAAAAATAAAAGGATATGTTCCCGATGCGTTAAAAAACGTATCGCATTTGCTTATTGCCGAAAACGGAAAAAGCGAACCTGTCGCTTTTATGGGAATAGAAGGCAGAAAAATCGAAATGCTGTTTATAGCGCCCGAAGAAAGGGGAAAAGGGCTGGGCCGGCAACTGATAAAATACGGCATCGAAAACTACGCCGTCAATGAAGTGTGCGTCAACGAACAAAACCCACAGGCCGTCGGCTTTTATGAACACATGGGGTTCAGAGTGTATAAAAGGACTGACTTTGACGAACAGGGAAACCCGTATCCCATCCTCTTTATGGAATTAGGCTAAAGCTAAAGCCGGATATCCGTCTGAACGGGCGGAGTTGACCCGCAGTTTGCGGACTGGACGGCTTTTCTCAAACTGTATGTTCTTTGAGCCGGATGCTCATTCTCTGTTCAAAGGGTTCAAATCCATATCGTTCATAAAATTTGTAAGCAACAGTATTTTTATTAAATACTCCAAGCCGGATTTCATCAACACCTTCTGCTTTGCACATCTCAAAAAGTGCATCCATAAGCTTTTTTCCGATGCCCTTTCCCCGCAGACCTTTCTTCACCCCAATATTTGAAATATGGACAACATTTGGTTCTCTCAAATACGGCGAATACTTTTTCTCCGCCAATAAATACCCGTTAATTTCCTCACCTTCTTCCGCAACTAATGCTGTCATCCTGTCATCTTCCAGAGTTGCCAAAAACCCCGATTGCTCAAACGCATCGTCCTGCTCGGCAAAATACCCGCCGAGAATATCTGTATGATACTGGCGAACCTCCCGGCACAACTCCAAAACTTGAGGTAAATCAGCCCTCTCAAACTTTCGTATCTTCAAAATCTTCTTTTCCTCCAAAAATAATAAAATGCCCCAATTTAAAATCTTCATACATTTCTTTTACCACGGATATTAAATCACCTGCCGCAAAAAAAATCAACCTGAAATATTTACAGCCGTTTCAAGAAACCACAGCCGCCCCAACTTTTGTTTTGACTTATATGTTCTATTACACTAAGCTGCAAACAAGGATAAAATAACAGGAGGCGTTTATGGAGTGTGCTTTTTGTAAGATTTATAATCAAAAACTTCCGGCAAAAATAATTTATCAAAACAATATTTTATCCTGCTTTTTACCAAGAAATATGGAGGTGTACGGGCATCTGCTTGTCATCCCCAATAAGCATTTTGAAAATATTTTCGATATCCCGGAGGAAGAGCTGACACACATTATAAAGTTTACCAAAAAAATCAGCTTGCATCTGAAAGAATGCCTCGGCGCCACCGGCATCAATATTTTACACGCCAGCGGTAAGTCTGCCCAACAATCAGTACCTCATTTTCATATCCACATTTTCCCTCGCTTTGACAATGATTCCCTAGACACCTGGCCAAAACTTGAAAAAAAGGAATATGATAAAGATGAAATTTTAACAAAAATTAAATTCTAAATCCCCAAACTTGTGCCAACCTTATAATTTTCGAGCTGATTTCTATTGCAATAAGCTTCTTATTTGTTAAAATAAAAAACAGAGAAGTGAAATGAATAATTCGCAACATTATATCGGAAAAATTGTTAAAGCCAAAATAGACCGCCTTTTAGGCTCATCTCATCCAAAGCATGGGTTCATATACCCGGTTAATTACGGCTATATTCCAAATACTGTCTCTGGTGATGGGGAAGAACTGGATGCCTATATCCTAGGAACAAATTTGCCCTTGTCAGACTTTGAGGGAAAATGTATCGCCATCATACACCGCTTAAATGATAACAAGGAACCCAAATAATCCTGGCGAACTGTTCATAGATGAAAATTGTTTTACTATCAATACACAAATTCGTACGTAAAATCTTCCCGAAATATGATTTTCACAAACGAACATTCAAACCTGCCGGAAGCCTCATCCCGTATAACAAACCAGCGCTCTGAAGAAAGCTCCGTTGAATTGGCGAGGCTCGCCTCATAGTTTCCGAGCCGATTTTACCAATTATTGATATGTATCCTGTCTTCAACATTAATAACTTTTTGCACCGGTATTTTTGCATCTTTGGCAGGATATCCCAAAGCAATGTAACAAGGCATCGCATAATCGTCAGGATGATTGATTGCTTTTTTAATATGTTCCAATTCCTCTGTCATCGGAATACGGGTAACGCCGAATATGCCTTCCGCGGCAGCCGCCAACAAAATATTTTCAATGCAAAGCCAAATAGAGGCAAATTCATTTAAAGAGCTAAGACAAGTCGGTTGCAACAACGGTTCACGCAACTTAAAGAAAGGCAAGATTAAACATCCTGAATTATATAACATGGAAAACTGCTTTGGCATTGCGATATGATACATTCCCCTTTGGTCTGTATCGGTCATACCGAAACCATCCAGCATCTTGTCACAATCATCGGGATTTGTCATATCTTCCAGCTTCAGTACGCGTAAACGTTCTTTTTTATCATTGATAATCACAAATTCCCATTGGCGCAAGTGATTGTTTGTCGGGGCTTTCAAACCTGCGGAAAGAATTTTTTTGATAACTTCCATATCAACCGGTTTATCTTCAAAATCCCGGATTGTCCTGCGTTTTTCAATTGCTTCATAAAGTTCCATTTTAATATAATCCTATTTCAATTCATCAAATTTTCTCTTCATCAGACCAGAAAATAACATTGTCAACCGTACTAACTCGGCAATATTTTCCGATTTAGCCAACTCAGCCATCGCGTCAATCTCTGCATTTGCCGCCGGAGGAATAATTTTTTTCGCATAGTCATAGCCTTTATCAGTAAAACGGATGATTTTATTGCGCCGGTCTGTTTCAGATTCGGCAAGGGTTACATAACCTGATTTCCAAAATTTTTTGATTATCGCGCTTATGGTTTGTTTGGTTGCCGACATTCTTTCACAAATATAAGATTGCAAACAGCCATCCTCTGCAAACCAAATAATATCCAGGACAAACAACTCATTTGTCGTTAAATTATGCCTTCTCGCACAAGCCGTATACGCCGCATACTGCACATCCCGCAAATGGCAATATTGGTTAACAAACGCTCTGACTTCTTCCCTTTTCATATAAAATCCGTTTAGTAAATTATTTGATAGTCTAATATTTGACTATTATATAAAATCATATTTTCAACTTGTCAACACAAAAATAAAAAAACATAAAATGAGCAAAATATTTTCCGAACCCCGACGAACTTCAAACCCGATAATGCTGTCAAAAAATAAAAGATTGCCAGTACACGAGTTCGTAACATCTTCCCGCAATGCGATTTTCACAAACGAACATTCAAACCAGCCGAAAGCCTCGTCCCGCACAACAAACCAGCGCTCTGAAGAGAGCGCTGGTTGCATTGCTGATGTTTATCACAAACCGGATAAAATTCCGCTTATTTCAAATTATCTCTGAAAAATTGCGTTATTTTATCAAACGGGATTATATCAGTTTTATCATATAAATCTGTATGGTTGGCATTAGGAATAATCATAAGTTCTTTGTTATTGCCAACCAGTTTTTTATAAGCATCTTCGCTGAAATAGCGGCTATGAGCATTCTCGCCGTGAATCATCAGAACCGCACTCTTAATTTCATCGCTGTAAGCCAAAATGGGCATATTGATAAACGACAAAGAAGATGTCATATTCCAGCCCGTATTTGAGTTTTTAGAACGCTTATGATATCCGCGCGGTGTTTTGTAATAATCATAATAATCCTTAACAAACTGCGGTTCTTTTCCTGTTAATTTATCCGGCAGCCCTGCTTCTGCTGCATAAGTTCCGTTTCTAAAGTCTTCCGTACGTTGGGCATTAAGTTTTTGCTTAAGCTTATAGCGGTCTTCCTTATCCATTGTATCAAAATAGCCGTTGGCATTAACTCTGCTCATATCATACATCGTCGAAGTAACAGTTGCCTTTATCCTTGTATCCATCGCCGCAGCGTTTAAAGCAAAACCGCCAAATCCGCAAATTCCGATAACGCCTATTTTATCGGCATCAACATCATCTTGCACACTCAAAAAATCAACTGCGGCACTCATGTCTTCCGTATTGATATCCGGTGAGGCGACTAAACGCGGATGTCCGCCGCTTTCGCCCGTATAAGACGGATCAAAAGCCAAAGTAATAAAACCTCTCTCCGCCATTGTTTGAGCATACAAACCGGATGATTGCTCTTTAACCGCACCAAAAGGGCCGGAAACGGCAATCGCCGGCAGTTTTTCAGTCACTTTATTTTTGGGTATGTATAAATCCCCAACCAGCTCAATACCGTAGCGATTTTTAAATTTTACCTTTTTAACAGTAACATTGTCGCTTTTTGGAAAAGTCTTGTCCCAGGAATTTACCGGATAAAACCGCCACGCCAAAATTACCGCCACGACAACCAATAAAAATAAAAAAATCTTCATTTTTCCCTCCGAAAAATAACTCATAAATATCAGACACGAAAATGATAAATTTTAGAGCATACTTTAAGTCAAGATATTTTTCTATTTTATAGCATAAAAATTTATTGCACTGTAAAAACAAAGGATTATCGTCAAGCGAATTCGTAAAAACTTCCCAAATACGATTTTCACAAAAGAACATTCAGACCCGCTGAAAGCCTCGTCACGCATAGCAAAACGGCCCCCAGAAAAGGGCGCCGTTAGTATTGGTGATGCTCAACTCACGGTTTACGAACCAAAATATTAAATCCTCAAACGGCTTTGAAATAAAAAACTACAAACACATTCATATTCCGGCAAAACAAATTATCTCCAAATTTACCATTTATATTCTCTGTAATTCTTAAATAATTTTCCATACTGAGGTTCTTTATTTTGTAAGGCTGAAATAATTGGATCCAATACTCTCATGGCGCCATCTGTTTCGTCAATCGCCATCTTGGATTTTCGCTCGTTTTCGCCCAAATTTTGTGGATTAGGTTTCTCATTGGTTATCCATCCCGTATCAACACTATTCATAAAAACGCCCAAATTTTTATAATGTTCCGCAACAGTCCTTGTCATCATATTCAATGCAGCTTTCGCCATATTCGTATGTGGATGGCGACTGTGTTTGCGTGGCGCATAAAAATTGCCTTCCATAGCCGAAACATTAATAATAAAAGCCATATTTTTATTCTGCTGCAAAACAGGCAGCAGCTTTGTATTCAGCAAAAAAGGAGCTATCAGATTAATTTGCAAAATTTCATACATCTCTACCAGAGAAACATCTTCCAATTCATACATCCAACTGTTATTATCGCGCAAATCCAGCTGTTGGCCATCTTTATCATATTTTCCGGCAGGAAAAATTTTCTCATTCGTAATCAGATCCTCCGGCAATAATGCCAACTGCGACATCTCCGCTGAAGTCAACCGTTTGTTTTGAGCCGGCAAATTAAGTTTTGTATCGGCTAAGACTTTAATTCCGGAAGAAACAATATTTTCCAAAGCAGGCCTTTGCAACTCCGCCTCCAACAAATGCTTATAAAAAGGAGCCGGTCTGCGTACTGTTTGTGCTGCGTTGTTGATTAAAATATCTAACGGTCTGCCCTTAAAAAAATCTATTACACTCTGCACCGACTGTACAAAACGAAAGTCCGCGCCAATAATATGCAAACGCGGTTGATACTGATTAAAATTCTCAAGTTTTTGAAATCTTTTCAACGTATCGTTCGGAAAACGGGATGTTACCGTAACATCAGCCCCCATTTCCAACAGCAAACGAGCTGTTTCAAACCCGATTTTAATTCTGCCGCCGGTAACCAATGCATGATGATTGCGTAAATCAATCCGTTGTATTCTTTTTTGATAATTTAATTCTCCGCAACTTTCGCACATTTCCGAATAAAACTTATGCGGAGTCACAATATCCTTCTCGCAGCAATAGCAAACCCGGCGTTCAAAATACGCCTTTTCCCTGATGCTCATCTACAAACACTCTAAAGAACATTTTTTTATAAAATTCTGATTGGATAGAAGTAAATTCTCTGGAAGATTATTCACGTCAAACCATTTCCAACACACACATTTGTCTTTTTCCATAACTTGCGGCGTACCGACAAACTTAGTGCAAAAGAAATGCAATGTAATATAATGCTTTTGAGTTTGAGAATAAAAATCATTGGTAACGCCTCGCAAACTCAAATCATCTTCGCAAATATCAAGATTTGTTTCTTCTTTTACTTCCCGAATAGCAGCTTGTTCGTTTGTCTCACCAAATTCAAGGTGCCCTCCGGGCGGACACCAGCATCCAAATCCGTGAACGCTTTTTCTCTGCCCCAAAAGAACTTGATGTTCTTGATTAAAAATATAAATTCCAACCCCGACACGAACAATATTTTCCATTGTTTACCCCAATATATCATTTTAGCTGGGCATTGTAATATCCAAAACTTAAAACTTCAAGGCATTTCTTCAATTGTTGTAAAATCAGCGCAAACTCTTTGTCTGCACACTCTGTTTACCAAGCCAGATGCAAACGAATTCGTAAAAACTCCCCAAATACGATTTTCACAAAAGAACATTCAAACCCGCTGAAAGCCTCGTCCCCATATAGCACCCATATCGCAAAACGGCACCCTGAAAAGAGCGCCGTTTGAATTGGTGATCCCAACGGGATTTGAACCCATGTTACCGCCGTGAAAGGGCGATGTCCTAACCACTAGACGATGGGACCATTGGTCGGAACAAAAGCGTTTATATAGATAAAAAAATAATAAGTCAACACTTTCTTTTCATTTTTTTGATTTTTTTTGCAAAAAATCAGTTAACGTAAAATAATTGATTTATTTTCAATATGTTATAAAAACTACTTTTGCGCTGAATCTGCCTCCTGCTGACGCGCCGCAATATCCTTCATCATATCAACTGCCTCTCCTCCCGCTGATACGGGAGTTTCAGAAGAAATATTTTCTTGTGCTGTTACAGTAGGTTGAGTTTGATTTTCTGTTGTCTCGGCCGATTCACCGTCTTTTTGCCCCGGTATCAGCACCACCGGCTCTTCAACATCATTAACACCTTTTGTTTCAACCGCACTCGCGACCTCTCCGGCACTGGCAGAACTCCGCTGCTCCGCCGCACCTGCGGTTTCTCCTGCAGAACTCCGCAACACCTCCGCACCAGCAGCCCCGCCGTTGGAAGAAGCTTTGTCAGTTCCCGCAGCCTGATTTTCAACTGCCCCCGCTGCCTCTCCGGCACCGGCAGAACTCCGCTGCTCCGCCGCACCAGCAGCCTCTCCGTTGGAAGAAGCTTTGGCGCCGCTGTCTGCCGGAACGGCATTTCCTCCCGCCGTTTCTTCTACGGCAACAACGCCTTTCTCACTGTCATAAATTTCTATCTTCCCTTCCTCAAAAACAATCGTTTCGGAGCGGGAGGCCGGCTTTGCCGCCGTTTCCGGCTGACTGATTTTTGCCAACGCCGATTCCGGTTTGCTTACGGCATCAACTTTTTCTTTTGTTTCCTGCATAAAGTCCAAAAATTCGGTCAATGCCTCGCCGGAAATTTCCGCCTGCTCCGCCCCCTGAACTGCCTGGCTGCTGCCGGAAACATTCTGTCCGTTCTCCGCTCTTGCTGCAATTTCTTCTGCCGCCGGAGCCGATAAAACCGAAACCGGTGCCCTCGCCTCCATTGCAGCTGTTTCCGTTCCGATTGTCGTTACTTTCGAGCCGGTTGTCTCCGCACTGCTTACCGTTGTTTCGGCTGCGGAAATTCCAGCCTTTTTATCGGCTTCGGCCGCTGCAGACTGTACTGTTTCGCGGCGACTTTCCGCAGCCCGGCTGGCTTTTCCTCTCTCAAAAACGACTGCTGCCGTCGCCAAAGGAGCAGTTTCTCTGCGGTATTCCGCCGCCGCTCCGCCCAAAAGTGTCAAAAACAATACAAACGCCAGCAGTTCTGCTTTGCCTCTGGCTTTCAACCGGGAAATTTCCTGATTATCCATAATGCCCTACTCCGTAAAAAAACATTTTCAGACATTATAGAACAGCCTTAGTTTATTTGCAAGCTTTTCCTTATGCCGAAAATCAGCGTTGCAAAACTCCTGTGGCAAAGTTTCCGCCCCAAAATTCCGCCGTCGGAACGCCGCAGCCCCCAAAAGTGCGGCAGCCTCAAAAGTGCGGCAGATTCAAAAGTGCGGCAGCCGCACTCAGCCGATATGCTTTCTGACTGCCGCCGCGCCCCGCCTCGGCCTATTTCTCGGGTTTATACCGTTCCTTCAGCATCCGCCCGGCCTTGCCCAGCATATTCCCGACCGCATCAAACAGTTGTTTTCCGCCGCTGCCGGTTTTTGCAGGAGCCAGGTCAAGCAGTTTCGTCACCTTGTCCAGCCAGACAATGTAAAAATTATGCAATAGCTGCTCGCTATCCCGCTCGACCGTCAGCCGGCCGCCGATGGCGTCCATAAAACGCTGCACGAACATTTCTTCCACGCCGGCCTCAATTGCCGCTTCCGGCGTAGAAAACCGTCGCGGCAGTTCCGGCATGACCCGTTCGCCACGTTTATAGACAAGCATATACCCGCCTTTGTAGTTCACCGGTTCATAGCGGTGCAGAAGCTCCTTGCGGTAATTGTCCATCAGGCGGTAATAAGCCCGCTTTGCCAGCATATTGCCGTTCAAATCCGGGCTCTTCAAAATCTGGCTCAGATAATGGAACGTTTCATGCACAATCGTTTCCGCATCGGCCGTTTCAAACAGGTACAATGTCTTGTCCGCCGCGTCAAAAGCCCCTTTCGCCAAGACATCAAGCGTCGACTTCAGCCTTTTTTGCGGCGTCGGTGCTGCCGTTTCGTCGTCGGGCACAGAACGCATAAAATCAGGCTTAAACGCTATGTCTTTGTCGAAATTGCTTGCGATTTTCTCCAAATCGGCATACGTCAGGCGCGTTCTGTCGGTCGGAGGCGGCAGGTTCTTCTCATCCCAATACGAAAACGACCGCTGCCAGTCGCTGTAGTCCTGTCGGCGCAGCATCGCCCGCACGTCGATATTGCCCTGCGATGTAACGCCGCCCCACGGAAACGGCGCCGCTACCGCATATCCCGAACTCATCCGCGCCCGCGTCAGGATTTCCGAATTCATCGCCTCGCGCAGGTTTTGCAAAGCTGAATACGCAAAATCGCCGATTTGCCGCTCGTCCGGATCCAGCTGCGCGCTGCCGTAACGTTCGTTGAGTTTTTCGTACAAACGGTCGAAATCAATCTCCCTGTACGTCAGGATTTCCGGTTTGTTCCCGTCGGCTCGCGCCTCAGAAGCCGTTGTTCCGACTGCATCATCTCCGACTCTCGCCTCAGAAGCCGTTGTTCCGACTGCATCACCTCCGGCTCGCACCTCAGAAACCGTTATCCCGACTGCATCACCTCCGGCTCTTGCTCCTGAAACCGCCGTTTCAGCCGTATCCGCGCCGGCTTGCTGTCCGGCCGCGGATTTCGCCTCGCTCCGGTAAAGTCCCAACAGCGGCAGGGGAACCTCCCGCTCAACCAGATAATCGCGCTGCTTTTCCCCCGGCAGGTATTTGCCGAGAAACGCCGTCAGCTCCTTGTTAAACACCGGGGCAATTTCCTTTCGCGCCATATGGATGTGGCGGTCCATAAAATTGCGCCGCTGCGTCGGCGTCAGCGCCGGATCGAACCCTTCCCGCATCTGAATGGCAAATGCAGCTCCCCTCAGCAGCAGGTCTTTCAGATTGGCGTAGTCGAACTGCCGCGGATCAATCTCCAAAACGTCGGCATTGCTGGTTTTGTCATGATAAAAATGATACCCTTCGTCATTTGCCAGCTCCTCAAACCTGACCATAACGTCTTCCATATCGGGATAGTTGCGGTAAAGCTCCTGATGTTCCAGCAAGTCGCCGAGCCGGACTTCCTTCCTCTCCAGCAGCAGCTGCCGTTCTTCCCAATACCGGCGCAGGCTTTCGTCTCCGCCGTCGTAATGTTCGGCAATATAGGCGTTTGCCGCCCGAATGTCGCGTTGTTCCGCCTTGCGTGCAAATTCGGTTTCCCGGTGCAGGCGGTAAATCCGGTGAACTTTGTCCAGCATTTCGGCAATCTGCACCTTCTGTGCCGGCAGCAGATAGCGGTATTTCTCCTGATTGAAAAACAGGTCGCTCATCAGCCGGGGCGTATGCGCTTCCCGATAAAAATCAGGACGATACGCCATATTGCGGTACGGTTTGTGATAATCGCCCTGCGCCGCCAGATAGGTACGGTACGCCAGCTCTTTGTTCAAATCCATATAAAGTTCCGGCCCTTCGGGTATTCCCATCCGCTGCGCCGCTTTGCGCCGTTTGAGAACGCGTTCCAGCAGTTCCTCCCCCACTTCCGCCTGATATTCGAACAGTTCCGGCGTTGCCGCTTCGTGCACGTCCAGAAACTCCCGCAGCGTCTGAAAATTTTTCTCGACGCTCGTATCGTCTTTCCATATCTTTTCCAAAAATTCCAGATACTTCGTTTCCTCAAGCGTCGAGCGGATAACCTTCATCTGTTCCTTGGTATAAAACCGGTCGACTGCAGGGAAATTGTCATTGGAAGCAGTCTTCCTGAGCCACGGGGAACGCCTGCTTTTCGTCAGTTCTTCCGCTTTGCGCCGCTGCTCGGCCAGATAGTCGTCATACGAAATAACCTCTCCTGTGCTCTTGCGCAAATCGTCCTCGATTTCCTTGCGTGAAACGTCTTCCAGCCGCAAGTCCCAGAATAAATCCCCCTTGTCGTCCTCCTTGACCGTCATTCGGCTGTTTATCAGTTCGCCGTTAATCATCACCGGAAAATACGCCTTGTAAGAGTTTTTTTCTCCCGCCGTCACAGAATTCGAACCGTGCGGCGCTTTCTTAACGTTAAAAACCGCCGTTCCCAGCAACATGGGCAGATAAGGAATTAAAAGTTCCCGGCTGCCACTCCAGATATGTCTGTCCTCAACCGGAAGATTTTTGATTTCCACTTCTCTCCCCAGCGACGGATTATATATTTTCCGCCCCTGATACGAAACGAGCAGTTTTTCCATTTTCACCTTAAAATCAGAGTCATTTCTCGCCTGATATCTATCGGCACTGACATTCAGCAGTACTTCGCCTGATGCGCTCTTGACATTTTCTCCGGCAGCCTCTACATTATCAAAAAACGGCGTACCGTTTTCCTCCCTATCCGACACCCGGATTTGTAGCCGGGACCGCCTGGGGGAGGTTTTTTGTATATAGCTGCCGTTTTCTGCACTCTGCACTTCTCCGTTTCGGTTAGCCGCCGTGCCGTTTTCCCCGCCATCGGGAATAACCAGTTCGCCCCGGTCAATCAAAACTTCTTTAAGGCTTTTGTCTTTCAGATAGATAGGCATCCGGCTCCAGTCCTGCTTATCGCGCAATTCCTCTTCCCTCAGCCCGTATCCGTCAGACAGGGCATAAAGCCTCGAATCGGCAAGTGCCCTCTGGGCTTTGACTTCCGCCTCAAAATCTCCTTCCAGATCCCGAAACTCAAAATACCCGCTGCGGTTAAGACCGACCGCCATATTGCGCTGGTAATGCTTGTCTAAGAAGTCGATAAAATCGCTGTACAGATAATTGTAAAGCTCTTTAATAATTGCCTTATCCTGAAAAATCAGCCGTTCATAACTTCTGAGCCCGAGAATATCATGCCCTTCCATTTCCTCCAGTTTCCGGATATACGTCTGCCAGTACCGCTTGGGAAGGTCGTCAGCCTTAACGTCGGTGTGTATTTTCAGCTTAGCGCCGGAATCATTGATTTCAAAACGCCACCGTCCGTCCCCGCCGCGATACCATCCGGTTCTTGACCAGATAAGCCGCGGGCTGTAATCCTGCTGTTCCAGTTTATATGCCTCCGCCAGTTTTTTGAAATCGGCAAATTTGGCTTCGACCCCGCCGAACTGAAACATCACCGCCGCTTCGGGCGACAGTCGTTTCTGAAACTCCTGATACGCCAGCTGCTTATATTCCGGTATCTGCCCCGCAAAAAGGGAAGCCGGAGAAAATCCGCCGTCAATCTCGTACAGTGCCATCATATTGGCTTGCATCATGCCGGCGGCAATTCTCGCTTTCCCTGTGTCTCCGGTAGCTTTAAGCGAACGTTTGTATACTTCGTCAAACAAACGGCGAAACCCCTTGACATCTTGGCGTACCTGCGCCAGGCTTCTGTTTTGCCGCTTTGCCGCCACCGTCGCATTCTCCGCATCAGCCCCGCTCTCTGCAGTTGCTGCCGTACTCTTACCCGCCGTTGCTACCCCTGTTTCGGGCATTAACGCCGCAGCCGGCCCGCCTTCGGGCATTGTCGCCGCATCGGCACCGCCCTGTGCAATAGTTTTCCCTTCGCTCATCCGCTGCAAATTCCGCTCCAGAACGTAGTTCAAAACCTTTCCGAAAGCATCAGGTTTGCTCTTTAGCAGTTCCATCATATTGTTTTTGTAAAGCTCGATTTCCTCCGCCGTCACGCCGCGCAGCAGCATTCTCTGCCGGGCATCCTCATATGTCTTGCGCGCATAATAAACGCTTCCGTCGGCAGCCATCAGCGCCGAAGAACCTGCAATTGCCCCCAGTGCGCTTTCAATCAGCCCTTCAAACAAATCCTGCGTATCGTCAATGCCGACCTTGCGCACAAGGTTTTCCGCCATCATCTGCTGCAAGACTTCCGTTCCTGCCTCGCGCAGCGGCGCCCCTGCAATTTCACGTGCAATCATTTTGGAGGTTATCCGCGCGTCTTTTTCTATCTGTTTCGGTAACGGGCTGAAAAGCTTGTCAATCGCAAAAGTTGTGCCGCCGGAAATGAGCGCCAGCGTATTGGCAGCGTCAATATCCCCGTCCTTGGCGTAGGATTCCTTAAAGATTTCTCCGGCGCCGCCCCCGGCAAACAAACCGTAAGTCGGCCCCGAACCGATAAATTTGGCCATGGTTCCCATTGCCAGAACCTGTGACGATCCCTGTCCCAGAACATTTGCCAGTTTCGACCAGTTCGGATCTGCACTGTAAGCTTCCGCTGCCGGTGCCAGTAATTCCGAATTTTCGATTTTGCCGGCATATTCGCCCAGTTTGTCGCCGATGTTTTTAAAAATTTTCCCCGTTTCCTGCACCAGAAGCCCGGCACCCGCCGTAACCGCCGCCGTACCGGCATTCCGGCTTTCAAGATTGGCGCCGAACATCGACAGGACATTCCCTGCCGTCCGCAGCGTATTCGCGCCCAAACCTCTTGCCCCGGCTTTTAAAAGCTCCCGGCCGAACGCCCCTGCTTCAAATGTGCCGAACTTCCCTTCGTCATACGCCCACTTATACTCTGCAGCCTGTGCCCCGAAATTCTCCAGCAACGCCCAGTAGTTGTGCAAATCGGCAGCCTGCCGCAGCCATTTTCCCGCAATCTGAAAGCTCGTCAGCGGCGCATCTTCGTCAACCGTTTCCGCTGAAAAAGCCGGAAAATTCAGGTTCTGTTCCTCCTCAAGGTAAGCAAACGGCGCCCGTCCGCCTTCCTCAAATTCTTCCTGTTTCCTGCCGCGCGCCATAACGCCGGTATAAACCGGTTCCGCCGCAGTATCTTCTGCGCTCATATCCGCAGTCCCGCCATCCGGCAGCAATGTCATTGTCACCTCCGTAACGCCCGCACCATCCACAGATACCGGCGTCATCATCGTTCCGTCCGCAACACCATACGCCGGCACTGGCGTCATCATCGTTCCGTCCGCAGCACCATACGTCGGCACTGGCGTCATCATCGTCTCACCCACGGCACTGCCTTCCGGTACCGGCGTCATCATTGCCCCGCTGTCCGCAATTCCGGAAATTTCCTTCCCGTCCGCATCGTATTTCATCGCCAAATTCCTCAAGTTGTCCATTGCCCTATCCTTTCATCGCCGTCAATTGTTTCAGCCTTTCATCACGGCAAGCCGCCCCTTGAAATAAAACCGGTCTCCCGGCGCCAGCCCCGCCTGCATTACCTCGTCATAAGTTTCAAACTGCGGATAAGAAAGCTCGCGTTTCTGTTCTTCCGTTGCAATCCGGCGCATAACCGCCGTTTTGTCCTCGGCATAAGGTGCTTCTTTTGCAAAACGCTCCCAAATGCGCCTTTCGCCGCTGCCTGAATAGCTGCTCTTCAGGGTTCTCCGCAGCTCGCCGAAAGACGGAGCGTCGCCCGGTGTTTCTTTGAGGTTCAGCTCCGCCGCCGTTTCCGCCAGCGCCTGCCTGCCGATTTTCTTTGCCGCCGCAGGTGTCATCTGCCCGCCCTGCGCTGTAAATTCTTCGGCCAGCGCCGTCTTTCTGCCGTAGTAGTTCTGATAAATGTCAAACGCCAGTTTCGCCTTGTGTTCCATCAGCTCGCGCCCGTACGAGGTATACTGTTCCGCCCCGGCGGGAATATCGCGCATAAAGGCTCTGTCCGCCAGTTCGTCAACCGCTCTGTCAAAAATAAGTTCGGACGCGTTTCCGCCCTGCTGCGCCGCCACCAGCTGGTTTTGCAGTGCCGCCGTTTCTTCCAGACCGAGTTCGTTATGCCGGTAAGCGCTGATAAGGCTGTTTCCCGCATCGCGCACTTCTTCGGCGCTGAGGCTTTCCCCTCCGTTCATTTTCCGCACCAGCCGGTAAGCGTCGGCAAGCGGTGCCGGAGAGCGGTCTTCGCCGTCTCCCCACAGCATTTCGGGATTGGTATCGGCGGAAAGCACATAATATTGCGCCGGAGAAATTTCCCCCCTTTCCCGTTTCTGCCACAATGACTGGGCGTCGCCGTACGCTGCCAGATAAGAACGCTGCCGTTCGCGCTCCTGCTGTCGTTTAGCCCCTTCTTCGTTTAAGCGCCGCGTTTCCGCAATCCGCGCCTTAATGCCGTCGCTGTCGCCGGAAAAATACCTGTCCGCGGCAGCTTCCGCCGTCTCCGGAGAATTCAGCGCCAGATTGAGAATTCCGGTTTTAAGATAGCCGTCGCGGTAAAACTGCTTGTCCTCGGGCGTAAGAAACGGTGTCCGCTCAATTTCGCCGGTTCCCATCTCCAGCAGCTTTTCCGCCTGCACCGGCTCTGCCGTTTCCGCCAGAAGGTTCTGGTTGTCCGCCAGCATCGACCGCAGGCTGTTACGGCCAAAATCCGCCTGTTTCATTGCCGCAATTTTTGCCGTATCGGCACGATTTGCTTCAAGTATCTTGTCGCCGTGTTCCTGCCAGAAAGCCTTGCCGGAATTTTCGCTGCCAAACTGCGCCGGCAGGCTTTTCTCCGCCGTTGTTGCAATTTCCCTCAGCTGCTCTGGCGTTTCAGCCGCCTCCATCGCCTGACGGGAAGCCCTTAGTGATGCCGCCGCTTCCATCGCCTGCCGCTGCTTTTCCGTTTCCAGGCGTTCCTCAGCCATTTTTTTGCCGGCGTCAACCAAAAGCCCCGCCGTTTCCAAACCGCCGTTTCCCGCCACAAAACGTTTTCCCGGAACCGTCAAAGTCGTTTGCAGTCCTCTCTGCGCCATCACGCCCGCCAGCCCCATCGGGGCAATTTTCTGTCTGTTTGCCATTGTCTTCCTCCGCTCTGCCCTAAAAACTACCCGAAAAGCCCGCCAAGCGACGATGTCAAGCCGCCCAGCATGCTGTTCATAAACTTGTTTTTACCAGCTTTTTTGTGCTGGCGCGCCTGTTCCTCCGCCAGCCGCGCCTGATAAAGATAGTTTTCCGCCTCGCTTTCGACCCGGTAACGCTCGTTAAGGATATTCTGTTCCAAAGCTGCCGAAGTCGTTGCCAGCGCCGTCGTTGTCGTCGGGCTTTCGCCCATGCCCGCTTCGCCCGCCGCCGCGGCTGCCGATGCCACAGCCGCCCGTTTCTGGCTGCGCATCATATCCTCGTTCAACGAACCGTTCAGCCGCACCCTTGCCGCGTTTTTGCGGTAAATCGCCGCGTTGTTCAGCGCCAGCTTTGCCTGAACCTTAGCCTCGTATTCTTCCTGTTTGCCTTTCAAAAAGCCGGAAGCAAAGTTGATTCCGGCCGCAATCAATGCCGCTTGTGCCACCATTGTTTTTCTGCCCTTTCAAAAATCTGATAATCTTCACCGTTAAAAAAATTTTCCAATATCCCGGCCGGGGAAAATCCCAGCATGCCGGCCAGCCGCGCCCCTGCCGCAAAGCCGCGGCGTACCGTCATCGTAACGCGCCGTACCCCGAGCCGGACCGCTTGCCGCGGAATATACCGGCGGAAATAGCGTACCGCCTCAATCAGCTTTCGCCCCGCGTCGATTCCGACCAGCGCGAAACATTCCGCTTCCCTGCCTGTCGTAATGCCGCCGCCTTCAATCCGAAAGCCGAAAACCGCCAATACCCTGCCGCCGTTTCCGTCCCACTGCCTTCCCGCCGGTTTGCCGTCACCCGCCGCAGCGCCGCCGTTCCCGGACGCATCGTATTCCGCAACGCCCATATTCCCGGACTCTTCGCCTGCCGCAGAGCCGTCATTCCCTTTTTCCACCAACGCGAAAGCCGGAATGCGTTCAAATTCCGCCGCCCACGTTACCGCTTCCGCCTGCTGCTCAGGCTGCACCCGGACTTTAAACGCGTCTCCCGCCCGATATTTTCGTATCATAAACTACTCCCTGCTGCTATTGCCGAACCGCACCGTTCAATGCCGAACCGCTCCCTTCAATGCCGAACCGCTCCCTTCAATACAGAACCGCACCGCCCCAAACCGCTCGCCGCTCTATTCGTCCACGTCCATATACGGCACAATCGCCAGAATATTCATCGGCAGCGGCGAAGAATTCTGAATCATCAGCGTCGCCGCCGCTTCCTTTTTCGTCGTCGCTCCGTTAAATAAAACTTCCTTGTTGCCTGTAAACAGTTCCTGCGCCTCGTTCATTGCCGCATCGGCCTGCCGGTAGAGGATATCCGTCAGCGTATCCTCGTCCTCGCCGATCTGCCCGCCGCCGGAAAGATACAGCATCAGCAGCACATGGTTGATGCGCTGTTTCTGGCCGATGCCGCTTCCGTAATCGTTCGGGATATAGATATTCTGCGGCATAAACTGGCTCGTAATCGGCAGCCCTGCCGCCACATGACGGTACGTCGGCAGAATTTTGATTTTTCCGTCCTGCACGACCTGCGGTTCCAGAACCGTCCCGTCGGCATACACCGCCACTTTAAGCCCTTCCAGATGTTCCAGCCCGGACATTTCCTCCTGCATGTCCAGTTCATTCTGCTCATACACCACAGCCCCGTCCAGATACAACGCTTCCTGGCGGACATATTCTTTCTCCAGCGTTTCCCTCTCGGCCAGGCTTGCCGCGCCGTAAACGCTCGACGGCCAGTACTGCGGAATACCGTTGTCCATCCATTCCACGGTTCTGTAGTTGGCATTGTTGACTGTGCGCTTGATTTCAAGCCACAGTTCGTCGCGGCAGTCTTCAAAATTCGGAATAACCGCCAGGCTTTCCGCCGCGCCGGACAAATCGTGCCGCGACAGTGCCGAAACTTCCTGTTCCGCCGAAAAAGTAAGCGCGGTCAGGCTCCCATCGCCGACCATGCACCACAACACTTTGTCGGGAACTTCCTGATATGCCATGCCGGTAATTCTCGATTGGAACAGATGTTTCCCCAAAAGGGAAATGTCCATTTCGTCATACCCGTCGTTATAGTAATTGTACGTCAAATCGCGCAGGCTCAGGCCGTACCTGTCGACGAAAATAACGTGCGACCCGACCGAAAGCGGCATAATCGCCTTGCTCCCGACCCGCGAAATCTGCGAAATCTTTACATTGTCCGAAGCCAGCGGCGACGCCGACGACACCACGTCGACATAAAATTCCGACGCCCCCGTGCCGACAAACAAAACGTCCCGGGCATAAATCCATTTCCCCTCGTTAAATTCGGTATTGAGCACCGGCACCGTAATCGCCGTTTCCGCCGTTGCCTCGCCGCATTCCATATCGGCAAAGTTGTTATAGTCGCCCGAATACGACAGGCAGACGTTCGGCCCGGTTTCGGTATTGACCAGAAACGCAAACCTGTTGCGGAAAAAAGCGCCGGATTTCGGATATTTCGAAGCTTTGTGCAGCATGCCGAGTTCCCAGCATACCGTGCCGGACTTAATGGCGTCCGGCAGGCGCGTTACCGTCGTTCCCTTTACATGCTGTTTGTCGACAACCTCCGTAATCTTGACAATTCCCGACCCGTCGTGCAGATATTCCCACAAAACGCCGCCGTCGGAACGCGTCCCTTCGCTGTGCACCGGTTTGATGCTTCCGGTCTCGTCTCCAGTGATGGCTTGGTAATACTTATTGTCTGATACGCATATAGTCCCCTGAAATCCGATTTTTCCCGCCTGCCAGGGGGTCGTGTCGTCGTCAAAAATCCTCAGCCGCACCAACCTGCCCACATCCGTCTTGCTGAAAACGTCACCGGTTGCCGTAAGTTGGACCTCCCCTTCCAACTCATCGGTCGCAATGCTGATGTCCGTCGTGTTCATGCTCAGAAACGGACCGTTTCTAATCTCCAGCTCTTCCAATACCCATGTGGTATTTGAATAGCGTTTCAGCACCATCAGCGGAAAATCCTCGTTAAAAATATACAGAATGTCCGAATGCTGGATAGTCTGAATTTTGCAGCATTGTTCTTCGTTGTCCCACAAATCGCTGTATGCATACGGAGACGCAATCTCCAGCACCGGAAATACCTTCTCGACAATGTCGTCGGGAATTCCGCCCGTCGTGCCGCTTTCGCCGCCCATCGTCGTCTTTGACATATCGCGCACCAGTTTTCCCTGCGCGTACATGCGGATTTTCTTGTGGCTGAATTCAATCACATACGCCACCCTGTGGCTGTATTTAAACGGAAATAAAAAACTTCTTGCGTTAACCATTGTTTCTCCCCCTCAATTCCCAGACCAGTTCTTCCCCGCGATAAACGCTGAGGATGTTCCGTTCCGCTTTGCCCGTATACGCATCATAAAAGAAACCGTAATTTTCCTGCGTTTCATCTTTCTGCCAGCCGTTTTCCTCTATAAACTCGGCATCAACGCTCAAAACCAGCGTATCATCGGCATCATAATAGTTTCCCTGATTCATTTCGCCCTTTGTTTCAACCAAACGCGTATGCACGACAGCCCCGTCCTGCAGCGCTATGCTGTTCAGTTTCTCACTGTCGGTATATTCAAACAGGCTTTCGTCCAAATTCCCCGTCGGAGCCATATCTTCCCGGGCAAACACAACCGGCAGAAAACCGTTGCTGAATTTAATGTAAAAGCACCGTTCCTCCCTGTCGCTGCGCCCGACCGCCGTACAGGCTGCCAGCCCGACAACGTCGCCCCAGTCGCCATAGTCGTATTCTTTTTCCTTGACCAGCTCGATTGTAACCGTTTTGGTCATATCGGCAATAATCGTCCCCTCCTGCGTGATGTAGTTTTCTTTTGCCACCCTGTAAAAAACTTCGCCGTTTTTGTTAATGCGCAGGCTCCGCCGTTCATAACCGTTGAGTTCGACCACGGCATCCGCCGGCACCGTTTCCACCGTCAGCTCGCACATAATGCCTTTTGCTACCAGCCTGACCGCAAGTTCCTCGTCCGCATCCGCCGTCAGCGTATCGACAACCGTAACGTACCCCTCGCAGCTCACCCGGTACGAAACCTCGTCGCCGCGCGCCAGATAAACTTCCCGGCGTTTGACGCCGTTGATATAAACTTCTGCTTCTTCCGGATCAGGCACGATTTTAAACAAAATGCTGTCCCCTTCCGGAGTTGCCGCCACAAAACGCGTTCCGCCGCGCCGTTTCAGGCTGCCTTCTGCCAGCGGAATAAAATTGCGGCAGAGCTTTGCCGTCTTGTCATATTTCGCAATGTCTGTGCGCCCCTCCAGCCACGGGCTCAATTCCCCGCCGTTAAACTGCACTTTCGCCGGTTTTATACTCATCTGCATTTCCCCTTATCATCTTGAATGTTTCTTACCAAAAAATGACCTTTCCGCCATCTCACCATTTCCACTCTGCCCGCCATCTCTCCATTTCTCCTCTGCCCGCCATCTCTCCATTTCCCCTCTGCCCGCATCTCACCATTTCTCCTCTGCCCGCCTCCCGCTATTCCGCCTCTCCAACCCATTTCTCCCGTTTCTCTCTTCTCCGCATTTTCCCATAAAAAAAGCGCGCCCTCCGGCACGCCCGTATTTTTTTGCAGAATTTTTCCGCCCTTCGCTCCAAAGCAGCCCCAGCGCCGCTCCTATGCGTATCCTCTCTCCAAAGCCGCTCCTGTACGCCGCCTCACAACAGCCTCCCGATTAAAAGGAGTATCCCGCAAACCCCGCTAAACAGCCATATAAAAAACAACGTCTGCCGAACCGCCCCGATGCACGTTCCGGCAGCATCCGCCGCCAGCCGCCCCGAGCAACGAAAATACATCAGCGCCGCCAAAACATACGCTACCGCATAAAACGGCAGAATATCCAGATAAACGCCTCTCAGTATCAGCCATGACCCCGCCGCGGAAAACACGACCGCCCCCGCCAGCCACAACACTGCCCGCAGTATCAACCGCAGCCATTGCCTTTTCTGTAGCAACGGCTCTCCTTGCGCGCCTTGCGATATAACCGCAGTTTCCTTTATGCTTTTACCCATATCCTGAATTCCCCCTAAATTGAACCGGCTGCAAACCAAAACAGCAGCGCGCCGCACCACAGCAGAAAACACAGCGCCGTCGTCATACAATATTTCCACCGCGCCTGCCTGCGCACCATCAGCACATAAAAGCGTCCTGCGCTGAATGCCGTCAGAACCGCCGCCAGCCCGAAGAGAAACAGAAAGATCAGATAAATCGTCATACCAAAACCGGGCATCCGCAAAACGGCTTTTTCTTCCGTTGTTATGGTATCATCCCACTCGTATTCATGCACATCCTTCAATATATCCATAGACGCCAGCCACGCCAGAACCAAACAAAACACGGCAGCTCCGGCGATTTTTAACATCAGGGTTCCGTTCACCTTCCGCAACTTGCCCTTTTCCGTCTTCTCCCTCTCGGGCATCTGGGCAGCCGCGCCGGTTTCGCCCTGCCCGCAATTTGCCGCCCTGCCCGTCTTCCGTTCAGGAACAGGCTTCCCGTTCTCTTCTCGCTCATCTCTTACGGAAATTTTCAATTTTGTTCATCCTTCGCTTATAGTCAAGATACTCCTGCACCTTGTGCCTTTTCTCTGTATTTGCATCATATCCCGAGACATTCTCATTCCTTGATAATCAATATCCGTCCATAAGTCTGCGGGTACACTCCGCAAATAGTCCGAGTATAATCAGTTATATCTTGCTCAAGTTTATATTTTGCTCATTAGACATGTCAAGCGCTTTCTTATCTTCAAGCGGTTTCACCCCATAAATATTTTTTTAACATAATCATCTTCTCCCGCAAAAAAAATCTATATTTCATAAACTAACTTCTTAACAATATACTTTTTTGCCAGAGCCTTTCCGGCTCCGGTTTAAATTGGCCACACCATATCATCTCTCCCCAAATAAGTTTACATTCCACAATTTTCCGCCGCCCCGTCAATCGCCCCAGACCTCAAGCGCTGAAACCAGACAGCCGCCCCGTCAATTCCTCCGGGCCTCACGTGCAGGAACCGGACAACCGCCCCGTCAATCGCACCAGGCCTCAAGTGCCGGAACCGGACAGCCGCCCCGTCAATCACCCCAGGCCTCAAGCGCCGAAACCGGACAGCCGCCCCGTCAATCGCACCAGGCCTCGCGAACCAGAACCCAGCTGTTGTCGGGAATAAGTTCCGCGTCTTTGGCTATCTCGTTGTTGAGCTGCGCCTGCCGTACCAACGTCAGAAATTCGTTCTCCAGCGCCTGTTTGAGGTTAAGCGAATGTTTGATGCGCATTGCCAGTTCCGCCGCCACTTTCGCGGCTGCCGCCTCCCTGAACAAAGGGGGAAACGCCGCATCGTCCCCGACCGCGCGGACATACTCAATTTCCACCCCGTCTTTCAGCGGGCTGACAATACAGTTGTCTGCCAGTTCGTATCCCTGCATCGCATAAGGGCGCGCCTCGGTCAAATCTCTGGCTCCCTGCCCGAAAACCTTAAGCAGCAGCAGACAGTCCGCCGGCAGCGGATACATAAACCTGTCGCCATACGTTTTTTCGCTCCGCGCCAGACGCTTGACCCCTACCGCAAACCGCCACGGATATGACGACAGCAGCAGGTTTTTGACATCTTCATAAATCGTTTCGTATGATTTGCCGAACGCCGCATCGTTTAAAGACGACACCGGCGGCTCGCCGAGTTTCAGCAGCGCCCGGTTGATAATTTCCACTTTTGACATTTTTCCTCCATATTGTTTGCACCACATTGTTCGCGCCATATTATCCGCATTGAACCATATTACCCGTATTGCCCAGTTCGCACCGTAATCGGGCAGACGTTTCCGCCTGCCCTTCGGACTATGGATTGGCCTGATAATAAATTGCATAATAATACCGCACCCGCGCCGCCGTACCGCCCCAAACGACCGGTACCACATCACCGTGCCGTAATGCCCGGACAGACGGTACCACATCTCCGCGCCGCCCGGGACGGCCGGTTCTCACGCTGCCGGTACGCCTCCGTTCGGGTTAGCGCGCCAGATAACCGAGCGTCACGCGGATGCTGCCGCTGTTGCCGGTTGCCGAAGCCACCGCCGCGGTAACAAAGTCCTTCACGTCGGCCGGAAGCGTTGCCGTCGCCATCAGTTCGCCGTCGGCAAAGCTCTTTTCCGCATCAATCGTCATCGTCAGCAAATCGGCAAACGACCCGTTTTCGGTATCGCCGTGCTTAACCGTAATCGTCACTGCCGCGGTTGTTGCCACATCGCCGACCGCAAACGCGTTGACGCAAAGCGCCCCCTGCGTGGAACCGGCTGCCACCGCATCGCCCGCCGCAATCGCCGCCTGGTTCAGGGCACCGCTTGCCAAGTCTTCGCCATAAACTTTCAAAATATTATTCAACATCAATCATTCTCCTGTAAGATTTAAACTCATATATGCGGCACACTGCTTCCCACCGGCAGGCTCCTCCCGGCCGACCGCAGGAAACAGCGCGCCGTCCCCTGAAAGCTACGCCAGCTTAACCGCGTCTTCTTCGCCGTTCTTAAAGTTGTACGACGTGATGAAGCGGATGCCGTTCCAGGCCGCAAAACTGCGGTTGACGTCCATATCGCCCGTCATCGTCTGCAAAACGTTGCCCTTGTATTTGTTGAGCATCGAGAGCACTTTCGGATGGCAGAAAATATAGGTGGAAGCCGGCGTCGCCTTGGCATCGACCAGCATATTGTCAATCTGTTCCGCGGTCGGAATCTTGTCCGCCGAGATATTGACAATCGCCGACACCGCGTCCGGGTTTGCCAGCTGCATGCCGATATAACCCTTAATGCGCACGCCATAGCCCAAAAGGCCGTTGGCGTTTTTGTAAAGCTGCGCGCCGTTAATCGGGGTTGAATCCAAAATCCCGTGGCGGTTGATGTTTTTCGCCGAATAAAGCCCGGTTACTTCGCCCGGGATAAAGCGCACCGCCACCATGGAGTAGCACTTGTCCGCCGCCCCTGCGGAAACGGCCTTGCCGTTGCCGACCGCATACGGGATAAAGTTGTCGTAAATGATTTTCTTTTCCGCGGTCTCGCCGGCATGCTTAAGCAAAATCGGGATTTTTTTGGAAAAATATTCCGAAACGCCGATAACCGCCGCCTTGTCTTCCGGAACGAAAATCTCGCCGCCCAGAATGGACAGGTCGATTTTCTTCAAACTTGAATCGACTTCCATTTCCGGCAGCGGCTGATTGATATCCACAAAACCCGCGCCGTCGATTTTGCTGACTTCTTCATACGCGTTCCACAACCCGTGGGTCGACGCTTCAAAACGCATATTGTCCAAAATCGGCGACTCATTGGTCAGATAGTCCACATAATGCTCCTGCTTTTTTGACAAAGCAATCGCCAGTTCCTTTAATGTGCTAGACATAAAAAATTCCTTTCAAAACAAATAAATATCAGTAATCGTTAAACATTTCCCTGAAATATTGCACCATATCCCAGTCGTCGCCGCCGCGGCGCCTGCCGAAGCTGACCGGGTTGTCCTCGCAAATTGCTTCGCCGAGCCTGCAAAACGTTTCCATCAGGCGCCGGGTGCCGATGGCGCGCTCGATTTCCTGCACCAGGGCCATATCGTCGCAAAACATGCGCAGCCCCCGTTTCATCAGTTCGAAATTGCGTTGTGCCCTCGTTCCCCAGACGCGTTTCATTTCCTCAAGCTCGCGCTGCGAATTTTCCTGCCAGGTCTGTTCATCGCGCTCCAGAAGTTCGTCGCGGTGTTTGACATACCAGTCATACAAAGCCTGCGCCGACTGCGGCAGGATATGGTTTTCCAGACACACCTGTTTGAACGCTTCGCCGTCTTCCCTGTCTTCGGCGGCAAAACAGATGTCAAACCCGGTGCAGTCGTGCGGCATTCCCAAACGGGAATACAGCTTGTCAAAGCCTTTTTTATCGCCGTCCTTCGGCAGGGACACTTTGGAAGAATAGGCTCTTTCCAGTTCGCGGTAAGACCTGAGCAGGTCGGCAGGAGTTTTCAAACCCTTTTTGCCGAGATATGCCAGCTCTTCCTCGGACAGTTCCCCCCATCCGGATTGTGCACGCAAAAAGTCTTTTTCGATTTCAGACTTCAAAAAGTTGTCGGAGGTCGTCTGCCCCTCCGGCCTGTTAAAATTTCCCATTTCTTTTTCCCCTGATTAAAGTTAAAAATAAAATTAAAAAAAGAACGGCTCTTTCGAACCGTCCTTTGCCGTCCTGACCTTCTCTCGCCGGATTTTTTCGTTCAATCCCGCGCCTGCCCCGTTCCGCAGCCGGACGTTCGGTTTTATTTCCACCGCTTCCCGACCGTCGCTTATTTCACATCCGCTGTCCGCTCTTCCCGATTTTCCGCCACCGCTTCCCGACCGTCGCTCATTTCACACCCGCTGTCCGCTCTGCCCGGTTTTCCGCCCGTCGCGGCCGGCATCGCTACTCGGCAGAATTGGGTTTAACTACCGACCAGTTCATATAACAGGCGCCGCCGTCCGCCGCAGTCCACTTGCCTCCGTGCGCCAGACAGTCTTTTTCGCTTATCAATCCGCCAATACAAACTCCCATATCATAACACCAGTCTTCAATTTCGGACAAACCGCCATTACCGCCGGCAGCCAATCCTCCGGCAAACAATACCGCCGCAACAGTCGGACTCAACGCTTTCTGCCATCCCCCGCACGCCGAAAACAGCAAAAACAGGCTATACGAAAACACTACCGCCGCTGCCAGAAAAAAACACACCGCAACATTGTCGCCTTCCAACAGACTCCATCCTGCGCCGGCAGCAGAAAGCATTACCGATAGTATAAAAAAAATCCCTGCCGCCGTTTTGCCTGCGGCTCGCAAAAAACGCCACGCCGTTTTCATCATTTGTCCTTTCGCAAACCATACGTTTTTATTTTTTCTTTATATCACATTAAATCTGAAAAGAAAATAAAATTATTTGATTTTATGTTTCTTTAAAACATCGCATGCCCCCCTCTCCCGATACATCAGCCCATAGCCTGAACCGTAGAGATTATTTTCCATATCTTTGACACTGTCGCCTATAACACCCCCAATTCCTCCATACATTTTACGCAGCTTTCCGTTACTCAACTTACGATATAAATCCTTTCCCTCTTTCAAAGCAGCTCCAGCCAACACTGTTGATGCAGAAAATACGCCTCCCTGAGCGCCAACACAACTAACATACTGGTGCTTATTTTCATCAGACATTTTTATCGGAGTTAATCTTTCCGCTTCATAATATGCATGTTTCACCGTTTCAGGAAGAAGATTAACAGATTTCTTCGCTGCTAAATTGAAAACTTGTCTTGCCTCGTCAGCTGTTTTATCAAAAATGCGGGATAAATCATAAATATTTGCTTTTCGCTGGCACAAAAATTCACCTCTGTTCATCTCTCCAGTAACTTCATCTTCATATTTTTTAACCGCCTGATATTCAAACCAGTCAGTTTCATCCATATCATCTTCATCCGGTTTCTCACCATATTTCAAGACCAGTTTTCGCATCCGTTCCTTACCGGCTTGAACCATATTCTCTTTTGCATCTTCCCAAAAATAAAAAATATAATCCGTTCTCCTCTCGTTTCCCGTATACAAAAAAATCCGCCGAACTCGGACACTTCACCGTCTGCTTCACCACCGGAACCGTAACCGCCGCTTGCATCTCCGCCAAAGCCATACAGCACGCTAAAACCGCCCGACTACCGCACGGCTAATCCGCATACCTCCAAAGCTGAAATACGATATAAAAGAAATATGCTCCCGCAAGGCACAAAACCGTAATCGCAGCCTTCTTCGTCCCGGTCCACAACCGCATCCGGACTCCCGTTTCTTTTTCCCGAATGATGCCCTGCCCGGTTGCCCGTTCCGCCGTCCGCCCGGCCTCATCTGATTCCCGCCCTGTGGTTCCAACATCCCGCTCCATCGCATAAACGCCCCGTTTTGCTTTCTGTTTTGCCATAACATTCCCTTTCGTCTGTTCTAATCGCAAATATCAAAAATGCAAACGCGTTCCTGCTCTCCAGCCGCGATACACTCCTGAATGCATTTGTCTTCAGATGGAGAAACAAATATCCGATACAATAAAAGAATTGTCAGAAACAACACGCCCGCAAGGCACAAAACCGTAATCGCAGCCTTCTTCGTCCCGTTCCACAACCGCAGCCGGACTCCCGCTTCTTTTTCCCGAACGATGCCCTGCCCGGTTGCCCGTTCCGCCGTCCGCCCGGCCTCATCTGATTCCCGCATCGCGCATTCTCCTTGTCCGCTTGTCATCCAATAACCATTCACACGGTTTATTTTTGTTTCTCTCTCCCAGCTTACTGCCATACATATTATTTTGCAAATCTTTTCTCGAATCTTCTAAAATAACTTTTCGATTCTGCCCGTTACTCCTCTTTTTTACATAATCTGCAACCTCTTTTGCATATCCAAGCAATATACCGTTACGCTGACTCTCCTGACTTATTTTAGCCAATTCACATTGTAAAAGAGAATGATAATAATTATCAATCTCAGCTCCCTGCCCGGAACCATACTTACGAACCAGCTTCCCAAAAATCAAAAAATATAATCCGTTCTCCTCTTGTTTCCCGTATACAAAAAAATCCGCCGTAAACGTCCTGCCTCCGCCCAACGCAAAAGGCACCGTCTCCGGTGCCTTCTCGTCTAGTATGACAGGATACTACTCTCCTTATGACACAATGTCAATACCTTTTGCCCCGGTTTTGAAAAAAAATCTTCGCCGCACTGCGCCCAAACCCGCAACAGCGCCGCCTCTCCCAATACCAAAGCTCCATTGCCCCGTTGCTGTCAGACTTCCAGTTCGCGCTTAACGTCCTCGCCGTCGCGCTGCAGTTTCGTGTACAACGCAAAGACTTCGGTTTCCGACAATGCCAGATATTTGACGATTAAATCAAAAATCCGCCGTTTTCCGAGAACAAACGCCGCCGCGTTCGGATCAAAACGATTCTGCGCGTCATAAAAATACGGTGTACCGCCGTTGCCGAGTTCTCCCCGGGCGCCCGCCTCGTCGCGCAGAAATTCCAAAACGACCGCAGCTTCAGGTTTCAGCCGGCCTCCCTGCCCCAGAAAAAGTTTCTGAAATGCCCGCACCAGTTCATGTTCGCGTTTGATTTTTCTGAAAAACATCTTCATTTCTCCCGATTGTTTACGTTAAGCCCTTTTGCCGCGCAGTCCTGCGCTGCCTCCCGTCCGCGCACCGGTACCGCCGGCACGGGACAATGCAGAACCGCCCGTACTCGCGCTGATACCGCCTGCACCGGACAAAACAACGCCGCCCGTGCCGATGCCGTTCGCACCGCCCGCGCCGCTCGCCATCATGCCCGTGCCGCTCGCCATCATGCCCGTGCCGCTCGCCATCATGCCCGTGCCGCTCGCCACCATGCCCGCGCCGCCGATACCCGCTGCGTTTCCTCCCTGCTGCGCCAATATGGCCTGCAAGGCTTCCTGCTGCTGTATCGCTGCCATATCGTCCGCCGTTTTTACCACATCGGAACCGACCCCGTAATAATCGGCGATTTTCCGCAGCGCAGCTTCCATATCAAAAACCTTCAGCACGTCCGGATTGCTCTGTGCCATCGCCGCCGCCGCTTCCATCGTCTTATACAGCCCGACAATCGCTCCCGACTGCTGCATATGCACCGCCGGGCTTTCAAACTGGATGGCAATAGAGCCTTCATACATCAGCTCGTCCGGCACATCGTCCAACATACCGTACATGCCCAGAATATCCAATTCGCGCTCAATGTTCCCCGACAGCCATTCCGCCGCGATGCGTTCGCACATCGGCGCCAGCAGCATGGATTTTTCCATCTCGCGCTTTTCCACCTCGGTCGCCGTCATCTGCTTGGTCTGCGTCAGCGACTGGAACAGCGGTACCAGAAACGCGCGTTCAATCGCCGCCCGCACTTCGCGCTGCATCTCCACCGTAATGGACAGGTTGTTGCCGTATTGCATTGAAACCGCCGCCGGTTTGCCCTGGCTGTCCAGCCCGCCGCGGATAACCGCTCCCGCCGAACCGAGCTTATTGGCGTCAATCAGCCCCATGCTCGTCAAAATCGGCGGATTTGCCTGCAGCTGCCCGGTGCGTAAAATGGTTTTGCCCATCTCATTGGCGGTCAGCATGTCATAAAACGCCTGTAAAGCCGGACTGTCGCCGTACGAGCTTCCCGCAATCCCCAAAAAACGCGGCGCCATATACGGACAGGTACGATAGCCGCCGGTACGGATAATACGTTTCGCAGCCATGTCCAGATGCACGCTCGCATATCTCATTCCGCCGAAATCTTCTTCTTCCGCCTGCCAGTCGTCGCGCTCGTATACCGCATGCAGGAATTTGAACATTCTCTCCGGCGTATTTTCTGCCGCCTGCCGGATTTCCCCGCGCAGTGAGTCGCCAAACTTGCTTACGGCCTCTGCCGCCGTCAGTTCGTATTCGCGAAACACCGCCGCCAGCCTGCCGCAATCGTCGCGCTTGATATAGGCTTCCTTAACCGGGATGGTGCGGTAAACGATGCCGCGGCCGATATCGTCGTCAACCATCCACAACGCATGTCCGTAGATGCCGAGCTGATTAAACAAAAGGTCGCTCTCCGCCGCAAAATTAGATGCCGCCGCATAGCGCATCCGGAACAAAAGGTCCGTCGCCCGTTCCAGATACTTTTTGACCGCCGCGTTGTCGTCCAGTTTCGGATTGACCGGTTTCAACCGGTGCCAGCGCGTTGTCGTCGGCACAATCACCGATTTCATGCTCGAGGCAAAACAAGACAGCGCGTTGCGCCCGGTCGTGTCAAACACCGCCTGCCTGACCCGCCCGCGCTCGTCGGTCGCAAACAGCTCGGAATCAACCGAACACATTTCCGCCGCTTTGTTCCACATCGGCTCCCATTTGGCACGTTCGGTTTTCATCGCCTCCAGCCGTTTCAAAATGCCCTCGGCCGTAACTGCCGGCTTCCGGTTCCCGTCGCCGCCGAACCCGCCTGCCGTCCCGAACGGCACGTCTTTGTCCGTCATACTAAATTGTCCCATAAAGACCCTCCGAAAATAAAAAGGGCGCCGCGTTTCCCGGTCAGGAACCGCCGCACCCGTACACCCATAAAAACGGCGGCTCCCGCCAAACCGGAATCACCGCCGCTCACTCATAAAAAAAGCCGGCTCGATTTCGAACCGGCAGCCTGAAAACCTGCTCCCAACTCTCCGTTCCGCGCCTCGCTCCAGTCCCTTTCAAATTGTCTCAGCTCTTGCTCCGGCTCCCTTTCAAGTTGTCCCTGCGCGCTCTTTCCGCCACTGCAATTGCCGCCGCTGTTCCCCTTCTTTTCGGCCTTTTCAAACCAAAATTTTCACGGCCAGGCCTGTGCCGCACAAAGCCAGATACAACCACAAAAACAGCGCCAGCCGCTGATAGCTGCGTCGCTCTTCCGCCCTTGCCAACCGCGCGTTAAGCCAAGCCTGTCCCAAAAACGCCGCCACATACGCCGCCGTAAAAATCCCGATCAGGAGCCCCTGTCTGCAGACGCCGTCCCCCGCCGTATTGTCGCATATCCCCCATGCCGTCCACATCGGCAGAAAATACGCTCCCGCCAGAAACAGCACCGCGCTGCCGCAAAACTTGACCAAAATTGTTTTCTCTGTTTTCATCACAGTTTCTCCCCAGCCGCCAATATGTCCGCCGTAAAAACATACATCGCAAATTCATTCGCCGCAAATCTCATCGCCTTTCCTCCGCATCGGCAAACCCGCTCGCCATCTGTTTCATCGCCACACCTTTCGTTGGCTTCCTATCCCGCTCGTCATCAGTTTCATCACTGCTTCCCTTCGTTGGTTTCCTATCCCGCTCGTCATCAGTTTCATCGCCGCTTCCCTTCGCCGTCTCCTATTCCTTTCGCCATCGCCTATCCCAGCAGGTATATCATAAACAAAGCCCCGCACCAGAGAGTGTAATAAACCGCACCGCAAAGCCACCGCTTCGCTTTCCTCACCCCTCTGCTTTCCGCCGGTGTTTCCAAAGCCAGCTTCTGATACACCGCCGCAAAATCCCTGCTGCATATTGCCGTCAGCAAAAAAAGGGCATAAAACTCAACTGCCAGCTGCCCCCAAAAAATATCCCGATTGCCGGACATCACTCCCGCCGCCATTGCCGGAATTGCCGGCAGCAACACTATTGCCAGCCACCGCCGCCCCGGTCGAAACCGTTCTTTCCGATTTCGAAACATTTTCCGCCAATCCTGAAACCTTTTTTTCCTGCCGCCGCTCATTTTAACTTTTTCAGCCCTCTTTAATAACTAAGATATTCCAAAACTTTTTTTCTCTTTTCCCAATTACGGTCATAATCTTTCGTCATTCGCAAAAACTGATAATCATAATCAGTCCACTCGCAGACATTTTTTTCCAGTATATAATCGCCGACGTAGCTGTCAATGCTTTTTCTACCTTGTTTAACTCTTGAATTCCAAAGATATTGTCCTCGACAAAATCCTCCTCACCAATATAATCATCAGTTTTCCTGTCAATTTTATTGTTTTTCCGCCACCCCGATACGCCCCAAACCGCCCACCGCTCGTTCATAAAAAAGCCGGTTCGATTTCGAACCGGCAGCCTGAGAATCTGCTCCTGTCTTCCCGTTCCGCGTTCTTCACCCGGCTTATCGGCCGCCGGTTTCTGCTCCCGCCCGTTTCTCTCTGCGGATAAGCAGGAACGTCCGCATCGGAAACCCAATCAGCAGCGACAGGCTTCCCCAGCCAGCAAAAGATACGTAAAATGCCGGCAAAAAGCCCTCGCCGTCAGAATACATCATGATGAAATCCAAAAACACCGGTGTCATCAGCAGTATTGACCAATAAAAGGCCGAACCGAATGCGAATATGTACGCCGCAGCATTCGGATATGTTTCAATCATCCGGGCTTCCGCCTTTGGCGCCTTGTTAAAAGCCGCCGCGACAATAAACCCCCAAAAAAGAAAAGATGAAACATCTTCATCAGGCAACGAAAATATCGCCGCTGCCAGACCATAAGCCAGCAGCCATAATACATAAACGCCCGCCGCAAACAGCATTTTTTGCCGCCTCGGACTCATTTCTGCCATAAACTGATACATATATACGATACCTCCGTTCTGCCTGTAACAAAGATACTATTTCCTAAAAGAAAAAAATGCAACTGTTTTTCCGCCACCCCGATACGCCCCAAACCGCCCGCCGCTGCCCCGGCACAATCCGGTGCCTGTCGTTTCCCCGCCCGCTCCTGTTCCGGCGCCTGCCGCTTCCCCGCCCGTTCCCATCCCTGCGCGGTTAAGCGCCGAGCGTGGTCTTGCCGCCGGAACCGTAGGAATTATCGTGCGACAAGAGCTGCGACACCGCACCCATTTTCTTTTTGCGCTTGCGTTCCAGTTCCTGCACTTCCTCAGAATTGTCGACAACCTCCGGTTCGACTTCCTCCGGCTCAATCTGCACCACTTTCGGTTTGGAAAATACTGAACTCATTTTTCATACTCCTTTGCATATAAAATTAAAGATAAACTGAATCGTCAACAAAGTCCCCGTCCCGTGCGCTTCCCGCCTTCAGCAGATATTCCGCGTTCTGAATGGCAAAGGTCAGCGCCAGGGCGTCCGCCGCGTCCGTCGACCGTCCGAGGCGTTTTTTGATGTCGGCTTTGGCCTCAAGCTGCAGCCGTCCGAGCGCATCAAACATCTTGAGCGGTGCCGTCAGGTCTTCAACCAGCCCCGGCACGTCGGGCAGCGACACCGGCAGCGGCGACTTCAGCCATTCCGCCGCCCGCGCCCACATTTCCGCCCGCCGGTTGACATAGCGCTCCGGATTATCCGCCCGCTCGCCGAAATTGACCGCCGTAATACATTCGGCAAACCCGTTGGCAACAAGGACGTCAAACACGCCCGCCCCCAACCCGCCGACGTCAATGCACACGCGTGCCGGATGCTCCGCAGCAATTACCCCGCCGACCAGATTGGCCACCTGCACCACGTCAAGTTTCTGATACGTCTTAACCGCGCACACCTGCCTCCCGCGCCGATAGCAAAGCGCTGTCTTGTCGTCGCCGAACCGCGCCACGTCCACCCCGACGATAAGCGGCGCCGCCCCATCGGCAATTTCCACTCTTGCTTCCAGCGCGCGGTAAACCTCCTCGCGCCCGATAAGGTGATCGTCCGCCGCCAGCCGCGGCTCTCCCTCCCAGACGTGTAGATACTCGCCGTAATTTTCGGCTTTCATCTTTGCCGCCAGCCGCCGCATATTCTCAGGACAGTAAGGATTGTCGTAATAGTTGACCTTGCGCACGATTGTATCCGCATCAGGATGCAGTGCCAGCGCCTTCCATACCGGGTCGGCCTCCTCCTCGCGGTTCAGCGACAGCCAGATTTCCGACCCCGGCTTGCGGATAGTCGGGTCAAGCACCAGCCACGCACGCTCGGAAATCTTCTGCGCCTCCTCGCACCAGCAGATATCCACCCCCTCCAGCGATTTGATATTCTGCGCGTTATGCTCCATAATCCCTTTAAAAATGAATTTGGACTTGTTCTTGAGGTTGACAATCCGGTCGTCATACAGCCTGTAATCGCCGAGGCGGTAATAGGCAATCCGGTCGGCAATCAGCTTGTAAACGGAATCCTTTATGGAGTTCTGCACCTCGCGCACGCACGCAATCAGCATCTTCCGGCTTGTCGCCAGCGTCAGCAGAGCGTCCGCAAACGCAAACGACTTGCCGCCAGCCCGTCCGCCGTAAAACATTTTATAGCGCGCCTTTGCCGTCAGCAGTTCCTGAAACGCTTTCGGCAGCTCAACCTTCATCACTCATCTCTCCCCGCTTTTCCGTCCGGCACCGCTTCCGCCCGGCTCATTCCGGTTTCTCCATTCCGACACCTTTTCCAACCGGCACCCGACCTCACACAAATTTCACCACAATCTCCGCCACGCCGCCGTCCCCGCTGTCGCTTTCGCCGCCTGCAATCTTGTCCCACACCGGCTCGGGACAGGATTTCTGCGCCAGCCACTTTTCCGTCTCAATCAGAAGCTTCGCCGTGGAATTGTCAATCTCCCCGGCTTTCAGATCCGCCACGATTTTCCTGATGTCGTCGGTACACCGGTCGGCATAGTCTGCCTGCGCCAGCTGATATGCCTCGCGCAGTGTCTCGTCTGCCGCCGTCGCCGCATAAAAATCGCGGGTGCTGATGCCCGCGCGCCGGCAGGCTGCAAACAATGAATTCCCCTCCCGCACCGCCTCAAACACTATGTCGGGCACTGCCGCCCGAGTTGCCCTTTTACTGTTTTTTCCTGTAGCCATTATCTCCGCCGCTCATTAATTCCACCGTTCGCCACCCGCACATACCGTCCCGTTGTACGCCGAAACATCATACCACACCGCCCGCACCTGCATACAGTACATATCGCCCCGTCGTATACTGGCTTCCCCCACGCATCACATCTGCGGGCCCCGCATACAAAAAGAGCGCTCTGCCGACCCTGCCGCCGTCAAAACGCTCCAATGACATTCAACTTAAATTTAAACTTTAAAAATAATCTGCAACCAGATTCAACTTTTCTGATATACAGTCTTCCACGATAACCAACTTTATAACACCCCTTGTCATAGATGTCAATACTTTCGCCCCTGTTCTGAAAGAAAAAATATTACGCGTAAAATCAATATATTAAACAAATTGTGCATATATTTTTTGTTTGATTGACTAAAAAAGCCCCGCGCCCTACCCTCATAATATGAAGAAAATGACAGAAAAAACAGCCCCCGTTTCCCCCGCCGGACTCTCTCCGGCGAACCTTACGCATACTCCCGTGCCTTCCCCCGCCGGACTCTCTCCGGCGAACCTTACGCATACACCCGAGCCGGCCCCCGTCGGTCTCTCTCCGGCGACCCTTCCGCATACTCCCGTGCCTTCCCCCGCCGGACACACGCTGTACGAACGCCTTCGCGACTTCGATCTCCCGGGGATTGTCGTCCGCCGCCTGCAACAGGCCGACCGTCCGTTCTGGCTTGCATTCGCCGCCGTTTTTCTGGCTCTGAACCTTATCTTTCTGTTTCACGGCGCCCATTTTATGTTTGGCGACCACGACTGGAAATATCTGAAACACGGCATTTCCCTCGGCGCCGGATTGTTTGAAGGCCGGTTCAGCCAGTTTGTTCCCGTAACGCTGCTGAGCCGCGGCGAAATCCTTCCCGTAATCAACAACGCCCTCGGTTTCGCAGGCTTCGCCCTCGGCGTCGCCATGCTCGCCCGCTACTGGCGCCTGCCGCATACAAAAACCGCCTGTGTTTTGTTTGCCCTGTTCGCAGCATTAACGCCGTATGTCCTGTCTTTTATGTATTTTGCCTTCCTCGTTATTCCCGTCTTAGGCTGGAATATGTTTGTCATCGGCTCCCTGCTCATCAGTGAAAAGGAAGAGCGCTTTTCCCTCCGCCGCACCGTTTCCGCCGCCGTTTTGACAACACTGGCTCTCGGCGGCTATCCTCCTGTCATCAACCTGATTGCGGTTGCTTTTTCCGTCCGCCTGCTGTTTGCCGCCTTGTTTGAAATCCCTTCTCCCGCCGCCGCAACGCCCGGCTCCCCGCTCCCTCTTTCCCTCCCCGCAGTATTAAAAACGCTCTGCCGCCGTTTCCGTTGGACGGCGTTTAACCTTGTCCTCGGCGCAGCCTGCTATAAGCTCTGCCTTTGGGCTCTGACGCGTACCGGTGCCGTCAATGCTTCTTATTACAACCTGCAAACCACGCCGCTTGCCGAATGGGGCGCAAAATTTCTCCTCGTCAGCCGCGATGCATTGCTCCAATTCTCTGCCACCCTGCCTTTTATCCCCGCCGCATATAAAGCGGCCGCCGGAATTGTTGTCCTTGCCGGAATTGCCGCTGCCCTGTTGCGCATATTCGCACCGTTTCGCACCAACGCCCCCGCTGCCTTATCTGCTGCCTCAGGCGCCACGGTTTCCGCCTCGGTTGCAGACACCGCCGCCGCAAATTCCGACACGCCGGATATGCCATACTCATTTTCCGCCGGTGCCAAAATCTTTGTTATTATGCTCCTTGCCGCCGTTTTTTATGCCCCGCTTGTTACGCTGTTTATCTCCACATCGCTCGCCGAAACCGAATTTTCTCCCCGTATCGACTTTTTCGGGCTGATGTACCTGTACGCCGCCATGTTCGCCCTCACGTTGAAAAACGCCGCATCTGCAGCCCCTGTCGCCCCTGCGGCCGCTCCCTGTGCCATCACCCGCCCCATTCCCTATGCCATCACCCGCCCCATTCCCTGCGCCGCCGTATTTTGCAAAAACCTAGCCGTCCTCGGCGCCGCCGCAGCCGCCGCCATCGCTGTCAACTGCCTGTTTGAGGCGCAAAAAGTCTGGAAACTGGGCTTTGATGCCGAAATGAAACTTTACCGCCGTGCCGCCGCGCGCTTTATGTCATCGCCCGATTTCAGCCCCGGCCATCGCTATATTATGGTGCAGGGCGGTTCTCCGGCATTCCGCACCCGCTTTTACCATACGCCGTATTATTACGGCAGCGACGATCTGCTCGGCATTTCCTATGTTCCGGGCATGAACCCGTCCGTCATGTGGAACTACTACGGCGTTGCCGAATACGCCAATCCCTCCGCCTATGTCTACACTTTCCGCCCTGACGCTGCCGCCGCAGCCGCAATCGGCAATGCCCGTCCCTGGCCCGCGCCGCAAAGCACGCTCGTCCAGCCTGCCGCTTCTCCCGCCGGACAAAACATAATCCTGCTCATTCTCTCTCCCGAAGGTCTTTCCGGCCTGAAAAGCACCTACGGGCTGTAAAGCTGCCGGTAAAGCTTTCCCTTTTCCACCCACAAAAAAACGCACCGCTTTCCCGCTGTGCGCCTTTTCCTTTTTCCTGCCGTTTCCGGTTCCCGGATATTCGGCTCTCAGCCTTCCTGCTCCCAGCCATTCTGTTCTCAGAGCTCCTTCTCCCGGCTGTCCGGCTCCGAAGTGTCCGAGCTGCTCCGGGATATCCGGGCAGCCCCGCCGGTTCTACTTGCGCTTAAACCTGTCGCGCCCGCCGCTCTCCCCGCTCTTGCGGAACTTGAACAGCCCTTCGTCCAGCTTTCCGTCCACAACCGTATCGTACAGCGACAAAGAAACCTCCATTGCCTGCGGCGTTACGACTTTCCACTGCCGAAGCTCAAACGGATTGTTGGCAAACACCAGCGTAAACGGCCCCAAATCTCCGGCATTTGCGTACTGCAGCCCGACGCGCATAACGCCCGGATCTTCATAAAAATTGGTAACCTTAAGCTCTTTCCCGTCAATTTTGACCGTATTCGCCAGGATAGCCGCCGCCGGAATATCCTCATAATCAATGTTCGTAATCTGATCCAGTTCCTTGTCGTAATAGACGATATAATCGCCGTTGCCGACAATCAGCACATTGGACGGCGCATTGTATTCCATGCGGATTTTATTGGGCTTTTCAATATAAAGCCGCCCTTCCACCTTCTCGCCGTTGCTGGCAATCTGCACAAAATCGGCACGCATCGTCTTAATCGAATTAAGATAGTTTTCTATCTTCTTGACGTCCTCGGAATCGGCTTTCGTCTGCGCTGCCAGCGCACTGCCGTCCGCGCCGGTTCCCAGGCATCCCAGCGCCACAACCGCCGCCGCAATCAGTTTTTCCGTATTCATTCGCAGTATCCCTTAAATTAACTTAAATCTTCACCTAAAATAAACGCCGGACGCCCTTTTTTCAAGTCATTTTAAAGGTTATCTGCAAAAATCTGCCGCGCCGGACGCCCTGCAGCCCAGCGCTGTGCCTTTCTCCGTCCCTGCCGCGCCGTTTCTCTCTCCCGCAATCGCCGTTTCACGCCCGCCGCATTCTAAAAAAAATCCGTTCTTTCCCTTGACTCGGCCCCCAAAATATGCTACACTCTGCACCATTGAAAATCTCTTATTTAGTTGAAATTTCTTATTAAGGTATAATCAGAGGGGCTGAAACAAATGTCTTACGCGGAACGGACATCACCGGAAATTCTCCTGTTGGAAAAGCTTGAAGAAGTGGACAAAGCCCTGCCGCCTGCGCTGTGGGAACAGATGCGCGCCGACGTCGGCATGGCAGAATCGCTTGAACGTGCCGACAAAACCATGCTCCCCGCCGTCCGCCAGCGCAAACGGATGTTTCTGCGCGACTTTGTCGAAAAAGCCGTCAGCATGCCGCTTAAGATTTATCCGGACGTTCCGCCGGAAACCGAACGCCAGCTCTACCGGCTTCACCTGTTCTGCTGTCAGCGCGCCATTCACTGCCCCGAAGTGCGCCGCAATCCGTTTCAGCTTGGTTTTGAAGCGCTGCGCGAGATGAAAACCGCGCTGACCGGCATGATGATTTCCTATCGCCTGATAGACCCGTCCTGCCCCTATAGCTGGGACCGGAAGTTTTTTGAAACCAACATCATCACCGACAAGGACGCCGAAGGCCGCACCGTCGTCAAATTCAACCGTATCCCGCCGCATATCGTTCCGCTTGCCGTTACCGAAGAACTTGTTACCGACTGGCTCATTTATCGCGCGTATGACAATAACGGCATCCGTACCCTGATGGATTATAAGAATAACCTGCTGACCCTGCCGGACTATCAGCGCGGCGGCGCCCCCGAAAGCGAATTTTCGCGTTTTGAACGCAAAATGCAGGAGCAGCGCAATCGTGAAGAAAAACATAAGAACCAGGAGCTTGACCTCGAATTCCGCAAAACGCTGGTACGCAGCGTCGCCGAACAAACCGCTGCCCGTATGCTGAATACCGGCCTGTCGGATTTGGAAATCCTCAATCAGGCATATAACGCCGACCTTAATACGCTGGTAGATAACCGCCCGTCCGCCGCCCGCTATGCTGCCCACAGCCTTCCCGGCACCGCACACAGCCATTTCGACGCCGCTCAAACGCTTCCGTCCCGGTCGGCCAATCCCGCCCGGGAGCTCCCGCCGCAGCCGGAATTCAGCACGGCTTTGTCTTCAAACTACCGGCATAGTCCAGACTGCCTGCCAGCCCTTTCCCGGTATAGCACGGCGCCAATCGCCGCCGAACCTGCCTCGGCTCCGCAAGCCCTGCCCGCTCCGTACCCGTCTTCTGCCTCGTGCCAGACCCAACCCGCTCCTGCCTCGCAGCCGCAACAGCCGGCCGGCGCCTCCCGGAAAAAGCGAGCCCCAAAAACGCCGCAGTCATCTATTATGGATGAAGTCATCGCCCGCTTTTTGGAAGAATAGTTTTCAAAAGGCATCAAGCAGACACTGTACCTTCCTCAAAGACTTAATCTGCCGTACTTTCCGCTTCTCCTCGCCACTCTGCACCTCATCTCCAAAGATGTATCTTTTCAACACCGTGCAATACCGTACTATTTTATTTTTCCCGAATGATTCTAAAACCTACATTGCCATATCCCATATTCGGATTTCGTCCTTCTCCCCGATACTCGGTTCGGCAATCCGCCCGTTTGGCATCCCAAGAGCCACCTTTCACCGCCTTATTTTGGCCTTCCCGCGCCGTAGAAGTCCACTCCCAAACATTGCCCCACATATTAACGGCACCTGCTGCTGAAAGTGTATCCGCAAAGGCAAAAGCAGAAGTCAGCCCTGCATTTTCCTCCGCATTAAAATCTGCATCTTTCGGCATATGCCCCGCTGCCTGCTCCCATTCTTTTTCGGTCGGAAGCCGGTAACTTGCCATACGGTCATTCCCGGAAAGCCATTCGCAATATACCGCTGCATCATAGTAAGAAACGTTGACCACCGGATAATTCCCCTTGCCAACAGGAAAAGTTCCGTTTACCCACTCCTTGGGGGCTTTTCTGCCGGTTGCGCGGATAAATTTCTCATAATCCGCATTCGTTACAACGGCATACGCAATTGAAACATTCTGCGCTGCACCCAAAACTGGCAGATATCCGTCTTTATTTTCACGCACGCCCGGTTTCAGCCGCGCATCGGTAAATCGTGCCAGTGAAGCATCAATGCGTCTTTCCCTGTCCATCAGCATTTCATTGACAATTTCTTGCATCTCGTCAACTTTCTTCTGTTCACGCGCCGTCCGTTTCAATTCTTCCAGTTTCGCTTTTTTCCGCATCAAAACCGCGTCATAATTTATTGCAATCTGTTTCCTCAGCGCAAGTTTATTCGCTTCAGTCGGATTTTTTCGATAATTTGCAATTAACTGCCGCGTTACCTCATCCAATTTCGGACGTTCCTTTTCAACCGTCTTGCTGTATTTAAAAGATTTTGCCTCGGAATTAATGCGTAACGGCGCGGCACTTACATCAAAACCGAAATTCAATGCCAACACCACCGCCAAATACAACTTTTTCATCATCTTCTCCTTTCTGCCAAACAATCTTATAAATAGATTAACGAATAATTTTCAACATTGTTCATTTATTTTAACAAACGAACGTTCTATCCCCTTCCCTTCTCGCGCACCCCAGATATTCCCTCGTGCCCGCATTTCCTCTCTGCCTTCTGTCCGTTCGCTCTTCTACAATCAAGCTCCAAACACTACGCCACCATCTTTTTTCGCAATTTTCGCTCCATTTCCATACCTCCGCAGACACAAAAAAAATCCCCTTGGGCACACAAAACGCTTATCGCAAAAACGTGCGCCTAAGAGGATAAACGGAGAAAGTGGGAGAATTTGGAGCAGGTGACGGGAATCGAACCCGCATTAAAAGCTTGGGAAGCTCTCATTCTACCATTGAATTACACCTGCAATCCGTGTGAGTTATGAACCTCAAACACTGCTTTTATAAACACCGGATTTTTTTTTGCAACATTTTTCTACGACGATGTGCATAACTTCCCAACGCCGCCCCGCCGCTGTCAATTCCGCCGCAGCACCGCCCCCTCGCCCGACTATAAGCACTTCCGCCGGCCAAGCCCCTGCCTGCACGCACGCCGCACCATGCCTGAATCAACCTCAGATTCCGCCTGCGCATACGTCGCACCGTCCGCAAACCGCGCCCGCCGCACTACGCCTTCGACGACAAATACGCCGACAGAAACATATCGATATCCCCGTCAAGTACGCCGCGGTCGTCCGAAGTCTCCGCGCCGGTGCGCAGGTCTTTAATCATCTTGTACGGCTGCAAAACGTACGACCGTATCTGATACCCCCAGCCGTTGTCGCCCTGCTCTTCCCATTTCTGCTCCGCCGCTGCCTCTTTCTTATGCAGTTCGATTTCATACAGCTTTGCCTTCAGCATATTCATTGCCTGGTCGCGGTTGGCAAACTGCGAACGCTCGGTCTGGCACGAAACCACCACCCCGCTCGGAATATGCGTAATCCGCACCGCCGATTCGGTCTTGTTGATGTGTTGCCCGCCCGCACCGGACGAACGGTAGGTGTCCATTTTCAAATCCGCCGGGTTGATGTCGATATGAATGCTGTCGTCAACCACCGGATATACGTTGACTGACGCAAAGCTCGTATGCCGCCGCGCGTTGCTGTCAAACGGCGAAATCCGCACCAGCCGGTGCACGCCGCTCTCGCCTTTGAGCCACCCGTAGGCGTTGTGTCCCGATATTTTGACCGTCGCCGACTTCAGCCCCGCAACTTCGCCCTCGGTTTCTTCAACATACGAAAGTTTGTATTTGTGTTTTTCCGCCCAGCGCGAATACATTCTGAGCAGCATTTCCGCCCAGTCCTGCGCCTCGGTTCCGCCCGAGCCGGCATGCACTTCCAGGTAAGCGTCGTTCTTGTCCAGCTCGCCGGAAAGCAGGGCTTCCAGTTCGTGGCGCTTAGCCTCCTGTTTCAGTTTTTCCAGATGCGCAAACAGTTCCGCCAGCATCGCCTCGTCTTCCTCGGCCTCCGCCATCTCGACCATCTCCTCGGAATTCTGCAAATCCGCCAGCAAATCCTCATAAAAGGCAATATTCTCATCCAGCGTATTTTTCTCTCCCGTCAGTTTCAGTGCCTTTTCCTGATTGTCCCACAGCGCCGGGTCCGCCGTCAGAACCGCCAGTTCTTCCTGCCGTTGTTTCGCGTTGTCGTAGTCAAAGAGACCTCCGCAAAAGTTCGGCGCTCGCCTTGATTTCGTTAATCAGGTTATAAAATTCCGCTCTCATCTGTTGTACTCCTTAACAAAAAAAACATCTCCCCCTTTCATAAGCAAAAAACCGCCGTTTGTAAAGTTTTTTTTAAACCTCGCCTGCTATATTAAGCATAAAAATCAGACCGGAGAACCCCATGGCTCAGAAAATCATCATCACCCACACCGCAAACTGCCGCGACCGTACCGAAGATATCCGCTATATTATCCTCCACTGCTCGTCCTACTCGCCCGACAAGCAGCTGGACATACTGGACAAATACGGCCTGAGCACCCATTACATCGTTTCCGAACGCGGTCAGATTACCGAAAACTGCCCCCCTGACAAAGTCGCCTATCATGCCGGCGAAAGCAGCTGGCTCGGCAGCGAAGGCAAATCCCTCAACGGCTGTTCCATCGGCATCGAACTGGAATCTTTTAACCTCGGGCAAACGCCGCAGGACTATTCTTCCGCCCAGATTTCCGCGCTCTGCCGGCTTTTAAGACAGTTGGTTTTTGCTTACCGTATCCGCCGCGAGAACATTCTTGGCCATTCCGACATCGCACCGAAACGCAAAGCCGACCCCGGCGCAGGCTTTCCCTGGCAAAAGCTTTATGCCCGCCAGCTTGTCCTTTGGCCGAGCCTGAAAAGCCTCTCTCCCGAAGCCCCGGAAGAGGAGCTGCTGCAAACCATCGGCTACGATACAAACGACCTGACTGCCGCCCGTTATGCGTTCTGCCGCCATTTCTTCCCCCGCGAAGTCGCCGTCCGCACCGACGTGCACAGCCTTTTGGACGAGCCGTATCCCAAAGATTTCGCCGTCCGCGACCGCGAAGGGTATATGCGGATGCTCCGCGCCGCCGCTTATGCCTTCCAGACCGAACGCAAAAAGAAATACTGGTACCTGAACGGCTGACTCCCCTCCTCTTTGCTCCGCCGGGGGACAGCAATAAGTGGTACGCCGCCCGCTCTTCCGTCCTTCGCATCAGCCCTCATCGACCCCGTATCCGTCCCGGCAGCCTTTCTCTCCCTGCACCAGCCGCCCTGCACGCCTCGTTCCAGCTCCGGCGCCCGTTTTCGCATTCCGCATCGACCGCCTCATGCCCGGCATTTCTCCCCGGCAGCCGTTCAGATTTTCCCTTTCAGGTACTTGTAGGTATATCCCTTCGCCTTTTTGACAATCTCCTCGGGCGTACCCTCGGCAACAATCCGTCCGCCGCCGTCGCCGCCCTCCGGCCCCATGTCGATAATATAGTCCGCAACCTTAATGACATCCAGATTATGCTCGATGACAATTACCGTATTTCCCTGGTCAACCAAAGCCTGCAACACTTTCAACAGCTTGTTGATGTCCTCAAAATGCAGCCCGGTCGTCGGCTCGTCGAGAATATAAACTGTCTTGCCCGTCGCCCGCTTGGACAGTTCTTTGGAAAGCTTGATGCGTTGCGCCTCGCCGCCGGAAAGCGTCGTCGCCGCCTGCCCGAGCCGGATATACCCCAGCCCGACTTTCTGCAGCAGTTCCAGCCGCGATTTGATTGCCGGAATGCTGTCAAAAAATTCATGCGCCTCGTCTACCGTCATATCCAGCACGTCGGCAATCGACTTGCCCTTGTAGGTAACTTCCAGCGTTTCGCGGTTAAAGCGTTTGCCGTGGCACTGTTCGCATTCGACATACACGTCAGGCAGAAAGTTCATCTCAATCTTCGTTACCCCGTCGCCTTTGCACGCTTCGCAGCGCCCGCCCGCAACGTTAAACGAAAACCGCCCCGCCTGATACCCGCGCGCCTTGGACAGCGGCAGCTCCGCATACCAGTCGCGGATATAGGTAAACAGCCCGGTGTACGTCGCCGGGTTGGAACGCGGCGTCCGCCCGATAGGCGACTGGTCGATGTCAATCACCTTGTCGACATTCTCCAGCCCGATAAGTTTGTCGTATGCGCCCGTCGGCTCGCGCGACCCGTTCAGCTCCTTGTTCAGCGCCTTGTACAGCGTCTCCAGCACCAGCGACGACTTGCCGCCGCCAGAAACCCCGGTAACCAGCGTCAGCGTGCCAAGCGGGATTTTCATCTTCACGTTCTTGAGATTGTGGGTCTTCGCCCCGGTCAGCTCCAGAAACTTGCCGTTGCCCTTGCGCCGTTTGCGCGGCACCGCGATTTCCTTCTGCCCGTTCAGATACTGCGCCGTCAGGCTGTCCTTGCTCGCCAGCACGTCCGCCACCGTTCCCGCCGCGACGACGCTGCCGCCGAGCTCGCCCGCGCCCGGCCCCATATCGACCAGAAAGTCTGCCGCGCGGATGGCGTCTTCGTCGTGCTCGACCACAATCACCGTATTGCCGATGTCGCGCAACCGGTTCAGCGTCTCCAGCAGCCGGTCATTGTCGCGCTGGTGCAGCCCGATTGACGGTTCGTCCAGCACATACAGCACGCCCGTCAGCCCCGACCCGATTTGCGACGCCAGCCTGATACGCTGCGATTCGCCGCCGGAAAGCCCGCCCGATTGCCGCGACAGCGTCAGGTAGTCCAGCCCCACATTGTTCAAAAACTGCAGCCGGTCGATAATCTCCTTTAATATCTTGTGCGCAATCTGCTGTTTCTGCGGGCTCAGTTGTTCTTCCACCCCGGCAAACCACTTCAGCGCCTCTTTGATGGAAAGGTCGGAAACTTCCATAATGTCCTTGCCGCAGACCTTGACCGCCAGCGCCTCGGGCTTCAGCCGCTTGCCGTTGCAGAAAGTGCACGGCGCCGCCGACTGGTAATGCGACAGCTCCTCGCGCGACGCCGCCGAGTCTGTTTCCAGAAACCGCCGTTCCATATTCGGAATCACGCCCTCAAACGGCTTGTCCGACACAAACGTCGAATAATACAGCGGCACGCACACGTTGCCCGAACCGTAAAGGATGATTTTCTTCGCCTCTTCCGGCAGGTCTTTCCACGGCGTGTCCTGCGAGATGTGCAGAAAGTCGCACAGCGAAATCAGCGTCTGCTTGTAAAACGCCGACTTAAACCCGTACCACGGCGCAATCGCCCCCTGCGCGATTGACCGTCCTACGTTCGGCACCACCAGCTTTTCGTCCATATACAGCCGCGCCCCCAGCCCGTCGCAATGCGGGCACGCCCCCTGCGGATTGTTGAACGAAAACAGCCGCGGCTCGATTTCCTCAATCGTAAAGCCCGACACCGGACAAGCATATTTCGCCGAAAACGTCAGCCGGTTCCCCGCCGCGCCTCCGACACCGGCTCCGCCCGCCGCGCCGTTTCCTCCCGTACCGTTCGTTCCCGCCGCATCCGAACCATCTCCGGCCGCTACCCCTGTCAGGCCTGCGCCGTTTCCGCCCGCTGCTCCCGCCAGTCCGGTTCCGCCCGCGCCGTCCACATACAAAATGCCATCGCCGATTTTCAGCGCCGTTTCTACCGACTGCGCCACGCGCTCCGCCATCTCCTCGCCCTTGACCACCAGACGGTCGACCACGACCTCAATGTCGTGCTTAATGTTTTTTTCCAGCGCCGGCGCGTCTTCAAGGTCATAGACCTCGCCGTCAATCTTGACGCGCTGAAACCCCTGCTTCAGCAGCCCGTCCAGTTCTTTCTTAAATTCCCCTTTGCGCTGCCGCACCATCGGCGCCACCAGCATAATCTTAGTACCGGCCGGCAGCGACAGGATTTTATCCACCATCTGGCTCACCGTCTGCGCCTCAATCGGCAGCCCCGTCGCCGGCGAATACGGCGTCCCCGCGCGCGCCCACAACAGGCGCATATAGTCGTAAATCTCGGTAATCGTCCCTACCGTCGAGCGCGGATTGTGCGAAGTCGTTTTCTGCTCAATCGAAATCGCCGGCGCCAGCCCTTCTATGGAATCAACATCCGGCTTTTTCATCAGGTCAAGGAACTGCCGCGCATAAGCGGAAAGGCTCTCGACGTAACGCCGCTGCCCCTCGGCATAAATCGTGTCAAACGCCAGCGACGACTTGCCCGACCCCGACAGCCCGGTAATCACCGTCAGCTGGTTCTTCGGAATGGAAATGTTGACGTTTTTGAGATTATGCTCCCGCGCCCCTTTGATTTCGATATATTTGCTCTCTGCCATCGTTCCCTCTCTAATGCCTGATGCCTGCCGCTGCCTGATGCCTGCCGCTGCCTGATGCCTGCGCACCTTGTTTCGGCAGCCCCTGCGCACCCGCGCCGGTTTGCCGCTGCCGGCCACCCCCCCCGGTGTCCTCCGTTTCAGTCAGCCCTGTGCACCTGCGCCGGTTCGCCGCTGCCGGTTCCGGCCTTTTCTTTCCTCGGTTCGCCCATGCCGGACAATCCCGCGCTCCCCGCTCCGAAAAATCTTGATATACCACTTTTGTTCTTTTTGCAAGCACTTTTTTAAGCTATATGTTAAAACTTTAAGACGCCTTTCCCTTCCCGGCCTTTACCAAATATTAACCCGGCCCCGCTATTCTGAATGCAAATCAATTGCAGGAGAAAACATTATGGCTCCCAAATCCGCCGCCAAAACCCAACGTACTTCAAAAACTGCACTCTCCGGCGTCCGGTCAGACGCCCCGGCCCGGCACACCGGCAAAAAGGCCGCCGTATCTCAGACCGCAGCCCGCCCCGCCGTCAAAAAAGCGCGCGACGCTGCCCCAAAAGCCGCGGCTCAAGCCTCTGCTGCCTCTCAAACAGCCGCAACGCCGGCTAAACCGCAAGCGCCGCTGACCGCCTCTTCTCCGGCTCAGTCCGCCGTTTCTTCCGGCACCTCAAAAGCCCACGAACGCGCCCGCAAGCCGATTTTGTCGCCCGACAACCTTCTGCGCATCTGGCTCGACGGCTGGAAAAAGACCTTCACCCTGCGCGGCCGCTCGTCGCGTTTCGAGCTCTGGACGTTCCTGCTCGTCAACAGCGTGCTGACGGTCATCATTCAGCTCAAATGCAGCTATATCCTGTCGCCGCGTTTTCTGCGCGCCGCCAATGACATGGGCTACTCTCTCCCCAAAATTGAAAATTACATCCTCGCGGCGGAAACCCTGTTCTACCTCGTCATCCTGCTGCCGCTGTTCCCTGTCGGCTCGCTGCTCATCCGCCGTATGCACGACCTGAACCGCCTCGCCTGGCGCAATTATCTCGAACCGGTGTTTATGGGCGTCGTCGTCCTGAGCATGATAAACCTGACCGTCGCCTCGCTCGCCAATACCGACTTTGCCTATACGATTATGCTGCTGAGCATCTGCTTTGTTACAATCCTGTACGGCGTCGGTTTTTACGGGCTGAAGTTCCTGATTATGACGTTGTTTTACCGCGGCGATGCCGGAAAGAACAATTACGGCCCCGCCCGTTATAACGACGACGAGCACGAAGAGCGCGCCCTCAACCTGAGCTGCTGGTACTTTTTGTTTATGGGTACCGTCGGGCTGCTGTATCTGGCGCTTGCCCTGCTCTGAGTATAAAATTCCGACTGTCCGGCTGATATTCCTGACAGCAAAAAGGGAGGCGCACAAAGCCTCCCTTTTAATTTGCCGTTTCGCCGCGCCGCCCGTTACCGTACGGTTTCAAAGCCACCCGGCTCATTTGCCTCCGCAACACCGCAGCTTGAACGTTCTGCCCGCTGTCGCAATCCCGAAACAGGCACCGTTCCTGCCCGCTTCCGCTCATTGCTGCATTAGGGCCAGTCCTGCCCTTTCCACATTGCAATCATCCGGTTTGCCGGATTAAGCAGATTCGGCGCGTAGGTTTCCGTCAGCCGCGTTACGCCGTCATACAGTTCCGGATACCGCCCCCGGCTCAAACCGCTCCGCAGCCGCAGCAGCCACGTCAGATGACACTCCGGACTTTGGGCATACGTTTCCAGAATGCCAAGCCAGTCTTGGAATTCCCGTTCCCAGCGCCCGGTATGTCCCGCATTCTGCAGCTGTTTCAGCAGATACTGAAACACGGCACTCAGCACATTAAGCTCGGGCTTTGCCGCCGACCGCGTTTTCACAATCTGGTACAAATCGTCCCTGCCGGAAAAGAGCGCCTTCATCAGCGGCGCCAGATTGCCTCCGGCACGCCAGATTTCCACAAAGCCATATTCAAAATACGGCGATTGCGGCTCCAAACGCGCCACAAAAGCAGCCGCCTGTCCGGGAATTTTCCGCGTCAGGACGTCGGTCATCGTTTCATAAACATTCTTCGGCAGTTCGTGTTCCAGCACCGCCGCCCCCAAATTCTCGGCAATCTGCGGATATTCGCGGGCCATCAGCATAACCCAGAGCGCATTTTTCCGCAGCGCTTCAATAATCGGCTCAAACGATGCCGTCCGCCGAAAATCGCTGCCCGGCCCGTTAAGATAGGCGACCGGCTGCGTATGTTTCAGCAGATATTCGAACTCCCAGCGGTTTTGCACGCCGAGCGCACCCCACAGCCCACGTTTGTAAAGCTCCTGACGTGTATCGGCGCTCCAGACCCGGTCTTTCAAAAACTGCCATTGTTTATACCCCGGTTCGACACTGTCGATAACCCGAAGTTCGGCTTCCTTCCCCGGAAGGTACAGAGCCGCATTAGGGACAGATTTCAGACAATACCGTTCAATAACAACCCGCGGCGTAAATTTCCGCAATACAGCAGCTTTCCACGAAAGCAGATAACAGCTAAACTTGTTCATAACTCTAAGATTTAATAATGTGAATAATAATTGCTAATTGCCGCCACCATAACACCGCCCGCCGGGAATGTCAAATATTTTGTCTATTGCCTGCTCTCGTTCTATGCGCTGCTGCCTCCAATATCCACTCTCTTCCACTCTCTTCCACTCTCCCCCTCCGCCGCCTCTGTCCCCCGCCGCAAAAAAATGCTTGATTTTCTTCCGCCCCTGCGCTACACCTGTCATAAATGCGCCGCGCCCGCTGGCAGGACGCGCCTTTCCAAATACACTTAAAGGAGTTTTACCACAATGAAAGCAAGAACCCGCTTTGCCCCGAGCCCGACCGGCTATATGCACATCGGCAACCTGAGAACCGCGTTATATGAATACCTTATCGCCAAATCTTCCGGCGGCAGTTTTATTTTGCGCATTGAAGACACCGACCAGAAACGCTATGTCGAGGGCGCAACCGAAATCATATACAACACGCTCAAGACCGTCGGCATGAACTGGGACGAAGGCCCGGACATCGGCGGCGAATACGGTCCGTATATCCAGTCCGAACGCCTGCCGCTGTATCAGGAATACGCACACAAGCTGGTGGAACTCGGCGGCGCGCACTATTGTTTCTGCGCCAAGACCGAACACGATGACGACGAAGAAGAAACCGTCCTCGGCGCCAAGTTCAAAGACCCCTGCAAGCGCATTCCGCTGGAAGAGGCCAAAGCCCGTGTTGCCGCCGGCGAACCCTATGTCGTCCGCCAGAACATCAACCGCAAAGGCAAGGCAATGTTCCACGACGTCGTTTACGGCGATATTGAAATCGACTATGACGAACTGGACGAAGGCGTATTGCTGAAGTCCGACGGCTTCCCGACTTATAACTTCGCCAACGTCATTGATGACCATCTGATGGCGATTACCCACGTCGTCCGCGGCAACGAATATATTTCATCCACCCCGAAATATAACCTGATTTACGAAGCGTTCGGCTGGACGCCGCCGATTTACGTTCACGTCGCGCAGGTGATGAAAGACGCGCAGCACAAGCTCTCCAAGCGCAACGGCGATGCGTCGTTCCAGGATTTGGTCGCCAAAGGCTACCTGCCCGCTGCGATTCTGAATTATATTGCGCTCTTGGGCTGGAACCCCGGCACCGAACAGGAAATCTTTTCGCTCGCCGAGCTGGAACAGGTATTTGACGCCGAACGGCTGAACAAATCCCCGGCGATTTTTGACATCGCCAAACTGCGCTGGATGAACGGCTGCTATATCCGTGCCCTGCCGTTTGCGGAATTCCATGCCCTCGCCTGTAAAGAATATGACAAATTCATCACCCGCAGCATCAACCGCGAAGAGCTGTCCAAAGTCCTTCAGCCGCGTGTCGAAACCTTAAACGACATCGCCGAAACCGCCGGCTTCATTGAAACCCTGCCCGCTTACGGCGAAGAACTGTTTAACAACAAGAAGATGAAGACCGACCCTGAAATCGCCAAAAAATCGCTGCAGCTCGCGCTCCCGGCACTGGAAAGCCTGAGTGCGGACGGCTGGAATAACGAGAGCCTGTTTGAATGCCTGAAAGCGGTCGCCGCCGCCAACGGGCTGAAAAACGGACAGGTTCTGTATCCGGTACGCATCGCCCTGACCGGACTGGAAACAACCCCCGGCGGCGCCAGCGAAATTGCCGCGGTTCTGGGCAGGGAAGAAACCCTGCGCCGCATAAAACTGGCACTCTAGGCACGCTACCTCAAAGCCCGACAACAGCCCCGCCTCAAAGCCCGACAACAGTCCCGCCGGCCGCCCGGCACTGTTCCCTGTCGGTTCTGCTGCTGTGCGGGCTTTTTGTTTTCCCGTCTCAGTCTCCCGCCCCTGTTCTGCATCGGGCAAACCATGCTCTGCCATTCTCTCCTCCCGTCCCGGTTCCTCGTCCCGTATTCCGCCGCCCATTCCATACCGCTCATCGTCGCATTCAAACTGCATATCCGGTACCCCATCTTCCGCTTTTTCGTACATACTGCTGAAAAAAATGGTTCGTTTTTTTTCACCAAAAAACAGGGGATATTTTCACCGCCGGAATAGTCATTTAGGCAAAACGAAAGTATATAAATTAAAACGAACGTTTAAATTCAGCACCAAAGGATATGCAATGAAACTGCCTGACATATGGAAAGAATTTCGCAAAAAAATAAAAAAGCGCCGCCAGTCAAAAATCAAAGCCGACCTGACCTGCAACACCGTAAGTATTCCCCATAACGGCATATTCTGTCTGGAAATCAAAGGCAAAAACAACATCGTAACCCTTCCGGAAAACAGCAATCTCAATAATGTCATCAAAATCAAGATTTACGGCGATAACAACAAAATCAGCCTGAATACGGAAAATTACATTAACCTCAAAATAAACATCGGCGACTCTTTGTCCCCAAGCTGCAATTGCACCGTATCTGTCGGAGAAAACACCCAGATAAACGGAGCAGAAATCGTCCTTTACGAACATAACTCGTCTGTAACCATCGGAAAAGACTGTTTATTGTCTTGGGATATCGTCCTCTGGTGTACGGATACGCACACTGTAACCGATCTCTCCGGAACTCCGCTAAACCGCGGCCGCTCCGTAACCGTCGGCGACCATGTTTGGATAGGACGCAATGTTTATATTGCCAAAAACACGCAGATTCCGTCGCATTCAATCGTCGGCTGGTGCAGCAATGTAACATCCCGTTTCAACGAAGAAAACGTCATTATCGCCGGAAACCCGGCAAAAATAGTCAAACGCCAGATAGATTGGAAACATGAACGGTTTAACGAAATTTCTCCCTGCTGATAGTGCCTCTCTCCTCCCGTTTCAGTCTCCCGCCCCTGTTCTGCATCGGGCAGACCATGCTCTGCCATTCTCTCCTCCCGTCCCGGTTCCTCGTCCCGTATTCCGCCGCACCTCATTCCCTGTTCCCCGCTCCGTATCCAGACTGCACCTCATTCCCTGTTCCCAGTTCCGTATCCAGACCGCACCTCATTCCCGGTTTCCCGTTCCGCTGCCCGCCGCCCATCTCTCCCGGCAACAATCCGTAATATTTTGTGACCGCCCGCCCTGCCCGCCGCCGAAATTTCCGCTTTACATCTGCCCTGCTTTCTGTTACCCTTCCTGACAGTTGCAATTTTTTATGGAGAAAAAAGATGATACACCCTTCCGCTGTGGTTGAAACCGGCGCCCAAATCGACCCGTCTGCCGAAATCGGCCCCTTCTGCTATATTTCAGGCCAAGCCAAAATCGCTGCCGGAAACAAGCTCATCGCTCGCGTAACCGTTTTGGGCGACACCACCCTCGGCGAAGGCAATGTCATTTTCCCCGGCGCCTGCCTCGGCGGCGGCCCGCAGGATCACGGCAACGAATTCCAGCCCGGCGCGCGGCTGATAATCGGTTCGCACAACGTCATCCGCGAAAACGTAACCATGCACGCCGGCACCCCCAAAGGCCAGACCCCGGTTGCAGGTGAAGAACCGGAAAAACTGACCACCCGCGTCGGCAGCAACGGCATGTTTATGGTTAACTCGCACATTGCGCACGACTGCGTCGTCGGCGACAATGTCATCATGACCAACAATGCGGTCATCGGCGGCCACGTCCGTCTGGGCGACGGCGTCATCCTCGGCGGCAACTCGGCGGTTCACCAGTTCTGCCGTATCGGGCGCAAGGCGATGATAGGCGGCATGACCGGCATCGGGCGCGACGTCATCCCGTTCGCGATGGTAACCGGCGACCGCGGCAAACTGCGCGGCCTGAACGTCATCGGCCTCAAACGCAGCGGCTGCGACGAACATACCATCAAATCCGTTACCCGCGCTTATATGTATATTTTCAAATCCAATGACGGCACGTTTGAAGAGCGCGTTCAAAAAGCCAAAGAAAAATTTGCCGGCAACCCGATGGTGGAAGAGCAGATTGCCTTTATTGAAGAAGCTATGCACAGCCGCCGTCAGGTTTTGGTTGCGGAATAATTTTTTCCCGCGCTATAATATCCCTCGTAAGCTCTACCGGAGCTTGCGGGGATTTTTTTTAAAGGAGACAACCATGCGCCGCCGTCCGGTTTATATCACCGTTCTCGCCACCGCCGCAATTGCGCTCATGCTCGCCGTCCTTACGCTGTACGCAGACAACCGTAAGGCGCCTGCCGCCCGTTGCGCAGCCTCAGCCCCCGCAGACGTTGAACAAACCCTGTCCCCCCTCGCCGCCGGAAAGAACTGCGCGGTGTTTGCCGCCTATTCTGCCGACGGCACCGTTTCCGATTATGTCATTGACTATCTGCGCGCCTTAAAGGAAATCGCACCCAATATCGTCTATGTAACCGACAATCCGATACCCGAAAGCGAAATCGCCAAACTCCGTCCGTATGTCAATCACCTGATAGCCCGCCGCCACGGCGAATATGACTGGGGCTCGTACAAACGCGGTTTTGCGTGGCTGAAACGGCAAAACGCCCTCCCCTCCCGGCCAACCGCAGCCTCCGGTATTCCCCCTCGCGCCGCCATAGTACCAGCCCCCGCATCCGATACAGCCGCCGCAGCCTCCCTTTCCTCCTCTGCCCCGGTGCCTCATACCGCGTCTGCCCCCCAACCACCCTCCTCCGTCCAAGCCGGCTCAACCGCCCCCAAAGCCACTGCCCCCCTCTTAATCCTCGCCAACGATTCCTCCCTGCTCGTTGCCCCCTCGCTGCGCCCCGTCCTGCAAGCGTCCCAAACTGCCGGCGCCGATATTTTCGGCATCACTGCCAATGCTGACGGAATTTACCATCTGCAAAGCTACTTCCTCATTATTGCGCCGCAAGTATACAACACTTCGGAATTCGCCGCCTATCTTAACGCCGTACGCCCCGAAAAAGACGGCCTGACCGTCGCCGCGCGTTATGAAGTTCCCTTCACCGCCTATTTTGCCGGCCTCGGCTTTACATCTGCCGCCTATATTCCCTACGAAAAACTCTCCTGGCTGCCGCTGAACGACAAAAACTGCTATCCGTTGACCCTGCTTGGCAAATATCACGCCCCGTTCTTAAAAATGCGCACCTTTACCTCCCGCCTGAACGTACAGGAACCGCGCCGCCTTGTCTTCGCCTGGCTGAAAAAACATGTTCCGGGCGCTTATGCCCGCTTGCTGCAACATTTGCAAAAAATCAATTCCCCTTATCTGAAGGAGGACCGCTGATGAAAACAACGCCGAATATCTCAAAAATCCGCCTGCACAGCCTGGCTGCAATCCTCTCGCGCCCGCGCCTGAAACGCTCCGGCGAACGCCGCAGCCTGCTGACCCTGCTGTTGCTCATTGCTTTAACTGCCGCTGCGTTTTTTTATCTTGCCGAACGCCCGCGCCGCTACGCCGTTTTTGCCGGATACAGCGCCGACGGCAGCGTTGCGCCGTATGTTTTGCGTTATCTCAGCGGCTTAAAAGCCGTAACTGACGGCATAGTTTACATAACGGATTCCCCTCTTTCGCCTGAAGCGCAGAAACAAGTCGCCCCGTATGTCATTCACGGCGAATACCAACGTCACGGCGAATACGACTGGGGGTCATACAAGCGCGGCTATAACTGGCTGAAAGCCAAAAACCTGCTCCGACACGCCGACGAACTGATTTTTGCCAACGATTCCGCCTACGCCCCGCTGCAAACTTTCCGCCCCATGTTTAACCAAATGCGCTCCCGTTCAGAATTGGACTTCTGGGGAAACACGCAAAACCAGAGATTTAACCCGCATTTGCAAAGTTATTTCTTGGTATTTCGCCGCCCCGTCATCATGTCCAAAAGCTTCGCCGCCTTCCTTAACGGAGTCAAAGCGCAGCCCGACCACTCGCTGTATATTACGGAATACGAAATAAAGCTGACGCCGTTTCTGCAAAACCTCGGTTATAAATGGGACAGCTACATTCCGGACTTCCCGAGCGCTTCCCCTGCCCGCAAAGCAACGTCCGCCGCTCCGTTGCGCCCCGATTCCGCTGCAACACTGTCCCCCGATTCCGCTGCCGCACTGTCCCCCGATTCCGCTGCCCCCAAACCGGTATCGGCAGCCCGGGCTTCCGCTCCGGCATCACCGGACCCCAATTCTTATCCGCTGACCCTTATCCGCGATTACCATAACCAGTTCCTTAAGCGCCGCACCTTTACCGACAAACTGCCGATAGAGGAAAACCGTGCCGAACTGCTGGCATATTTATGCACCCACGCCCCGGAAACCTGTCAAAACATTGCTGCCGACTTTCCTAACACTGTTTTTCCGGCGGCTGCTTCTCCCGCGTTCCCCATTTCGGGTTCTTCCGCCCCCGCATCCGATACAGCCGCAGCCTCCGGTATTCCCCCTCGCGCCGCCATAGTACCCGCACCCGCATCCGATACAGCCGCCGCCGCAGTTTCCCGCTCTCCCGCCGCCCATACCGGCAGTGCGCCGAACAGATAATGCACTCTGCGGTTCCCTTTTTGCCGTATCTTATACAGCGGCAAAACCGAAAACAGTTTTACCCGCACCTTGTTCCTCCCGCGTATCACTTTCAGCAGCGGCACCCCGAAAAGCCGAAACTCGTCGGCACGCCCGCCGTCCGCCGCCTCGTCAAACTGCAGCTGCCATTTCAGCCGCCGGCAGTCGACAAAAGTTACCCGCTCTTCCGGCATAATCAGGCGCAAAAACCAGCTTGGATTGGAAACGCGTGTTCCGATAAAGCGCAAACTCCCGCGGCAAAGTTCGACATTGGCGAGAATTTTGAGAATTCCCCGGCGCCGGGCTTCGGCATCCTGCGCCATAAATGCCTCATAGTCAAACCCCCGTTCCTCCTCGCCGCACAGGGTATAAACGCAAAATTCGGGCAATGCCGCCGCCAGTTCTTCAACCAGGCGGAAATCATCGGCAAACGCAAATACCGTCCGCACGCCGGCTAAACCCTCCCCGCTACACATTTCCCGGATTTTTCGTGCATACGGCGCCGCGCCGAGCAGCCCCTGCCGCCGCCATGCTGCCTCCTTGCGGATATCTCCCGCCCGCATCTGCACCGCAATATACTTTTCCGGCAATTCTCCGCTCCCGGCCAGACCGCTTCCCGTTCCGGCACCATTTTCCGCCTCAAAAGCGCCGCTGCCGTGGAAAAGAACCATCCGCAGCCGCGTTGCTGCCAGATGCCTGACCGCCGTTTCCGTTGCCGCATTCAGCCGATAAAAAGCCCGCGCCAGTCCCGCCGCCGCCGCAAACGAACCGCCCGCAATGCCGAGCTCCGGAAAATCAAACACCTTCTCCGCAAACGCCCGGTTTTCAAAAAAGCGCTTAAATATGTCCTGTGTCAGAAAATCAATCTTTTCCTTTTTCTTCCCCGCCATAACCTTTTTCTTGTCATATCCTTTGATATCCGAAACAAAGCGCCTGTTGTTCCGTACCAAAAACTCGCTGCATTTCTCCCCGGTAAAAGGCTCAAAAAAATCGTTCCACCCTTCGTCGCCAAGGTTGGAACGCTGCGAACAAAGCTCAAACCGCACTTTGTTGTCAAGCGCCCAGACCATGGCAAAAAACATATTGTTGATTTCCGAAAACAACCCCGCGCTGTCCCCCAGACGGTAAACCAGTTTTTTCTTGAAAGAGGCATTGAGCTTCCTCCACTTTTCCGCTGCGAAGCTGCCGGTTCTTCTCTCCGCCATGCTGCCGCCGCCGGCTCCGCCCACACTAACGCCTGCCGTACCAGTACCTGCCAAATTGTCGCCGCCATCTCTCCCGGCGTAACTGCCGCCCGCCACTTTTCCCATGCTGCCGCGGCATTCTCCGCCCATGCAGACAGCGGCATCGGCCCAAACCGTATCCGGCACTTTCAGTTTCTCCCGTTCGCCCCATTCCCGGCGCAGCAAAGCAGCATCAGCCCGTTGTTTTTCCGCATATTTCCCCCCGGAAGACAGCCCGCCCTCATAAAAACGGCAGACCGGATAGCTGAAATGGTACGGCACTACGCCGCTCCCGGCAATCGCCCGCAGATTAAAATCATAATCGGCGACAATCCTGTACCTCTCGTCATACATTCCCAGTTCCGCAAACAGCCGCCGGTCGTAAAAAATGCTCTGATGGCAGATGTTCTGCGTCGTTACCGGAGCATCATACTCGCGAAAGCGGCAATGTCCGTCCTCGCCGACCAGACAGGCATCCCCAAACAGAAAACGGCAATCCGGATGAGCACGCAGCACTGCGGCCGCCCGTTCCAAAACCCGAGGATTAAAAAATTCGTCCCCCGCATTCATAAAAATCACAAAGTCGCCGCGGCAAAGCCTGAGCCCTTTGTTCATCGCGTCATAAACCCCGCGGTCGGGTTCCGATACATAGCGCGCAATCCTTTTTTCCCGGCGCAGAAACGCCGCCGTACCGTCGCTGGAACCGCCGTCAACCACGATGCTTTCGTATCCGCCGCAATCACCGGCCAAACTGTTTCCGAACGCAAATTTTCCATTCCCGATGCAATCGCCTGCAAATTTGCCGCCGTCATCTCCCCCACCGCAATCGCCTGCCAAATCGGCTCCGGTTGAACCGTATGTTTGTGCCCACAGGCTGCGCAATGTGCGTTTCAGTTCATCTTTTACGTTATAACAAATCGTTACAACCGAAAATTTAACATTCTTTTCCATATTTTGCTCCACTCGCCGTTTTTCTCCGCTTCATCGCCGTCGTCCCACGCGCCGGCCTGTTCCGCATCCCAGATGTCCCAGCAGCACTGCTTGTCCGGCGGTACCGAACGCCCGTAGCGCTCCGCCAGAAACGCCGCCCAGCCTGCCGTTCCGCTGCCGTATCCCGCAGACTGCCCCCTGCGCCGCGCCAGAATTTCCCGCTGTCCGCGCCGGATAAGCGCTTTCAGTTCCGTTTCCACCGCCCGCACCTCGTCCATCACTTGGCCGCGGCGCCGTTCCGCCTCGCGTATCTCCGCCTTAATCCGTTCGTCGGCCGCATGCATTTCCCGCCGCCGCCGGTGCGATGTATTTTCGGGAAAATTCCGATACAGCAGCAAAACTTCCTGCAGGTTGTAAAATCCCGTCCTGCCGCGCAGGCGCATAAACAGCGCATAATCTTCCGCCGGCGTATACGCCTCCTCATATCGTACCCCGAGGCGCTCCAATTCCTGCCTTCGCAGCATGCACGCCGGATGAATGACGGCGCACCCTTCCGCCAGCGCCGCGCCGATTTCCGCATTATGCTCCGGCCGCCGCCGGATGCGCCCCCGTTTCCGGCACAAAAGCTGATACCACCCCGAAACGACGCCGCACTCCCGGTGCGCATCCAGATAGGCTGCTTCTTTTTCCAACCGCTGCGGCAGCGAAACATCGTCATGGTCAGCCACCGCCAGATAATCGCCCGTCGCCATTTCCATCAACCGGTTCCGGCTTCCGGCAATGCCCAGATTTCTCTCATTGCGAAAATATTTTATCCGCGCGTCATCATACGATGCTATAACCGCCTCCGCCGCCCGGTCTTCGGGACAGTCATCCAAAATCAAGAATTCAAAATTCTCCGCCGTTTGGTTCAATATGCTCTCGACCGCCTCCCTCAAAAACGGTTCCGGCGTCTTATAAACCGGCATCAAAACGGAAATTTTCGGCATCTGCGGCTCTCCTCCTAAAAAATGAACAAAACACATTTCCAACCGTCCCGGCACAAAACAGCATTTCTCCCCCGAAACAATACAGCACCTCGCCTGCACAGCACCACACGCGCCCCGGTGCTACACACGTCCCAGTACGCTATGCACCCAGATATACGTCCTGGCAATTCAGCCGCCGCCGTTTCCCCGGCCGGAATATAAACTTAAGCCTATATATAATAAACCCCGCCGCCTGATTTAACCTGACCGAAAGTATATATTCGCCCCGTTCTGTCTCCGCCTGTGCACCGCCGCTGCGCCACGCCCTGCCCCATTCTGTCCCCATCTGTTTCCAACACAGCTGCACTACGCCCTGCCCCGTTCTGTCTCCGCCTGTGCACCGCCGCTTTCTGCCGGTTGACAACCCTGCCGTGCCGCTTTAAACTTATTTCGCAAACTATCAACCGCATACGTTAACCAGCCGGAGACCAACAATGCCAGCCCGCTCCCTCAATACATCCCTTCCCTGCTCGGCAAAACCCCGCCTCACAGCCTTCAGCGGGCTCAAAGCTCTTGCCGTCATCGGCATTATCGCCTGCCACATGGGAGCGCTGCCCGGCTGGGATTTATGCGCCCGCATGGTCGAAGTGTTGTTTTTGGTTTCCGGATTCTGTATGGCTTATAACCATTTTTGCCCAAGCGATACCCCGGCAGCCAGCCCTTCCGGCTGGCAGATTGTCAAAGCCAAACTGCCCCGCCTCTACCCCGTCCACTTTACTACATTCCTGTTGCAGCTGTTTTTTGTGCCGGCCTGGTCCTCCCAAACCATCGGGTTCATCTTGTCCTTCGGGCTGCTGAACCTGACATTGCAGCACGCCTGGTTCCAAAGCACGCAGTTTATGTTCAACAATGTATCGTGGTTTTTAAGCGCTCTGCTGTTCTGCTATTTCATCACCCCCGCCATTTCCCGCGCCGCCGCGCGCGCCAAAGCCGCCCGCCGCCTGTTTCTGTTTTTTGCCCTGCTCGTTGCCATACGCCTGTATATTGAATATATGCGCAGCTCTTATCCTTCGTATATCCGGCTGGATTTGCACGCCAACCCGCTGGTACAGGCTTTGAACTACAGCCTCGGTTTTATTGCCGGCGTCTTTTTCCTCTCCCCTTCGCCGCTAAACGCTGTTTTGCGGCAGCGCCTGTCCTTTGCTGCCGCGACCCTTCTGGAAACATTGTTTGCCGGCCTGTATCTTGCCGCCTGTTATTCCTTGGGCGGCACGGCATACCGCCTGTTTTTCGTCTTGCTGGCATTGCCTGTGATATATGTGCTCGCTTTCGGCCGCGGCGCACTCTCCCGGATAATCTCCGCCAAACCGCTGCTGTGGCTCGAAACCGTAAATCTGGAAATATTTATGTTCCATTCGTTTATCCTTTACCATTTTCCCGTCAATGCGGATAACCCGTGGTACTACGCCGAATTTGCCGCCATAACCCTTGCCGCCGCTGCCGGTTTCCACCTGCTGTTTCGCCGCCGCACCCAATAACCTCTCCGCCGCGCATATTAAGCCGAACATCATAAAGCTGCGCATAATTAATAAAGCCGCCCGCAATAAAAAGGCGGAAAAAATCCCCCGCCCGTAAAAATTCCTCTTGACTACAAAAAACATTTGCCCTAAAAAGAATGCCGACGGGTCCTTAGCTCAGTTGGTTAGAGCCGGCCGCTCATAACGGTCTGGTCGTAGGTTCGAGTCCTACAGGACCCACCATTAAAACAAAAATGCGCCCTAGCGGCGTTTTTTTTGTTTTAAATAATGATTTTGGACTCAAACCGAAAAGCAGGTTCCCGAAAAGCAGGTTCGACTGCCAGCGCAAGGCAGACGGAAGTATGCCGGTTGCCGACGGCAATGCGTGCCTGTGCGGCCGAACGAAGTGAAGGTCAGTCCTACACTACAGCCCTCATCAGTTTATGCAATATTTGCAAAAGTAATGGATTTCTTTGTGAACTATCTTTCGTCTGGTAAGGCCTGCTCTTTCAAACATCCCAGCTCATCGTCCCATTTCCAACAGTCGCTTCGGCAAATTTTTTGAACGGGGTCATAAATCTTCCCCGTTTCAAGGCAATCTACCCTACGGCGTTCAGTCACAATCTCATTAAGGTTATCATGCATATCCCCATAAACAACAATGCAAATAACAAACGCACAATATGCTATAACTCGTATTTTAGAAAAAAAAGTCAAAACAAGGAAAAATAAACATGCTGTCATCACAGAATAGTATATATTCAAAATATCCCCTTCTGCATTATTGATGGCAGCATACTCAAAAGCAAAACCAAACAACATTAGAAAAATAAAAAATAATTTCAGTAAGATGCTAAACACTGCATCTTCTTTTACCTGTGTTGCTTTTTCTGCCATCTTTTCCTCTTTTAGCTTCATCTCTTTCATTAATGTATGACTACGTTTCAAGTCTTTAACAGGAGCGGCAAGTCCGGCTCCTGTTTTCCCAAGTACAGGCTTGTAGTTTTTCAAATAATTATCAAGTTATTTTGCTGTTTTATCACCATATTTTGGCATATCTCTTCTCCTTATAAAATCAAACTAATCTATCATATTTAATATATGATAAATACTATACTGGAATAAATTTCACATTTCGCAACTATAAGAGGAACGAAGAAATGCAAAAGCTGCCATTTTTAACTTAATAGCCCTAAGGACAAGATGTCAAATCGTGCTCAAAAAGCTTGTAATTGGCTGATTTCTGTATTTTAATATTTCTCAGATTAAATATGTTATAGGTAATGAGAAATGGCGATAAGATTTTGTATTTTTGATGTCGGGCAGGTTTGCTACCCTTATAGTTTGCATCCTCTTAATTGTCTTATGCGGAAAATGTCTCCCCAAAAAGATGATTTTGATGCCAAAGCGGGAGTAAAATCATTTAATTATAATCCGTTTATGAAAGGTAACGTTGATTTTTCACAGTTTTGCAAAGAGTTATGTGCTCATTGCGGGGTTGGCTGTTCGACGGGTATTGAGGCTTTGATTGATGAGGCAATGCACAAAGGCGTTGGAGAAATTTATACCGAAACATTGGCAGTTATGGCAGAACTTCACTTAAAAGGGATTGAGGTTTGTCTGTTGTCTAATGCGCTGCCAAATTTATTTGATACAGCAAAGGGATTGGCAGCGGATGATAAAATTTTTGTGTCGTATGAGTTGGGGCTGCTAAAACCTGATGCAGAAATTTATAAACAGGTTCTAAGGTTATTGAAAGCTAAGCCGGAAGAGGTTGTTTTTATTGATGATAAATTGAAAAACGTTGAGGCGGCAAAATCAATCGGTATAAATGGAATTGTTTTTAACAAGGATACGATTGCTGAGGATGTGCGGCGGTTCGTGAATTGCTAGCCAAACCCTGCCATTTCCCCCGGTTTGCGGAAGTTTTTTAACGGTGCGGGAAAGGTGTATGGAGGCATTTTAATCAAGCGCTCAGTCGTGCTTTTTAAAAAATGAGATATATGTTGCCCAGATAAATGCAATAACAAGCGCAGCATAATATGCATATTCCAGACAAGAAAAGTAAACAAGGGCGATATCGTCAATCGGCGGTTTGTTATTGTATTGTCTTTGTGCGGAGATATAGCCGAAAATAAAACCGGCGACTGTTCCAAATAAAAATATAAGGTAGTCTACTGCGCCTAAAGCTTCAATGTAATGAGTAATTTTACTAAATTTATTTTGCATAGGAGCGAATAAGGAAAAGTTTTTTTTCAATAAGATGATAACGAAAAAGATGATAAACAGAACAGACCAGATTTGATTTATTAATTGAGGAAGAGGAATATAGGAGATGATATGGTTAACACCGCCTAAAATTAAAAGGTTTGCAAGGGTTTTGTTCATATCTGTTCTCCTATATTCTGACTGGTTCTACTTTTTGCGTTTACAGGTTTCATCGTATGTTTGTTTGGCAATAAAACCATATTTTCCCGCGTTAAACCCCGTATTCCACGCTTTTACCGGCTTTATTTGTCCTGCAGCATAATCCAGGGCAGCATTGCCCGTTTTTAGCGGATTTTCAACGTTTGATTTTTTATACACATTAACAGCTTTTTTGGCAATCCCCCAAAAAGAACAATCCCCAACGCATTGTGTTTGCGTAGTCGCATTGTATTTGCGTAGTTTGTATAAGATGTTCGCCTGACCGGTATGTATTGTCCGCCATAGTTGGCAGCTCCTATCACGAAAGCTGTTTCTCTTTTTAAAAATCAAGCGCTTACCCCAGTTTGTATGTTGCAAATTTCAAAATCGTATTTTGGGAGAAACTTCCGAACCATTTTACTTATATTTCTTTATTTTCAAACGCTTAATATAGATTAAATCCGGCAGGCCTTGAGAAAAAAATATTGACTTTTTTCCGTTGTATGGTACTCCTTGACTACTTAAATTTATTTTGTATTAATTATTAATTTTTGTATATTTATGAAAAAAGGTAAAAAATCTGAACACTCAGCTGAACAGAAACAGGCGGAGCGCATTTACAGACGTATTATTAAAGGACTTGTCATCGCAGGTATTGCCTTGTTCTTTATACACTGGGGATATTCTCTTGGTGTGGTTTGCTTTATCCTTTGGTCTGCTTATTTCTATGAGCAAGGACGTATGGAATGGGTATGTGATGAATACGAACAGAATGGTTATCCAACGCAAGGACTATACCGAATGTATAGAAGTTGGAGAATTTTTGCTGTTTTATTAGCAGCAGCTTTGATTATAATTTATCTTAGCTTTAGTTCATAAATTTCTGACCACCCCCCGCCAAATGAAAAAGCCTCCGTTTTTTTGGAGGCTTTTTCTCGTTAAGGAAAATATTACTCGGTATCACCTTCCAACATTTTTTCAGTTATACAGCCTTGTTCTTGGCTCCACTTAATGCAATCTTTGCGGCAGATTTTCTGCTCATTGTCCCACACTCCTTGTTGGCTGCTCAGACAATACCCTTCTTCATCAAACACCAAATAAAGAAAATAGCCGCAAACAAAAACACCGAAAAGTGCAAAAATATTCCAAACAAAGCGCACTATCCGCCAAATCCACTTTTTTAATTCAGTACTTTCCATTGATTCCCTTCACTCTAAAAGAATGACACCCATCTTTTGAACTGGTATATACACCACTTTTTGCTCGTTGTCTACCAATTTCATTTACCTTTCTGTCATGAATTTTATCCTTTGAAGCCGCAAGAGGAGATAAACCTTTCCAAACTTGGTTATAGTAGTAATCAAACTCTTCTTTCACATTGCCTGATTTTTCGGCAACTTTTTCACCAATTCTTCCTCTGGAAGCTGCCTCATAATTGGCTTTGCAATGAAAATAATCATCAGCATTTATTGTATTATCCCGCTTCATATCCCAATAATTTCTATTCATATCTCTAACTGCTTGCGCTGCTTGTTTCAGTTTTTCCTTTGTAGATTTTGAATCCCTCTGTCTTCTCCTTATAAAATCAAACACCTATCATATTTAATATATGATAAATACTATATGGGAATAAATTTCACATTTCGCAACTTTCGCAACTGTAAATTAAAAAAAATTTCCCCTATATAAACCACAGCGGACGCCGACAAAAATAATACCGAACATCTCATTGAATTTTATATATTTATTTTTTTAACTTCCATCAAATGGCGTTACCTCCCCCGCCAAATGAAAAAGCCTCCGTTTTTTGGAGGCTTTTTTGTGTTTTCACATATCTTTCGTCAGGTAAGGCCTACTCTTTCAAACACCCCAGTTCATCGTCCCATTTCCAACAGTCATCACGGCAGATTTTTTGAACGGGGTCGTACACCTTTCCACTGTCCATACAGGCATCAATATCGTGCTGCTCTTTAATTTCCGGGACATATTTCCCCATCAGAATAAAAATGACCAGCGCCGTACCAAAAACAATATATGCAATTTTGCGATATTTCTGACAGTATGACAAGCCAAATGCTCCAAGAGCGACGATAACCACCGCTCCATACAAATAAAACCACAAAGGTGCCATCCCAAAGGTTATTGCCCAGCTAATACCCAACACCGCCATCATGCAAAAAAAGATTATCGCCTTTAGGATGTGTTTTATCACCAACAATAATTTTTTTTTCATATTTTCTCCTTATTTATATTTCGTATGGTGTGTCGGACAGGTTTTTTCTAATGTTTTACCTTGCAACGCTCCTCTCTGTCCTCTTAAATTTGCCCGGTAATCCCGTACACTGTCAGCGATGGGATATTTGTTGATAAATATATCTTTCATTTCTTTTCCGGCATCAATAATATTTGCAACACCCGCTCCATATACGCCGCTTCGCTTTGTTGCTTCATAATTTGCTTTACAGTGGAAAAACGGATTACTTTCCTTTAGCTTCATTTCTTTCATTAATGTATGACTACATTTCAAGTCTTTAACAGGAGCGGCAAGTCCGGTTCTTGTTTTCCCAAGTACAGGCTTGTAGTTTTTCAAATAATTATCAAGTTATTTTGCTGTTTTATCACCATATTTTGGCATATCTCTTCTCCTTATAAAATTAAGCTTGTCTACCATATTTAATATATGATAAATACTATATGGGAATAAATTTCACATTTCGCAACTTTCGCAACTGTAAATTAAAAAAAAATTTCCCCTATATAAACCACAGCGGACGCCGACAAAAACAAAATAGCCGCTCGTTCTACTTTGTAACCTTGTGAAACACAGCTTTTCTCCCATAAAAAATATCACATTTTACAGCGGATTTTTTATTTTAATTGATTGCAAAATTAAAATAAAAATATATACTTCGTTATATATTTGCATCCCCAAAAGCTGCCCGCGCCAACCGTCCGATTCGGCTTTCGGGAATTTGTTTTGAATTTGTTTCGCTTCGGCTGAAAGGACTGTCATGAAAAAATTTTTGCTTATCCTGCTTACAATCATCATTCTGCTTGCCGGAGGAATTTGCGGCTTGTATCTCAACCTTGAATCGATTGTCAAAGCCTCCGTTGCCAAATACGGCTCGCAGCTGACCGGTACCGAAGTCGCGCTCGATGGCTTCCGCCTGTCCCTGCGCAAAGGAGATGCCGAATTGAAAGGCCTTCGCATCGCCAACCCCGAAGGATATCAGACGCCGCAAATACTGAGCCTCGGCTCCGTTTATGTCAGGCTGGATATGCGCTCGCTCTTAAAACCGGTCATTGTTGTCGAAGAAATCCGCATCGCCAACCCCGAAATTGCGTATGAACTGAAAAGCGTCGCCCATAACAACGTGTCCGACCTGCTGGCGGCAGTCAACAAAAACGCCGCCGCAGCAGCAGCCAAACCCGCCGCTGACCAAACCGATGCCACACGGGCCGGCACCGCAAAGCCCGCCGTTTCCTCAGGCGGCTCCGCGAAATCAGCCTCTTCCTCAGGCGGCAAAAAAGTCATCATCAACGCGCTTAACATAACCGGCGGCAAAGTCAGCCTCGGCGCCACGTTTGGCGGCAAAGGCGCCGCCGCTTCCGTTCCCCTGCCCGCCGTCACCCTGAAAGATATCGGCCGTGAAAAAGGCAGTCAAGGCAAAGGCATTATTGAAACCGCCTCTCTTATTCTGAAAAAAATCCTTGATACCGCTTACGATACAGCTGTCCGTCAGGGGCTGAACAGCCTGAAAGATATTGCCGGCGAAAGCGCCGACACTTTGAAAGGAACTGCCGAAAACCTGAAAAACAGCGCCAAAGGACTGCTGGGCGGCCTCTTGTAATTCCCTGTGTGCCAACGTCGCAGTCGCCTCTGCCGCCCAAGCTCTCTGCCGTCCAGGCTCTCGGCCGCTAACGCCGCAGACGCCTTTTGCAACCAATGCCCCTCTGCCGCCAACGCCGCATGCCAACAGCCCAAAGCCGTTCTCCTGTCGGCTCTCACTTATCAACGTCTCGCTTTCTGCCGGCCGCCTGTCCCTTTTTGAGGATTAATCTCTTTCGTCAATAACAGCCCAAATGCCGGGAACTGCCTCGCGCTCATACGGCCTGGTATCAAAAACCTGCACCTGGCAATCGCGTGAAACTGCCGTAAACGCGCGCCCGTCTTTTTTCAGCCGATAGCGTTTCACCCCGCGGCTGCAATCCTTGCATGCATTCGGACGGATGCAAACCGCCGACGTAAACAACGGCGGATATGCAAACACCGCCTGAACCGTCGGCACCAGAGCCTTCGCCGCCGTCTCCGCCATATTTTCCGCCGGGCTTTCCAACGCCAGCGTTGCCCACGCCGCGCCGATATCACGCAAGGCCGCGGTCGCATAATGGTTCATGACATAGATAAAGCTTCCCGCCCCGATTTGCACGCCTTCGTACTGCCTGAGCATCTCGAAAGCATAATAATTCTCGGCAACAAACTTCCTCGCCCCTGCATCATACAAACTCTGCACAACCGCGGCCAATCTCCCCGTATTGCGGCATATCTGCGGCAATACAAACCATGTTTCCGCCATATCGCACGCCTGCCAGTCCGTTTCAGCCGTTTCCAGCCCGATACGGAACAACCGCAATTTTTTAACCTGCCGTTCCGTCGCACACATCGCCAAACAATTTCCCCCGGCATCCGGCTCTATATTTTCACATTCATTCACCGCCTCTGCTCCGCCGGTTTTCACGGCCTGCCGTGATTCCGCCATCTGCACAGCCGCCTCTTCCTCCGCCATTTTCGCCGCTTTATCCAACAGGCCGCGCCGCAATTCATTCAATACCGAAACCGGAACAAACCGCGCTTCGGGATTGGTAATATCCAATGCTGCCACGGTAAAAGCCGTACCTCCGGTTTTGGCAAACGCTTCCCGCACGGCAGCCTCCACTTTTGCCGTATCTTTCGCCGGCGGGAAATCCCCTCGCCTAACGGCTGCCACTCCGGAAAACCTTTCAGCATTCGTCCCTGCACTACCGTCTGCGATACGCTCCGCTGTCCCCGCACAATCGTCTGCCCCACAACAGACCGCCCGCACCTCATCAGCGCCGATTTCCACCCGAACCGCCAGTTCCGCCCGATTGCGATAAGCGCCGGGTTTCGGCTTCTGATAAGCATATTTTCCTTTCACCGCCGAGGATGAAGCCAGATAAACCGGTGCGCCGGCTGCCAGATACGGATGCTCCTCCGGCAGTTCCAATTCCACATACTGCCCTGCCGCCGCCGCAATCGCCGGCTTTCCGTTGACAAACAGTGCCTTGACCCCGAACCCGAACGGTTTTTCGTCGCCTGCCGCGTCAATCTGCACGCCGTCATAACGAGCCACCGCATGCGAAGTCTTAAACCCCAGACGATTTCTCCCGACGCGTTCCACTTTGCCGATAAGCAGCCCCCGGTGCCCGACAAAATGTGCGTCAACCACGTTTTTATCCTTGCCGTTAAAATGGAACCGGCACCATGGCCGCGAAAAAATCTGCCGGATATCCTCCGCCTCTTTCAAGTCCTTTTTGCGCCCGTCGAGAATATGGCGATAATAGTTCGTAACCGCCGCAACATACAGCGGCGACTTTTTCCGCCCTTCAATTTTGAGCGACAGCGCCGGGATTTTCAAAACCGCCTCCTCCAACGCCAAATCTTTCATGGAAAACAAATGCGACCTTAAGCCGCCGCAACCTCCGGCCAGCCCGCGCTGCCCTGCTCTCCCCGCATCGCAGTTCCCGGCCAGCCCGTGCCGGTCCTCCCGCGCTCCTCTGTTATCGTTTTCTTCCTCCACTGCAAATTCCGCCCGGCACGGATAAACGCACCGCCCGCGGTTTGCGCTCTTGCCGTATTCCAGCGCCGAAAACAGGCACTGCCCGCTGTAAGAATAACACAGAGCCCCGTGCACAAATACTTCCAAATCCAAATCCGGCGCCGCCTCGGCCACCGCCTGAATCTCCCGCAGGCTCAGCTCCCGCGCCAATACCACGCGCTTAAATCCGAGCCTTTGCAAAAACTTCGCCCCCTCGGCGTTATGCACCGCCATCTGCGTGCTTGCATGCAGTTCCACGCCCGGAAGCATTTTCTTCGCCAGATAAAATACCCCCAAATCCTGCACAATCAGCGCGTCAACCCGCGTCCGCCGCAACACCGCAAAAATCTCCGGCAGCTCGCGAGCCTCCGCCTCGGTCAAAACCGTATTCAGCGCCACAAATACCTTGCGCCCCAGCGTATGCGCATAAGCCGTAAATTCGTCAAGTTCCTCCGGCGTAAAATTCTCTGCTCCCGCCCGCGCCGAAAACTTTGTCAGCCCGAGATAAACCGCGTCGGCGCCGTAATGCAGCGCCGCATATCCTGCTTCAAGGCTGCCCGCCGGCGCCAAAAGTTCATGTTTCATGATAGTTTCCTTGTTTCTGCCGTATTGCGGCATATGCCGCCAAAGCGCTTTCGCCGTGCGCTTCCGTTTGCAAACGACCTTACGCCGCCCGCCCGTTTTTGTCAACAGAAAACATCGCCGTCCCGCTGCCGGAATTTCACCACGCCGCAGCCCAAACGCCGCCGTACTCTCCCCTAAAGAGGGGAAATTAGCGATGGATAGAAGCGGATGTCTCCCGAGAAACACGAGTGTACTTTGGCGTACACGATGCAACGATGTGGAGCTCCATCCGGCCTGTTGCCCGCATCATGGTATAAATTTTGTGAGTGAACCGCAGGAACCCGCCAAAGAGCGGGTGTGTACATAAAGGTACATGACCGCTCTGCCGAGCGGCCTCCTCCTGCGAACTCAATCGCAAAATTTTCCCCTTTAGTACTCGGAACCCAGCCCGAACGCCTCTTCGCTCTTATCGTCCAGCATCGACCTGCCGTCGTCGCCGATAACCCTCTGCGTATTGTTAAAGTCAAAATCAGGCTTCAGCGCTTCGGTAATGACCACCCGGTCATCCAGCGTGGCCGGGCGTCCCGTCTTCGGGTTCACGCGGACGAAACGGATTCCTTTCGGCACGCGGAATTCGAGGTTCGGCTTGTCTTTCAGCGCCTCTTTCATAAAATCGTAAAACACCGGCAATGCCGCCGCCGCACCGGTTTCTACCCGTCCGAGCGTCCGCGGCTCGTCAAAGCCGATATACACGCCCGCGACCATATCCGGTGAAAAGCCGATAAACCACGCGTCCTTAGTATCGTTCGTCGTACCGGTCTTGCCCGCCAGATTTTTGCCCAGCTGCGCCAGCCTTGCCCCGGTTCCGCGCTGTACCACGCCCTGCAAGATGGACACCATCTGATACGCCGTCAGCTCGTCCAATACCCGCTCGCGGTCGTCGGTAATTTCCGGCACCGGCGCTTCCGGGTCAAAATGCGCCGCTTTGCAGCCGATACAGTGGCTGTCATTGTTTTTATACAAACTCTTGCCGTAACGGTCCTGAATCTGCTCAATCAGATACGGCGTAACCTTTTTCCCGCCGTTGACGAACACCGCATACGCCGTTATCATGTCGACCAAACGCGTGTCGTCCGCACCCAGCGACATCGAAAGCAGCTGTGGCAGGTTATCGTCCACGCCGAGGCGTTTCGCCATCGCCGCCACCTTGTCCATGCCGACGTCCTGTGCCAGCCGCACCGTCATCAGGTTCTTTGATTTTTCGATTCCCTGCCGCAGCGTCGTCAGCCCCGAAAACCCTTTGGAATAGTTGGAAGGCTTCCACAGCGGCAGCCCCGGCCCCTGATCAAGCACAAACGGCGCGTCCAAAATTAAATCCGTCGGCGAATAGCCGAGTTCCAGCGCCGCCGCATAGACGACCGGCTTAAACGTCGACCCCGTCTGGCGGTAGGCCTGTGTCGCGCGGTTAAACTGCGATTTGGCAAACGAAAAGCCGCCGACCATCGCCAGCACCTTGCCGTTGTGCGGATCCATCACCACCATCGCCCCCTCGACGTTCGGCACCTGCCGCAGCTCAAACGCGCCGTTTTTGGCTTCCTCGACATAAATCACGTCGCCTTTCGCCAACACGTCGGACGCCTTTTTCGGCGCCTCGCTGACCCGCTGGTCTTTGAGCGCCTTGCGCGCCCACGCCAGACTCTTCAGCCCGATGGTTCCCTGTTTGCCGCTTTCGGTTTCAATCCTGGCTTCCGCGGCGCCTGCCGAAAGCACGACCGCCTTTTGCCAGCTTTTTTCCGCACCTGCCGGCAAAACCGTTTTTTTCAATGCGTCCTTATAGTCGCCGTTAAGGTCTATCCGTGCCGTTGCCCCGCGGAACCCGTGCCGCCGGTCATAATTGAGCAATCCGCGCCGGAACACTTTGGTCGCCAACTGCTGCAGCGCCGGGTCAATTGTCGTGCGCACCATCAGCCCGCCTTCAAACACCGCATCCTCGCCGAGGCTCTTGGAAATAACGCGCCGCACCTCGTCGCTGAAATACTCGCCGTCTTTCAGATATCCGAATTTCCGCTCCACCGTTACCAGCGGCTTTTTCTGCGCCGCCTCGGCCTCTTCCCTGCTCACGTACCCGTCTTCCGCCATACGCCCGATAACCCAGTTGCGCCGCGCAATCGCCGCGTCGTAGCGCTTTTTGGGATTGTAGTTGTTCGGCCCTTTCGGCAGCGCCGCCAGATAGGCGGTTTCTTCAAGCGTCAGCTCCGCCAGCGATTTGTTGAAATAATTGAGAGCCGCCGCCGCCACGCCGTATGCCCGGTTGCCGAGGTAAATCTCGTTCAGATACAGCTCCAGAACGTGCTCTTTGGAAAATGCGTTGCTGATGCGGTACGCCAGAATGGCCTCCTTGATTTTGCGGATAAGCGACCGCTCCGAAGAAAGCAGAAAGTTTTTCGCCACCTGCTGCGTAATCGTCGACGCCCCGACCAGCCGTTTGCCTTTGGCATAATTGACGACATTCGTAAATACCGCGCGCGTAATCCCCAGCAGATCTATCCCCGGATGCGAATAAAAATGCTTGTCTTCGGCAGCGATAAAAGCCTGCTTGACCCGCTCGGGAATTTTATCCTCGGGCACGAAAATGCGCTTCTCCGCCGCATATTCCATCAGCACCTGCCCGTCGCCGGCATACAGGCGCGTCGTAACCGGCGGCTCGTATGTTGCCAGCTTCGTATAGTCGGGAATATCAAACCCGGCCGTTTTAAACCAAACAAAAATGCCCGCAAACAGCAACACTGCCATCAGCAGCCCGAAACTGACCAAATTCACCAAAAGCTTATACATTAAAACATCCGCAAAACAATAGAGTCGTCCTGAAAAATCTTTATAAATATACAGTCCGTTCCCCGCTTGGCAACCTCTATTTAAGCCTTATACCCATAATATTAAGCCCGTAACATTAAGCCCGTAACATTAAGCCAGCAACCTCCGCCGCACCGCAAACCCCGACGCTGCGTTTTCTCCCCTTCTTTTTCTGCCCTTCCTCTCCCGTTCAGGCAAAACTAAAGCCCTCTCCAAAGAGAGGGCTTAAAACTGGTGCACCCGGCGGGGTTCGAACTCACAACCTTCTGATCCGTAGTCAGATGCTCTATCCAGTTGAGCTACGGGTGCGTCAACAGAGCTTTTAATAGCGCATTGTTTTTTTATTGTAAAGCATTTTTTTCATATTTTTGCACATTTTTTCATAACATATTAGATTGGCGTCAAAAAAATATTTTCTCTCCGCCGCCTTCGTTCCCGGCGCCGCCGTCCGTATCCGCCCCGAAACCGCCGCGCCGCATCAGGCTTTTTCCGCCTGCCCTCTCCCCAGAAAATATTCCAGCACCGCATTGCGCACCTGCCGCCGCTTTCCCTTATGCCGGAAAAACAGCGCGCAGACATTGCTGACAAACCGGTATTTGCGGTATCTCCGGTACAGCCGCTCGATTTTTTCGCGCTCTTCGTCCCGCTCCGGCACAACGTGCGCCGCATCCGCATAATCCCGGTACAGCCGCCGCCACTCGATATGCGTATAACAGCTGCGAAACGCATTCGGATGTACCGCCATGTCAAAAGTCGCTTTCGTCGGCCGCAGGTTAAACTGCTCAAACGTCAGGAATATGAAATCGGACGCGAAAAAACGCTCCGTCTGCGCCACACCCGCTTCCCGGCAGTCGTTGTAAAAGCCGCACTCCGGCGCAAATCCGCCGCGTTTAAGACAATTGATAAACAGATACTGTTCGGGCACATACTGGTACTGATGCCTGTCCTGCCGGTTCCAATAGGCCTGTTCCCGCGTCATCAGCGGAATGTCATAGAGCCGCAGCAAATCTTCCGTCCGCCCGAAAAACGCCAGATCCGACGGATGAAACGGAAACGGCATATCCGACCGCGGGTTGCGCGCAAAATAGCAGCAGGCAAGCAGCTTATGCCCGAATGCGCGGTATGCCTCGTCCGCCGCCGGAAAAGCGTCAAAATACCGCAGAAAACCATTGCCCGTCAGCAAAAAGTCGGAACGCAGCTTCAGGGCATACGGCGTCCGCACCTTTTTCAGCCCCGCTGCCGTATTGGCAATCTGGCGGTTAACGTTGTTGATTTTCTCTCCCGGACGTTCGGCATAGGCAAATCCGCCCGGATCCGGAACCGCCACAACCTCGTCGGCACCGACGTCCGGTGTTGCAGTTTCCCTGCTTCCGGCACACGGCAACGACACCTCGCACCCTTTCGCTCCGGCTCCTGCCTCTGCCGCTCCGCGCCCTTTCGCTCCGGCATCTGCGCCGCCATCCGGCACACCGCCCGGCACGCACGTCGCAAAGACCACCCGCGCCCCCGGCAGAAACCGCCGCACGCTCTCAACCGCCCGTACCGTAATCCCCTCATACACGGCTCCCTGCACCACGACCGTAATGTCTGAAAATTTTATTTCCATCAAAGTTTCCGCCGCAAAAGAAAATTTCTCTTGCCATATTTGGCCAGATACCAGAATACCCGTATCGGAAGCGCCGCCCAGCGCAGTACCGGAAGGATTTTGCGCCCCGCACAGACAAACGGCGCGCCGAAATCTCTTCGCAGCGCTTTTAACGTATCTTTATACGCATACAGCTTCAGAATATCCTTGACTTTGTCATTATGCCGGTCAACATGCTCCGTATACTCGTTGCAAAAATGCCTGAACGAGAAAAAGCGATACTGCTGCTTGCGCTGCATTTTGTCGAACTTTGAAACGGCTCCCAGCATTTTTTGATCAAATATCAGGAAATTGGAAACAAAAAAACGATCCGTCAGTTCTTTCAGCCGGGGCGACGTCGCCAGATAATATTCCGGAACGGCCGCAGCCTTTCCTGCTTTTTCCAGCAGCGCAACCCACAAATACTGTTCTATGATATACCTGCTGGCAAAACGGCATGGATTAGGCTGCCCCGCGCCTCTGCAAAAGAAATCATACACGCCTTTGGGCATCGGCCGCCCGTCCCACAGCCTGAGCAAATCTTCCGTCAGCCCGAAATGGAAAAGGTCTGCCGGATGTTGCGCAAAGGCCAGATCCGGCGCATGCGGATTAACTGTCAGAGTCTTATGAATCAGTACCCTCTGCTCAAAAATTCTGCAATCCGCTTCATACATGTCAAAAAGCCGGTTGAATGTATTGTAATTTTTCAAAAAATCGCCGTTTTGCAATACAAAATCCGTCCGCCACCGCACCGCGTATTTTGTCCGGCACGCCTTCAGCCCGCGATTGACGGAATATTGCTGCAAATCGTAAGTATTAGGCGCTTTCCACGGACAGCTTTCCAAATGCGCCGAATATTCCGGTTCCATTTTCTTATTCAGTACCAGACGGTCATACAGCCCGTCAAGCCCGGAGAGGTCTTCCCCTTCCCATGTAGACAGGACAATTTCGGCTTCGGGAAAATACTTTCGTACCGAACGCAGCGACCTGGCCGTCGCATACCGCCCCTTGCCGATGATTTTTCCGGTACACACAAACGTAATGTCGCGCGGGCTGACGGTTTCCGTCTTCCTTCTTTGCAGGTTGCCGAATTCTTCGGGAAGGTACTGGTAGTAATATTCGCTGTACCCGCGCAGAAAATGCCCGTCCCAGAGTTTGCGATGCAGGATGTACGGATGCTCCCGCCCTTCCCTTGAATATGCATCGCCGGGATGCAGAATGGAATAGTCGATGACAAAATTCCATCGCGGCGAAAGCAGCTTCTTCTTATCGCCGATAACCGCATTCAAAACGTCCTGGTCGCACAGGGCGAGCGGCTGGTGTTCCAGCAAATACGCCACCAGTTTAGGAGAAATTTTATCTTTCCGCATCAGTTCCAAATTCATCAGCATCATTCCGGCGTTAAAATAATTTTCGGGGTGTTTCATTTTCAGATAATCCCGCGTATAAGACGCCCAGTCATACCCTTTCAGCCCTTCGACGTCGCGCAGCCAGACCGTGTCTCTGTCGCTGATATGCTGCCGGACAAAACGATCCTGGACGCACCCGATATAACAATTGCCCGTATCCTCGTTAAAAAGCTTGGAAATGTCTCCCAGAACCACCATGTCCGCGTCTAACTGGATTATCTTCTTATATTCCTTCAAAACCTCCGGGATAAACAGCCTGTCAAATATTGCCGACGTCTTAATGTTTGTCGTCAGAAAACCCGCCGTCTTGTCGCGGATGTCGATAAATTTCACCCGTGCGTTGCCGTATCTGGAAATAACCTTTTGCAGAAGTTCCTTCGTTGCCTCTTTTATGCCGTTGTCAAAGACGATAAACTCATACGTATAGCTGCTGTCCGAGTTTGACAGGATGGAAACCATAACCGTCGCGGCATGCTTAACATAATTGTCATCAACCGAAAACGTTATCGGGATAATCTTTTCTTTCATAAATTTTCTCCTATTTTTGAGCATACTTGGTTAAGGCGTCAATAAACATCTCTCGGCCGAATTCCATCGGCGGATATTGACATCTTACACGGCTGACACGTTCATTTATGAAACGTTCGTCATCCCAAAAAGGCAGCCCGGCACGTTTCATAAACTCTGCAAAAATATCATATTTTTGAGCAAACGAACGATTAAACTGTCCATAATCAAGCCGCGAATAAATATCAAACAAATCTTCCGGTTCCGACATATGTACACACGGTATGCTAAAATATTCCGCCAATTCCATAACCCTCGAATCATGCCCGTCGATAAAAGCAGGAATCCCCGCCAGCAAAGACACGATATTGCCGTGGATGCGACCGCCTATGGAAAAATTAAACCCGCTGTTTTTTAAATCCTCATCCCATGCCAGATAATCGCCGTAAATTCGAAGCCGCTTCTGGTTGTACAAAGTCGCAAAGAGGCCGTTGCGCAGATGCGGCAGCTCCATTCCCAGGGTCTGGGGAATTTCTTCTTGTCGCAGCAGCAGACGGTATAAGACGTCCTGATCCACAAAAACAGAATTTGGATATTGATGAAAGTAAACATGAAATCTCTCGTCAAACCAGAAATGTGTTCCGTTCAACACCGGCTTGAGCTCGCTTTGCACAATATCCTGCGGGACTATAACCAGATTGCGCCCGTTCATAAACAGGGACGGGCAGCCGGTTACCGTAAAGTCACTGTCCGAAAATCCAAGCTTTTTAACAACTTCCGCCGTAAAATAACCGCGCAGCGAAATCATGCCTCCTGTATCCAGTATACTCCCGATAAAGTCGCAGCCCTCCTGCCGGATGTCTTCAACAAAATCCGTATGATATAAATAATCGGATTGGGCTCCCACTCCGATAAAATGAAACGGCTTTTTAATTTTCTTAACCGCATGCGCCCAACGCCGCAGCCCATGCTCTTTGGCATAGGTTCCCAATACATTGGCCGGAAACGTAACCAACGCATCATATTTCTCGTTAATCCGATCCGCATCCTTAAGAAACTCGTCCGTTCGGGATAAAAACGTCGTGCACACATCCACGTCAACATACGGCGACAACATCACCTTCTGCATACCGAACTGAAAAACGTTATTGCCGCTGTTTCCCCCCATGCCGGCAAGCCCCTCAAATGACGGAAGCTTGTAATCATAAGGCTGCATCTGATCTTTATCAATACAAAGCAGCACTTTTTTCTTTCTCTGTTTTTTTTCAAATAAGTACATAACACCACCAATTAAATATTTCAGACTGCCGCGGTTAAGATATACCAAACGGCAAAAACAGTCTCTCTCCTACCTGTGCCATTCCACGCCATGCTTTAAAACCTTGGCGGGTACCCCCCCTATAATACAATTTTTAGCTGTAAAAACCTTATTAACCACAGACGATGTAGCAATAACGCAATTGTCGGGAATTACCGTTCCTTTTAATATCATATTGCGCATACCCAGCCAGACATGGTTACCCAAAACAATATCTTTCGGAACATTAATTTGCTCGGTTTGGCCTTGTTGCGTAATTTTATGTCCGTCACCCGGGCGGAAAAAATTTTGTACCGAAAACATACAGTCGTTTCCTATTTTAATACAGACTCCGGGGTCTTCTCCCAAATAAAAAACCGTATGGCCGCAAGAAAAATTTTCCCCGATAATTAATTTGTTCCCCGGTTTCATCGGTGCATCAACAAAGACATCACAGATATTATAGCGGGTCTTCTGAATGACAATTTCCGCCCTGTCGCCTAATTTAAAACGGCAATTTATAAACTTTATGGGAGCGTGGAGTTCTACACGATTGTCATTACCGTAAAAAATAACAGTCAACCCTTCTATTTGAGGATTATATTCCTCACGGCCGTCTTCATGAATTAAAACAAATCTGTTGTTCTTGCCAAAGTCCTGTATACTGTTTCTTGCCTTTTCCGCCGTTACCTGCTGAATTCTTTTTTTACGGCAAAGTTCTTCCTGTTCCAACAATTCTATTCTGGACAACAGGTCTGTTCTATTGTCATTCCCGCTTTTTTTCTCTTTCAGTGTATCTTCCAGAACTGCCACCCGGCGCCGCAGCAGCTCCGTTGCATCCGGCTGCCGGTAACGCCGGCGGAAAGCTTTTCGCCTCTCCCGGTTCGGAATAAAACACGCCGCCGTATGCACTAAAAAGTTTCTTATCCTCATTTGCTCAATCCCCTTTTTGTCATTCATATCCCAAATATATTCGCGCCCGGATTACCGCTGTATTCGCGCCCGGATTACCGCTGTATTCGCGTTCGTCTTACCGCTGTACCGCCAGCCATTTGCGCCTGTATATCCTGCCGACATTTGCGCCCCGCTCATTATGCCGCTGTCGCCGCCTGGCGTTCGTGTCCCCAATATCTCCCCGTTCATCTCTCCAGATACTCCCTGAGCTGCCGCGGCGTGCCGACGCAGGCGAAAGCATCCGCCGCAATGTCGTAAACCCCGGTTTTCAGCCCCAGCCGCACCGCATGGTTATAAACATTGCTCATGTAATATTCGTTTTTTGCCTTGTCGCCGTAAATCATCATATTGATGGCGGCGCGCACAAAATCCGCCCCCCGCGCAAACATATACGCCCCGGCGATGGCGTGGCGCGAGATGGCTTCTTTCTCGCGCGTCCGCACCACCACGCCCTCCGCGTCCGTTTCCGCGTACGAAAAACAGCTCTCGTCCGACGCAAACGTCAGCAGGCTGCCGTCCAGCCTCCGCGCCAGGCAGTCTTCGGCAAACCCCGCAAACGCCTCCCGCGTGAAAATGTTATCGCTGTCAGCAAAGATGACCGGCAGGTTGTTGTTGATAATCTCATGCGCCGCCAACGCCGTGCAACACGCGCCCTGCGTCAGCTTTTCCACCATAACGAACGCCGCGCGGTAGCGCTCCGACAGCCTCTCCAGTTCCGCCCCGTTTTCCTCCCGGAAGCGCTCCTGAATAATCAGCGTATAATGCGCATCGGGCAGACTGACCCCGTCCAGAACCCGCTCAATCATCATCTTGCCGTTGACGTCGATAAAAGGCTTCGGCTTGTCAAACCCCTCTGCCTGAAAACGGGAGCCTGCCCCCGCCATCGGTATCACCACGTTAATCATTTCGCCTTAGCCTCCCTCATCAGCATATCTTCGGAAATCTCCGCCCAGTTGTCGGCAAACCGCACCGCCCGGTCGTCAATCGTGATGTCCGCATTGGGCTTGCCGAAAAAAATCTCGTCATATTCGATGCCGTTCTTCTCCAGCCATTCAAACGTCATCTTCCCGACGTTTTTCAGCGCCTTGCCGACGTTGTGCCCGGTCGAGCCCATATTGCGCGCGGTATTGATAATCACCGTGTGCCCCGCCGCCCTGAGCGCGCGGATTTTCTCCGCCGCACCCGGCTTGGCCCTGACGTCGGCGTACGTTTCCCCGTCTTTGCGGATGTCGCAGATTGTCCCGTCCAAATCAATGCAGATGCGTAATTTCCTCTGTTCCGTCATATCGCTTGCTCCCCGTATAAAACCTCGTTAAGTTTCCGTACCGCCGTCAGGTAAAAGGCCCTCTGCCGGTTCGTGTCGTCGCCGTGCAGCGGTATCATCGTCAGAAACAGCAGCCCCTCAATCAGCTTGATGTCCCGGCTGTCGTATCCGTATTCGACTGCCAGTTCGTCAAAAAACGGCTCCAGCTTCTCCGCCACAATCGGCGACGAAATCTGAAATTCGTAATCGTCCCGCCCGTTCTGCTCCAGCCGGTACAGCCCCGCAACGATAAAATCGTAATGCCCGACGATGCTGTGGCGCAATTTGGCGATGTCATACCGCGGGTCGCCGTAAATCGTCTGCGTCCTGAACCGCCCGCGCGGATCCACGAGCTTGAAGATATAATGCATCGGGTCAAACAGAATGTTGGAAAAGCAGTAGTCGCCGTGCACGATGGTGCGCTTTCCGTATTCGGCAAGCCGTGCCAGCGCCGCCGCCAGGTCTTCCTTAAATTCGGGATAATTGCGGTAGTGCGTGCTGTTGATTGTCAGATAGCGGCTCTGCATCATCTCCGCAATGCGCGGATATTTTGCCGCAATTTCCGCCAGCCGCTGTTCGGTCTTGACGATGTAGATTTCCTCCAGTTCGCCGCGGTCGGGTGCCTCGGTGTATTTTTCAAACACCTTATGCACTTTCAGCAGCGCCTCGATGATGTTGTACCAGTCTTCCAGGTTGTTGGAGCCGTAAATAAAGGTCTCTGCCAGATTCGCATAGCCATAAAGTTCCATCTCCACCCGCGCAAACTCGCCGTCTTCGCTGACGTCAAACACCCGCGGCGCATAGCACGAAATCTCTTTAGGCAGGCTTTGGTACCAGTTCGCCTCGTCCAACAGCTTCTGCTTCTTTTTGGAAATTTTCGTAATCGTCCCGCGCACCGCGTCTACCGCCAGATTGTTGAACTCGCGCGCCGAAAACAGCCCCAGCCGCGCCTGCACCGCCCCGCTGATATGCCCGAAGTCGAACCAGTTCCGCGTCGTCTTGATTAAAATCGGCACCTGCCGGTTATAGTTGAGAAACACGTTGATAATGCTCGGCTGCTCCGCCCGCAGCTCCTCAAACACCAGCCGCTTCAGCAGCCGCGTGTCCGAAAACTTGTAATACCCGGCCAGCGCCTCTTTCCCCGTTACCGAAATGTCGCGTTCTTTGTTGTAAATGCGCAACAGATGCCCGTTTTCATCTTTGGTCGCCAGGCACCATTGTTTTGAAGTCTTGATGTTCGGCGACGCCAGAAACACGTCCGCCTCTTCGGGAAACGGCTCGTTAATCAGCGTATCGCCGAGGATAATCTGCGTCGGCATATCGTCGTTGCAGCTGCCCAGCATCGAAACCAGCGCCGTCGCCGCATCGTCATCTCCGCCGACGAAAATCTGCCTGACGCCGGGATAACTGTAGCCCAGAAACCGGCTGAGCCGCGTGTTGCTGGAACGCAGCACGATTTTGATGTCGCCCGCCCCGTTCTTCTTCGCCGCGTCAATGCACCAGTTGATGGCCGGCTTGCCGCGTATCGGCAGCAGCCCCGGGTCGGTAATCATGCCCGAAGAAATGTTTTTCGGGTTAAACTTCCCCGCTGCCAAAATAATCGTGTTAATATCGCCGCTGTTATCAATGCTCATGTTCTGTTCCTGTCATAAATTGCTTTGTTGGCCTGAAGTCCGATTTCTCCTCTGTCCGCTCCGGCAGCAACTTCCCTGCCCGTCCCGGCGGCAACTCCTCTGTCCGCTCCGGCAGCAACTCCTCTGCCCGTCCCGGCACCACTCCCCCCGTTTTTCCCCGCTCCGGCTCTCCCGGCACCGGCCGTCCCGGTTCTCAGCCCCGCGTCCTCATTCTTCTTCAAATACAGATACAGCGTCGTCCTCCCCACGCCGAGCCGCCGCGCAATCTCCGCCTTGGCCAGCCCCTGCCGCAGCCCGTCAAAAATTTCCCTGTTCCGGCCGTCAAGGCTTGAAACCGCTGCCGTGCCGAACGGCCGTCCGCGCTTTTTGCCCGTCCGTTTAAGCTCATCCTGAATTCCTTTGTTCCTGATAGATAAAACCGCTTTATAAAGCTGAAGGCATATCTCCGCTGCCCGGTCAAACGTCTGCGGAAAAAGCGCGTCAATCCGCAGCCCCTCCTTAACGCAGTACAGGCTGATACCCTGCCGCGCCGCCAGGCTCACTGCCTGCAGGGCTTCCTCGTAACGGCTGCCGAGCGCCGCCGCATCGGCGACAATCATCGTATCTCCTCTCCCCGGCCGCCCGGCGGCTTTCTCCGGCCTCATTCCGCCCGTGCGCCCCGGCCGTCCCGCCGCTTTCTCGGGCCTTTCCCCTGCATAATTCCCGGCCATGGCCTCTCCGATGTTCGCGCCCGTCAGCTCCCCGCACGAAACCAGACCGTACGCTTCTGCAAACGCCCGGATTTTCTCCCTGTCCGCTTCTTCCCGTCCGTTTCTCACAAACTCAAATTCCATCGCCCGGCACTCTCCGTAAACCACCGTTTATGAAGACAGTCCTCGGCAATCTTTTCCATTTACATCGTTTTAGCCACAAAAACGATGAATTACGATAAAATTCTTGACTTTGCCTAAGATGTTTATATGATGGCCGCAGATATACAATTTAAACGGTGGTTTATTGTATAGTCCCGCTCCTTCCGGTTTAATTCAGAAAACATAAAGGAATGGCTATATGATATACGGATACATTCGCGTCAGCACCGACCGCCAAAACACGGCAAACCAACGCCACGAAATCGAAAAATTCGCCGCTTTTTCGTCCCTGCAGATTGACCGCTGGGTCGAAGAAACCGTATCTACCCGCAAAGGTCTGCAGGAACGCCGGCTCGGCCGCCTGCTTGGCCGCCTGCAAAAGGGGGACATCCTGATTGCAACCGAACTGTCGCGTCTGGGGCGCAATATGCTGGAGGTCATGGGCATATTGCAGCATTGCCTGGAAAAGGACTGCCAGATATGGACGCTGAAAGAAAACTACCGCCTCGGCGCAGACATTCAGAGCAAAGTCCTAGCTTTCGCCTTTTCCCTCGCCGGAGAAATCGAACGCCAGCTGATTTCGGAACGCACCCGCAATTCGCTCCAGCGCCTACGCGACGAAGGGCGCCGCCTCGGCCGCCCCTACGGTACCGCGCGCTGCAAACTGCAAAAGCAGCACGGCCGGATTATGGCGCTGCTGCAAAACAATGTCTCCAAAGCCGAAATCGCGCGCCTTATGGGCTGTACCTGGAGCACGCTGCACCGCTATCTTAAAACCTGCCTCGAAACGCCCCAAACCTGACACAGGTATCACCCGGCTCAGATTCCCGCCGCTGCCCGCAATCCCCGCCGCCGTTGCCTCCGGCTTCCGCCTCTGCCGCCCCGAGCCCTTCCGTTCCGGCATCTGCCTCCCCATCCCCTTTCGCTCCGACATCTGCCGCCCCGGTTCCTGCCCTCCTGAAAAATTCCCGTGTACAACCCGCGCATTTTATTAGACAACCGCCGACAGGCTTTGTATGCTGGCGGCGTTTCGGGTCAGTGCCTGCAGCCGGACGCTCCGTCTGCCGCTGCCGCCTGCGCCGAGCCGGAACCGGATTTCCAGGACAGAAACAAGGACTGACACTATGACTGATGACAATTTGATTTATGCCCCCTTCGCCGGGATTATACCCACCCCTTTTTATGCCGGAGAAGTCGCCGCGCCGCCGTATGACGTGCTGTCCTCAGCCGAAGCCAAGGTCCGTGCACTGGGCAATGCATACAGCTTTTTGCATATTTCCAAAGCCGAAATAGATTTCCCCGGCGACGTTTCCCCGTATGAAGACCGGGTTTACGACCGCGCCGCCGACAACTTTCGCCGCCTGCTTGCGGAAGGCGTGCTCCAGCAGGTAGACAAACCCTGTTACTATATATACCAGATGGTCATGGGCTCCCATATCCAGACCGGGCTGGCAGTCGCCGCCTCGGTCAAAGCTTATGACGAAGGGCGGATTAAACGCCACGAGCTGACCCGCGTCGCCAAGGAAAACGACCGTGTGCGCCAGATTCGCACCGTCGGCGCCCAAACCGGCCCCGCCCTGCTCGTCAACCGCGAAATTCCCTCGGTCAAAGCCCTCTTAAAGCGTATCACGGAACAGGAAGCGCCGTATCTGTCGGTCATCGCCGACCACGAAGTGCGCCACAGCCTGTGGATTGTTGACAATCCTGCCGACATCAGCCTGATAACCGAAGCGTTTGCCGCCCAGAATGAAGCCTACATTGCCGACGGGCACCACCGTTCCGCCGCCGCGGCAAGGCTTGCCGCCGAAGACGGCACCGAAGACAGCGCCCGTTTTCTCGCCGTCGCATTCTTTGCCGATGAAATGCGGATATGGGATTACAACCGCTTTGTACACGACCTGAACGGCATGAACCCGCGCGAATTTATCCGTGCCCTGACGCACGAATTCGTCCTCACCCCGTCCGAGCGTAAAAAGCCGTCGCACAAAGGGCAGTTTATGCTGTACCTGAACGGGCAGTGGCAGGAAATGGCCTACAAAGGCGCCCCGCTCGGCAGCGACCCCGTATCCAAACTGGACGTCAGTATTTTAAGCGAAAAGGTGTTAAACCAAATTCTCGGCATAACCGACCTGCGCAGCGACGAACGTATTGAGTTTGTCGGCGGCATCCGCGGCGCGGAAGAAATCGAACGCCTCGTCAACGCCCGCCCCGGCAGCGTCGGCTTTATGGTATATCCGACCTCGGTGGATGAGCTGATTGCCGTTGCCGACCAAAAGATGCTGATGCCGCCGAAATCGACCTGGTTTGAACCCAAGCTCGCCGACGGCATAATTTCCAAACCCAACGACGGTACGGCCGCAAAACCCGCCGCCGAAAAAGCGGCTCCCGGCGCAGCCTGAGGCTTAAACACACCGCCGTTGCCACAAAAGCACAAAACGCAAAACATAAGCCACAAGGACGCAAAACATAAACCACAAGGACGTAAACCGCAAAACATAAGCCACAAAAACACAAGCAACAAGGACACCACCAACATGAGCAAACATCACATAAGCTGGGAAAACATTCAGGAATGGAGCGCCGACATCGCGCATAAAATCGCTGCCGACTGCCCCGACATCAACCACATGACGCTCGTCGCCGTTTCCCGCGGCGGCCTGATACCCGCGCAGCTGATAGCCTACCGGCTCAACATCCGCGATATCCGCGTCATGAAGCTGATTTCCTACGACAGCGACAACAAACGCGGCGAAACCAAAGACATCTCGACCGACCGCCTGTTTGACGGCAGCGACGTCTATTTCATTGACGACCTCGCAGATTCCGGCGAAACCGTGCGTTATCTGCGACGCCGTTTCCCCAATGCCCGCCAGTGCACGCTGATAACCAAAGACTGCTGCGCCGAACAGCCGGATTTGAGTGCCGTAACCCTCCCCGGCGACGCTTGGATTGTCTTTCCCTGGGACGTGGACTAACGCTGCCCCGTCTGTCCCGCTGCACGCTGCCCCGTCCGTCCGCTGCCCTGCCCCGCCTCGCTGCCCCGTCCGTCCTGCTGCACGCTGCCCCGTCTGCCCCGCCTCGCTGCCCCCGTCCGTCCCGCTGTTGCGTCCCCTCCCCCGTTGTTTCCGTCGCCGGCTGCGCTCTTATTTCCCATAATTACGGACATCAGCCCCTGATGCAAAAAAATCTTCCTCCGGGGGTTGACTTTTATTTTTTTCCTCTTAAATATGTAAAGCTTTTGAAATTATTATAAACTCTAAATATTATTTGGTTATGAAACATGTATTGAAAAACAAGAAGAAAACGGGAATCATTTTGAGTGTATTGTCCTTATTGCTGGCACCCGCTGCCTTTTGTACGGCGCATGGCGTACCGTTCTGGCAGGGACTGGCAGTCTGGGTCACGGTATATGCCGCCGGGGCTGTGGTTTTGTGGGGAAGAATAAAGCTCTCCCAAGCTTAAACAGCTGACATATACGGTTGCAATTCCCGGCATCTTGCCCCTGTTTTCTTTCGTAAAGAGCGCGTCAGTTCCCCAACCGGAAAGCGCGCCTTTTTTTATTTGCGCCTATGCCGCGCGAAGCCGCCTGCCGCCAGCCTCTTCTCCCTCCCGCCTCACAGGCCGCACCGCTCTTCCGGTCAACGCCGTATCATAAGCAGCACCGCCTCAGCCCCCGCCCCGCATCACGCGGCATTTTTTTGTCAAAAAAAACGCTTGCAATTTGCCGCAGGCTGTGTTATCCTCACACCGTTTTAGTTAATTTTATGTCTTATTTAAAAATCATTTTTTATGAAAATTATTAGAATTAATCCTCAGGCAGCCGATGGCGCCAAGGAGAAGATTGTACGCGTGTTAACCTTTGCCAACGGCAGTTACGCCCTGCATTTTGCCGACAAAAAAGGTCAGAGTTTCCTCGCATTGTATGACTGGCAGGGATATCTGATTAAAGAAAATGTCCGTGCCGAAAGCGCATACATTTTCAAAAACGGAAGTTACATTCTGCTTTACGAACCGACCAACAACGTGGCCGGTGCCGGCAAAGTCCGTTTCCGCCGCGAATACCGTATGTTCACGCGCAACGGAAGGCTTGTTTTTGACGACATTTCGAGTTTTGTACCGCTTGCCGGCGACTGGGTTGTTTTGTTGCAAAACGGCGTCAAAACCCTGTATGACGACAAGTACAACAGGATCGACGGCGGCACCCGCTACGACTTCGTCAAGTTCGACGGCGGTTATGCGCGCGTTACGGCCCGCGAAATTCCCGTCGGCGAAGCTGCGCCGCTGATGCCCGGAGACGCCGGAAAATGGCTTCCCTACAACACCCGCCTCAAAGCCCTCTATCGCGGCACGTCCGCCAAAACGGCCGGGCTGGCGTATGATTGGGAGCTGTTTGACGAACAGGGAAACGAGATGTATTCGGTTAACAACGGCCTCGCTGTTTTCGGCGGCGGCTATATGCTGACCCTTTACCACGACGGCAAAGTCTTTTTCCACTATCCTGACGGAGCCATGGGCGCAGAAACATCGCTGTATTCCGGAGCGCGCAAAAACATCGCCTGTCTGGTCAAACTGACTCTGACAAAGATGTCTCCCAAAGAATGCAACGGACAGACCGGCATGACATACCGTCTGAGCCGCGAAACCAAAAACAACGTGCCTTTGGCTTATCTGCTCAGGGGAATCAGCGACGTGTACGAATTTTCCAACGGAAATTTCAGTTGCGTCTGCGACGGCAAACTTTGCTTCTTTGAAGAAAACGCCGAGGAACCGCTGTTGACGCTGCCAACCGGCGAAAACGTCTGTTTCCTGCCCGACGGGCGGTACTGGAACATCGACGAGAAAACGCTGTGCAGCCAAAGCCACAAGGTTCTGCTGGAGCGCGTCGACGCTGTTGCCGACCTCGGCGAGTGGTACATTGTCAGCCAGAACGGCACCCACACGGTGTATGATTCTGACGGCAACCGCATCGCCGGAAAAGTTTGTTTCATCCGCAAAATCAACGGAATTCTGGTTCTGCGGCTTGAAAACGGCCAAATCGGCCTCGTGCACCGTTACGGAAAAGCGGTTCTCCCGCCGATGGACGAATGGCGCTATGTCTTTGAAGAGCGTGCATTCTGAAATCATCTGCCTGAAATTAAAAAAACGTCCGATAATCGGACGTTTTTTTATTGCCTCAACGCCGGCCGCCCGACCATCTGCCGCCGGCAGTTCTTCCGCCGCCACGTGCCAGTCCGGCTCATCTGCCGTCTTTCATTCCCCGACGGTATAGTCCTCTTCATACGCCACGTTATGGCGGATACCGCGGTAATGGTTCAGTCCGAGTATCCGCCCGGCATAGTCGATATTCCCCTGCGAGCGGTAAAAGCCCATTGCTTCGCGTTTCTTTTCCACCGCTGCCGAAATGTCCAGATAATGCGTCGGCATCGCCATCGCGCCCCAGACTTCATAGTAAACCGGCACCGCCTTCACCGCGCTGTTTTCCCGGCGCAGGCGGCGGAAAAACGCCGACACGACAACATGGTCTTTATGGCTGTCCAGCCCGTGCGGCATAAACACATAGTCATACCCCGACAAATCCAGTTTTTGAAACAGGCGGTAAGCCTCAATCAGATTGCCGTCTTCCGCCCGCATAAACTGATAAAACCGCACGTCAAAAAACTGCATCACCTCTTCGAATTCAGCCTCGCGCACCCGCCGCACCTCATCGGGCTTGGAACGGTCGCCGCCCTTGGCGCCGTCGGTCAGAAGAATAACGTCGCACTGCGGCCCGTACAGCGCCAGCAGCCCGCCGCAGCCGATAGTTTCGTCGTCCGCATGCGGCGCCAAAATGCAGATTTTATCCGTCGGTTTAATCGCCAGCGGTTTCGGCTTAACCAGTTCCGGCAAATCATAACCATGCAATTTACTCTGAATCCAACGTCTTAATTTGCGCATCATACCTCCGTCCGTCTTTATTGCATTAATCTTCAGCACACACCGGCTTCTGCTCCCATGCCGCAGCAGGTTTGGCCCCATGCTCCCGCACAGATTTCCGCCCGCACCTCCGCAGCAGGTTTGCCCCGCGCGCCTGCACCGGTTTTCGTTCCGTACCTCCGCAGTAGCTTTCGCCCCGCGCGCCCGCACCGGTTTCCGCTACTTCTGCTCAACCCTCTTAACCAATGCCCAGGCAACATAGTCCGACATCCTCTTATGCCAGACGAAACTTTCCCCTTCGCCGAGCGGCAGCGGCGCCTCGCGGCGTTTCTTGTATTTGCGCAGGATATACGATACTCCGCCCCACCTGAGCGTCAGCTTGTTCAAAACTTTCCAGTCCGGGCGCCAGCTCGCCGAATAGCGGTGCACGGCATAAGCATCCTTGTTGTCGGTGCCGAAGTGGTCATAATCGTACACGAACGAATTGGGATAAAACTCTATCCGCCCCGACTTGACAAACGTTTCCTTCAGCCCGTATTTTTCAGTCAGCACGTCGGCAAAATACGCGGGGTTCGGCTTCAGATTAAAACTCCCGTCGGGATTGACAAACGCCAAATCGTCATAAACCGCCAGCAGGTCTTTGACCACGCCGTTGTGCGGCACCGCCCCGACCAGCGCCGGGTTCAGCCCCCGTGCCGACCCGCACTTCTGGCAGCCCATAAAATAGTCGTGCTCTAAAAACTCATCAAGCGGCTTAATCACCTCTTCATCGGTATCCATATAAATTCCGCCCTCGTGGTACAGCGCATACAAACGGACGTAATCCGACGCAAACGCATACTGTTTTGCCGCAATTGCCTCCCGGAAATAACGGTTGTCAAACTTGTCGATGCAGTCGTTGCCCCAACGCACGATTTCATATTCCGGCAGCACCTTGTGCCACGTTTCCATACATTTTTTCTCAATCTCGCCGAAATCTTTGTCGCCAAACCAGACGTAATGGATTTTCTTGGGTATCATGCTCATTCCTTTGCTGTCAGTTATTTCCCTTCTGCCCGTGCCGCGGCAGCAGCCAGTCCCCCAACCGCAGCCACAGTTATGCCTCCGCGCTGCCATTGCCAACCCGTTCGACACCACATGTCCGCAATCGCACCCGGCACACAGCCAGAAGTCTATCCTCCCCGGCAAAAAAATCCATCACTTTCGTCCGCTTGTACACAACCCGCTTTTTCTGCATTTTTCCTCCCCGATAAAAAATTGCTTGCAAAAATATTTTTTATTGATTATGGTATGCGTCAGCGTCGGGGGTTTCCAATCCGCCGGCACGGTTTCGGGACTTAGCTCAGCCTGGTAGAGCGCTTGCTTTGGGAGCAAGATGCCGTTGGTTCGAATCCAATAGTCCCGACCAATACTAACAAGCCCTGCCCTTGCGGCGGGGCTTTGTTATGTCCGAAAGGCCGGCTCGGGATTTGAAACGACGACCGTCAATACGCGGAACAACTATTGTCATTCCGGTTTCTTGGAGTGTTTGGCAAGATGCCTCCGGCCAACAGAAAACACCCGAATGCTGTCGGGCGTCTCTTGCGTTTCCTCTCGTCCGGTCCCTCTGGCAGTCGTTCTCACGCCTCCCCCGCGGCGGACTGCCGACGTTCTATCCGTTCATAATGTGCGGTAAATCCGCGCCAGCACAAACTCCCGACATCAAGGCAGCGGTTTTCCAAATCCTTTTCCGCCCGGGCCGCATCAACAGTATCTTTCTCCCTGACGCCGTAAACCGTAAACACATTTATAAAATTATGCTGTACCTCAAAAGCGGTATAAACGGCAATACCGCCGTCCGCAACCGGAACATCTCCGTTTTCTGCTGGCTTGACCGTGCATTTAAAGATTGCGCGGCTTGCTGCGAGAGGAACGCAGTCTGCCGTTGTCCCGCGTTCGTCCTCCATTTGCAGCAGCGGCTTTCCTGCATCGGCATTGACCCGAATTGTCATCTTGCCTTTAAATACGTCCCCCGTTCCCTGCCAGTCGGGTTCCCATTCCCCCGCCAGCATATCGGCCAACTGTCGGTGGGATTGTACAAACAGCCGCTTTTTCAGCTCTTCCTCCTGTTCCGGCGTAAAGCGGGAAACCTCTTCGTCAAAGTCCCGGGAAGAGGCCGTGCCGCCGACTATGGTCATCCGATTTTGCGTGCTGAGCTTCGGCGCTCTGCCGATAAGATAATCAAAGGCGCTTTTCGCCTGCGAATCAAGCAGCGATATGTCGGCACCATTGTCCAGCAGATACTTTGCCACCTCATACTGCCCTTCCTGCAGCGCATACATCAAAGCGGTGCGCTTCCCGTTGCGAATGCAGTCATCATCCGTATCATGAACGCAGTTCCCATCGTCCGTCCGATGATTTATGTCGGCACCCGCGGCAAGCAAAATCCTGACACTTTCGAGATAGCCGTACTGTGCCGCCGTTTGCAGCGGCGTCTTGCCAAAATCGTTCGTTTCGTCGACGTTGGTTTGCTGCCTCTGCTGCCCCAGAGCGATAAGCCGGCGCAGATTTTCGGGATACGCGATGCTCAAATCCAGCAGTTTCATCGGCGAAACGTCGTCAGGAAGCCGCTTTTCTATCTCCGCCCACGGTGCCCCCGTCAGCAGAAGATAGTTCACGTTGTCCGGCGCAATTCGCTTAAAGTACTCCGATGACGGCGGATTGAGAACATTCAGCGCCGCGTTTAACGCCCGTTCGGAGCTGACGCCGAACACGCCTGCATAATGCTCCTGCAACATATCGACAGCCTTTCGGTAGCCGATACCGTAATTCAAAACGCTGTTGAATTTTCTGAAATTGTAATACGACTGCACTGCCCATTCCGTATAGGGAAACGCCCGCCAGTCTTCCGCTTTTTCGTCAAAAGACGGCTGGTACTGAATATCCAGCGCATGGACATACGCCTTCGCATAATAAACAAAACGGATGCTGCCGCTGCAATTGGCCATTTTCTCCCGCTCGCTCATGTCAACATAGTCTCCCAAGTCGCGCGGGAAATCATATTTCCTGTCAACAGGACAGGTGGAAATCATGAGGGTCTGCGCCCCGTGCCCGCCTCCGGCAATATCAAAATAATAAATCAGGCCGTGCTTTTTGGCCAGGTCGCAAGGCAAGATGACCCACATCGGATCCTCTGCATCCATCCAGTAAGGAACGGCCTTGAGCAGACACGTCATGTCGGCATAACATTTTTGAAAATCGCCTTGTATAAGCTTGTCATATTCTTCTTTCCACCACGCCGCCTGCCAGTTGTCGCCCGCCAGATATTCCGCCGTTTCGTTATGCGCCGCCGCTGCCATTTCCCGGTATTCCGGCGAAGAAATCTTTTCCGGCTTGTAAAGCTGCCACAAAATCAACAGCTGATACCTCTGCGCCAGCGTCCGCACCGGGATTTTCTCCAGATATTCCAGATAATACTCCGGATCATAATACATAATCAGCCACGGATCCAGCTCGTTTTCAGGCGCGTATGCCGGCTCGCGCCTGACATATTCCGGAATATTTAAGGGCAAAGTCGGATGCTCGTATTCCCGGATGTATTCGGGATTAACCCGGCGCGCTATGGAGAACCCTTTTGCCGTTTTCTCCCCGTCGCCGGCATTCTCCTGCGCCCATGCCGAAACGCCGCCCCCGAGCAAAAACACCCAAACCCACAACAGTACAATTTTTTTCATCTCTGCCTCCGCCATTCACACCAGACACCACCTGCCTGCCGCATATTTCCGCCACATTCGGACACATACGTTACTTCCGGATACATTCGCCGCTTATAAATTCTCTCCGAAACATACGCTGCTTATAAACCCTTTCCGAAACATACGCCGTCTGTCAGAGACAGATAACATACCCGTAAAAGCCCGTCAATAGATATTGCACCGTTATACTGTCAAAAAGATTTTGCAATTCCGATTATTCGACCCTGTCCGTTCCCCAACGCCCGCCGAACGCCATGCATATTTCTCTTGTAAAAAAATGCTGATAAAAAACGACCCTTTTATTTCTACAGTTAAAATCCGTCCCCGTCTATCTTGAAATGCCGGTTTTCCACCGAAGAAAAGGCAGCCAAACAATGCGGAAACTGTAGAAATAAAAGGGTCGTTAAAAATCTACAGACAGAAAGGACGCAGAATGCCGGAAATCTCAATAATTATCCCATGTTACAAAGTGGAAAAATACTTACCGCGCTGCCTGGATTCCGTCCTCAGCCAGACTTTTTCCGACTTTGAGGCAATTTGTGTCAACGACGGCTCTCCCGACAGCTGCGGCGAAATTCTGGCAGACTACGCAGCAAAAGATTCCCGCATCAAAATCCTCACCCAGCAAAACCAGGGGCTTTCCATGGCTCGCAACAACGGCTTGAAACTGGCACGGGGAAATTTTATTTACTTCCTCGATTCCGATGACTTCATCCACCCTCAGCTTTTGGAAATAACCCACGCTCTGGCGCTGCAGCATCAGGCCGACATGGTCAGTTTCGCATATATTTATCATAAAAGCGGGGAGCAGCAACAGCAAACGCGCTATAATCCAGACGGCATTCCCGTAAAAGTTACTTCCGACCCGTTTTTCCATGGGACATCCAAAGGCAAAAAACACAAAATTTACTGCACGGCATGGACAAAGCTTTTCCGGAAGTCCCTGCTTCGGGGGACAGAATTTATTCCGCACATTCAGTTTGAAGATTATCCCTATGTTTTTGCGCTCTTAGCCCAAAAGCCGCGCACCGTCATCATTGACGTACCGCTTTATTTTCAAACTGCAAATTCCGAATCTATCACGCAATCTGTCCCCAAACCGCAACAAATCAAAGACTACCGCCGCGGCATAGATTTTCTGTACGGCATTCTCCGCCAAGACGGTTTGCAGGCGGAATTCTCCGCCATGAAGACCCGCCTTATCCCCTCCCTCCTCAAACAACAGTTGGGGAGATGCAGACGGTCGCCAGCCCCCGTCAGGGAACAGATGTTCCGCACATTTGCCGCCGAATTGCAGGACCTGGAGCAAAAAGGGCTTCTGCAGCCCCGCGGCCATAAGCTGCCGAGATATTTAACCTATAAATATCTGATATGGAGATATAAGCATGAAATCTCACCCCAGCTTCCCGACGCCAAAGAGCCGCAGCGCCGAAACATATTCATAAAAATTAAAAAAAAGTCATCGTGCCGGAAAATTTATTTCTTGGGCATAAAAGTTTTCTCCGTACGATATACTGAAGATTGCATCCGCCGGGAATTATTCGGCCTGCCGCTGTTTAAAAGCAAAAAGGCGTACTATGCCGCTCCCGGCGGGATGAAACTGGACGCCCGCAATTTCCGTCCGCTGGATATAGATAACACGGCGCTGCTTAACGAATTGAAAAAAGCCGGCCGTTTCACCTATATTCCCAACCCCGGAAACCTCGGAGATATGCTCATTGGCGCGGCAACCCTGCAGTTTTTCGCCCAAAACAATCTGCCCTGTACCCTGTTTGGCGAAAAAGGCTGTTCCGTCGCCGCCGGCGATACCGTTGTTTACGGCGGGGGCGGCGCATGGATTCCCGATTATGAAAAAAGTTACGTTAATATGCTCCCTCTTTTCGCCCGTGCTGCCAAAATTATCATTTTGCCCGGCAGTTTTTACCAATGCGGCAAGTTGCTGGAGGTTCTGGATGAACGTTTCGTCGTGTTCTGCCGGGAAGAGCAGTCTTATAATTATCTGGTCAGCGCCCGGACAAAAGCAAAAATCATCTTGGACCACGATATGGCGCTGCGTCTGCAAAAGGACATTCTGACGCCCGACAGCCTGAATATCCCTTACTCCGATTTTTATATGGTTAATACAATTCGCCAAAATTACGCCCCCGGCAAAGATGTCGGCGTTTTTCTGCGCAACGACTGCGAAAAAAAGCCGGATATCATCTGCCCTCAGGGCGATATTGACCTCTCCGCCATGGGCGGCTGCTCCGTCAAATCTTCCCGGGAACACATCGCCTTTTCGGCTATGCTCATGCTGAGCGTGGTTGACAGCGTGCAAACCGTCATCACCGACCGTCTGCACGTCGGCATTGCCGCAGCGCTGCTGGGAAAAGAAGTCTATTTGCTGGACAATTCATATCGCAAACTTTCCGAAGTTTACAAACGTTCTCTGCAGTCGCTGAGCAACGTGCACATGTGCCGGACCTGGCCCGAAAACACCGCTGCGGGAAGCCAAGCAACAGATAACTTTGCAAAACTTGCCGCTCTCGCCCTAAAATAACAAATTGCTTTTCCCTGCGCACCTCTGTACCTGCCCGGCTCTCCGTGCCGCACGTTTCGCCGCAACACCGCCCCACTCTCCCACAAGCACCTTTCCCCGCTCCCGCCCTGCGCTCATCTCTTTCCCCCGGCGACTTTCTCTGCGCCTTCCGCCTCCCTGCGCCTGTCCTGCCCCATATCCCCGCCTTCCGAAAATCGGGGAAAAGGCAGAAAAAATCCTTGCATTTTTCTGCCGTTATGCTAAATAAAGCCGCGATAAAATGATAATAACGGACAGCCGGCGGATGACTCCGGCGCTTTGTGTCGTGGTAAAAACGCCCGGCCCTGCCGCCCCTGCAAAGGGCTCCGGCAGATAAAAGCCCGCGTTTTCGGCTCTGCCGCTCCCGCAGGGAACACGGCGGACGAAAGCCTGCGTTTATCCGCAGCCGGAATTCGCCGCACCATAACGGATGCTGCGGAAGACGGCCGCACCCCGCAAAGCCCCGCCAAAGCCGGACTGCCCGACAACACAACTTAAACTCTAATTTAAGGATATTTAAATGTCAGATGTGAAAATGAAAATGATGGACGGGAACGAAGCGGCCGCTTCGGTTGCCCACCGCATGAACGAAGTCTGCGTTATCTACCCGATTACCCCGTCTTCTCCGATGGGCGAATGGGCGGATGCGTGGTCTGCGGCCAAACAGAAGAACCTCTGGGGCGTGGTTCCGGATGTGCAGGAAATGCAGTCCGAAGCCGGTGCCGCCGGCGCATGCCACGGCTCCCTGCAGGCCGGTTCTTTGACCACCACCTTTACGGCTTCTCAGGGTTTGCTCCTGATGATTCCGAATATGTACAAAATCGCCGGCGAACTTTCTCCGTTCGTCATGCACGTTGCCGCCCGTTCGCTCGCGTACCACGCGTTGTCGATTTTCGGCGACCACACTGACGTTATGAGCTGCCGCCAGACCGGTTTTGCGATGCTCTGCTCCAACTCGGTGCAGGAAGCGCACGACATGGCCGCGATTGCGCAGACTTCGACGCTGCGTTCGCGCGTTCCGTTCATGCACTTCTTTGACGGTTTCCGCACCTCGCACGAAATCAAGAAAATCAAACTGCTGTCTGACGACGACCTCCGCGCCATGCTCGAAGGCGTAGACTACCAGTTCAACGCCAAACACGCGCTGCGTCCGGAATCCCCGGTCATCCGCGGTACGGCGCAGAACCCGGACGTCTTCTTCCAGGGCCGCGAAGCTTCCAACAAATATTATGACGCCGTTCCCGGCATCGTTCAGGAAGAAATGGACAAGTTCGCCAAAATCTCCGGCCGCCAGTATCACATTGTTGAATACTACGGCGCGGCTGATGCCGAACAGGTTATCGTCATTATGGGCTCCGGCGCTGAAACCGTTCAGGAAACGATTGACTACCTGAACGCGCAGGGTCAGAAGCTCGGCGTTCTGAAAGTACATCTGTATCGTCCGTTCCCGGCCAAGGCGTTTGTTGCCGCTCTGCCGAAATCGGCGAAAGTCGTTTCCGTACTTGACAGAACCAAAGAGTCCGGCGCAACCGGCGAACCGCTGTATCTGGACGTTGTCGCCACTTTGGCGCAGGCTGCCGCGGCAGGCGAAATCAGCATGCCGAAGATTCTGGGCGGCCGTTACGGTCTGTCTTCCAAAGAGTTCACGCCGGGCATGGTCAAGGCCGTGTTCGACAACGCCGTATCCGCCAACCCGGTTAACGGTTTCTCCGTCGGTGTAAACGATGACGTAACCCACAAATCTCTGGCTTATGACGACAGCATCGACACCGAGGGCAAGGACGTTGTCCGCGCCGTCTTCTTCGGTCTGGGTGCAGACGGTACCGTCGGCGCCAACAAGAACTCGATTAAGATTATCGCCGAAGACGCCGGCAAGTACGGCCAGGGCTACTTCGTCTATGACAGCCGCAAGTCCGGCTCGATGACGACGTCGCACCTGCGCTTCTCCGACAACCCGATTAAGTCCGCCTACCTGATTAACAAGGCTGACTTCGTTGCCTGCCACCAGTTCCAGTTTATGAACAAGGTGGACATCTTGGGCATCGCCAAACCGGGCGCAACCTTCCTGTTGAACGCGCCGTATGACGCAAACGAAGTCTGGAATCACCTGACTTATGAAGTTCAGAAGCAGATTATCGACAAGAAGCTGAAGTTCTACACCATCAACGCCGTAGAAGTTGCGCGCGAAACCGGCATGGGCCAGCGCATCAACACCATCATGCAGGCGTGTTTCTTCGCGATTTCCAACATTCTGCCGCGCGAACAGGCGATTGCGGAAATCAAGAACGCTATTAAGAAGACTTATTCCAAGAAGGGCGACGCGATTGTTCAGAAGAACTTTGCCGCGGTTGACGCTTCTCTGGCGCACATGCACGAAGTCGTTATTCCGGCGGAACCGACGTCTGCGCTGCACACCGCTCTTCCGGTACCGGCCGACGCTCCTGAATTCATTCAGAAAGTAACCGGCGAAATCATTGCCGGCCGCGGCGAACAGCTGCCGGTATCCGCTTTTGCCGACGTTGTCGACGGCACCTGGCCGACCGGCACGACCCAGTACGAAAAGCGCTGCATCGCGACCGAAATCCCGGTATGGGATCCGGAAACCTGTATCCAGTGCGGCAAATGCTCTATCGTCTGCCCGCACGGCGTTATCCGTATGAAAGTGGCTTCTGACGAAGAACTCGCCAATGCTCCGGCAAGCCTGAAGCGCGCCGACTACAAAGGCAAAGAGTTCGCCGGCAAGAAGTTCATTCTGCAGATTTCTGCCGAAGACTGCACCGGCTGCGGTATTTGTACCTCGGCCTGCCCGGCGAAGAACAAAGCCGATCCGGAAAAGAAGGCCATCAATATGGATCATATCGAAAACCATATCGAAGCCGAAGTTGCCAACTGGAAGTTCTTTGAAACCCTGCCGTATGTAAAGCGTACCGACGTTGCGAAGAACCTGCCCAAGACCACGCAGATGATTCAGCCGCTGTTTGAATTCTCCGGCGCCTGCGCGGGCTGCGGCGAAACCCCGTATGTTAAATTGCTGACCCAGCTGTTTGGCGACCGCATGGTTGTTGCCAACGCGACCGGCTGCTCTTCGATTTACTCCGGCAACCTGCCGACCACGCCGTACACCAAGGACGAAAAGGGCCACGGTCCGGCTTGGGCGAACTCGCTGTTTGAAGACAACGCCGAATTCGGTCTCGGCATGCGCTTCTCAATTGACCAGCAGACCGCAACCGCCAAAGCTTTGCTTGAAGGCCTGAAGTCTGAACTGGGCGACGTTGCCGAAAAGATTATGTCCAACCCGCAGAAGACGGACGCCGAAATCGACGCCCAGCGTGAAAACGTCAAGGCTCTGCGCGCCAGACTGGCCGGCATGAACAGCAAGGAAGCCAAAGAGCTCGACAACCTCGCCGATTACCTGATTAAGAAATCCGTCTGGATTTTGGGCGGCGACGGCTGGGCTTATGACATCGGCTTCGGCGGTCTTGACCACGCGATTGCGTCCGGCAAGAACGTCAACATCCTGGTAATGGATACCGGCGTTTACTCCAACACCGGCGGCCAGCAGTCCAAGGCAACCCCGATGGGCGCTTCGGCGAAGTTCGCTACCGCGGGTAAGGCTCTGCCGAAGAAAGATCTGGCAATGATTGCCATGTCTTACGGCAATGTCTATGTTGCTCAGGTTTCCATGGGTGCGAACGACATGCAGGTCATCAAGGCGATGAACGAAGCCGAAGCTTTTGACGGCCCGTCCATCATCATTGCTTACTCGCACTGTATCGCTCAGGGCTTCAACCTGATTGACGGTCTGACCCACCAGAAAGAAGCGGTAGATACCGGCTCATGGCCGCTGTACCGTTACAATCCGGACAACGTCAAGGAAGGCAAGGCGCCGCTGATGCTTGATTCCAAAGCGCCGAGCAAGCCTTTGAGCGACTATATGTCGAGCGAAACCCGCTTCCAGGTAGTCAAGAAGGCTAATCCGGAACGTTACGAAACGCTTTTGAACAAAGCGCAGGAAAACGTTAACGAAAAACGGAGCCTGCTGGAACATATGTCCCAGTACGTCTAAGATCAACGGGGCGGCGCACGCCGGAGAGAAAAACTCTTCCGTTGCAAACCCGCCCCGCTGACATACCAAAGCCGGCTTCACCGCCGACACCAAAGCCGTCTGCTCTCACGAACAGGCGGCTTTTTATTGCCCGCGCGCTCCCCCCACCACTCCTCCTCTCTCTTTACTCCCCTGCCCTCCCACGCTCTCCCCCCTCTCCATACCGCCCATTCTTTCCCCCCCTGCCCCTCTCCCGTGCCACACTCTCGCACCTCCCCGCGCCACACACCGTCGGCACAAAAGACTCCCCGCGCTCGCACTCCCTGCACGCCCCCCTCTCCCGCCACACCGCCCCATTGCCTGTGGCGCTGCCACACAAAGACCTCACCGCGCCACACTCCCTGCCCTCTATTCCCCACAGCCACACTTCAGCCCCACCTCATCCGCCCCGTCGCTAGTGGCGCTGCCTCCCGCCGGAACTTTTCGCCATAAAAAGACAATAACTCTTTACAAACCGTTCCCGATATGGCACAATCACCGCCATAAGATAGTTTTTAAGGAGTGCCCGCCCATGGATAGCAACGCTGTTTGTCTGCACAATGCCACCGTCTACGCCGGTTTCTCGGTGATGAAAAATTGTGCCGTTTACATCAAAGACGGCAAAATTGCCGACGTTTATAACGAAAGGCGGTTCAAGCAAAAAAAGTTTTCGCCCCAGGTTCGCATCATAGATTTGATGGGCGCCAGCCTGCTCCCGGGGTTTGTCGATACCCACATTCACGGCAGCGGCGGCTATTCCACCGACGACGCCTCGCCGGAAGCCATTTTGAAAATGTCCGAATTTCTGGCGGAAAACGGGGTAACCTCTTTCATTCCGACCATCAACGCCTCGCCTGAGCCTGAGCTGATGAAAAAAATGAAAGCAATTTTAAAAGCGATGGGCAAAGAAAAAGGCGCCAGGATTTTGGGAATGCATTTGGAAGGGCCGTTTCTCTCCCCCGAACGCATCGGCGGACAGTTGGCCGAAGGCTTATCTGCCGTCGATTTGGATTATATGAAGCGGATTGTCAAAGCCGGACAGGGAAAAATCATCAATATGACCGTCGCGCCCGAGCTCAAAAATATGCGCGAGCTGGCGCTCTATTGCATTAGTCAGGGAATTATCCTTCAGGCAGGGCACACCAATGCCTCCTACGAACAGATGATTGAGGGGATGCAGGTCAAGATTATGCACCTGACCCATATGTTTAACGCGATGCGCCCGCTGCACCACCGCGAACCCGGCGTGGTCGGCGCGGGGCTGATACATCAGGAGCTTTCCTGCGAATTCATCGGCGACGGGGTTCATACCAATCCGAAATTGATTACCCTTTTGATGCAGAGCAAGCCGATTGACAAACTGGTGATGATTACCGACGCTTTGAAATACGCTCATGCCACCCCGCCGGAAGACGCCGACTTTTACTTTGACAAGTGTTTCAAACGCAAAGCCGATGAAGTCATTATCGGTTCGGGAATTACGATGTACGACGGTTTTCGCAATCTGCTCGAATTTGGCGTGCGGGTCGAAGACGCCGTCAAGATGACGTCGGTTAATCCGGCGGAAATTATGAAGCAAAACGGCAAAGGGATGATTATCCCCGGGTTTGATGCCGATTTGCTGATAATGGACAAAGACTTTAATTTGATTGATACCGTGGTTGGCGGAAAATTTATACGGGAGAAAAAATAATGCGCGTGATTATCAAAAACAATTATGACGAATGTTCTTTATGGGCTGCCCATTATGTGGCGTATAAGATAAAAGCCTTCCGCCCGACACCGGAAAAGCCCTTTGTGCTTGGGCTGCCGACCGGTTCCACCCCCCTCGGAATGTATCAGAGGCTGATAGAAATGGTCAAGGCGCAAGAGCTCTCGTTTGCAAACGTGGTTACGTTCAATATGGACGAATACATCGGCCTGCCGCCGGAACATCCCCAGAGCTATCATTATTTTATGCATGAAAACTTTTTCAAGCATATTGATATCCGCCCCGAAAACATCAATATCCTAAACGGAATGACCACGGACTTTGGCAAAGAATGCGCTGAGTATGAGGAAAAAATCCGCCGATACGGCAAAATCCATTTGTTTATCGGCGGCGTGGGAGAAGACGGACACATTGCCTTCAACGAGCCGGCATCGTCTCTGGCTTCCCGCACCAGGGTAAAAACGCTGACCCGGGATACGATTAAGGCCAATTCGCGCTTTTTTGACGGCGATGAGAGCCGGGTTCCGACCATGGCTTTAACCGTGGGCGTGGGAACGATTATGGACGCCGAAGAAGTTATGATTTTGGCAACCGGCCCCAAAAAAGCCCGCGCTGTGCACCATGCGATTGAATGCGGCATAAACCACATGTGGCCGGTAAGCATTTTGCAAATGCACCGTTACGGGATTATTGTCTGCGATGAACCGGCGGTCTGCGAGCTTAAGACCGATGTTGTCAATTATTTCAAAGATATTGAAAGCAGAAACGTCCCGTAAAAGCGCAACGCCCCTGCCGCTGTCCGCAGCTGCCGCCATTCCCCCGTAACGCCCCGATACGTCGCCGCTGCCATCGCCCACAACCACGCACCGTTGCCACCATCGTGGCCCGTGCCGCCCTCGTTGCCCGTGGCGCCGCCGACACTTCTCCGCACCGCTGTCCTGCCCGCACCTCATCGCCTGTGCCGCAGACACTACCGCTGCCCGCAACCGCCGCCCTCGTTGCCCGATACGTCGCCGCCGCTTCTCCTACAAATCAATTCTGAGCCAGGTAAACAGCACATTGCCGTCGTTTTTCAGTCCCGGCACATACGTTGCATTCAACGAAAAATTCTTGTACGTTACCGCCGCAATCGGCAGCGGCAAAGGCACCGGAATATACGAATACTCGTGCCTCTGCGTCACGCCGAGCGTATAGCCGTATCCCCAATGCCAGTTTTTCTCTTCGTCAATCGCTTTGTTGATGAGGTACGCATAACCGAACATCGTCTGCATATAATCGTTAGAATCCTTAAACGCAATCGCATACAGCCCGTGCCAGTTTTCGCCCTCGTAGCGCGTCAGCCCGAAGCCCAGCCCCCACGGCTCTTCGTTATATTTGTCGATATGCTCGTCATCATACGTCAGCCGGTTGTGCCAGACCCTGAGCGGCAGCATAACGTTCCATGTCCCCTCGTCATAGGTCTGCCGCACGTCTTGCTTCAAGCCGCTGAAATAGTCTTCAATCACCCCGGCGCGGGCTTTCTGCACTGTTCCCGCCGCCGTCATCGCCGCCAATAATAAGGCATAAAAAATCTTCTTCCGCATAGTCCGTAATAGTCCGTTCGTCATCATTGCAAATACAGCAAAATCTTAGCGGCTTTCTGCAAAAGTTAAATATTTTTTTACACTTTTGCCCTAGTTTTTACATATTCCGATAACCTTGAGACCAAAGGAAAGTTCTATGCGTATTTTTTCCGTCCGCCTTGCCGCGGCTCTTCTTCTGTCCCTTTCGCTTGCCGCCTGCCAGGCCTCCGGCACCGCCGGAAGTTCCCGCGGCGCCAATGCCAGCGTTTTCACCAACATTCTGACCCTGCAGTTTTAAACCGCCTCTGAAGATTAAACAGCCCGCCAAAGTATAAACCGCTCCGGCTTTATCCGTCTTAAATCTCCGACCGCTATAAGTTTTAAACCGTTTTTAGTTTAAGGAACCGCACCGCCATGATAGATTTGCACACCCACTCCACCGCCTCCGACGGCTTTCTTTCTCCGTCCGAACTCTTGCACGCCGCCGAAAAAATCGGGCTGGAAGCACTGGCGCTGACCGACCATGACGCCGTTTCGGGACTGGACGAGCTGCATGCGGCCGCCGCCAAAAAACGCAAAGTGGAAATCGTCAACGGCGCTGAACTTTCGGTATTTTATCCCGGCGCGGAAATGGAAATCCTCGCGCTGGACATTCCCGAAAAATCCCTGCCCGCGTTCCGCGAATATCAGCAAAACGAACTCGCGCGCCGCGACCAAATGGCGCACCGCCGCATCGAGCTGCTGCAAAATTTCGGCGTCGACATCACCTATGAAGAAGTCGCCCTGGACAAAGACGGCAACCCGCGCACGCAAATCCGCCGTCCGCATTTCACCGACGTCCTGCTCAAAAAAGGCTATATCCAAAACACCGAAGAAGCATACAAAGTCGTTTTCGCCCGCGGCGGCATCGCCTTTGTCGAAAACCGCCCCGCCCCCGCCGCGGAGATTATAGACTTCATCCGCAGCAACGGCGCCGCCGCGGTTATGGCGCACCCGATACACACTAAATTCAAGCCGGACATTCTCTACAACGTCGTCCGCGAGCTGCAACAGGCCGGCCTGAGCGGCATTGAGGTCTTTCACGCCTCGCAGCCCCGTGCCAACCGCCAGCTTTATCTGGACATCATCCGCGACCTCGGGCTGATAACCGCCGGCGGCTCGGACTTCCACGGCGGCACCGCCCACCCCGAAAACAAACTCGGCACCGGCCGCCGCCATAATCTCAATATGCCGTATATGGTCTTGGAACAGCTGCACGCCGCCGCCAACGCTCCCGCTGCCAACACCGCCGCCCCTCTTTCTTCTGCCTCTCCGGTTCCCCAGGCATCCTACTACGCCGAACTGGAAAAATACCTCTGACACGCCGCCCTACGCCCCATATTCCCCGCCCTTCTCGCCTCTGCCCGCACCTCACCGCCCGCTCCGCCAGCTCATCGTTGCCTGTGCCGCCGGTACTGCCCGCACGTCACCGCCCTTTCCTCTCCCCCGCGGCAAAAAAAATGCCGCCCCGCTTGATTTTTTCCCGCCCGCACCCTACATAAACCGACAGGACACATCAAAAGGAGCTGACATGGAAATTGAATACATCTACCCCGACCCCAAAGACGACAGGGATTTGGACGCCCAACTCAAAAAAATGCAAAAGGAAAACACGCTCGGATGCCTGATAATGGGGCTGTTCCTGTTGGGCGGCCTGTTCATTTTCCTGACTCTGCTGCCGATATTGCTGATTATCCTCGGCTACTCAATTATCGTCCTTGCGGTTTATATCGTCTATAAAGCATGGCTGGAAGAACCGGTGCTGAACCTGATACAAAAACTGAAATCACGCCGCAACGGCTGACGCCCGGCGCGCAACCCGCCCCCCCCAATCCCTTTTCCCAAACAAAAAAACACCCGCCCCCAAAGGAGCAGGTGTTTCTTTACAAAACGCAGTACCGAACGCATTCTTTAACCGACACATACCGGGCGCGTTCTTTAGCCGAAGCGTATGAACGCATTCTTTAGCCGAAACGTACCGGCCGCATTCTTTAGCCGAAGCGTCAGACAATCTCTAGAAGTCCGTCATCTTCTACGCCGCAGAACATAATCCCGTCGCCGAACTGCTGTATCGTTCCCGTCCACAGTTCCCGCGGCATTTTTCCGCCCTCCGGCGAGCCAAACGCATACAGGCTCAAAACGTCCCCCTTCTGCACCGCAAACAGGCTGCCGAGCAGAAAGATGTCGTCCGCGCCGGAAATCAGTTCTTTTCCGCCGTCGTCATGCATCGAACATTTGCCGTCTTTTCCCTGCAAAACGTAGCAGAGATGTTCCTCGTCAAAATCCATGCCGTAAATCGACTGCGCCACCAGCACATCGTCGCCGTCATACAGGCTGACAACCGTATCTTTGCCCGTATGGTCCGGCGTAGCCGTCACATACCAGCCGTTGGCAAAAGCCCTCGCTTCCGCAAGCCACATCTGCGCAACGCCGTTGTCGCCGCGGCACAGCATTCCGCTGAAACGTTCGCCGTCGCCGCAGAAATACCATCCGTTCGGATAGACGAAAATAGGATGTTCGCTTTCGTGCAGAAGTTCCGCCTCGGCGTTAAACAGCATCCACCGTTCTCCGCACATTGCCGTTACATAGCCGCACGCCGGTTCTTCGCCATAAGCACAGACGTTCTCCGCGGCTTTTCTGCCGTCGGGATAAAACAGCACGCCCGCTTTGTCGAACAGTGCCGCCGCATACATGCCGTTGGCAAAAACCTCATACCGGTCGTATCCCGCCTGCACCAGTTTCCCGTCGGCGCGATACAATTCCGCATGCTCCCCGGCCAAAACCGTAAACATCTTGCCCGGTTTCAATTCCAGCAGTCCGTACGTACATTCGTACACCGTACCGGCCGCCGTGTCATAAATGGCGGTTTTGTCTGCAAATGTCAGCACATAATAGTCCGCTGCATAAAACTGATACGAGATAATGCCTTCCGCCAGTTTGGTTCCGGCACGGTTAAACAAAACCAGACCGCCGCCGTCCTTTTCCTGTGTCAGGTAATACGCCCCGTCCGTCAGAACCGCCGCGGCAAAATAGCCGCTTGCCGCCAAACTCATATCCGGACGGTAAAGCGCCTTGATGCCGCCGATAAGGGTTTCAACCCACCCGTTCGGGTAAAGCTTAATTTCCCCTTCCGTGTGCATCAGCCTTTTGCCGTCTGCCGCAAAAAGCGAAGAAACTTTCCCTTTTCGCAACAGATACGCGTTCCCTGCCGCCTCAGCCGCATCAAAATCTTCGGCTGCAAGCCGCCCGCTGCTGTCATACAAACCGGAACGCCCGTCTGCAAAAACACAGCTGTACCACCCGTTGGCAAAACCGACATACGCCGCAACGCCGTCGGCAATCTTTTCGCCGGACACCACATTGTAGAATGTCTTCGGCTTTTCACAAAGAATTCTTTCCATCTTAAAAAGTTTTTAGGATTAAGAAAATAAGTAAAATTCTCACTGCGATTTGCCTTATAATTCCATAAAAATAGCCTTATAATAAACAAAATCGTATAAAACAGGACTCTCTCTTACCACCCGCCCCCAAAAATTGCAAGCGTTATTTGCACCGCCGCTGCCCTCTCCCTGCCGCCCCTTCCTGCCCCACCGCGCAACTTTCCGCCCCTCTCCCTGCCGCCCCTCCTGTCCCACCGCGCAACTTTCCGCCCTCTCCCTGCCGCCCCTCCTGCTCCACCGCGCAACTTTCCGCCCCTCTCCCTGCCGCCCCTCCTGCTCCACCGCGCAACTTTCCGCCCCTCTCCCTGCTGCTCCCCGCGCCCACTCATCTTCCTCACCGCTCCATTCCTCTCTGTCCCCCCTCTTCCGTTGCCGGAGCAATTTTCCCCTTGCCAAGCAATGAAAACTGTGGTACAATGAAATTCTACAAAATACAAATATGTCAATTATTAAAAACGGTTTTCACAATTTCAGCTCTGAGGTTTACCCCTTAGCCCCCTGAGGTGCCGTTTTCATAATCTGACATAAACAACTTTATGAGAACCCCGAAACGGCAGTCCCTGCGGCGTCGTTTCACGAAGGATTAGGCTACAGGACCGAACCTCGTTAAAAAAAGCAAAAATTATGAAAACTTTAAAAGTTACAGTTGCAAAAGTATGGAACGCAGTTGTCAATGCCCTCGGCCTGCTTATCGGATTGATATTCCCATTGAGCGGATGTCTCGGCATTATACTCTGTGCCATAGGAATACTGCAGTTCGGCGTAAAATTGTGGCTCGACCACAGCCATGTTGCCTACTGGATTATAACCGGAGTAATGTGGCTTACTTTCGGTTTTGCGATACGGTTATTATTTTTGTGTACGAAAGATATGCTTAAGGACATCAAAAAGAAAAATCACTTCGGAGCCGATATTGCCCAGAACCTGAGTATCAAGCTGTAAAAAAAACAGAAAATTACCGGCCTGGCCGATAGTTTTCTGATTATCAAAAGAAGGAGCGCCCGCAAGGCACTCCTTTTTTTATGGCTTATGCCGCCCGAACATTCCGTTCGCTATTTTTCGTCGTCTGCAAAATCATCGCCGTCGATGAACTCGTCGTCATCATCAAAATCGTCGTCTTCGTCGTCAAGCAGCTCGTCGTCCTCTTCGTCCGCCGTCTGCCCTTCAAGCAGCATCTGCTCGGCGATTTCCGACTTCTTGCGGCGGCCGCGGCGCTTCTTTGCCGGCGCCTTTTTCGACAGCGCGGAAATAACATAATTGCCGACAACCTTGTACAAATCCACCAGATGCCCGTTATACATATGGTCGCCTTCTTCAATCATTGCGAAATCGACGTCAACATGCCGCTGCGCATTGAGCCGGAGCGCCAGTTCCTCGACGATTTTCGGATCGCCGATATCGTCCATGCCGCCCTGCACCAGCAGCCCCGAAGTCGGGCACGGCGCCAGAAAGCCGAAATCCTTTTCGTTTGCCGGCGGCGACACCGCAACAAAATTGTTGATGTCCGGACGGCGCATCAGCAGCTGCAGCCCGATCCACGCCCCGAACGAATATCCCGCAATCCAGCACTGCCGCGCGTCGGGGTTCTGCGCCTGCAGCCAGTCCAGCGCAATCGTTGCGTCCGAAAGCTCGCCCGGGCCGTCCTCAAACTCGCCCTGCGACCGCCCCACGCCGCGGAAATTGAACCTGAGCACCGAAAAGCCCAAATCCCTGAAACAGGTAAACAGCGCATACGCCACCTTGTTGTTCATCGTCCCGCCGTACTGCGGATGCGGATGCAGAATCAGCGCCACCGGAGCGTCCGGGCGCTTCGCCTGATGATACCGCCCCTCCAGCCTGCCGGCATGTCCGTTAATGATAACTTCAACCATGTGATATTCTCTTTATTTTATCTTGATTTCAACCATATTACTGTTATATTACCTGAAGATTCTTAATTAGGTCTTAACACAGACAGGGGTTATAACAAAAATGAATTCAAATTTCAAGCAGATTCTTCAGGACCTTGACACGATAGTCGCCAAGGACCCCGCCACCACCGGCCGCTGGGAAGCGTTTTTATGTTCCCCCGGCTACCACGGCATCTTGTTTTACCGCCTGTCGCACCACCTGTGGCAAAAGGGCTGGCGGCTTTCGGCGCGGCTGTTGTCGCAGTTCGGAAGGCTGCTGACCGGCGTGGAAATCCACCCCGGCGCCCAAATCGGCAAAAATTTCTTTATTGACCACGGCATGGGCGTCGTCATCGGCGAAACCGCCGTCATCGGCGACAATGTAACCATGTACCACGGCGTTACCCTCGGCGGCACCAAGTCCTACGGCGGCAAGGGCGGCAAACGCCACCCCACGGTTGAAGACAATGTCGTCATCGGCGCCGGCGCGCAGGTTCTGGGACCCATCACCGTCGGCAAAAACGCCAAAGTCGGCGCCAATGCCACCGTGGTCAAAGACGTGCCTCAGAACACGACCGTCATCGGCACCGCCGCCCATCGCGCCGAAACCTCCAGAAGCTGCGCGTTCATCCCCTACGGCATTAACGCCAAAACCGCCGACCCGTATGAAAAACGCATCGCCGAATATGATAAGGCCATTACCGGATACGACAAGGCTATCGCCGGGTATAACAAAACTATCGCCGAATACGACCGCCGCCTCGCCGAGCTGGAAAAAAAACTCGCCGCCCTGTCCGAACCATCTTCCCGCCAGCAGTAGCAGCCCTTCCGTACCGCACGCCATATCGCCGCCTCGCTGCCGCAGTATCATCGCCGCGCGCCTCCCCTCTTTGCCTGCACCCTGTGCCCCTGAGCCATCGCCCGTACCGTAACACCTCAGCACCATCGCCCATGGAACCACCGCCACAGTTACGTCACCGCCCGTGGAACCGCCGCCACAGTTACGCCACTGCCCACAGAGCCGCCTCCACAGTCGTACCGCAGCACCGCCGCCCGCAGAGCCGCTGCCCGGTGCCTTACTTCCCGTCTTTTTTCCCGTCGCTTAAAATATTCACAATACCGTAGAGCGAATTCAGCTCCTGTTCGGTAATGTTCGCCCGCGTAAAAATATTGCTGACGTTAATCAGCAGGCTCCGCGTATGTTCCTCGTCTTTCAGGCGCGGGCTCTGCCTGATCCGCCCGGTCAGCGCGTCCAGAAACTTAAACAGCTTTTCCTTGCTTGCCACTTCGCCGCCGTTGGTAATAAACCGCCGCCCCTCGGGCGCAATCGTCGTTTTGTAATATTCGTACCCGATAATCAGCACCGCCTGCGCCAGATTGAGCGAGCAGTGCTCCGGATTGAGCGGCACTTCGATAATCGCGTCCGCCAGGCTGATGTCCTCGTTCTCCAGCCCCGTGCGCTCGCACCCGAACATAAAGCCGGTACGCCGCCCCGTCGGCAGATGCGTTGCCGCATATTCCGCAGTGAAAACTTCTTTGACCTGATGCCGCGGCCGTGCAGTGGCCGCATACACCGTGTCCAAATCCGCCAGCGCCTCACGCGTCGTCGCATACACTCTGGCATTAAGCAGAATATCCTCGGAATTGGAAGACGCCCGCAGCGCCGTTTCCGACACCGGGCTCTGCTCCGGCGCCACCAGCCGCATTTCCTTAAGGCCGCAGTTCTTCATCGCCCGCGCCGCCATGCCGATGTTTTCCGCCAGCTGCGGTTTCACCAGAATCACCGCCGGCGCCGTTATGCCCATACCACCCGCATCAGTCATCGCACCGCTCACTCCTGTCATCGCACCACCCGCATCAGTCATCGCACCGCCTGCACAAATTTCCATCCCCTGCACCCCGTGCTCAGAATTCTCCCCCGTTTCCGTCTTAATGTTTTCCATAAACTTACCTTATTAACAATTTGATTATTTGAGATATTTTCCCATTTTCTTAAAATCAACGCCCGACGCGCGTTCAAACTTCTGTATCATTCCCGTCATGCTCGGCAGCTTCGGTAACTGCAAACTACGCTGCAAACGGTTAATCTGTCCGCTGAAATCAAACGTCGGCACCGCAAAGCCGGAATCCTCCTGCTGCACCTGTGCCGCCTGCCTTTGCTGCGCCAGCGCCCGGCGGTTTGCCGCGGTATTCGGCACCAGTGCCCGCCCCGCGCCGCTTTCCTCGCCGTCATCACCGCCAAACGCGTCTTTCACTTTGTCCAGCAGCCCCTCGTCTTCCTCCGTCGCGCCGTTTTCGCCGGCATCTTGAATATACGCGTGGGTGCGGTCAATCGTCGCCGTCCCCTCCGCATGATAATTCAGCGACCGCAGGTTCTGCCGCCGCTGCTCTTTGCGGTAAACTTCCGCCACCGCCTCGTCGTCGTTCGCCTCCAGCCAGGGATTCGTGCTCAGCTGCGCGGAATTTGCCTGCGCAATATTGAGAACCAGCGCCGCCAAAGCGGTCAATACAATCAAAATCTTCTGTGCCATAACCGTATCCTGCCGCAGTAAATATGATGTGTCAAGTTTAACCGCAAAGAATTAAGAAAAAGTTTAAAACCCGACCCGCTGCCGCCCGTACCGCCGCCCTGCCCACCACGCCGCCGCTCCTTTTCCCCCTTATCCCAACAAAAAACTTGACAAAAAAGCATTATCGTCTATACTCGCACCATCAAAAAACTATTATGTCTCATTAAAATCTTATATCTTTATGGAAAAAAATATTATTTTAGCCGCACTGAATGAAATCGGCGCAGAGATTGGCTATCCGTTTTACGTTTTTGAAGACGGAAGTTACAGCAAAAGCTTTGTCAACGGCAAAATGAATTACGCAATGGTTGTCAAAAAGAAATTCACCGCCCCGGGGATAGGAGAAAAAGCCGCCCGCGACATCCTGAGCACGGCTGAATCCGCATCCTCGCCCCGCGTGCCCGCAGGCCGCCGCAAGCTGACGCCACAGGAGGAAGATTCTCTGAAACAGGCTGAGTTCAGCCTGCTGTCCCACAACTATCCGGGCAAACAAGGCTTGGAGCTTGTCTGCGAATTCGGCAGCCCCGAACTGCTGCAAAAGCATCTTTTTTACAGATGGCTCGTTCAACCGGACGACACGAAAGCCTGGAGCACACTGCTCGCGCGAACCGACCTTCCCAAACTGGAAGATTTTGTCAAAAAAAATCTGGACGAGCTGAGCTATCCTACAACATTGTGCCAAATTTTGCTGCTGGAAGGCAATGACAACCTTGCGCAGTGGTTTATTCAAAAACTCTGCGTACTTTACCAGCCTAAGAGAAAAATTACGCTGGAAAAAGCCTTAGTGGAACGCTGCCTGAAAAACAGAAGTTTCAGACTGTTGGAAGAATATCTCGACAGGCAGAAGTATTACCCCAACCACAGCTTACAGCCGGAAGCGCAAAATGAGTTGATATCCGCCGCGGCAAAAGATAAAGCGCTGGGAGACTGGTATAAGGCTTATTACAGCACATACAAAGGATTTTAGCCGGTGCAAATCAGACGGAAGCTTACGAACCTTCGGGTTCCGGGCTTCCGTTTTTTTATCCTCCCCCGCACATTGCCTCTCGTCCCTCGTAGCCTGCGGCGCTGCCACCTCGTTGTCAAACTCACCACCGCTCCCCTCACCGCCCGCTCCCCCGCATTTCCTCCCGTCGCGCCTCCCTCTCCCCTTTCGCCCGTATATTCCCCTCTTTTTTTCGGGGGAAAAGCCGCCGCAAAAACTTGCGAAAATGCACAATGGGTGCATACTGAAAGCGCAAGTTAATTTACATTTGTTTTTTACATTTATTTTTTTCGGGAGGTACTTATGAAAAAATTTTCTCTGGCACTGGCTCTGTTTTTGGGATTTGGAGCATTTAACGCGCAGGCGTTCGACCTGACGGAAGCCGCAAACAAAATGGCCGACGGCATTAACAACACCGCTCAGGCGATTGAAGACAAAAAGGCCGAACAGGAAGCCGCCGCTGAAGCGCGCAAGCAGGAAGCCGCCCAAGCCAAAGCCGAGCGCGAAGCCAAAGCCGAACAGGCCAAAGCCGATTTGAAAGCCAAGCTGGAAGCAAAAAAAGCCGAAGCCAAGGCTAAGGCTGACGCTGCCAAAGCCGAACGGGAACAAGCCGCCGCCGAACGCAAGGCAAAACAGGAAGAGCAGGAAAAAGCCCTGCAAAATGCCAAAGACAGCCTGAAAAATCTGAAAGGCGCTTTCGGCAAATAAACTCCGGCAGTAAAACCCCTGCATCAACAGCAACAGCCGCCATGCCCCAGGCACCGCGGCTGTTTTTCTATATAGGATAATCGCTTTTATAGGATAATCGCTTTCCCTCACAAGCCCCCGCGGCCAGCCCTGGCTCAGACCTCCCGCCGCCATATTGCGGCACAGGCCGCGGCCAAACGTACCGCCGCAACGCCGCCATCCACAGCCCCGGCGGCACCTCGGCACAAACCTTCCTCAGCCAGACTGTCCGCCCTGCAGCGCTGCCGCCACTTTCATCTCTCTAATGGGAAACCACATCCTATAGCGCCGCCTTCGCACTTCTAAAGGAAACCTCGCTCTACAGCGCCGCCTTCACACTTCTAAAGGAAAACTCCGCCCTGCAGCGCCGCCGCCTTCGCACTTCTAAAGAAAACCTCGCCCTACAGCGCCGCCGCCACTTCCGGATCTTTGAAATAACGCACGACCGACTTCGTTATCGCCTCGCCGAGCTTGCGGCGGTAGGCCGGCTGGCGCAGGCTCTTCTCCTCGGTATAGTTGGAAAGGTATCCGAGTTCAATCAGAACCGACGGAATATCCGGCGCCTTCAGCACCGCAAACCCTGCAAATTTGTGCGCATTGCTGACAAGCTTAACTTTCTGGCGCATTTCATTAACAACATAGCCCGCAAATTTGGACGACTTGTTGCGGCTGTCATTTTGCGACAAGGAAATAAGCACATCGTTGATTTCCGGCGAATTGTCGGAGAAGTCCATGCCGTCGATGATATCGGCTTTGTTCTCGCGTTCCGCCAGAGCCGCCGCCTCTTTGTCGGAAGCGGTTTCGGACAGCGTATAGACCGAAAGCCCCCGCGCGCTGCGGTTGGCTGCGCTGTCGGCGTGGATGCTGATAAACAGGTCGGCATGGTAGCTTCGGGCAATGGCGACGCGTTTGCGCAGCGGGATGAAAATGTCGGTGGAGCGCGTCATATAGACCTTAAAGCCTTTCGCCTCCAGCTGTTTTTTCAGCTCTTTGCCCATCGAAAGGGTAATGTTTTTTTCATAAGTGCGGTACGAACGCCCGATAGCGCCGGGGTCTTTGCCCCCGTGTCCGGGGTCGAGCACGACGATTTTCTTGCGCTTGACCGCGCCGCTGTAGGCATTTTTCAGGTTGGATTTCGGCGACGGGTCGGACAGCCCCTGCGAGCTGAGGTCGATAACCAGCCGCCAGTTTTTCTGCCCCGCCTGCGGCTCAATCGTAAATTTCTTTTTGATATTGACGTTGTTGTTGATATCAAACACCAGCCGCTTGCCTTTGATGTCGGGTTTGTTGCCGACGCGGAAATCGCTGATAAGCCGGTTTTTGGCGACTTTCGGCGAACCGGAAACAGTCGCGTTCTTAAGGTCGATAACCAGCCGGTTCGGCGAGTCGAGCAAAAACGCGTCATAATCAAAATCCTCCGTACCGTCCAAAACGATGCGGATGCCGTCGTTCTGCTGCCCGGTGCGGACGTCTTTTATCGTGTTGAGCGCATACGCCGCCCCGGAGGAAAGCGCCAGCAGCGCGGTGCAGAGCAAAGTTGCCAAAGTTCTTTTTATATTTTTGCAGTTCGTTGTCATAGGTGTCAAATTAATCTGTCGTCAAAACTGTTACAATCTTTTTTAAGAGTAACCCACAAGTTCTTAACATTGATTTAAAAACCGGCTATACATTCGGCGAGGTGCATTTTTTCCGTCCCCGCCGGACATTAATCTTTTTTTTAACTTTTGCCGTTATTATATCATAACAACAGCAATGAAACTAGGAGTTAACAAGTATGTCTGTAGGTAAAACAGTCGGCATCCTCGCTGACAAAATGCTGAAATTGACCGGAAAAGCGGTAAAGAAACTGGAAGATTACGGCGCCAAATCCGCCGAGGAAAATAATAACGACAATGCCCGCAAGCTGGCGGAAACGATGAACAAACTCGGCAAAAAGCTGGAAGAACGGCACGACGAATATATCGCCCGGGTGGAAGAAAACGCCGACGAACTGGCTGAAAAGGGCAAAGACGCGCTGGATAAGCTGAAAAAAGTTTATCAGGAGATGAAGACGCGCGCCGACGCTGCCAAGGAAAAGGCGGAAATCGACGCCAGACGCGATGTTGCGCCGGAATCCGCAGAAACTGAGGACAAAGCCGCGGAAAAAAAGGCGGAAACGGCTGAAGAGGACAAATAGCCCCGCAGCGCAAACAGCCGGCAGCGGAAATCGCCGTCAGCGGCAAAACCGTTCCGCCACGCATATCGCCGGCAGCGCAAAAAGCCGGCGGGTTGTTGCGGCAGGCAGTCGGCCGGACAATATTTCGGACATAAAAAAACTTCCCCATAAGAGGGAAGTTTTTTTGTTTCGAAACGAATTCAGTTTTCTCATGCTGCATTCTGTTTTCTCATACTGTAATAGAACTCGTCTATGGTCTGCGGGTCAAGAACGGCACTCATCCCCACCTTGCAAATCGCCGGCAGCAGCCCCGTTATGGCCAGTGCCAGAATATCCGTCAGCCAGATTGAGTTCGGCCCCAGAAGCAAAGCGCAAAATCCGGCCTGCGAAACTATCCAGAAGCCAAATGCAGCGGCAATGGCGCCGTACAATGCCAGCATACCGCAGGAAACGGCATACAGGCTTCCGCCCAGCAGCTCTTTGTTTTGTCCGCGCGTGATGCAATAAAATGCCACGGCGCCGCAGATGGCCAGAAGCAGTATTATCGGAGTAACGATAAACAACCTGTTGCCTCCGGCGGCTTTGAGCAGCTCGGGCAATTCGGTGAAACGCAGATAATCAAACAGGCTGTATATGGCATACAGCATTATGATTGCCGTTCCGATTGCCCTGACGCACAAGCGGCGCACATAATCCTGCTTAATCATTTTTTCCCACAGTTCCTGCGGAAAGCTTTCATAATATTCCTTTGTCCGGTTAAAGATGCCGAACCGGCGGATAATCTTTTCCCTGAAAGGAACGGAAGCTTCTGCATTTTGGCGGGCCTGTAAGATACGGGCTTCTTTTTCATAAACACCGTTGTGGTATTTATTTAAGATTTTCTGCATATCCTGCTGCATCAAATCTTTTTCTATTTCTTTAATTGTTTTCATAATCTGTATTTTTAGTTCATAATAATTCGGAAATTAAACAGATTATAGCACAAAAAAAGCGGGTGTGCAACAGGAAATTTTCATCAGCGCCGCAGGCGGCGGCAAAACCGCCCTTTGAGCAGGCTGCGTACTTTTTATGTACGCCTCCCGCTCCTGGCAGAGCGGCGGCAACGCCCGAATTTAGCTCCTTACAGTTAAGACTTAACGCCGTTTAAGCCCAATCCGAGCTCCCCCTTTCGACATCCATCCGGTTTAAGCGCACCGTTTAAACATCCTTCCGTTCCGCCTCAGTCCGAAGCCACCCCTGTTTTAACTTGGCGATAACGAAAATCAGCGTAAACCACAGCATAACGACGGCAAGCGAAAAAACAGCCCCCGACAGCAGTGGCAGTCCGCCGCTCCGCAGCATAAACGCCAGCAGCAGTGTCCCCAGACAGCGCAGCGTCCACATCGCGCAGCCGGAAGCGGGTTTGTCCCGTTTCTGCATAACTTCCACCGCAACGACGCAGCAAAGGGCAAAAAACGACAGCGTCCACGCGGCGGCAGCTTCATCGGAACCGGCAAGAGTAAAAAAGACAAACGCGGCATTGGCGCTTATGACAGCCCCCGCCCAAAGCGCCCAGAAAAAAAATTTATTTTTCATAATCTACAATTTTTAGAAACAATTATATAAAAAAAAAAATAACTTCGCAGCCGGCATTATACAGCGGATTTTTATTTCTGCAAGCTCTATTGTCCGTCCCCTCTCCTGCGCAGTCCCGCCCCGCAAACCTCCCTTTGCCCCGCCGTCCCTCTCCCGCGCAGCCCTGCTCCGCAAACCTCCCCTTGCCCTCCCCGGATAGATTTTAGTTTATATTCTTCACTTTGTCCTTTACTTTTGGCTGAGCGGCATTAATATCTATACAACTTGGTTTATATCAGCATAAAGGACAGGCGATGAAGAAAATATTATCCTTTTGGATGGCACTTATCTGGCTGGCACTGGCCGCTCCGGCGCAGGCGCAGCTCAATGTCAGCATCAGCGGCGCGCAGCAGGAGCCGATTCCTGTGGCTTTTCCCGAAATCCTGTCGGACAATCAGGGCATCGGCGCGTTTCTCGGATTTTCGTACGCAAGCAAAGTGCGCGACGTCGTTTTGGCGGATTTGGAGCGCAGCGGCCTGTTCCGCATCATCAACGAGCGCAGTTACATTCAGAAGTTCACAAGCTTTGACCAGCAGCCGATATTCGGCGACTGGAAAGTGCTGAACGCGCAGGTTCTCGTGCAGTCGTATATTCTGGAAGAAAACGGCTCCGACCTCAAACTTCGTTTCAAACTCTGGGACATCGTCAGCCAGAAAGAGCTGCTGTACGAAGTTTACAGTTCCTCAAAGGATAACTGGCGGCGCATGGCGCATTCGATGGCCGATGCGATTTACGAACGCCTGACCGGCGACAAAGGCTATTTCAACACCGTCATTGCCTATATTTCCGAAAGCGGCCCCTCGGGCAAGCGCGTCAAACGGCTGGCGCTGATGGACCAGGACGGCGACGGCCACCAGTTCCTGACCAGCGGGGCCAATCTGGTGCTGACGCCGCGATTCTCGCCCGATATGCAGTATATCGCCTACCTCTCGTACGTCAACAACAAGCCGCGCGTGTACCTGTATAACCTGCGCACGCAGCGCACCGAACTGCTGGGCAACTTCCCCGGCATGACGTTCGCGCCGGCGTTCTCGCCCGACAGCAAATATCTGCTGATGAGTTATGCCAAAAACGGCGTTACCGATATTTACGAAATGGATTTGGCCACGCGCGAAACCAAAAAGCTGACCTCCGGGCCGTCGATAGATACCAGCCCGAACTATTCGCCCGACGGTTCCAAAATCGTGTTTAATTCCGACCGCGGCGGCAATCAGCAATTGTATGTGATGAACCGCGACGGCTCCGACGTCCAGCGCATCAGCTTCCGCCAGGGGAGCCGCTACGCATCGCCGGTATGGTCGCCGCGCGGAGATTACATCGCGTTTATCCGTATGGAAGGCAACCAGTTTAACCTCGGCGTTATGTATCCCGACGGCACCGGCGAACGCACCCTCGCCACCGGGTTTTATATCGAGCGCCCCACCTGGTCGCCCAACGGCCGCGTGCTGATGTTTTATCGCCAGAACCGCGGCACCGCGACTTCTGACGGCGCAACGCAGCTGTATTCCGTAGACATCACCGGTACCAACGAACGCCTGGTGCTGACCCCCGGAGACGGCAGTGACCCCGCCTGGTCTCCGCTGTTGTAAAAAGAAGCCCCGCCCGCTCCGGAGACGGCACCCGCCCGCTTCTCCGCTTTGTCAGGGCGCCGGCATTGTTGTAAGCCGTCTGTATGGGCGGCTTTTTTTATTCCTATAATAATCAAAACCGTAATTCCGATAACAAAATCGTAAAACTACTCCTTGCAGGAATTGTTCTATCTCTCATACATATTATTTAGTTTTTGAATAATGCATACACTTTCTTTATTAATTCCGACATGAGAAAAAGAATAAGAAGCAATAATTTCTTTATGAGTCCTATATTGATTTATTACCTTATTTTGCCTTAAAAAATCATCTGTAATGTCTGTTCTCGCAGCACTTAAAAGAATTGGTTCACAGCCGTAATTTAAAGCACATTGCACATCAGCATATGCATCTCCAATAAAAGTTATTCGAGACCTTTCAACCGGAACTATTCTCAACTTATGTAATGCAAACTCAATAATGCAAGGAGAAGGTTTAGTTGTTCCTGCTTCATCTGCAGTCACTATTGTATCAATATAAGGCTGTATTTGTTTAGAAAATTCATCATGATGTTGCAATGCCTGTATAAAAGCATAGTCTCGATTTGTTATAACTGCAGTAAAAATTCCCTGATATTTTAAAATTTGCAAATGTTCAGATGCAAATGAAAAAAAAGGAATATCATTGATATGTTGCATCAGATAGTTTATATACATATCATAAGCGCTTGATGCATTTTTTCCAAAAAAATTTGGAAAATTCTCCTTCATTGATAACGACTTGTCTTTTTTATTTTTCATAATATGCCAAGGTGGACATTTAAACTCCTTTAATGTAAAGTTAATCGCATCATGATCAACTTCTTTGGAATTCAGCAGTGTCCCACATAAATCAAAAATAACCACAAGGGGAGATTTCTTTTGTTGAAGCATCATAGTTTTATCTAATCCCGTCCCAATATAAAAATAAAGCGGCAAAATCAGAAAAACACTTTACCTTTCCGGCGGCGGCATATTGCGCCAGTTCCCCCTCGCCCATAAATTTTCCGTTGCCGATAACAACAGGCAAAACACCGGCGGCAAGGGCGCAGTCAGTATCCTGCTTGGAATCACCGACCAGCCAGACAGTTTCGCGGTTGATGGCAAAATCCGCATTTTTCAGGGCGGCAAAAACAGGGTCGGGCGCAGGTTTGTTGCGCGGAGCATCGCCATTACCGAGGACTGCATTAAAAACAATATCAGGAAAAAAGTGCCGCACTTCCGCCGTCAACAGCGTTTTTTCCTTATTGGAAACAACGTATATGCCGACACCTGCGTTTATGCAGCTGCGCAGGAAATCCGCCGCGCCGGGAGCCGGAACAATCCGCCGCATTCCGTGTACCCGATAATATGCAAGATAATCATCGTATGCCCGTACGCTTTCCTCACCGAAAAAATTGGGGAAATTTTCTTTCAGCGATTTTGACGTATCACGATACTTCCGTTTGGTCTCGTCCCACGGCTCCCTGCCGTATGCGGCCAGCGTATGCTCCATCGCGTCAACAACGGCAGGGCGTGTCTCGGCCAGTGTCCCGTCCCAGTCAAACAAAACCACCCGAGGAAAAACGGTTTCAACAACTCTCATCTGAGCAAACTTTGAAAAACAAACTATATTCATAAAAACATTCCTTGTTACTGCCTGTAAATCATATTTAATTCATCAATCTCACTTTGAAGATTGCTAATTCCCCTATTTAAACTTTCCTGATCATTTTCAGTCAAAATGGTAGAAACCGCTTCAATTTTTCTATAACTAATCAAACAGGGCATTTGGGCATAGCCGTTTGCCTCACATCGCAGCAGTTTCCGATTTAAAGGAAGCTGCAACCTTTTAAACTTCTGAGTAAATGCCTCAATTATATTATAAAGCGCTGCAGCCGGAAGTTTGGAAGAACCGCTGTTTATTTCCGGATAGTTACAATCTTTTTGCATATCAGAAATTTCCTTTCCTCTCAAAATTGTTTTCTGCAATGCAATACTTTTTTTACGATATAAATCTGAAACGTCTTTCGATATATAAAATTCTGTCTCTGATATAAACATATCTTTATTATGAAAGCCCAATATAGTAGCATCAAATTCATTCAAAGCCAAACCCGTTATTTCAGAAAATATTTTTTTGAATCGTATAGTATCTAAATAACACCCCAACCCATATACCTTTTTTGAAGTCAAAAGATCCCTCGCTCTCTGCGTAATAATATCAACCTGATTTGTCACTATAACAAATGTTGCAGTAGAAGCATAAAATTCAACTTGCCGGCATAATTCCACAATAAGAGAATAATTTTTTAATGATTGCACATTTCGTCCGCTTGAATCAGACAGATAATATTGTTTTTTTTCTTTCTCATCAGCAAAAAGTCCTGCACAAATAATTACCAATTCAGATTCTGATAAACTGCTAAAATTGTTTGTCGGCAAAAATTTTACGTTATGAGAAAATTCCTTATTTCGTATAAAAAAAGCCTCCTCTAAGTCCATAAGAAAGCCCTGAATTTTTTGTACATTGTGCGGCGTAAACAAGACAACTTCCAGTTTCTCTCTAAAATAGTCTTGCCCGGCCAGCAATCGTATTACCTCTGTTCCGACTTTACCGGAAGCTCCGAGTATGGATATTTTCATAATGAAATTTCTTCACGTCAAATTGAACATTGTTAGTATAGCATACTTTATTATTCCGTCAACACAAAAATAAAAAGCCATTCCGCCCCGCCGCAACATCCGCGCTGCACCCGTCGGAGACAAAACTTTCGCCCGTTAAACGTTGGTCTGCCACCCCTTGACGCTCGTATCCTCGCTGCCCTGGTGCACCACAATCTGCGGATAAGCGATGTTGATATTCGCCTCGCGGAACCGTCGCAGGATTTCGTACCGCACGTCGCTGCCCGCCGACCAGCCGCTCCAAATGTCGGAAACATAAATCCGCAACTCAAAATCCAGCGAAGATTCGCCGAAATTCTTAAACAGCACATACGGCGCCGGCACTTTCATCACCTTTTTGCAGCTCCGCGCGCATTCCAGCAGCAGTTTCGTTACCTGCTCGGCGTCCGAATCATACGAAACCCCGACCGCTATCGTCTGCCGCTGCCAGTTGTTGCCGTGCGTCAGGTTGGTCAGCGACGACGAAATCAGCGTCGCGTTCGGAATAATCACGCTCGCCTTGTTAAAGGTTTCCACCTCCGTCGAGCGGATGTTAATTTGTTTGATTTTTCCTTCTTCGCCGCCGATAAGCACCCAGTCCCCGACCTTAAACGGCCGCTCAAACAAGAGGATAATGCCGCTAACCAGGTTTTTGATGACGTCCTGCAGCCCGAAACCGATACCGACCGACAGCGCACCGGCGATAACCGCGAGGTTGGACAAATCCACGCCCATCGCCACAATCGCCAGAATGGCGGAAATAATAAAGCCCGTAAAGCTGAACCCGGAAATCAGCGAATGCTTAATTCCCTCGTCCATGTTGATGCGGTTCAGCAGATTGTTCGAAAGCCGGTTTTTCATCATCTTGACCAGCGTCAGTGAAATCAGGAAAACCAGCAGCCCGGTAACGATTGAAATCAGCGAAATGTTGATGCCCCCGACCTTAAAGCCGAACACCAGTTTCTTTACCGCCTGCAACATAAACGCCCCCGGCATTCCCCACAGCGTCAGCAGCGAATAGATAAGAAACAGCACCAACAGCGGCGTTACCAGCAGCGTCATCAGAAAATCCGCCTTCGACAACAGCTGTTTGCGCAGTTTAAACGTCTTAATCCAAAAGACGATGCTCCGCCTGAGCAAATCGGAAATAAACCGCCGCACGATGACAAACGCGCCGATAAACAGCACTGAGGCGATAAAACGGTTGAAAATAAAGGTCGCCAGTTCCGGATACCCGAACAGCGAAATGCCAAACGTCAACACCGCAAAAATTGTCGTAAACACGATGATTTTGGAAGAAAGGCTCATATTCTCCGGTTCGTCGTCCGCCAGCAAAGCCGCCGCGCTTCCCGCCGTCGGTGCCGAAGTGACGATTTTCTCGCTCGCAACAGCCGTACCGTTCACAGCTGCCGCCGCCATACCCGTGATGCTGCTACCACTGCCTGTGGCGCTGCCACCCGCCGCGCTCCCCACGGCCCCTTTTGTTGTCCCGGTTCCGACGGTACCCTCCCCCGCCGTACCTGTGGTGCTGTTACCACTGCCTGTGGCACTGCCACTGTTGCCCGTGGTGGTGCTACTACTGCCTGTGGCACTGCCACTGTTGCCCGTGGTGGTGCTACTACTGCCCGTGGCGCTGCCACCATTGCCGCCCGCACCGTCCCCCCGGCTCTCCTCCTCATTTTCTTCGTCGCCGGCTCCCCGGTTTCTAATCCGCCCCAAAATCCGCGATGTCATCAAAATAATGACAAACGCCTTAATTGCGTCGCCCGCCACTTCCAACAACAGCGTCAGCGCCTCGCTCGCTTCAAAATAAGCCGCAATCTGCCGGATGCACCCGACCGCCCCGAGCAAAATAAGCGACAGCGTCGTCGCCGCAAACACGCGCTCAGCCCTCTCGTCGGAAATGTTAAACAGCCGCCAGCGCCCGTTCCACGGTGCCAGCGTAACCCGCGCCAGCGCCCGGATAAGCGTAACATACAGCGAATAGTACAGCACATTGGCCAAGACCACGCCGAACTTGCTCTGCGTCAGCGTTTCGTTGGTCAATTGCCACAACAGGCACCCGCCGATAAGCAGCGACGGAATCACCCCGTACGCAATCGCCGTAATCACCGCCACCACGATTTTCTGTCCGTAACGGGGATAGTCTTCGGTATGCCCGTACCCCCATTTGTTAATGATATACCGCCGCAGGAACAGCCCGAACGACAATGCCAGCCCCAAAATCAGCAGCACGTACCATCCGCCGTGGTAAACGTTCTCGCGTTCTTCCGCCGAAAGCCCCCGGTACCACTCGACCGGCGAGATTGCAATTTCCCAGAAAAACACCGCTGCGTCGCCAATGGCCGTAAAAAAGTTGTGCGGCGCAATCAAGACATTCTGCTCCGCCACCAGATTGCCGATGATAATCCGGCTCCGCGCCTCGGAAATAATCGAATTCAGCCGCGCCATTTCGGTTTTGAGCAAATTCGCCTCAATCAAACGGTTTTTATAGTTGTTCATCACCGCCGTATACTTGCTGCGCATTTCCGCAATCGCCGGGTCTTCGTTTTCCCCTTCCGCCGGCTCCGGCCCCAATGCGTTTAACGCATCCTGCACGTATTTGGAGTTCTTTTCAATCCCTTTGGCCGCAAACTCAATTACGATTTCCTGCTGGGTCAGAAATGCCGCGGCATCGTCCAGGCTCTGACGCGTAAACTGCTTTTTCCGGATGGATTTTTCAATTTCCTCCAGCTGCCCCGAAACGGTCTTGTAGTCAAACGCCGCCTCGTTCTCGGAACCGGAAGCCTCGCCCTCGTCAACGCCGAGGGCCTCCGTTTCCGCACCGCCGGACTTGCCGCTCGCTTCAGCGCTGCCGGACTTGCCGCTCGTTTTCGCCGCCGTTATATCGGCACTGTTCGTCCCGACGGCATGCGCCGTTTTTTTCCCCGCCGCCGCAACATCGCCTGAAATAACCGCCAGCCCGGTCAGAACCGCAGCCGCCAGCATAACGCCCGAAACCCAAAGTCTTAATATTTTGCCCATTTGCTTTTCCGTCCTTTTCTTCTGCCTTTTTTCGTTACGTTATGCCGACAGCCCTAAACTGCCGCCGTTTCTCTCGGTGCCCTGCCGTTTCGCCAACCCGCCGGAACATCGGCGGTACAGCCCTTGTTGCCTGTGCTGTTGGCACCGTTTCCCGTGCCGCCGACACCGTTTCCTGTACCGCCGACACCGTTTCCTGTACCGCTGACACCATTTCCTGTACCGCTGGCACCGTTTCCTGTGCCGCCGGCACCAAAGTCCCCGTCTAAGCTTTCGCCAGTACCGCAGTCATCACCGAAAACGCCAGTTTTGCCCCGCCGGCGCGCAGGTTGTCTGCCACCGTCCAGAAACTGATGCCGTTCTCGACCGAAACATCCTGCCGCACGCGCGACACATAAACGCTGTCTTCGCCCTGAACATCATCAACGCTGACATAGCCCGCATCTACCGTCTTGTCAAAAACGACAACGTTTTTCTGCGCCTTCATCGCCTCGCGTACCGCCGTCGCGTCAACTTCGTCGTCAAACTCCGCATTGACAAACGCCGCATCGCCGATAAACGTCGGCACGAACGCACAGTTCGCGTGCACTTTGATGTCGCTGTCAAGAACCTTTTTAATCTCGGCGTTAATCGCCCACTCCAGCGATGTTTCCTCGCCGATGAACTCGCCGACCTGCGGCAGAACGTTAAACGCGATTTGCTTTTTGAAAATCTGCTCGTCATCAACCAGCGTTTCGTTCAAAAAGATTTTGCGCGACTGCGTAAACAGTTCGTCCATCGCCTCATGCCCGTGATAAGAAGTGGAGTTAAACGTCGTTACCACCAGCCGCTTAAGCTTGTGTTCTTTGATGGTTCCCGCCAGCGGCAGCAAAATCTGATACACCGCCGACGACGGCACGCCGATAACCTGCGGCAGCCCGTCCGTTGCCTGCCCGTTCCCCCGTTTCAACAGTTCGCCGTTCAATTCGGGAATAACCAGCGGAACCGAACTGTCGCCGAACGTTGCCCCCGAAAGGTCAATCACCCGGCATCCGGCACCTGTCGCTTTCTTGATAAAACGCTTGCCCTGTTCCTTCGTTGTTGCAAATATCGCAATATCGGCTTTCTTAAAATCAAATGTATCCAGTGCAGACACGTCCAATTCGTCATCTTCGCCGTATGACACCAGCGTCCCGAGCGGCGCTTTCGCCTCCAGCGCAAATACGTCGTCGGCCGGAATGCCGCTTTCGTTCAAAAGGTTGAGAAACTCCCGGCCGGTACTTCCTTTAACCCCGGCAACTGCAATCTTTGGCATCTTAACTTCCCTTTCATCAAACTTAAAACTTGCTGAACCTGACGTCCGGCCCGGCATCTTATCCGGCACCTGACCAACGCTGTACCCGTTGTGTAACGCGGCTCTGTACTTGATACCGTTTAGACACCCGCCCAACGCTGTACCCGCTGTTTAACGCGGTTCTGTGCCTGATACCGTCAGCCCCCCGCCCAACGCTGTACCCGTTGTGTAACGCGGCTCTGTACCTGCTGTCCAACTTGGCACTGTTGCATAATTTTTTCAAGTATTTTATCCGACTTTTCCGCTTTTTTGCATCTTCCTGCCAAACTGCCCATGCCGCCCCGTCTCACTCTCTCCGCAGCGCCCCGTCCTGCGTCATTGCCGGCAGCGCAGCCATGCCGCTCCTTGCAGCGCCGCGAGCCATTTCTCGCGCCTGGCCGCCAGCGGGATAGACGCGTTCGCCGGGCTCGTAGACGGCAGCACTTCCCACGTCCGCCCCTCCAGCAGCCCCTTGTTGAAACGGCAGAACAGCTTAAACGCCGCCTGCCCGTTAAACAGCAGCCGCTCAATCTCCGGATACAGCGCAAACAGCGCCGCAAAATCGTTCGGCATCGCATTTCTGATGTCGGAATCAAGGCTTCCCTCTCGCGCGCAGCTCTCCGCCGCATCCCACAGCCCGACCCCGTGCGCCAGCAGCAGCCCGGTTTTGATGCCGTAAGCCGGCGGCGCTTTCGGGTCAAAAGGCTCGCCGTAAGCCTCAAAGACAAAACGCCAGAACAGGTTGTGCCGGTGCGCATAATACTCGCCCGCCGCCAGCGACGCCTCTCCCGGCATGGAGCCGATAACCAGCGCCCGCGTCCGATCATCGGCGATATAGGAAAAGCTGTGCGGCATAAAACCTCCCTGAAATGCTGTTTCGTTGTTTTCTTCCACGCATAAACTCCCGCAATGATACGGCATAATTTCCGTCCCCGCAATCCCCCGCCGCAAGTTATGCACGCCGTTTCGTTCTCCGCCCCATCGCCGCCCCGCCGCACGCTCTCCGCCCGCGGTTATTCCCCTCGTCTCACGGCTACCTTGAAAACATCTCCGCCCGCCATATATAAGCCGCAGCACCACCCGCCCAATCCCTCCGGATAGTGCCCGCCTCAACCGACACACCCGCCCAGTCTCCCGGACGGCATCCGCCCCGTCGGCCGGCGCATCTGCACCCCTCAACCGACTGCCCCGCGGTCATATCTGCCCGCATACCCGTTATCATATCCACTGTTATATCAAGGAGAAAGAAATGTTTGCGATTCGCGCTTCCGGCGACCGCGGCCACACCCAAACCCCGTGGCTCAACAGCCGCCACACCTTTTCGTTCGGATCCTATTACGACCCGCGTTACCTCGGTTTCAGCGACCTGCGCGTCATTAACGACGACGTCGTCGCCCCGGCCGAAGGCTTCGGTACCCATCCGCACAAAAATATGGAAATCGTTACCGTCGTACTCGACGGAGAACTGGAACACCGCGACAGCATGGGCAGCCGCAGCGTCATCAAAGCCGGCGAAATCCAAAAGATGAGCGCCGGCTCCGGCATTACCCACAGCGAGATGAATCCGTCGCTCAGCAAACCCGTCCATTTTCTGCAAATCTGGATAGAGCCGAACATCGACGACGTCAAACCCGAGTATATGCAGGCCGCCCCCTCGCCGCAGGAATTGAAAAGCCGGCTCGTCCGCATTGCCTCGCCCAAAAGTACAGACAGCCCGATAACCCTGCACCAGAATGCCGAAATTTACCAGACCCTGCTCGAGCAGGACAAAACCGTCAGCTTCAACATCACCCCCGCACACAAAGTCTGGATACACGTCGCAACCGGTGCCGTCAGCCTCGACGGACACCCGCTGATTGCCGGAGACGGGGTTGCCGTCGCCGACGAAACCGCCGAAATCAGATTGCGCGGCATAGACCCGCTGTCTAACGTGCTGATATTCAAGCTCCGCGCCTGAAAAAGGGGCGCAGTTTCCCGCACCCCTTCTTCTTATCGGCCTTCGTCGCAGCACCAGAGCGTCCGAACCGGCACCTTGGCTTTTCAACCGGCATTCCGACCGCTCCCAAAAGCTCCGGCACTCACGCCGGTTCCCCGGTATCACAGCGGCTTCTCCGGCACTCACAGCGGTTTCTCCGGCACTCACGCCGGTTCCCCGGTATCACAGCGGCTTCTCCGGCACTCACAGCGGTTTCTCCGGCACTCACAGCGGCTTCTCCGGTATCACAGCGGCTTCTCCGGCACTCACGCCGGTTCCCCGTCTCGCTCCGGCCTAGAACTTCTCCTGCAATTCGAAGAAATAAGCTTTCGGATGGTTGCATACCGGGCAGACTTCCGGCGCCTTAAGGCTTTCAATCCGGTGTCCGCAGTTTGCGCATTCCCAGATAACCTTGGTCGGGCGTTCAAAGACTTTTCCCGCTTCCAGAGCTTCCAACAACGCATTGTAGCGCTCTTCATGCCCTTTTTCGATTTTGCCGACCATGCGGAACAGGGTCGCGATTTTCTTAAAGCCCTCTTCGTCGGCTTCCTTGGCCATCGTGTCGTACATGTCGGTCCACTCGTAGCGTTCGCCGGCCGCCGCGTCTTTCAGGTTTTCGATTGTCGAGGGAATTTCCTCATTGTGCAGCAGTTTGAACCAGATTTTGGCGTGCTCCTTTTCGTTGTTCGCGGTCTGTTCAAACTTGTCGGCAATGATGTTATAGCCTTCTTTCTTGGCTTTGGACGCATAGTAGGTATATTTGTTGCGCGCCATCGATTCGCCGGCAAAAGCGGCCTGCAGGTTCGCTTCGGTCTTAGATCCTTTAAGTTCCATAGAGTTTTCTCCTAAAAAAATGTTGCGGAGAAATGATAGCCGCCTCCGCAAACATAGTCAAGAAAAATCATCTGATGCGGCCGCCGTTTCATCAAACCGTCCGCAATGTCCGACGACCGGTTAACTCTGCGCGCTGACCTCTGACGCCGTCCTCCGCCCCTCTTCCCGCAGCGTTACGGCTTTCGGCACACAATCGTTTAATTCTATGCGCCGACCTCTGACGCCGTCCTCCGCCTTTCTTCCAGCTACGTTACGGCTCTCGGCACACAATCGTTTAATTCTATGCGCTGACCTCTGACGCCGTCCTCCGCCCTTCTTCCCGCAGCATTACGGCTCTCGGCACACAATCGTTTAATTCTGCGCGCTCGCCGCAGCTCCCGGATTGCCCGCGCCGCCGGTTCCCGCGCCCAGGCTCTCGGCCGCCGCGGTATCTGCCGCAGCGTAAGCCGTCTGTCCCTCGGCCAGCGCCGCAATCTTCGCCACCTCGGCCTTAAAACGCTGCAAATCCTTGCCTGCCAGATTGGTTCCGGTCGCCGCCTTGACTTTCAGCGGGTCTACCTTCTTGCCGTTTTTAATCACCTCAAAGTGCAGGTGCGGCCCGGTCGAACGTCCGGTCGAACCGACATAGCCGATAACCTGCCCCTGCTTGACTCTGACGCCCGGACGGATGCCTTTGGCAAAACCGTTCATATGCGCGTATCCGGTCGAAAACTCCGAATTGTGGCGGATAACCACATAGCGTCCGTAACCGCCGGCCCATTGCGCGCGTTTGACCACGCCGTCCGCGCTCGCATAAATTCTCGTGCCTTTCGGCGCCGCGTAGTCCACACCGCTGTGCAGGATACGCCGCTTCAAAATCGGGTGTCGCCGCCAGCCGAACCGCGACGAAATCCGCGCCGACCGGAATTCCATCGGCTTGCGGTCAAGAGCCCTTTTCAGCACAATCCCCTTGGAATTGTAGTAGTCCACGCCGCCATTCAGATCTTCGTAGCGGTACAGCGCAATCTTGTCCCTCCCCAGATTCAGCTCCGCATACAGAATATCGCCGTTTTTGACGACCTTGCCGTCCGGCGCCACCTTGCGGTCAAACAGAACCTTGAACGTATCGCCGCTCTTGATGTCCGAACGGAAATCGACCGTATAAGCGAAAATATTGATAAAGTTGCCGATAATGCTGGACGGCACGCCCGCATTCTGCATCGCCGCCGCCAAAGACGAGGTAATGCTGCCCTGCGCCGTCTGGTTCTCGGTCTTTAATTCCAGCTGTTCCATCTCCGCAACGTACTTTTCGTCTTCGTTGCGCGTAACCACATATTTGGTGCCCGCCGTCGGCTCAATCACAATCTTGTCCACGCTCAACAGCTCGCCGAACGGCACGTCCACCGTCTTGACGATGTCGATTTTCTGCCCCGCACGCAGGCTGCGCACGTCATACCCGGCTTCCTTAAGGCTCTCCGCCGCCTGATTCGCTTCCTGATACTCCATGCCGAGCTTTTGCAGAAGCCCGATGAAGTGGTCGCCCTTTTCCACGGTCAAAACGTCCTGCTTGACTTCGGGCTGGGTTTCTTCGCCCTCGACCGTCCATTCCACCGCCGGATTGTCAAAAGACTCGCCCTCGCCGGCATCAATGCCTGCCATATCGGCGCCGGCCGCCGTCCCGGACGCTCCCGGCACCGCCAAACCATCGCTTTCTCCTTCATAAACCTCCGGCACTGCCATTTTTGCGACAGCCTGCTGCTCGGCGTTTTCGCGTTTTCCTTCCGCCGCCAGCCGCTCCTCGGCGACAATCTGCTCCGGCGTTTCAAAATTCCGGCTGACCACCAGCACCAGCGCAAAGGTTACCACCGCGCTGTAAATAAACAAAAGCCAGCTCTGCGTACTCCATCCGCGTCTGCCCGAACTCATAATATTGTAAGAAGCCATCATGTCCCCCGTAATTAAATACTGTATGCGACCTTAAAAGATGAGGGCGAAACTGAAAAGCCCTTTTTATTTTTTATACACACCAAATAAAACCGTCTGCGAATGTCAGCCGTCAGGCAATCCTTAAACCATGCAAACCCCGCCCTGCGGCATTTACCCCGGCCCGTCAGCCGGCCTTTAGCCTCCGACCTGCGGCATTTACCCCGGCCCGTCAGCCGGCCTTTAACCTCCGACCTGCGGCATTTACCCCGGCCCATCAGCCGGCCTTTAACCTCCGACCTGCGGCATTTACCCCGCCCCGTCAGCCGACCTTTAGCCTCCGCCCCGCGGCATTTACCCTAATCCGTTAACCAGACCTTAAATTTTGCCCTGCTAACATTCATTTAGGTATTGATTATAAGGTAAAATTATTTACAAAAGGTTAACCGATGACAAAACGCCCCGCCTCCCCGCAATCTTCCCCTGTTGCCGCCCGCAGCCGCCTGCGCTCCGCCTCCCCGCAATCTTCCCCCGTTCCCCCCGCGGCGCCGTCCGCCGCCGACCCGACGTTCAAAATGCTCTACGTCCTCGCCATCATCATGATTGTCGACGGGCATGTCGGTTCGTCCGATTACCTCGACTTCAACGGACTGCTCCGTTACCAGAACTACCATATCGCGCTGTTTATGTTCGTCTCGGGCTATTTCCTCAACCTTACGCGCGGCTATAAGGAATTTTTCGCCCGCAAGACCCTGCGCCTGCTCGTGCCGCTTTACCTTTGGAACGCGGCTTACGGCGCCCTGTGCTGGTATCTGAACCGGCATCAGGGCTTTGCGCTCGGCGGGGAATTTAACCTGTATAACCTGCTCTATGCCCCGCTTGTCGACGGGCACCAGTTCATTTACAACATGGCGTCATGGTTTCTGGTGCCGCTGTTTCTGGTACAGGCCGTCGGCTTTTTGCTGCTGCGCCCGTTCGCTCCGTCTGCCGCCCGCCGCACCGCCTTAACCCCGTCTGCCCGGCCGCAGCCCGGCAGTTTTTTCCTGCCCGCCGTTATATTTTTCGTCCTGTCGCTGGCGCTCGGCTGCTTTGCCCTGGCGTACGCCCCCGAAAACCACGGCGCCCGCACCCTGGCGCTGACCGCTCTGCGCACGCTCTACTTCATGCCCGCTTTTGCATTCGGCTTTCTTTACCGGCACGTCCTCGCCAAATACGATACTGTCGCCACGCCGCTTTACCTGTTTATCGTTCTCGCCGCCCTGACCTGCCTGACCCAAAAATTCCCCGGCTATAACCATATCCCTTCGTGGCTGGATACCGTCAACGCCCCGGCGCCCGCCATATATGCCATAAGCCTCCTCGCCGTTCTGTTCTGGCTGCGCGTTGCCCGGGTTCTGTCGCCGTTGCTCGTCCGAAGCCGCCCGTTGCAATATATTGCGAACCATACCTTTGACATCATGATGCACCACTTTGCCGGCTTTATGCTTGCCAAAGCCCTGTTTCTGCCGTTCATTTCCGCCCCCGCTGCACAATTCCCTTCCGCCGCCGCAGCGCCTCTCGCTTCCCGTGCCGACACCGCCGCCGCCCTCGCCCGCATCAAAAGCGACATATGGTACTACCCTTTCCCGGAAAGCGGAGAAACCTCGGCCTGGCTCTATATTGCTATATCTATAGTCATAGCACTAACGGCAGGCTTTACAACCCGCAAAATTTATGCTATAATAAGCCGAAAGTTAAGCCATTTTTAAGGGTCGCATTTGTATAATCGGCGCGTTAAAATTCAGGCTGACAGGGAGGTACTATGACAAACAGCTGCGAAAAAGGCCGTTCAATGATAGAGATGCTGGGTGTACTGGCAATCGTCGGCGTCCTTTCCGTCGGCGGCATAGCCGGCTATTCCAAGGCAATGGGCAAATACAAAACCAACCATTTGATTGAGCAGCTGACCATGCTGATTACCAATATCCGCAATTCATTTATCGGCCAGCATGACTTCAGCGACATAAACAACAATTTGCTTATAAATATCGGCGCCGTGCCCGCTGATATGTACGACCACTCCCGCGCCAGCAATGACATCCTGCACGCCTGGAACGGAAAAGTAACCATCTTCCCCAGCGAGGCCTCCAATAACAAACAAATGGCCTTTGAACTCTATGTCAACAACATCTCCAAAAACGTCTGCATCGAAATGGTAACGATGGATTGGGGCAAAGACCCGTCATCGGGCTTTACAAGCCTCTACATCGGCACGCTGGAAGAAGACATTGCCGAACCGCAGATGAAAGACGTCCATTCGTCCGCCGACCGCAATGAAGCCAACGGCATATATACTATCGGCACCCACGACATGGCAATCCCGCTGACGCTGGAACAGGCATACGCCGCCTGCACCTGCAGCCCGGTCGGTTGCACCATAGGGCTGAAATATCTGTAACAGCCCGCCGCCCGGCAGATTACAAAAAAAACGACAGGCCTGAAGTTCACATACCTCCCTCCCGAATATTCAGGCCTTCCTTTTTGCCTGCAGCTTACGCCTACAACCTATAGCTTACAGCCCGCAGCACGCCGTCCATGCGCCGTTGTTTCTCCCCACATTCCATGCGACACGCCGTCCCGCTCCGTCTCTACGCTCCTGCCTCCACTCCGCCACACTCTTCTCTCTATATGCGACACGGCGTCCCGCTCCGTCTCTCCCCCGCCAGAAAAGCTCTTTTCCATGCGCTGTCCCGCCCCCTCTCTCCCCCATACGCATAACAAAAAAAGGGGCGCGGTTTTCCGCACCCCTGTCAGCAACCCGCCGGTTCTCCCGGCATTTTCCGCATCGGTTCTGCACAGCATGCCTCAGCTTCAACCCCGCCGCAGCATCAGGCGAAATCCGACACCCGGAAACCTGCTCGCGGCAGGCTTCCGAGTTCTCCCGGCCGCTTACGCTTATTTGCGCTTGGCTTCCGGCATCGCTTCCGGCGCCTTGGTTTCCTGTTTTACCTTCTCGGTAACCGGCTTGTAAACGGTCTTCTCCCACGGGCTCTTCTTGTCGTAGAGCTTTTCGCAGATAGACAGCCCGACGCTTCTCAGCGCTGTTTCGGTCGGAATGAACAGATCCATGCCCTCTTCGGTCTGTTTTGCCGAATTGGAAATGCCGTTGACGGTGCCAAGCTTGTCAATCAGGACGCTGCCGACCGCCACTTTCTGCACCAGCGTATCAACGATAATTTCGGTGCCGAGCGTATCGGAATAGCGGTAGCCGTAAATTTTGCCACTGTCGTCCATATAGTTCTTCGCCGCTTCGCCGTCCTTGTCCAGCAGCCCCAGCGAGATGTAGCCTTCCTGGTCAATCGGCGGCAAATCAAGGTTAAGGGCAATCGGCGTATAGGTAACCGGCTTTTCAAGGTGCATCAGCGCCGTGTTCTTGCTCGGGTTAACGCGTACCGCCTTGGCCTTGAGCACATCGCCGTTGATGGTCTTGACGTCATAGGTATTCTGCAGCTTGTTGACCAGCCCCGCCGACGTTAGCACGAACGAGTCGGAAATAACCAGCCCCATGCCTTTCTTGCCTTTGGCATTGGTAATCTCAACCACCGACCCGCGGATTTTGAGCATATTCTCCGGGCTCAGTTCTGTGTACGGCGGCCTGTCGACAATGCAGAGCTTGGCATCAACAGCATAGCCGTCAAGGTCGACCCAGTTGTCATCAACAATCGTGCAGCTGCCGTCGGAAATGACGTTGCCGTCTTCGTCAATGCAGTTTTCGTATTTGCGGAAACTGTCCTTAACGCCTCCGGTTTCTTCAATCTGCGGCGCAATCGCCTTGTTTTCGACTTCCACGCCGCCTTTTTCCTCAACCGCCGGGATATAGTCTATTTCCTCGACTTTCGGTTCAATCACGGGTTCGGGCGCCGGAGCCGGTTTCGGCTCCCCGCAGTCCTCGACACATTCGGTCTTGCACTCGCGCCCTCCCCTGACGTCCGGTTTGCCGACAACGCAGGTTTCGGTACAGACTTTGCGGCACTTCGGCTGCTCGCACTGCTGTGAGCACTTCATTGGACAGCTTTCAACTGTTTCAACCGTCGTAACCGTTGTCGTTACCTTTTTCTGCGGGCATACCGGGCGACAAACCTGGCGGCACACCGGCTGCGGCGTTTCTACCCGCGTCGTGGTGATGATTTTTTCCTCTACGGTCTTGGTTTTTGTCTTAACATCGACAAATTCCTCCACTTTCGGTTTACCCATCGTCACCGCGCACGGACACGCCGGCTGCGGACAGCTGCATACCGGCTGGTTGCAGGTGCAGGTCTGAATCGCAGCGCACGGGCACGCCGGACGTGCTATCGCCGGGCATTGCGGCTGCGGCGCATAGGCGCAGCTTCTCGTATAGGCGACTTCCTTGGCAAAGCCGCATTTTCCCGGATTGAACTTGGCGTCAAAAGCGACCAGAGCCGCACGTTCCGCCGCCTGCTCTTCGGGGCTGACGCGCTGTGCCAGCTGGTACTCAAACCCCGGCAGCGAAGACAGCCGCGCCGCCGCGTCGGCAAACGCCAGTTCCGCCAGTTTGACCTCGGCTTCGTAAACGCCGTTTTCAACTTCGGCATAACCGGAAGTAACGCCTTTCCATAAAACTTTCGTCTGGCTCAAATTCATCAGCCGCCATGTAACCGTCATCTCAGCCGTGCCGTTGCGGCGGTTGTCCTTGCGCGCCTTGTCCCAGTCATACTGGTCGCAGACGTTCATAAAGAAGTTGGTGATTTCCGCCGTCAGCGCATATTCCGGCAGCTTGACCGACGGGTCGGCAAGGCAGACGTCCGGAATATCCATAATTTTGTAACATTTGTCAGCAGATTTTTTAAAGACGTCGTTAAACGCCATGTCTTTCTGAATTACCCGCCCGTGGTTCAGCATCGCCTTTTTCGTAAAACGGCGGCATCCGAAAATCCGGAAACGGTAGTTGCCGACATGGTTGGCATACGGGCTGAACCCTTCCTGGTTTTGCAGCCGAAAATCGACGTGCGTCAGCGCAAACGGCGCCAAATCGCAGCAGTTGCGGTTGACGGCGTTGCTCTTGTAGCGCGGCTGCGCCAAAGGATAGTTCCGGGTTTTGAACACCGGCATCGGGCAACTGGGGCAGTTTTTAACCTGCGTCCCGTCCACGATTCGCACTGCCTTGTTGGATTTCGGCCGGTCGCAGTTCGGGCACGACCCGCCCGGAAAAATACTGCCGTCCACTTCCGGCGGACAGTCCGGACAATAAGAATCCGGCCCCGCGGCCGCCGCAGCCGTGGCTCCGAACGCGAGCCCCAGCGCCAGCACCCCGCAGAATAACTTGTTTAAAACATTTGTTGCTGACATTTTATTTTATCTCCTGTTAAGGTTTTATTGCCTCCCCGCGCGGCATACCCGCCGCCTCGGTTTGGTTCTTGCCTCCCCGCGCGGCATACCCGCCGCATCGGTTCGTGCGCTTTCGCCCTTCTTTACTTCTTCCCCGCAGGCCGCCGCGTCAACGGCCCCCTGCGATAAGACAAGGCTTCAATCAGGTGCATTTTAGACACCTTTTTTTCATTTTGCAAGTCTGCAATCGTTCTTGCTAACCGCAAAATACGGTTCAGGCTTCGCGCCGTCAACCCGCACTTTTCCGCCGATTCCGCCGCAAACCGCCGCAGTTCCGGCCCCATGTCCAGCGCTTTTTCCAGCATATCGCCTTTCAGCTCAGCATTGCAGGTCAGGCCCGACGCCCCGAATGCCGCAAACCGCGCCGCCGCAATCTCTCTTGCCGCCAGAACCTGCGCCCGCATTTCCGCCGACCCGGTTCCGGTCTTGCCCGAGGTCAGGTCATACGGGCTGACCGCCGGCACTTCAATCTGCAAATCAAACCGGTCCAGAAACGGCCCCGACAGCTTCGCCAGATAATCCTCCGCGCATTGCGGAGCCTTCGCGCACATCCTTCCTTCCACGCCGAAAAAGCCGCAACGGCACGGGTTCATCGCCGCCACCAGCTGAAAATCCGCCGGATACACCGTATGCGCCATCACGCGCGAAATCACCGCCCGCTTGTTTTCCAGCGGCTGCCGCAGCGCGTCAAGCGCGGACCGCGAAAACTCCGGCAGCTCGTCCAAAAACAGCACGCCGTTGTGCGCCAGCGTAATCTCGCCCGGAATTCCCTTTCTCCCGCCGCCGACAAGAGACGCCATGGAAGCGCTGTGGTGCGGCGCACGGAACGGCCGCCTCAAATCCAGTTCGCCCCGCGCCGCCAGTTCTTCGTCCAACACGCCCGCGACCGACTGAATCATCGCATTTTCCAGCGCCTGACGCAGCGTCAGCGGCGGCAGGATGGTAACCAGCCGTTCCGCCAGCATTGTCTTTCCCGAACCCGGCGGCCCCGACATCAGAAGGTTGTGTCCGCCCGCCGCAGCGATAAGCATCGCCCGTTTCGCACTCTCCTGCCCCTTGACGTCGGCATAGTCAATATTGTAAACCGCCGCGCCCGTACCAGTCTCCCGGCCGGCCGCCGTCCGGTTCCGTGCGCCGTTCTTCGCCTGCTCCAGCCGTGCACCGTTCTCCGCCTGCTCCGGCCCCCGTGCGCCGTTCTCCGACACTCTCGCGCGGCCGTCATTCTCCGCCGCCCCCTCACGTCCGTTTTTTCTCTCCTCTGTCCCGCCGCGCCGCCGCTGCAACACGCCGCCGTCCGCCTTGCCGTTAAAATAATTCATCAGCTCCAGAATATGTCCTGCCGCCAGCACCGGCGCACACCGGCTCCACGCCGCTTCCGACGCGTTAGCCGCCGGGCAGACCAGCCCGCATTTGTCGGCAATCGCCCGCACCGCCGCCGGCAAAACCCCGTTGACACGCTCAATGCTGCCGTCCAGCGACAGCGCCCCCATAAAGATATAGCCCTTGAGCCGCGCCGGATCAACCAGCCCCATCGCGCCCATCAGCCCCATCGCTATCGGCAAATCGAAATGTGCACCTTCTTTCAATAAATCCACCGGTTTGAGGTTCACCGTAATATGCTCGCGCGGAAACTCCACCCCCAGCACCGTCAGAACCGCACGCACGCGCTCTTTGCTTTCGTTGATGGCCTTGTCCGGCAGCCCGACGATGACAAACCCGGGCATCCCCGCGCCGAGGCTGACCTGCACCTCCACGCGCTTCGCCTCAATCCCGTCAAACGCCGCTGTCTTCAGGCTGCAAATCATCTCCCGTTCCTCGCTGCCATCCCGCCTTTACTCCGGCTCATCATCGCCCGTTCTCCGTCTCACCGCCGCAACACAACTCCGTTTTATCACCAGCGCCATAACACACCTGCCGTCGTTAAACCTTACCGCCGTGGCGCCGCCTTACCACCGCGGCACCACCTCGCCGCCGCCGCGCCACCGCCGCGTCGGGTAGGTATTTTTGCGCAGAAAATCATAATTCGCCGAAACCTGCGGGATGTCCGTTACCAGCACATACCCCGCCGCCCGGAAATTCTCCGCGCACTGCACGGCGCTTTCGCCCGGCAGGTCATAACACAAAATCTGCGTCCGTGTTACCGGATGAATCAGCAGAATTCCCTCTGCGCTCTGCGTGGCGGAAATGTCGCCGTAATAGGTCGGCATCGGCTGCGCGCAGGGCTGGTACGGCAGCATTGCTTCATCCGAACACTTGCGGTTGTTGGGACAGACTTTCACCCCGTTCAGCCCGACTTCCGGCTGTTCGCGCAGGGTACAAATTTCGGTTGCTTCTTTGTCCGACCACAGCCGCGTACCGAGAAAACCGCCGCTGTCCGCCCGCTGGCACGGCAGCGCCGAAAGTTCTTCTTCTTCCGTCAGCACCGGATAAGTCCGCTCGTACGGATAGGTACACCCCGCCGCCGACAACACAGCCGCAAACAGCACAATCATCCCCGTTTTCCGCGTTGCGCCGGCCGCCTGTACCATACTTGTTATCGTGTTTCGTACCATACCGGCCGCCTGCACCGTACTTGCCATCATTTTTCGTACCGTACCGGCCGCCTGCTCTGTACCTGTTATCGTGTTTCGTACCGTACCGGCCGTCCGCTCTGTACCTGTCATCGTGTTTCGTACCGTACCGGCCGCCTGCTCTGTACCTGTCATCATTTTCCGCACCTTCCGTGCGCCCCTGTTCTCTTCGCCTGTAAGCATCGTCAAAGCTTTCAAAATAAACTTATTTAAGGCGATTTTACCGGCCGTCCCGCCAAAATGCACGCAAAATATCAGGTTATAAACAAAAAATGCGCCCTCGCCGCACCGCCAGCCCCGGTCAACACCGCGTGCCTCTTTCCTGCACCAGCCGCCAAAACGCCGCACCGCCAGCCCCGGCACACCCGCCGATAACCGTACCGGCAGCGCCGCCTTTCATCTACCGGTGGAACAGCCGCTCCAGATCCGCCACCTCCAGCCGCACATACGTCGGCCGCCCGTGGTTGCACTGCGCCGAATGCGGCGTCCGCTCCATCTCGCGCAGCAGGTGGTTCATCTCGGCGATATTCAGCCGTCGCCCCGCACGCACCGACCCGTGGCACGCCATCGTCGCCGCGATATGGTTGATTTTGTCTTCCACCACCGTCGTTGCGCCCCATTCCGCCATCTCATCGGCCAAATCCGCAACCATTTTTTTGATTGCCGCGTCCTTCAGCAGCGCCGGTACTTCCCGCACCATTACCCCGGCGCCGAAATCCTCAAGCACCAGCCCGAGTTTCGCCAAACTCTCAAATTCACCCGCGAGCGCCGCTTTCTGCGTCAGCGACAAATCCACCACCTCCGGCAGCAGCAGCAATTGCGACGGCAGCCTCTCCCCTGCCGCCATCGCCGCCTTGAGCCGCTCCAGCACAATCCGCTCGTGTGCCGCATGCTGGTCAACCAGAATCAGCGCATCTTCCGCCTGCGCCAAGATATAGGTATCGTGAAACTGCGCCTTGGCCACGCCCAGCGGTCCCGCCTCGTCTTCCGCGCCTGCTGCCGGCTCTTCCACCCGCACCGAAAACTTGCGCTCCAGCTCCGGCAAAACCCCGCTGCCGCGTCCGCCGCCCGCGCTCCCCGGCCGCCCCTGAAAAGCCGTAAACCGCCGGTCAGCCCCGTACGCCGTCCCTGCGTCAATCCCGGTGCCCATACCTGCGCCATAATACCCGCCGTTCACACCGCCGCGGCCTGTACCAAAGCCTGCGTCCGTGCCAAAGCCCGCGTCCCTGCCATAATTGCGGCCGCTGCCCGCATCCGTATATTCCGGCTCCCGCAACACGCCGCCCGCCACAACATCTGCCGCAAAACTCTCCGTTCCTCCGCAGGCACCGTTCAGCCCGCCGACAGGAACCGCCGCACCGTCCAGCCCTTCCTGACCCGGTACAAAATCATCGGTCAGCGCCGCCAAATCGACTTGTCCCGTCTGCGCCGTTTGCCCGAATGACCGCGGATATCCTACTCCTGCATTCTCACAAGCCAGCGCCGCCAAATCAACCTTATCCGCGCTCCTCTTGTCCCCCGCCAGCAGCGCGCTCCGCACCGCCCCCACCAGCAGCGACCGCACGCCCTGCTGGTCAAAAAAGCGCACTTCCGCTTTCGCCGGATGCACGTTGACGTCCACATACATCGGTTCTACTTCTAAAAACAGCGCGCACGCCGGATAGCGCGAATTCTCCAGCACGCCCGCATACGCCCCTTTCAGCGCGCCCAGAAGCAGCTTGTCCCTGACCGGGCGGTTGTTGACAAACAGATATTGCGACAGCGTATTGGCTTTGTTATACGTCGGCAGGCTGACGAGCCCCGACAGTTTCATCCCGTCGCGCTCGCCTTTAACCTCCAGCGCATTCTCCGAAAACTCGCGCCCCATGACTTCCGCCGCCCGCCGGAGCCTTGCGTCAAAAAAATCCCCGTTCGCCGCCGGCAGCGCAATCTTCTTCTTTTCGTCAACGTAAAGGTAAAACGCCACTTCGGGGTTCGCCAGCGCAATGCGGCTGATAATGTCCGCGCACGCCCCCGCCTCGGCGCTGTCCGCTTTCAGGAACTTCAGCCGCGCCGGCGTCGCAAAAAACAAATCCCGCACCTCAATCCGCGTCCCCCTGGCGCGCGAACACGGCCGCACCTCGCCCTTCGCCCCGCCTTTGATTTCCAGCTCCCAGCCGTTTTCCGCGCTTTCCTGCCGCGTCGTGATTTTCATCTTCGCCACCGAGGCAATCGACGGCAGCGCCTCGCCGCGAAACCCCAGAAACTGCACATTGAACAAATCGTCCGACGGCAGCTTGGACGTCGCGTGCCGTTCCACCGCCAGCGCCAGGTCTTCCGCATCCATGCCTTTGCCGTTGTCCTCAACCGCAATCAGCGTCTTGCCCCCGGCCTTGAGCGTTACCTCAATCCGCGTCGCCCCCGCGTCCAGCGCGTTCTCCACCAGCTCCTTGACCGCCGACGCCGGGCGTTCGATAACCTCGCCCGCCGCAATCTGGTTGACTAAATTGGATGGCAAAACCCGGATAGACATAGTACGCGTTCCTTTCTTCAACAACTTCGGCAGCCCCGGCCGTACCCAGCCCATACCCGGCCGTACCCAGCCCATACCCGGCGCTTCCATCGGCTGCCTGCTTAACTTAAGGGCAGTATAGCGTGCCCCGCCCCAACGCCGCAATATGTTTTTGAGATGTCCACAACCCGCCGCGCCTCATCACCTCCCGCGCCCCTCCGCCTGCTCCCCAGACCCCATAAAAAGTAGTGACAAACAGACAAAAAATACGCTGCATGCCGCATCAGCAAATTAAAAATTCTGAATAATGCAGATAATGCAGACCATGACATTTGACAAGAAATTACGCCCCGGCTGTAAAACACAAAAAAACAGAAGCGCCCGCAAGACGCTCCTGTTTTTTTTTATAGCCTGCTCCCGTCATCCGGTACGCTGTTTCTATGCCGCTTTTTCGGCACCGGCTCCGGCTTCTGCCCGCAAGGCCCGTACCTTTTCAATCAGGGCGCTCGTTGACCCGTCATGTCTCGGCGCCGCGCACTGAGACGCTGCCCCGCATTGGCCGGCTGCCGCAGTCCCGTTCCGAGCCGCTCCCGCGCCGTCGTTTTGCGCCGCGCTGCCCTCAAGCTCCGGCAAAATCTTCAGCGCCAGCTGCTTGCCAAGCTCGACGCCCCACTGGTCAAACGAATCAATCTCCCAAATCACGCCCTGCGTATAAACCTTATGCTCATACATCGCAATCAGCATGCCGAGCGCATACGGCGTAATCTTCTTCAGCAGGAACATATTGGACGGGCGGTTGCCGTCAAAGCTCTTGTTGAGCTTGAGTTTCTCAATCGCCGCTTCGTCCTTGCCCGCAGCGCGCAGTTCCGCCGCCGCCTCGTCGGGCGTCTTGCCTTTCATCAGCGCCTCCGCCTGCGCCAAAACGTTGGCGAGCAGAATTTCGTGATGCTTGCCGATTTCGTTGTGCGACACCGCCGGAATGATAAAGTCTACCGGCACCGGCTCGGTTCCCTGGTGCAGAAGCTGGAAGAACGAATGCTGCACATCGGTGCCCGCCCCGCCGAACAGCGCCGGCCCCGTCGCGTAATCGGTAATTTTGCGGTTGTCGAGCCGCACCGACTTGCCGTTGCTCTCCATGTCGAGCTGTTGCAGATACGCCGGCAGGAACTTCAAATACTGGTCATACGGAATCACCGCATACCGGTGGATATTGTAATAGTCATTGTACCAAATCCCCAGCAGCGCCATAATCACCGGAATATTCTGCTCCAGCGGCGCGGTACGGAAATGGTTGTCCATCGCCTCGGCGCCGCGCAAAAGCTCGTGAAAATTCTCGTATCCGACCGCAATCGCAATGGAAAGCCCGATAGCCGACCACAGGGAGTAACGCCCGCCGACGAAATCCCAGAACTCAAACATATTGTTGACGTCAATGCCGAATTCCGCCACCGCCTTGGCGTTCGTCGAAAGCGCGACAAAGTGGTTAGCAACCGCCGCCTCGCCCAGCGCTTTGACCAGCCAGTCGCGGCAGGTGCGCGCGTTGGTCAGCGTTTCAATCGTCGTAAAGGTCTTGGACGCGACGATAAACAGCGTTTCCTCCGGGTTAACCTGCCCCAAAACTTCCGCACACGCCGTGCCGTCAATGTTGGAGATAAAATAGCAGTTGATGTCTTTCGCCCAGTATTTCTTGAGCGCCGCCGTTACCATATACGGCCCCAGATCCGACCCGCCGATGCCGATGTTGACGATGTTGGTGAGCTTTTTGCCCGTTGCGCCCTTAAACGCCCCGCTGCGCACCGCGTCCGAAAATTCTTTCATCTTCGCCTGCACGCGCAGGATTTCCGGCATAACGTCAACGCCGTCGACCGTTACCGGCCTGCCCGAAAAATTGCGCAGCGCCGTATGCAGCACCGCGCGGTTTTCGGTAACGTTGATTTTCTTGCCCGTAAACATATCCTCAATCCGGTCTTTTAAATTATGCTCGCGCGCCAGATTAAACAGCGCCTCCAGCACGCCGGCGTCAAAACGGTTTTTGGAATAATCGTAGGTCAGATCCCCGAGCGTCAGGGTATATTTTTGCGCCCGCTCGCCGTCCGCGGCAAACAGGTCATTCATTTCGGTTCCGGCAAAACGCTTGTACTCGGTGAGCAGCGCCGCCACGGCATCAGATACTGCCATAATGTAGCCTCCTAAAAATCAAGTATGTCATCGCTCCGGCTCCAGCGCCCGTGAACGTTTCGCCCACTGCAGCGCCGCCGCCCGTGCCCCGTTGCCCTCGCTCCGTATGCACCGCCGCAGCCGCCCGCGCCGCCGGCCATCGCGTTAATGCCCGGAATATACGCCCCCGCCCGCCGCCTGTCAAGCTTTTCACCGCATTTTTCCCACATTTCCGCTGCCGCCCGCAACGGGCCGCCCCGACCCCAACGAGCCACACCGCCCGCCAACGAGCCACACCGCCGCCAGCGCCATATCCGCCGCCAGCGCCATATCGCCCGCCAGCGCCACATCAAAAGTGCCCGCCAACCCGGCCGGCAGTTTCCGGACCGCAAAAACGCCGTGCCCGATCCCTCCCGAAACACGGCGTTAAACACAATCCTGCACAACGTCAGAAATTGATTTTCAGCCCGGCAAGCCCGTTCCAGCCTGTACGCCCGCCGTCCCGGCGCATCACCTCGGCAAAGAGCGAAGCGTCGCCGTTGCTGCTCTCAAAACCCAGGCCGTATTCGGCATAAGGCTCAATTTCCATATCCGGAAGGTGAACGCCGTTCGCGGTAACGTGCTGGAGTCCGGTTCCGGTATAGACATACCGCCCTTTGGCATAAACCTGCAGCTCGTCATTAAACGCCTTTTCAATCTTCAGCCCCGGCGCCAGCTCGTACATTGACAGTCCGTCAAACGCGACTTCCGCATTTTTGCCGGTCGTATAATCTTCGGCATCGGCATAAGTGTATGTGGCATAGAAGTTCGGCTGCACCGTCCACCCATTGCCCAAGACGCAATTATATCCGAATTTGGCGCCGATACCGCCGAGCCAGGCGTCAAACTTGCCGTTCTTGTCAAAATCATTGGCTTTTTTGCGGGCATATCCGGCATTCGCGGTAATTCCCCAAAAGGCGCTGCCTTTATAGAAATTCGCCCCGGCTCCCAGATACCAGACATTCTGTTCAATCTTTCCGGCGGCAAACTCGGCCTCGCCGTCTGCATATGCCCCGTATGCCGAATAAACCGCCGCCACGCCGTTGCCGTATGTTTTGACGCGGCTGTCCGCACCGGCTATCACGCCGTTAAACCGCGCGTCCGCGCCGTGATAATTCTTAAACTCCAAATCGTCAGACGAGGCAAACGGCTTGACCCACGCGCCGCCTCCGGCCTCTGCCGCGCCCTTGCGAAACGCCGTCCGGTCTGCGTCTGCAAGCACCCGGCTGTAAATTTCATCGTTCAGCACGCCGATAGACGCAACAACCGCCATGCCGGATTCCAAAACTTCCGGATTGAATTTGTCTTTCCGTTCCCGCCGCGTAAACGTAAATTCTCCGTTCTCGGGCAGATATTCGACGTCATAATTGTAAACCGGACCGGCGCTCTCGGCAATTTGCGAAGCCACCTGTCCCGCCAAAATATTGTTATCGGCAAACATAACGTGCGTCGTTTCCGCCTCGCCGTCCGACAAAACGTCCAGCGACTTGACCTCCACCAGCGCCAAATCGCCCGAAACCTCTTCGGCGCTCATCTCGCCCATTTTCACGTTTTCCAAATCCACATTCACATTGTAAATATCCAGCTTGCCTCCGTTCAGAGCCAGATTTTTCAACTGCAGCCGCTCAAACCCCAGCGACTGAATATTCACCAAACCGCCATTCATGGCAAGCGAGTTCGTTCCGTTGCCGATAAGGTTTCCGCCGGCAATATTGGTAACAGCTGCATCGGCAACACCTGTCAAACCGTTTCCTTTGGCAATTCCGCTGACAATCTCTGCGTTTTTAATCTCCCCGTTTAAGGTAATTTCCCCGCTGTCATCACCGGACAGAACCAGCGTCCAGCCGTCTTCGCTGCCCGTAAAACCGTCGTCAGACACGATATTGCCGCCGTTAAGGGTTTCCAGCGTCAGCGTCTGCCCGGCCATGACATACGCCGCGTTGCTTTCGCCGTTAGCCGTATTGCCCGAAAACGCCGCCGTATCGCCGTCCGCCCGGATGGTCATTTCTGCGCGCACATACAAGGCTCCGCCGTAACCGGCCGCCGTATTGTCTGTAAACGACGAGTTGGTTACCACCAGCCCCTCCGTCCGGTTATATATCGCGCCGCCGGAATTGGCTTCGTTGCCCTCAAAAACGCTGTTTGCGATATTACCGCCGCCGTTGCTGTATATGGCGCCGCCCTGCGCGGCCCGGTTAGCCCTGAAAACGCTGTCCGCAATTTCTCCGGTGCCATAGCTGGCGACCGCCCCGCCGTAGCTGCTCGCATTGCCGGCAAACTCGCTTGAGCGGATATCCATCGTTCCGCTGTTATAAATGGCGCCGCCCATATAGCCGCTCTCCAGCCCGTTATAATAGAACCCGGCGCCCGCAACCGCTCCAACCTCGCCGTCATTAAAAATCGCGCTGCCGTATTTGGCGTTGTTGCCGCTGAAAATGCCGGTAATTTTTTCTATCGTGCCGATGTTTCCGATTGCGTCTTTCCCGTTAAACAATGCGCCGCCGTATGGTGTCGCCGTATTGCCGGCATAAAAGCCGCCCATCGTCCCGATTTCGCCCATATTAAATACGGCGCCTCCATAATATTCTGCCGTGTTGCCGATAAAATCCCCCTCAAACGCGGTGATGACGCCGGCATTATACAGCGCCGCGCCCCAAGACCCTTCGTTTTTAAGAAAGTCGGCATTGAGCCTTGTTATCAATCCCGCATTATGCACGCCGGCGCCGCCGTATCCGACCTGGTTGCCGACAAAAGCGCTGTCCGCAACCTCAAGCATTCCCTTGTTTGACAACACGCCCGTGGAGGCAACACCGCTCCCAAGCAGCCGTTCAAATCCGCCTGCGGAAACCGCATATTTCTTTTGGCCGTCCGTATCCGTAAATTCGGCATAAATGCTGCCGTCCGCCGGTGCGGTATCGCTGACCGTATATTTTCCGCCGACATTTGCCGCGCTGAACGTTTTGCCTTTGGCGATAGAAAGGCTGTCTAAATCATTATTGCCTGTAAGCGAATGCCCGTTGCCGTCAAGCGCCATATTCTCCGCCGTTTGTGTTCCGATGCCGGAGGCCAGCATAATATCCCGCGTCAGCGCAATCTCGCTTTCTCCGCCCGCCAGCACCGCGGCAAACTCCGCACCGCTGCTAACCTCTGCCGCCCGCGCCGCACATACCGGCAAACCGGCCGCGACCATTAATGCCAAACCAATCTTTCTGCTCATGCGATTTTCCTTCCTTAAGTTCCTGTTGCGTATAGTAAAACGACGTTTAATTTCAGCGGTTTCATCATCTGCTTCTTTGAGGAAAATCAAGAGTTTTAATCCCAAAAAAGATAGACGGTGGTTGAGGATTTTAAACGGTCGTTTTAATTCAGCAGTTTTCTTCCCCGGTTAATTTTTTTAACTGTTTATATTTTAAAGAAAAAATTGACAAATAACATATCCTAAAGTATATGAAAAAAAACGACCAAATAAATTCCGCAACCGCATTTTCCCCGCCTGCGCCATTCCCCCCGCCCCTCCGTCTGAACCGCGCGTTAACCCGGCATTAACCCTCTCCGTGCTATCATAACGGCAAATCTGTTTTTTGAAAGGATGACAAAAATGGCAAAACCCGTTAAAAAGAAACCCGCTGCCCCCAAGGCACCCAAAGCAGCGTTGAAAAAAGCGCCGAAAAAAGCCCCCGCGCGCCCCGCCCCAATTCCGGCGGCAGCCCACTCACACGCCGCAACCTCGATTTCGACGGCGGAAACCGCGGCCGAAAGCGAGACTTTAGCAGCAGCCCAGCTGCCCCCCGAGGGCTCGTCCGACGCGCTTTCCCCGGCTGCCGGCAATGCCGCGCCCGTCCCGGCGTCCAGAGCCCCGGTGCGCGAAAAAATCAAAAAGCTTCCCGCCGCAGCCAAAGCCGCGCCGAAAAAAATCGTCGAACGCACATTGGAGGCAACGCTGAAAACCGTGGAAAAAGCCGCCGAGACCGAAGCGCAGAAAGCTGCCAGAAAAGCCCTCAAAGCAACGGCAAAAGCGCGCAAGGCGCTAAAAGCGATGACCAAGGCCAAAAAGGCTGCCCGCCGGGCGGAAGCGGAAGCCGCCGCGCTTAACGGCGCGTTCCCGAAAACTGCAAATGCAGCCCCCGCTGCGGATGCCGCCACAGCTCCCGCCGATACAATGTCTGCCCGTGTCAAAAAGCTGCCCGTCGGCGCCAAAGCCGCCGCAGCCGGCATCAGGCAGGCCACCACTGCCGCCGCCAAAAAGGCCGCCCGCGAAATCAAACAGAAACTGAAACAGATTCTCCACTCCGCGGAAGAAGAAGTCTTCTACTACGAACGCCGCCAGATAATCCTGCTTACGGTGGTTTACGCCGCCATTGCCTGCCTGGTTTGGGTTCTGACCCGCTGTATGCTTTGTGCCGGACTGTTCACAAGCTGGGCGCTGGTCGTCTTTATGACTGTGGTCATGGCGCTGTCGCTCGCGGCACTCGCCTCGGTCGTCTTCGTGCTGATATTCCCGCAGAAGCTGGCCGTCGTAACCAACGAAGGGATAAAAATCGACCACAACGCTTTCCTGAAATGGAGCGACGTCGCGCTGGCCGAAGAAAAATATACCGGCTGGCTGACCCGCCGCCCGATAATCGCCCTGCATCTCGTTCCCGGCGCCGAATACCGTCTGACGTTTATGCAGCACCTGTGCCGGCATAACGTGTTCACGCCGTTTTCCATCCCGCTTTACGCGATGGTTCCGGAAGACGCCGCCAAAATCCGTACGCTCGTTAAACGCTACGCGGAATATAAGGACAGCCGGGACTAGCCTTGACCGGGCTTAATCCCCGCCTTTCCGCCGCCGATGCGGCAATGCCGGAACGCCCTCGCGCCCCGGCATTTTTTATGCGCGGCAAATACCGCTTCCCGCCGCACACCGCCATACCCGTACCGCTGCCATCATCACTCCGCCGCACGCCGTCATACCCGTACCGCCGCCCATAGCGCTGCCCTCGTTGCCTCTATTGCCAGTGGCGCGGCCATTACCCCTGCCGCAACCGCTGCCCGTGCCGCTGGCACCGCTCACAACCTCTCCGCCACAAAAAAGACAAAAAGGACAAAAAAAGCTTGCATTTAGCAAAACTTTGCGATATACCTTTTCCATAAAGAAAACAATTATGTCGAACAATTAATATAAAATTTTTATGAAAAGAATAGCATTAGGCGTCTTCTCTCAAGAAAACGCAACAGAAAACATGTTGGAATATGTCAGACGCAATCATGAGCTTGAAGCTATGGAGCAATGGCGGATACTCAAGCGCCCCGGCGCAAAGAAAATCCTCCTCGAATATGTCAGGCACGGCGGCTTGCTCTGCTACGGCGTCGAGTACATCATCTTTCGCCTCTGGTCCAAATCCGACACGGCGGAAATTATGCTGGAATACGCCAAAAACGGCATACTGCCCTGTGTAGAGTTTCTCCCCCGGCTGTTTAAGCTGCCTGACGCAAAAGAGATTTTTCTTGAATTCGTCAAACACAACCCGGACGGCCTCCGGGAAAAAGTCCAGCTCCAAATCCTCAACCGGCCTTACGCTGACGAGATAATGCTGGAATCCGTCAAACGCGGCGGATGGCTCTGCTATGATGCCCAAGTCAGAATGTTCGACCAGCCCGATGCAGGGAAAATCTTCCTTGAATATGTCAGACACAGGCATGAACTCTGCTACGGCGCTCAAGTCAGAATCTTTGACTTGCCCGACGCGGGAAAAATTTTTCTGGAATATGTCAAGCTTGGAAAGCCTCTCTGCTTTGATATCCAGCTTCAGATTTTCCAGCTGCCCAATGCAGGGGACATCTTTCTTGAACACGCCAGACACGGATGGTCGTTTTATGACGAACCCCTGAACCGGCTCTTTAGGCTGCCCGGCGCAGGAAAGATTATATTTATGTACGTCAGACAAAGAAAGATAGACGGCGTAAAAGAGATAGTCAGAGCTTTCAGACGACGTGCGTAAGAAACGTCTTTAAACCGAAAAGCGGCTGTTCCTTTATGGAGCAACCGCTTTTTTTATGCCAGCAACACAGCACGGCCATGCGTCCTCCAGCCGCCGCCCCCGCCGCAGCCGTCGCCGCCCACACGCCCGTTGTGCAGCACTGCCCGTGGCGCCGCCATACCCGTGCGCTGCTCTAGTCGCCCTCTTCGCCCGTATCGCTGATACTGCCCGTATCGCTGATACTGCCCGTATCGCTGATACTGCCCGTATCGCTGATACTGCCCGT